>Ga0080004_1122657_pt1 | contig 140784 bp, 151 predicted proteins | sample WasSprMetagenome_FD_69207 | JGI IMG/M metagenome (GOLD analysis project Ga0080004, IMG submission 69207) | Sulfidic aquatic microbial communities from Washburn Spring, Yellowstone National Park, USA - WS (SPADES assembly) (version 2) | ecosystem: Environmental > Aquatic > Thermal springs > Hot...
GGGATGATTAGTTTGTGCGAGGGATTTCTGATTCAGCGTGTTTTAGCACTTGCGGGAACGCTTCTAATTGCTCTAGTTTTTAGCACAACTTAATACGTTTAGTGCTAAACACTATCCTCCGCTATCCTCCCTGACCATCCCTGGCTATCCCCCCGTCAGCTTTATTACCTCTTTAACTACGTAGAGATTGAGCGTCTGACTCGGATGGTTGACGTAGGGTTAAAGCTCGAGGACGTTGAGGTAGTTATGTAAGCAAATATTTAGTTAAGACCGGATAGACATACTGGATTCGGTGAGGGATCGTCGTTGCGTTTGATCGCGTTCGTTCTGTCCTACAGGGAGAAGCCGACCCTCGTTTTGAAGAGCCTCTCGGCCCAGACCCTGAAGCCTGAGAAGGTCGTGATCGTCGCTGCTCACAGGGATGCATGCGTGGAGAGGTTCGAGGGTTTAGGCAGTATTGACTGCCTTGTCGTGAGGCCTGATCACGGATTAACGGTTGGTGAGAGGGTTGGGGTAGCTCTCACTATGGCGTTCAGGAAGTATCGGCCGGGGGACTACGACTACTTCCTCAAGCTCGACGACGACGTCGTGTTCGGGCCGAGGTTCGTTGAGGTGAACGTTAAGAGTGGTTATGACGTGATGGGTAGGGGTGCCGCTATGCTCGTGAACGCCGGGAAGTACCTGAGGGTCTTCGGCGATAGTTGGCCAGTGAACCCCGCGGACGATAGCTACGTTGTTTACAAGTCGATCGCTTCAAGGCTTAAGGTTCTTGAGTGGGACTGGGTTGAGAAAGCCCGACTCCTGAAGGAACCGACACGTAGTCCACGTAGGTTGCTGATCACGGGTAGGGTAATGTACAGGTTCGGAATGCCCTTCCCCTACACTATCTTAAGCTCTCTGAAGAGAGTAGTTAAAGGCAGGAGCTTCAGCTACCTAATAATAATCTACGGATACTTCACAGCACTCCTCGCGAGAGACGCGAAGTACGACTTCAGCACCTACATACATGATTGCATTAAGAGGAATTTCACACTTAAAATATCAAAGATAGCTAGACAAATACGTGAGAGCGTTACTAGCTGACGGCTCCCCGCCATTCATGGCGGGTGTTCATACCCACTAGGACTCTCCCTCACACTCAGAAACTCCTCGCGGGCGGGGAGGTTAGGAAGATATACCCACTACGCTGTAGCGGGGATGGGATCAGGGAATACGTCGCGGAACACTACGCAGACGTATACGGGGGAGGGGTGTTGGGTTGGGGGTGGTGATCCGGTGAAAGTTTTCTGTCTTGACTTAAGTCGTGCGGGTATAGCTTGGTGGGGCATTCCTTTAAACGTGTTTCAATTCTTCTGAAAGGTTAGGGTAGGGAAAGGTTTATAAGCTCTGAAACATATTTCAGTTGGTGAGAGACATGGGTTGGTGGGGGAGATACCCTGGACGCGGCCCGTGGAGCCACTTACCACCCTATGAGAGGCCTGGTTGGTGGTATGGTAGGGGTTGGTGTTGGTGGTACGGTAGATACCCATACATACCCGCACACCCCTACGTCCCGTGGTGGAGTAGGGAGGACGAGGCAAGATATCTAGAGGAACTCAAGAAGTACTTAACGGAGTCAGTCCTTAAGGAAATCGATAAAAGACTTGAGGAACTGAAAAAGTAGAAAAGCTATGTAAAATTAAAAACTAAAATTAAAAACGCTTTTTAGCTACTTAGTATTTAGTAATAGTGAAGGCGACATGGCAGTGAGTTCTCCTGTTGGTGCTGGCACTATAAAGCTGTCTGACGGCACTATCCTAAAGCTCAAGATCCTTATCGTAGATGTTAGGGAGGCGGGCTTCTCTCCGTTTGGCGGCGTCAACTTCGACGTTAAGGTTGCTGGAGGGATTTCAACAGAGTTCGTCTCCGATGATGTTAAGAAACTTGTTATCGATAAGCCTCTTACGCCGCTAGAACCGCCTAAAGAGGGTTGGGAGGTCGTCGACATAGTTGAGCAACAGCCTGCTGAAGCTCAGGAGGTTGTTCAGAGCTCTAAGGGCGAGTTCGTAGTTAAGGTTGTTGCGGAGGGCGTTATGGTGGCTAGAAACACGTCATACAAAACACCTTTTAATGAACCGGTATACTGGGTCTCGTGGGTGAATAAAGTGTTTTGGAAGCCGAGAAAGTGAGCGAGGTGATCGTATGTCTACCGTAGGTTACGACAAGGTCTTTGAATCGTTAACGCTTGTTGATAGCGACGCTACGCATAATCTTGCTAAAGCTCTGGGCTCGGTGGTGCGGGCGGAGGTCGCTACCGCAGTCCTCGAAAGCTTCACAAGAGTTGTGGGCAGTGTTGCAGAGGAGGAGATCGAGTTCTTGATAAGCGTTAGGGGTCAGGAAGTGATTACCGAGCTTTGGGATATTGAGAAGAGAGTTGAGGAATGGAAGAAGATGGCTCTAGAAATAAGTGAACGTCTTGAGCCTTCCCCTGAGAAACCTGAGGAGGAGTGGGACTACGTTGATGAAGAGTATGTTAAGAGAAAGCTGGCTTTACTATCCTGACGGAGTTGTGGATACTTGCGTAATCGTTGTTTCACTGTTTAGAAATCCTCTACATGGGAAAGCTATGGAGTTCTTGCCTGAAGTTCTTAAACAACGAAAGAAAGCAGCAATACCTCTCACAGCCGTTATGGGCGCCTTCCACATAACCACAAGATATTTGCGTTTACCGGTAAGGGAAGTGAGGAGAATACTCGTAGGGATGCTTGAGACGAGATCGCGGGCTTTCTACCCATACATCTTCATAGATGACGTAATTAATTCCCTCGAATACGTAACACAATACGACGTTAAGCCGTGGGATGGATACATAATCAGGTTAGCAAAATCTATTGGGAACGGCATCGTGTACACCTTTGACAAAGAGTTTGAGAAGGTGAAGGATTTAAGAGTTATAAATCCATTCCCGGAAGAACTTGTAAAGCAGTATCACGAACACATCAGAAAACTATGGCAACAGAGAAAAAAGCAAGCGAACACACCCAGCATTTAATTCGCGAAGCCAAATTACGTCACCTCTCAATTCTCGATTCCTTAACCGCCCTCACCCACTCCTCCTCTTTCAGATCCACAGCCCTCAACGCCTCCTCCACCAACTCCCTCATCCTCTCCATTCTCGCCCTCCTAATCTCCTCCTCCAAAGCCCTCTCAACAACTTCCTTCAAGTTTATATAAATGTTTCGTAAACATAATACACGAGAGAGGTCCTGCCACGTTTCCTTTCGTGGGTGTGGGCGAAGCCGATGAATCCTCGGTGGGGGAAACGCGAGAGTCACGTAATTAAAAACCTGAGGCGAGTGTTTCAGCGTGTTTAACGTATATTTCCCTTCCCTCGAGGTTAATTCGGGGTCTTGGCTCGCTGGCGGCTCCCCGCCTTGAAGGGCGGGGGTTCTGCACCCTCTGGGGCTTCCATCATCGTTCAGAGCCCCTCACGAGTGCTGCATCATGCTTCAGGCCCCGCCGCCAGCTTCGGGGAGGTGTGGGCTCATCGCCTGCTAAACTCGCCCACACCCAACACCAAGAATAAATACTAATAACAAAAGCTTATAAGCCTTCCACACACCTCCCCGCCCTAAAGGGCGAGGCTTCTAACGGGTGAGGGCTTTGCTGAAGCTCATGGAGTTATCCGGCTTGGTTGAGAAGGTTGCGGGAGGTTATAAGCTGACTAAGCGCGGGGTCCTCGAAGTCTACAAGTCCGTCATAAACTACGTGGCGGATGTGCCGGTCAAAACTACGGGAACTCTTTCGAAGCAAGCAGACGTCAGCGAACTACCGCTAAAAATCGCTATATAGGTATTCTAAGCGTTTCTCAAGGCTTCGGCATCAGCATGAGTCTAACGAGCTTCACTCCCTTGATTTTCTCGATCTTGCTTATTAACTCCTTCACGTTGCTCGCAGCACCTTTAACGACTATTATTAGTAGGCAGTTCCTCTCGTCTAGGTGTACGTGTATGGCTGAAACAACTTCCTGAAGGAACCCGTGCTGTGCGTCCGTTAACTCCTCATCAACCTCCCCGGCCTCGTGATCGTATAAGACGCCTATAGCCCCCACCACGTCGCCGTGCGTCCTCCAGCTATGCTCAGCCATGTAGAGCCTTATAGATTCCTGAACAACCCTTGAGAGAGACCCCACCCCCAACTCCCTCATAATAGCGGACAACCCACCAACCAAGTCTTCAGGAATATACACACCGACCTTCATAGACTTCCCACCAACCACCCTAACCACACCACCACTAAATATAGTTCACCAAACCTTAACTAGCTTTACGGCTGAAAGCCCTCTAGTGTGTGGGGAGGAGGTCAGTAGGTGGCACCGCCCGACACACGCAACTCCTTAGCCCCCTCCCCCACACGATTAACGAACATCTCGAAGCCGATTGCGTTGAGAACGCCCCAACCCCTCCTAACCTTGGCGGGGCTGTTTCGTAGCTGATGTTTAAGGGTTAGGTTTATAAGCTCTGTTTTTGTTACTTATGTGGATGAGGGGCTATGCCCCGACTGCGTGAGGCAACTCCAGAGGGGTGCGTGCCGTTCACCCCGATGCCCTATGAACCCGTCCCGGAGGCGGCCGTGCCGCCGATGAACGGCGAGCGAGGAGAAAGTCCCTAGATGCAATAAATAAACATGAATCAATGAGAATGAGCATCTAGGGACAAACGGCTAATATCATGAAATCTTAATTAGTTTTGAATCGCGGAGTAGTGGTAGTTCTTCTCTGGTGAGTAAGTGTATTTCGAACGGGTACCACCAAGGTACCCCCCTAGACTCCATCTTCCTCCACACGCTATCGATTAGCGTGGCTCTCTCAATCCCACTCTTCGGGACTTCTCTAACCACTATCGCGACGTCTATGTCGCTATCCACCGTAAGCCTTCCCTCAACTGCCGAGCCAAACAAGTATATCTCCACATCCCCGCCGAACACTTCTCTAGCTGACTCAGCCAGTACCCTAACGTATTCGCGCCACTTCAGCAGCTCCCTAAGCCTCCAAGCCTGAATCTCCACGCGCAACTCAGCTTTACGAGAAGACATCTTGCTCAACAACCTCGACAAGCTTAATCAAGCTCCTAACAACTTCGATGGATCTTGCCGCATCCTCTTTCTCATACGTCTTAGCTAGATACCTTGAACCAATATACGCGTCCTCGAGGAGCCGTAGCCCATCCCTATATATCTCAGCAAACGCTGAAACCTGACGCGAAAGCTCTAATTTACCGAGTTCCTCAAGAGTTTTAGAGAGCATCCCTAACAACTCCCTAACTCCGTGACCCCTCGGCACAAACCCGAGTATCCTGAGAAGGACAGCTTTCAAACAAAACTGTACCGCTTGCTCACACATAAACATTGCGGTATCATAATCTCCTCTCTCGAAGACCATAAGCGCGTAACCGTAAAACGCCCTACAACGCCTGCGTAGGAGCTCCACATGCTCTACAGAACCCACTAAATACCACCAGTTAATAGAACTTTAAAACAATTATATCTCTGTCTTAACTTCCTCACGGACTCTAACATCGATTATAGAGTTCGCGACCCTCACCGCAAACAACGGTGCTTTACTAATTATTAATTTTTCGTCTCCACGAGCCGTAAGCTTGACCCTGCCCTGAGAGCGGGTGTAAACACGATTATTTAATGTAAGTAAAAACTTACTTAATCAAGTATTTTTAAGTCATTGACGTAGTGTGTAATTGATTGCTGGTTTTAATCATATCGATAATGTGAAGCCCCCGTACCCTCTACCTCGTTACCGCGTGGGTTCCCGCGGCATCGTTGGTTGTGTACTTAATTTTTGTTTTCCGTCATTGTTTTGCATGGTGTTGAGTGGTAGGGTATGGTGGATCTGGTGACTCAGGTCTTCGCTGTGTTGTTTGTTGGTTCGATACTTGGCTGGTTTTTTAAGAGGTTTTTCTACAGTTCATTCATAGGTTACGTAGTCGGAGGATTCATCACGTCGTTGCTGTTCATGAGTTTTGGATCGAGTGTTTCCCAGTCGCCGGAGCTTGAGTTCTTAAGGAATCTAGGCTTAATCATCTTCTCTTTCGAGGCCGGCCTATCCATAGGTATTGGGAGGCTTTTAAGATCCTTGAATAAGGTTCTCGTGATAGAGCTTGCGTCATACCCGCTACTCTGGGTTTTCGCGAGGGTTATCGCCGGTGTTGCCGGGTTAGGTATTGTCGGGGAAGCACTACTGTTCCTCACACTCATCGACAGCTCCTCACTACTATCCATCACGCTAGCTAAGACTCTCCAAAACGAGGAGTTAAGGGCTTTAGCTATCGTGGAGACTAACTTCGAGGACTTAGCTCAATTCATAGCTTTCTCACTAATCTTCGTCGCAGGGATCTCCAGACCCACCATAGAGAGCGTTGCCGTAAGCGTGCTTGAGGTTGCCGGGCTCTTAGCTTTCCTAGCATACACACTCTCAAGGTTTATGAAGAGGTTAAGAGTGTTTACCTCGAGAATGGATCCCGGCTCCAAATACCTGCTCTTCCTCTCCATAGCGTTGCTGTATTCGGTGATCGTGCAAGGCCTGGGACTCCCACCACTCCTAGGGGCTTTCATAGCTGGTGTGGTGTTATCGGAGTATGTCGGCGGCGAGGAGCTCACGATAATCTCGGGTGTCAGGGAGCTCGGACTCCTCCTCTACTTCTCCTCACTAGGCACTCAACTCACCCTACCTCAATACTCCGTAAGTGCTCCGCAACTCTTAATAGGGGTTGTCATAGGATTAGCCAGCGTCTTAATCAGGACCGCCACACTATCCCTCGCTTCAACGATGGGCGCTCTGAACCCGGGCAACATACTGTCTTACGCGGCAGCACTATCATCAGTCAGTGAAACAGCGATAATATTCTCAGACACCTTAATATCTCGAGGGGCGGCGCCAACAAGTTTCAGAGCCTTAACAGTGCTGATCGTAGCTACTTCCATGCTGATCTCGCCAGTTATTTACAAGAGGAGCTTAACCATCTCGGGAGTTGTCCTACCTAAGAAGGTGAGGCGTATCACCTCACCAATATCCTCCCTACTACTCCACGGTAGCAGCCTCATCGTTGAGGTCGGCGGGGATATAGTGAGGTTCCTGGCTATTCTTCTCGCAGCCGTGTACTCACTCCACATAATCACGATCGCTTCCAGGTACGTACCCGTGTTCGGCGCCGTGCTAGTGATGGCTTCGATGATCGTGAGCTACGTGATCATAACCGCGTCATTCGCCAGAACCCTCAGGAAGATGTATAGTAGGGTGTTCGGGGAGATCACGCCGGTGAAGTCCCTTAGCTTAAGGGAAGCCGTCACGAAATTCGTGACGTTAACGATGACGATACTGTCAGTCACGCTACTCATATCAACACTACACACGATATTGATTGAAGCAGGTCTGCCGACACAGCTACACACGCTACTCACCGTAACGATCAACGCCACGGCGGTAGCCCTGCTCATATACATAGCGCTCAAGGAATTGAGGAAAGCCCGCAAACGCGAGGCACTACCCATCCCGCAACCGTGAACGAATGACTGCCTCAGCTCTCAGAGACGCATACGGAGGACCGACCTCCCCCTTGATAGTTCACTGGTTTAGGACTGCGCCCCCCTCAGGGCTTAGCCCTCAAGCCGGGTTCCCGGCCTGGGCTAAACAAGCTAAATGAAACGCGATCCCGAACCCCGTTCTAAAGGACGAGAAAGCCAAGAAAGCAAATAACGAAACCTCTTCACGAATCTAGCTTTTTCCTTAAAGTATGGGGATGCGTGCTTCGGTAACGAGAATTGTTAATTGGTTTTAGCAATGTTTATAGATGTTTTTACGAGGAAGAGGTTTTAAGGACTGCAACACGGTTAGGAATCATGGCACACGATTCCTCCTACGTAGTGCTAGCTCAGAAACGCGGGCTAACGCTAGTCACGGGGGACAACGAACTGAGAAGCAGGGCTCAAGGACTGGTAAGGTGTGCGAGCGTGGATGAACTAAGCTCGACCACCAGATCCTAGGCGAGGTGAGGACGAACACCTAGAAACCTCCCTCAACAAACACCATTTTCGAGAGTTTTCCTTCCTGAAGTGAGTTAGGGTGCCTCATCGAAGCTTCTCACGACCGCTCGCCGTATAGGGATTAACAATGTTGCAGTCTCCGCAAACGACGTAAAAGCCGTGAACCCGTACGAAACCTAAAACAGTGATTTGAGGAGTCATTGATAACTGCTTGGATCGCTTTTCAAATCTGGGAAAACTTATATTGTCTGAGATCGTGATCATACTCTGGGTGTGGGGATGTGCGGCAGGATTGTCAGACTTTCTAAGAAGAACACTATATATATTCCGAAAGATCTCGCCGAGAAAGCCGGGATTAGGGAAGGTGTTCTACTAGAGATCTCCGTGGAGAACGGCAGGGTTGTCTTAACACCTATCCCGGACCCGCTGTGGTTAGCTCTTTACGGACCTAAATTCGCGGAAATCACTGTCGAGGAAGTAGAGAAATACAGTGAGGAGATGCAGGAGGGATACTTAAATGAAGGTACTTCTTGACACGACATTCATGCTACCCATAGTTGGCGTGAGTGTGAAAGGAATAGCTAGTGAGGTTCTGAACAAGCTTTGGCAACTCCGCAGGAGTGGTGAAGTAGAGCTCTTCTACACGGAATTCAACCTACTAGAGATTTTATGGGTTCTGAGTAAGCTAAACTACGAACTACCCATAGTCGAGAGAGGACTTAAGAGTATAGAGAAAAACATGGTTAAGACACAGCCAAAGTATTCATCACTTCTTAAAGCACTTGAGCTCAGGAAGAAGGGGTTTCACGACGTGATAGACCTACTCCTCTATCTGACGGCTAAAGACAATGAATTACTATTCCTAACATATGACGCAGAATTAAAAAGATTTCTTGAGGGCGTGGGCGAGGACGTTAGCATAATAATAGAGTCTGTCTAACGTTCCTCGGCGGATGGGTTCGTTTACTTAACCCCTCATCTAGTATCTTCCGAAACACGGTAAGGCTGGTGTTGAAATACCGTGTGTTCGTAGCCGACGCTCTTCAAGGATTTTCGGTCAATAAAGTCAATAGCTCTGCAAGTTAGCGAACATGAAGGAGAGGAAGGTTTGTAATTTCTGTGTGGGGAGAGCTTTCGTGAGAACATTCCTAAAGGGCGTTTCAGTTTGTGTATTGTTAGGGTTGGGGATCGTGAGTGAAAAACGCTATTTGGTGAGGATGGACATGGCTTTAAAAGTTCTGAACGTAGATAATGGTGTAGGGTGTTTACGAGGGGTGTTCCCGATGACTCGACCGCGTGAGGTCATGTACAGTGGTCTGCGGATTAGCGAGGTCTGCGGGACGGGTGTGGAGCCCCGCCTCGTTAGGATGGGGCAATCCATGTCTGAGGTAGGACTGCATGTCGGGGAAAGTTATGCGAGGGGGGAAGCTAACTATAGCTAAGGTAGTGCGTGATATAGTGGGTACGCGTCCGTCATTAATTGATTGCCTTAGAGACGGGGTCCTGAATTACGCGGCGGCTGCTAGGGTGTTGAGGAATGAGGTCTCGAAAATGATGGGGGTTGATGTTGAGGTGGAGGCGATTAAGATGGCGTTGATACGTTACGGTGAGGAGCTTAAGAAAGACTTAAACCGTGTTGAGAAGAGTATTCGCAAAGTTTTAGCTGAGAGCACGCTTCAGATGAGGAATGACGTGATTGTCGTAACGTTAAGGAGGGAGAACGTGGTCGGGAAGCTGGACGTGATAATGCGTATGTTCGGCGATTCCAGATTCCTGCAAATTACTCAAGGCGTTAATACGTTCACGATCGTGTTTGAGAAGAGGATAGAGAGAGATTTAATTTCGGTTATCGGGGAGCATAACGTTAGTAACATAATTAGAGACCAAAGCGCGATAATACTGTTAAGTCCTGAGGAAATAATAACGACTCCGGGCGTCATAGCGTACGTTACTTGGCTCCTCTCGAAGGAGGGGGTGAACATCACTCAAATCATCTCATGCCACCTAGATACTATATTCGTAATTAGTCAGGAACAAGCTCTTAAAGCATATGAAATACTTGAAGACGCTATAAACAAGCTAAGAAGATACTACCACTAGCTCTCAAAAGAGTTTCCGAGGCTGCCCCGCGTCCCAGCTAGGACAAAGTGAAAAAGCCTTGGTTACTTCTATAACGTGATACTTATATAGACGTGTGGACGTGTACACGCCGGGGAATACGTGTGGGGAAGGTGGTATTAGCTTATTCAGGAGGTTTGGATACTTCCGTCTCCATAAAGTGGCTGCAAGAGAAATACGGGTACGACGTTATCACAGTCACTGTTGATGTAGGGCAGGGCGAGGATTTTAAAGAGATAGAGGAGAAAGCTTATGAGGTAGGGGCTATCAAGCACTATACCGTCAACGCTGTCAGCGAATTCGTCAACGAATACGTCAATCCTGCAATAAAATCCAACGCTCTTTACCAAGGTAAGTATCCGTTAAGTAGTGCTTTGTCAAGACCGTTAATAGCTAAACACCTGGTTAAGATTGCTGAGAAAGAGGGTGCGGAGGCCGTGGCTCACGGATCAACAGGTAAAGGCAATGATCAAGTCAGATTCGAGGTATCGATTAAAGCGTTAAACCCTAACTTAAAGGTGGTGGCGCCCGTTAGGGAATGGAACTTAACTAGGGAGGAGGAGATAGAGTATGCTAAAAAACACGGGATACCTGTAAAAGCCACTAAGAAAAACCCGTATAGTATTGACCAGAATTTGTGGGGGAGGTCGATTGAAGGCGGGGTTCTCGAACATCTGGAGGAGGAACCGCCTGAGGAAGTGTTTGAGTGGACTGTAAACCCTGTGAAAGCTCCTGACACGCCGGGGTACGTCACGATCCACTTCCATGATGGGGTACCTATAGGGTTAAATAATGAAGAGATGGACGAGGTTAAGTTAATTACGGAACTAAATCATCTCGTCGGCATGCACGGTGTTGGGAGAATAGATCACGTGGAGGATAGACTTGTTGGGATAAAATCGAGGGAGGTTTATGAATGTCCCGCAGCATTAGCGATTATTGAAGCTCATAAAGACCTGGAAAAACTCGTGTTAACTCGGCATGAAAACAATTTCAAGGAACTTATAGACCAAGCATGGACGCAGCTAGTTTACAACGGTTTGTGGATGGAGCCTTTGAGATCCGATCTTCAGACGTTTATTGACGCCACGCAAGTGCCGAGGGTTAGCGGGCAGGTGACCCTCAAACTATTTAAGGGGGGAATGCGGGTTGTCGGTAGGAAGAGTGAGTACGCGTTATATGATCTACGGCTCTCCACGTATGACGCGTCGTCAACTTTCAATCAAGCGAGCGCCGCAGGATTCATAGAACTCTGGGGGCTTCCGACAGTCACCGCGCAGAAAATATTTAAAGAGGTGCTCCAGAATAGGGGGAGGAAAACCGTTAGTATCGAGGCTAGGTAGTGAGAAGAAGTCAGCGATATTGATCGAGGAAGCTGTGCGTGATTTAAGCAACGATAAATCCTTGATACCTTATGAAATACTCGTTAGCGAAGCTCACGTAGTGATGCTCAATAAAGTCGGGATTTTAGATTTAGAGAGCGCGGTGAGAATTCTTAAAGGGTTGGAATCCTTCTACGAGGAATGGAGTGAAGGTATCGTACAGCTTAACCCGGAGCTTGAGGACATACATTTCAATATTGAGGCATACCTAGTAAGCAAGCTCGGGATTCGTGTCGGGGGGAAGCTCCATACCGCGAGAAGTCGTAACGACTTGATAGCTACTGATATGAGGCTATACCTCAGGGACGTCGTGAATAACTTCTCACAAAAATTACTGGATGCTGTAGAGAGATTACTTAATGTAGCTGAACGCAACATAAGGACTATAATTCCTGGCTACACGCACATGCAGCAAGCACAACCGATCACGTTAAGTCATTATCTGATAGCGCAAGCAGACCAGCTTCTACGCTCTTACCGTAGATTGCGTGAGTCTTATGAAAGAGTAAACTTATCGCCTCTAGGTGCTGGGGCTCTGGCAGGAGTTAATTGGCCCATCGACCGTGAGTTAACAGCTAAGCTACTCGGATTCTCAGGCATTAACGAAAATTCGTTAGACGCGATTAACTCTAGGGGTGAGGTAGAGATAGAATTACTTTCTGATTTAGCGATCATAGCAACCCAATTAAGCAGAATCTCCGAGGACCTGATATTTTGGTCAACGCAGGAGAGCGGGTTGATAGAGCTTGATGACTCTTACGCCGGGGTTAGCAGTATCATGCCTCAAAAGAAAAACCCGGAAGCAGCGGAAATTGTAAGAGCTAAAACCTCTGAAATTTACGGGAAGTTGATTAAGTCCTTAACGTTAATGAAAGGGTTACTAACGGGTTATAATAAAGACATGCAGGAGCTTAAGAGTGCGGTAAGAGAGAGTTTCGAAGTAATTGAATCGTGTTTGGAGGCCGTAGTTGGTATGATAGAGACTATGAAAATCAGGAACGAGGCATTCCTTAAATCACCCACGGTGACGTACACGCTAGCCACAGACATCGCGGATACGTTGGTGAAAGCTCTGGACATATCATTTAGGGAAGCGCACCAGATCATCGCGACCGCTGTTAAGCGTTCACAGGGTAAAGGCCTTACACTCGACTACATAATGACGTCGCTAAGCGAGGTATTAGGGTTGGGGGGCTATGACCTCCCTACAATACAGCTCAACCCGGAAACAAGTATTGAAATGAAAGTAAGTAAGGGGAGTACCAACCCGGATGAAAACATGAGAATGATAGCAGAGCGTAAAAACATAATACTGCAAGAGAGAAACAAATTAAACGCTGAAATCAAGCGCGTAAATGAAGCACTCCTCACACTCAAAAATGAGGTCAGCAATTTACTGAATTCTCTAAAGGCATAACTTATCTCATAAATTACGTCATTAAGAGTTACGTAACGTGACTCAATTATTCGTCATCGTGTTGAATCAACGCGGCGTGAGGCGTTAACGATTCTCTTTGTAGATTTTTAAGAACTAGACACTTAATTAGCTGACCACCCCCGCCCTTAGGGTGAGGCTTTCAATTACAGATCCCTAGATGCTTATATTGATTTGCGGAGGCCTGAGCTACTGTAGTGAGGGGGACGTTAACGGGGGAACTACTCTTCAGGTGTGGAAGGGGGGCTGCAGCAAGTTTAATTTATATAGGTTTGTTGCGGATTTTGCTCATGTGGTGAAATCTTGTATGTGGTAGCGCGCGGGGTTTCTCCGCGATTAATCGGCGTGTTCGTAGTGGTCGTCTTCTTGGTTGCTACGAACTCTTTGGTTGTCGAGGGGTCAACCATAAATGTTCCAGGGGATTATAGGAGTATTCAGGAAGCGATAGATCACGCGTCGCCGGGCGATGTAATAGTTGTGGGTACCGGAGTTTACGAAGGTTTCACAGTCTCTAAGAGCTTAACCATACTTGGTGAGAGTAATCAATCAGTTATTATTCGGGGAAGCATTACGGTGCTAGCTAATGACGTGAGATTGAGTTCTATGAAGGTATCGGTGAGCGAGGTTTCCGGGTCCTCGGTAGCGGTCATGATTACCGGGAATAACGTGGTCTTGGTCGGTGTTATCGTTGAGAGTTATAAGAATGGCTTGCAGGTCGGTGACGCAACCAAGAAAGTGTCTGGCACGGTAATAGAGCGTAGCAAGATAATCTCCGAGGACGTAGGTATTTACGGTTCTTGCAGCGACTTAAGCGTGTTCTATAGTGTGGTAGTATCTAAGTCTAAGCAGGCGGTGAGTGGTTGCGGCGTGCTAGACCTGGAATACAGTAACATAAGCGGGGACACCGCGGTCACAACGTCTTTCTGGTATGATGGGTCCGTCATCAAGGGCAATAAGATTTCAGGCACATCCACAGGCCTATACCTGGACGGGAATTATCACACCGTAAGCAATAACGAGATCAGCGGCGGGACCGGGGTGTACCTGAAGGGTTCCGGGATTGTGGTAGAGAATAACGAGATAATCAATACCGTCACAGGAGTCAACGTAGCCGGGTCGCACGATAACGTGGTGCGCGGGAATAGAATCGCGTCCAGCGGACACGCCGTGGACGTCAGCGGCAATAACAACATGATAACGAATAACACGTTGATGGGTGGTAGAGGGGTTCACGTGAGTACCGGTAACGGAAACACGATAGCGTTCAACCTCGTAAACATGACGGGGAATGTGGGCGTCTACCTATCTAAGTATACTGGCGGGAATCTCGTCTACGGCAACACCTTCTGGTACTGCTATAACTACGAGGGGGTGGATGAGTCCGGCGGGAATCAATGGTATCTTGAGAACGCCACACACAGGCTCGGAAACTACTGGTCCTACAATAAAGCACCTGACAACGACGGTGACGGCATAACAGACCAACCATACCGCATAACGACAACAACGGGGCTGGAAATCTTGGATAAATATCCGCTAGCTAAACCGTTAATAAGCCCGTACCTGCAGACCACAACAACCACACCAACTACGACCACCTCAACGACCACCCCAACTACCCTCGCAACAACCCTCTCAACTACGCCCACAACACCACAAACAAGTGAGATTCCCGGCTACCAGTACACACCCACAATCGTTGCGGTAATCGCGCTAATACTATTAGCTATAGTATTCATACTCCTACGTAAGAGGAGGTAACGGCCACTCACGCGCCGAGAAGCTAAACGCTTTTAACAGAAATTAAATCATACTTAAGATCTCGGAAGCTCCTGTGAAGACCCGTATATGATATTGCTAGGGAGATAGACGTTGATATGAGTAGTCATGTAGTTAATTAATCCACGCAAACCTATTGCAGGGGTTAAATCAGCTAGCGCGAGCACACCTGCGGGATTCTCCCTCCGGTGATAACCGTTTTAGCAATCATTCTAGACTAAAATCTAGGGTTTGTCGGACTTCCTCCTAAAATAGGGTTCTGTGCTTGATTTTAAACCTGGATGAGTGGTTGTGTGGGCCCTGCGGAGGTCTGCGATTTCCTTATCGTCTCGCCTAGAGCGACGTATAGGAGTACCCACGAGACTATCCCGAGGAAAGGTATGAAGATGCTGAGTATGAAGAATATGCCGGCGATTAAGTACATCACGTTACCGTATATCTCGTTGAGTTTGAAGCACATGATCATGATTCCTATGAAGCCGATTAACAGGAAGACGTACCCTATCAAGAGTATGATGACTATGGTGAGTATAGCGCCAACCAAGCACAGGATCAAGCCCCATATATACCCTATCCTAATAAGCGATGAAGCGGTTGAGAAGTCTGGGTTGACCCGAGCTAAATCATCCGCTCCGGGAATGAAGTCCGCGTAGAAACCGACGAGCGCTATTATAGCGCCAATAACTATTAAAGCTAGCCCGAGGATAAGCCCGGATAAAGCAGCGATTAACGCGCCACCCCCTACCGCAGCCCTCATCACGGTCACGAATAAACCACCCACCATTATCGTGAACCCCACACCAAGGAATACCCACGCAATTAGCACGTACAACACACCTCTCCTCATCTTCTGGAAAGCTCTAACGACGTCAGTACTCGGAGTGGTCGGCGGGGTCGACACGTAAGACATTATTACCACCGAATAATATCTTGCGCTCCACACATATAAGTCACATCGCGCCCGTGGAGCTATTTCAATTTTCATAATCGTTTGTAATGCTCATATTCATTAATGTCTAAGACTCCTTAATGTTGGGGGTGTGTTAATGCCGCGTGTCTGTCTGGTCTGTATCTCTTCATGATTTCGTCAGAATCCTCAGTGAGGTTTATAAGCTGCTATAGCTTATAAATCTAATTGGTGCCTCCGAGCTCCCGAGACCCGTAGGGCTTTGAACCCTAGGCGACAGGGGTGAGCCACTGCAGTGAGGGGCTCGGGGAGACCGTTGAGAAGCAGATGGTGGTTCGTTTGTTTGTTCCCCACCATCTGCTGAGAAACGGCACCCGAACGGTGAGGGAAGTCCTAGAGGGTGTAGAACCCTCCATCTCCGCCGTAAATGACGAGACTTTCAGATGTAAATCTCTCTAAATCAAGAGTTTAAAACGTTGAGGCACTTCTTATTAATCTTGGTTCGCAATAGTATGTTAGGTGGGGTGGAGAGGTGTTTGAATGTTTAACTTGATAGTTATTCACGAGCCAGGGCCTGATAACTGGAGGTGGGCTAGGAATCAGTTAAGGCAGTTGCTAGGTGCTGAGGGGAAGATCGTGGCTTCTTACCAGTCGGTGATGCTGTATCTCGTTGAGGGGGACCCGCACCAAGTAGCCGGTAAGTTGAGGGAGAGCTTGAGGGGTGGCGGGACCCCTATAATCCGTGTTATCCCCGTGGACCACGTAGTAAACCCCTACCTAGACGAGGTCGTCGAGGTTGTTAAGGGTATGGTCGTGAGAATCCCGCAGAACGAGAGCTTCAGGATAACGCTTCAAGGACATTTAATGGTTGTTGATCCTGATGGGAAGAGGAAGGTAATGCATTCCATAGACTCTATTAGGGAGATAGCCAAGTACGTTGATAGACCGGTCAACCTAGAGAACCCTGACTGGGTCGTTTACGTTAAGGTAGTCAGGGTCTTGAGGGGTAGGAGGGTCGCCGCCGTATCATTACTTAAGCCAACCGAGTTAATTAACTTGAGGGACCTCACGCAAGCGGAGGGGTCGGGTGAGGAGGTTAGTGGGTAGTAAGAAACTCTTCGGGACTGCCGGGGTTAGGGGCAGGTACTTAAAGGAGGTGAGTCCTGAAGTCTTCCTATACCTTAGCGCTACCATAGCGACCTACTTCAGAGCACGCAGGAGTGTGGTAGGGGGTGACGGCCGTCTAACAACCCCAGTATTAAAAAGCTCGGTTATAACAGGGCTCCTAGCTTCAGGTTCTGAAGTGGTTGACGTGGGCTTAGTTCCCTTACCTGTCTTAGCGTGGAGTACGAGGTTCTTGAAGGGGGATCTAGGGATTTACATAACCGCCTCACACAACCCCCCACAAGACAACGGACTCAAAGCTTTCTACGGTAACGGGATGGAGATCTTGGAGGAAGACGAGCTCAGAATCGAGGAACTCTATGCCGGTAGGGGGTGGGTGCTCGCTGACTGGGATGCTGCAGGGTCTTACGCTAGCGCCACACACTTGGTGAGCGAGTACGTGGCTGAGTTGCTGGGTAGGTTGGGTCCGACCGGTAAGGGCGGCGGGGTGCGTATCCTCATCGACACAGCTAACGGCGCCGCGTCTCTAGTAACCCCTAGAGTCCTCACGGAGTTAGGTGCTCAGGTCATCACCCTCAACTCCAACGTTGACGGGAGGTTCCCCGGAAGGCATCCTGAGCCGAGGCCGGATATCTTAGAGCCTCTTCTCCCGATAGCTAGGGAGTTAAGGGTTGACGCGTTCTTAGCTCACGACGGGGACGGGGACAGGCTAGCTGTCTTAAGCCCTGTTAAGGGATTCATAAAGCAAGACAGGATCATCGCGTTACTAGCTAAGGAAATGCTGAGCGTGAGGAGGGGGACAGTAGTAGTCTCTATAGACGTCGGTAACGCGGTGAGGGACGTGGTGGAGGGGGCTGGCGGCAAGCTAGCCATAACTAAGTTAGGAGCTACGCATACAGGCGTCCTCAAGTACCCGGACGTCGTGATGACTGCGGAGCCTTGGAAATTCATAGACCCTGGGTGGGGTCCTTGGGTAGACGGCGTTTACCAAGCAGCTTTGCTAACTAAGTTAATGATTGAGAGGAAATCAAGCATCGACGAGTTACTGAAGGAAATCCCGGACTACCCTCAAGCAAGGGTCTCCGTGGAGGTTCCTAAGGAACTTAAGGAGGAGGTGTATGAGTGCCTGACAACCAAGTTACTGGAGTGGAGAACGCCTGACTCCGAAATACTGACGGTGGATGGCTTAAGAGTTAATTACGTGGATAGGTCGTGGCTCCTCGTAAGGAAGTCGGGGACGGAACCTAAGATCAGGATTTACGGCGAGTCACTAACTTACGACGACTTGAAGAGCAAGGTGAGTACCTTAATAAGTGAAGCGAGCAAGATCCTCAAGAAACACGGGCTGGGGGAGGTAAGGGTGGACGGCAAGATAATACCTTGATTCCAGCTCCTCAACAGCTTAACCCGGTCTCCTCGTCGCGGCGAGGGCGTCATTAAATAAGCTTAACTACCTCGCTTAAGGGTTTTCTAGGCCTGGCCTTAGGGGTTTCCGCCGGGTAGCCGAGCGCTATGATTCCCTGCAGTTCACACCCCTCCGGCGGTTTAAGGACTTCATCGAATTTACTCTTGAGTAGTAGGGGGACGCCCAGCCAGACAGCCCCGAGCCCGAGGGAGTGAGCGACTAAGATCATGTTCTCCAGTGCTGCAGCAACGGATTGTATAGCGAACACCCTCTCCTCCTCAAAAAATCCCTCAACATGAGTTGTTTTCCTTAAGTCGACGTAGCCAGCTACGTAAGCCGGCGCTAGATACATGCCATCACGAATCCTCTGAACCCACTTACCCACCTTATCGGGCGGTAACGGGTTCTTGAGAGCGCGCGTAGCGTAAAACTCGTGAGCTTCCAAGAGTAACTCATGTATCCTACTCCTCAACCCGGAATCCCTAACGACCACGAAAAACCACTGCTCGTTATTACCGGCGTTAGGAGCTCTCAAACCAGCCTCAATAATCTTAAGTAAGACGTCGTCCGGTATCGGGTCATTCCTAAACCACCTCACGCTAGACCTACTTAACACGGTCTCGAGGAAGCAATCACACCTCAATTAACTCACCTAAAGAATGAGTTAACCCGGGTTTTAATGTCTTGCATCCACGAATATGAGGGGGCCAGCGCCGGAGACCCTTCGAAAACATATACTTAAACGATTTAACGTATACAGGTAATTATTAAACAATAGGTTTTATAGAATTGCTTGAAGCTCGGGTAAGTCATAAATGTTTTTCAGGTTTTGTCAAGGCTGGTTAAATATTTTCTTGGATGACCCTTAACAGGTTTCCGGAGGTAGATTTATATACTGTTTTTTAGTAATTTTATTATTGGTGAGACTTGATGCACAGCTTAAGACGTGGTAGGGTCTTAGTCCTCCCGTTAGTGTGTCTGTTGTTAGTGGCTTTAGTCACGTCCGTTAACTTAGGTGGTGCGTTAACTTCATCGTCTTTAGGTCTCGCGAGCACTTATCCGAGCACGTGGTTAGTGACTTTTGGAACGCTTAAAGATGATTACCCGTGGTGGGGTTTAGAGTTAGGTGACAGGGGTTACGTATACGTTTTCGGCCAGAGCGATTATTGGAAGCCGCTTGGTTACAGCTCGCTAGTAATGTCTAAGATTAGCAGATACGGCGAGAACGTTAAGAACGTGATAATATACGGTAACGGCACGTTGATGGGCAGGGACTTCAAAATTATTAACGGGGTTATCTATGCTGTAGGCCAGGTAACGGGGTATGGGGCTGGAGGGACTGACGCATACTTACTTGCTTTCTACGAGAACGGTACGGTAGTCTCGTTCACTACTTACGGTTCCCCACAACTCGACGTCTTCTGGCGTCTAGCGGTAGGCAGGAATAACACGCTCTACCTCGCCGGGTATACTATGGGTCTAGGAGCCGTTAAGAGCGATGCCCTCATAACTAAGGTAGACTTGAGTGGTAGGATTCTCTGGTCTTTGGTCGCTGGTGGGCCGCAGTATGAGTACGTGTGGGGGGTGGCCACGTGGTATGACTCAACAACAGATCGAGAGTACGTCATAGCTGTCGGGCAGACGAATAGTTTTGGTGCCGGGGGGTATGACTGCTTGCTAATCAAGCTTACGGAGGATGGCATGGTGGAGTGGTCGCTAGTGTTCGGGACCCCCGCTCTCGACAGACTAGATAGCGTGGTCGTAGGGGATGACGGGTACATATACGTTGAGGGCGCAACATATAACACAACGACAGGAAATCCCGACGTCTTAGTAGCTAAGATTAGCTTGGGAGGCGAGGTTTCCTGGATTACTAGGTTCGGCGGTGACGGGTCTGACGTGCCCTACGCTACCTACGTAGATAAAGACTACGTCTACGTGGTGGGAGCTACTACGAGCTACTTTACCGGGACCCAGTCAAACTATGACGCGTTCGTATCGATAATCGATAAGTCTTCCGGTGCTTTAGTATCTTTCGTGAACTTCGGAGGGGTGGACACGGACATAGCTTACGCGGTCAAGTCAGACGTTAACTACGTTTATGTTTCCGGGTACACCGCCTCGTTCACGGAGGGGGGTAGAGACTTCTTCGTAGCGAAGATGAATAAGCAATACTTACTTGAGGAAAAACCGGAGAGTCTTAAATGGGTTTACGGTGACTTCCCTGAAGACGTTAACGTGTCCAGAGTCTTGGTTGAGCCGGCTAGCTTCCCCGTAAACACCTCAAGCGTGTACCTCACGCTGAATTACGTGTTACCCACCACCTACAGTTACCGGTTGCTCGGGAGCTTGGTGGACGTCAACACACACATAGCTACGACTAGCGGTAACCCGCCTGCAGAGATAACAACCACTACTGAGGTGAGTACGGTCACCACTACAGCAACAACTACCGCGACGAGAACTGTCGTGGATATCATAACAGAGACCTTAACCACGACCGAGACTTACACCACGACCAACTTAGTTACGGAGACAACAACCTACACAACCCAGGAAACATTTACTGAGACTGTTGAGAAGACGACCACGGCTACAACCACGCGTACCGAGACCAAGACCCAAACAAGCGAGGTGACCGCGACGAGAACGGAGACCGTGACTACCTCAGTTCCTGTGGTAGACGTCATGACCACGTTAGGTGTTGGTGTGGCTCTCCTAGTGGTCGGCGCGGTTTTGGGCTTGGTGTTAGCTAGGGCGGTTTTTAGGAAGTAAGGAAGGGGGTTGTTGTAAAATGAGGTTAAGATCGTTTTTTATTTCTTGCTTGCTACTCGTGTTAATCCTCGCTTCCTTACCCGTGGTTAACTACGTCTTCGCCGACGTCTCAGGAGACCTCTCACTACATAAGATAGATCCCGAACTACTTAACTTAATTCAGGGTGATGAGGTTAGGGAGGTCGTCATCATGTTGAAGAACCCTGACTACGGTGATCTCCAGATGATTAAGTATCTTAAGGGGGTTGAGGAAGTTAAGAAAACTCTTAAGTCATACTCATACGTTACTCAAGGTGATGTTAAGCAGTTGGTGCAGAGTTTAGGCGGTGAGGTACTCAATAATTTCTGGATTATTAACGCGATCCTAGCTAAAGTAAAGACTAGCGCGCTACCGGTTATCGCTAGAAACTCCTTGGTTGAGAAGATAATCCCTAATTTCGAGGTCCACGTGGATATGTTCACGGTCGAGAGGAACATCACGGCGTCCAGCGAGGTAGTCTCGTGGGGTGTTGAGAGGATTAGAGCGCCTGAAGTTTGGGAGATGGGCTACAACGGGTCCGGTACCAGGATCTGCGTTATAGATACTGGCGTGGACGTGAGTCACCCAGCTCTTAGCGGGAAGCTGTTCACCCTAGATCCCAACAATCCTTACTATCCGGGCGGTTGGATGGCTTTCGATAGTGCTGGGAGACCCTATCTTACGACTCCTCAGGACACACACGGCCACGGAACGCACACGAGCGGCACCGCTTTAGGTGGTGACACGAGTAACGTTCTGATAGGTGTGGCTCCGGGTGCTACGCTCATGCACGTACTAGCACTACCCTACGGGAGCGGGACCTTCGCTCAAACACTCGCAGGCATAGAGTGGGCTGCAGACCCCTACTATATTGACGTGAGTACCGGTGAGCGGGTCTACACAGGCATTACACCACACGTAGTCTCCATGAGTTGGGGGGCCAGGAACTATTACGGTGCCGAGTTCCTAACCCCTATCAAGCATTTGCTGTTGTTGAACATAGTCCCTGTGGCGGCCATAGGTAATGGAGGGCCCGGCACGCATGACAACCCAGGAAACATATGGGGAGTTTTCGGCATAGGAGCGACTGACGAGAACGATAACGTGGCTCCATTCTCCGGAGGTGCTAGGATTTACTGGCCCTATGTACCCCCGGACTGGCCCTTCAACAGCACCTACCCCTCAGTTTACTTAAAGCCTGATTTCGCGGCGCCCGGGGTGAGGATAGTGTCGAGTATTCCTGGAGGGGGTTACGCCGCGTGGAGCGGGACTTCCATGGCTACACCGCACGTGGCCGGGTTGGTTGCGCTCATATATCAAGCTACTAAGTGGGATAAGTATCAGGTACCTGAAATCCCTCTAAGAATTTACGAGATCCTCATGCGTACCTCCCTCGATCTGGGGGCGCCCGGTCAAGACACTAGGTATGGTTGGGGATTGGTTGACGCGTACCAAGCCGTTAAGAAAGCTATTGAGGTAGCGAAGATCAGCGGTGTTAAGGGCTTCGTTCACGACAGCTATGATGTGGCTCCAATACCTTACGTTGATGTGTATGCGTATGACTACAGAGGGAATTTAGTAGCGTACACGCAAACTAACGCTTCAGGCTACTACATACTCCCGCTGGACCCAGGATACTACACAGTAGTGTTTAGGAGATTCGGTTATGATGAGGCTCGAATAGATGTTGAGGTAGTTCTACATAACGGGACTATAGCCGGGTCGGTCACGGATAGGGTTACTGGAGAACCATTAATTAACGCGACGATATACGTTGCGGAAGCTAACGTGATGGCTCGCACGGACGCTGAAGGGCGTTACCAAGTATCTGTCCAGCCAGGTAGGTACACCCTGAGAACCCTCGTTGGAGGGTACTTCAACGAGACTAAGCAGGTGGTTGTTGGGGAGGGCGAGTTAGTGCTGGCTGACTTCCAGCTCTACTCCCTGAGTTCCCAAGCTATCGCTTACGTGCAGGTATATGAGCTTCTCAGCGGTAGCCCCCTGCAAGGAGCTACTGTGAGCATACTGGAGCTCGGGGTAGGCGAGACCACGAACTCCACAGGTATAGCGAGGCTTGAGGGAATACCCCCAGGCGTATACACCCTGGTAGTTTCTAAGGAGTATTACGCGACCAGAACCTACAGCGTCTACTTAGGTCCGGGTGAGCAACTCATTTCGATAGATACAGCGTTCTTGATTGGCGTGATGTCGAGAGATAAGGACGTGTTCGGTAATGACATCAAGCAAGCTCTAGTGTCTCAGGGATATCCGGGCTACGCTATAGAGTTGCTTGATCCTCTTCAGGTCGGGAAATCCTATAAGGCCTTGATAATCAATTACTTAGGGAGTGACCCAGGCTCGAGCGGGTTAGTCGACTTCTTGAACAAGATGTCCAGCAAAAACACGTCACTGATATTCCTCGATTCTTGGGGTGCATACTATAATTTCGGTGGTTACCTGCTCTATAAGTATAGGGACGTCGTCAACTCATACGGTTACCCGGCACCGCTCTACAGGACTGAAGGCTATAGCGTTGGTATGATGATGAACGCGCTGGAACCCAACAACAGTATCTTTGCCGGGATAGGTTTTGATGAGGGTACTAAGTTTTATATAGGGGTATCGCCTTCTAGTCGAGTTGATTTCTCAGCGTATCAGGGATTCCTACAGCCAAGTAGTGGGGAGCTAACCTACCTTGGCGAGCTGATTCAGGGAGGCACGCTCTACGGCTATAGCTTAGTCACCTGGAGTAGAGCTCCCGGGGCGAGTCAGTGGATCTTCCTCAGCGTGGGAGGCAGCTATCATTGGGCTAAGTACATGGAGAGCGGGCAAGACCTTCAGTACTCCCTAAACATGAGGAGGCTACTCTTCAACGCCGTGGTATGGGTTTTAGGGATAACCGTGTCTAACGAAGCTAACTCCTTGAGCGGGTCTGCCGACAGTCTCAAACAACCAGGACTAATCACTATATCCGCTTTCACGGAGGTTAACGTGGTCTTGACGAGGAAGCCTCACGGGTGGGTGGTTGGTAGGGTGGTCGCTGCCGACACAGGCCTCCCAATCAAGGGTGCTGAGATCCTCGTGGTGAACACGCCTGTGAGAACCTACACGAATGAGAGCGGGTCGTTCACTATCTGGCTTCCTGGAGGGTCTTACGAGCTACGCATATGCGCTAAAGGATATTATGAGGTTAAGGAGTCCGTCGCGGTCGAGGTCGGCGAGACTAGTTACGTCGCGGAGACTCTTTATAGAAGGCCTAGAGCAGCTGTCATGATAGATTTCGCAGGGCAGATCACGCTATTACTGCAGTCAAGAGGCTGGTATGCTCAATCCTTCAGAGACTGGAACTCCCTGTATAAGGAGCTCAGCTTCTACGACGTCCTAGTATTGGCTGGTGAGTACATAGGCTATTCCGATTTATGGCCTGATAAAACGACCTTCGAGAAACTACTTAACCTAACCTACCGGCTCGGGATAGGCGTGGTATTCCTGAATAACTACTTTGAGCACAGGTACATTAAGAACTACCCATACGGGATCAACATACTCTATTACTACTACAGGAACCCCGGTAGTGTTGGCGCTAGCTATGATGAGGGGCCTGTGTACTACGTCATAAACCAGAAACACCCGATAGTCGCAGGGTATGAGGTGGGTGAGAGGGTGTACCTAGTTTACGGCGGGGATTACGACTACGCGTGGTTTAGTAAGTGGGACGGTGACGTGGTCGCGTATATTGGTGCGGAGATTGCCGGGGTGAGGGGGTTAGGCATCGGGGTTAAGGTGACTCAATACGGGACTAGGTGGGTTTTGCTAGCTGGCTTAGCTCCTGAGTTATGGACTAACATGGATCACTGGAGTGATGACGCTAAAGAAATACTCTACAGAGCTATCTCATGGGCTGCCGTTAAAGCGATAGGGGTCTCAGTTACCCCGATCAACGTATACGTCGGTGATTTAATAACTGTGGAGATACCGCCCCTGCCCGGCACGATATACTCCGTGTTGATCGACGACACCATAGTCTTAAGAGATATCTTAGGGAAGAACGAGACAGCCGTCATTAAGTTGAAGGTACCGAATCTTGAGAGAGGGGTTCACAAGGTCGTGGTAGTTAGCGAGGGCATGTATTACGGTGAGGCGGTGTTCTACGTGAACACGAAGCTAGATATCCTGACTAAAGACCCGAGAGCTGGTGAAACACTTGAGTTAAGCGTTACCGGGCATCCGGTGAAAACCACCTTATTCGTGTGTATTGACGACAACATAATATCTAACGTCAGGGCGAGGGACGCTAACCCGTTGAGACTCGCTATAGCTATACCTGAGTACTTTGAGGGGATGCACGTGTTAAACTTGAGAACGGAGGACGGTGAAGTAATCGCTTCCAGCAAAGTCTTCATAAGGGAGTCAGCGTTTAGGAGTGAGGTGTTATCCTACTATAATAACATGACATACGTCTTGAGCCAGTTGCTCGTGATGATGAATACCCTCAGCAACTACACGTCCTCAGGCTTGAGAGGAGTTAATGAGAGCGTGAGCGTCTTAAGCAACTTAACGAGCGGCTTAATCCAAAGCCTCGATCTATACCTTAAGCAAACACTACAGGAGTTGCATGGGTTGAGAGAGGGGTCGGCTGAGATATCCCTGAGCGTGAATCAAAGCATGGCTAAGTTGAGAGAAGATGTCATGAACCGTGTGAACGAGTTAGATGTGAGGACATCTGGCAGCATAGGGTTGCTAACCTCTCTCGCCGCAGTATTAATAATCGTTAACGTCATAGTGTTAATGATTGAGGCGTTAACGCGTTTAAGACGTTAATCGTTTTTAGCTAGAAACCCTATTCTCGTGGCAGGGGTTAAGCCCTCAACGCGGGGGCGTGGATCTCATAACGTCTTGTGTTACTTCCCTCCACTTACCTAGATTTAATAGATACCTCCTCCATATGTCTCGTGAGTGAGGTAGGGGTGGTTGAGGCTCTTTAAGCTTGATAACCTTGTTAAGTGCTCGTTGGTTGATAGGTTGAATCGTTTTACTGTTCGGGTTGTGGTTGGTGGCGTGGTTAGCTTGGCTCATTTAACGAATACTGGGAGGTTGGGTGAGTACTTGGTCGGTGGTAGGGAGGGTTTCTGTAGCGTTATAAGTGGGTCGAGACTTAATTACAGGTTGGTGGCGGTCAGGGATGTTGGGGGTTATGCCTTAGTAGATACCTTGACTCAGGGAAGGGTTTTCGAGTACTTGCTTAGTCAGGGCTTGATTCCTTGGTTGAGTGAGTGTTCTCTGCGTAAGAGGAACTTCAGGTTAGTTAATGAGGTCATAGATTACCTTCTTGATTGCGTGGATGGTGTGAGGCTCGTTGAGTTGAAGAGCGCTGTGTTGAGGGTTGGCGGTGATTACGCTTCCTACCCCGACTGCCCGACTATTAGGGGGAGGAGGCAGATCAAGACCTTAGCAGAATACTCAAGTGTTTTTAAGCCGTACGTTGTCTTCATGGCTTCCCTACCTAACGTGAAGGGTTTTAAGCCTTATTGCCTAGGCGACCCAGACATGCTTCACGTGATGAGGTACGCGTCCGAGAAAGGGGTTGTGTTTAAGGCGATTAACTCGTACATGGATGATGAGGGGTGGGTCGTCCTAGACGACACCGACCTACCCGTGATTATTGAGTGCTGACTACCCAACCAACTGAATCACGAGTGGTTAAGTATTTAAGTATCGGTGGTGTTACTAAGTATCGGGGGCGTTACTTAATGTTGTTTGATCCTAAACCGAAGAATCAGAGAAGCGATCTATTCGATCGTGAGGAGGAGATTAAGGAACTTAAAGAATCTATTCTTAAGGTACCAATAACCCTCCTACTAGGTATTAGGAGGGTTGGCAAGACCTCCGTTTTGAGGGTTGCTTTAAACGAGCTTAAGACACCGTACCTCTACCTAGATCTCAGGGTTTTTGGAGGGGGAGGGCTATAGCAAGGTAGCTTTCTACAGACTCTTATCCGAAGCTTTCTCCAGCACAGTATCTAGGTGGGGTAGGTTAATCAATTACTTGAGGGGTGTTAGGGGTGTTGAGGTGCGTGGTTTTAGGGTGGAGCTTGACTGGCGTGAGGAATCCTTAACTCTCACCAGAATGCTTAACAATCTTAATCGATTCGGTGAGGAGGCTGAGGGAGGCTTCGTTGTGGTAGCTTTCGATGAGGCGCAGATTCTCAGGTATCTTAGCGGCGGTAAGGGTAGGGTGGATTTCGGGAATATCCTGGCGTACGCTTACGACAACCTACCTAATTTGAGGTTCGTGTTGACCGGGTCTGAGGTAGGTCTTCTGCTAAGTACTCTCAGGTTAGATGATGCTTCAAGCCCTTTATACGGCAGGTACGTTAAGATAGTTAAGCTTGAGAGATTCAGTAAGGAGAAATCTATCGAGTTCCTCGTGAGAGGTTTTGAGGAAGCTGGTATGCGGGTTGGTGACGACATCCTCCAGAAGATTTACGAGAAGGTTGACGGGGTAGTGGGTTGGCTCGCTTACTTCGGTTTCTCAATGATTGAATCACGCAACCCTACCGTGGAGGCGGTGAACGAGGTTGCTGAGAAAGCTTTGAAGCTAGTTAAGGAGGAGTTGGATAAGGTCTTCAGGAGGTCTAGATACTACGCGTACATACTGAAAGCAATATCTCTAGACATAAGCACCTGGTCAGGTATAAAGAGAGCTGTCGAGGCATGGCTTGGCAGACCACTACAAAACGCGCAGATCACGAGACTCATCGAGACTCTCGTGGAGCTTAGCATTGTGGAGAAGAGGAACGGCTACTACGCGATATCAGACCCTCTAATAGCTGAGTATTCTAGGACTCTCTAATCCTACACCCACTCAACTACTTTAATAGGTGGCTTCAAGTATAAACATATCTAAACTTACTTATACTCAAAACGCTCAGTTATAATACTTATATACCTGTTAGATATAATATTATTTGGTGGTGAGAATGTATAAGTATTACTCGGAAAGATTAAGCCCGTTTAAATTTTGGGAAGCAAACACGCTCCTCAACTTGATTAAGGAAGTTTCTAACACATTAAGTAATCTAGCGCGTAAAATCCTGACATCCATAAACCTACTAGAAACCGTCGTGAACAGCAAGATCTTGAAAATAGTGGAGGGCAAGCCTGAAGAAAAACAGAGGAAGTTGGTTGAGTACGTGTTCATAGCTCATAAAGTGTTGATAGGGGTTTCCCTAGCTGTTCTATACTTCTTAACCACGTAGGGTTTTTCCGTTTCTAACTAAATAAATTTATTCCCTTCAGAGATTCATTATTGGGGCTTTGAAGTGGTCTTAGTAGTTATTTCTGGTTTGCTCCCATTCAATTCCGGGAAGACTTTCTTTACCCTAGCTCTCGCCGAGTATTTGAGGAAGTCAGGTTATTCCGTAGGTGTTGTGAAGCCTGTTGCGGCTCATTCTTTCTGGGAGCAGTACGAGTATTTCGTAGAGTCCCGCGGTTTAGGTGTTTTGGTTGGTGAGGATGTGGTTAAGTATGTTAGGGCCGGGCTCATTCAAGACATCGACTTACAGAACCCTGTCGACGTTATGACAGCGCCTCACGACTTGATGAAGCACCCGTCACTAGATTCTTACCTTACGTCACTAACCTCTCTAATCGATCAAGCGGTGTTGGTTAGGGTTTCCTCGCTCAAGCAGAGAAACTACTACCTGGTTAGAGAAAACCTTGAGAGGGTGGGTGATCACCTAGCTAACGAAATAAGAGGGTTCGCCAGCGGTTTAGGCAGGGTTGACGAGGTAGATCGTTCATGGCTCTACAACAAGTTAGTGAGTAAGGAAATCGATTCCTTAATAGTGGAATCAGTGAGTTCAGTGATGTCAAGACATGACGTAACCCTCTGCGAGTCTTTCAGTAACGCGTTACTCCCAGCCCTAGGCTTAAGAACCTTAGCAAAGCACGTCATAGTGGTAACCCCGTCTAAAGCACTGGCTTACGGTCCCGAAAAGGTGACCACCTACCTGAACGCGCTAAACCGCCTTAGATCAGAAACCTCCTTCCTAGTCATGCTCTTCAAGCCGGACACCGTATTGAGTATTAAGCCAAGCACTAAGTACGGCGAGATCATCGAGGCTGGGGAGGCTGAGAAGCTGAAGAACCTCATACTCTCCGGCAGGACTTAAACCAAGCCTTTATATTTCACTTAGTAATCTTGTTAAGCGGGGGCTGGCGGTGGAACTCCCTGAAATCCTGCTTCTCTCAGGACTCGCGCTAGTCGTTGGCGGCGTTTCACTACTCCTAGCAGCCTTATTAAGTCGGGGCAAGGACCGTGGGTTGGAGGGCGGCGGCGTCCTGATAATAGGCCCCATACCCATAGTCTTCGGCACCAGCCAGAAAGCGTCGACGATCCTCTTAATACTCGCCATAACCTTAACGTTGATAGTCCTCGCAACGTTTATCTTAGCGAATATTAGGTGATTAACTGTGGCGAACCCCCTGTTAAGACTCGGCACCATAATCCTGTTCGCTGGCCTCGCACTAATCCTCCTCTCCGCGCTACTACAGACCCTGACCTCGGCCAATCAAGGAGGGGTCTCGTCAGGGATTGCCGGCTGCGTGATACTGCTCTTCATCCCGATATGCTTCGGTTTAGGGGATACCGGGTTCTTGCCGATCATAATAAGCTTATCCCTAATCCTAACACTAGCGCTCATACTCATCAACTTCCTGATCCTGAGGAAGCTTGCCGGTAGCGAGCAAGCCGAGTGAGTCATCCCTCGTTTGTTGAGCAGGCCAACCCCTACAACGACTCTTTAATTACTTCTTCAAGTCTTTAAAGGGTGTAATCGTTTGAGTCTCGACCGGAGCACACCTAACGAAATCATAGCTAGGTACGAGAAAGTGTTTTCAAGAGTTCAGAGAACTTCTTACGCGCCCGTCATCGCTGTTAGGGGGAGGAATTCCAGGGTATTCGACGTTAGCGGCAAGCCCTACATAGACTTCACGTCAAGCGCTGCCGTCACGAACCTCGGTTACTGCGATCCCGAGATCGTTAAGGTGATTAAGGAGCAAGCCGAGGAATTAATTCATTTTACCTTCATATACGGCTACAACATACCTGCCCTCCACCTAGCCGAGGAATTGCTGTCTCTGACTGGCTTTAAGGACTGGAGGGTTGTTTTAGGGTTGAGCGGTAGTGACGCTAACGAAGGTGCTTTAATGCTCGCTAAGGGTTTTAGGAGGAACTCGAACGTGTTAGTAAGTCATTTAGGCAGTTTCCACGGCTGCTGCGTGGGGACCACCACGGTCTCAGGAGTGGATCTCTCCGTTAAGGTCGCGGAGGTGGTGGGTCCTTGGCTGAAGAGCGTTAAGGTTCCTTACCCCTACTGCTATAGGTGCCCGCTGGGCCTGAGCCCCGGGTCTTGCAGGATGTCGTGTGTTGAGCGCGTGAAGACCTTAATAGACGACGTAGGTCCTGAAAACGTGGTAGCTCTGATTACCGAGCCTATCCAGGGTGACGGAGGCATAATAGTCCCTCCCGAAAACTACTTCACGCAACTCGAGAAGATTCTGAGAAAGCACGGTATACCCGTGATAGTGGATGAGGTTCAGACAGGTCTGGGCAGGACGGGCAGGTGGTTCGGGTATCAACACTTCAGTTTCAGGCCTGACGTGATAACTCTAGGGAAACCCCTCGGTTCCGGCCTACCGATCTCAGCTATACTCGGCAGGGAGGACATAATGAATTCCCTACCTGACTTCGCATACTCGTTCACGTTAGCCGGCAACCCACTCATAGCGAGGGTGGCTCTAAGAACCATTCAAATAATTAAGGAGAGAGACTTGGTGAGGAGAGCTGAGAGACTCGGCGAGGTCGTTTTAAGTAGGTTGAGGAGGTTACGTGATGAGTGCTCTATAGTGGGTGACGTGAGGGGTAAGGGGCTCATGATAGGTCTGGAGCTAGTGAAGGATAAGGAAAGTAAGGTGAGGGGGTTTGAGGAAGCTAAGAAGGTTGTTTGGAGAGCTTACGAGTTAGGATTATTCATCATGTTCTTGTCTGGTAACGTGCTCAGGATACAGCCGCCTCTAACCATAGAGGAGGACGTTCTCGAGGAAGGACTTAACATTCTAGAGAAGTCTATTAAGGACGTTGAGGAGGGCAGGGTAGGTGACGACGTGCTAGCCAGGGTACGTGGTTGGTGAGTCGGGGAACCCTGTTCAAGACCTCACCAACTAACCTCGCTGAATCAAGGATAGTAGGTTGCGGAAGCCGACCAAGCTTAAGCTAGTCTCCATATAAGACTTGTAGAGTCCGTAAGCAGATCTTCTTAAATCTCCCGGCAAACCGCTGAGGAATAGCCTTAAACGAAACTTAAGTAGCGACACATACTTAATCAACGTCAGGTAAAGGAAGAGGTAGGCTCCTAAATCTGCTAAAGCGAGTAAGATTAAGAGTATTTGGTGAGCTATCGAAACGTAATTAAATAGCTTAACCACTATCGAGGCTCCCGTGGGTAAGCCCCCTCCTCAAATAAACCTTAGCGACGTTACCGGACCTCACAACCTCCACTATACCCCTACTCTCCAGCAATTTGATCCTCTCCGATATTATCCTCCTGGAAGCGGTACCCCTAACCCTCCTGACCCTCCTAGTCAGTTCCGAGATGCTTACGCCGCTCTCTGAAGAAGCGAGAACCTCTAGTATTGCCTTAGTTATCGGGTCTGATTCCGGAACTCCCTTCAGTAAGATAACTAGTTCCCGAGCTAACTTAACCGCTCTCTGAGCAGGGATGGAAAAATAGAGCGTTAGTTCCACAGCCATCGCGTAGGTTGGGTCGTTACTTAGCGTGGTAAGCAATTCCTCAAGCCTCTCCAGCTTCCTAACTATATACTCAAGCAGTTCCTCAACTCTCTTCAACGTGTCGTCGGAGGACATTCAAGTCCCTGGGAGAGTTAGTTGAGCGCTGAAGAGCTTACTAGTTACTCTTCCTCCTCCTCTTCCTCCCGATGCCTTATCTTAGGTCTCTCACTCAGTAAGTCCTTCAGGAAACTCATGCTAGGCAATGACTTCAGTTTCTCACTAAGGAATTTCTCAGTCCATTCCTTAGCTGTTTGCTGGTCAACCCCGCTCTCTATCAAAGACTTATAGAACATGCTTACTTCCTTACCTAACTTCTCACCGCTCACGCTCTCGGTCAGCATCTTGACTAAGTCTCCTAAAGGCTCTCTAAGTTCTTTAAGGAATTCCGAGACTGCTTTCAAGACCTCACGTAATTCCTCCACGTCCCTCTCTTCCTTACTCAAGATTCCACCCAAGATATCTAGCGTTAGCTAAAGTAATAACTTTGCTAGGTTCCGTGTGGTCAAGCAGTGAGCAGTTGCTTAAATACATTTTTCAAGAATATAGTGAGTGGGAGCGGAGTTGAGCGCGATCGAGGTCAGGGGGTTGGTCAAGGTCTACGATCACAAGGTTAGAGCTTTAGATGGTGTGAGCCTAGATGTGGAGGAGGGGACGGTCCACGCTTTACTAGGTCCTAACGGCGCCGGCAAGACCACCTTAATAAGGGTCATAACCACCCAGCTAAGACCTAACGAGGGTTCCGCAAGGGTTTTCGGTTACGACGTTGTCAAGAACTCCTCTAAGGTTAGGGAATTGATCGGTTACGTACCTCAGGAAGTATCGCTTTGGAGCGATTTGAGCGGTTACGAGAACATACTCATCTACTCAAAGATATACGGTATTCCTAGAGAGTTAAGAAGTAGGAAAATCGAGGAATTGCTTGATTTCATGGAGTTGAGTGAGGCCTCCAGAAGACTCGTAAGAACTTATTCCGGGGGGATGATAAGGAGGCTTGAGATCGCTATCGCCTTAATGCGTAGTCCTAAGCTCTTAATTCTTGACGAGCCGACGATAGGTCTTGACCCGGGAGCGCGTAGCTTAGTTTGGGATAAAATAAGTGAGTTCAGGAGAGAGAATGGCGTGACGGTCTTCTTCGCAACCCATTACATGGACGAGGCAGACAAGTACGCTGATTACGTAACCCTCCTTAACCAGGGGAGGGTGGTGGCTCATGGAACCCCCAACGATCTGAAGAAGCACGTCAAGGGTAATAAGGTTCTCGTGTTTTTCAAGGGATCCGTAGATAACTCGAGACTGAGTGAGATCGTCTCAGGAATTCCTGGGGTAAGTATCTCCAACCTCGGCAACGACCACGTGGAGTTGATTGTTGACGACATACCTACTAAGCTCCCTAAAATACTTGAGGAAGTCTTCGTTAAAGGCTACTCAGTCTCTGAGGTGGAGGTTAGGGAAGCGTCGTTAGACGAGGTCTTCATAAAGCTCACTGGCAGGAGGATCACCGAGGAGTCTGGCAGGATAAAGGAAGTAGTGAGTATGAGGAAGATGATTAGGAGGGGTGGGTAATGCGTTCCATGAAATTAGCTTCACTTGCTTCAATGGCTGAGATGGAGTTGAGGAGGCTGAGACACGACCCGTTCGAGATACTTACACGTGCTGTCCAGCCAATACTCTGGATCGCGGTCTTCGGCTCCGTCATGGCTAGGATAAGGGCATTCCAGAACGTAGGGGATTACGTGACCTTCATAACCCCTGGCGTGATACTCCAGTCCTCCACGTTCATATCGCTAGCTTACGGGATAGCGTTAATATTTGAGAGAGAGTCAGGGATACTGAAGAAGCTCCTGACCTCACCCATCCCTAGGAGCTACATAGTCGTAGGGAGGGCTCTGGCCGGGGGTATTAGAGCGTCAACCCAGTACGTCATAGTTTTAGTATCGGCTGTAGCAGTAGGTGCCAGAATAAGCGGTAATCCGCTGAACCTGATTACAGGTTACTTAATACTCGTTCTAGCGTGTATGGGTTTCACAGGACTCTCCATACTCATAGCCTCCCTACTCAGAACACGCGAGAGGTTTATGGGGATAATAGGGGCGATAACCATGCCTCTCTTCTTCGCTAGCAACGCGCTATACCCGATTGAGGTAATGCCTGACGTGATCAAGTACATCTCCTTAGCTAACCCACTCACCTACACGGTGTCAGCGCTGAGGAAGTTGCTCGTGAGTAGCTCGTATGACGTACTCCAGGAAACGCTAATACTGACATGCTTTACAGCACTCTCTCTAGGAGTGGCTATCAAGAGCTTAAGGAGGATTATCGAGTAGTATAGCAAATATAATTACCCTATAACAAGTAAGTTTTGTGGTAGCTGTCATGGGTGTTGTGAGCGAGCCCGCGCAGGTGACGCAACGAGAGTCACTACTCGGTCTCTACAGAGCTTCCGAGTACTTAGTCACGGCTACGGTGCTTGAGAACGTATCGTTTTTCTCACTCTTATGGTGGCTGGTAAGTACCTACCTACGTTTTCTGATGGGTGAGCATGACTTAATAGATTGGAGTAGGGGGCTCCCACTCCTTGTGTTAAGCCCTCAAATGCAGTTAATCATGCTGTGCCTCGCTGCGAGTCTTCTGCTATGGTTGTACGCCGTATTCGGTGAGATGATTCCCGCTTTAAGGGAGCTCGAGACCCGGGAGGCGGGTTTAAGCACCCCGCTAACGATGGTTACCGTAGGCTTCACGGTAGCATTAACGCTGACAGCTATTCAAATGAGCGTGTCATCCATCATATACTTAATAATAGCAGACCTCGTCACATACCTAATCACCTACTTACTAGGTATCGGTATCCTAGTCGCTTACCTACTGGCTTACATAGGGTTCTTCCTAATCTTCGAGAGATTAAGTCGCTTGTTAGGTGATAAGAGATTCGTAACTGTCGGCGTTCTAGTCCTGGTTTCCGCGTTCATATTCTTCTTAGGTCCCGTAGCTTGGTTCATCTCGTTCCGGGCTTTACGCGACTTACTCCGCACTACGGTATAACGTAAAAACTATGTGAGGGGTTGAGTCCCTCTGTGCGTGAACCGAAAAGCTTATTATCTTCTCTGTTTATTTATTGGATAGGGTATCCAATATGGTAAGCCAGAAAATCTATGTCGCGTTGCTCCTGATAGTTCTAGTATTCAGCGTCGTTTCTTTCACAATCAATTACTTAATGATTAATGAAGTCAGGAACATCCTCCTAAAACAAGAACTAGTTTTGAGCAAGGTTCAAGCTAATGTCTCCGAGCTTCAGGGATCGATCAACTCGCTTTCCGGGAAAACCAACGAGTTAAGTAATCTCGTTAAGAGCTTGCAAGCCAGCTACGAAGAACTCAGCAGTAAATTGAGGGGTGTTAAGTACCCGCTAGTAATTACTGACAGTATTGGAAGAACTGTTTACGTTAAGTATGAGCCTTCTAGGGTGGTCTCGGTAGGTCCTTCACTAACGGAAATCTTGTTTTCTTTAGGTTCCGGTGACAAGATCGTGGGGGTTGATAGGTTTTCTAACTACCCACCCGTTATTAACGAGTTGATTGAGAGAGGGGTTGTTAAGGTCGTGGGCGATGCCTTCACGTTGAACGTGGAGTTAATAGCTAGCCTCAGGCCTGACGTAGTCTTCCTAACTTACTCGGCTCAGATAGAGAAGTACGTTAAGACCCTAACCGATCTGGGGATCTGTGTCTACGTCGTTAAGGTTGAGGATTTCGGGGATGTGTATAACGCCGTGATGTCTTTAGGGATCATCATGAATAAGGCTGACTCAGCGCTAGAGTTGCTGAGTAATATCACTGGCAGGGTCATGAATACGTACACGAGAGTAATCAACTATCTCAACACTACCGGAACTCCTAGAGTTAGCGTGTATTGGGAGATATTCCCCGATTACTGGACTCTAGGAGGGAACACCTTCCAGAACAGCATGATAGTGTATGCTGGAGGGGAGAATATCTTCGGGAACACTAGCCTCTCCTGGTTCGTAGCCAGCCCGGAATCAATCATCGACTTAAACCCCTCAGTCATCCTCTTAAGCTATAATTACGGGATGTTCGGCACCCCCCAAGACTTGATAGGAATGATTGCTTCAAGACCTGGCTGGAGCAATATTACGGCCGTCAGGGAGGGGAGGGTGTACGTGTTGGGCGGCGTGATTGAGGACATAGTTTCGCGTCCTGGTCCTAGACTAGGGGTAGCTGTCGAGGTCTTGGCTAGAATACTCTATCCCGGAGCTTACAACATAACTCAGGTCCCGAGCTTTATCGACGAAAACGTGGTTAGTGGGTGGGGGGTACCGCTAGGGTAGTCAGCGTTGTGTCCGCTCATGAGTAGCCTAGAAATATTTGTTTTATGGAGGAAAAGAAGATTCCTCACAACACTGACGTTATCTGTTCTCATCCTAGCGACCCTGTTCTTCACCCACTTAAGCTTAGGCTACAGCGTGATGAACCCCTTAAACGTCTTACTCTCTGGTACCACGCAGTTAATCACAGGTAGTTTAGGTATTGAAGGCTACAGAGTTTTGAGAGCGTTGACGGCGGTCGTTGTCGGAGCTACCCTAGCTCTCTCAGGATACTTAATGCAGTTAAGTACTAAGAACCCTCTCGCCGACCCCTACATACTCGGGGTCTCATCGGGAGCTTTATTCGCTGTCTCCCTAACACTGTCTATCTCAGGCTACGTACTACACCCCCTCATGATCGGGATTAGAACTATCACCGCTTTCTTAGGCGGGTTGATCGCTTACTTAGCGACGCTATTCATAGCTTCTAAGGCTGGCATGAGCCCCACGTCCTTGGTGTTAGCGGGGGTCGCTGTCGGCACCTTCTTCTACTCCGCCTCACTCCTACCGCAATACTTTATCTCACGCGACATACACAAGTTGATTGCCTGGAGTATGGGGTCGTTCGTAAGCCCCTCCGCCGACGCCTTAATCTTGATGATTTCCGCGTTACTCTTAACGATGTCCTACGCGTTTTACGTGAGACACCCGCTCAACAACCTTCAAGTAAGTGATGACTTCGTTAAGCAGCTGGGGTGGGACCCGGCTAGGTTGAGGAGATACTCTACATTGCTAGCTTCCTTAATAACCTCGTTCACGGTCGCTTGGTTCGGTGTGATAGGCTTCGTCGGCTTAGCCGCGCCGCACATATCTAGGAGGGTTCTCAAGTCTAGCGAACTCGTTTTCGTCCTGCCTACGTCCATCATCTTAGGCTCAGCCCTACTCACGGCATCAGACCTCCTTAGCAAGGTGTTGGTGGCCGGTGTTGAGATACCTGTTAACGTCATCGCGTCAATGATCGGCGCGCCCGTGTTAGCTCTAGCCATAGTGGAGTTGAGGAAGTATGGTTATTGAGGCAGTCAAGCTGAGTGTTTCCTACGATAACACTCAAGTCATTAAGGAAGTTAGTTTCACACTCGCCGAGGGTGTTGTGGCTGTGGTAGGACCTAACGGTGCTGGCAAGACGACATTACTTAAAGCTATCTCAGGCTTAGTTAGTTACGCGGGCTCTCTGAAGATAATGAACAAAGACTTAAGGGTCTTCAGCGCTGAGGAGAGAGCTAGGCTAATCACTTACGTACCGCCTCTGGTTGACGTGATGCCTGACATGAGTGTGGGGGACTTAATACTCAGCGATCCTCTAGTCAGTAAGGAATTGCTTGAGGAGTACATCGAGTTGTTTGAGTTAAGCTCCTTACTCAAGAGGAGGTTGAGTAAGGTGAGTAGCGGTGAGTTAAGCAGGGCTCTACTAGCTAAGGGACTCTCGAAAAACTCGAAGATCGTAGCTCTTGACGAGCCTCTCTCACACATAGATCTGAGATTCCAGCTAATACTACTAAAACACTTAAGAGTCTTAAGTAAGGGAGGGAAGTTAATCCTAGTAGCATCTAACCAGCTAAACCCTCTCTTAAGCTACGTAGACAGAGTAGTAGCTCTAAAGAAGGGGGAGGTGGTCTTCACAGGCGATGTAGCGAGCTTCCTAAGATCTAGCACGCCTGAGAGGATTTACGGGGTTAAGTTTGAGGTTGTTTTCAAGGATGGTTACATGGACATAATACCTAGAGAACTCGCTTAAGAGAATTACATCTAAAGTTGAGGGATCGATTCTATGCTAAGTCTTCGCTACCTCGTACGTACCGTCTTTGAAGATAGCTATTTTTATTGGTTTGGTTACTCTAGTTCCTTCGATACTTTCTGAAGCGTTTATTCTTATGTGGTCGTATATCGTGGTGAAGTTCCCTCTCAGCTTAACGCCTTTCTCGTCAGCTAACTGAACTAGTTTCTGAGGTATCGTAACTAGGTGTGTTCCCGGCTCTATCACCACCTCACCCGCCTTCATTAAGTCTTTATATACCCTCAGGGTCTCTTCAGCTAGCCTTATCTTCCTTAGAGCACTCCTCTCTATCACCGAGACGTTCTCTCTAGAAGTCTTCATGATCTCCGCTATCTCCCTCTGCGTTCTTCCCTCTACCCTCAGCTTAAGTACCTCGTACTGCTTCTCCGTCAGTAACCCGTACCTCCTCCCCCTACCCATCCCCTTAATCAATCCCCACATACGTTACTTCATTAACGCTTATAACTAGAATTACTCTATCTCTTGTAGTGATTACGTGATGACATACCGTAGTAGGTGGCTGTATCTGAGGGTGAGGAGCGAGGTTCTAGACTTGCTTATTTCATGGGTTGTCTTAAGCTTTTCTTTCGCTATATTCATGAGTTCAAGTCTTGAGAGACTCCCCCTAAGCATCGCGTACTCTTCAGTAGGTGTTGGGTCGGCGTTCATACTTCACGAATTAGCTCATAGGCAGGTAGCTAAGGCTTACGATCTCGGGGCTAGGTATAGGGCTTGGTACCTGGGTTTACTCGTAACTCTAGCTATAGCCTTAATCAACGCTGTCGTTAAGCTACCTATCCTGTTCGCCGCTCCAGGAGCTGTAGTGATCTACGGTTACTGGGGTCACGTAAACCCGGTCGCTGAGTTGAGGGTGGCTGAGTCAGGCCCTCTAACCAACATAGCTGTGGGGATCGCTACGTGGGTAATACTCCTAGCTACCCAGCCAACACCCATACTCACCGACGTGCTATACTACGTCATGAGGATTAATTCATGGATAGCTTTCTTCAACCTCCTGCCCCTACCACCCCTAGACGGCTTCAGAATACTTAGGAGATCCCCTGTAGAGTGGGTCTTGATGTTCGTAGTCAGCATGGTGATCTTGAGGTTAGTTATTTAAAGCAATCATAACCCGAAAACGCTGAAGATATGAGGAGCTGACCAACTCCCTAAGCATCCCGCATTATCCGAGGATCTCCCCCGGGGCGGGGCCCGTCAGCCTAGCGCGGACATCCACTCCATTATGCCGTTCTTAATCATCTCGAAAGCCATGGCAGCTATTATTATTGACATGAACCTGCCGAGCCCTCTCACGAAAGACTTGCTCAACTTGCTCACCATATGTGATGAGTACTTAAGCATTAACGCGGCTGTCGTTACAGCTAGTAGGGACGCGGTGAGTACTGCTACGCAACCCTCCAGAGTGTTATTCTCCGTCACTAAGAGGATTATAGTCGTCATAGTCCCAGGACCTACGAGCAGAGGTGTTGCGACAGGCATCACAGCTATTTCTTCAGGATCCAGCTTCTTGGACCTGGGAGCCTCCCCAAGCACGTCGAACGCCAATACTAAGAGTATCGCGCCGCCACCAACCCTGAGCGAGGCTAGCGAGATACCGAAGAAGTTGAGGATCCATATACCGAACAAAGTGAATACAGCGACCATGACGCACATAGCTATGAAAGCCTTCCTGACAATCTCATCCTTCCTCCTAGGATCAAACCCCTCAGTTAACGTAATGAATACAGGTACGGCAGCGAATGGGTCGAGAATAGCTAAAATCTTGACATACATCACGAGCGTCGTGAAAACCCATTCCCACACGTGAGACACCGAAGAAAAGACTATGGACTTCCATAATAAACCTTCATGAAAACCAAAGCAGTTTCACGACGGCTTCAGTCACTTTATCACGGGCCTCGCCCAATTCCCGAACTTTACCCAAGCTATGCTTCCTAAACCCCCTACGAAGTTACTTAACGCCATGGCGACCCACACACCGTAAGATTGTAGGCCGACCACGTAAGCTAGTAGGTATCCTAAACCTATCCTGAACCCCCACAACCTGATCATACCTAGTATCGTGGGCACCGTTGTGTGGCCTGACCCCCTACCTACGGACATCCCGACGAAGAATAGGGTGAAGAAGGGTAGGCTGAACACGAAAATCTCAAGAAATCTTAAAGCCTCGCTAAAAATCTCCGCGTCGGAAGTGAATACCGAGATTAGCTGACTCCTCACAGAGAAAACTATTAAAGCGCCCAGAGCTGTGAGCGTGCTTATCGTTAGTGACGCTTTATAGGCTATCTCGCGAGACCTGCTAGTGTTGCCGGCGCCTAAATTCTGCCCGATCATTATAGCTACCGGCATAGTCAGACCCCACATGACCGCGTCAGCTATATCCATCACTATGAATCCTATGGCGAAAGCCGCCACCACCACCACACCAAACGAGTTCACCAACGCGTTTTGAAGCATGAAAGCCAAGCTATTAGAGGCTTGGAACACGAACACCGGACCCCCTATACGGATATTCCTCAACACCCACAACTTATCAATATTCTTCGTGAGGAATATCCTCAAGTCAGGAAACCTACGTTTAGTTAAGTAGATTAGTGTGGCCACGCCGCCAAGTCTTGACAGGACGGTAGCTAATGCAGCGCCTGCAGCCCCCATCCTAGGGAACGGTGGTATACCGAGTATTAGGAAGGGATCCCAGATAATATTTAGGAGTGCTGAAAAACCTCCTACTACGGCCGGGGTCCTAGTATCACCTACTGACTGAAGTATCGTGGAGTAAGTCGTTGAGAGCCCTGAAAGCATTAAATCAATTGATATGATACCTGAGTAACTCATTACGTCATCAAATATCTCCGGCGGCGTCATGATCACGTAATGGAATAGATGATACCTCAGCGAGAAGTACGTGAGACCGAAAACAAAGCTAGTTATCAGAGATACTGTGAAAAATTTGGAAGCGATATCACTGGCTTCATCATACCTCCTAGCACCTATGTATTGAGAGAGGAGAGCCATGTTGGCTGTAGAGATAGCCATGTTGAAAGCGTTGAAGAACATGAAGGGGGGCCACGCCTGCCTAGGCACCGCCATAGCGACATCACTATACTTACTTAACCAGAAAGCGTCAGCGACGTTGTAGGACACGTTAATAAGCTGAACCAACATCAACGGAAACCCTAACCATAGCAGAGTCTTAACTATAGGACCGTTAACTATCTCACTCCTGTATTTGTCTATCGTAGCCGCCGCAGATCGAGCCACTGAAGACACCCACTCTCATAGCACCGCTATATTCCTTAGAAATATAGAAATATAATTTATACGCTTATAAGCTACCGTTCCCTCAGCAAGCATAACAGGTGACTCGGGGAAAACGTCTCATTTTAGGCCTCACCACCTAGATGTTTTAATAGTCTTGAAATAATGATTATTTGTGGTGGTTTAGTATTGGTTAAGATTCTCCTCTTGAGGAGTAAGGAATTAGAAGAGTTGCTGAGCCCTGAGTCTTTAATACCTGAGATCGAGAACGCGTTCGTCAGGTACTCTAAGAACGAGACCGTAACGCCGCCTAGGACTGTCATGTGGGTTGAGGGTAATTGGTGGGGGGTAATGCAGTCTTACGTACCGGGCTACGGGGTTGGTGTGAAGACTGTCAGCTTAATACCTCAAAACCCTAGTAGGGGCTTGCCGACCATCCAGGCTTTAGTGACTTTATTCGATGGGTTGAGTGGGTCCCCTCTCGCCGTTATGGAAGGCGGCGTTTTGACTGCTTTAAGAACGGGGGCTGCTAGTGCTGTCTCAGCTAAGTATTTAGCTCCTAGGGATGTGGGCCCTATAGGAATAATTGGGACGGGATATCAAGCAAGATATCAACTAAGGTTTGTGTCATCCGTTTATAAGACTGAGGACGTCGTGATCTACGATGTGAGACCTGATCAAATGAGGTTGTTTAGAGCTTGGGCGGAGAGCGCGGGCTTCAAAGTTTTCGAGGCTGCCTCAAGTGAGGAGCTAGTTAAGAAATGTAAGATAGTGATAGAGGCTTCAACCACTAAGGAGCCCGTGATCCTAGGTAAATGGCTGGGTAAGGGCCAGCATATAATAAGTATAGGTGCTCACGCAAGAGATTACAGAGCTCTAGATGATGAAGCGATAACTAAGTTCGGTAAGATAGTTGTTGATTCCAGGAAAGCGGTACTTGAGGAGACAGGTGATGTAAGAATCCCGCTCGAGAAAGGCTTGATTAAGCAGGAAGATATCGCTGAGTTAGGAGAGGTTGCTGCCGGACTCAGAAAAGGTAGGGAGGGTGATGAGTTAACACTCTTTAAGAGTGTGGGTCTAGCAATACAGGACGCCACCGCAGCAGCGCTTGCTTACAGACTCGCTAGGAGTAGAGGGTTGGGTATTGAGGTAGAGCTTTAAACCAGTTTTCAGCGAAATCCTGGCTGAAACGGTCCCCACACCATAGGGTGTGGGAGTTAGCTACTTCATTAATTCCTCTAATACTTTACGTAGGCGGTATAATCTCTCTACCAACTCGTCAGGTAGTTTAGGGAGTCCTCCCTTATCACGTATTCCTTTATACGCTTCCAGAAACTCTGCAAGTATTCCTGCAGATTTCGTGGCGTGAGGCAGTGTTTCCCTAACAAAGCACTCGAGACCTGCGCTAGTTATCTCATACTGTAATCTCCTGGAATCACTACTACTCTTCCTGATAAGGCCTTCGTTAACCATCTCGTTCAGTGTTCTGTATAAGGTCCCGATTGAAGGCTTCCACACGGACTGCGTTACGTATATTATCCTCTTATAAATTCCGTAACCGTGAAGTCGAGGATTAGTAGCTAGGACTGCTAAAACCAGATGCCTGAGTACCTGCGTTCTCCTCCTCTTAACCAAGTCGCACCCTCTCTACATTAAATAATTCACGAAACCGGTATTTATCTATCATTTTCTAGGGTTAGGGAGGTTACGTTCAATAATTTTCTAGGGGAGGTCGGGTAAGCCTCAACTACTCTAATCTGCCGACCTCCAGGTATTAAGTTCATTAACTTCCTAGATAGCTTTACGCTCGTGTATATCGTGTGATCTCTCTTGAATGCAAGACCTGATAAAACCAGGTGATCTACTTGTTGATTATTCTCGTAAGGCGCTTCAACAAACTTAACTAATCCCTCCCTGCCTAAGACCTCGTAAGGTAATCTCGTCCTCTTAAATCTCTTTATGAGCCTCCTCCTATACTGGTATTTGTCCTTGAATTTCGCGGGGCAGTAGTGCACGTTTATCGGGAGGCCCTCCTCCAGCACCCAGTTCATGATCTGTAAAGCCACTTCCCTAGAACCCTGAACCGTGAGTCCGTCGGCATTCACTCTAAAACCCCTGCTCAAGATCCCGGCGTAGTTAGACTCGCTAACCTCCATCTCGTTTAAATTTATGAATCGAACGCCGAGCCTATAACCTCCCTCAACGAGCTCCCTCATCTTGCTGAAATCAGGTAGTACCGGGTTCTCTATGCCCGTATCAAAACCGTAATTCAGCGCGATCTTCAAAGCGTTCCACGAGTGAGGCCCTGTCACGTGTATTCTCAGCTCGTCAAGCCCCGCATTACTTAGCTTATCTAGGTGCTCTAACCTAAGATTTCTTCCCGTGGTATACATATGTACGTGGAAACCCTCCCCGAAAACCTCCTTCAGGTTCTTCACGACCTCAACCACGCTATCTATGGCGAGGAGAGGGTCCCCGCCAGTTATGCCCACGCCCCTAGACCCGGAAGCCAAGACCTCCAAAACAACGTCTTTCACATCCCTTACAAAGACTTCGTTGATGTATGAGGCTCTCTTCCCTCTCCTGAGCTCTGATATAGGGCAGTAAAAACATCCCTCACCACATACTCCTGTAGCGAAGAAAACGCTTTTCAAGCCCTTAATACATAAACTACATCCTTCCGGCAACCTACCTATCCAACAGCCTAAATCATCGCATTTACCGGTGTCCAGTACGCGACTCATTAACTAACCCTTACGTCCAGCTTAAATAACGAGAAAGACTCCGTCCGCTAGTTTCACGGCACTAGACACGTCGGCAGGGGCTCCGACGACTACTGACTTAATCTTATGCAGGTCTTTGATGTCGTGCGCTATCGCTTTGTACTCCTCTGAGAGGTAGAGCGTCCCGTCCAGCGGTTCAGCGAACGATATATTCCGTTCTTTCTTATACTTCCATATAGCTGAGTTAGCCGTTATTAAGTACTCTATCAACTTCTCGTCACCGCCTAAGTCTCTTAGATCTTCCTCGGTCACCACGGCCTTCCTCAACCCGCCGCTGGAGTACATGTTCCTCCACAAGTAGTCCGTAACGAAAGGCATTATGGGGTATAGGGTCTTCAGTATTAGTTTAAACACTCTGTGTAGGACGTACCTAGCCCCGTTCACGTACTTCATGTCGTAATCGCCTAACCCGTAAGCTCTCGACTTAACCGTCTCAAGATAATTTGACGCGAAAACGTCCCAAGCCAGGGCGTAGAGCTCGCTCATCGGCCTGAAAACGTCGAGCTCCTCGTAATACTTGAGAACCCTCCTAATTACTGAGACCGCGTACTTAAGCATCGCTCTATCCACGTCCTTCAAGACGGAATCCTTCAATGAGGGTTCATCAAAGAACGAGATGAACCTGCCTATATTGACTAACTTAGTCGCGAAAGCCAGCCCACTCCTAACCACGTCCTCCGACCACCTATAATCGCTGCCTAACATACCGGAGATTGCGGCCCAATACCTAAACGCGTCAGCACCGTACTTCTCGACGTACGGCATAGGCGGGACTATGTTGCCGAGGGATTTATGCATTGCCCTACCCTTAGGATCTAGACCCATGCCGGAAATCCTGACCCACCTAAACGGCGGCTTCCCCGTGAGTAGCCAGACACGTAGAGTCGAGTAGTAGAGCCAAGTCCTTATTATGTCGTAGCCTTGAGGTCTGAGAGCGTGTTCCAGCGCTTTAAGAGCAGCCTCCTTGTTATCGAGCCATCCGGTCACGTATAAAACGCTGATCGACGAGTCGAACCACGTGTCGAACGTTCTCGTCTCGCCAACCAGCTCCTCCCTCGGCGCACCACAGTTAGGGCATTTCTCATAGGGTGGCGGGTCTATCCAAGGCCTCACGTACTCGCCGTACTTACCTAACATTATGTGGCCGCACCTCTTGCACCTCCATATAGGTATTTCAGTCCCGTAGAACCTGGTCCTGGAGATAGGCCAGTCCATCTTTAATGAAGCTACCCAAGCATCAAACTTCACCTTATGCTCGGCGGGCTTGAAGTCCATCATGTTACCTACTCTAAGCACGTCCTCCTTAAAATCTAGTTGCTTCAAGAAAAACTCCTTAACGTGGATGTACTCTACCGGCGTCTTACACCTCCAGCAGACAGGGACCTCATGCCTTAAGTCCTCCTCCTTAACCAGGAAGTTATTCCTACGTAGCTCCTCCACTATGACTTTCCTAGCCTCCCTAACACTTAACCCCTTAAGAAATCCTGAGTTCTCGTTCATTGTGCCGTCCTGGTTGATGAGTATCTTAGGGGTAAGACCCTGCTCCTTAAAGAACCATATGTCCCTGGTATCCCCGTAAGAACACATCATAGCTAAGCCGGTCCCGAACTCCGGGTTCGCGTACGTGCTAGGCGTTATGGGTATTAAGTTATTGTATAGAGGTACTAACGCGTGCTTCCCCTCAAGATACCTATACCTCTCGTCGCTAGGGTGGTAAATAACGGCGCCACAACCGTTAAGTAACTCAGGCCTGGTAGTCGCTATCACCACGTCCTCGTTAGTCTCCGCAACCCTGAACTTTATGTAGTATAGCTTACCCTCCTCTTCCTTCGTCTCTATCTCTGCTTCAGCGAGCGAGGTCCTGCACCTAGGACACCACATGACGGGTCTCTCAGCCTCGTATATGAGGCCCCTACCCCACAAATCTATGAAGGTTGCTTGAGTAAGCCTCCTATACTTAGGGGAGTCAGTCCCTTCAGTCCAGTAATGGTATGAGCACCCCAGCCTCTTCCACACCCTAACCAAGGAAGCCTCATACTCGTCTAAAACCCCCTTAACCAACTCAAGAAATCTAAGCCTACCCTCAGGAGTATTAGCTATCTCGTGCGCTGAGATACCGTAACGCTTCTCTACAGCTACCTCAGCAGGTAAACCGTTCCTGTCAGCGTAGAAAGGTAGCAGGACCTTATACCCAATCAACCTCAGCGCGCGAGCAACCATGTCAATCTGAGCGTAGTGAGCTGCTTGACCAACACCCCACTCCCCAGAAGGGTATGGGGGCGGCGTGTCCACGACCACGTACTTCTCATCACTTAGAAAATCTATTGAAGGCTCTTCAAACCCTTCCTCCTCCCACTTCTTAAGCAACTCCTCCTCGATGGAGGGGCCCCACCTCTTAATCTTTATTCTCGGCTCTAACGCCACGTAACCACCTATACCATTTAATACGCTAAATTTATTAATCTTTAACACGCACGTAGACTAGCACGCTTAAGTCGCTCACTCAACTCACGCGTGGACAGCGTGCCCGAAAGCTTTATTTATGTTGATAAAATATTTATTGGGATAAATATGTCGGTCAAGGTAGTGTTGCTAGGTGCTGGGTACGTCGCCGCCCACCTAGCCACAGGCCTAGAAAGACTTAAGAAGGGTTTAGTTGAGCCTTACGGGATACCCCTAGCTAGGTACGAGCTCCCGTACAAGCTTAACGACATAGAGATAGTGGGGGTTTACGACGTTGACGAGAGCAAGGTTGGTAAGACCCTGTACGATATAGCTAAGGAAGTCATGGGTAACGACTACCCAGTACCTGAAGAACTCAGGAAAATAGTTGTTAGGAGAGGGATAAGGAGGAAGTCTACGGAAGGGCTTGACCTGAAAGCGAAGGGGTTAGACGACTTAATGAGCTACGAGAAAAGCCTGAAAACGTTGTTGGGTGAGTGGCTGGAGTTAAGGCCTGACGTGATAGTCAACATAATAACTACGGAGTACGGTGAGGAATACCCCGACAAGAACGTGGCTCTTGACAAGATCTTGAGCGGCGACATACCGGCCACGCATTCATACGCTTACGTGGCCTCAACGTACGCTAAGACGGTTGGCGGCGTAGCTTTCGTTAACGCGATACCGACGCCTGTAGCGAACAATCCAGGACTGCTTAAACTTCTCGAAGAATCGGGTGTTGTGGTATTCGGTGATGACGGGGCTACGGGGGCAACACCCTTAACAGCTGATTTAATAGAGCATCTGACTGAGAGGAACAGGCTTATAGAGTTCATAGTACAGCTCAACATAGGAGGTAACACAGACTTCTACGCTCTCACAAGAGAAGATAGAAACCACATGAAGGAACTCACTAAGACCAGCATGATAAAGGATATCACTGGCTACGAAGTCCCCGCATTCATAAAGCCTACCGGCTACCTAGAACCCCTTGGGGATAAGAAGTATGTCGCCATGCACATAGAGTACATAAGCTTCAACGGCTTCAGAGACTCCATATACATAAACGCTAGAATAAACGACTCACCAGCCTTAGCAGGCATTTTATGCGATTTAGTGAGGTTAGGTAAGATATCCTTAGATAGAGGGTGGAGAGGAACGGTCTACGAAGTCAACGCATTCTACATGAAGAGACCGGGACCTCGCGGAGCCCCCAACATAGCTAAGAATAAAGCGTATCAACTATTACTCAGTAAGTTCGGGTTGACGCATTAAACCCTCGAAACTCTTTGAGAACGTAGAACCCTCTTAAAAAGGGATGGGAAGGGTTAGGAGTTTCCTCACGTTAAAATTTATTTAATCACATCAAAAAGTATTTCGGGTCTCGTTAATGAGGGGCGTTCTAGTAGTTCATGCGGGGGCCGGAACTTGGAGGAACGTTGATGAGGAGATCATAAGGAAGGTGTTGTCTGACGCGCTTAAGAGGGGGGCAGACGTTTTGGAAAGCGGGGGTTCCGCTCTTGACGCGGTTGTGGAAGCGACAATCTCGTTAGAGGATTCAGGCGTTCTGAACGCAGGGCTTGGTTCAGTGCCTGACTTAACTGGTAAGGTTTCAATGGATGCCGGCGTTATGGATGGCTGGAGTAGCCGTACGGGGGCGGTTGCCGCGGTCACGTACCCTAAGAATCCGGTGCTTTTGGCTCGCAAGGTTCTGGAGCTAACGGATCACGTATTGTTGGCCGGTAGCGCTGCTGATGAATTAGCGGCTAGGCTAGGGCTCCCTAAGCATCCGGGACCTTCTGAGAGGGTTAGGAAGCGGTATGAGGAAGTACTTAAGAAAGCTTCTTCAGGTGACGCGGTATTCAGGAAAAGTTTTGAGTTAGCTAAGAAGCTAGGGTATCTCGATACTGTGGGAGCGGTCGCGCTAGACAGGGAAGGCAAGCTAGCGGCGGCCGTATCAACTGGAGGAGTGATTTTGAAGTTTCCAGGGCGTGTAGGGGATTCCGCGATCCCCGGGGCCGGGTTCTTCGCTAACAAACACGGTGCTGCAGTAGCTACCGGGATAGGCGAGACGATAATGATGAGCATGCTCTCGCTCAAGGTAGTAAACCTAATTAGCGAGGGGTACCTAGCCGATACCGCAGCACGCCTAGCCATCCAATACCACACTTCCGCACACGGTAGAGACACTGCCGGACTCATAGTACTTGATTACAGGGGCAACGCTTACGGCGCTTACAATACTCAGGCTATGCCGTGGGGTTACGTAGAGATAGGGGGAGGGGAACCCGTTATTTCAGGGTTTAAGAAGTCTTAAGTTTCTCGAGGTCTTCCCAGTCTTTATGATTTTTAAGGCTTCATCACGTAACCCGCTGTCCGCGCTTAACTGACCCCTAGTAGTTAGGGTGACCATACTTAAGGGTTCCTCCACCCCACGCACTAACGCGCAAGTATGTATTGCCTCAATCATTACGAGGAGTCCCTTAGTCTTGAGTTTCGTGAATAAGTAATCAGCTAGCTCCTCAGTAAGTCTCTCCTGGAGTTGTAACCTCCTGGCAAACACGTTAACTACCCTGGCAAACTTACTTAACCCGAACACCTCATCGCTCGGCACGTAAACCACGTAAGCATACCCGTAAAACGGGAGTAAGTGATGCTCGCAAACAGACCTAACAGGTATGTTAAGAACCGCGACAAGCCTGTTAGTGCTTACGTAGTTAGCTGAATTCACGTAGAAATACTTTAGGTGTTCGTCCGGGTCTCTCCCATACCCTGAAGCAAGTTCCTCAAGCCACATCCTAGCCACCCGCTCCGGCGTCTCCCTAAGCTCAGGTCTGTCGGGATCATCCCCTATAAGCTTTATGAATTCCCTCACAACACTCTTGAGTCTATCAAGCTTATTACCCAAATCCTCGCTACTCACCATACTCAAAACTCATCTCCTGAGTACGTAGCTTAAACTCAACAACTAAATCCACTCTATGATCACGCAACGATTTTTTAACCTCGTCAACCCTCCTACTCAAAGACATCATATCCTCATCAGGGCTTACTAAGACCGTCGCCACGCCTTGGTAATGCGTTCCGTCAACGTTTCTTAAGCGTAAACTACCTAAACTCAGGTTGTTCTTACTAAACTCCTCCCTAATAGTTCTCGCCACGTCTGGTGAGGGAGCTCTATCACCTACGTACTCCATAACCTCGGAGAAGACATCCTTCAACTCGTAAAAAATATATAGTGTGAGGAATAGAGCGCCGGCGTAATCTATTAAGTAGCTGAGTAGGGCTCCGGCAAGGGAAGACGTAATGACTACCACGCCCTCAATCAACTCACTAACCGTGAACTTAGAATAATGCGTGAACGCCCCTCTCAACCTCCTGGAGATCGCTATCGCGATTAAGTAGCATGAGACTCCTAAGAAAGCCATTAAGGGAGCTTCTAATGACACTGTATACTCCCTCAACTCAACTAACTTAAGCGTTACTACTCCCGCGACGAAGGAGTAAATCATTAAGGTAGATATGGAACCCCCGAAAGCTAGCTTATAGTGGCCGAAATGATGGTCTTCGTCAGGAGGTTTAAGACTATCCCTCCAATACCTCACAGCCAGCAATAACGCCATTAAATTCGCTACGGAAGTCATGGCATCAACGAAAACAGCCTTAGAACCGTATAGGACGCCGCCTAAGATCTTGAAAACCCCTCCTAAACCTGAGAAGAGGATTGTTAAGGTCAGCATACTCCAGTTATTCAGCGAGTACCCACCCCGGAATAGAGGAGAACTAAAAAACCTTTAAGCTTTTCCAATCCTTAAATTCTTACCTTAAGAGATTTTCTAAGCTCATCAACGATCATGACTGGCACGGAGGTCAGCAACGCTAGGAGGAGGAGTTCCGGAGGCAATCCAGAGGTCTTGAAAACTGACGTGAGTTGCGGCACGTACACCGTGCTCATCAATAAAGCTAGTGAAGCAATTAATGACGGAATAAGCCACTTATTGAAGGGTCTGAACCAGAAATGAAGAGTTTCGGATCTTGACGCGAGCGCTCTCCCGAACTCGCTCATCCCGAGAGCTATGAAGACTAACGTCCTGGCCAAGCCTATATCTACGTAGGTGCTGAGAGCGAATCTATATATGCCTAGGTTTACGAGCCCTATTAGAGAACCGAGTAACGCGAAATACGCTATCTTCCTGTTAGTCAAGAAAGACGCTTGCTTCTTTCTTGGAGGTCTCCTCATTAAGTCGGGTTCAGGAGGTTCTGTGCTGAGGGCTAGAGCTGGTAGAGCGTCTGTAGTGACGTTTATCCATAATAGCTGCGCCGGGGTTAGAGGTGAGGGGAGCGCGACCAGCTCAGCTGACAGTATAGTCGCTATCTCACCTAAATTAGCGGGTAGTAAGTAGTTTATAGGCTTCTTAAGATTCTCGAATATTATCCTACCTTCCTTAACGGCCGTAGCTATAGTAACGAAATTATCATCCTTGATAACTAGTTTAGACACTTCCTTAGCAACGTCAGTCCCTTTAATACCCATAGCTATCCCCAGATCAGCTTCTTTAAGCGCTAGCGCGTCGTTGACCCCGTCCCCGGTCATGGCGACTACGTGCCCCCTAGCTTGAAGAGCTCTAACAACCCTCCTCTTATGCTCCGGCGTCACCCTAGCCAATATGACGACCTCATCTATCACTCTCTCTAACTCAGCATCACTCATGCTATCTAAGTCCTTGCCCTCAAGCACTAAACCGTTATCAAGCCCTATTAAACGGCCTACTGCTTCCGCGGTCAGTCTGTGATCGCCTGTTATCATGATTGTTTTTATGCCTGCCCTACGCAACTCTTCCACAGCTTCCTTAACGCCTTCTCTCGGAGGGTCGATGATGCCCATAACCGATAAGAAAGTATATTCTTTCTCTATTTCCTCAACACCTTGCTCAAGGATATCAGACTTTACTAGCTTGTAGGCAACACCGTACGTTCTAAAACCTTGTGACGCTATTGACTCTATGTACTCGTTTATTTCCTTCCTTAAATCATCGTTAAGCGGCTTGAGGTCGCCGTCGATCACGACATGACTTGAGAGGTTGAGGAGTGTTTCAGGAGCTCCTGAAGACACGACTAGGTACTCGTCATCGCTGAGCTCGTGTATCGTGGTCTTCCTCTTCCTAAACCTATCGAACGGGATGACCTTAACGAGCTTGGTGTTTCTTCTTAAATCCTCAACTCTCTCCTTACCTAAAATCTTGTAAGCGAGCACTAAGGCAGCTCCCTCAGTTGGGGATCCCTTAATCCTCCACACGCCGTTATCGTAGAATAAGCTAACATCTTCAGCGATGTGGGCAACCAGGTACTCAGCTAGTTTCTCAAGCTCCTTACCCACAACCGCTTTATTCTCCGGGTCGTTAACGATTACCTCACCCACAGGCTCGAATCCCTCACCCTCCACCCCGAGCTCCACACCGCTAATCCAGACCTTCTTGACGGTCATCTCACCCTTAGTTATGGTTCCGGTCTTATCTGACGCTACAATATCGCAAGCCCCTAAAGTCTCTATAGCTCCTAACTCCCTCACAATCACGTTCTTCTTCGACATTCTGTAAGCTCCTAAAGCAAGTACTGAAGTAGCTATAGCCGGCAGACCCTCAGGTATGGCCGCCACGGCCAGCGCGACAGCTATGAGGAGCGACTCTATTAAGGGCTCCCTAACCACCAAGTAGGAAATACTGAAAACTAAGGCACTTATACCTAGTATTACGGTCCCGAGCTTCTTACCAAGCCTATCAAGTTCTTCCTCAAGTAAAGTCTTCCTCTCTTTTATCTCACCGAGCTTCACAGCTATCTTACCTAACTCGGTCCTAGACCCGGTCGCTACCACGACCCCCCTACACTTACCGGAGTATATGTAGGTCCCCATGAATAACATGTTAGTTCTTGAGTTAACGCTCGTTTCCTCAGGTAGCACGACCGAGTGGTCTTTCAGAACGGGCTCGGATTCCCCGGTGAGAGGGGACTCATCAACTCTTAAGTTCACGGAGTCTACGAGCCTGATATCCGCGGGGACTTTATCACCCTCGTTAAGGAGGACCACGTCACCCGGCACTAACTCAGTTGAAGGAACTATAACGACGTCCCCGTCCCTAATAACCTTAACCTCAGAAACCAAGAGTTTTTTCAGAGCTTCTATAGCTTTCTCAGCTCTGAATTCTTGTAGAAAGCCTGAAACCCCCATGATGAGTACTATGAGGAGTATAGCTAAGGCATCAACAAACTCCCCTAAAAAACCTGAGATCAGCGTAGCTACTAACAAAATCAGTATCAGGAAGTTAGTGAATTGCTTAAGGAATAACTCGACCGGGGACTTAGGTTTGCCTCTTAACTCGTTGAGGCCGTATACGCTGAGCCTCTTCTCAACCTCGCTCGCTGAGAGACCTTCCGGGCTAGTGCCGAGCTCCCTGAAGACCTCCTCAACATCCTTCGAATGCCATGACACCCTGGCTCCCTATCTCTAAGGATTAGACACGCTTAAAAATCACGAACAATATTTAGACTTGAGTGAACGCGTTGAAGGAGACGTTAGTAGATGTGGCTAGGAAGGCCGCCGAGTACCTGACCGAGACTCGCCGCCCCTCCACAGTAATTAAAGTCAACTCATCAGGAGATACTAGCAAGGTCTTTGACTTAGAGTCTGAGGACATAATCTTCGAAGAATTGAGGAAGAGAGTTAAAGACTGCTTTCTCTTCGTGAGTGAGGAGTCTGGAGTGCGTCGGTTCTGTGAGGAGCCTGAGTGGGTTTTCGTGGTGGATCCCGTGGACGGGTCAATGAATTACGACGCTCAAATACCTTGGGTCTCCATATCTATAGCCGCGGCCCCGCTGAGAGACGGGGAACCGACGATAGGGGACGTCTCGCACGCGGTAGTATACGATGTTTTCCGTAAAGTAGGCTACAGCTATGATTTAAGGGAGGGCGTGACCGTCGGCGAGGTGCCAGCGAGTAGGAGGTCGAAGCCCTCGGGGGTCGTGCTAGGATATTTCGAGACGCCTGACTCATACAAGATAATCCCGCATTACTGGGCTGTAAGAGGTGCTCGCGCTAGCTTAAGATCGCTAGGTAGTGCCGCGCTAGACATAGTGTACGTCGGGCTAGGCAATGCCGAAGCATTCGTTGACACGAGAGCTAAGCTGAGGAACGTTGACGTAGCAGCCGCGTTAAAGATAGCGTCAGTCCTCGGAGCTAAAGCTAAGTTATGTAACGGTCTTAACGCGCTCTCAATACCTCTGAAAGAGGTTGTCAAGATCGAATGCCTTTTGGTAGGGTATGATGAAGATTACTTGAGTAAGCTTAGCAGAGCGTATCTTGAGAGCCAGACTTAAGGGTTGAAAATAAAAAAGCTCCTAGGTTTAATTAGGGTCTCCCGCTCCAAACCTAAACTACGGGTTTATAGATCAGCTTCTTCAGAGCTCTTACCCTTAGTTCTCTAGCTACCTCGGCCGTAGTACCCCACACTATAGCTCTAGTCGGGCACATAGACACGCATCCAGGCGTTAAACCCTCAGTTCTTAAAGGGTTACATAAGTCACACTTAGTTGCAAATCCAGGCGGTATTATCTCGGGGATGCCGAAGGGGCAAGCCGCTAAGCACGCTGAGCACCCTATACACTTAGAGATATCTACTAAGACCGCGCCGTCCTTGTCTTTATGCATAGCCCCGGTAGGGCAGGCCGTGATGCAGGGTGCTTTAGCGCAGTGGAAACACGATATAGGCTTATTAAGACCGCCCCCTATGTCGTAGAGTTTTATGTAACCACTACCCTCATGTATGAACGAGCACACTTCCTCACAGGTGTAGCAACCTATGCATACGTCATAGTTTATCACTCTATTCATGCCACCATACTTACTGAAGGTTTCTAAATCCACATCACATCACCTTCTTAGCTCTTAAGAAATGATCTAGGTGTGTAGCCGCCTTCAATCCGCTCCCGATCGCTTTACCGACCATTGAAGGACCCGTGACCACGTCCCCGGCCGCGAAAACCTTCTCAACCCCTGTCTGCATCCTCTCATTAACTACTATGGTTCTCCTCTTCGGATCCGCTTTAATACCGTCGCATTCCGTACTCAGCGGCGGGGTCGGTATCTCGCCCACAGCAGCTAAAACCAGATCCGCCTCAATCACGTGTTCTGTTCCGGGCACGGGAACCGGTCTAGGTCTCCCGGTCTCGTCAGGCTCGCCTAACCTCATCTTAACGAACTCCACCCCAACCACCCTATCATTCGAGACCACGACCTTAGTTGGTTGAATAAGCTCCACCCACTTGACACCTTCGGAAACCACCCGACGCACCTCGTACTCGCCTGCAGGAGCTTCCTTAATAGTTCTCCGGTAGGTTAGGTAGACCTCCTTAGCCCCCTTCATTAAGGAGACTTCCGCGGCGTCTATCGCGCTATACCCTCCGCCAACGACGACGACTTTATTACCGACGGGGGGTTTATGCGTTGAGTAGCCTAACTCGTACACCCACCAACTATAGACGTATTCCAGAGCTGAGAAAACACCTCTAGCGTTATCTCCCGGCACGCTCAACCTCCTCGAAGACCATATACCTGTAGTCAATAACAGGGCGTCGTACTCGTCCACGAGCTTCTTCAGATCGATCACGTTACTGACGAATTCGTCCCCCTCATCGTGTCTAGGCTCGCCGCAGAAAACCTTGGTCCTATAGCTAAACTTAACGCCGAAATTCTTTTCAAGGTCTTCAACACCTTCTAAGACGCTGTCCCTAGGTATCCTGTAAGGCGGGATGCCGAACATCATTAAGCCCCCTGCAAGAGGGAGTTTCTCGTAAACGTCTACCTCATAACCTTGACAAACTAAGTAGCCCGTAGCCGCTAAACCGGCCGGACCCCCTCCTACGACGGCTACCTTACCCCTACCCCCCTGACCCTTCTTACACATGAAAGCGAACTTCATTTCCTCATCACCTACTAAATCATTTTGGAAGCATAATTAATTTGACGTAAGAATTCTCAACCCTCTTTCCAGAGAGTTTCTCAACCAACTCTATGTCGCTAACCATGACCTCCCCTTTCTTGATTAAATGATCTATTATTTGAGCCGGTAACAAGCTCCTAACGTGATCTAGCTCCACGAGATCCACGTCCTCGCACACGGAGTAGGGAGCTACGTGATGCCTCGGAATAACAGCCCCTGAACCGTGTTCAACGCAGTAGTATACCCTAACCTTCAACGGCTGACACCCTCCTATGTTTTGATTTAGGTTGTAGAAGACCTAACAAGACCGCAACCCCGTAAATGATTGCTTCAGGCCTTACCGGACACCCAGGAACGTAAACAACCCTGTCTACCTCTACCCCGGCATCCTTAAGGATTTTCTCTAGTTGTGGGTACCCCCCTAGTGTTGCGTAGGTATTGAACCATATCCCTCCCCCAACACCGCACGAACCTAGGGCTAGCACGAGTCTAGGTCTCGGCATAGCCTTAATAGCTCTTACTACCTTGCCTATAGTCTTGATGGTTACCGGTCCCGTGAGTAGTATGAGGTCCGCGTGTCTAGGGGAACCCACCAACTTAATACCGAATCTCTCGACGTCGAAGTAAGGTGTTAGGACGTCTAAGACTTCGATATCACACCCGTTACAGCTACCGGTGTTTAGGTGGAATAACCACACACTCCTCTTAAGCTTGGTGAAGACTTCCTCAAGCTTGTTGAGGACGAACTCAGACATTGTTAGGTCGGGCTTCCCCCCGTCACTCACCGCTAACACCCACCACCTTACTCCCAATCTTGCGAGCGGTTAGCTTCTTCCTGCACTCAGGACATACCGTTAGGAGGTCTTCAGGCACTTTATTATCTATTCTCTTCTCAACCTCCTTAACGAACTTTACTGTAGTGAAGGGCTTGCCGCAAATCCTGCATTTAACGGTGGTGTGCACTATCTCGTCGTAGAGGTCTCCCAATTCCCACGTAGCTAGCTCGAATTCTTTCGATACCGTTATTGCTTTTTGCGGGCACACGTACGCGCACATACCGCAAAAGATGCACCTACCCTCAAAATACTTGAGCACTATCTCGTCGCCTTCATTCCCTATAGTCAGCGCTTTGGGAGGGCATATCCTGGTGCAGGCGCCACACCCCACGCACTTAACCGGGTCTATCTCTATCTTACCTCTGAATTCCGGCGTGACTAGCGGTGATTCGAAAGGATACTTTCTCGTAGCCGTTCCTTCGCGAACAGATATGGAGAGCATTTTAAGGAATTTAACCATTCCCACGAACCCTCCTGGAAATAACTTCTATAGGCAACGTCTTAACACTACCTGATCCTAAGTTTATGATTACGGCTCTGTCAGTGCATGAGAAGCAAGGATCTATGCTGGCTATAGTTAGCGGCGCGTCAGCTAAGTCAACCCCCTTAAGCATTATAGGGACTGCTTGGAGATTCTGGTAGGTCGGTGCCCTAACCCTCCACCTGTACGGGCCGTAAAGATCTGTTAGAACGACGTGTACGACCTCACCCCTAGGAGCTTCCACCGCGCCAATCCCTAACCTCATGGGTTGGGGTTCCCACCTCTCAGCTTTTATTGGGCCGCCCGGCATCATATCCACGAGTTGCTCGATGATACTTATACTCTCGAAAACCTCGTCTACCCTGACGAGAGTCCTAGCTAAGTTATCGCCTTCTGTGTAGACAGGTACCTTAAAACTAACGTAGTGGTAAGCAGCGTATGTGTAGTCCTTCCTCACATCCCTCGCTAGGCCGGAGCCACGGACCGTGGGACCTACTAGGGAGTAAGCCCTTGCCTCACCCCTAGGCAATACACCCGTACCGGTGAGTCTCGCCTTAACCTGCGGCACGCTCATCGCAACATCCACGAGCTCCTTAAACTCCTTCCTCAAGACATTCAAGGTCTCCTTAATCCTAGGTATTTTATCTTTATCGATGTCTTTCTTGACCCCGCCAACCAAGTCTATGCCGTAAGTCTTCCTACTACCCGTTAGTAGCTCCGCTAAAACCATGACCTTCTCCCTGATTCTCCAGGCGTGCATGAAGCCCGTATCATAACCTAGTAGGTGGAGCGCTACGCCGAGCCATAAGAGATGGCTATGTATTCTCTCGACCTCGAGAACTATGGATCTTATGAAGTGAGCTCTCTCAGGCACTTCTATCCCTAACGCGTCCTCCACTGCCTGAACGTAGCTAGTTGAGTGGACGAAACCGCAGATACCGCAAATACGTTCAGCTAGGAACGGGACTTGATCATACTTCATGCTCTCCGCCAACTTCTCTATACCTCTGTGAACCATGAACCCGACGTATCTCGCGTCAACTACTTTCTCCCCCCTAACATATAACTCGAAGTACTCTGGCTCGTGGAGTGCTGGGTGGTAGGGGCCGACAGGTATTCTCACAACCTCCTCCACGCCTAGCTCTGAAACGCGTGATATTAGCTGGGGTTGATACATCTTCTTCAACTCTTCCACACTAACTTCCTTCCTTAGCGGGTAGAGATTCTCAGGCCAGTCCTCAGGCAAGACCAACCTACTCATCTGTCTGCCGTTAAACTCTATACCTAAGAGGTCGTGTGCTTCCAGCTCATACCAATCAGAAGCTCTGAAGAGATCGCTTATTGTGTCTACCTTAACACCCTCCGCCACGGGGACCTCGAAAACCAGGTTCGTCCCCTCACTATCTATCCCGAACACATAGTAAAGCTTAAATAAGCCTTCCCTAGACCTCTCATCTGAAGCCGCTATAGTTCTGAGGTATAGGTCGTGTTCCTTATAGATATTCTCGAGAGCCGTGCGTAAGCAGTTAGCCTTAATCACTATCTTAATGACGATGTTCCTCCTACTCAAGTCAAGCACTGAATCCCCGCAAACCTCGAGTATCTTAGATAGTATCGCGCGGCTCCTGTGACCCCTAGACAACTCATCGATTAACTTGCTGTAATCGTGACTCACTTCTTCCTTACCCTCTTATTACTATGTTATTTACGTTTAAATACCAACCCATGTAAAAATCACCAAAACAGTTAAAACAAGTAGGTAGTACATGAATAAGGTTCTCACACCTATGTCTACGCGTGTCCTACCTAAGAGAGTGGCTACCACCCCGTAAGCTAAGTAAACACACGCAGATAGCAGTAGTGTTGCCGGGAAGACAGCCGGTAATGGGGAGAAAACAGCCGTGAACGGGGTTGAGATCGCTACAGCTACTAGGAGCGATAAGACATACCTGGTTAGTAGGTGTGAGTATATGTAGAAGCCGAGTATCTTACCGCTAAACTCGATAATAGTCCCTGAAGCTAGCTCAGGTTCTGCTTCGTGGATATCGAAGGGTAGGCGACCGCTGCTGACGTAGGTAGCTACGACCAAAACAGCTAAGCTCAGCAAGTACGTAGCGAGTGTTAAGATCGAGTAATTGGTTACTAGCCTAAGCCCTAAGAGGATCGATAAAACACTGCCGACGACTAGCCCGAGTTCGTTAAGTATTGTCAGGAGTATGCTCCTATAACTACCTATTAAAGCGAAGGGGTTGGAGGTCGTCGCTGAAGCCACTAAACCTAGACTATGTGAGGCGGCCACGAGGACTAGGAGCATCGCTAAAACAATGAAGTCTATGCCGGTGGACAGGGTTAGAGCTACGTAAACCACCGCGTAGAGCGATATCAGCGTTACTATCAGGGAGAGCATCACGAGGAAAGCCGCGGATTCACCGCTGAGAGGTATTTTAAGTTCTTTAACGCCTAGCTTGAGTAGGTCGTACCAAGTCTGAAGAAATGTTGGCGGCCCGAACCTACTCTGTATCTTAGCTCGAACCTTCCTCTCAATACCGTCTAGTAGTGGGGGTAGGAAAGCGAGTATGGACGTGAACAGGAGGGAGAGGAGGATTGTTAAGGCTTCCATGCCAAGAACACCATGAGCAGCATTGCGAAAACCACGAGTAGGTTCATGTAGAGTGAGGTGAATGATAATGCGTCCTCAATAGCTGACGTTAAGTCTATTAAATCCTTAACGAACGCTTTATAGTACTTGTAGAGCTTGCTCTCGCCAAAGCTAAAAACCGTGTGCGCACGGCTAGCGAGATCAAGTAATCGGCGTGTGAAGGACTCCTCCCTGCTAAAAACCGTGTACGCGCGGCTAGCGAGATCAAGTAATCGGCGTGTGAAGGACTCCTCCCTACCCTCAAAGCTCTGACCCACGTCGTAGTAGAAACTCATCTTAACTGCTGAGGGAACCAGTCTCCTCAAGTACTTACGTAGTATGTCGCTGAGTCTACTCATGACCGATGCTGACTCGGAACTCAAGGTAGTACACCACCTAACCAAGACTCTTCTCTAGCGCTCTCCTTAAAGTATGTGTAGGTGTAGTATATGAGTGCCGCCATCATCGCCGTAGCTAAACCTAGTGGAGCCACGTAGAGCATGTCGAGTGAAGTTAACCCGATGATCGCTGTGGAGACGTAGATAGGTAGTGTTAACGCGATGTTGAGTATTGAGAGGCTTAACTCAGGGGTTTCAGTGCCTGTGTTCAGCTTAAGTTCCTTAGGTTTGTTGGGTGAGGTAGACCCCCAGTAAACGGTTACGTATCTTAAGCCGTAAGCGACCGCTAGGGCAGCGCCTAAAGCCGCGATCATTAGGAGTAACACCGCCGCAGTAACTGACGCTTGATATATTGACGCCAGCCCGGCTAGTAAGAGTATCTTACCTAGGAAGCCCAGCGTGGGGGGAGTGCCTATCAGCGAGAGTATGGAGAGAAGAGCTGTTAGGGTAGGCTTGCTAGCTACTCTAGCCACATACCCCAGCTTACTTATGTCTCTAGTATGCGTCATTATTTCAACAGTGCCTGAATTCATGAATAGTGAGGCTTTGAAAACTGCGTGAGCTATAGAGTACGTCAGCGCTGCCGTGAGGAGTAGGTCTACCTTGAAAGCACCGTAAGAAGCTAGCGCTATCGTTATTAAGCTAGTGTTCTCGATAGTGCTGTAAGCCAGGATCCTCTTAATATCTGCTTGTATGAGGGCTTGTAAACCCCCGTATACGACCGTCAGAGACGCGAAAATCAGTAGCGCGTAATACACGTACATAGACTCAATAGACGGTAACACCAAGTAAAACCCGTACACACCCATCTTAACCATCACTCCGGACAGGATCGCTGACGCCGGGGCGGGCGCTAGCGAGTGCGCGTCAGGCAACCAGAAATGCAGTGGTGCTACAGCGGCTTTCGCTAGTAAGCCAACAGCTATTATTAAGTGAAGCACTGGATTAACGCCCAGTAAGTAATGACCTAACTCGTTAAGAGGTAATTGAAGAGCTCCGGCGAAACCCACTCTTATGGCCGCAATCCCGAGTATCGTGAGGAGAGCGATGTCTGCCGGAACCATGGAGACGAGTAGGTACCTAAGCCCGGCCACTAGAGTCCTCCTCTCAACCTCGAAAACTATCGCGAAGAATCCGATTGTCTCAGCAAAAAGCCAGAACATCACGAAACTCATTAAATTCTCCGATATGAAGACTAAGTAAACACTTAAAGCAAATAAGTCTATCAATATCGTTAAGTTCCTCCCAGGATACTTGTGATGCTCGTAGTGTACTGTGTACGGTGTTATGAAGAGAGCTACTATCGAAGCTAGCAACGCGAACAAGCCTTTAATAAAGCTTGCTGGCTGGCTAACCAATAATGTTGAGTAGAGTAGCATCACTAGGGGGGAGCAGTACCTTACGGCTAGCGAGACACGTGGATATCTAGACTTAACCGCGTTACCTATGACGTAGAGCGTGAATGAAGCGAACGCGACGACGTAAGGGTATGTCCACGCATCCATCAACTCTCCTCACCCCATACTAATATTTTTGTCTCAGCATTTAAAAAGGTATAAGTATTTACTCCCATGCATAAAGACCTGCTCGAATTATTTAAATTCATTTAACCACCCCCAAGAATCTTGCTTAATTCACTCACTGAGTTGACGTACTTGCTTAAACCATCAATACTTAGCAAGTCCTCCGCGTGATTCATTAATTCGTTGATTATAGCTCCCTGAGCGATCATGACCCCTAAAACCAGGAGCGATGCAGCTAAGATTAAGAGTATTGACGTCGGGATGAGCAGGCGTTCTCGAGCACCACCCTCCTCAGAACCCCTCCTCACGACCAGCGTGTAGATGACTTTGAAGTAGCCGAGAGCTGAGATTCCTGAGATGATGACTATGGATATGGCGTGTAGGGGTAGGCCGGCGTTCATTAACGCAGTAAACATCACGAACTTGCTGAAGAACCCGGCTAACGGCACAACGCCTAGCAAGCTTAGGAATCCTATGATTATGGGCACCGTGATTAGAGGGTACTTACTGCCAACTCCCTGCATCTTAGTTAGGTTGGTGGAGCCTACCACTATGGAGAGGGTTCCTAAACCTAGGAAGAGCGTGAACTCGCCGATAGCGTGCGTTATCATGTGGAGTAAGACACCGCTTAAAGCCTCTGCCGAGGCACTTAAGGGTACTCTAGAGATTAGGGCGCCGAAAGAGGCAAATATTATGCCTATGTGACTTATTGTCGAGTAAGTAAGCAATCTCTTCACGTTTTTCTGAGGGAACATGAGTAGGGCTCCTAAATACCCCGTCACCAAGCCCAGGAAACTCAGCACTATCAATATGAGGTCTCTGAAAGCGACCCCCCATAAAGGAAACGCTAACACGGCGCTATATGCCGTGAACAGAGTTATAAAGAGTCTTACAACGCCGTAAGTACCGACTTTATCAACTATGCCCGCGAACAACGCTGAGACCGGGGTCGGTGACTCCGCGTAGGCGCTGGGCATCCAGTAATTGTTAGGGAAAACACCGGCCTCGAAATTAAGTGCCCACAGCATTAGGGCTACCGCTAGAGCAGAGCTTATAAACACGTTACCATAACACCACTCACCAACGCATTTCCCGGACCAGGCCTCCAAATATTTAGAAGCTAGCTGAGGGTCTTGATGAGTCTTAACTATTAAGTCAGCAATATTCACCGTCCCGAAAGACGCGTAGATAAAGATGACGCCGAAGAAGAATAGCATAGTAGCTAAAGCCCCTATGAAGCTGTAAGCCATGGAGGCTTCGACAGCCCACTTCCTCCTCCTAAAGAACGCCACCAACGCGTAGGAAGAGACGCTGAGTACCTCGAGCATCACGAAGAAATTAAAGAGATCGCCAGTATATAAACAGCCGAGCACCCCAGCCAACAGTAGGAGTGTTAGCGTCGAAAACCATTCATACCCAGACTCAATCTTGTTAAAATACCAGTAAGTATAGAGTGATGAGAAGAAGAATAGCGTAGCGGCTAGGAAACCTAAGATACCGTTAAGAGAGTCAACAACGTATACTATGCCTAAAGGCGGCGGCCACCCGCCGAAAGAATACGTTAATATGTTACCCTTCATGACTTCCAGTAAGTTAATCAGGGTTAGGACAACCGTGAAGAACGTGGTTACCGTAGTTATTGTGGCGTAGAGAGCGCGAGACCTGAACTTAAGTGTTAGGACAGGCAGTATGAAAGCAACTAAGACAGGCACCACAGTCACTAAACCAACCGAGAGCTCATTCATTTAACTCACCTAATCAAATATTTTCAAAGCATACTTATCGAAAACCTCGCTAACTTCCTTGTATGATTCCTCAGGCGAGGTTGTTTTCGCGTATATCCAGTGAACGTATATGTTTCCTTTCTCCTTATTGAGATCGACCACCACGGTGCCGGGGGTGTTGGTTATCGCGAGGGAAACCAGGGTTATCCCGTAATCGTTTCTCGTCTTGATAGGCATCTTAACTATGGCAGGTCTTAAGTCTAGTTTAGGGCTTAGACTCAGCCTTATCAGGAGTAGGTGTGACTTAACCTCATCTATGAAGAAATACCTGAGAGCAAATCTGACTAAGCTGGCAAACCTCCTTAAACTCAAGCTTTTCCTCCAATCCTCTATCAGCAGGTTCGAGGTAAGTACGCCCACGACTACTGAAACCACGACTCCCGTAACTATATCGTAAAGTCTTAACGACCCAGTGTACACCACGTAAATAACGAATGAGAGTAATGCCGGGACTATAGACTTATACAGCCTCTTCATGTATATACACCCTCTTACTCCTGCCTATCTCATCCACGTTCACGGTCTTGAAGTGGTAACTCACGTGGAGAATTATCGTTGTCAGGAAAAGTGTTACGGCGAGGCCTATGACCACCGCCGTTAAGACGAAGGCTTGCGGTAACGGGTCCACGGATCTCTCGACAAACTCTCTGAGAGTCTCCGAGGTAGGGCTTAAGTCTGTTAAGACGGGTGGTTGGAGTAGGAGTCCGGGTCTCCAAAGCTTGTAGCCGATTAAGATAGTGAACATGTTTACAGTGTCCTGGAATATCGTTAACGCGATAAGTTTCTTTACTAGGTTAGTCTTTGAGACCACGCCGTAGAGTGATATCGCTACGTTGAAGTAGAGGGATATTGTAGTTAACATGAACATGAATTTAATTAACTCAATATCCAAGCTCCTCACCCTCAAGTTCCTTACGTAGTGTCTCGTCCCTACTGAGCAGTATGGTGAAAACTAGGGTGAATCCGCTGGCAACGGCTAGGAACTCGAAGAGGTTGAAGAAGAATAGTGAGCCGCCTAACGGGACGTCTAGTAAGTATGGCGGGTATGAGAGTGTTGAGACTGTCTTAGCTTGGTTCTGGAAAATGTATGCCTGAAAACCTGTTAAGAAGCCTAAGATCAGGAGAGCTACTGAAGTAAAACCTAGTAGAGCTAAGGAAGCGTTCCTTATAGTGAGTAATTTGCTGTAAGATATCCTCCTCTCAATAAAGAACTGCTTACCGAAAACCACTAGCAAGAGTAGGGGGGCTACCGAAGCTATTGCCCCGCCCTGGAACCCACCGCCAGGCGTTAAGTGGCCGTGAAGAGCTGTTGAAGCCGCCACAGCCAATATCGCTAGAGTCACTATAGCGGTAACCCTCTTAACGACTAAGCTTAAACCAGCACTACTAACAAACTCAGGCACTTTAGAAACACTCCTGAATAGTGTTAGTGCCGCAAGTATCGCACCGTAGAAAACAACGGTCTCGAAGAGAGTGTCCAGTCCTCTGTAATCCCAGACTATAGCGGTTACGGCTTCAGGCGACGCTGCCCACAACCAGGTAATTCCCTGATTGTATGTGAGGTTTAGGTAATTACTCGCTATAACCCTAACGTCCTGGGGCGGCAGGTCCCCCAGCCCGCCGGAGTAGGTGAGGTAGGTGAGTGCTAGTATGATTATAATGAGTAGTGACGCGAAAACAAGGTCTCTTAGCATTAAGTCACCACCTCATACCTACCCACCTTCTTAATGAGGAGTATGATTATTAGGGGGTAAATCCCTACAGACACCGCGACATACACTAAGACTATGTCAGGAGCTAGTAAGAGGAAGTAGATTAAAGCGTAAGCGACGCTCTGGACAGATGAGAAGACTACGGCGTACATCAAGTCTTTAGTCTTGACCGTAAGGAAAGTAAAGAGCACTGAGGAGAGGGCGGAGATGCCCATAATTAAGAAGACTAGGTCGACGTAATCCATCATACCTCACCCTTACCCCTATCCTCCTCAAGAAGATCAACGATTATGGGCTTCGTGGGCGCTGCCCTAGCTCTGTGCGTGGCTCTAGCTAGGGCATGACTCCCTGCACCGGCGAGCAGTAACTCGATGAAGGCGATGACTAGTGAAGCACCGCATAAGAACCACCTATAAGAACCTAGGAAATCAGAGCCCGCGGCTACTAAAGCAACCCCGATTATGGGTAGGAAAGCGCCGCCTATGCTGCCTACGGTTGCTGCGTGCAGTCTTGTGTAGAAGTTGGGGAATCTCAACATAGCTATTGAAGCAATCAAATCGCAGAGAACCCCGATAGTTATTAAGGATTGACCCGCTATCACTAATACCCACTCGATTAACGTAGTCATTAGCTAACCACCCAGCTCTCTAGCTTCAAGATATTTAGCTACGTAGATATCTAGGGAGAATATCCACAATATTAGAACAACCCCGCTGACTATGAGTATGGGGGACCTCAAAACGATTGTTAAGATAGTCATGAAAGCTGCTAGATCGTACCCCAGCGCGTCAGTAGCTAAGACTCTATCAGGTAATGTAGGCCCCTTAATTATTCTGATCATGTATAAAAGAAACGCTACGAAGTAGGGGATCATGAGCATAGTGAGATACGTGGTCACCAACCATTCTAGGTCAGGCATGAGATCCAACCCAAATTAAAGAAGTGGGACGCCTTTTTAAGTATTCTCCGACTAGTATTAGCTTATTTCCAAAACCACGTTTCTCTTAACTAGCTCGCCTATTATGAACTCATACGTCCTGCTATTCATCCCGAGATATTCCGGGGGAATTACTCCCGCCTCCACGTAATTCTTTAGAACTAGCCGCGTGATTAAGGCAGTCATATAGCCCGTCACGCGAGACATGGAGGTAAAGCCTTCCCTATACTCATCATACATGAAGAACTTGATCTCCTTCCCACTACTCCTGCCGTAAACCTCCATCACGGAGAAATCCGGTGAGTCGTAAGTCATCGCAGGTATTAATAACTTAATAGTAGACTCTATGAACTCATCTCTGAAAAACCCTAACTCTTTCAAGATCTTCATCCTAGTTAGGTGGCCCGGCCACCTGAGGGTATACTCAATTAAGTTTCTAGCTTTAATAGTGCTCAACAGAGTTCTCAGACCGTCTGTAGGGAATCTCTCGAACTTGAAGTTCTTTATACTAACCTCCTCAATAACTTCTAGAGGGTCCTTCATCACTACCTTACCGTTTACTACACACCTAGCTGGACGCAGGTACTCTTCTATCAAGTCTTTAGGGGAGAAAAGTACTTGATGATATAAGGGCGGTCTAGGCTCCTTAGGTAAGCCGCCGACGTTTATGACGGCTTCGTCTAAGAAGCCTAACCTGCTTTGCATGTACCCGATTAAGACGTTGCTAAGCCCTGGCGCAAACCCCGCGTCGACAACAACGCTTACCCCTCGCCTCACAGCCTCGTCGTTTAGGGGGAGCGGATCTTCAGGCATGAAAGACACGTCAACGAGATCACGCCCTGCAACCAAAGCCCTCCTAAGTATTTTGAAACCGAGAAAACCGGGTAACGCGTTAACCACAACGTCATAACCTCTAAGTATTTCATCAAGTACTTCATCTCTAGACAAGTCTAGCTTAAGCGTCTTAGCAAACCCCTCGACCTTCCTCAACCTAGCCTCATCCCTGTCCACGACCGTAACCTCAAAATCACTACTTAAATCATAAGCTGTTAGAGTCCCTACGCTACCAGAACCCAACACCAAAACTCTCATAACGTAACCTCATGTGAAAAATATTTCAGGATTCAATTAATAAATTTTAAGCATACCCACGACCGGAAGCCCGCATTTCAGGGCAGAAAGCTTGTTTCGGGTTTCATACTAGAGCTTGTGAGCTACCTCGTTCTAAAGGGTGGGGTTTCCGGCGTTTAGCTGGGGCTTCGCGCCTCCAGCCTCATCTGTTGGTTTGGGGGGCTCACGACCCCCATCCCGCAGAGCTCATTAAGGCATGGGCTATGCTTACGCACGCACACCCGAACTTCCTTCTAGGGAACATCCCAAAACTTAACTCGGCAGGAGGGTTAAAAATCTTTCCCGCCACCCCACCGTGAACAACGAGGCTTTCAGTTTATAACTAATCGCTTTGGGTGAGTGTGTTCTGGAGCTAATATTTAAATTTGTTGAGGGAGTATCGGGTTTAGAGACTTAGGTGGTAGTTAGAGATGCTTAAGATTACGCTAGAGGTATTCACCACTCTTAAGGAGAGACTTGATTGGTCTAAGAAGGAGTTAATTATCGATGCTTCTGAGTCAGCGACCCTGAAGGACGTTTTAGACGCTGTGCCGGAGCTGAAGTCTTTAATAGTGGAGCAGGATCTCCTCAAGAAAGGCTTCATAATCTTAATCAACGGTAGGCATGCCGAGTTTTTAGGAGGTCTTCACGCGATCGTCAGGGACGGCGATACGATAGACGTATTCCCTCAAAGCGGTGGGGGTTGATTAGAACACGCTTGAGTTGACACTAATTGTTTAAGTACTTTATTAACGCACCACTCAGCATAGAAGCTTCTGAGACCTAGGAAGTACATGAGCCTCCTTACTAGGTCCGGCTTGAGGCTAGCTCCGGCAGCTCTCGGGTGACCTCCCCCACCCATCGAGAGCGCTACCTCCCTCACGTTAAGGGTTCTGGACCTTAAGCTGATAGAGCCTCTGCGACATATTACCGCGATGTCTGCTTCATATCTGGATAGCAAGATGTTCGCGATGTACGATGTGAGGTGTTCTTCCTGATCCTTCAGATAGTAAACTACCTTAACACCGCCGCACTCCCTTATCTTCGCTTTCTTCAGAGCTTTATCGTAGATTTTCAGCTCTTTGGTGATGGCTTTCTCAACCACATCACTTATCTCAGAGTCTATAGTGCCGTCGAAACCGGCTAGCTTCTTAAGAGCTTTCTCCTTCCAGGAAGCCCCCCCTACGTAACCCACGTATCTTGAGAGGAAATTCCCTCTCCAGTCATTCATCAACCATAAATCAACAGAACATGCCGCCCTAACTAACTCCTCGGAAGCCTCAACCCCTAAATACTTGCAAACCACTCCAGCACTGCAGGTCGATCTATCGACGTAGAGGCTCACCCCTAGCTCGGCGAGTTCCTTAATCCAAGACTCTTCCCACACGTGGTGATCAAACCAGAAGACCTCGCCGCCGGAACTCAAGACCCTCTTAACGTTCTCCTTAATTTTATCGAAGGATGTTTTGTTGACGCCTATATCCGTTATGTAGACAGCGCTACCGTTAGGTACCCCAGCTAACCTCACGTGGAGATTGTGCGGTTGTGTGAAGTATATCCTGTCTAGGTGTCCGAATTTCTTCAGAATTAAGGCTCCTGAAGCAACCCCGTCTAGATCCGTATGAGTTATTAGTACTCTCCGCACCTCACGCTACCTCAATATATGTCTTCACCGACTATAAGCATTACCTATCTGCTCCTCAGCCGACCGCCTTAGAAGCTATGTACTCGATAGTTCTCCTGATTACTTCCCTCACCTGCTGCGGTAGCTTAGGTTCTTCGATGTTTAGGAAGCCTTTCACTATCGCCGCACGCGCCTCCTCCTCGGAGAACCCCTTACTCAATAAGTAGCTGATTAAGTCCTCACTTATCTTTCCTATAGCTGCCTCATGAGTTAAGACTGCTTCAGGGCTTGAGGAACTTATCTCGGGCAGTGACTCTATAGTGGCGTTATCGCCTTCTACCAACCCTAAACACTCTATATGGCCTCTGGAGGGGCCTGCACGTCCTTCTATCCTTGACCTAGCGTATATGAGTGAGGATCCCCTACCTAAATTCCTTGAGAGTATCTCACCAGCCGAGTCCTTGCCCTCCAACACTATGGCTGAACCAACGTCGTAGACGCTTTTACCAACACCGACAACTATGGAATTTAAGGTTGCTTTAGCGCCCTCACCTAAATAGACCTTCGGGTAAGTCTGTAAGGACTCTACAGAAGAGTAAATAACGTAGTAACTCACGTACTCACCCCCCTCCCCAACCTTAACGACTGTGCGAGGTCTTACAACCATGTCGGGAGCCCAAGCGTGTATCATTGTGTAAGTCAGCTTACTCCCTCTCCCCACGTAATACTCTGAAATACCGACGTGCAGGGAGCCTAAAGGCTGGTCAGGAACGCCGCAACCAGTAACTAGGTTTAGCTCAGCGCCATCATCTACTACCACTATGTTATGGAGTAACTGAGCGTACTCCTTCCTAGTTATGAAGAGGCACGTGTATATGGGGTCCTTAATCTTAATGCCTGGCGGGACGTATATGAAGAATCCTAGCTCGTTACCGTAGAGTTTTGTCGCCGCAGTGTACTTGTCTGTATCGGGCTTCACCAACCTCCACGAATACTCTCTAACCCAGTCAAGCTTCTTCAGAGCCTCACTAGTCGGTAGAACCACCGCGCCACGCTCAGTTAGCTTCTCACGCATAAACTTAGAGAGAACTGACTCGTTGACTTGTAGGTAGTCAGCCTTTCTTAGGAGACCACTACCTAGTCCCAACCTACTTGAGATCTTATCAACCTCTCCTTCCTCAAGAACCCCCTCCCCAGCTAACCCGACGTTAAACCTGCTTAAGTCGACGTCAGGACCGTAAGGCGAGGGTTTATTAAGTGCTTTCAAGAGCGTTTCACGATCCACGCGATCACCCCATCCTAGCTAGTTGGGTTAAAGCTCCTGAAAACCCGTACCTTTCTATAGAAGGCACTACCTCATCGTAAAGCCCTGAATGCACGACGGTCCCCCCGTAAAGCACGTGAACAGAGGTTATGTGATCGCGCAGAAGCCTAAGCATGTGTAGGGAGTGAGTAACTAACACCATAGAAGTACCCTTACTCAAAGCAACCTTCAGAGCTTCAGACATCCTGTTGAGGGACTCCACGTCCACACCGCTATCGGGTTCGTCAAGCAACGCAACCTTAGGCTTAGTAAGTAAGGTCAGGAACGTCTCTAATCTCTTCTTCTCACCACCACTCATCTTATCAAACAAATACTTACTGAGAAGATCCCTAACCTCTAAGACCTCGGAGAGGACTTCCGCGTAACTACTCTCAACATTAAATCTCCTCATAAGTTCTTCCGCGAACCTCCCCGCCACCAACCCCTTAATGGGGGGAGGTATCTGATACGCTACCACTACCCCCCTCCTAGCCTTGACGTGTGGGGGTTCCTGAGTTATATCGGAGCCCTCAAAAATAATGCTACCCTTAATCACTTCGTAGGGCTTAATACCCATCACCGCGTTGAGGAGGGAAGTCTTGCCGGAACCGTTAGGCCCTAATACCACGTGTAGCTCCCTAGGCTTGACGACCATGTTAATGTTTGAAAGTATCTTCCTCTTACCAACAGCTACGTCAACCTCCCTCAACTCAAGCACCCAGACCACCCAAAATATAGTAGTCTGTGTTTGTTAATAACTCTTTTATACCTTAACACTTTAAGAGCCAGCGCTCCTTAAGTAGCGTTTTAACTTTAATAGCATTGGAAGTGTTCTGATGTAGTGGGGGGTTCCGTGCTAGTAGTTTATGACTCTAGGCATAGACTCCACGCAGACCCGCAACTCAGGCATCCTGAAAACCCTTCCAGGACGATCAAAGTTATTGAAGCGTTAATCAAGTCCGAGGTCTCCAGCCAATTAAGTTTCGTAGGTGTTCGAGAACCTGAGGAAGAGGTTCTACTCCTAGTTCACGACCCTGAGTACGTTGAATACGTTAAGAGAGAATCGTCCAGAGGTTTTCACTACATAGATCCTGACACCTACGTAAACGAGCACACGTACCTCATCTCAGCCTCATACATGACTACCACGTATTACGTGGCGCTCGATTCTCTTAGCAGTAGGGAAGCCGCGTTAGTCGTCCCTAGACCGGGGGGACACCACGCCGGCAGGTCGGGCAGGGCTTTAGGAGCTCCAACACTAGGCTTCTGCATCTTCAACTACGCGGCCGTAGCTTCCGCCGCTCTTCTGAAGAAAACGGATAAGGTGTTGATAATCGATTTCGACGCTCACCACGGCAACGGAACACAAGAGATATTCTGGGATGACGGCCGTGTGGTTCACGTAGACATACATCAGGAAGGTATCTACCCAGGGACCGGGGACGTGCTAGATGTTGGGAGTGGCGCGGGGGAGGGTAAAATGATTAACATACCCGTGTCTGCCGGGGCCGGGGACGAAACCTACATGTGGGTTCTTGAGGAAATCATTAAGAAGCTGGTAGAGGTTTTCAAGCCGGGTGCGCTAGTGGTCTCAGCAGGTTTTGACGCACACTTAAACGACCCGTTAACGTCGCTAGCGGTGACCAAGATTACCTACAGGAACATAGGGGCGTACTTAGGCGAGTTACTAGCGAGAAACGAGGTTATGAGCGTGGTCTCTGTGGTTGAGGGAGGTTACGGGGAGGGTTTAGTGCCCGGCGTAATTAACTACGTGAACGGGCTCTTAACACGTAGTAAGCACCCGAACGACGTTAAAGCTATCCCGGCAGGTCTCAGGAAGAGGGTTAAGGATTCCTTGAAGTCTAATCTAAGCAGGTATTGGGGGATAGAGATCCGAACATAAACACAAACCTAAGTGTTTCTTGAGTTTATTTTTCAATCGTGGTTGTATGTATTTGAGGTAGTAGGTGCTGAGGTGTTTAACCGTTGTCAAAACCCTTGATCAGGCTTAAGAGGAAGCTGACTACGGAGAACTTATGGATTTACGTGATTGCCTCATTAATGATTAAGCCGACTTACGCTTACGACGTGCGGAAACTAATCAACGAATTATTCGGTTTTAACCCTACGACCATCACCCTCTACTCAGTCATATACCGGCTGAGGAAGGACGGCTTAATAAAGGAAGAGTTGGTGTCCGGCGAGAAGATCTACAAGCCTACTGAGGAGGGCGTTAAGGAATTGGAAGAAGCCATATCTTACATGGAGCAAGTGATTAAGCGTCTTAAAGAGATCACGCATCCCGCCCGGAAATAGTTAGGATATGGAACTAGTTTTTAAGTCTGGGGAGCGCGAATGCGTTACGCTATAGGGCTAGACTTAGCTGCTAAGCAAGACAGGTGTTCAGGAATCGCGGTAATCGATTCTTGCTACAGGGAGGTCGTGAGGTCGGGTTGCTTGAGAACAGACAACGAAATAATAAGCTTCGTTTCCGATCTAAAACCCTCTGTTATAGCGATTGACGCGCCATTGACTAACAAGCCTGAGATGAGGGAAGTGGATAAGTTAATGATAAAGCTTGGCTACAGGGTCTTCCCACCTAGTTTTAAGTGGATGAGGCAACTCTCACTAAGAGGTTACGAGTTAATGACCAGGCTCAACACCCCGGAATTCACCGTCATCGAGACGCATCCTAGGAGCGTCTTAAAGCATGCCGGAGTAAAGAACTTTAAAGAACTTCTTGATTTGATAGGCGTTAAATTAGGTGAGTTACGGGTGATGAATAAACACGTTGAAGACGCTTTAATAGCTTCTGCAGTCGCTTACTGTTACGTATTAGGTTGCGTTAGTAAAGTAAGTTCTTATGACGGAGCCATTTACTTAGTCGAGAAAATGTAGCGTAAGAACGCCCTAAACCTCAGTCTCTGAAGGTAAGTAGGTTATTAGTATTCCTTGAAATCTTCTAGCCCACCACTTCAGGTATTCCTGAGTAGATTTCCTTTCCTCAACACTAATCATGAACTTCTTCTTAGCCCACTCAACCTCCTCGTTTCTTACGATTCCGTCGCCCTTGCTAGCAGCGAGTCTTAAAAAAGCGTCTAGCTCTGCGAGAGAGAACCACTTACTTAACTCCACGATCCTGTCTATCACGGAGTCTTCCGCGAACTTGATCGCGTATCTCCTAGCGTTATTGAGTATGGCTTTCCTCCTCATTTCCCTGTCAGGGTACCCTAAGACTATGGTCGTATCTATCCTGCCAGGCCTTAAGAGTGCAGGATCTATTAAGTCTGGGTTATTAGCTGTAAGTATCGTGAAAGGTCTTTCAGGTTTCTGCAGGTGGTAGAGGATGGTTGAGATCTCGCTCACGTGTGCTTCATGTATAGTGTACTTCCTGGAAGATATGAACTCAGCATCATCTATCACTAAAGCAACCCTGTTCTTCTGCCTGAATATCTGCTGAAATATCGCGTTAAGAGCTTTCTCGGTAGCGCCGTACCACATAGACCTGTAGTTCTGGGGTCTTAGCTCTATCACGCTTAAGTTAAGAGCTGACGCCAGAGCCTCAGCTAACACGGTCTTGCCAACGCCTGGAGGTCCCGTTATGAAAGCCCCCTTAGCCGAGAAGGTAAGGCCTTTGAATATAGGGTTGATTAAGACTATCCTGATCTCATCTATCAGCTTATGGGGCAGGTCGCTTAAGCTCCATGAAGGTCTCCTTATAGGTATCCTTATGTCCCTATACTCGTTCCCGTCGCTCACGATGACCCGGAGCTCGCTGTGCTCAACAGGTCTTAAACTAACAACGGAGATCGGCTGAAGCACTTCGTAGGGAGCGATATCTATTCTCTGCTTCCCCAGATCCTCCGCAAGTCTCGACCAACAATTACTCACCACACCCGCAACCCTGCTCTTGATTCTCTCATCTTCCTCGTCAGGAGATACTAAAATCACGACAGGTCTTAAGCCTTCAACCTCCTTACCCTCCGCGAAGGTGATTGAGGCTGAGAGTAGCTCGGCTCTCTTAAAACCTCTCAGAACCAGACCTAGTATCCCGTAATACTTCTTCCTAGAAACAATCTTGGAGAATATGTTGAGTGAGAGCGGTACTAACGCGAACGAAATATCGCTTTCCTTCACCGTGAACCTCGACCTAATCTTCAGGTAGTAAGCGAAGTCAAGGTTCTCAAGGTTCTCTAAGTAGTTGTAGTGTTTGCTAAGCGTTGCGAGGAGCCTGTAAGATATGTAGGAGTCTCTGTAAGGAACGTAAGATACGAAGAGATTCTTAACGTCTCTGTAAAGATTGCTCCAAAGCACTTTAGCGTCCTTAAGTTTCCTCGACATCTCTAACCCAATGTAGGATACTCAAACAACACATATAAACATATCTCCGGTAAGGAACACGGGGTTCGGGTTTCATAGAGTTTGGTATTGTTTGATACCAAGCTCTCTTCCCTTGGCTTCATCGCTCTCGGGATCTCTTTTCATCGGGATCCGCTTCATCGGGTTCCGCCCGCTCGGGGTAACCCCGACCCACAGCTCCTCCTTCATCGTCTTCTCAGGTTCATTGCTGTGGGGAAACCCCGCATCCTGGCTCCCCCGAAGACGCCTCTCTCAGGTCTCTACATTAAACCCGCATCTCGAGGCGTCCCACAGTAAAGAAAGCATCAACAACCCCTCATAAACCTTTACGAAACTCTACACAGTCGCGAAAGGCTAACCACGTTCACTTAATTAGTTCCCCTAAAATAATTTCTTAGGGGTTATGGGGTGTTAAGGGTAGCGGTAGTGCCTGTTGGTGGTGAGGCCGTTAGGTTAAGACCGCTCACTATAGAGACTTCGAAGAGCATGGTGAGATTCCTCAACAAGCCTCTACTAGAGTTAGCGTTGCTTCGATTAGCTATGTCAGGTATTAGGGAGGTCTACTTAGGTGTTAGGGGTTACTACAACTATAAAGACTTATTCGATTACTTCAGGGAGGGCTACTGGTTCAAGGAAAGATACGGCTTAAGAGAGGATCTGAGAATTCGCTACATGCCTAGATACGACACTCTCGGCAACGCTGACGCCGTAAGAATAATCATGGAGTACTACGAAATCAAGGAGCCTGTCGTAGTGATTCAGGGGGACAACCTATTCGATCTAGACGTGCAGGAAGTCTTTAAGGAACACTTAAGAAAGAATGCTTTCATGACGATAGGGCTTAAGGAAGTTGAGGACGTCAGGGAGTTCGGGGTTGCCGAGGTCTGTGAGGATTTAAGGATAAGGAGGTTTGTGGAGAAGCCGAGGCCGGAGGAGGCTCCGAGCAGGCTAGCTAACACAGGGATTTACGTGATTAACGCGGAGATAGTGGATTTCTTTAGGGAGGGTGAGGGTAGGAAGCTCCTTAAGGAGGGTAGGATGGATTTCGGGAATGACGTGATACCTAAGCTGATAGAGTTGGGGCTCCCCGTATACGGATACTTAGTGAGTGGTTACTGGTTTGATGTAGGAACTCCTGAGAGATACTTGAAAGCCATGATCTACTTGCTCTACAACATGAGGGTTGAGGATCTGGAAGCTAAGGAGATATACGACGGTGTCTTAGGGATGGGTAAATCTAAGATGTCGCTGAATTTACATGAAAGTATACGTAGGAGAATAGTTGAGAAAGACCTTGTCTTCGTAGGTAAGGCTTTGATAGGTAGGCACGTATCCATAGGCAGTAAATGCTACATAGAGGATTCAACAATAGATAACTACGTGGTTGTGGGGAACAGGTGCGAGATAGTTAGGTCGGCAGTCATGGATAGGGTTAGGGTGGGTGATAGGGCTAGGATCGTTGACTCAATCATCGGTAGGCACGCGCTCATAGGCAGTAACACCACGATAATAAACAGCGTCATAGGGGATAATTCCGTGATAGGGGATAGCGTTAGGTTGGTTAACGTGAGGGTGTGGCCGCACGAGCAGGTATCGAGCAACGCGTCAATAGAGAACTACGTCGTCAGACCGCATTACACGCAGCAATACTGACGGGGGAACCTACCTTGATAATCGCGCCTTCACAGATAAAGAAAGTGTGGATTATTACGTTTGAGTACGCGAGCTTAAAGAAGGTTGGTGGTTTGGGTGAGGCAGTCAAGAACATATCGGTAGCTTTAGGTAGCTTAGGTTATGAAGTGACTGTGATCATGCCTTCACACGGGATTAACGCGGGTCAGGTCTTAGAGGGTGTTACGTGTAGTGGGGTGCGTGTTGGGGAGGACCGGTGGCACTACCCCTACAACATAGGGTTTAGTACCTTGAACGTTGACGATAGGGTCAGGGTCGTGTTGGTTAGGGGGAATGACTCCAGGACATCCACGATATTGGAAGACCCCTACGTCTACGGCAGGATTGAGGAGAAAGCTTGCCTGCTGTGTAAGGCCTTAATATGCTTAGCCGAACACCTAGGCTTTCCAGACATTATTCACAGCAACGACTGGCACTCCGCGTTAGCTGCCATCACCCTGAAAATATACGCGGAGCATAAAGGACTAGCACTCCCCTACCTACATCAAGTGCACTTACCAGGCTCCCCCAGGTTTTCCTGGCACTACGTATCGCCTGAGTGGTGCGGGATTCCGGTAGGTCAGCACCGTGTTTGGAGGGTTTGCTGCCACCGTCTCGAGAACACATACGATTTGTGGAGATCCGTGGACGGTAATCTGGAGGCGTTCGCTGTGTTAGAAGCTGACGCCGTCGCTACAGTGAGTCGCAGCATGATTAACGAGTTGCTGAGTAGGTACGGTGATTGGATTAGAGAAAAGACTTGCTTTATCTATAACTCAACTGACTGGAACTTGAGGGAAGTGGTTGATTATGCCTCAAGGAGTTACGGGGGGATTGATAGAGCTAGGTTGAGGTGGGTCGTAGTCAGGGATTTACTCAGTAGGTATAGGGGTTTCGGCCAACTAACCGAGGGAGACGCTTTAGTGCTTAGTACCGGGCGCTTAACACCGCAGAAAGGCTTCGAACACCTGCTCAGAGGCTTCAGGGGGGTTGGGGAGGGTTTAAGGCTAATCATACTCGGTGTTTCAGTAGGTGATTTAGGTTACGAAGACTACATACGTCAGCTAATACTAGACTTAAGCGGGAGAGCGGTCTTAATCACTGAGAGAATAGATCAGCAAACGTATAAGTTACTACATTACGTAGCCAACGCTTTCGTAGTCCCCTCGATTTACGAACCTTTCGGGATAGTGGCTGTCGAGTCAATGGCTGTCGGCACCCCGGTAGTAGCGAGCGATGTCGGGGGGTTGAGCGAGATAATCAAAGACCTAAGGTTTCACGATGACGGATGCGGGCTCAAGGTTCGGCCAGGTAATGAGTCGGAATTAGGTGAAGCTATACAGAACTTGTCATACCTAACGCTAATTAGCGAGACAGGTAAGGGTATCGAATACCTAACGTACGAGAACCTGAAGCAACTAGCTCGTAAAGACCCGGCGATAGGGCACGTAGTCAGGGAAAACTGTGTTAAGCACGTTGAAAGGAACTTCAGATTACTTAACACAGCCGAGCAAGTAGTTAAGTGTTATGAGTTAAGTAGGAAGATGGCTTACTACAGAGCAATAACCTAGGTCATCACGACGTCGTAACCCATCAACGAAAGTCCAAAAACACGTGAAAACCTTATATAACCCTTCTTACAAACATACTTTTATGTGAGGAGCATGGATGGCTTAAGTTCTTCACTGATAAGGTGTGAGGATTTCTGTAGCGAGTTTTGCGAGTTAAAAGAAGATGAAGAGCTTGAGTTATGCTTAAACTCGTGTATGAGGTACTGTCTCTCAGCAAAAGACTAAGCTAGGGCTTGATCCTCACGTAGTTGAATCCTGTCTAAAGATTTTAAACCTACTAAGCTAACAATTGTAGTGGCTAAAACAGGTGATTTCAAGGAAGTGATAATAATGTGTTCAGTGATGGAGGGGTTGGTTTTTGCTAGATCTTTCTAGCCTTATTTTCATGATCGTTTATTGGGCTCTGATAGATTCCGTTGATCCCTGCGTATTCGCTCTCTTCGTGGCTATACTGATTTCCGCGTCGTTAATAAGTGTCGGACACTTGATTAAGGTGGGGTCTGCCTTCATATTATCGACTTTCCTCGGTTACTTAGCCTTCGGCGCCCTACTAAGGTTCTTGGCCGGGGGGTTGCCTAAGTGGTTATTAAGTCTTGCGACACTATCTTACGGCTTAGTTACGCTAGTTAATAATCTCAGGAGCGGTGAAGTCGCTACCCAGCTCTTCGTGTGCAGGGAGGATGAACTACCTTGTAGGATAATCAATACACTGAAACTCAACAAGATGTCGGGAACTGACGTCCTATCAACAGTTATGATAGGGTTTATAGCGTCCTTCACACTACTCCCGTGCAGTGCAGGCCTCTACATAATCTACAACGTCATAATGTTGGGGTATGGCTTCCTGACATGGTTGCTGGTATCCGTGTTATACGTAACCATATTCGAGACCCCCTTAATACTGATACTGCTGTTCTTCGCAGGTTTTTCCAGGATTAAAAAAGTGAACGAGGCTTTAATGAGTAAACAAAAAATCATTAAGATAATCGGGTCACTAACCATGATCTCTGTCTCAGCTTACATGCTCGTTTCAACTTAAGCTTTTATTACTGAAACGTATTACTGTATTCGGTGATTCCTAACGAGTGAAGCGAGCGGAGTGCGGGAGGAAACTACTTGGGGGATAATTGCTTGGATCATACCCTTGATAGGAGCCATACTAGCATTAATTCTGAGACCCAACTATAAGTACGCTAAGTACTGGGCATATCTAAACTTATCTTTCTTCATAGTAATAATCGTGAGCGCTATCATAACGGGGGTCCTGAGCCTCATACCATTCATCGGCTGGATCATAAGCGCTCTAGTATGGGTTGCCTTACTCATCCTGTGGATCATAGGAATAATCAAGTCTGCTAGTAACGTGTATTGGAAGCCCCCGGTAATATACGACGTGGCTAGGATGTTAGGTATTGAGAAAATATGATTGTGTGGAAGTTTTATGAGGTAATTGCGTTAACTATTCCTCAACACGTTTTTATGCTTTATTCGAATAGAAAGTGGTGTTGGTATGGGTGATGCCGAGACTAAGGAGAGGGAGTTAAGGATTGGAGACGTTAATCAGTTATGGTTTGAGTATGATAGGCAGACAGACATTCTCTACATAAACTTTGGTTACGACGTAGAAGAAGTCGATGAAGCGTTGCTAACGGAAAATAACGTGGTTGTGAGGATTAAGGGGGGTAGAGTGGTTTCCCTCACGGTGTTCGATTTCATGAAGAGAATAGGTTTTGAGACATGAGCACCCCATCAATACTCAAAGAAGTTAAGTCTGCTGCAAGACCTTACGAACTCGTAGAACTGGTTGTGAGGTTATCCTCATATCACAGGATACAGGGCTCGCGCGAGTTGCTGGATGCAAGCGACTTCATAAGAGGGTTTTTAGAGGGAGCGGGCAATGAAGTGGGTGTTGAGGTCTTCAGCTACGCGAACCCCCCGAAGTGGTTGAGCCCCTTAGTTGGTTGGGACTTGATTGACGGTGAAGTACGTGTTACGCACCCGGAGAGAGTGGTTCTTTCCTCCGTTAAGAAAGCTTCTACAGCGGTCGCAGCACACTCACCGCCGGGCGAGTTCTCAGGTCGAGTTAGTTACGCGGAGAGCGAGGATCTAATACCTGATGATGTTGAGGTACTACTAACTAGTAATAGAAGCCTGGACATGTATTTCGAGGCCGTCAGGAAGGGGGCTAAAGCCCTCCTAATATATAGGAGGGACGCCCCCTTAAGAGGCATACCATACGTGGGTCTTTTCCCCACCCCAGACGAAGCTTACAGGATGAAGGCCCCGGTATTATGCGTTCCTAGAGGGGGTGCGGAGAAAATTAAGACGTTGCTTAGTAAGGGTGAGAAAGTGTTTGTCGAGGGTTTCGTTAAATCAACGTATAGCGATCCGAGAGAGTTGAGGGTAGTCATGACCGAGTTCGGCGACGGCGGCAGGGAGATACACGTAACCGCACACTACTGCCACCCTAGAGGAACAGTCAACGATAACGTCAGCGGCGCAGCGACATTGCTATACGTAGCTAAGCTACTCAGCAAGCATTCCCGCGAGATAGCGAGTAACTCACGAGGCTTTAAGATCAGGCTCGTGTGGGTACCGGAACATTACGGGTCGGTAGCGTTAGTCAAGAAACTACTTGATGAAAACGTCGAGATTTTGGGCGCTCTCAACCTAGACATGATCGGCGAAAAACAAGCTTTAACGAATTCCGTGTTAAACTTCATACGCCCTCCAGTACTGCTCTTAAGCGAGTTCGAGGCACACGCATACAAAAACTTCTTCACAGGCTTAAGTAGTGTTCGGGGTTTAACAACAACGATTACTAGGAAGCATCAACTTAGATTTGAGTTAAGGCCTTATGAAGCTGGGAGCGATCACGACGCGTACGTGGTTTTCGGGATACCCGCTATCTCACTAACTAACTGGCCTGACAGGTTCTACCACACGAACCTAGACTCAATCAATAAATTCAGTCCGTCCAACGCTCTGAGAATCGCGATCACAGCACTCAGGGCGGCACTGACCTTCGAGTTTAATAATCGACTCAAGCACTACGTGAGCTTCGTGAGAGAATCAGAGTATTTCAGCCTCTCAGCACCTATCTACAGGATACGTCAAGACCTTTACGAGCAACGAGGGATCTGCAGGTTCGCGAGGGAGTTGGCCGGGTACCCCTCCCCGCAATACCTTCTCAGAAAGGTCAAGGATGTTGAGGTTCGCGGGGAAATAAAGAAGTTCCTCAGTAAGGCTTCGTGGGCTGTGACAGCTTACGTAATAGCGAATACCTACTCTTCTTGCGGCCTAAGCGGCAACGACTTAAGGAAATCCTTGATTGGTGAGTTAGGGATTAAAGTAGGTGAGAGAGAGCTCGACATCGTTTTGAAGTCTCTGGAGTTACTGAAGGGGTCCCCCTAGGGTGATTTCCCTTGTTGCTGGTTTATTACGGTAAGGGTAAGGGCAAGACCACGGCCGCTCTAGGTATAGTGTTGCGTGCTTTAGGGAGGGGTTGGAGAGTCGTAGTGATTCAATTCATGAAGAGTGGTGTGAGTGGGGAGACCCGCTTCTTGAGGAGCTTATCACGCACGTATAGGAAGAGGATACACGTAATCAACGTGGGTGTAGAGGGATTCGTCAACCCGGAAAATCTAGGTGATTTTAGAGCGTCAGCGACTATGGCGCTGATTTACGGCTTCTTCAAGGAGGTTTACCCGTCTTTAATGCGTAGGTCACGCCCTAACCTGGTTGTTTTCGATGAGCTAGGCATAGCGTCCCATATGGGGCTAGTTGATGAGGGTCTACTAATCGATGTTCTAAGGAAGTTCGTAAGCAATCCCCGTAGACACGCCGTAATTACTGGACGGTACGTACCTAGAACCGTTAAAGACCTCGCTGACTTAGTCACTGAGGTTAGGGAAATAAAGCATTACTATAAAAAGGGTTTCGTTAATATTGAGGGCTTAGATGTTTAGCCATTCCTGACTTAAGGAACAAGCAACTGGTAGAGGTTATTACTTATCACGTAATACGCGAAAACGAGCGATACTATGCTCATCAACTTTATCAATATGTTTATGGAAGGTCCTGCAGCGTCTTTCATGGGGTCGCCGACCGTGTCCCCTATAACAGCAGCTTTATGAGCTTCACTACCCTTACCCCCGTGATACCCTGCCTCAATGTATTTCTTGGCGTTATCCCAGGTATTCCCGACGTTCCCCTGGAAAAGCCCGAGCAGTAATCCGGAAATTGTTGCCGCGAGTAGCATGCCTGCGAGAGCGTGAGGCCCTAGAACAAACCCGACGACAAGCGGGGATACTATAGCTATCAACCCAGGAAGCACTAACCTCTTAATCGCGTAGGAAGTCACTATAGCTACCGCTTTACCGTAGTCAGGTTTCTCCTTAAATTCTAGTATCCCGGGCTTCTCCTTAAACTGCCTCCTAATCTCCTCTATTAGGACGAACGCAGAATCGCTGACAGCGAGTATGACTATCGAGGTGAAGAGTGCCGGCATCACCACCCCTATGAACATTCCTGAAATCAGCCCGGCATCCAGTATCGTTAACGACTGGAAGAGGTTACTTAAGTTCGCTCCAGTATAGTATTGAAGTATTGACGCGTAAGCACCTATGAAAGCAAGGGCGGTTAGAGCCGCTGAACCTATCGCGAAGCCTTTACTAACGGACTTCATGGTATTCCCGGCAGCATCTAATTTATCAGTTATTCTCCTAACATCCTCCCCTAAGTCAGCTTGTTCGGCTATCCCGGCAGCGTTATCTGTTATGGGTCCGTAAGCATCAGCACTTACGACAACCCCTGTTAAGGACAGCATGCCTACTGCGGAGAGCGCTACGCCGTAGATACCTAGCCAGAATTCTTGTGTAGGTAACCACAAGACCAGGAATGATGTTAGGGACGCGATAGCTATAACCACGGTTGGCACGAAAGCGCTTAAGAAGCCGTAGGCGAAGCCCGTTAAGATGGTGAGGGCAGGTCCTGCCTCAGACATCTTAGCAACCCTTCTCACCGGCGGGTACTTAGAGTTAGTGAAGTAATCGCTAGTCACTCCTATCACTACCCCCGCTACAAGACCGGCAACTATCACGACCCATATCCTGACGCCTAACTCACCACTAATTAGCTGGGTGATCCCGAAGAAGGACATGAGAGCTATGAGGATAGAAGCTACCACAGTAGCTAGAGTTAACGGTCTCGACGGGTCGCCGCCTTCCCTCGTACGCACAACAAACGAGGACAGTATCGAGGCTATTACGCCTACCGCAGCCACTACTAGCGGTATTAAAACGAAGCTACTCCAAGAATATGATGAGCTGAAACCCCTGAGCTGTGTGGACGCTACAATCATAGTGGATATTATGGCGCCAACATAAGACTCAAAGAGGTCGGCGCCCATCCCCGCAACGTCGCCCACGTTATCGCCCACGTTATCAGCTATCACACCGGGATTTCTGGGGTCATCCTCAGGTATCCCTACCTCAACCTTACCTACGAGATCGGAGCCTATGTCCGCTGCCTTAGTGTATATCCCGCCCCCCACTCTAGCGAATAACGCTACTGAGGAAGCCCCGAAACTGTAGCCGATTATATCGTTTATTGCTTCCGGAGTCTCCCCGTAGACTAAGTATTGAAGAACTATTAGCATGAGCCCTACGCCAACAGTCATTAAGCCCATCACTAAACCACCGTTAAAAGCAAGTCTTAAAGCTCTGTTAAGTCCTCTCTCTTTAGCTAAGTTAGCTGTTCGCACGTTAGCGTTCACAGCTATCTTCATGCCTACGAAGCCCGCGGTTATCGAGGAAAGCGCTCCTAAGACGTAGCTAACAGCCATCCTATACCACCCTAGAAGCGTGAGCAACACTACAATCACCGCAACAATGCTGGAAATGACAGTATACTGTTTTTTGAGGTAAGCGTTAGCGCCCTCCTTTATATACTCGTGAATCTCTATCATCCTACCAGATCCCGGAGGTTCTTTAATGACCTTATAAGAAGTCAGTAATGCGTAGATTATCGCTACCGCCGCAGCACCTAGGACGACGAGCTCGGTAATCACTTCACACACCGAGAATAGTTAGATAAGCTTAATGCTTAAAAGCTTTATTTTGTTTTGTAAGTGATAGGTAGAGTCTACGGACTCAGGTAACTAATTAGGTGTTGTTGGGGTGAGGAGGAGGGATTGAGCACGCAATACGCGACCATATACGCTAAGACAGGACTTGACGACATCTTAGCGACCGCGATGCTCTCAACGGCTCTAGCTAGCAAGGGCGTTAAAACGTATGTGGAATTCGTTCCTCAAGTAATTAAAAACCCCCTCAAAATAGTTAGAAGCTATGCTATAGGCATAGTCCCCTCCCAAAACGTGAGCATATATAGCTCGGTAGGTTTCCAGCTAATCCCGGAGAAAAGGCTGGGCGTCGTCGTTAAGTACGATGACTCGGGGAAAAGCGAGATTTTAATGAGTCTTTCCGAGACGTACACATTAACTCAGGTAGTGTTAGAGTACGCCCAGACCTTAAACGTCTCGATAGATCCTCCGGAGCAACTCATTAAAGACGTAACATCATTGACTACCGGGAAACCTGCTGAAGCAAGCAAGATAGGTAAGGCCCTAGCTAAAGCTATTAAAATAGATTATAGCTCGCCGGACTTCATAAATGCTCTCTACACGTACTTCCTGAACGTGTTAAGGACTAAGTCATATAAGTTGAGTCCTGAAATAGCTGAAAGAGCCGCAAAATATGATGAAGCCTTGAAACTAGTTGATGAATTACTGAAGAGTGATAATCTACTAAGTTACGGTCCTTTAAGAGTTGCAGTGATCTCACGCGGTTTTGAAAAACCCTTGATCCGTGATAACTACCGGTTACTGAAGCCTCTGGTTAACGACATACTGCTCAGGCTGTGTAAGGAGGACGGGGTCGGCATGGCGGTTCTCGAGACGGACTTAGGGCATACCTTAAAGATATGTTTAGGTTCCAGGAAGATCAGCTTCGTGAACATAATATCTTCACTACCCAAAGAACTCTCAAGCGAGCTTAACGTGAATTTGAAAGGTAATCACGTGCTAATAACATTTAAAGACCCTTCCAAGAGCTCCTTAGACGCTATATTAAGTATAGCGGACTCTATAGCTACGGGCCTAGCACCCTTACTAACCACATCACCTAAGACTCAGTGAGCGTTAAATGAAAGCCGTAGTTACGGGCGGTGCGGGCTTCATAGGCTCCCACGTAGTAGAGTATCTAGTTAATAAAGGGTTTGAGGTAGTGGTCGTAGACAACTTAAGTTCCGGTAGCCTAGAAAACATCAATCACTTAATTAGGGGCAGGAAGGTTAAGCTCTTAATCAAGGACTTAAAGATTTTCGATAATGAGTTAAGAGAGGCTCTTAAGGGAGCAACCACCGTATACCACTTCGCAGCTAACCCTGAGGTAAGGGTCTCGATAACGGAACCACGCACACACTTCGATGAGAACGTGTTAGTAACGTTCAACGTTCTCGAGTATTGCAGATTAAACGATATCGCTGAGGTGGTTTTCGCGAGTTCATCAACTGTTTACGGCGACGCTCAAATATTCCCTACCCCGGAAGAATACCCGGCCAGACCTATATCTATCTACGGCGTGTCGAAACTCTTGTCCGAGAACTTAATCACCGGGTACAGCGATATTTACGGCGTGAGAGCCCTGATACTCAGATTCGCTAATATAGTAGGGCCCAGGCAAACACACGGCGTCATCGTGGACTTCATTAAAAAGCTGAGGAAGAATCCTGAGGTACTCGAGATATTAGGTGACGGAACGCAGAAGAAGTCATACCTTCACGTAAACGACTTAATAGACGGTATGCGCACAGCTTTAGAATACTTAAGAAGCTCAAGCAATAAATACGAAGTTTTTAACGTGGGTAATGTGGACTGGATAACCGTTAAGGAGATAGCTGACCTAGTCGTTGAGGAAATGGGTCTCAGGAACGTTAAGTACGTCTACAACCCGGCAACACTTGATGGTAGGGGGTGGGTGGGGGACGTCAAACTCATGTTGCTTGACGTGAGGAAGTTGATGAGTTTGGGATGGAAACCGAGGCTCACTTCGAAGGAGGCTTTAAGAGAAGCTATTAGATGGGTTAAGGGAAATCTCGGGAAATGAGTTTCGAGCTTCTGCCCATGCTTAGAACGGGGATATGAAGTCGTCAGGTCTCGGAGGCTCGGGCTTCAAGCCTTTCCTTTGCCTTATCTTAGCTACTATATCCATTAACAGGGACTCCGGCACCGGCGCCCACCTACTGAATTCAGTGCCCCAGAAAGCTCTGCCAGCGGTTGCTGATCTCAGCTCATTAGCTAAGTCTAGCGACTCAGCTACCGGTATCTCAGCTATTACTCTGGAAGCGTTGCTACTCAAAGTAATTACGTCAAGAACCTTACCCCTCTTCCTGGTTATGACTGAGATAGCTGAGCTCATTAAGTCTACCGGAACCCTAATATCTATCTTCTGTATCGGTTCTAGAAGCGTAGGCTTGGATAGCAACATCCCGGCATATATTGGGTTTCTAACTGCTGGGAATATCTGAGCCGGACCTCTGTGCGCTGGGTCTTCATGGACTACCGCGTCATGCAGAATAACCTTAACTCCCCTAACCCTCTCCATGCAGAGAGGTCCCTCACTCATCGCTAACCTGAATCCCTGAATGATTGTGTCTTTAATCTCTCTCAAGTACTGAACGCCTGTGGTCTTGTCAACGAATACGTTAATGCCTTCATCTATCGCCCAGATCCTCTTCGCCTCATCGTAGTCCCAACCGGCTTGATCTCTTAAAATCTTAGCTACCTCCCTAGGATCCATGTTCTCGGTCACAGCTCCTTGCTGAATCAACGAGATTGTTTCCTCGTTGAGGGGCTCGACACTTATGTAGAGCTTGTTGTGCTTGTTAGGAGACTTACCTTCAAGAACTTGCGAGGACCCCCTTATAGTCTCCCTATACACGATTATCGGGGGAGTCGTGTCAACCTCTATGCCGTAATTCTCTTTAAGTAACGTGAGGGTTATCTCTAGGTGGAGGGGGCCCATACCGGCTATCAAGTACTCCCCCGTCTCCTCGTTTATCTTAACTATTAAGTTAGGGTCTTCTATAGCCATCTTCCTCAGAGCGTCGATAAGCTTCGTTAAATCCTGTGTTTTCTTAGGTTCTATAGCCATGGTAACGACAGGTTCCGTAACGTACCTCAACCTCTCGAACGGCGCGGCCATGTCCTTGAACGCTACGTTAACTGCCGTCTCCCCTGCCCTAGCTCTCTCAAGACCTAGGACAGCACCTATATTACCTGCAACAACCTGATCTACCTGCTCTCTAAACGGACCCATGTAAAGCGATACTTGAAGAATCTTTTGCGGGGTTCTCGCGTTAACTAGCCAGACCTCCTCACCAGCTCTCAGAGTTCCTGACATCACCCTCCCGGTAGCCACGAACCCTGCGTGAGGATCTAGCCTCATGTCGTTAATCATGTATACTAGCGGCCCGTTAGGGTCTGCCTCAAGCATAGCTTTCCCGAGCTCGGTGTTTATATCTCCCTTCCATATTTTAGGTATCCTGTACTTCTGCGCTATTCTCGGGTTAGGGACGTGGGTGATCACGGCTTCAAGCAGGGTTTCATGTAATGGAGCTATTTTCTGAAACTCCTCAACAGCTTCCCTGCCTTTCTCGTAAGCTTTAATCAACTCCATTATGTTGGTTCCTTTCCTCTGAGCGTGCGGGACTGTCAAGCCTATCTTATCCTTCGCTGAACCGAATATCACCTGACCCTTCGACGCGTCCAAAACCCACTTATCTCTGAACTCTGGGTCAGCGTTCTCTATAATCAGCCTGTTAACTTCCTTTATTATGTCAACAAACCTTTTCTGTATCTCCTGCGGAGAGAGCTTTAACTCCTTTATCAACCTATCTATCTTATTTATGAATAAGAGAGGCCTCACCCTCTCTTCCAAAGACTGCCTAAGCACGGTCTCCGTCTGGGTCATCACACCCTCAACAGCGTCGACCACAACTATCGCGCCGTCAAGAACACGTAAAGACCTAGTCACCTTACCTGAGAAGTCCACGTGTCCGGGGGTGTCAATCAAGTTTATGACGTACCCCCTACCACCCAACTCGTGATACAGGCTTATGTTAGCTGCCTTCACCGTAACGCCTCTCTTCTGTTCTACGTCAAGGTAGTCCAGAGCCAGAGCCTCACCAGCAACTTTAGCGGAGATTATGCCGGCCGCCGCTAACAACACGTCGGAGGTAGTGGTCTTGCCGTGATCCACGTGCGCAATTATACCTATGTTCCTCACGTGCTCTAAATCACTCATTATCTTCTGGATCTGCTCTACCGTCTTATACCTAGGCATACCTACTACCCACAAAAGTAACTTTAAGAAAGTTATAAGCTTAATCCCAACATCCAGGGATGAAACCAGACGTGAACGACCTACTTACTTCTTGCTAATAAATCTATCTAGTGAGGTGCCCGCAGTGTTCTGCGACCCCTCCTCAACCACTCTCTTAAATAACTTTGCTTTATCCTCGCTCATCCCCTCAACCCTCACGAGCTCCGTTACTTGAGCGTTTACCACGGCTTTCAAGCTACCGAACTTACGGAGTAGTCTCTCCGCTAAGGTAGGACCTATCTTAGGGAATGAGGACAACACGTAGATCTGCCACGCCCTCAAATCACTTGTTTTAGGTTTCCTAACCTTCCTGTACGTGGGTAGGGAGACAGGAGCTTTCTTACCGACTTTTTGCGTTTTCTCCGCAATATACTTTATTAACTCGGCAGTATGCCTGGAATTCCTCGTGTAGAGCACTGGGATGTTGAAGGATAAGACAGCGCTAACTAAGGCGGCCTCAATAGACTTAGGGTTCTCAACATACTTGTCTATGTCGAGTAAGTCACCCTCCACTATCAAGAGGACTTTAAGGCCTTCCAGACCCCTCAACCTCTTTAACTGATCGAAAAACCTTCCCTCATAAACAGACTTAATTAAGTCGTCCAACCTCTTCCTCTCCAGAACTACTAGATCATTAACTACGTAGTCACCGACTTCTAAAACCTTGAAAATGACTGAGAGCCCCATGCTAGCCAGGTATTGAGGGATCTCAGACGATTTCTCGCGTTCATCAACGTAAACCCTCATCTCAAGACCAACCCGAAAAATATTAGTTCACGGAACCATTAAAATTACTGCTAACTCGAGCATTTATCAACCCACCTACCCTCCTCTAAAACGCTGACCTTCATGCCCTGCCTAGCGAAGAATTGCTTTACCAACCTCAACAACTCGTTAACGTTCGCTTCATAATTTAAGAGGAGTCCTGCAGCGCCTTCATGACCGCCGCCCGAACCACCGAGTTCTCTAGCCATGTACGTAACTAAATCAGACGCTATAGGGGATTTCAAGACTTCTATTATCTTCTGAGACGCTCTAACATAGACTCTTGTTTCACCGGATCTAAGCGATATAGCTATCGCTACGTCAGCTCCCGACGCTATGAGTGTCTTCAGCACCGAAGCTTCGTGAGCGCCCACACAAGTTAAAGCGAGTATGAAGTCTTTATTTAATTCGTAGAGCCCTGTCCTCGAGATGCCCTTAAGAACGGCTATCTTCTCACTCCTATCAACCTCCGCGCTAGTCATGAGGGAGAGGGCTTCATTAAAACACTCACTACACGATTCAGTCAGGTAGTACAGTGCTCGGAAAGTGGAGGGCTTAGCTAACCTCAAGTTTTTAGTATCGTACAGGATCCCAGTTATTAAGAGTGTAGCTAAGCGGGTGTCCGGCTTCAAGGAAAGTATCTCCAACATTAACGCGATGATCTCACTAGCGGAGGCCATCCCCCTTAAGTGAATAGATAGCAAAGCGTTCTCAGCCAACTCATTAGTTTCGTGATGATCTATGACCACGTAGTCGCGACCGCTCTCAACGCCCGGCACGAACACCTGCGACTTACTTGAGGCGTCAACGTATACTATTAAATCACAAGAGGTTGCCGTGGTCAGGTCCTTCTCAAACCCTAAACTCTTGAGTATCTTGGTAGCGACTCTGTTAACCCCCTCAGGGAAGATAACGCCTGCCCTAACGTTGTTGATCAGTGATTCCGCCATGAACTTAGCTCCCAGGACTGAGGCTACGGCGTCGGGATCCGCGTCTCTATGAGTACAGAAACATATCGATGAGTAATTTCTCAGAGTATCCACTAGCTTACGTGTTAGCTTCGTTAATTCCTCTACTCCCGTATCTCCTAAGTAATTCATCCTCAAACGACTCCAGAACATTATCGATTACTTGATCTAATAAGACCTCTAAACCTGGGTCAGGAGCTTTAAGCCCCTCATACTCTAGCTCGATACCCACGTTAATCTGTCCTGAGTCGAGGCTTAAAGTAATTATCGCGTTGTAATCATCTGCTCGACTAGACATAGAGTTAAGAAGCTTACTTAGTTTCTCCTCAATTAAGAGGATCAGCTCCCTAAGGTCTTCTTGAGTTACTCGACTTAAGTCAAGACCTAAAGCCTTCACATATTTTTTACTAGCCACTCTTCCCCTCGCCCGGCACTATCCTATACTTCTCTAGCTCTTTCTTCACAGACTCAAACTGCTTCCTCAAAGATTCCTCAATCTTCTCAAAACTCTGGAGCCTTACCTCAAGCTCCTCCTTCTTCTCCTGAAGCTCCTTTATCGTAGAATCCCTATCCACCCTAACGAAAACGAACCCGGTATTCTTGTATACGGCCGTGTCAGGCGAGACACTCTGAAGTATGCTTAAAGCTCTCTCAACGTCTTTTAGCTCCGAGGAAATCACCGATTTCTGAGTTATTACTGAAGCTAGCTGAGACTCTATCTGCTGATACTTAAGTATTATCTGCTCGAGCTCGGGAGGTATTTTCTGAGCCATTCCATCGCCTCACATAGATAACGCCACACACCTTAAAAACTTCATTCCCCGCCGACCCCTACGAGGAAGACTCAGTTAACGTGAGATTCTTTAAAGTCTCTAAGACCGTGCTAACCAGCCTTAACGAATTTGAGAGGGGAGGTATCAACAATCTTGGGTCAGAACTCCTGAAGACTAGCTTGAGGGCGCAGTCAACTCGCGCGACCTCGAACGAAATCCCTCTCAGCTTAAGGTTGCTCTCAGGTAGTAGGGACTTAAAGAGTGCTTCACTAAGTAGGCAATCATCTAAGTCAAGCAATACCTCAACGAGGATTTCGCCGGTGCCGGAGCTATATGTCACCAACCGCAACACCTAATTAAGACTACCTCAAAGATAGGTATATGCCTTTACTACGTTAAACGCGGGTCCGCACACCCTCCCCGTGTTAGAGCAGTAGAAAGCTACGGAAGCGGCGTTTTCATCGCCAGTTACTTCAAGTTCTATAGCGTCAGAAAGTCCTTCAGACTCTTCCACCAGCACCGGCCTGAAAACCTCTACTAAAACCTCACACACTCTCTGAGGAAATCCCTGAGGGACTTTACTAAAGTTGAGTGCGAGCTTCCTCACGTTGTAAGGTATTTGATGACCCCTAATCTCCCTAAGTAGTTTCAGGGAAGATATCAGCACCAAGTATTTCCTAACTAAGTCTTTAGCGCCCCCTAGAACTAGGTACGCGAGCGCTGACGGATTGCCCTTCCTCTCTAAAACCATTAAGACACCGTATGAGGAATGAAGCCTCATCACCGTGGCCAGATCCTCGTACGTCGCCTTACCCCTGTTAAACTTGATTGAGTTAGGGATTACCTTAACGAGGTCATTAACGAAGCTCCTGGTTCTCCTAGAAGGCTCTCTAGAGGTAGTTATCAGTAAGCTACTCATAAAATGATTCCACTTACTGCTGGGCTTTCTGAGTCCCTACCTCTGTTGTAGGCGTGTACGCGCCTCCAGCGAAAACAGTCTCACACTTAGGGCATTGCCAGATCCCCACGGAGAGTCTCCTCATAGTCACCCTAGCTTTACAGAAAGGACACACAACGTCAGAGTATCTTTTCTCCATTATTTCCTTCCATTTCTTCCTCAATGAAGAGCCGTACCTAGCCCCGAACCTCCCGGCGATGCCGGTGACCTTAAGCCTCCCCACGACCTCATCCCCTCACACAAAAACATTTGAAGATTTTAAGCGTTACTCTCAGGAGGCTTCTCCCCCTCGACTGAGGGAGTTCCCGCGGACCCAGCGCTCGTAGCTTCAGGCGACTTAACGGATTCAGCGATTTTCGCGAGTAGCTCGCCGCCTTTCTTTAAAGCTAGCTGAATAGCTTTCTCAACTTCCTGTAGTGTTAGGTAGCCGTCACCGGATTTCTGCAACCCCGCTATAGAACCGTCCTCACCAACCCCTACTATCAGCTTAGAGCTCACTACCTTCTCCTCCTCTATCGTGGGGTCGACTATCAGCGAATCACCTAGTTTCCCTACGGTGACCGTTACGGCCTTCCTTACTACGGGCAACGGATCCGAGAACGAGGACTTATCCACCTGTATTAACTCATTCTCCGAGACCGTGTACCTAGGGATTCTAGTGGTTAGTAGAGCCGCTAGGGTGGCTATGGCTGAGGCATCAATTAAGTTCCCTCCGTGATCTAAGACGTAAATATCTACCCACACAACCCAGGCCTTCCTCCCAGGTATTATGGCCAGCTTGCTAGTATCGATAACGCCGTACTCTCTTAACACCCTATCAATCACTCTAGCTAACTCGATAGCGTTCTCGTCAGGCGGTCCTGGCTCGAAAGCGGGTGACGCGGTAGGCACGAACTCCGCGGAAACGACTAAGACCCCCTCCTCCGGTGTATCGGGGTACGGCGAGCCGAGCTCTATCTTCACGCCGACTAGTACTTGGGTATCCCCGAGCTTCACTAACGCGGAGCCGTCTGCTTTAGGTAGGTAATTAGTGATTATCTTTACCTCCCTGAAGTCTTCTAAGCCCCTCCCGTCAGCTCTCACACCCTTCTTCGTGAGTGAGGACAGTGTTTCCGCCTTAAGCCTAGGTATTATCGAGTCTGGAGACGTAGGCGTTACAGACATCTCACTCCACCCTAACCAAGTACTTATTGCGTAAAGTCTCTTTCTGAAGCTTATATACCTCGTTAACCCCCTTAAGCGCTAGGTTCAGCGCTTGACTAAACTCTTGAGGCGATAGAACGCCGTTCAACTGCAGCAACGTAACCATATTCAGTGAGGGTGCCATAGCTACCGGCATGTCAGCCTCCCCGTAATTATCCTCGACCTGATCAATATCTAGAACTAGGTACCCGTCAACCTTACCCACAGCAACCGCCGCTACTAAATCCCTCATAGGCACGCCGGCATCCGCTAAAGCTAGTGAGGCCGCGTTGAGTGCGGCTGTCCTAGTCCCTCCGTCAGCGCTGATTACCTCTATGAACACGTCTATCGACGTCCTGGGGAACGCCTCACTCATCACCACAGGCTCTAAAGCCTCCCTAATCACTTTAGAAATCTCTATCTCCCTCCTGGAAGGCGCCGGATTCTTCCTCTCGTCGGTAGAGAAGGGCGCCATATGATACCTACACCTAAGGACGGCTCGATGCGGCAACACCATATACCGCTGAGGAGGTTCCCTAGGGCCGTACACGGCAGCTATAACCCTGGTCTTGCCGAACTCGACGTACGCGGAACCGCTAGCGTTGCTGAGAACGCCGACCTCCATCTTAACAGGCCTTAACTCATCTAACCTTCTGCCGTCGTGACGTACCCCGTCCTCACTCACTAACTTAGGCTTTTCTCTCTTCATTTCCTACTAAACCCCTCTTAACCTTTTCTACTAGAATAAATTCTTTTACACGATCCGTTAAACCGGATATATGAGCCTCCACATCGATTTTCCTGATCGCCCTAACAACGATTTCCTCATAACGCTTATCCTCGCAAAGAACGAGGACCCTCCCGTTATTACCGATGACTAGTTTACAGTTCGTTTCAGACTCGATCAGTGACTGCATGGAGCCCTTCTTACCTATGAGTCTCGGGATTTTAACAGGGCTTATCTCCACTAGAGCCCCGTCAACTACCTTACCGAATTCCTTACCCTTAGTAGAGATCACCGGGTTTCTGGTCCTGTCAAAGACTTCCACCTTACCTACGATGACGTCACCCACGTCTAGAAAGTCCTTCAGGTTCTCCTTAGAAGGGTTGATCGCTCTGCCAAGATAGTCAACCGCGTAGAGGATGCCTGGGAACGGCGCTCTTATATCTAGCTCCCAGTTAGTGAGCCCCACATCACTCACTATCCCTATCACGACATCGCCTACTCTAGGATAGTAAGAACCCTTAAGAGGTATCACCTTAAGGCTTTTCTCTTGAGGGTTAAGCTCCAGCAAACCAACTATTGAGGAGTAGTAGGAGGTCCCCACCCTATAAGCCGTTGTCGGCGTTAAGATCTTGTAGTCTCCTTCAGCGAGCTTATCACCCGGGGTTACAAGAACCCTCTCAACCCTCTGCTCGGTCTGAGCACTCACCTCAAAACACCTTAACACTTAATTCCACGTCCCCCTTAGTAATCCTGTTCACAGAATCTATCACGTCATTCTGCATGCCGGCCGGTATCTCTATCTCCATATAGAGTGAGCCGTCACTCAACCACTTCTCGTTCTTAACCTCCCCCAACCTCCTTAAATCGCTGTACGCCTTACCAGCGGTCGCGGGGGGTACCTTAATCGTTATTAAGGCTTTAGCCACCTTTATCGGGAGTACCTTAGTTAGCTCCTTAATTATCTTAGATGCTTGCTCCTCCACAGTCTTATATAGATCTACCGTGATCTTCGCTTCCTCCATAGCCTTCTCTATGCGTTGTGGAGGGATAGGGGTCTTGGTCTTCGGGTCTATGACTGACCTGCTGATATAGTTTATTATCAGCCTCTTCTTCTGCTCCAGCAGCTTCCTCCTCTGCTCGGTAGTTAGTTGTAGCTCACCCTTCTTTATCACGGTATCTGCAATGACTCTTATGTCCGTCGTACCGAAATTTTTCTGTAGTTCTTGAGGTGACGCCTTATCCCCCCTCTTAACGTCCTTGTAGACTATATCCCCTACCAAAACCTCGCTCACGTCTTTCAATTCTCCCTCTCTATACTTGAGAGCCTTATCAGGGTTTACCAATATCTCGAATTTAGTGCCGCCCTTCTCTAGCCTGGCTATCACGTATTCCTTACTACTCACCTGTTCACACCTGTCTTAAGTATGAAGTCAGTGGTTTCCTCATAAGTTAATTTCCTGAAGACCCCCTCCTCCAAGGTGACTAACCCTACCTCAACCAAGTCTGGCGAAAGACCTTCCTCGGTAGACGCTCTGAGAGCTTTCAAAGCTAACTCGACAGCGCCTTCCTTACCCAGCTTCCTATCGTAGTTCTTCTCCAAGTACTCCATAGCCGGCTGCTCCCCGGACCCCACCGCTAGAGCTAAGTAAGCGAAGTAATACCCGTTTATCTCGGTCTTAAAAACGTGAATACCCCTCTTATCCCTGCCCACGAAAATCAACGAGACACCGAACGGTCTCACACCAGCGTGTTGGGTGTAGAGTTGCTTCACGTCGCACACCGACTTAACCACGTACTCCACGTCAGCGGGCTCGTCGTATATGAACCTGTAATTGAGTGCTTCCCTCCTAGCGTAATCTACCAGTATCCTCCCGTCAGCCGCTAAGCCGGCGAAGGAAGCCCCCATATGGGAATCAACCAAGAATATCTTGTTTATTGAAGCCATGTCTATGAGTGAAGATATCTTCCTCTTCTCAGCTACTAAGACACCCACCTCATCCGTTTTTAGAGCGACCGTAGTCCAGCCCTTCCTAACGTTCTCAGCCGCGTACTCAACCTGATATAGCTTGCCGTCAGGAGAGAACACGGTTATTGCTCTATCATAGCCGAGAGCCGGCGGACCGAAAGCCATTTCCTAACCCCTTAACTCTTAATCGCGTGAAGCAATATAAACTTGACTTAAGAAGCCGGGTTTAGAGAGGGCATCTAACGACATCGTGTGAGTAAGGGCATGAAGCGCATGTAGGGCTGTTTCGGTCTTCATAATCATTTGTAGTACTCATATTCATTGATTTCTGAGACCTCTTAACGCTATTAGATATACTGATGCTGTGTGTCTGTCTATTCCAAACCTCTTCATAGCTTCATCATGTTCTTCAGAATTTGTTGTTCCTTTTGGGTCTACATATTTAGCTTCTATGCCATATAGCGGTGCTTTCAACGCTATCATCTCGATGACAGAGCTCCTGAAGACTGAGACCTTGTAGTTGTAGTTCTCATGTTTTCTATCGCCGTTTCTAACCCATAGAAGCTTTAGCTTGCTGAGAACCTCTGGATTCTCTAAAAACAATATTTTAACGTTGTGATGATAGGCGTAGCTAAGCATTTCACGAATCTTCGCACCTATAATGCTTCTAGCGTTCCTCCTTGAAAACCCTCTAGCCACTGCCTCTGAGAACCAGAAGGTTTTGCAGTCCCGCAGGTTCCCTTTCTCATCAATTATTGCTAGGTTTAGCCTGTCTACATTTACATCTATACCGCCTATGAAACTACCTTTAGATTCTCTGTATCTTGTCATGTGATTGTAGTAGAAGTCTGTAGGTATTGTTATCTGAATTTCTCCACGAACCCATAGATTATATTTTCTAATGCCATAGCTCTTCACAGCTACTCTACCTGTGTACTTTTGTCTCTCCTCTAACATTTTGTCTAGGAGAGGCTTGTAGCTTTTTGGTATGATGGGCTCCACCACGTCTCTGTAGGTGTTTTTGTTGTAGTCTACTGTTGTTATGTGGAACTCGTAGCCGGGTTTGAGAGTGATGTTTCTTGCTGGGTGCTCCAACTCGCTCTGCTGAAACATCAGCTAGTTAGAAAGCTCAACACTTTTTAAATCTATCCTAAATTGTCTGCATGACTCATAGATACTTCTAACAAGTGTTACAACACCGTCAGCATACCTCCTATTAGGTATGATCTCGTAGGCTATCTCTCTAAAAGTGTTCTTCCAGCCAATATCAGTAGCTGGAAGAACAGGAAAGTGTTTAACAACATTAAGCAATCTATGCGTAGCGATCTTAAATAGCCAAGCAGTAGACAAAAGCCTCTCCGCAACATCACAACAGACATTAAATGGAAACACGAGCGTTATATAGGTCATCTGGGGAATCCCCAAAAAATTTATAATCCCGGAAGCTTATATTTTAATTGGTGACCCCGAGTTTCCGAGACCCGTAGGGCTGTGAACCCTAGGCGACTAGCGGTGAGTCACTGCGGTGAGGGGGCTCGGAGAGACCGTTGAGAAGCAGATAGTGGGGAGCTGGAATCAATAAACATGAAAGACAATGAACCACCATCTGCTGAGAAATGGCACGCCGGAAGCGATAGTGGAGTTGGTGTGGCGTACCGCCTACAGGTCCGGCGTAGGAGACGACCTCGCCGAAGGCGCTTTAAGACTCGCTACCAAATACGGAGCTCCTGAGCTAGCTATGGTTGTTAGAGGGCAGGAATTACCTGCTTACGACCCGAGAGGCGTTCAAGGCCATGGACTAGCTTACGCCACGAGCAACAGGGGAGGCTGCCACCTCAGAGCATACCTAATATCCCCTGAGATCTTAGGAGTTCCGGAACTGGTTGACAGGTTCTCGACTAAGGGTAAGGCAGCGTTAGTGAAGCACTTCCAAGACGTGTTCGCCGTCATAGACTCGCTAGTCCTCTGCAAGTTCAGCTCGTTCGCGATATGGGCTGACGACTACGCTAAGTTACTGAGCGCAGTGACTGGAGCGGACTTCACGGGCAAGGACCTGGAGAAGATAGGTGAGAGAATATACAACGCTGAGAGAGCTTTCAACGTGCTTTCATTCGGTGACGGCAGAGCTTACGACACACTACCTAAGAGACTTCTAGAGGAGCCCATGCCTGAAGGACCTAGCAAAGGGTACGTAGTCAAACTACATGAAATGCTCGACGAATACTACAGCCTGAGAGGGTGGATAGACGGATGCCCAACCAAAGCAAAACTAGAGGAACTAGACCTTAAATGGATTGCTTACAGACTAGAGGAAGAGAAACTCTTACCAGGCTAACGAGCCGCAAAAACAACCTATTTTTAAATAAAACCGGGATCTCTACTAAAGAGATTCTTAACAATAATAAACTACCTCGCGAGAAACAGTAAATTTAGATTTTGTAAGTAGTTAACTGAGGTGTTGGTTTTGAGGATATACTCTGAGGAAGTGAGTGTTAAGACGGAGAGGAGGTTTCAGGTAGTTAACATAACGGGGTATGTTGAGGAGGTTGTTCGTAGGAGTAAGATTGTTGAGGGGTTTTGCTTAATCTTCGTCCCGCACGCTACGGCGGCTTTAATAATAAACGAGTATGAGCCGAGGATAGTGAGTGATTACATTAAGTGGATTACGGAGGTCTTCAAACCCGGCGGTGGGTGGAGGCATGACGAGATAGACGATAATGCTCACGCACACATAGCGTCAAGCGTCATAGGGACTAACAGGTTTATGCCGGTGAGAGGAGGTTCCCTGGCCAGGGGTGCGTGGCAGGAAGTGATGTTGGTTGAGTTAGACGGTCCTAGAACGAGGAGGGTTCTTATTCAGGTAGTGGGTGAATAAACACAGCGCTTTTATTTTACCACTTACTCATCAATTGAATGGGTATGATGCCTTGAGCGAGGATTTTGAGAGGTACTTGAGGCAGTTAGAGATGCTCGGCCTCGAAGGGCAGAGGAGGCTACGTAAAGCTAGAGTCGTCATAGCCGGGGTGGGGGGTTTAGGGTCCGTGGTATCCATGTATTTAGTTGCGGCCGGCGTCGGGCGCGTGATCTTGTTCGATAGCGGCACCCTAGAACTCAACAACCTTAACAGGCAGATAATCTACACCGAGGAAGACTTAGGAACCTATAAAGTCGCCGCGGCGGTGAAGAGGCTTAAGAAACTTAATAGTGAGGTGGAGGTTATCGGGTACGCGGAAGACGTTAGATCAAGCAGGTTTAGAGAGGAGGTGAGTAACGCGGATCTAATAATTGATTGCCTCGATAACTGGGTCTCCAGGATCGCGGTGGATAAGGTCTCGTGGGAGTTGAGGAAACCCTTAATACATGGGGGTATCTCGGAATTTTACGGTCAAGTAACCACGGTGGTTCCCGGGATCACGAAATGTCTTAGGTGTATCTTGAACCTGGATGAGAAGAGGTTAAGCACTTCACCAGAGAGACCTCCTCAAGTCATAGGACCTACCCCGGGCGTCGTAGGGTCTATTGAGGCGGCTGAAGCAATAAAGCTAATCACCGGCGTGGGCGAGCTACTGACTAACAAGCTCTTGATAATAGATTTGAAGAGGCATGATTTCACACTACTTAAACTGAGCGTGAGCGACGAGTGCCAATGCTAGTGAGCGGTGGGCACGAAGCCTCTCTAAACGAGCACAGCTTGATCACTAAGGTACTTGATATTCTCAGCGTGTGGGGTCGGGAAAACCTTGGAAGGCTTGGTTGGCTTGTTTCAGACCCCTACTCATACGAGTGGTGGGGTGGTTTTAAAGACCCTTTCGAGATAGGTGTCTCAGCCATACTAGTACAGCTCAGTAGGTGGGAAGCCGTCGACAAAGCTATCACCAGGTTAAGAGAGAACAAGTTGCTTGATCCCTACGTATTGGCTGAGGCACCGCAAGACACGATTAAGGAATTGATTAAGGGTGTAGGGTTTCACGAGAGTAAATCAAGAACTTTGAAGGAATTCTCAATACTCGTGGTTAGGAGGGGTGGGTGGGGAGCTTTCATCAACAGAGACTTAAACGAGGTGAGAAACGACTTAATCAAGATTAAGGGGATTGGCTACGAGACAGCGGACACCATACTCTTGTTCGCCGGGAATAAGCTCGTGCTACCTGTGTCCAGACTAGCTAGGCGCGTGCTGAGCAGGGTAGGCGTCAACCTACCTGCTAGTTACGTGAGAGCGCAACAGATACTTGAGAAACTGATTCCAGAAGATCTCGGTAGTTATAAGCTATTCCACGCCACCCTAGTATCCATCTCGAAGAAATACTGCAGGAGTAAGAAACCGTTATGTGCTGAATGCCCATTACAAACGATATGCGGTTTCCTTACAGGGAATCTTAAGACCTAACCTACCTTCGAGGCTTTAAGGGAACGTAGGAACCCCTGAATTCCGGGAGGATCATCTCCCTATCTCTCAAGACTAGCTTACCGTTAATTATGACGTGCCGCGGCCAGCCACACAACTCAAGTCCTTCGAAGGGGGTCCAGTCAACCTTGTGGTGGAGTTTACTTGCTGACACGCTGAAGCAGAGATTAGGGTCTACCAAGGCTATGTCCGCGTCGGAGCCCACGCTCAGAGACCCCTTACTCGGGTAAATACCCGCTATCCTGGCGGGGTTTTTCGATGTGATCTCCACGTACCTCTCCAAGGTTAAGAGTCCTGACTTCCTAACCCCTAAAGTGAAGACTAGCGGTAGCATGACTTCAAGGTTAGGTATTCCTCCCCAAGCATCCCAAACGTTGACTTCCTTCTCAGCCTTAGTTGAGGGAGCGTTATCTGAGGCTACCGCGTCAACAGAGCCTGAGGCAAGACCCCTCCACAGAGCCCTCACGTCATCACGTCGCTTAAGCGTGGGAGCAAGCTTAAGATAATTACCTAGTTTTGAGACGTCCTCTTTAGTGAAGTAGAGGTGGTGAGGGGTTGTCTCTACAGTTAGGTAAACCCCGTTTAAACGTGATTTCTCGACCTCCCGTAAGCCCTCGGCAGACGATAGATGAGCTATGTGTATGCCGTGCTTAAGACCCAGGAATCCGGCCACGTCGGCCACCCTCCTTATAGCCATGGCCTCAGCGATCGCCGGGCGTGACTCATGGTAAAACACCGGGTCATTCATCCCGGATTCCTTAAACTCTCTAGTTAGGTATTCGGTTATGGCGTCATCCTCGGCGTGAACTATGAGTGTACCTCCCCTACCGACCACGGACCTCACGACTTTAGTGAGCCCCTCATCACTCCCAGGCCTGAAAGGCTTGCAAGTAAAGACCTTGAATAAGTTAACTCCTAGGGATTGAAGCAACTCTACTGAGGAAGCGTTGTCCTCGTTCATCATCCCGGCAATCACGCCGAAATTCACTAGAGAGTCTTTCAGCCCCGCCTCATACTTAGCCTTGAAGCTCTCCTCGTCCTCAACATACATCCTCAGAGGCATATCGAAAAACGTGGTCACACCACCGTATAATGCGGCCTCACTACCGCTCCTGAAGTCTTCGTGATGTAGGTATTGAGGGTCGTGAACGTGTGCGTGGATATCTATCCCTCCAGGCAGTGCTAGAAGCCCCCCACCCTCCAACACCTCGTCGTACCCGCTTGACGGCACAGACTTCCCGATATACACGATCTTGCCGTCCTCGATCACTAGAGAGGCTTCCACCAGTTCGTTACCGCCTACAACAAGCCTCACGTTCCTTACCAACATCAAGTCAATCACCAACCACCTCTAAGACCGGGTTCACCAGTGTTCCCCTCATCACGTCAAAAAGTCCTTGCTCGGTAATCCTGATCTCAGGTATTACCGGTAGTGGGAGTAAGGATATCGTCATGAACGCGGCGTGGAAATTCATCCCTAAGTACTCACAAGCCTTCGTGAAGTTCTTAACGCTCACGTAAACCTCCTCGAACGGCTTATCTGATATGAGGCCTGCTATAGGTAGCTCAACAACCCCTAAGACCCTGTCGTTGAGGACCGCCACAAGACCTCCCCCAACCCTAGTCAATTCCTTAACCGCTAAACACATCTCCTCAGGCGATTTACCTATAACTATTATGTTGTGGACGTCGTGCGCTATCGTTTGAGCAACCGCACCCCTAAGGATCCCCAACCCTTTAACCACGCCTAAGCCCAGCCTACCTGTAGAGTGGTGTCTATCTATTACCGCAACGTACGTGTGGTCCGTTGCAGGCGGTAGTGTTAGGTAGCCGTCCACCACCAAGAACTCATCGATTTCCGCCTTCGTTATGGCCTTACCTAAAACAGCTTTTATGGTTAAGTACTTAACGCGGCCTCTCCTCCCGGGGATCTTGATTCTGAAGTCTTCGGGTGTGAAGGCCTTGCCTGTTCTTATAGTCTCGTAGAAATGTTTGGGGTACTCGTAAGTCTTGGTAGTGCCTAAGTAACGCCCCTCGCTAACCACTAACTCCCCGTTAACTATTACTGCCTGCACTTGGAACGACCTGAAATTCTTCAGTAACACTACGTCAGCTAACCTCCCGGGGTTGATGGAGCCTAACTCATTAATGCCTAGGTATTCGGCCGCGTTTATGGTAGCCATCTGAACAGACGTTATAGGGTCTATCCCTAAAGAAACAGCCTTTCTCAAAATCCTGTTCATGTGACCCGACTCAACCAGATCAGTGACTTCTAAGTCATCGCTTGAGAAACTCAAATACCTGGTGTTTATCCTCATGTAGGTCAGTATCTTAGACAACTCCTCCAAATCCCTCCAAGCACTCCCCTCCCTAACCAGTATCCTCATACCGCTCCTCAACTTACTGAGTGCCTCATCCATGAACACGGACTCGTGATCTCCTCTAATCCCTACGGCCGCGTAAGGGATTAACATGTCCTCAGGTAGTTGGGGCGCGTGGCCGTCAACTATCTTCCCTGAAGTCAGCGCGGAAGATATCTTCTCAAGCATCTCCTCGTCCCCGTTAATGACTGAGAGGAAGTCCATCACCTCCCCTAAACCAATCACTTCCTTGTAGTCGAGGAGCTCCCTCACCTCATTAAGCGTTATCTCAGAACCCTTCGTCAGACCTGACTTGATTGGAGGGACGCAGGAAGGTGCGTAGAAGAACAGACGTAGAGGCGTGTACCTAGATTCCTCGATGAAAGCTTTAACCCCTTCAACCCCTAACACGTTAGCTATTTCGTGAGGGTCTGCAGCGACTGTGGTCGTTCCGTTCATCAGCGCTAACTTACCGAACTCAGTCACTCTCAGCAGTGACGACTCTATGTGTACGTGAGGGTCTATGAAGCCCGGCGTCACCACCTCACTGGAGGAAGCGTCGATGATTAAGGTGTCAGGACCTCTGTACTTATCCGCGTCGAAGTAACCCACCCTCACCACGTAGTTACGCCACACAGCTATGTTGACCTTCTCCCTTATATCACCTAATATCACGTCGACTAGGTTAGCGTTCTTGATTATGATATCTGATTTCAACTCACCCCTCGCAGCCAGAACAATACCCCTCAATTCCTTTAACGTGTATTCTCTCCTCAACAACTTACCTGACAACATAAACCAACACTTCTTAATTTCTTAATTTTTAATGTGGTTCAATCAATTAATAAATATTAATAAACGTGCCGCTTTTAACGTAGGTGATTGTTTGGTAGACATATACGTTAGGGGTGGGTTTGTAATAACCATGAATAAAAGAAGGGAGGTTTTGAGGAACGGTTGTGTAGCTATTGAGGACGGGGAGATAATCGCGGTAGGTAAGTGTTCGGAGCTTGATAAGGATTTCAAGGGTAAGGCGTTCGAGGAGATAAACGCTGATAAGCATGTCGTGATGCCGGGATTGATTAACACGCACGTGCACTTAGTTCAAGGAATGCTTAAGGCTTGCGCTAACTATAGGAGGTTGATTCCTTGGCTTAAAGAACGTGTTTGGCCTCTTCAGGGGAACATGACGCGTGAGGAAGCGCTTGCTTCAGCTACCTTAACAATCCTTGAGCTGATAAAGTCCGGGACAACGACCTTCTTAGAGACGGGCCTGGTTGGGAGGTACGGGCCTGACAACATAATAGAAACCATACTTAAGTCAGGGCTTAGAGCAGCTGTCGCAAGACACGTAATGGACATGAGCGGTTACGCGTTGGAGAAGGGGGCTCTACACGAAGGCCTCGTTGAAGACGGCGAGACTAGCATGGGGGATACCCTGAGGTTATACAACAAATACCACGGGAGGGACGGGAGGATATACGTGTGGTTCGGTCCTAGGACGCCCGGGGCTGTAAGCGTAGAGCTCTACAGGGAGATAGCTCACGAAGCTGAGAGACTGGGGACCGGGATCACCATGCACTTAGCTGAGGTGAGGGAGGACGTGGAATACACCCTCAAGACATTCAACATGAAACCCGTGGATTTCGTTAAGTGGTTAGGTCTTGTAGGGCCTAACGTAGTCTTAGTGCATGTTGTGTGGGTTACTGACGAGGAAATAAAGACCTTAGCTGAAACTAAAACCAACGTGAGTCATAACCCATCCAGCAACGGCAAGCTAGGTTCGGGGATAGCCAGAGTCTCAGACATGCTTCGAGCAGGCGTTAACGTGGCTTTAGGGACTGACGGCGGGCCGAGCAACGACAACTACGACTTAATAGAGGAGATGCACGTAGCCGCAATAATCCAAAACGCGTATAAGGCGGATCCAGAAGTCCTGAGAGCTGAGGACGTTCTTGAGATGGCTACCGTAAGAGGTGCTAAGGCGTTAGGTCTTTCAGACAAGGTAGGTTCTATCGAGGTAGGTAAGCGTGCAGACCTAATAACCATAAAGTACTGGGACCCCAAACTCATGCCGATGAACGACCCCGTATCACACGTGGTCTTCGCCGCTAACGGCTCACACGTTCAGGACGTCATAGTAGACGGGAAGATAATCATGAGGGGTAGGAAAGTGCTGACACTAGATGAGGAGGAGGTCTTGAGGGAGGTTGAGTCAAGGTCTCGCGAACTCTTCAGTAGGACGGGCATATGCGTAGAACCCGACGTTAAGTACCCCCTGATATAGTTGAGTGAGTCAAGCAAAATATTTAGCTTTAACCAATGAATACTATTAGTGAACCCCTGTGGAGTACGACTTCGTGCTGGAGCTAATAGCTCAGAAGATTGCCGGAGATATAGTGATGAGCGAGAATTGCGGGGCTTCTCTTAGGAAGTGGAGGGAGGTCTTCAAGCTAACGCAGACTGAGGTAGGGGTGCTTATGGGCGTTAGTGCTTCCGTTATAAGTGATTACGAGAAGGGCAGGAGATCCCCCGGCGTCAAGTTCGTGAGGAGGTTTGTTAAAGCTTTGATAAACCTTGATAAGTCGAGAGGGTATCCTGTAGTTAAGCAGATAGCTAGCTCCCTGAACTTAAGTCTAGGAGCTATAATGGATCTCAAAGACTTCAGCGTCCCCATGAAGCTTGACGAGCTAGTCACCGTTGTAGAGGGCTTCATAGCGAACTCAAACATGCATAGAGACGTCATCATATACGGCTACACAGTGCTCGACAGCTTGGAAGCTATAGAGAGGTTAAGCGGCAACGAGTTCTGGCAGATAATGGGGGCTACGACTAGGAGAGCCCTGATATTCACTAAGGTCAGTACCGGGAGATCCCCCATGATATCGGTGAGGGTGAGTCCCGTGAAACCTGTTGCAGTCGTTCTGCACGGGACTAAGAAGATTGACCCGCTAGCTATTAGGTTAGCTGATAGAGAGGGTCTTCCGCTGATAGTGTCTCTGAAGCCTACCGCCGAAGACTTAATAAAATCTCTTAGGAAGTGGTTTTCTGAGAGGGAGGAAGCACTCACTACATGAAGTCAATCATAGCTAACGCTTCTCAGTCAGCATGAGTATGGCTTGAGGTATGTCACCGCCCGCTTTCCTCAAAGCCTCTATTGCCTCTTCTCTCGAAGCACCTGTCTGCTCCATAACGAATCTCACATCATCCTCACTTATCGCCTGCGCTGACTCCACGCTCACCTCCTTACTAGAGACCTCCTCGACCCCGCCGCTCACGTAGTATATCTTCTGATCTTGGAACTTCATCACGACTACTTGAGGCTCCCTTATAATTAATTCCTTATCGGAGAACTCGATCGTGATTGACTTAACCTCCTTTAGCTCCTCGACATCAATCCCTAACTGCTTCATTCTCCTCTTCAATTCTCTCGGGTTGGTTGGGAACATCCTGAACACACTCCCAAATATTAATTACTTAATCAATCCCTTATATAGGGTTTGAAGTGCTTAGAGTGAGAGTGTTAGGCGGGGGTCGTGAGGTAGGTAGGGCGGCTGTTACGGTTAGCTTAGGTGATGGCAGGCAGTCGCTACTGCTAGATTACGGAGTGAATTTCGATGAGGAGGATAAGCCGAGGTTTCCTGAACACGTGAAGCCTTCCGAGGTTGCGGGGCTTGTGCTAACGCACGCTCACCTAGATCACGTGGGGGCAGCGCCGATGTTGCACGTGACGTCCAAGGTGTCCACCGTAGCTACCGCGTTGACTAAGAGGTTATGTGAGATAATGATTAAGGACTTCATAAAGATCTCGGGTTATTACCTACCCTACGAGGAAGTAGATCTCTACAACATGATTGACGGCATCCCAGACTACTCATACGAGAACGAGGTTCAGTTAGGTGATTACAGGGTTAAACTCCTTAACGCCGGACACATACCGGGTAGCTCAATGGCTTACGTTGAGGCAGGCGAGTATAGCGTGGTTTACACGGGCGACGTAAACACCATAGATACTAGGCTAGTCTCGAGAGCTAGGGTTTCGAGGGTTAAAGCCGATGTAGTGATTATTGAGGGGACCTACGGCTGGGTAAAACACCCGCCCAGAGAATTAGTTGAGAAAGAATTTCTGGAAGCTATTAAGGAAGTCACTGATAGGGGAGGTAACGTGCTTATCCCGGCGTTTAGTCTCGGGAGAGCACAGGAAATACTGACGCTACTTTATGAAGGGTTTGAAGGCAATGTTTTCTACGATGGCATGATAAGGCAGATTTACGAGGTCTTCATAAGCTACCCCGAGTACATAAATAAGTACGAGGAGCTCTTGAAGTCTAAGGAAGAGTTTAAGCCTGTGGTAAGACCCTCACAGAGGAGGAGGATAGTTGATGAGAGAGGTAATGTCATAGTAGCGTCGGCAGGGATGCTTAAGGGCGGTCCAGCAGTCTACTACCTCAAGAAACTGGCCGGGGACCCCCTCAATGCGGTCTTCATGGTTTCTTACCAAGCCCCGGGAACTCCCGGCAGGCACCTCTTAGAGGACGGGATCCCCTCGGAAGAGGTAGGGCCTGTTAAAGCTAGGGTTCAGTGGTTTGATTTCTCGAGCCATGCAGGGGTTGACGGCCTCCTAGAACTCCTCAAAAGCTTCAGTAACGTCAAGCACGTCGTGGTAGTACACACAAGCGAGAAAGCAGGGAAGTACTTCACTGAGAAGATTAGGGAGACCATGAACGACGTCTCAGTACACCTACCGCATAACAACGAGGAAATAATGATTGAGTGATTACTTTGGTTAAGACAGATTTACTCAGCGACGTCATGAAATTTCTATGTTCTTCGAAAGCCTCAACACTACAGGACCTAATGAAAGAATTCAAACTAACTGAAGCAGAAGCGGAGGCTCTGCTATCAACCCTGCTAGGTGAGGGTCTCCTAATCAAGGTTGAGGCAGGGATTATCAACCCCTGCGTTGGATGCCCCCTAAATACGGTATGCAAGATCAAAACAACAAGGCATGAGAACACGACCACCCACTATAGATTAAGTAATTCAGGCCTCAAATTCTGCGAAAAACTTAAAACTTAATTCCCCCAACAACATCACCAGTTCTTGGACTCTTCTAACGCTTTATATTAAGCGTTTAAATAAGTAGGAACTTACTGTACGAGGGGTGAGTCTTGAGCCGTAAAGTGCGTCTAGCTCTCTTGTTTTTCGGTAGGGAAGGAACACCTTTGATGGCTTGGCCACTACATAATTACGATGTCGGGAGGAAGATTAGCGAGTTAATTAATGAATGCAGTACTTGGTGTGTAGATGAGTGTGAATTCATTATTAAGAAATGGATTAAATCGAGAGAGGATTTAGAGGAGGTTTTATCAAGGTCCTCCGAGATCGACGGCGTAGTTGTCTACATCCTTACAACGAGCATTAACTACGGTTTATTCTACGAGGTAGTCAAGGTATTGGGCAAGCCCACCCTAGTCTTAACCGAGCCTTACCACTCTCTTGCGTGGCCTGAGATCGCGGAACTCATGAGGGAGGGTTATCCGGTAATCGGCGTGTCCTCCAGTAGTAGAGAAGATAGGGTTAAGGGTGTTAGGGTGTTATACACTTACGTTATGTTAAAACGGAAAGTAAGGGTTCTCGTGATCACCGTGCCTGAGGAGACGTCTCTGGAATCACTACATAAACACGAAATATACTCTGGTGACAGAGTATATTCAGAGAATTACTACACAAGACTGAGGGAGTTTACGGACTTGATTTTCGTGGATTATACGGAGTTAATGAATACCTACCTCAGCGTGAGTGAGGAGGACGCTGGAGAGATTGTTGATAAAATCCTTAAGAATAGTTACTGGGTTAGGGAGGGGGTCAAGCCAGAGGACTTAATCAAGGCTACTAAGATCTACGTAGCGCTTAAGAAGTTGCTGAATAAATACGGGGCTGATGCGCTGGCCGTGAACTGCTTCACCATAATGCTTAAAGACTTAAACGCGTTACCTACAACGCCTTGTGTTGCGGTCTCTCTCTTAAATGATGAAGGGATCCCGGCTGCATGTGAAGCTGACTTAAGTTCCCTGCTTCTTCAAGTTATTTTTAAGTACCTGGCGAGAAAGCCTGCGTGGATATCTGACCCAGTAATAGATTTCAGTGACGGCTCAGTAACTTACGCGCATTGCACCGCGCCAACCAAGATGAAAGGCTTTACTGAGGGGGCAGAACCTTACGCTATCGACACGCATGACGAGAGTGGAAGACCCGCTGTTATCAGAACTAAAATGAGTTTAGGGCAAGCAATAACCATAACTCAAATCTCGCCGGATTTCAGTAAGCTCTACCTACACGTCAATAAGATAGCTGATACTCCAATAATAGATCTAGCGTGCAGGACTAAAGTAAAGACATTCGTGAGGAACGTTAGGGAGTGGTTGTGGGCTTATAAACAACCTCTTCACAGAGTGATCGTCTACGGAGACTGGAGTTACGAGCTCTCCATGCTGTCTAAGCTGATGAAGATGGAGATTCTGTACGAGCCTGATTAATCAGTAATGCACCAACACATGAGATTCCCCCAACTAACCACCAGCACCTACTTCAAACAGCGATATTTTCACATCATCAACTACCTTAATCTTCTCGTCGAAGTTATACTTCACTTGCCCGTTAACGGCTACGAATACGGTGTCTTTCATCTTATCAAGCACTACCTTAATACCAGGTATTTGAGTGGATATAGAGTTAATCAGGTCGTTTATCGTGTACGTACCTGACTCAATCGTTATGCTAGCATTATTGCATTGAAGGAGTTTCGCTAACCTGTCTGATAAGACGTAAACTCTTATCACAGGCATTAACGATACCCCCTTATTATGTAACGTAGCCTACTCTTATATGCAGTTAAGTCACCGGCGCCTGCAAGCGTCTTAGCGCTTCCTCTACAGCGAACTCGAGTTTTAGTTCTCTGAGTTTGTTAGGGGTCGGTAGCCCCCTCATAACGTCCCAGCCACGTATCTCGAAATACCTATCTAGCATGGAGTTAAGAGTGGTCTCCGTTAGTGTATATGTCTTCCCGTCTCTAGTAGTTATTTCTTCGTTTAGGAGCCTCCAAGGTAGTGTGTCGTCCTTCCTTGAACGCCCTTCCCTAACCTGAATCATCCTCTCAAGAGTTACTATCCTCTCACCAGACCTCATTATCTTCTCAGGAGTTGACTCAATCCCTGTAGCGCTCTCAAATAACTCACTCAGCATTAACTCATCTATCGCGAATCCCGCGGTGTCTATGAAAGCGCATAAGCCGACGCTGTCCGTGACCGCGTAGATGTCTTCGTGCCATGCCACGATCTCAGGCCTCCCAGCGTCTTTCCCTACCCCGGCGTTCTCCTCACTACCTGTAAGCCTCTTTACGAGTTTTCTAGCGTCTTCAGTAAACCCGAACTCAGCGAATGTCTCGGTGTGTAGGTGGTCAGGCCCTCTAGGATTCAGGGCGAAGGCTAACGCGTAAGCCCTAGCTATTCTAGTCTCTACTCGGGAATGCTCTAAGCCTCTTGACTGAATAGCCCACTTACAGGTCTCCGGGCCTACCTCCTTGCAAGCGATGGCTAAGCCCTCAGCTAATAAGTTGCCTGTCCCCCTCCTGTACGTGATATACTCCACTAGCTTGATAGCCGCGTCAACATTACCCCATAAAGGCTCGACACCTAACTCGTCCTTAAGGTTCTTTAAGTACCCTCTCTCATAGGATTCCATAACCCACGCTATGACGCCACCTAAGGATATAGTGTCTAAGCCATATATGTTAGCTAAGTCGTTTAACTTAATGAGCGCGTCAGTGTCTGAGTTCCCTATATTACCGCCTAAGGCGTTCGAGGTCTCATACTCAGGGCCTACAGTGTCAACACCGCCGTATTTCTCTGTCTTAGTATGGCGGTGGCAACTCACGATACATTGCGCGCAACCAGCCCTACCAACCAGGTAACCAGCCTCAACGTAGTACTCACCAGCGTTCCTATAAGCGTTCTCCCAGAAAGACTTCCTAAAGTTGTAGCAGGGCAGCGTGCTTGTCCTGTCTAAACCCATGGTAGCGCTCGCGGTGCCGAACTTGGCAGTAGCTATCAACGCGTCATCCTTCATTATATTGAAGAGAGCTTTCAAGGATTTCTCATAAAATCTCTTCGGGTCATGAAGTATTATGGATCTACTCCCATTCCCAACCACTATCCCTTTAAGTTTTTTGTAGCCTAGGACAGCCCCGCCACCCCCTCGAGCAGCCACGTTATATACTGAGCAATTTATTGACGCGTACTTAACCAAGTTCTCACCAGCAGGTCCTATGAGTAGTGTGTCAACACCTAAGCCGTGCTTCCTAACTAGCTCCACGTGAGTAGTTCTGACGTCGAGACCCCAGTACTTCTCGGCCGGCAACACGTCCACGTAATCGTTCTCGATATACACGTAAACAGGCTTTTCTGAAGCGCCGTGAACGGCTACTATATCATAGCCGTTAAGCTTTAGTTTGAGACCGAAATCACCGCCCACGCTAGCTTTGAAATACATGTTGGTAGCCGGGCTCTTAAACGTGACTGTCGTCCTCCCAGAGCTAGGGAGGGGGGTTCCTGTAAAAGTGCCTGAACCTACGAATAGGACGTTATCGCTACTTAAGGCCCTCGCTTCGGGTTTCACGAGATCCCAGTAAAGCTTGGCTTGAATACCTCTAGAACCTACGAACAACTCTAGTAAGTCGTTACCATACTTCTCCACCCAGACTTTATTGTTAGTTAAGTCGATGTGGAGTATCCTCCCATTAACCGAGTAAACCACGCCGCTCACCTCACGTACTTACTTATCATTCCAGCGATTATTGAGCGCGCTTCTGCAGCCCCCCTAAACTTCTCTGAGAGGGTTGTGGCTTTGGTTAAGGCGCCTGGCCAGCAAACCTTAACACATTGTGGGTCTCCACCACATAAGTCGCAGATCAACGGGTAGGCATACACGGAAGGCGTGAAACGTATCGCCATGTAGGGGCATGCTTTAACGCATTCCCCGCATGAAGAACACCTCTCTACCAAGACCTCAGGCATTCCGGTCTGCTTATTCTCTATTATAGCCCCTGTGGGGCATGCTCTAGCACAAGGCATTCCAGGGCATGAGACGCATAGCGTGGGTGTGAACCTAGCGCTTGCTTTATCTTTATAGACTATGACTCTCGAGAGCTCAACCGAGGACTTATTAAAATGATACGTACTGCACACCAACTCACAAAGGTGGCAGCCCGTGCATAAACTTGGGTTGACAGAGATTCCAAGACTCAACCTCATCACCTTTCTAGGAAGGTCTTCAAGGAATTTTAACGTTAAATTAAACGTGTTTTATTGCATATTTAATTTACGTAGTTCCGTGGTTGTCAGGGGTCTTGCGTGACGAGAGTAACGCTCAAATACGCTCACGTAGACCTAACCCGTGAGAGGTATGTGTTGAGAGAGTATGAAGGCTTCCTAGGGCCTGTTGATTTAGGGATCCACCTACATTTGAATGTTTACGAGAGCTATAGGCGTGACGTCTTCAGCGAAGATAACGTCGTTGTTATGGGTAAGGGCTTCTTCGCTAACGAAGCAATTTTCGGTAGTCATAGGCTTGTGTTTGTTTTCAGGAGCCCCTTATCTAGGAGTCTTCACGTGTCCGCTCTCGGGGGAGGAGCTTACAGGTTTATTAAGACAGGCCTTGACGGGATAGTGTTCGAGGGTAAGGCGTCAAGACCTGCTATAGTGTTGGTTGAGGGTCTGAAAGATGAGGTGAGAGTAGGGTTTGATCACCTGAGCGAGAAGGAAATGCTCGAAGTATACGGTGGGTATGACGGTAAACGAGGTGTTAGGGGATTAGCTAAGTACTTGATAAACAAGTACTCAGGTTTTTTGAAGCGGTATGAGGGGAGAATGATTCTCGTGGGGCCGGCGTCCTACAACACGCGCATGGGCGGCATATGCTCGCCAACAATAGATTACGCGACCATGAGCGTGAGGGTGGAGGACTGGGCCGCGAGAGGGGGTGGTGGTAGCGTCCTGGCTAGAGCACATAACGTTCTAGCAGTAATTTTCGGCGGTAACAGAGCATTGAATGACCTGAGGGGAAGGTTTGAATTCATAAATTCTTTAGTATCAACTCAGTTAAGGAAGCCCTTCGTTAGAAGCGTCATCGAAGGAACTTCTAAATATAGTTACGACTTAGAAACAAGAACTGGCGGAACATTCGGTAGCAACATAATGATTTACCGCGAGAAAATACCCACACATAACTGGAACTCCATAACGTCTAGTAAAGATGTGAGAGAATCGATTTACGAGGTTTTAGTAGAGAAATACCTAAAACCGTTTAATGAGAAAATAATCAGTACCGGAATATGGCGTACTTGCGACGAGCCATGCCCGGTCAGGTGTAAGAAAACCATAGATAGCAAACACGTCGATTATGAACCGTTGAACGCCGTAGGCCCTATGGTTGGAGTCATAGACTTCGATGAAGCATTAGAAATCCTGGATTTAGTTGACGAGTTAGGTCTAGACGCTATTGAGGTAGGTAACGTTCTCGGCTGGTTGATGGAATCCGTTGAAAAAGGTCTTTTAAAACCTGAGGAGCTAGGACTAGATACCGCGCCCGTAATCAGCCCGAGCAAGTGGAGCGGGGATCACTCTAGAAGGAATAAAGTCGTAGCCATGAAGCTTATCGAGGGTCTAGTATTCTCTGATAACAAGCTACTCAGACTAGTGGCTGAGGAGGGTTTGAGAGAAGCGTGTAAGAAGCTTGATGAACTATTCCATGACAGGGTACGCAAAGAAGGGATGAGATTTGAGGATTTAGCTGTTTACGTTCCTTTCGGTTCAAGCGGGTACATGACACCTAATTTTTACTGGTCACCAGGCGTTTTCGCCCCGTTACCAATCCTCGGTAAGTACTGGACTTACTACACACCAACATTCTCAGAACCTGAGGAATTCGCTAGCATAGCGGTTAATAGAGCGTTAATGGAATACTTGGTTGAGAACGCTGGTTGGTGCAGGTTCCACAGGTCTTGGGTCGAGAAAATACTGCCTGAACTCTATAAGATACTCCTCGGTTATGAAGGCGATTTATTGAGCCATGCAAGAAAATATTATAAGATGATTCGAGAATATCAGGTGAGGGCAGGGGCTGAAAACGTCTTTTGGGAGAGCAACAAGGTTTTAAGTATTTTGAGGAACGCTGCTTGCGAATTCGGCCCTACTGAATGGTGCGCGAAAATAAGTTCTAGTTTGGGTGAGGGTCTTAGAGAGTGGTGGGTTAGATTTTATGAACATCTAACAAGACTTCTTGAGGGTGCGTGAAACATGGTGTTGGGGGTCAAGATACTCGGGATTTCCGGAAGCATAAGACACGGGAATAGCGAATATTTGTTATTGAGAGCTCTTGAATCAGCTAAGAAGGTAGCCCCCGATCTCATAACTACTGAGTTTGTTTCTACTGCCGGCTTAATTATTAACCCATGCATTCATTGCTTAGCTTGCGTGGATCATAGGAGATGTATTATTAAAGATGATTTCGAGGACTTATTCAATAAGTGGCTTGAGGCGGACGCCGTGATATACTCTATCCCAGTCTTTCATCTAGGAATACCGGCTCATTTCAAAGCATTCATAGATAGGTTAGGGCAGACATTATTTGCTAAGTACTCAGATAAGCCGCCGAAACTACTTAAGGTAATCGGCGTGATAACTCAGGGCACTGATTTAGGGGGCGGTGAAGAATTAACAGCTATTCAGATAATCTCGCACGCTCTAGTAATGGGTTGTATACCTGTGGCGGGCGATCCTCCTGAATCATACATAGGTGCTGTAGGGTGGACCAGGAGGTCACCGCTCCCTGACGCTATAGAGAGGTTAGCCGCGGAAAAAGACCCTGACGCTAGCACCACAATAACGGCCGCTGAATCACTAGGTCGTAGAGTAGCTTACACCACGTTAATAATTAAAAACGGTGTAGGGGTTCTCACAGACTTACTAAGTAAAGATCCGTGGTATTCCCTATACCTCTCTAAGATAACGAATCAGCCTTGATTAACCCTATACTCGCTTAGCGTGTGTAACTTACCCCTATAAAATGAGATAGGTTCTTCTCCACCCCCTCTATACGCTAATACGGGGTCGCATACCACTAAGTAATGATCTCCTATCTCGAAATACTTAAGTAATCTGCACTCTATGATGATCGGCGCGTCAAGCAATACAGGGACCTTAACGCTCCTGCCGTAACCAGTACGTATGTTATATTTCTTGCTAGCTACCTCAAACTTATCTACCCTAGCACTACTTAACGAGCCGAAAACCTCGAGAGCGGCCTTAGCTAGTGACGGGGACACATAATTTATGGCAAACTCCCCACTTTCTAAAATGACTTTAAGAGTGGTCCATTTACTGTAAATAGCTACCGCTACGTATGAGGGCTTCCACGAGACTTGCGTGACCCACGCAGCCGTCATTCCAGCTCTCTTACCGTCCCTGCTCTCAGTAGTTACGATAACTAAGGGTAAAGGCATCAGAGCCAGCGCTTCGTTGACTGAGAGATCCCTCACCTAAGCTCACCTACCCTCAGACGTTAAGAAATTATTTATTCTCTTAACTCCCTCCACTATATTATTAGTTGATGTAGCGAAAGATATCCTTATGTAGCCCTCGCCACCGGGTCCAAAAGCTATGCCGGGTGCTACAGCTACGCGATTCTGATGAAGGAGTTTTTTCGCGAATGTTCGGGAATCACTGGTATATTTACTTATGTTAACTAGCATGTAGAAAGTTCCTTTAGGAACAACGAACGACACGCCTTTAATTTGAGAGAGTTCAGAGACAAGGACATCGCGTCTCCTCCTATACTCTCTAATCATCGGAGGCACTAACTCGTGGAACATGCTTAAAGCCTTAATAGCTCCTACCTGGATGGGTGTGGGAGCGCAAGCGATCAAGCCTTCCTGCATTCGCGTCATTACCTCAACCAACCTCTTATTCCTGCTTATTACGAAACCTATTCTTAAACCTGTCATAGCGAATGTCTTCGACAAGCTATTAACTATTATTACATTATCGTAGTTTGCTAGTACTGAGAGGCTTGTGAAAGAAGCTTCATCATAGACTATATTTTCATAAACTTCGTCGGATATCACCACCACGCCTTTACTGTACGCGTACTCTACTATCTCCTCCAGTCTGTTGACCGGGGTCACGCTACCGGTGGGATTATGGGGGTTGTTCACGATTATCACCTTAGTTTTAGGAGTTACTCTAGACAGTACCTCACCCGGATCTACCTCGAAGCTTTTCTCTTCATAAACCCTATACCGCGTTACCCTACCCCGAGAACACATAATCATTGGGATGTAAGATGGGTACCCGGGATCAGGTATTAAAACTTCGTCCCCAGGATTTAAAGTAGCTAGTAAACTGAGAGACAATCCCTCACTACTTCCTGCACTCACGACCACGTTGTCTTCAGGATTTAACGCAATGCCGTATTTTCGCGCGTAGTATTCTGAAATACTCTCACGTAACTCAATTAATCCTGCATTATGTGTGTAGTGAGTATACCCGTCTAACATCGCTTTATAGATAGCTTCAGCTATAACTTCAGGCGTGTTGAAGTCTGGGTCACCTATCTCTAAATGTATCACGTCCTTCAATTTAATTGACTCATGAAATATTTCCCTAATACCTGACTGCGGAATGCTTGAAACCCATTCAGACACGTAGGACACCATAAAGCCCATCCCGGAAGCTAATCACGGCATTACTCATTAAGTTTATAATAAAACAAGTTTTATTTAAAACGTTTAAAGACGCTTAATCAAATTTTACCGAAGGGTGACTAATCTATTGAGTAGCGAATCTTCTAAAGAGAAGAAGGGTTTCTTGTATGATTGGGAAACAGAGCGAGTCCCTGAGACGATGACGAGGCCTTGGTGGAACTTAGCGTATATTGAGATGGGGTTATTCGCCTCCGGTTTCGGGATAATGATGGGAGGGTTATTCGCGGGGAGTAGCTGGCCTTGGTACTCCATACTCTCGTGGTTAATAATAGGGAACTTAATACTGCTAGTATTCTATATTTTAATAGGGTCTATAGGAGCTAAGGAAAGAGTTCCAACACCCTATATCGCGGAAAAGATTTTCGGGCCTTACGGTGCTAAGGTATTTAACGCGTTACTACTAGTAGGTGTTCTGGCTTGGGCAGCCTTAGGAGTTCATCAAATAGCGCTCGCGATCACCACCTTCACAGGGTTAAGCCCAGACATAACCCCGGTAATAGCGATATTCCTTGTGTTACTTAGCTCAATAGCTGGCTATAAGACTATAGCACTCTTATCTGAAATAGCGATACCGTTCTTCTATGTCTTGATCCTCACATGGGCTATATACTTCGGGTTTAAAGTAAATTGGAATGTTTGGGGATTAAACCAGCCATGGGGAGGGTATTGGCCAACCTTCTGGAGCGGGGTCACGTTCGTCGTCGGGTTAAACATTATGGCATCCTTCCTCTGCCCTAACTGGTCAAGATACGCTAAATCCACTAAAGACGTGGTGAAAGCGGCAACAACGGCTATATTCACCGGCATGGTACTTTTATCGTTCATGATGTCCACATTCGCCGCGTACGCTCTAACACCGCAAGACACGTTCGCGGACCCCTCACTCATACTCACTAGATGTTTAGGGCTTTGGATCGGTGGAATCAGTATTGTATTACTTATCTGGACGACGGCAGATAACGACTTCTGGTACCTATCTCTTTCAACTGTTCAGCTATATCCTAAAATAGCTAGATGGATTTACAACATAGTCTTGCTAGTAGGTAGCTTAATAATAATCTATGCTGGCGTGCTCTACAGGTACATAGACTTCGCGTCAACGCTTGCCGTTATTTGGTCGGCTATCCCCGGAATGTTAATAGCTCACTACTATGTCTTGCCTAGGATGGGTGTGCACGTGGATGTTCTTAAAGAGAGAAACATTAAATTTAACGTGATACCATTCATTCCGTGGGCGGTGGCGGCTCTCGTAGCTTACTACATGAGTCAGGGCGGTCTGCCCTTCCCAGAACTAACATCCGCTGTAGTAGCTTTGATACTCTATTCGTTAATGATGCTCGTTTACAGGGAGAAGAGGTGAGCAGTATGGGTAAGAAAGCACAGAGATTAAAGATGATTAGAAGAGTCGGCGTGGCATTAATGATCTTAGGCTTCCTGATTGGCGGGTTACTACTGTTCACCACCGAACCTGGAACCACCATGTTCGTAGTGTATTCTGGGGTAGGCACTTTAATATTCTGTCTCGGCGCGTTAATGACGTTTGGTTATGAAGCTTTCACAAGCGAATTCTGGAAAGGGACTTGGGTTCCTGGACCGGGGCACGAGTACCCTGACGACCCGTAAATGATGATTTGACTGTTTAAGTAAACAAACATGTTTTATTTTTTCCTTAAAAGCTGGAAAACACCCCATTATCCGGTGATCTCATACGCCGAGAGTTTTAAGCTTTCAAGAATTGAATGACATGATTTACGGCGCGGCGTTATTAGGGGCTGGTGGCGGCGGCTCCATAACTCAAGGACTGAAAATAATTAAGGAAATCACCGACAGCGGTAAGGAGGTCGTCATAGCGGATCCCTCCGAGGTACGCCACGAGGAACTCGCGGTTGTTTCAGCGGGTATGGGGTCTCCCCTAGCGGCTAAGCATGGGTGGAGAAACGAGCATCTACCTGCCTTCGACCTACTAGAAAAGTTCTTGGGTAGGAGGATCAGCTATGTAGTACCTATAGAAATCGGTGCCGGGAACGTGGCAGTACCAGTGCATACCGCCGCGTTTAAGAGTCGTGTTCTAATAGATGGTGATGGCGCTGGCAGAGCCATACCAGAACTTGAGTTAACTACTTTCGATATTTACGGTGTTCCCATATCACCTATGTCTATCTCTGACTGGGAGGGTAACGGCGCCATACTCTTCACTAAGGACGCCGTTACAGCGGAGAAGATATCTAGACACATAACGATGGCTTTTGAAGGTGTTGCCGGGATAGCGCTCTACTTGATGAGTGGCGAGGTTGCTAGAAACGTCATCATACCGGGAACCTTAACTCTCTCCACACGTATAGGGAGCATACTACGCACGCATAAGGAGAAGGGGGTAGATCCTGTGGAGATGTTGCGTGAGGAATTAAACGCTTACGTTCTAGGCACGGGTAAGGTAATCAACAAAACTATGAGAACTGTTGGAGGATTCGATGTGGGCTTAGTGGAGGTTGCTGAGGAAGGGGGAGGTAGGTTGAGAGTTTACCTGAAGAACGAGAACATAATAGCTGAGAGGAATGGCAAGATCCTCGCTATGGCCCCCGACTTAATATGTTGGCTCTCAAGTAATTACACACCATTAACTAACGCGGATATAGAGGTTGGGATGAGCGTTTGGGTTATCGGGTTTAAAGCGCATGAAAAGCTTCGCACCGAGAAAGCATTAAAGGCTTTCGAACACCTATACGTTGACGTAGGCTTCAAGACAAGGTATGTTCCTATTGAGGAGCTTGCGAGCAGTCAAGACTAACCTTACCTAATAAGAGACTCTTCTTTTTTCATTTTATACTTTACGAACGAATCGAGAACACTCCATGTAGGTTGCGCTTCCACGTCACCCCTAGTCGTCACTACTAAGGCTCCTGCCGCATTACCATATCTTAAAGAATCTTCAATACTTAACCCCCTATACAATGAGGCTAGAAAAGCTGCGTTGAACGCGTCCCCCGCACCTATGACGTCCTCAATTACGGGTACGTTAAAGGCGCGTGCTCTAAAGACCTCGTAATTCCTGTTCATCGCTAACGACCCCTCATCCCCTAGCTTAACCACGAGTAGCTCAACCCCTAAATCAATTACTTTACGCATGGCTTCCTCTAAAGAAACGTTAGTAAATAGTACTGCTAGGTCTTCCCTGTTAGTGAAGACAATCTTAGACTTGAGGAAGTAGCTTAACCTCTCCCTAGCTTTGTTTAAATCTCTCCACAACTTAATCCTCACGTTAGTGTCGAAGATGATGTCCAGTCCTTCTTTAGCGGCTACCTCGTAAGCTTTCTTGACGGCATAGTAGCACGTATCGCTTAATGCGGGCGTTATCCCCGTTATTATTAACGCTTTAAATTTCGCTATGTAGTCTTCATCCACGTCTTCAGGTCTCAACCTACTCGCGGCTGAGCCGTGCCTATAGTAAAAAACGGTTGATTGACCGGGTATCGGGTAATGCCTTTGAACGAAATACACGCCTGTAGGCGCCTCGTCATCTACGAGTATCCTAGACGTATCAACACCCTCACCTCTTAAGAAGTTTATTATCATCGTCCCGAACTCGTCGTTGCCTACCCTACTAATAATTCCGGCAGTATAGCCTAGCTTACGCAAACCTATAAGCATATTAGCTTCAGAACCAGCCACGTGGGTTTCGAAGAGTTTAGGATATCTGAGAGGTCCCGGCGCTAACGGGTTTAACTGAATTAATACCTCGCCTATAGACACGAAATCTAACTTCGTGTTAAACACCCTAGACAGCTACTTTAAGTCTATATTAATACTTGCTTTCTCAAGTGTCGTGACATGACTATGGATTATGGACCTAACCTTATTCAATACCTTGCTTTTCTCGTCCTGCGTTAATTCACGGTTTATTAGTGATGGATAGCCTGGATCGATGCCGCGTGACTTCAGCAATTCCTTCACCACCACCGAACTATCTACAGGTACTTCCTTCATAGCTTCCCTGATTTTACTGAGTATGTTCTGCAGCTCTATAGCTAACCTCAAGTCATTGCTAACCAGCGATGCGTATATTTTGTGAGCTATTTCAGGAAATAAATTAGATAAGCCGCATATGTGTGCTTTACCTCCTAGCAAGAAGGTGTGTAGAATCATGAGATCATTAGCTATTGCTATGAAGTAATTCTTGACGTAATCCGCGCTTAATAACTTATACACTCTCTCAATAGATCCGCTAGAGTCCTTTATTCCCTTCAAGTTAGAGACTTCACGAGCTATATGCTCGAAAAACGAGGGGGTTACGTCATAATTTTGCCTGTGCGGGTTGTTGTATATGAGTACTGGTAAGTCAATCTTAGAGAATAGTGAGAAGTATCTTACCAAACCCCTTAAGTCTTGACTATAATATATGGGTGGTAAGGACGAGATAGCGTTCACCCCGAGATCAGCCGCATGCCTAGCTAACTCTAGCGAGACCTCTGGTGCCGTGCTTGACACGTTAACTATGATTAAGGTATTACTTCGGGCATGCTCTAAAAACCTTTCCAGGAAGTACATGCGTTTCCTCGGATGCACGGCTAAGCCCTCACCATACGTTCCGAGCAGGAAGAAGCCCTTAATCCCATTCCTAACCTGAAAGTCAACGAATTCAGCTAGTGAGTCTTCCTTAATATCGCCATCCGGTGTTAGCGGGGTGATAGCGGCTGTAATCACCCCGCTCTCAAAACTTTGCAAGCTAGTCATGAAGCCCCCTAATAAGGATGCGGTAACTCTATTAAAGTATTAAATAAAAAACGTTTTATTTGAAAACCTAGGATAAGGACTTGAACACTTCATCAACTATCTTTTTTATAGCTTTTCTTAAATGTATGTCTACAGTGACTTTCGATAAACTCAGAGACTTGCTTAAGTCGTTAAGATTGGTTTTTCTAGGACATTCGAAGAACCCTGCGTCGTAAGCACTCTTCAGAACGTTTAACTCACTTACAGTCAGCTTGTCTGTTACAACGGAAGGAACTGCTCTCCCGATTAATATGGAGTGGAGATGCTCAGGCCTGTTAAGAGACTTATAGTAAACGTGTTCATGCCCGTAAAGCCTAGCTAAGTACTCGACGTACTTATCAAGGTTTTCCTTCTTACCAACCGCCACGTATTTCCTAATACCCCTATCAAAAACGTAGGGTGAGAGTATGCTGATGTTGTTCTCCTCCGCTACACGCATGAAATCACACCTAGTTTTATAAGCAAGTATGTAGGTCATCTTACCGTCATTCCACCACCTAAGCTTTCTAATATGACCGGCCGACTTCCTGAGTAAGTACCTGTATTCATTAAGGTGCTTGCCGCTCAAAGCATTGCTTGGCAAGTAACCGAAAACTAAGTAAATAGGGGAATCACTTACCTTAATAACTTCGAGATTTATCCTGCTCCCGCTATACTCACTTAACTTACCGAAGAAACTCCTACTAGCCCTCCTAATCTCGACATACACTACATCGATGTCGCCCGGCAATAAAGAATGCCTTGCCATTACCTAACTCCACAATATTAAGGCATCAAGAGTAAATAAAGACTAAACCTACGTCATGAGGAACCTAACGTGTTAGTTCCTCAGGTAATGAGTAGGTCGTGATTCTCCACATCCTCTTACCTACTTCACTGAGCCTTCTTAAGGCTTCAGCGCCGTTGATGACCGCGCCTTCCCTCAACTCAATTCTAACGCCTACGATCACGCCGTCCTTGATTAAGACCCTGACTTTATTTCCTTCTGTGTCCGCGGCGAGCGCGTAGAGGGTTTTCAGTTTTGCCTCCGTATACTCTTTACTTAATCTCGTCAAGAGCTCGAGGCCGCCTAGCTCCTCCCTAACCTCGTTTAACGTTCTTGATTTGAGTATTATTTTGCTTAGTAAGACCTCGTCTTCGAGATCTGCGGGGTTCTCGGCAAGACCTACCTTCACTACCTCAGCAGAGGGTTTAGGTAGTTCCTCACGCTTGACCTGCTCTACAGGAACTACTTCCGTCGCTGGTTGCGCGACCCCTGCTCTCTTAACAAGCCCTTTCTTCCAAGCCTCAATCACTGCAGGCAACTCTTCTATCAGCCTATTAGTGTATGACTCGATGAATTCCTTAACACGAGGTTTTAAAGCTTTCTCATTAGCTGACTTAACTGAGACCCTGCCCCTAACTATGGTTAAGGGCTTGCCAAGCAATTCCCTGCCCACAACGCTCAACCTAAGCTCAAGACTTAAGTCGTCACGTCCCTCAATCACTATGATAACGACCTCGCCCTCCCTACTAGTGCTCACTCTGAAGCGTGCCTTACTCGAATAATCACCTATCCTCAAATTAGCTAAGACCTCGCCATCACTCAATACCTCGATTAAAGACTCTATGATAGGCCATAAACCTAGATGTAGCTGAAGATCTGATAAAATAGGGAGAACCTCGTCAACGTGTAGGGAAAGAGCAACACTAAACTCATTAACTATGACCAATCTCTCAGGCCCTGAAATATTTACGTGACGGCGCTAAAAATATATACTCTATAAGAATCTTTTGATTAGGTGATGTGATACTAGGATAACTGATTTAATGATGTTGTGGCGGCTGTCTGACTTAATTTAAATACCTAGATTTTGCTTTTTCTATTAGGTTGTGGTATGAGTTGGGCTCTAGTTCTTAAGAAGGCTTCGGAGATTTTGGTTGAGAAGGATTATGAGGTAAGGCTTATTATCGCGTCCCTGCTTGCCGAGGGCCACGTCCTCATAGAGGGAGTGCCCGGCATAGCTAAGACCTTAACCGCTAAGACCGTGGCTAAGCTCCTGAACCTAGACTTCAAGAGGGTTCAGATGACGCCGGATTTACTGCCCACAGACATAGTAGGTGGTTACGTTTATGACGCTAGGCAGGGATCCTTCACCCTCAAGAAGGGCCCTGTATTCACTAACGTATTACTGATTGACGAGATTAATAGGGGGTCGCCTAGAACCCAGTCAGCCCTGCTTGAAGCAATGCAGGAGAGGCAGGTAAGTATTGAGGGCCAGACATTCCCTCTAGAGAAACCCTTCATAGTCCTAGCTACTCAAAACCCGATAGAGTTCGAGGGTGTTTTCCCCTTACCTGAGGCACAGCTAGATAGGTTCTTAGCCAGGATAGAATCAACCTATACCTCCACGGAGGGCTTGAAGAGAATCATTAAGGAGATAGACCAGATCGAGGAAGGGTTTAATGCGTTAAGCCCGGTGATGGGTAGAGAGGAGGTCCTTGAGTCTATTAAGGAGGTCCGTAAGGTCAGGGTCGACGACTCAATATACGACTACACAGTCAGGTTGGTTGAGGAGTCGCGCAAGCATCCTGCGGTCAAGCTAGGTGCTTCTCCTAGAGCGGGCATAGCCCTCGTAAGACTTGCTAAAGCGCTAGCTTACATAGACTCAAGAAATTACGTGATCCCGGACGATATCAAGAGCGCGGCTAAGCCTGTACTATCACATAGAATAATACTTAAGCCTGAGTACGAGATCGGCGGCGTCAACTCAGGGAAGGTTATTGAAGACCTCCTAGCAAGCGTGGAGGTCCCGAAGCCTTGAGTAACCCCATCGAAAAAGTCAAGAAAGCCTTACTACTCACACTACCACTCATAATCTTCCTAACACAGACCGTAGCGATAGCCACTGAAGCTACCGAGATACACACCCCCGACTTCCCCAACTACCTAGATATGCTGTACGATTACAAACCAGGCACCCAACTAAACTACACGGAATACCTCCAATTACTCAAGGAATTCTTTAACTCAATCAACAAGGGTCGGGACCTAGAAGACATAATGAGTGATCCAAACCTAAGTAAGTTGCAGTCCTTGATGAGAGAGGGCGGGGACCTAGATAACGCGCGCAAGCTCGACGCCTTAATGAGCTACAGTACCCTCAACTTAGACGAACTCATTCAAGGCATCAGGGATGATGAGTTAAGGTCGCTTATCCAGGAAGCAGCCTTAACAGGTAATGTGAGCAACTCCTTACTCAACCTTATTAACGAGATGTATTCCTCAGGTAAGATCAGCTTCGACGACTACGTGAGAGCGCTCTACGCGTTAAGAAATATAAGTAGTGATGCTGAGTCAAGGAAGCAGATAGACTCACTGCTTTTGAGGGTTTTAGGTAATAGCTTGATTAATTCCTCGCTTAACGTGTTAAGTGGTCCGGGATCACTAACTCAACTAACTGACCAGGAGTTAGTGAGGGATGCAGTAAATTCGATGCTTCAATTCTTGAGTAGGGAGCCCGAAACTAACGCAGACTTCATGAAGGGTCTTGAGGATCTCTTGAAGTCCTCGCAAACCTCACCATCAATACCTAGCCTCAAAATACCTTCAGCCGGTCTAGCACTACCCCCGCTAACGTCCTTGAGTATTGACTTAGGTACCGCTCTACCATTCATCGTATTAGCTCTAGCCCTCACGATATCCTTGGTAATATTCCTGAAGCAAGACAAGATTAGCTCTGCTCTAGCACGCATAACCCCGCGTATCAGTAGACCTTCTTATAGACTCAACATAGATTCAAGAGTTATTAAAACCTACTGGAACTCTGTTGAGTTGCTGAGAAAGAAGGTTCAGAGAAGTCCTAGCGACACTCATAGAGAGTACTACGAGAGAGTATCTAGAACACTCCCTGAGGTCGACTCAGTGTTCAGGAACATCACATTCGCTTACGAGAAGGTTAGGTGGGGGGCATTAGATGAGGGTGCGTTAGCGGATGAGGTAGACAGTAATTACGTGAGATTAAAGGATTTGGTGAGTAAGTCTTGAGGGTTAAGCCGGTCCTAGAACTGGTTGGCCGAGTCATAGTCCTCTTAGTGTTCTGGACCTCAATAAATAACCTCTTAACCAGCACTTTCTCGGGAAAGCTAGTTAATGATTTATTGAGGATTACCGCGATCTTCTCTATCAAGGACTTAACGGCGTTGATAAGCTTGCCCACATTAATCGCTCCCTTACTAGCAGTACTCACGGTCGTAACCATGAGTCATAAGCTGTACGTGATTACCTCACTACTCGCTTTCCTGAGCTCGCGGCCGGATCCCACTTACTTAGTGTTGGTTACGCTGGGCTTACTCACGTTACTATCGATTAACACGTACCTAACTAGCCTCAGGGGTTCTAGGGAGGGGGTGTTAAGGGACGTTAAGGTTGAGGGTTCTAAGGCTTCTTACCCTCTCCTCGCTCTGGTGGTGTGCTTACTGGTTATTAGCTCAACGTATTTAGTTTACCTCTACATAGATCTATTCTTCTCGTTCGCGGAGGCCATACCAGCCTACTCTAGGGTTAGGGTGCTCAGCGACTTCCTCGTGAACAACCCGCTCGGTAAGGCTTTACTAACCATCACATTCCTGGCAGCTTTCATAGAACCCTCACACAACTTGGTGGAGGCGCTCGCTTACTTCATCAGCCCTAACCCAACGTTAGCTAGGGCTGAGTTGAGGACCGCTATCAAGACTTTCGACGAGATTAAGTACCCCTTCTATTCCTTAATGAGCTTCATCCTAGCTCTCTACGTCGCCCCACCACTCTACGTGGTCTCCGGCTTCATCTACTCTAACTACATTCTTAGAGTGTTTCCAGCCCTGAAATCTGTTGCGAGCCCCATAACTAATTCACCAATCATTCAATTACTCGCCGAGATCCTTTTCTTCATGGTTGTCTGGGGTGTCTTCAGGTACGTGACCAAGTTCTTCAGGGGTTACGTTAGTAAGGGCATTATCTCAGCATTCCTAGTACTGCTTGCTCTAGCGGTATTCGCTCAGTACTTAGGTCACTTAAGCCTGGACGAGGCGTTAACCAGTATTTACTTCACGTACTACAGGAATTTCCTGAGGGTTGGTGAGTTACTACTCCAACTAACAGGTTTTGTACCGTGAGGTGATTGAATGAAGTTAAAAATTAGGAAGTGGTACGCGTACATGGTCTTCGCGGCGGCGTCATTCATACTAGCAACGATATTCCTGATGTGGTCAGTGTACTACATGAGTAGCGCTATGGTGGGGACGTCGTTCCTAACGGCCTTAGCGGGCTTCGCGTTCTTAGCGACGTCGATACAAGCACTTAAGATAGCTGCCTACGTCTACAGCGCGGAGTTAGGTGCTAAACCTAATGAGTGAGCCTAAGAAAGCGGGGAAGGAGGTTCTGGTCCTAGTACCCACGACCACCTTCCTAGCCTTACTCGTAGCCTCACTAATAGCTGTTGTTGAGTTAGGTCCTCCGAGCATAGGGGTTCCCGTAGGCGCGTCACCACTGAACACCGGTAAGTTAGGGACTTCTAAACTACTTTACATACTTAAAGAGAGGTTCGGGGATGTCCGGGTCGTTCGAGACTGGCTCGCCGCTAACAAGTCCGTGGGAGCATGCGGCAAACTCTTGATAGTGATCGTCTCCCCTGAGAAACCCTTCACGGAGAAAGACCTGGACTCTATTAAGTCATTAAGCAAGAAATGCAGCACGACATTACTCTTCATAGCTGACGAGACAGGACATTCCAACACGGTCTTAGAGAGCTTAGGGTTTGGTGTGAGGGTTGACGGCAGACTCCTACTCGAGCTTTCTCAAGCACAGGCTCCGGGAAACGCCTCCTTCTTCCTAAAAGCATTCTTTAACTACCCGGGAGGGTATAGTGATGAGTTATATCTTGATAAGGCTTCCTTCATCGAGTTAACCGATGAGAGTAGCAAGAACTTACTGATACTGGGAGTAACGTCTTCCAGAGAGGTTGCTGTAGTCAGTAACGGTACCGTCAAAACGGTTGGTGGGGGCTCTGCGGAAATACCTGTTGCGGTTTTAGAGATTGAGGAACGGCGTAAAGCCTTGGTAATATCTGATGGATCCATACTAACAAACCAAGTACTTGAGGACGAGACTTGGGGTAGGAGATACGAGAGGTTGCTTAAGGAGAGCATAGACTTACTGGCTAACGAGTCAGGCAGTGTCCTGGTGTTAGTTGATTCAACTAAGTATGAGTACGTAGATCCTGCGAGACTACTTAACTCGAACCCTCAACTCTACGCAGACCCACTAACCCTAGCCTCATACATGGTGGTTAGGCTGATTCACCCGTCAACGTGGTTCCCCTCAGTAATAGACTTAGTTAACAACTTATCTAGCAAGCTCTTCAGTGTCGGGACCCTTATTTCAATTGCGGCGGCAGCGTTCTCCGGGATCTTCATCACGATGTTAATATTGTCAAGAACTCCTGAGAGGGTTGAGGACCGGGCGATGGAGAAAATCATAAGCAAGGATTACTTCACGTTAGCCGATCTGAGGGAGAAGATACTTGCCGAGCGTGTTAGCTTAGGTAAGGAGGACTTCATAACGCTTTACGAGATAGTTAACGAGGTCTTCAAAGACGTTGTGGGGGTGCCTTTAAGTGATGAGAGACTTATTAACGTCTTGACTTCCCGAGGGCTCGACCCCGTTAAGGCTAGGAAGTTCTGGAAGGGGATGAACGGCACGTACTCGAAGGCTAGGAAGAGGTTCGGCTTCCCCCCAATCATCATGTGGGGCAGGCTGGTTAAGAAGAGAATAGCTGAGTGTGAGGAGGTCTTAAACTCTGTGGGCACGTCACTACTTAAGGACCTGGGCTTCGAGTACGTTCTGATGAGGTGATTTCATGTGGCCACCTCCTCCGCCAACATCGAGGGTACTGAACGCTTAACAACCATCATCCTCTTCTCAAGCATGTTGATAGCTTTCTGGGTATTCCTAGGTTACGAAACCCTCGCCGCCGGGCTCGCGCTACTCACTCTCTCCATCACCATGAGGTTTTATGCTGTAGCCGCAGCCAACGCTGTCCAGAAAGCACGTGTTCTAGCAAGTTATGAGGGGTCGTTCAGCGACGAGCCGGTCAGGGTCAGCTTCACCATAGTTAACGTGAGTAGGGTTCCGATAGCTTTCCTAGAGTTCCTACTACATCACAGCCCATACCTGAGGGCGTCCACACAGACCTCCGGCACCACCTACCTACCGCCTAGGGGTAGCGTCAAGATCTCGTTCGTCTTTGATGGGAGGGCGGGTAAGCATCTAGTAGGTCCGTTGAAGGTCGTTGTCAGGGATCCTCTAGGACTTTATAAATCCGCTGAGTTACCTGTAGGTAGCCCTGTCGAGGTTAGGGTGATGCCGAAGCCTTCGGAAGCCCTGCTACGCAGGGCTCTCATAACCTCTAAGGTAGCGGCTCTCTCAAGAACTAGGAGGGTTGGTGTGGGTGTGGAGTTCTACGGCGTTAGGGAGTATATGCCTGGCGATGAGTTGAGGAGGATTTCCTGGAGGCATTACTCGCTGTGGGGCAAGCCTTTCGTGAAGTTGACTGAGGAGGAATCCTCACTAAACCTAGTCTTCCTAATCTACCTGAGTAGGGAGGCTTTCTCAGGAGTCTACAAGTACACGCCGTTCGAGCACGTGGCTAGCGTGGTAGCGTCCATAGCTAGGTACTCAGCAAGGAGGAATGACTTGATGTGTCTGCACGCATCGGCTGGCGAAACCCACATACACACCCGCTTAATGAGGGGTAGGAGAGCTTATCAAGAGATCATGAACTCGCTCGCGGAAATCCCGTTCAACCCGGATCTCCAGGACTTCACACAATTTAAAACACTGAACGAGGTTCTCAGCGAGGTATACCGGTACTTGCCGAGGGATAGGTCCATAATATTGTTACTGACCACCTCATCCACCCTGATTAAGGAAGCACAAAGACTCCAGAAACTCATGACCTTCCTCTCCAGCAAGGGTCACGTCACCTACGTCATATGCCCCCTCACGCAAGCGTATGAGGTTAAGGGGTTGCCTGAGTGGGGTAAAGCACTCTACAGACTGAAGACTTTCGAGACCGTGAGGAACGAGGTAATGAGCATAAGGAAGGTGAGGGAACTAGGCATCCCAGTGATAGCGATGGGTCCTGAAAACATAGTACAGGAGGTAGTTTCCAGGCTAGAAACCCTGAGGGGTTAGGCCTGAGAACAGTCTCGAAAGACTTAACGCAAGGTTCTTGCAGGAATTTAATGAAATAAAAATAAGAAACAAGCTATTATATTCTCAGGTAGGCTCTTAACGTGTACACTATGAATGACACTATGGCGGAACCCCCGACAGCCCCGGCACCGCCCACGTAAAACACGTCCCTAAGCCTCTCAGCTCCTAACGCCTTAGTTAAGGCTAGTCTAGCGGCTACGGTGACTAATACTGCTATGCCTGCCGGCGGGTTGGAGATCATGAGTCCTGTAGCAAGGAGTATTCCTATTTGTCTTTCAGGACCTCCGACAAGCTGTAGTATGAACCCTATTGGTGCCCAGGTCAGTAACCACCTAGCTAGTTCTGGATCCGCGGCCGCCTTAGCTGTGGCTGCCAGGGTTTTAGCTGCCGGCGGGTACAGGTTTAACCCAACGAAGTATGCGTTATAGAATATAGCGACCAGCGTTAGCGACACCCGCTGAGTTATTAATGAATTACGGTAAAGTACGGGTAGGGGGCTTCATATCCTCCGAGAACGGTGGTGCTTCAACAGCTAATGGGTGGATACCTGCGGCGGTCCTCGAGATTCCGGTGGTTGACGCGCCCGCCGACGGCAGGGCTCACCCGACGGGCGTGATGGGTTCTATGGGTCTTCACAAAGTTAAGGGGTATACGTCTCTTCAAGCCGCTGTAGGCGGGAGTAAGGAAGCCGGGACATACGTTGAGTTATTCGCTCGCGGAGCCTTAGACAAGGTTGATAAGCTGGTTAGGGAAGCCTCCGTCCAGGCAGGCGGTATGGTCGCGGTAACCCGTAATCCGGTCAGCCCAGATTACTTAAAGGATAACGCGGCTGTCGGAGCGCTCAGTAAAGCTATCGAGGTAGGTAAGATAATGCAGAGACACTACGGTGACGCGGAGAGGATAGCTTATGAGGTGATTAAGTATCTAGGTGGCGGGAAAGTCGTTGATAGGGGGGTTGTCGACAACGTCTTGATAGAGACACGCGGCGGGTATGATGTAGGGAGGGTACTGGTTAGAGGCAGGTCCGAAACCTACGAGATAACTTTCTGGAATGAGTATATGACCTTAGAGAGCTCAGGCAACGTGAGGCTAGCCACGTTCCCGGATCTCATAGTCACCCTAGATTTAAAGACTTCGCTGCCGCTCCCCTCAGCCGAGGTCAAGGCAGGTGATGAAGTCCTCATCACGGTGATACCTAAAGAGCTCGTCCCGCTCGGTGCTGGAGTGAAAGACCCGGATATATTAAGGCAGGTCGAGAACGTAATCGGTAAGAGGATAGGGTGATGTGATGTGAAGAGGGTAGGTTTAGTTACTATAGGTCAGTCACCCAGGGTTGACGTAGTGCCCGAGATTAAGGAAGTGTTGAGGGATGTTGAGGTAGAGGTAGTTGAGTGCGGCGCTCTAGATAAGCTGAGTAAGGACGAAATCAAAGCTCTCGCTCCTGGGGAGGGCGAGTACGTGTTGGTCACTAGGCTGAGGGACGGTACTGAGGTCAGGGTTGCGCGTGAGAAGATACTGCCGTTGATGCAGGGATGCATAGACTCTCTCGAGCCGTCGGTTGATGTGGTGGGGTTGCTCTGCACGGGCGAGTTCCCGGAACTTAAGTCGAGGAAGTTATTGCTGGAGCCGTCTGATCTGCTGCTTAAGGTGGTTGAGTCGCTCAGGGTGAGTAGGTTGGGTGTCGTGGTACCTGATCCTAAGCAAGTAGACCTGACTAGGAGGAAGTGGGGTGGGGTGGCGCCGGACTTAAAGATTATTAGCGTGTCACCCTACACGGGAACCCTGGAAGATTTGAGGAAAGCCTCGGAAGAATTAAGTGATCGAGACCTCGTAGTGTTAGACTGCATAGGGTTCGGCAAGGAAGCTAAGAGGGTGGTGACCGCAGCGTCAGGCAAGCCCGTTCTAATACCTAGAACGCTTATGGCTCGCGTGCTCAGGGAGCTCCTGGGGGTCTAGGAATTGACTCAGCAACCCGTCTTAGGTGTTGAGGTCAAGGATGAGTTGCTGAGAGCTGCTGAAGTAGCGTTGACGCGGTGTCTACGCGTTAAGCCAAGCGAGTCAGTACTGATAATCACTGACGAACCCCTCAGGAAGATAGGCGTTCATTTATGGGTTAAGGCGAGAGAGTTAGGTGCTGAAGCTATTTACGTTGAGATGATCGCGAGGAAGGTCCACGGTGAGGAGCCGCCTAAGCCTGTCGCAGAGGCTATGAAAGCTGCTGACGTAGTTATAGCGCCTACGTCGAAATCGCTGACGCACACCGTGGCTAGGAAGGAAGCTGCTGAGAGGGGCGCTAGAGTGGCTACGATGCCGGGCGTAACCGAGGATATATTCGTGAGGACCATGAGCGTGGACTACGAGCTAGTTCAAAGGCTGACGGAGGCGGTGGCTAAGGTTCTGGACGAGGGTCGTGAGGTCAGGGTTGTGACGAGTCTTGGGACGGACCTGACCTTCTCTATAGAGGGCAGGAAAGCTAGGAGAAGTACCGGGGTGTTGGTCAACCCGGGTGATTGGGGAAACTTACCTAGCGGTGAGGCGTACATAGCTCCCGTAGAGGGTACTGCGAACGGGGTGGTGGTCGTGGACGGGTCGATGGCCGGTGTCGGAGTATTAACGCAGCCTATAAAAATATTGTTTAAGGACGGCATAGCTACTCAGATCGAGGGAGGGCTGGAGGCGGCGAAGCTCAGCGAACTGCTCTCAAAGTACGGTGTTGAGGCACGTAACTTAGGGGAATTCGGTGTTGGGACGAACCCTGGTGCTAGGATAAGTGGTGTCGTGTTAGAGGATGAGAAGGTTTTGGGAACGATCCACATAGCGCTCGGAAGCAACTTCGACTTCGGGGGGAGGGTTAAAGCACCCGTACATCTAGACGGCGTGGTGACGAAGCCTACCGTATATGTTGACGGGTCCTTACTGATGAAGGACGGGGTCCTCCAAATAAGTATCTAGTTGAGGAGTTGCTGGGTGTCTACGTTGGTGCTGGAAGTGATTAAGGGTAGGAGGAGTGTGAGGAGTTTTAAACCAGACCCGATCCCTGAGGAACACCTGAAGCTAATTCTTGAGGCGGGGTTGTGGGCGCCGAGCGGCGGCAACGCTCAGCCCCGGGAATTCGTTTTAGTTAGGGAGAGGCAGGTCATAGACAAGATAAGGTTATTCTCTCCCGGACTCTTCGGAGACCTCGAATGATAGTTTTATGCGTTAATAGGAATCGAATTAAGAGAAGGGATGAGTCAGGGAAGCAAATCGCGTTGATGGACGTCGCCATGGCTGCGCAGAACATGATGCTTGAAGCATACTACCTGGGCGTGGGGGTTCAGCTCTCTGTGGTCATTGCCTCATTTTTGTTCCCCTGCATCCCGCTCGGGTTTTCATCGGGCTTGGGGGCGTTCAGGGCCACCCCAAAGACCCCACATCTTGAGTACCATAGCCATCCCCTCAGGGAGAGCCTCCGCAGGCTCTCCACCCCTCACAGGGAATTCCACCAAAACGTATAGTAATGCCAAGCCTTATAAACCTTTACGAAACTCATAGACATCATGAGATCAGAGGGTAAGACTTCAGAGGAGCTCGAGAAACTCCAGAAACACATCGAGGAAGGAAAACACCTACTAATGCATAGTGAGGAAGACTTCATAAAATTCCTGGACGAGCTAGTTAAGGAGCTCGTGAAGATAGTTAAGAAGTCTTAACAGGGTCTCACGCAAACACCAATTTCCAGCTAAACGTAATCACCTCCCCCCATGTCCTAAGAAAGGTACTAACCCAAGGAGTTTCTCGTAGAGACTGACGTAGACGTATCCTGCCTCAGCGATCCTGTAGAAATCTCTATTGCCTTCTCTAACCTTATAGATTAATCCGCGGTTCTCCAGCTCTATCAAGAGTTCTGAGCACCTATCCAGCGGCATGTTAGAGCGTGAGCAGAGCTTGGTTTTCCCTAAAGGTTTCTTAGTTAGAGCTACCAACATCTCGTAGATGATTTGATGTGAGCACCTATACCTCCTAGCTGACCCCATCCCTCATCTCCGGAATTAACGGATTACTCCCCGCAGACTATCTTTTCCGAGAGCTCGCTTATCCTCGTCTTCGAGTGTATTTGCGCGCCCTCATAAACCTCAGCATCTTTAACGTACCGTAGTTCCTCGACCTCAGCTCCACGCTCAACGAGCACTGAGTTTGCCTCAACGTAACCTACCTCAGCCCCCCTCCTGATAATCACCCTATCACCGATTACGCGCTCTACCTCAGCATTCCTCCCAATCTCTACCTCGCAACCAACAACCAATCCCGAAACCTCCGAGTCTTTCCCGAAGACAATCTTCTTCCCAGTAAGCCTCCCTACCCTCACACCCCCGTCAACCCTGGCTTCAGAAACCACCACGTCGTGCGCTCTCATAGAGCCTGAGACGTCGAGAACCCCGACCTTAACACGCTCAGATACCTCAACAGAACCAGAGACCCTCAGTTCTGCTGCTTCTAGAGTGCCTTTAACGTTGAAGGAGCCTGAAGCGCGGATCTCCCTACCTATAAGGTTTCCCGAAATCCTCGCAGAACCGCTTACCTCAAGAACCCCTACCTCAACATCGCCTTCAATACTTAGCGAGCCGGACACGTCTGCACTACCGAGCTTTAAAGGTCCCCTCAACTTAACGCTACCGCTCACACGTAGCTCCTCCACAGCCATAACGTAACACCACCTCAATAAACGTCTCGGAACAAATAACGTTAACTCACAAATTGTGATCTAGTGAGGGCTGATCATTCCTAAAACCCTAAACCAGCTTGCGGAAACCCCTACGCGTTAGGAGTGTTAAGGAGTAGGAGATTAAGCACGCTACAGTCCACGCGATTATGCCGAGCACCCCTAAACCTAAGAAAATCTCTTTCTGTTCCGTAGGTAGGTTGGATGCCAGCACCGTCAAGCCCCATAGAGCGTTTACCGCGCCGTGTAGGGATGCGGCGGGCAAAACGCTGTTCGAGGAAGTCGTCAGCAGTAGGTGTGGGTAGGTTAACGCGATAGTTAGCAACGTGAACAGGACTATACCGAAATACCTGCTGATTTGGTAGTTGAATCCTAGGAGGATCGTTGCAGGAGCGTGCCACAAACCCCATAAAACACCCACAACCACAGTGTTTCTTAAGCTAGGGCTACGGCCTAGAAGGTCGTAGAGGTAGCCCCTCCACCCAATCTCCTCCCCGAGAGCGAAGAACGCGTTTACGGACACCGCAGCTAAGTACGCGAGCACTACCTGAGCATAAGCTGACGTGGTGGCGATGCTGATCACCTGCTCCTCACTCATCGACGTGAAGATCTTTCGCAGTGAGTCAGCTATGAACTCAATGTACGCGCTGAAATCAAATAACCTCATAGGTAACGCGATAATCAAGTAAAGCCCTAAAACGGCGTAAACCACCAGCGGCGCCAGGAAATACAGTATAATAGACCTCTTAGAGAACCCGAGGAACTTCCTGAAACTAGCCGGGATACTCTCCTCATAAAGCACTAAGCATATGAAGACCGATAAAGTAACGCCCCACATCCTAGCAAAACCCCATAAAAATCCGGGTAAACCGAACAACAAAACAGCTATATCCATCACTAGAGCGATCACGTAAGACAAAACAACGAAAGTTAGTATCTTTAAAACCACGCCCCCGCCCAACCACCACCCCACACAATATACTGAATCAGTAAATATATGGCCGGAGCTTCCCTAGACCGCAGACACTGCCTAGGTTTTGAGTATTGATAGCGCGTTAGTTATGACGCTGATATCGCTTAAGATCATCGCGATAGCGGCTAGCTCGGGGGTGATGAATAGGTTTAGCGATGTGTAGAATGCTCCGGTAGCTAGCGGTATGAGCGCGGTGTTGTATATGAAGGCCCAGGCAATATTCTGTATCATCTTCTTTTTAACGACCCTACTGAAGTTGAGTAGGAATAGGAGGGTTCTTAAGTCGTTGCTCAATATTACGGCGTCACCCGCTTCCTTCGATATCTCAGCACCACCCCCCATCGCTACCCCGAGATATGCTGTGCTAAGTGCTGGCGCGTCATTGATTCCGTCACCCACGAAGACTACCCTATGACCCCTTGACTGCAGGTCCCTGATTAATTCCGCTTTATCGCTCGGTCTTAACCCCCAGTAAGCGAAGTCTAGCTTAAGCAAATCCTTATAGTACTTGACGCTTGGCTCCACGTCCCCGCTAGCGAGTCCGACGCGGTAACCCCTACTCCTTAACTCCTCAATTACTTGCGGGACCCCTTCCTTCAGCTCATCACCGATCTCTAAAACAGCCGCAACTCTCGAGTCCACCATCACTAGTATGGGGGTGTTCCCCCTCAACCCTATCTCATTAACTTGCCTCAAGACCTCCTCACCCACTGAGACGTCGAGTCTAGACGCTAACTCAAGGTTTCCGGCAGCAACCCTCACCCCGTTAACCAACCCGAACACCCCCTCCCCAGGCACGTGCACGTACTCGTCAGGATCGGAGCGCGCCACGCCCTCCTCCTCACACTTCTTAATGATGGCTTGGGAGAGGGGGTGTTCACTACGTGACTCAACGGCACACAGTAACTCAAGAGTCTTCCGAGAGTCGAGACCGTTAACGAAATGCAGTGCCAGAACCCTCGGCTTGCCGACTGTTAGAGTGCCTGTCTTATCGAAAACCACCATATTCGAATTCAGTGCTTTCTCGAAGACCTCCCCGGCCCTAACCAACAAGCCCGTTCTAGAAGACCTTAGAACAGCGATTGAGACAACTAGCGGTGTCGCTATGCCTAGCGCGCAAGGGCATGCAACAGTTAATACCGCAGCCATGAACATTACGGCGAGCTGGACACTACCCCCCGCAACCCACCAATACGTGAGAGTAGCTAACGCGATGAACAGAACCACCCACGTGAAGTACCCAACCACCCTATCAGCTAGTCTCGCTAATCCAGGCTTCTGATACTCAGCCTCTCTAACACTCTCGACCACGTACGCGATGAGGGTCTCATCCCCTACCCTGGTAGTCCTTACCCTCAAGTAGCCTGAGTACAGGAAACTCCCGGCTAGCACCGGATCCCTACCCTCACCCTTCTTAACTCGAGGGACCGGCTCGCCGGTGAAGCTAGACTCGTCCACGTACCCGAAACCCTCCACGACAACCCCGTCAACCGGTATGATCTCGCCAGCCTTAACCTCTATGACGTCACCGGCCTTAACCTCCGTCACAGATCTCTCGACGACTGTGTCGCCGACAACTACCCTGACCCTACCTCTAAGTGAGGTGATGAGGTCCTCAAGCGATTTAAACGCTCTCTTACGCAACCTCTCCTCCAAGTACTTACCGAACCCAACGAAGCCTACGACCCCTGCAGACGCTTCGAAGAAGGAGGACGCGTGGAAGCCGCTGTGGAGGTGTAGTAGGCCAGCTACCGACGCCACCCCGGCAACGAATGTCGAGATTGAGGATACGGCTATGAGGGAGTCCATGATAGGCGTCCCAAACGAGAAAGCCTTAAACCCCCTAACGATTATGTCGTAGTTGAGCGCTATAGCCACTGCAGCCGCAAGCATGAGAACCGCGCTAGACCCGCGATCAGTGAAGTACGCGTTATTAGTCAGCATCGAGTACGTAGATAGCGTGATGACGCTTAAACCTATCAAGAAGGACGCCAACCTCCTGTAAAGCAACAACCTCTCGGCGACGACGCTGGACCTCCCCCGTACCTCAGTAATTAATTCCGCGCCGAAAGACCTCAACCTACTCACGACTTCCTCTCTAGTAGTTTCGAGAGGGTTGTATAGGACTGTCACCACGCCGGACGCTGAAGACACCCTGACGTCCAGAACCCCCCTCACCTTCAGAATCCTCGATTCTAGCGCAGCCCTCTCCTCCCCGCTGAAACCCCTTAAGTCGAAGTGGAGCTTCTCTTTATAGACGTCGTAACCAGCGTCTCTAATAGCTTTATACAAGTCTCGCAGGGAGCACACACTCTCATCATACTCTAACTCAGCCGCGCCAGTACTCACATCAGTGTTAAAGAAACTAACGCACCCTAACGACCTAACCCTCCTCTCGATTGCGTAGACACAGGTAGGGCAATCAATCCCCACAATCTTTATCCTCACTCTACTAACCAAGAAACACTACCCCCACTACCCGGTAAGTACCTTTCAACGCTTACTACGCTGATTAAGGCATGCCTTGAGGACCGTGCGTCAAGTAATACTCAGGATTCTTCTCAAACTCGCTTAAGCAACGCTTACTACAGAAATAGTAGATCCTCCCCTTATAGACTGTCTTATACTGCGTCTTCTCAGAATCAACCAACATACCGCAAACAGGGTCTAAGTGCTTAGCCACCTCAAACACTCCAATATCATATACGTTAACAATGTTATAAATACAGCCCCCAGCATAGCGAGACCCGGCAACGCTTAAGTTTGTTCCCCGCTTAATTATTGTAGACGTGACCTGGCTCGGTGTTAGGTATGAAGGTATACCGAGTTAACGATGTCGAGGTAGTCTTGATTAAGGGTGATATAACGGATGTTGAAGCAGACGCTATAGTCAACGCGGCTAACCAATATCTAGAGCATGGGGGAGGGGTGGCTAAAGCCATCGTTAAGAAAGGTGGTGAGATAATCCAGTTAGAGAGTAGGGAGTGGGTTAGGAGGTATGGACCGGTTCCCGTAGGCGGGGTGGCAGTAACTACCGCGGGCAAGCTCAGAGCTAGGTACGTAATACACGCTGTCGGACCTGTTTACGGCGATCCCGAAGGAGACATTAAGTTAGCTTCAGCCATAAAGAATAGCTTAACCAGAGCCGAGGAACTAGGTCTGGAATCAATCGCTCTACCAGCAATATCAACCGGGATTTTCGGGTACCCACTCGACAAAGCAGCTTCAATCATGGCTAACACACTCAAAAACCACGAATACGGGAAGCTCAGGAAGGTTTTGGTCGTACTATACACTGAGGAAGCATACAAGGTATTCGAGCAAGTGTTTGATGAGGTGCTGGGAACTAGGTGAGCGCTAGGAAACCTTGTCTTGCGAGGTGTTTTATGTAGTTCTTTTCACTATTAAGAGTCCTAGAGGGGTCGGGATCACGCGGTGTGTTAGTTGCTTCTGCTTCTTCAAGAACTCCCTGGTCTCCTCGTCGAGTCCGGGTATTAATGCGTTGTGGAAGATCCCGAGACCCACCCTACTCAATTTCTCGGGCAGGATTCTTAGAACGTCTATGTATTGTTTCTTATCTATGTCTACGAAGATCATGTCTATCTCGAAACCTTCCCTCTCAAGAAATCCTACGACGTCCTCATTCAACGTAATCAGCTCCACTAACGAACCCTCCCCAAACAACAGGCTCCCCAGTTTCTCAACATTCTCCTTCAGATACCCATACCTGCGGGAATCCCTCTCAACAGCATATAAGGAAATCTTACCCCGAGGAACGGTTCCCGCGATCCCGTACAGCATCCACGAAGTAGAATAACCGACCCCTGCACCAGCATCGATAAACACCCTACCACCCAACATCGCAACATAGTAGGAAAGAGACGCTAGAACAAACCCGTCCTCCCGATCTATCGAACGCACCCCAACCCTCCTCGAAAGCTCCTCTAAGAAGGTAACGCTCCCCAGAAACCTATTTAGGAGATCGTCGTACCCTTCACGAATCAAGTCGCTGTCAACCCCCGCGCAACCCCTCCAAGGTCAATGGCTATGAGGGCATTAAATATTGCTATACGTGTCGTGTCGTCGTATGCCGGGTTGTTCGAGGCCTGCTTCCCAAGCTCTCGGATACTCTAAATATTATAGTACCTCAAAACCTAGAAAGTCAGGCAACCTGTTTGCTGTTTAGAATCGCTATGTAGAGCAAATTCACCACTATCTATTCATAAAAATCTTTTCATCGAATAAAAGATATGAGTCTCTTAGAGAGGACTACGCAAAAATTATAAGCTCTGCAGTTACACTATAACTAGGTGCGTGCCTTGAGTAGTTTTGCTCAAGAACCCCCGCTTTCAGGGAAATTAACGTTAGTAGGGACTTAAGAAGTATTTTTACGGATTGGTTAGCTGGAGGACTCCGAGCCGTCGTGAAACTGTTTTGGTTTTCATTAGGTTTGTTAGGGTTGGTGTTGGTTTTTGTTTGGTCTGTCCCTGGATGCGGGGGTTTCCCCACAGCGATGAACCTGAGAAAAGATGAGGGAGGAGCTGTGGGTTGGGGTTACCCCGAGCGGGCGGATCCCGATGAAACCCAAACCCCTGAAGTGGCTTTACTCAAAAGGTGTTAAGCTCGTCTACCTGAACACCTCAGCATAACGTCTTCTGCGGGCAGGAGACCTAGCTACCTAGAGGGCGGCCTCCGCTTAATGCTTCCCAGCTTTGCCGAAGAGGAGATTGGGGAGCTCAGCCTTCTCTTTCCTAGCCAGCTCCTTCATCTGATTGACTGTCTCCTGGTCCAAGAACTTTACTGGTTCCTCGGTAGAGGTGGTGCTATCCAATACGATAGCTACCTCAGGGTCGCCGCCGACGGTTATGTCTACGTCCTCTGCTATCCAAGATATTATGAAAGCCACCCTTCTAGCATTTTCGTAGCAGTCGAGAGTTTTCTCAAGTAGGAATTTCGCTAGGGTCGTCGCGTAGGGCCCTCCGTGCCCGCTACACAGCGTTTCCACAGACTCACCATACCCTACGCCGTGAATGTAGTAAAGCATAGCTCTTCCCTGTGTGAGCTGCTCCCTCCCAGCCATTAGTACACCTATCGGCGATTCCTCCTTTATGCGCTCCCTATATCTCTCCGCAAGGCTAGCAACTATATCCTCAGCGATAACCTTCATCTCGTAGAGGGTGTCGACACCGCGTCTCCTCCCCAGCTCTATATCCAGTAGGTACAGGAAATCGTCTCTAATCCCCGTTAAGCCCTCAACAGCTAGCACAGCGTTGTTAATTACGAACACTTTGTTCGAGTACTCCGCTTCACCGCCGCGGATGACCTTCCGGTCGGTACCGATGATAACACCATCCTTGCACCTGATGCCTATGATCAGCGTCATCTAACCCCCTCACCCTATCCAGAATCCTATCGCTAGTAGTCCTCACCCTCCTCTCGCGGTTGAGCACCCTTATTAGGTCCAGCGGGGTCTCGATCTCAGAGCTTTTCCACCTTCTGTTCAGCTCCCTTATTAGGTCCAGCGGGGTCTCGATCTCAGAGCTTTTCCACCTTCTGTTCAGCTCCTTAACTACATCGAGGGGACTCCTCAAGTCAAACACCCACTCCACTACCTCCACATAATTCCACATAATTCTACTGTTCCGCTTTTTAACTCTTTTGGGTCTCATAAACGCTACGCAAGCTCTACGTTCGGTGCCTAGCTCTAAGATGTAGTAAGCACCACCGTTTCTCAGCAGATAGTGGTTCATTTGTTTGTTCCCCCCATCTGCTTCTCAACGGTCTCCCCGAGCCCCCTCACCGCAGTGACTCCCCGCTAGTCGCCTAGGGCTCACAGCCTCTACGGGTCTCGGGAGCTCGGAGGCATTAATTAAACATATTCTTCTTAGATTATAAACCTCACCGAGGATTCTGACGAAATCGTGAAGAGATATGGATTAGACAAACACGCAGCATCACCACACATAATAACATTAAGAGATCTCAGACGTCAATGAATATGAGCGTTGCAAATGATTATGAAAAACAAACAGCCCCAGCTTCGAGAGGTACGGCCCTCTCGTACCACAGCTTAGACCTCAAGCTACAGGGTCCTTCCTGATAGTAAGTTATGCTTTACGTATATACGTTTCATGAGCGCAGGGGAGGGCCATGAAATGATAGACTTAAAAAGCCATCGGCCCTCCTTTAGGTGGAGCCGCCGGCGGGATTTGAACCCGCGACCCCCGGCTTACAAGGCCGGTGCTCTACCCGGCTGAGCTACGGCGGCTCTCCTCTTAATGTTTTCTTATAGGGTTTTATAATGTTTATTTG
>Ga0080004_1164068_pt1 | contig 140432 bp, 139 predicted proteins | sample WasSprMetagenome_FD_69207 | JGI IMG/M metagenome (GOLD analysis project Ga0080004, IMG submission 69207) | Sulfidic aquatic microbial communities from Washburn Spring, Yellowstone National Park, USA - WS (SPADES assembly) (version 2) | ecosystem: Environmental > Aquatic > Thermal springs > Hot...
GGCCTAACCTTGAAGTCCGAGGAGACGTTTCCACTCCTCAGGGATTCCTTATCCGTGTTGACGAGCCTTAATGCATCGTCCTCCTTCAGGATTCCAAGGTACTCGTAGTATGGCTCTATGCTCGTAATCATGATTTTCACGCCTGCCTCCCTAAGGGCCTCCTCCCCCTCTTCGAACGGGAGCTCAGCTCCAATACTTGGGATGGGCATCGAATCTAAACCTAGTGTTGGGACGTGCGTCGGCACACCCACTCCCCAGGCCGGTTCCCGGGCTTCATATGTCCATCCGTAGCCCATATAGGGCAGGGCTGCACCGACAATATACGGGTCCCAGAGGGCGTAGAGCCTAACGTGGGTGGCATGCTCATAGCTAGGAACGAAGACCCTCAGGGTCTCCTCGTGCTCAGGCACCGTGACGGTGTAGGTCTCGAAGTGCTCGGGAACCCAGAAGTTAGGATGGTAAATGCTTGCGTACGCTTTAACAAGGTATGGGTTGCCATAATCGTCGGAGTAGGTTGTCTTAACAGTTATCTCCGCAGAGGAGTGGCGGAGCCTCAACATGAATTCCTCGATCCTTGTTTCCCCAGCCTCAACGTCACCCAGGCTTCTACCAACCTTGTCGAACGCATCAACATACTTAAAGCCGTCCCAGTAGGATCCAGTTATCTCAACGTTAACGTTTCTAGCTGGGCTTCCACCATTGTTGGTGAGCCTCAGGGTCAGCTCCGCGTACTTAAGGATGGAAGTGTTTACTCCGGCGATGGTTACGCTAAGCGAAGGCGCCGGAGGGGAGACAACTTGGACTTCGTAGGTCGACTCGTTTCCAAGCGTGTTTGAGAAGGAGGCGTTTCCAGTCAGCCTGAGGGTAATGTTGTAGGTCCCAGGCTTAACAGCCTTAAGATTAAAGAATCCTGATGTGTGAGTATCATTAAGCTTTCTCTCAACACTGTTTAAGGGCTCAAAGGCGTCTGGAGCACTAAGGGTTAGGGTTGCGTCGAGAGGCGGAGGCTCCTCTCCGAGGAACGAATAAAATTCTGCAAGATAGCTTATCTCAAGGGTTTCCCCTACGCTTAGGCTTGTCGAGGAGACGCTGGTGCTTACAACCCAGCCCTCGATAATAATGGGGTCGTAGGCTGGGAACAATACTTTGAAATTCTTTTTCTGTTCCGGAACAATGATTCTAACGTCCTCGTAGTGCCCGGGTATGGCCACCATAATGGTTCCCCCGTAATACGCGTGAGTAACTATGGGTATCTCCCCGGTCTCCCTAGTCCATTCGACACGCTCAACTTTAGCGAAGGAAGTTTCGGACTCCGCTCCCCAGATCCTTGAGACTATTCCAACACTCCTATTGGTTTCAAGGAAGTTCATGGAGTACTCGTACCAGCCTGGCTCACGCCTCCAAACCCTGTACTCCCTAACCAGGGTTTTATTCAAAACCTCGTAGAACCCAGCAACCTTAGTGAAGTTATACCGGGCGTAGCTGAGGTTGCTTTCCGAAGCAACAGGTATTTTAAGCATAACGCTCCCGTCAGGGTTCCTCTCAACAGCTACGCCGCTAAGGTTCAGCGCCACCACGGCCCCATTAGAGAGCGTCGCATTGACCGATGAGGAGTTGCCATATACTTTCTTAAGCTCGTCCCTTAGCTCTTCGGTGGTACATCCTGCGCTAACGTAGAGGCCCATGTCTCTCCAGAGCCTTTCGGCAAAGGTGTTGTTGAAGCCCTCTGGAACAACATATTCACACTCCTCAGCGAGAAGGCCCTCTGGAATAGCTTTACCAAGATATTCTTCAAGCCTCTTCGCAAACTCCTCCGGCTGCGCTGAAACCCTGATGAACCTGGTAAGCAGGATGCTGTTGAACTCCAAGCTTAGAACCAGGAGGATTAGAAGTATTCCAGCTATCTTCCTCCCCACCTTCTTCTCACCTCGAGGAAGCCGAGGAGGAGGGAAACCGTCGTCGTGAGGATTAGCCCTGCTGCGAGGAGAGTGTTCTCGCCCCTGAGCCTTAAGGCCTCAGCCCTAACTTTCTCCAACTCGTCTCTTAGAGAGGAAACATTACCTAGAAGCTCGTTGATCCTATCGTCCTGAATCCTAATCAGGGCTTGGCTCTGGCTGAGCTGGAGCCTAAGGTCCTCGTTATCCTTCTTTAACGAATCGATTTGCCTAAGCATATCCCCGATACTATGCTTAAGAGCTGTGTAGTTTGCCAATAGATCTCTGTAAAGCTTCCTCAGACTGTTTTCAAGCCTTACGCTGAAGCCGATTGTCTCATAGCCTGGGGTGACTACGAGCACGTTGAGAAGGCCCTCACCCCTAGTCCTCACGATAAGACTATTGCCAACCCTAGTTACGTTCTCCTCAGTAAAGCTTCCATCCGGCTTTAAAAGCCTAGCACCTAACCCAGCCGACTCACCCGAGTAGGTTAAGGTTACGATCGTCTCATCCTCTTCGAACTCTATTGAAGAAAGCTTTAGCTCGGGAGGCGTTGAAACGGGTTCGCCAACAACCCTAATCATGAAGTCTCCCGGTCTCTTGCTTGAAGCGTTTAGAGAAGCATGGATCGTGTGGCCGTCAACGTTCACGATGAAGCTGCTGTTCGAAATAGGCTGGTCGTCGTCAATGCTTATCCAGAGCTGAGTGCCGTCGAGGGTGAACATTGGAACAATAACAACGTAGAAATCCCCGGTTACTACGACATTTGGAAGCCCGATGGTGTACCAGTCTAGCTTAGCGTTCTTGAAAACAATGCTCGGGAGGAACGAGGACCAGTAAACAGTGTTTAAACCAGCATCCCAGATTTGAACGTAGAAAACCTGGGCCGGACCCCTGAGGATGCACGTGGCGTGAAGCCTTACCCCCGTTATCCTCCAGCTTGTCGAGGGAGGGGAGAACCTCACCATCGCAGCATAAGGATAGAAATCGCTCCAGCCGTAATCAGCATTACCATCATCGTAAGCAAGCTCGAAGGGGAAAGCGTAAACAGGTGTTTGAACGAAGTTGAAAAGCAGCTTTGAGAAGGCCAGGAGCAGGAACATGAACCTCAGCTTCTTCAAGCCTCTCTCATAGGAATAGGAAGAAATATAAAAATGTTGCATACGCGCGTGATGCATCATGTCTTCAAACGCATATAGCAACAATCTAAAACAACATCTGCAAACCCTTTTTATACACCCATATTCTCCTAACAATAAAAAGGCTCTATGTAGCTGTTTCAACGAAACCGCCATCAAGAAACTCTTCATCAAATTAATTAGCTCTAATGATACCATAGAAATTGTTTAAGGATGAAAGATTAGCATATGGTATCCCTACAGGATACTATTCAAACCAGTATTAGTACTGATGAAGAGAGTGAGAGGTCAGTAAAATTCCTATTAAGGATCTTAACGTTGGAGTTAGAGCAGGCCTGAACAGCCTGAGGAACCAAGATACTGTTTGAAAGTTTCTGGAGGAGGTTAGGATTCGTGGGGTGTTAAGCTTCAGGGAAGCGGGTGCTCTCGCCATTGAGCTAGGGAGACTTCACTAATATTTTTGGCCAAAAGACAAATGAATTTAAATCGCACCATTCCGAAGTTCGTCGGCTGTTCGGGTGTTAGTGAGATCAAGAGCAATATCATCTGTTGTTCCGTCGATCCCCCTGATAGCGCGCGGTGCGAAGGTCTCGTTGGAACACCTTAAGGCACGCTTTATAAAAGCAATAAAGGCGTATTAAGAATTTTCATTAAAGGTATGGAATAGGGGGAAGGTTAGGATGAGCAATTATTATCTCAAGTTGAGGATTTCGAGCAAGGTCCCATGGAAGGCTAGAGAAGAGCTTAAGCAATACAAGAGCAAAAGAGGGGAAAATGCGATTCTGATGTATCGTTTTATGACGACCATAGTTTCCAAGCGCACGCTTTTACCTGAACGCTGAAAGATTTTTGCTACCTTAGAATACTTTACCAGCCTTCTCCAGGTTCTCCAAGCGCTGCCAGTTCCACTCAATCCAGTTCTTAAGCCTCTGCAATGTCTCCGCGTTCTTAGGATCAAGAAGATGCCTCATCATCCTTTGAATCTTAAGATATTCCTCAACCGGCGTAGGCTTCGAAACCCTATAGTTAATCCTAAGCTGACCGTCCTCAATCTCGTAAATCGGAAACAGCCGGGTCTCAACAGCCATCCTCGAAACCTTGACCGTCAAATGAGGATCATAACGCCAGCCGAACTGGCACGGAGCAAGAATATGCAGAAACGCAGGACCCTGCTCGCTATAGTTAACAGCCTTCCTAATCTTATTAACCATGTCACGCCAAAGCCACAGCGTAGCAGTAGCAGCATAAGGAATATGGTGTGAAGCAACAATAGCAATTAAATCCTTCTTGTTTTCCTGCTTACCGGGAATCACCTTCCCAGCAGGGCTCGTCGTGGTCGCAGCACCCAGAATAGATGCTCCTGACCTCTGAATGCCCGTATTCATGTATGCACAATTGTCATAACATATATATATAAATTTGTCTAATCTTTCTAGTGCTCCTGATATTGCTCCTAGTCCTATGTCGAATGTTGCGCCGTCTCCTCCGAGTGCTATGACTGGTATTTTTCTTGCTCTTCCTTCTGCTGAGAGTTTTTCGAGTGCTGCTGCTATGCCTGCTGCGACTGGCGCGTTGTTCTGGAAGAGCACGTGGACCCATGGTGTTTTCCACGCGGAGTACGGGTAGATTGTTGTCCCTACTTCTACGCAGCCTGTTGCGTTTACGATTATTGCTTCTGGTACGGCTAGTGTAATGATTTTCGCAGTTATTGCTGGCCCGCATCCTGCGCATAGTCTGTGTCCCGGTCTGAATTTTGATTCTTCAGGTAGGTCGGATATTTTCGCCACTGGGTTTAGCTTGCTCATTCTCCTCTCACCCCGTAGAAATATGCTTTGTCCGTCTTACCCTTGTCGGCGAGTTCTTTTCCTTGCTTGTAGATGTCGATTACTCCTTGGGCGGGGATGTCTCTTCCCCCGAGGCCGTATGTGTAGTCGACCATTTTGACTTCGGGGTGCTTCGGGTAGATTGTTGCCGCAATGTCTTCGTAGACTGGTCCTGCTCTTGCTCCTGGGCTCATCACTTTCTCCATGACGATTATCCTTTTGAATCTTGAGAATAATTGCTCAGCCTCTTTAACCGGCCAGGGCCTGTATTGGAGTATGCCTACTACGCCTACTTTTTCTCCTTTTTCCCTGAGGTTTTTGACTGCGTGTCTGGCTGTTCCGACGGTGCTTCCCATCGCCACTATGCAGGTTTCGGCGTCGCTCGTCATGTATTCTTTCAGCGGCCTGTAGTTTCTCCCGGAGATCTCGCCGTATTTTTTGAATACTTCCTGTATTACTTGCCTAGCGTTCTCCATCGCCTCGTATTGTTGTCTTTTGAACTCGAAGTATGAGTCTTGGAGGGCTAGGACCCCGTAGCTCCTCGGGTTGTCCGGGTCTATCTTGGGCCCGGTTGTTCTTACTCCTAGGAATTCCTTGACGACGTCGTCGTTTAAAGCGTAGAAGTTTGTTATCGCGTGCGAGACTATGAAGCCGTCGTATGAGACGACTACTGGCAGTAGGACCCTGGGGTCTTCAGCGATTTTGAAAGCCATTATTGTCAGGTCGTAGGTTTCCTGCGCCTCCTCGCCGTTGAACATTATCCAGCCCGCGTCCCTCATTCCGAAGAAGTCCGAATGATCGTTGTGGATGTTTATCGGTGCTGAGAGTGCTCTTGCTGCGAGCGCCATTACTATTGGGAGTCTTAGCCCGGAGGCTGCGTAGAGTGCTTCCCACATGTATGCTAGTCCCTGGCTTGCTGTTGCTGTGAATGTTCTTGCTCCCGCTAATGAGGCTCCTATTACTGCTGAGAGGGCTGAGTGCTCGGACTCAACGTTTATATACTTGGCGTTCAGCTCGCCGTCGTTCACGTATCGTGAAAGGGTTTCTACGACGAATGTCTGCGGGGTTATCGGGTAGGCGCTTATGACGTCAACATTAGCCTGTTTGACGGCGTATGCTACAGCATCGTTCCCGGTCAGCGCGATCCTATGTTGTCTTGCTAATGCTTCAGCCATCATTCTAAATCTCCTCCGGAACCATTGTTATCGCCTTCTTTGGACATTCCTCGGCGCATATTCCGCAGCCCTTGCAATAGTCATAGTCTATCTTGACCTCGTTCCCCTTTCTGATTATCGCGGGCTCGGGGCAGTAGAGCCAACATATCAAGCATCTGACGCACTTCTCGTAGTCTATGACTGGTCTTTCAACCCTCCAGTTGCCTGTCTTATACTTCTCGCTCGTACCGCCGGCAACGCTTCCACCCAGGTCTATCTCTCTCCAGGTTACGGTTGTGCTCATTGGGCCGCCACCTCCTCGTATCCCCTCTTAAGCATTTTCACATTAAGCTCTCCAACCCTGCCTGGGAACCTGTTTAAAAACAGTTTTTCAAGTGTCTCAAGCCTAACTATTCCCGTCAGCCTCACTAGTCCCCCTAGCACGGGCGTGTTGAAAACGTAGGCTCCGAAAACCTCTTTCGAGATTCTAGCGGCGTCGACTACGCCCAGAGTCTTAACGTTTAAACCAAGCTTCTTCTTCAAGTCTCCCGGGTTTTTAGCCGAGTTGACTACTGCAACACCCTCCGGTTTAAGACCAACGTAGACGCTTGGGTCCTCAGCCAAGTATGGGTCTATAACTGCCAGTATGTCTGGCTCGTATACTGATGAATGTATGTCTATAGGGTCTTCCGAGAAACGTGTGTAGCCTCTCACCGGTCCACCTGTTCTCTCCGGGCCGAAATCCGGGAAAGTCTGAATGTTTTTGCCTTCTTCGAAGAGAGCCATGCCTATAAGCTGGTTTGCTAGAACAACTCCCTGGCCGCCCCTGCCGTGCCATCTTATTTCAACAATCCTGCTTGTTTTCACCATTCTCATCAGCCCCGGGGAAGCTGGAAAACACTTACTTATACACTTTGCCCCAAATCTGGGTCTTTAAAGTGGAAAATGTTTAACCAACAGGATTTAACTCGACGGCTTTTAAGCTTTTTCAACGCCGATAGTGGTTAAATAGATGGCTTAATCCTATTCTGCGTCTAAATGTCTAAGAGGCCTCTGAGAATAGGTGTGGTAGGTGCTTTAACGATAGATGTTAACAGGAGCCGGGGAGGAGCCTACAGTTACATGGGTGGTGGAGGATTCTACTCTTCACTCAGCCTTTCAAGAATGGGTGTTGAAACAGTTCTTTTCACAGCCTACGGACCGGATATGAACCAGGAGTGGGTGGAGAGTCTTAAAAAAAGAGGTATTAAGGTTTATGCTGTAGAGCTTGAAAGAAGCATCCTGTTTGAAAACGTTTACCAGGATTCCTCCAGGCTTCAGAAGGCTTCGGGCGAGCCCTCTAGAAAGATTTTCATCGACAGGAGTAGGCTTGCAGGTTTTGATGCTGTCCATGTTACGCCTGTTTTAAACGAGGTTGACCAAAGTGTTTTCAAAGAGCTTGAGGAAGCAGGCTGCAAGGTTTCTATTGACGCGCAAGGGTTCATCAGGACATGCGGTGTCGACGGGATTGTCCACCAGGTTAAGAGAATGCTTCCGGATGATGCTCTCAGCAGGGTGAACTATGTTCACATGAATGTTGACGAGCAGTTTTTCTTTCTGAACCATGATGTTAAGGAGCTTTTCGAAATCAACCCAGGGATGATTGTTGAATTGACTAATTCTGAACATGGTTCCATGGTTGTTTATAAGCATGGGTGTTTCTATATGCCTGTTTTCAGCGTTGAAACACTAGACCCGACTGGAGCAGGGGATGTTTACGCAGCTGTCTTCCTTGCGAAGCATCTTGAAACAGGAAGCCTAGTTGAGGCAAGCATTTACGCGTCAGCCTGTTCAAGCATTAAAGCGGAGAAAACAGGACCGTTCTTCGACTTTAACGTTAACGAGGTTGAAGACAGGGTTAGAAAGCTGAAGAGGCTTATTGAAAATTTATATTAGTGTTCCTTAGGGTGAAGGCTGATGAGCATACTGGGGAAAAGCGAGCTGCTGAAAATGGTGAGGAGACTGCCGATAATCCACCCGTTCGACGAGAAGTATATGGATGGAGACGGCTATGTTTTAACAGTGATGGAGGATGTTAAGCTTCAATACCTTGAGCATAAGAACGTTATTTCTAACGAGATAGTTTTCACGCCGCCGAACATTGTCGCACACCTTACTGCTAAAAGCCGTTACGGCAGAGCAGGCCTGTCTTTTTTAAACGCTGCCAAGGTTCACAGCGGCTTCGTCGGGAGGCTTGCACTGGAGATTGTGAACCTGAACAACGAGAGGGAGCCTGTAGTTGTTAAAAAGGGAGATCCTTTCATGCATATAGAGTTTATAACCAGGGTTGGAGAACCCTCTCCATACGAGGGCGAGTATCAGTTTCAATACATGACTAGTGAGGAAATAAACTTCTACCTGCCCTATCTTAGAAAGGTTTTCAAGAAGGATTTTGAGACACTAGCGTTAAAGTGGAGGCTAAGGGAAAAGCTGAAAAACCAGTAGCCAGCTTACACGTTAATCCTTATTAACCCAGCTCTGTTTCAAAAACAGTCTGCAGAATGGGGTTTCTGGAGGAGGCTGAAAGAATAAGGATTCACGTGGACCAGGCGTTGGAGAAACTGGGTTTTACTGCTAGAGCGAGGGTTGAGGAGCCGCCTATCCCTGACCTCGGAGACCTAGCAACCCCTGTTGCATTCGACTTGGCTAGGAAACACGGTTGCAACCCGGTGGAGACAGCTGACAGGATTATAGCAGCTATGGAGCTCAGCAGGCTGGAGGTTTTGAAGAGCGTTGAAAACGTGAACGGCTTCATAAATTTCCGTTTCGACCCGGTGAAGTACTCTGTTAAAGTTGTGAACGAAGCTCTTTCTAAACGCTGGGATTACGGAAGGTTTCCTGTTGCCAGCAGGAGAATACTTATAGAGCATACGAATTCCAACCCGAATAAGGCTCTGCACGTCGGAACCCTGAGGAATGCTGTCATAGGAGATGTTTTAGCTAGGCTTTTAAGGTTCCTGGGCCACGAGGTGATGGTTGTAAACTATATTGACGACAGTGGCTCCCAGGTTGCTGATAATATTCTTGCCCACTACTTTATGAAGATACCTATGGAGCCTCCGGATGGCATGAGGTTCGACGAGTACAGTGGAAGGGTTTATGCAGAGTACAGTGAGAAGATTGAGAAGAGTGGGGAGCTGAGAAAACTGAGAAGCGAGATAATAAGAAAGATTGAAGAAGGAGGGAATGAGCTGGCTGATTTCGCCAGGTTCTTCTCCGAGAAGGTTGTTGAATGCCAGCTTGAAACAGCGTGGAACTTCAAAATATTTTACGACTTGCTAAACTGGGAGACCGACGTGTTGAGGTCAGGAATATTCGAATGGGCTATGAACGAGTTGAGAAGCAGGGGTGAAGCCTACGTGGAGGAGGAGGGTGAAAACAAGGGGTGTTTAATGATTAGGCTTAGGGATGTTGAGGAATTCAGCAGGCTTAAGGCGCCTGACGAGGTTCTCGTAAGGTCAGACGGCACAGCCACCTATGTTGGAAAGGATATTGCTTACGCAGCGTGGAAACTCGGTTTAACGCCGAGAAGGTTTATGGTGAGGAAATGGGTTAAGCAGCCGAATGGAAGACTCCTTTTAACGACGCACTGGGATGGAGAGGAATACGATTACCCTGGGGCAGACTTAGCGATAACGATTGTGGACAAGAGGCAGGAATACCCGCAGAAAGTTGTTAAGCATGCTTTGAGAAAGCTTGGAGCCCCACCTGGGAAAAAATACCTCCCGTATCTCTATGAGGTTGTCGCCCTCTCCGGTGAGACGGCGAGCGAGCTGACGGGGATTGAGGGGTTGAAGGAGAAAAGGATGGTTCACATGTCCGGTAGGAAAGGAATAGTTTTCAACGCTAACGATCTTCTCAAGACTGTTTTTCAAAAGGTTTACGAGGAGACCCGGAGGAGAAACCCGTCTAAGGATGAGGAGTGGATTAGGAGTGTGAGCACTCATCTCAGCGTTGCATCCATAAGGTACTCGCTATTCAAGACCGATAAGAATAACATAATAGTTTTCGACGTTAGGGACGCCACTAGGCTTGAAGGCGACACAGCACCGTATCTTCAATACACCTATGCGCGAGCATGCAGAATACTTGAGAAAGCAAGCGTCGACGTGAACAGTGTGTCCGAGGTCTTCTTCAACACTCCTGAGGAGCTGAGCCTAGTTAGGCAAGTAGGCAAATTCTCATGGGTTTTAAACATTGCTAGTGAAACACTAGCACTAAACATTATCGCAGTATACATGAGGCATCTTGCAGACATGTTCAACAGTTTCTACGAGAAATGCCCCGTGATAACAGGCGGGGACATTAGAATGGATAGGCTGGCGCTGGTTAAAGCTTTCGTGATAACCATGGGCAACGCGTTTGAAATAGCAGGTATTGAGAAGCTGAATGAAGTTTAAATAAGCCCTGTGTTAAACTTTCAAAGGGGCCCGTGGCCAAGCCAGGATAAAGGCGTCGGCCTGCGGAGCCGGAGATCCTGGGTTCAAATCCCAGCGGGCCCGTTCTGCAAATTTCAAGCTGTCTGTCTGCGTAGCACGCTACGCTTAAAAGTCTTATTAAAAATTATAATGGGGGATGAACGCGCGCGTCAATAATCCTTTTGCAGCCATAGTCTCTGAGAAGCGCGTCTAAGAAATCTACATCATAATCATGGCTTCCCCAAATTCTATCGTACAGCTTTGCCTCCAGGTTGAAAACATCTTTGAGTTTCAACTTGCTCCTCTACTCTAATCTTCGAGACGCTTGACGTTAATCTTTTTTCACGTTGCAAAAGCCTTCTCCAACGTCTTGCAAGCAGCTTCAACAAGGACTGTTTTCCCCACTGTCCTCCAGGAGCTTTAGGGTTGAACAACTCGAGCGATAATATTCGCTTAACGAGTAAACGTTCACAAGCAATCTTTAACTATCTGTTTAAGCGAACCGTAAACAAGAATGGGCTTGTATACTCGCTCCGGAAAACCTCTTGTAAGCAGGGTTGCCTGCGACGGGAACCTGAAGAAATCTGTTGAACAAGCTGTCTCCCTCATCGGGGGGTTTGACAAGCTTGTTGAGAAAGATGACACAGTCCTTCTGAAGCCTAATTATAATACTGCCGACCCGTTTCCAGGCTCGAGCGACCCTGAGTTCATAAAGTGCATTATTGAACTGCTTTACGAGGCGGGAGCGGCGAGAGTCATTCTGGGGGAGCGGACGGCTTTTCTCCACAGCTGGAAGGTTTTGAAGCAAGCAGGCATCGTCAGGATTGCTGAAGAAGCAGGGGCCGAGGTTAAAGTATTCGGGAAAGACGGTTGGCGAACAGTATTCGAAACGGCCGGATGGCGGCGCGTCGAGGTTAAGGGAGGGCGATACCTGCGAAAAGTCTCACTCGCTAAGGAAGTGCTGGAGGCAGAGAAGGTGGTTTACGCTCCACTTATTAAAACGCATCACGCTGCAGACTTCACAGGGTCGATCAAGCTTGCAATGGGCTTCGTCAAACCGTTTTTCGACCAAATCACGTTCCACATGAGGCACCTCCGGGAGAAGCTTGCGGAACTAAGCTTGGTGGTGAAGCCCGGCTTGATCATCATGGATGCGAGAAGAGTTTTCATAACTGGGGGGCCTGCTAGAGGCACGTTGCGCGAGCCAAACCTGATACTTGCTTCAGGCAATCAAGTGGCAATAGACGTGGAGGGCGTGAAGATACTGCAAAGCTACCCTGGAAACAGTCTGGAGGGCAGAAACGTGTGGAGTCTAGAACAGATTAAGCATTCGGTGGAGCTTGGGCTTGGCCCACGTAGCGAGGAGGAATATGAGCTAGTAACTTCTTAAGGCTTAACGTTTCAAGTGTCGCTTGCTATTTGTATTCTCTGAATTCCGGAAGCCTTATATTTCATTACTATTCCAAATGTTGCTTATTGTCGATAGAAATCTGCGAGTATGGGGCTCAGGACGTTGATGACTCGTTAAAGCAATTATGGTTAAGCTTGACCCCGTGAAATGTTTAATGTTGAGCGTTTCATACTGCCTTCGGAAGAGAATGCTGACAAATGGATTCGTTTTACCCGTGGCAGCTTAGCAAGTGGGAAAAGCTTCCTTTTAGTGGCGAAGACCAGCAATAAACCCGTAGGGTTTGCGAAGGGCTCTGTCCCAGATATCCTCTCGAGGTTTCAGAACACTTCAGCACTATAGATGATCTATACGTGTTGCCGGAGTTCCGTGGAAGAGGCGTGGGCAGGAAGCTGGTTGTTGAAAGCTTGAAAACTCTGAAGGCTAGGGGGCGTGAAAGCAGTTAGGCTTAACGTTTTGAAAGAGAACAAGGCAGCGGTTAAGCTTTACAGGAGGCTTGGTTTCAAAACCCGTAATTATGGTATGGAGAAAACCTTTAGAAAATAGCTCGCGATCTTGCAGATTATTTAAACCGGCTGAACCTACTGCTCGCCTTGAAACTTCAAGCATGCTTCAGCCATTTCCTGAAGAACCTTCTTAGGATCCTTTGCCTTAACCACTCCGCTCGCTAGAAGAACCCCTACTGTGCCGAGTTTAAGCGCGGCGTAAACATCCTCGCCAGTCGTTATGCCTGCTCCACATATCACTTTAACCTGCGGGTTAACCTTGCTGACAATGTTTATCGAGTCTAGAACAACTTCCGGCTTAGCCTTTGAAACAGGTATACCTGTCCCTATCAGCTCAGGAGGCTCTATGGCTAAGAAGTCCGGGCTCAGGGCTGCTCCAGCACCTGTTACTGCAGGCGTATTAGTGCAGAGCACGCTTACGAGACTATTGTTTTCCGCCTTCTTAATAAGCGTTTCAATATCGGCCAGAATCAGCCTCTTCTCAGAATGGTTAATCAAAAGGCCTTCCGCACCCGCTTCCTTAATCATCTCAACAGTAATAGCGCCTGTGTGCGCACCCGGCTCCACCGGGTCAGCATGCTGCGCGAACACAGGTATTTCCACCGAGGATGAAACGTTAGAAATCTCTGTCGCGGGAGGGGCTACGACTATCTGCACGCCAGTATTCTTGTAAACAACCTCAGCAGCCTTAGCTATGTTTAGACAGCTCAGTCCAATCGACTCCAAATAGGCTTTGAAGTTCACTATTATCACTGGAGTCTGGATCATTTGCAGATGCTCAGCTCCTACTGTTTAAAAACTTAACCCTTTGAAAAACTAGTAGTAATACTTCCCCTGAGCCCTTTGAAGCCTGTCTGTCTTAGAGTCTTTCTTATTTATCCTGGGACGAAAGTTTTCAGGCTCCCTTCTGAGGGTCACATCCAGATATTTGAGGAGACTGTTCATGCCTTCGGCGACATTCAATGGTTTAGAGGCGTATCCTTGGACGCCTGGTTCACCATGTATGAAGATTAGCCTGTCTGAAAGAAAATCCAAGGCAGCAATATCGTGTTCAACAACGAATGCTGAAGCCTTCTTAGTCATGACAGTATGGCGTATCGCACGTATAACGACAAGCCTCTGCTCAACATCCAAGTATGCGCACGGTTCATCTAAGAAGTATATTGGAGAATCCTTTAAAAGGGCTATTGCGATCGCGAGTGCTTGAAGCTCGCCGCCGCTAAGGGTTTCAGCAAGCCTATCGTAAAGCCTATCAAGTTTAAGAGGCTTTATCAACTCGCTTTCAAGAACCTCAGGCACCTCTCCGCCGTAAGCCTCTTTCAAAAGGTCGCTTACAACCCCGTTAAACAGGCCTGAAACATACTGCGGCTTATAGCCTATCTTCCTAGCTAGGTCTCTGTCGGAAAGGGATTCGCCACCAGAGAAATACTTTAAAAGTTCTTTCAGCATTGTTGTCTTACCTATCCCGTTTGGACCAGCTATGCCTATGACTTCCCCAACACCTATGAAGCCCTTCTCAGCCTTAAGGTTAAAACCTCCTAGTGAAACCTCTATAGACGGCCATTCAAACATTTTCAATGCTGGAGGCTCCTCCACCGGGCTGTGAGCATGAAACATTATCTTCTCCTTTCTGAAGCGAATATTCTCCTGCCTTATGTATCCTTCTAAGTAAGAGTTTATTCCGACGCGCGCGGAGAGGACTTGAGACACAATGCCGTAAACCGAGGGTTGCCCGTAGATTATGACAAGGTAATCGGCGAGATAGTCAAGCAGCGTGAGATCATGCTCCACAACAACAACTATCTTACCATCCTCCTTCAGAGAGCTTATTAGCTCAGCCACGTTGAGACGCTGTTTCACGTCGAGAAAGCTTGAAGGCTCGTCGAACAAGTATACGTCACCCATTCTCATGAAGGCCGCTGCAACAGCCAGCCTCTGCAGTTCTCCGCCACTTAGGTTGCTAACCTTGTTGTCTAAAACGTTTTTCAAATCCAGTTTCTCCAAAACCTCGCTTAAAACTCCCTTCTCATCAACTTTTTCAAGCGTTTCCCTAACGCTTTTACCGCCGATAATCCTAGGAATATCGTCTAAGTATTGCGGCTTATAGATACACTTGACTCTCCCTTTGAAAATATCTTCAACCAGGTTGAATGAAGCATTACCCCTTAGGAACGATAGGATTTCATTCACACCCACCTCTTCACCAACCCTGCCCAGATTCGGTTTAACAAGACCGCTGATTATCTTAAGCACTGTCGACTTGCCTATGCCGTTTTCACCAAGAATACCTGTGACAGCACCCTTGGAGAGAACTGGAAAACCATAGAGCTTGAAAGCGTTAACACCATACCTGTGGAAAACCTTCTTCTCAAGCTCGTCTGGAAGGTTTACGACCCATATGGCGTTGAAAGGACATTTCTTAACGCATATGCAGCACCCGCTGCACAAGTACTCGTTTATTACTGGAGGACTCTCGTCCTCAGCGAAGTATATTGCTTCCTGCCCTATCCTAACTATCGGGCAGTATTTCCTGCAGGGTTTTCCACACTTCGTGGGTTTGCAGGAGCCCCTGTCTACTACGGCTACTCTAACCAATCCGTATCAACCTTGTAAAACTTTTAAAAACTATGTGAGAAAAAGCCTTGACTCGTCTACCATTCTTCCTCTAGTTCTTCCTCTTCCCAGTCTTCCTCCCAGTCTTCCTCCTCTTCCTCCCATTCTTCCTCTTCTTCTTCCTCCTCGTTAAAATCCTCGCTCATTTTGGGTCGGATGAAGCTTTGAAAAGCAGTATAAAAACATATCCCCTGTTTAAAACCATAAGTATGCTCCCTAAAACTATATTTCTTCTGCAGTCAGTGTTACTGTCGTCCTTTCCTCAATCCTTTCTATAACTCCGTCTCTAAGCCATGCTAGTCTATCAGACACGTCCACCATTTTAAGGTCGTGAGTAGCACATATCACCGTAGTGTCCCTTTCGACTTTAAGCCTGTAGAGCAGCTGAACTATTGAAAGCCCTGTTGAAAGGTCAAGGTTGCCCGTAGGCTCGTCTGCAAGAATTATAGAGGGATTGTTAGCTAACGCTCTCGCGATCGCAACCCTTTGCTGCTGTCCTCCGGAAAGCTCCTGCGGCCTGTGGTTGAGCCTATCCCCCAGGCCGACTAGGCTCAGAAGCTCAGCAGCCTTCTTACGCCTCTCCTCCTTGCTTATTCCGAGGAAGACCATTGGTAGCGCAACATTGTCTTGGGCTGAGAGAACCGGTATAAGGTTGAACGTTTGAAATATGTAGCCTATCTTCCTGCTCCTGACCCATGCGAGCTGCCGGTCGTTCATCTGCGCCAAGTTTATGCCGTCTATGGAGACGCTTCCGCTCGTAGGCTTGTCTAATCCGCCGATCATGTTGAACAGCGTTGTCTTGCCGCTTCCAGAGGGACCCATCACAACCACGTATTCTCCTCTCTTCACCTGTAGGTCGATTCCTTTTAAGGCCTTCACAACACCGCTTCTCAGGACATAGTTTTTAGTGACCTCTCTAACATCCACTACTATTTCCGGTGCCTGCAAGGCTGCTTCCTCTCTATGTAAAACTAGTATTTTAATCTTGCGAGCTTCCGGGTTCAACAGTTCATCCTCAGGAAATCGCCTTAAAACGTTTAGAAAAACCAGATAATAGGTCGAACCCGGTTTTAAACATACAGTAATGCTATTCTCTCCTTCACAAGCTCAAGCACGTCGGAATACTTTAAGGCTTCAACTTTAAAATCCTTGGAAAGCAGGCTTCTCCAGAAAGATGTAAACACCTGTTCATCATCCTTGAAAGGTTCAACAGTCAATCCTCTTTTCGAAAACTCCTCTTTCAAAGCAGCCACCGCCTCCTTTAAAACCGCAGCATCCTCTGAAATCACCAGTATGGCTGCCCGCTTTGAAACCGGGGCTCCGAGCGTGGACAACGCTTCTTGAAAGCTTCTCTTTCCGTAAAGCGCCACTAGAAGCTCCTGTTCAAAGCCCCTAAGCACGTTGTACCCGTGTTTAAAGGCCTGGTGAACATTGTAGGCTAGGAAAGGTATTAGCTCGCTCACTAGGCAAGCCGGGTTGAAAAACTGGATGAAAACCCTCCTGTTCTTCTTCAACTGTGTAGCTATGCTGACCCATTCTTCCGGAAGTCTGTCAACCGATAGAAGCGTGAAGAACAGGCCTAGCGAGTCTATGCTTCGAACAGGTTCCAACATGGTATTTAGCCAGGAAACTGGATAAAAACATTTATTTTATGGTGTTGAACGTTAAAGCTGGAATGGAGTTCGAAGTAATAAGCTGGGAGCATTTCTACCAGCTTACTCTGGAGCTTGTTGAGAAAGTTTTGAAATCCGGGTATATGCCGGATGTGATAATCGGGGTCTCAAGAGGCGGCTTAGTCCCGCTCAGGATTTTTTCAGACGAGTTTGAGAAAACGGAAATAGGCATAATAAGAGTTGCCTTCTACGAGGACGTTAAGAAAACAGGCCGTGAGCCGAGAATTCTGCAGGATGTTAATGTTGAAGTTTACGGGAAGAGAGTGCTGGTTGTCGACGATGTTGCAGATACTGGTAGAAGCCTAGAGATAGTTCGCAAGCATCTTGAAGGCAAGGGTGCGCGGGAGGTTAGGGTTGCAACCGTCTACTATAAGCCTTGGAGCTCTTTTAAGCCGGATTACTATGTTAAGAAAACCGAGAAATGGATTATTTTTCCTCATGAGATTGGAGAAACCGTGAGAAGCCTTGCTCAGAAGAACCTTAAAGAGGGCGGTAAGACCCTGGAGGAGTTCAGAGACATGCTGATAGACATTGGGCTGCCGCCGATGATCGTCGACAGCTACTTGAAAAGACTGAGCCGTCTTAAACATGATTGAAACCTCAGTGAGGTGCATGATCTTCATAGAGGATTTTCTCTCAGAGCAGGTCAGTTCACATCATTCGACTTATTTTGATGTTTAAGAACTATTTAAACCTGAAATCCCGTTGACACTTAGCGCAACTAGTTCTTGCTCAGAATCTGTTCGAGGATTGTGGAGGAAAGATTGTAAAGGAAATCACTTATCTCCACAGCCTCATCCTCTGAAAGCTGTATTTTTTCGACTTTTTCAAGAGCCTTATCATACAGGCTTCTAAGCCTATACTCAATAGGGTTTGAAGCCTCCTCGTTTACATTAGTGTTTTCATACTTGCTCATAGGTGGGAAAAGCATTGCCACAAGCATTCTGCTGGAAAGAATCGACATTCTCGCATATATGAGTTTCAAAGGCGGGGAGGCCTTCTTAGACTCCTTAAGATAGGCTTCGGCTTCTCTCAGGGCTCTCTTTAACCAGCCGTAGTCGAAATCAGACAGGAAGATTGGGAAATCACTCTTCTCCAACCTCAACCACTTCCTCCTGCTGCCGTTTTTCAGCTTCCGAGGATTTAACCGACGTAATATATCCGGCAACTCTGTTCAGAAGCTTCTTAGACTGGAAAACCGCGACCTTCTTCAAAGCCTGCTTATTCGCATAATAATCGTTACTAAAGAGGTCACCATATTTAAGCAGCAGCATTCTCGCAACCCCCTTAACCCGGCTGTCGTAGATCTTTCCCAAACTCGGGCCAAGAAAAGAACCTTAGCCTAATAAATCTTGTCTCCGGGAAAAGCTTTTAAAAAGTCTTTTGAAAGAGGGAGTATCGAGGTGATACGAAAATGGCATATGAACAGACTAGACCAGCAATAGTGCTTAAGGAAACAACCGTGAGAAGAAGCAAGGAAGAGGCTTATGAGAACAATATTGTAGCCTCACTTGTAATAGGCGAGGTCGTTAGAACCGCGTATGGTCCAAGAGGCTTAAACAAACTCTTAGTAGGCACAGTCGGGGATATCACTGTGACCAAGACTGGAGTAACTATTCTCAGCGAAGCGAGTATTGAGCATCCTGTCGGCAAGATAATAATAGACGCGGCTAAGGCTCTTGAAAAGGAGGTTGGGGACGGGACGACTTCACTCATACTTTTAACCTGCGACCTGGTTAGAAACGCATACAGCTTGTATAAGCAGGGAATAAGCCCGATTTCAATAGTCAGAGGGTATAATAAGGCTTTGTCCGAGGTTCTTGAAAAGCTTGAGAAAGATGCTAAACCAGTTGATCTTTCAGACAGGGAGATGCTTAAGAGGATTGCTGAAACAGCGATCACCTTCTTTTCATCTCCGGAGGAGAGGAGACGTCTTGCCGAAATAGTCTTGGAAACTGCTGAAAGAATTGTTGAGAAAAGAGATGGCGGATATTACGCGGACATAGACTGGGTGAGCATAGTTAGGAAGCGTGGGCGCGAGATTTTAGACTCTAGACTCGTAAACGGCGTTATAGTTGATAAGGAAGTCGTCCATCCGAACATGAGTAAAACGGTTAAAAATGCTAAGATTGCTCTGGTAGACTACGCTCTAGAGGTTAAGAAGACTGAAATATCGACTGAAATAGAGGTTAAGACCACTGAAGAACTCCGAGGATTCATCAGGGAAGAAGAGGAGATTATAAGGGAAAAAGTTGACAGGATAGTTAAGTCTGGAGCAAACGTTGTTTTCTGCCAGAAGGGTATAGATGAGCTGGCTCAGCAATACCTGTATAAGAACGGCATCACAGCGGTGAGACGGGTTAAAAGATCCGATATGGAGAGGCTTGAGCGAGCAACCTACGGTAAGATTGTTTCAGACCCTGAGGATATTTCTGAAGACAAGCTTGGCAGGGCAGACATTGTTAAGGAGGAGGTTTTCGAAAACGAGAAAATAGTCTTCGTGGAAGGCTGCCGAGAGCCCAAGGCTGTGTCAATACTTTTGAGAAGCGTGAACGAGGATCTTTTAAAAGAGTATGAGAGAGAGTTTAAACACGCGCTCTCAGCAGTTCTCAGCCTATACAAGGATTCAAGATGCGTCGTCGGCGGAGGTGCGGAGCTGCTTGAGATAGGGCGTGCGTTGAGAAGAAGCGCGGAGAACCAGTCTGAAGAGGATAAACTGATATACGAGGCTTTCGCCGACAGCGTGGAATCGCTTGTAAGAACCCTCGCTGCTAACGTCGGCATGAAGCCCTTGACAACAATGTCGCTGCTTAGCAGTAAGCATTCTAAAGATGGTGCAGGATACGGGATAGACGCTATAAGCAGGGAGGTGGCGGACCTGAATGGAAAAGTGGTTGACCCGTATCTCGTAGTTAAAAACTGGATGGTTTCAGCTGTGGAGCTGGCTACGACGATAATAGGTGTCGACGAAGTAATATTGACAGTGAAACCCAAGACGGAGGAGAAAAGCTAAGTCTCTAAGCACGCTTCTTTTTCAACGCTTCATTAGGATTCAGCCCAGTTTGAAACATTCTGCCATACTCTTTTTTTCAACGTTTCCTCCTTATCCATGGAATGAGAAGCGTTGCGGAAGCTATTGACAGGGTTGAAGAGAGCGCGAACATGGCCTGTAAACCTTGATAATCCGAAACCATTCCGCCCAAGTAGGGGCCGAAGGACATCCCCATTTGAAGCGAAAGATTGTAAAAGCCAGCGTAAAGCCCTGTTCTCCTACTTCCTCCAAGGCTTGAACTGATTGACATTCCTGAAACGGTGAACAACGCATAGAGTATGCCTCGAACACTCTGAATAATCAGGTAGCTGTAAAGATTCTTAACGGTCCCATAGATCCAGTAAACCATGCCTAAGCCTGCTTCACCTAAGATTAGGACTGTGATTCCTCCAACCCGGTCGGAGAGCCATCCGCCAAAATACATGGCGGGAACCTCGAGGAGGGCGCCTAACGCGATTACTACACCTATGAAAAAGGGATCGCTGCCCAGCTGAGATAGTGAAATGGTTAGGAACGAGGATGTTGCTCCCATACTTATTCCCGACGTTAAAATGCTTGCCGTGAAGCAGACGGCAAGTTTAACAGACGAGTTTCTTTTCTCCAGAATATTCTCGTGTAGGCTCCTCCTATCGCTCTCAACCATGGGCAGGAACAGGCTTGCTAGGAAAGACATGATGGTGAACACTAGTGCGACTGGAAAAATGTTCCACAAGTGGTCTCTGGCAAATAAACCCGTAAGAATGCAGGCGGCTGCCCAGCCCATGGATCCAAAAAGTCTGTATCTTCCCATTGAAACACCGAGCCGACTGTTCCCAGAAAGATCGGCAACCATTGATTGAGCGAGCGGCATGAACCCGGCTATGAACAAGCTTGCGACAAAATACCATACTGACATGCTGATAACGTCAGTCGACAGCAGTAGAATCAGACACGCTAAACTCCTAACGAGAAGAGACGTTGAGATAATGGCTTTCCTGTTACGATACTTATCGGCAATAGCGCCGAAGACTGGTTGAAGTAGAGAGGAAAGAAGACTGGTTATAGTCATGAGCAGGCCAATGGAGGCATAGGATAATCCTTGAGATCTTAAGTAGACGCCGAACAAAAGAGTGAAGGGTGCGAATGAAGCCCATACGAGCCCGCCAGTTACGGATATCGTTAACAATGCGCGGTCCGATTCCGGTTTCAACGTTTCGCATCCTTATTTCCAAATGTATTTGAGCTTTACTAATCCGCCATGTATAAAAATGTGTGCAAACATGTTAGTGCAGGCTGCCCAGCATATTTGCTTAAATTCTTGAAGCGTAAAAAATATATTGTGAGAAGGGGCAAATGCGGGTTTAATTGCGAGAATAGCAAGAGTGAAGTTCTCCAAGTTTATACCTGAAATCGATGTCACTGATCAAAGGTCTTGGGTTTGGAGGGATGGTTTTCAAGTATCTGAGGTTTTTATGCCCCTATGGCAGTTGCTTACAAATGGAAACATTCTGGTTCAGGCTTCTAGCAAGGGTCTTCACGACTACCTTGGCTTCGACGGCAAAATACTGCTTTCCACAGTTATGCCTGACGAGCTTATTGACAGGCTTGAAACCAAGAATTACTTCAGGCTGATCAACGACTTGAAGCCGGATGCCACGATGATTCCTGACAACTACACCTATACCGATGTCCCACTCTATCAGTCCTGGTCCCAAACCATACGCCTCGTCTCGTTCGCGAACGATTTCCTTAAGCCTGACACTCCTTTGATAGGCCTGGTTAAAGGTGCTAACCTGCGTCAGATGGATTGGACCATAAGGAAGCAGGTTGAAATGAACTATGCTTCCTTCGCAATACCAGCTAGAGAATTGTTCGAGGAGGAGAGGCTTGACGAATTCTTACCATATATCCTGTCGACTTTAAAGAGAAACTTGAGTAAGAACGGTTTCGAGTTTCTTCTCTACGGCGTTGATGCGAGACTCTAGGAGTATAAGGATATAAGCTATAGTAATCTTTCCTGGTTCCTGAGGGCGAAGCACGGGGAATACTACTGGGATGGGTTGTTCTACGACCTCAGAGACCCCATGATAAGGTTCGAGGAGTGTTATTGTGAAGCATGTGAGGGTATGATGCGCGCGCTAAGTTCCCCGAGAACACCTACATGCAAATGGGAAAAGAGCGTATGTGAAAGGTTTCTTTTCTGGGGATGGAAGTGCCTATCTGATTCATGGAGAAAGACTCTTCATACGATTTCGCTCAAAATGTGAAGAAGGGCTGGAGGGTTTACGTCAAATCCTTATGGACTTGGGTTTTCATCCTGGAAAAATTGGAAAAGATGTAGAGTCTGATACTATAACTTATCGGTTCACTATTCCAAGCAGAGAGCATGAAAGGTTTATAGATGAAATAGGAAGTTTTAAGCCTGAGCATATAAGAGTATTTGAGGAGTATAGAAGATTAAAGGGTGAGAAGGGGTGAAAGGGGCTAGGGTCTGGGGATGGGGTGATGACCTAGAATTAGCTGGGGAGAATGCTCAGATATATAAACAAACGCTGGAAAAGTACGACGGAAGAATGTTCCATTGCGATAGATGGTAGAAACCGTAGCAAAGATATATTGTTTAAAATCATCGTGTACATAAACGAACCTGGGGGCGTAGAGAGCTTAGTCAACGATCTCTTCGATGCTGTATTAACCAGAGATAAGGGGAACAAGATATACTTCGTCACAGTTAACTTATATGATCATGTAGCTTCAAACAAGAGGACATATAGAAACGACCTATCATTTGTGAAGGAAGCCCATGAGAAGCAGAAACTAATTCTTATACAGAAATTTAAGAAGCATCCGGAAGTCGAGCCGTTGTTGAAAGAGGGAAGAACCTTAGAGGTGTTCTCGCCAATCGCGGTATATTGCGAACTGGAATCAGAACGCTTCAATAAGGTAATAATGTGGATGAAAAACTATGATCTAGATCCTCTTCTAGACCTATGCACGTTTTTGCCAACAAGTTGATTGAACTCAAGATCGCTACCCGTATTCTAGGGTATGAGCTGGGTGGCAATACCGAGGAGCTGGCGATCGAAGATTTAGATGTAACAGAAAAAGAGGTTTACCTGTGGTTAGCTTAGAATAAAAGCTTTAAGACATTAATGCTCCGAGCGGGATTTGAACCCGCGCCCCGAGCTCGAGAGGCTCGTATGCTTGACCGGGCTACACCATCGGAGCTGGAAAACATTCTTCAGAGGGGGAGTTAAATCTTTTGCTGTTTAAAAAATATTCTGGGGCCGTTGAACTTTTTATAACCCGTATGCTCAGCTTAAGCTGTGAAGAGCAGAGTAATAGTGGTGACCGGTACTCCTGGAACCGGCAAGACCTCCTTGTGCAGATATATTGTCAACAGGAATAAAGACTGGATTCACCTGGATCTAGGCAGGTTCGCGGCTGAGGCTAACGCGATCACTGGTTATGATTATTCTTTGGAAACCGGTATTGTTGACATGAGCATTTTGAAAAAGGCTTTGCGCAAGCATGTTTCAAACAGCGTCGAAGAGGGTGTTCGCCTCCTGATAGATGGTCATTACGCGGCGGAGGTTTCTCCGACAGAGTACGTTAACTACTGTCTTGTCCTAAGATGTAGACCAGATGTTCTCTGGCGCAGGCTCCGCAGCGTCAAGGGGTATGGCGAGGAGAAGGCTAGGAGAAACGTTGAATCCGAGATTACGGACTACTGCTATCTGATGGCGAAGCTACATTTTAAACGGAAGAGAATCGTACAGCTGGACACGACCGGTGTTAGTGTTGGAAAAACCTACATCCGGTTTATGGAGTGTTATAGAGAAGGCTTTAGGTGTAAGGGGGATGTGGTTGACTGGGTTGACTTCCTTCTAAGGAACCCTGGGAAAATGAGCTTTCTTTTTCGTTAAGCCTTATGGTGAAAAGTACGGGTTTGGAAAAACCCTCTGCCGTTAAGAAGCCGTATCCAGGTGTCTGCTTCTTCAAAAGCTCATAGTCCCATGGGGAAAGACCCATTATGTCTGTCAGAACTCTTGACTCCTCTCCCTCGCATATCCTGTGGGCTATTTTCAGGCTTGTTGACTTGACTATTTCCGGGGAGATTTGCGACGGAAACTGTGACACAAGTATAAGGCTCTCGTTAAACTTTCTCATCTCTAAGAAAAGTTTCTCAGCAATGCCAGGCGGAGAGTCGCGCCTCCTATACGGCAAGATGTTATGCGCCTCCTCAACGACAGTAAAATGACTCTTAACGCTCTTGTTTTTCACTCTGAACTCGTAGAGTTGCGCTAGGATAAAGAGTGAAACCAGCTTACGAATATCTACTTCAACAATGTCTCCCAGCTCGAAAACAACATTCCTATCTACAATGTCGCTGATCCTTACCAGCTTACTCGTGTTACAGAATATTTCCCTACTCTGCCCAGTTATCAACGGCCTAAGTCTCCTTAGAAGCGCGAACTTTGTCTCGTTCTCGTAGAACGATTTGATGCTCCATCTCTCTAAGGTTTCTACAAGCTCGCTAAGAGAGTTTGAAGCAGGTATTCCAAGCTCTTTCTCTGCAAGTGTTTGCAGAAGCACTTCTCTAAACATGTATGATTGAGAAGGAGTGAAGCTGTATATTTGGTCGAAAATATCTGTAACTATTGCCACGTGTTCAGACAGGCTGCTGGCTTCAACCGGGTTAAGTATGTCTAAGGAGAAAGAGCCGAGTTTGAAAACAATGCCGTTAAGCTCCTCAGCCAGATGCCCATACTCGTTATGCCAGTCTAAAACCATAAAGGGATATTTAAGTTCCGCGAGCCCTCTTAAAACATGTTTCACAGTCGTCGTCTTACCGGATCCTGTTGAACCATAGACAGCCATATGCTTCTTAAACTTGTCTACATCGAGCCTGAACGGAATGATGCTTGAACCGTTAAAAACTATCCACCCTAGGTCAATAGTCTCCCTGTTTTCAACAGCATCAGCGGAGGGTCTGTATGAAGATGGGAGAAAACAGAGCTCGTCGTCAGGCATGTGCGGTGTAAGAAGCCTAATGGAGTTGCTTGCGTCAACCCGCTGAGCAACGGAATCATCCACCAGGATTCTTCTCAAGTATTTAACCAGCTCTTTCCCCGTCAGTCTGACGAGTTTTAACTCTGGGAAAACCGTGTTGTATACAGACCTTATTTTTTCAAAATCTGTTCTAAGCATCTTCACCGCCTCATCAACTCCTTCGCGACCTATTTCTCTGCTGACTACGAGCAGCTGGGCGAGAAGAACATCCTCGTCACGGTTTCCAGAGGGAAGCATATGGGTCACAAACGTTGTTGAGACTCCTGCTTTAAGAAGCCCGTTGACAAGGCCTCTGGTTTTTAAATAGAAATCCTCCTCTCCAGTCCCGGTTCCGCCTGTCCCCTCCTCCGGAAATATTGAAACAGCTCCAACTACGAACTCTGATGAACCCGTTTTCGCAATAAAGTAATCCTCGTTTTCTCTAAAAGAAAATTTTTCAACCAGGCTCGGCCGCTTGTAAAGCAGGAGAAGAACTATGGGGAGTAGAAGAATCGTTAAGAGTAGAGTGCTCCCTAAGGAGGGGAGGTTTGGGAAAAACTGGAGGTTTGAAAGGTTTTTCACAATGCTTATGAGTATTGTGATGATTACCGCTACATAGGTCGGGTCAGGCTTTATATTCTTGCCGTCAGCCATTATTTATGGCAGCATCCAACCGAATAGGCTTTCGCCCAGTTTACCCACTTCCCCTATTAGAGAGTTGAAGAAGCCCGATATGTTGTCTACGACTTGTTTCGAAACTCCGAAGACGGCTCCCAGCATGACTAGTGCCAACACTATCAGCAGACCCTCTTCTATGAGTTGCGACCCTTTCAACTTTGTTTTCAAGATTCTTTTCAACCCACTATTAACACGAGTCTTAGATAATTTAAGCACCAATGATTCTATCCGCTGATTCGCATAGTGAAGCTGCTGATAATATTGTTGAAAACCACGAATGATGCTGCGAAGCTTAAAGCTGAGTAAAGTATTGTTTTCACAAGTGTTCTGAATGCTAGGGAGCGGTGAACAAGTATAGAGACGCTTAATACGTATAGGAAAAGGGAAATAAGCTGGGAAAAATCCCCCTGTAAAACGGATGTTGCTGAAAAATCTGAGAATGCGTTGAGAATGGGGGTTGCAGCAGAGAGGAAACCAATTAGAGAGGAGCTTACTACAAGCATTATCATGGCTCTAAACCTGGCTTCTGAAAAAAGAGTCCTCCTCTCATTCTTCAAAGCCTCGTTTTCCCTAAGCAGAACCACATAGCTCTTCAGAATTTTTTTAGCAGAGACAGCATCCTTAACGAAAAGGCTTGAAGCAAGCCTGATTAAGAGCCTGCCTGTTCGGCTAAGCCCACTCGAATAGGATGTTAAAGTTTTCTCCATCGGATACCCGTTTATACTGTTGTGCATAGCCTTTTCGAAAAGACCACGGTAATCGGTTTTCAAATCTGGATCCGACAAAGTTTTGAAAACGGAACCCTCAAGATTCAGGTTTTCAGGACTATCCGCTAACCTACCTACTAGTGTTAAGTCAACGGTCTCTGAAAGGTTTTCAGCATTGTTTTCCTTATTCCGAGTCATCATAAGCGTGTAGACTAGAAGCTGAATTGAGAATGCAACATACGGCTTAAGCTTTAAAACAGGCATTAAAAAGGCAAGTGTTCCAAGCCCTGTTACTAGGAAAAAGCGTGTTTTACTCAACCCAGCAGAACACTCCTAATCCTTCCGATCTTGTCGAAGAAGATGCGGAACACTATCATGCTTATGATGAAGAATGCTGAGAAGAGTATTGTCGAGGTTTCTGGTGAAAACCCGGAGACCAATATTATTGGTATTGGAACAAGAAAAACGTAGAAGAAGAATAGTGAAACTATGGAGTTAAGTTTCAACGTGTACTCATGATACTTCATTCTGGCTTTCGACTCAAGGATTTTGAATAGCACTAACGTCTCCTCAGGATCAGCTCTCTGCTTAGAAGTGTTCTGAACCACGTGAGTAATCGCGTTCAGTAGATCCGGATATTTTCTGAGAGCCTTGTTTAACGCTTTCTGAATATCTACACCATTCAGATCTTTTTTAAGACATTGATTTAAGACTGTGTAAAACTCTTCATATTTTTTACTTGAAACGTCGCAAATAGTTCTATAAAGGTTGTTGTATGCAGATTGAGCTATTATTATTTCAGCTACAATTGGAGTTATTACCTCGTAAGCATGCTTATCATCATCTTTAAATATTCTTCTTAAAAACGTTTTCAATGTCACTTCTGAAAACCTCCTCCAGTCTTTCTAAGCATTTCCACGTGAATTTTTTGAACTAGAGCTTTAATGGTGAAATTGTCTGAAAAACGGTTCTCTAAAACCACTTTCAAGATGTCTTCATATTCTTCATAGAGGTTTTTCTCATCGATACAGCTTAAACCGGCTATTTTTCCGAAAAATCTTGAGGCTTCTAACCCAGTATAGCAGCGTAACTCGTCCGAAACAGTATGTCTCGAAAATATTTCATTAAGGCTCGAATCCTCGTCTATCAGAGCTATTTCCCAGACGAGCCGTTTAACAAAATTATTTGCCTCAATCCTTCTCATAACTATTAGCAGATCAAGCTCTGAAACTAGGGCTCTAGGAACTCTGTAAACGTCTACAAGCCTTTTAAAGAAACCCTTGCCGGAAGCAGCGTGAGCAGTATGCATTATTCTTAAACCGGCTGAGACAGCGCGGAACATCGCTTTAACATGGCTTCCGGTTTGAACCTCTCCCAGAATCAGGTAGGAAGGAGTTCTGTGAAGAGCCTTAACTATTTCAAGCGTCTTATTATCGCTTCTTCCCCTGGTTTCGAATGGTTCAACCACATACACTATTCTATGCTGGTCGAAAATCCTTGGGGGAAGTGTTTCAAGAGCGTCTTCAATATGCACTATGCGCCACCATGAGGGAGCAAAATAGCTTAGAAAGTTCAGGAGAGAGGTTTTCCCAGAATTCGGCTCACCCAAGATAGAGATGTTTGCACGATTAAGAATTGCAAGGATTAGAAATGCTGCAGACTCGGGTGAAAAATACTCTGATTCTAAAAGATCCTTCAAGCGAAGCACGCCTACCATGTGTTTCCGAATGTCTAGCACGCCCTTCCCCAATGTTAGGGGAGGAATATCTATCGATACTCTTGTCAAAATCCTGTTGAACAAGATAGCGGTTTTAATCGAGGGGTTGGAGTAGTCCAGGCTCAGGCCTGATTCTCTTTTCACAAGCGACGTCAGGCTCTCAAAATCTCTTTCTTTAAACACAATATTCGTACGGAGCCTTCCGAAACGGGCATGGTCGACGTAAAGCCTTCTCCCTACATCGTCTAAGAAGAAACACTGAACATCACTGTCTTTCAATAATGGATATATTTTCGACAAGCCTATGGAGGAGTATACTGCGTGTCTAACTATGGAGTTTGCCGGCTCCGTCTCACCTCGCGTTAACACTTTCAAAAACCTTAAGCCGACTTTAAACCTGTAGCTAAATATGTCTTTAAGCCTACCGGTTTTAAGCATTCTCCTAGAGTAGGCTAGTCGCAGAATTTTCGAAAGCTCCTTCTCAATCCAGAAGTAATCGTCAGTCTTGAAAAAAACCCTGTAGAAACCGCTTTTAGAATCCACGCAGTACAGCAGGTGACCAAGCACGTAGCTGTGTTCAGCCTGCCAAGTGTTGTGGAAAACCCTTTCGAATTCCTGGAAGCTGCACTCGGAAAAAAGTTTGATTGATGCGGGAAACCGTAATAATGGCTTAGAATATATGCTTCCATAGAATGGCCTGATGGAAAGCATTCCTCGGGAAGTATCAAGGTCAAGACTATTCTCCAGAAGTTTTTTGTAAAGCTCTTCCTTCTCCTTCTCAGCCTCCCGTGAGAGATTCTTTAATAATCCAACATATTGTTTCTGAACTTCAAGCAAACGATCATCAACATGAACCAGTATTCTCTCTGGCTTGAAATACATGAGCTTATGCATGATATCGCAGAGAAGCCAAGGATCGGTTTTTGAGGAACCTGAATACGACAGGTATAAAATCCTATTCCTGTAATCCCAGGCCCATTTTCTTTCAAAGCCGGTATGAAGGAAATTCTGTTCAACGCTGCTCATTTCGGAGCAACCTTTAGGAGTTCGCTTAACTCCCGATACTTCTTCTCGAGGTTTAAAATTCTAGTGTTCAACTTCCCTATATGCACCTTCAAATCCTCTATCTCCTGAAGTATTGCGTTAACCATCATGTCATCTTGGAAGATCATCTTCAAACCAGAATGGCGAGAAACCTATTTATTCACCAATACTGACCCGTTGGCGGTTATAAGGCTTAGACACTGGTATGATTCTGGGTTGAAAAAGCACATGGAAGCCGTATGGCTTAAGAGGATGATCATCCATGGGTAACCTGCTTGAGAAAACCCTGGTAATACTGCTTTCCATAATCCTCTTTGGACTGGGTTTAGAATACTTATCGGAGCGAGTAATACCTATGATTAAGCAGATTTGTGAAAGCGTGGCTAAGCTGCTTGCCGCAGGCTAGGGTGAAACAGTTTGAACGAAATCCTTGAGGAGCATTTGAAGGACGCTCTCTGGATAACTTTGACGCTCACAGTAAGCTTTACACTTCTTCGTGCTGCGAACACTGTTATAACGGTTTTTTCAACAAAGGTTTTTAACAGTATCCTGTTTTTAATAGGGAAATACGCTGATCTCTCAGCGGAATACGGAGGAGAGTTCACCATATCTATGCCGGGAAAACTCCTACTTGATTATTCAATCCTGCTTAAGGATAATGAGTATTCTATTGTGATTCATGGGATTCGAGTCTTCTACGGGACTTGGAAATACAGGTTTAACAGCGTGTCCCTAGAGCCAGGTGGAACATACTCTTTGAAGAAAACAGAGAATGGATTTGTTTTAACCAAACGATGAGCGACAAGCTTCTAGATTTCCTAGAATCATCACTCCTGATTTTTCTGCTAGTCTTAGAACTAGCGTTGGCTGTTCTTCTCACCCTAAGCAATGTTTCCACTCTAACTCGGCTTGCTGAGCAAGTGTGAGTAGGGATGCAGTTTTTAGAGGGAACCATCGCAATCGTCCTGAGCACTCTCCTATTAATACCGATAATAACTGTCTCGCAAAGTATCAGAAACACGTTTGAAAGAATAGAAGCAATAGGAATAGATTTGGTTTTGGAGAGAAGCCTTGCAGGAATCCCTCAGCAGAACCTAGCTGACTCTGAAACCCTGCTCAGCGAAGTTGCCAGGATCCTGGATTCTAACGGGCTTGAGTGGAGTAGAATAGAGCTTCTGAGCAGGAAGAATGGAAGAACAGTGGTGGAGGGCAAACAGGTCTCAAAAAATCTTGATGAACAACATACTAGGCTAATTAGAATAGTCAGAGTAAGTAGTGAAGACATTGTGTGCATAGTGGTGAGTTTTAGAAAATGATTAAAACATGGATGATGCCTATAGTTGCCTCGACAGCCATCATGGTTTTGCTTTTGACAGTGAACCTAATGGTCCAGTCTGGAAGCATTCTTCTAGAAGGCTTTTTGAAGCAGAGAGAAAAACTAGTTTTAGCCGACTCTCTAGTAAACGATGTTTTCAACAGTGTGGAGGATATTGCAGAAGCAAGCATGAGTTCTTCACAGGGTAATTTCTCTGAGTTTAGGAAAATCCTAGTGGATAGGATAGAACGCTTCAAATCTGAGAATCTTTATGGGGAATTTTTCAAAGAGTGTGGGATTATTGCGCAGTTTGACTACACCATTGAAACCCGTGAGAAGGAGCTTTTAATAGAGGTTACGTGCAGGATTCGCGTGAGTGATCCTGAAGGCTTATTCGAATACGAACGTGTTTACAAGACGGTTAAACGGCAGGGTTCTGCTCTGTATGATGGTTCAACGGGTTGAGATGTTTTCCCGAAGAACTCTTCATATGTTTCTCTAACGCTGTACTCTGCATATCCCACGTATCCAGCCAGCTCCCTCTGAGTCACAGGGTTCTTAATATTTAACATGGCCGAAGCCTCCTTTGATGCTGCATAAATTGCTGCTGCTAAACATATCATAGGGTTTTTACCATGAAAATAATAGTGTTTAGATTTTAAATCATTAAAGAGCCTGATGGACATCGGCCTAAGAATGTTTAGAAAAGTTTCTCTTTCAGCAAGAGATTGAAGCTTACGGTTATTTCTTATTATCAGAGATATTATCTCGTTGATCGTTTTAACTGCATCGTATTTTGCTTCTGCAATCCCGATTTCCCTCGCAATAGAGATCACGTTGAACAGGTCTCTCGGCCGGATTTTAAAACCTATGCTACGCAGGTACGCCTGTATCTTCTTATAGTGCGGAGCAATGTTTAAACTACAGGATCTTGCTGTGCTAACTACGGAGTATGCTGCAACCGCCGCCAAACTAATCTTTCTATTTTTAGAGCTGCGCAGCAATGTTAAACCAATACTGAGAGAAAACAGTCTTACTGAATGCCCAAGATGGAAATTGCTACAGACTTTGTCTATTATCCATTTCAGCTCATTCTCCTTCCTAGTAGCAGAGTAGAAAATGCTCTTCTGAAGTCTAGAAACATTGTTTTTAAAACCGTGCTCCGCCATGAGGCTTCCGTAGCAGGAGTCTCCGTGAGCCGTGTGATCCTGATCATAGGATGCGACGTACTTATCTATGAAGTCAACCACTAAGCCGCACCTGCTGCAAACAAGCTCGTTATCTGAGTTAACAAGTGGCGAATTGCAATCTGGGCATTTGAGGAGAACAGGTGGTTGAACTGTTTCCTGTTCCATTTCTAAAAGTACCATTAGCAGAACAATAAAAATAGCCACGAAAAAAAGCTATGTTTTAGGATAAGCTCCTTACTTCAGAAAGTATTAAAAACAGGGAGTGTACTGTAAAAGTGATGTTGAAATGATGAGAACAGGGTTCACGACAGAGGTTAATCGTTTAATAGGTAAGAAGGTTGCAGTGGTTACTCAAAGCGGTGAGGAGCTTCAGGGTGTTTTAGCCTCGCTGGATGTTGATACTTTTTCAGTGATTTTGAACGATGTTGAGTTGAAAGGAGGCAGGAAGATTCCTAAGGTGATACTCAACGGGAGTGACGTTAGGAGAATAGAGGTGAGGGCAGCAATCCTGGATTTAAGGAAACTTGCTGAGAGGATAGAGAGAGTCTTTCCGAAAATGGTTCAGTATAACGAGGAGGCTGGTGTCATAATAGTGATGAACAGGATAAGGGTTACTGAGAATGGAGTTATCGAAGGAAGTGGGCTGGCAGCTGAAAAAGTGAGTGAAATATATAACGATTTTATTAAAGAGAGCTCCGCGGAAAAAGAATAATTACTCTGTCAATCCTTTGAAAAATATTTTTTAAGAAAGCTGATGACACTATTCTGAGCTGTTTTAGCAGCAGCAAGGTCCGGACTTTCTCCATTGGTCTCAATAAGGATGCATGCGCTGTCAAAACCATGAAGGCTTGCGAGCCCAGGAATTAGGCCTGCAGCTCCCACGACTGTACCCCTTAAAGGCAGGAACCCGAGGGAGGCACCAAGCATCGAGATCCTCCAATTAGTAGAGGAAATATAGACCCTTCTTTTCTCACCAACCCGTGTTATAGCATACCCGCCTATGCCTATGATGATCCTTATTCCCGATTCCTCCGCAACCTCTATCAGTCTCCTGGCTAACTCATACTGGTTAAATTGAGTAGTAGGCTGGGAGACGCCTCTGACTATAGTGATGCCCTTAAACTCTCCTGTGCTGATTTTGTTGATAGTTATTTTCGGAGGAGTTATCAGGCCCTCTCTAGAGGTTACTGATACGTAGAGGAGAGACTCAGGGTAAAGCTCCAGAATCGGAATGTTTTCAACAGCAGACTCCATGAGCAGCTCGCCTGTTAACGAGCCTACGAGACCGATACCCGGGAGGCATATCAGCATACAGTCTGCAGTCCAAGCCTCTTTTCTAATAACTTTCTCCAGCAATCCTTTTACCCCCTGGAAAGCCCCGGGTCCTATTAAAGCTTTTTAATTAAACTCGGTTGCGATACTACTTCCACCAACCCCCATTCTTCAAGTGCTAGGTTCCAGCAAGAGGGTTTAGAGGTAGAAGCGGGTTGGATGCTAGAGTCTTGTTGCAGCACGCGGTGCCCAAGTAAAAAGGGGAAAGATTTCTTAGTCACGTTTTAATCATGTATTCGGAGTATGGGTCATACCAGTAGAAGTCACTCGACTTAGCAAGCCTCCTAGCAGATCTGATTGGAGTGAAGGGCCACGCATGTATTTCATGCCTGAGCTGCCTCACGGGACAGTGATAAGCATGAAGAAGTAGGCTGAAATATATGCTGTAGCAATATGGTAGATCCTTAGTAAGGAGATTATGGGAGTTTAAAAGGAACTCCAGGGGAGAGTTTAAAACTTTAAATAAAGACCTGGAGAAAGCGTTGAAGAGGATTAAAACATGCTTATAAAATTTCTAGGCGGAGTACGCGAAGTAGGGAGGTCAGCCATTTACTTGGCGGGTCGGGAGAAACGCCTCCTGCTAGACGCTGGAGTAATGCTCTCCGGGAGGCAGGTTAAATACCCCATGCACATCCCGCCAAGAGAAGTAGACGGCATAATCATAACTCACGCTCATCTTGATCATGTTGGAGCTGCACCCATATTCTTCATAAGTGGAGGGAGAGAATCCTTCCTAACGAGTTTAACAGCACCACTTGCTAAACTTATATTGCTGGACTTCATCCGGGTGTCGAAGGAAACCGTTCCATTCGAAGTTCTTGAAGTAGACAAGTTTGTAAGCAGGTCGAGAAAGCTCAGTTACCAAGAGGAGTACTCTAGAGACGGCTTTAAACTCGTCTTCCTGTCAGCAGGCCATACTCCTGGAGGAGGACAGGTTTTACTCGAGCTTGACGGGAGAAGGGTGCTCTACACGGGGGACATTAACACTGTTGAAACAACTCTGCTTAAAGGCGCTTATACTGATTATCCTCCGGTTGACGTAGCGGTTGTTGAAAGCACTTACGCAAATAAGAATCACCCGCCTAGGGAGGAGGTTGAGGCGAAGTTCGTTAGAAAACTCGGCGAAACCGTTGAAAGAGGCGGTATAGCGCTTGTCCCAGCCTTCGGCCTAGGAAGGTCTCAGGAAGTAATAACGATACTTGCTAAACACGGTTTTCCCCATGACGTTTATTATGACGGCATGGCTAGGACTGTGACCGAGATACTTTTTGATTTCCCAGAATGGCTGTCTCACCCCGACCTTCTTGAGAAAGCAGCTAGGCAAGTTATATGGATAACCACGCAAAGACAGAGGGAGGAAGCCTTAAAGAGGCCCGGAGTGATCGTTACGCCAGCCGGGATGCTTCAAGGAGGCCCTGTCAACTTCTACCTTAAAGAGGTTGGGAAGTCTGACAGGAACCTGATAGCGTTCGTCAGCTATCAGGTTGAAGGGACTCCGGGAAGGCTTCTCTTGGAGAAGAAAATAGTATCAGTGGATGGGAAACTGGCTAAGGTCAAGGCGGAGGTGAAGCATTTCGAGCTTTCTTCGCACAGCGGGAAGGATCAGCTTGAGGAATTGGTAAGTAGGATTAAGGCGGAGAAAACCTTCATAGTTCACGGTGATTCGGATAACTGTGAGAAGCTGGCGGAATACGCTAGGAAGCGTCTTGGTCTTGACGCAGTAGCACCAGAGCTCGGAGAGAGCTATTCCATCTAGCGGAAACCATGAGGAGAATGGGCCGGGCCGGATTTCCGATTAATCCTTGTTTTCGAACCGGCGACCTCCGCTGTGTGAGAGCGGCGTCCTAACCATCTGAACGACCGGCCCGTTTAAAAGGTTCAATGCCTGTTTTATATTCTTTTCTATGCGACCCTATTTCTTGGCTCTCCTCTCAGTCCTTTTAGGCCTAAGGTTCTTACTGTGGCATTTTCTACACTTCTTCGCATCAATAGCATTCCTAGCGCCGCAGTTCCTACATATCATGAACCGCAGCCTCCGGTTCTTAACTATCTCGATCAACACCGGGTCGCTTATCTTCATGCTGTTGAATCACGTTTCAGATTAGTATTTAAAAGGTTTACGCAGCCTTCGGAAATAGGGAAGATTTAAAAAGAGTTCAATAGCCCACAAGACATAAATGAAAATACCTTTCTGCGATTTCTGCGTGAAAAGCGGAATCCTATGCCAGAAATGCAGAGAACTCATAGACAGTGGGAGGAATAGTAGTTTGGATTTAACATTGTCAAGGATCCTGCTTGAGGAAGCCAGCAGGATTCGTGAGCTCGAGAAAGTCGAGTTTAAGAAGGCTCACGTGGAGGACGGTTTTCTACTCATTTTAAGCAATAATGATGGGGTGAGGATTCTCAGGGATAGTAAGGAGGTTGCTGAGAGAATCAGAAGGGATATTGGCGTTGAGAAAATAACGGTTGTGGATTACAGGAAGGATCAGAAGAGGAAGCTAGAGGAACTCGTATACCCGTTTAGAATAGTTGGCTTAAGCAAGGTGTGGCTTCCAGGCAATATTACTGAGTTTAAAATCGTAGTTGAGGGGAGAGAGCTGGATGAGAAGCAGGTTGAGACGCTTGAGAAGCTCGCTAAAAAACTAGGTATTAACGTTAGGATTCAAGCCTTATGAAGATGATGGGAAATGTTTGGAGAGAGGAAAAGAAGCATTGATATAACGTTTGAAGACGAGGGTAAGACTGTTAGAGTCTACGGTTGGGCGCTTGACAGGAGGGACCTCGGCGGAGTCAAGTTCATAGTTTTAGCAGACCGGTGGGGCAGGATACAGATAACATGGGTTAGGGGTAAATCCAATCCCAGTGTTGAGGGCACGCTTGACAGTATAAAGCTTAACGACGTGATAGAAGTGAGCGGGAGAGTAAGAAGAACCCCGCAGGCTCCAAGGGGGGTTGAAATAGATCCTGTTGAAATAAGGGTTTTAAATACTTCTGAACATCCGTTGCCACTGGACCCTACTGACAGGATTAAGAGTAGCCTTGACGTTAGGCTGGACGCGCGGCCCCTGGATGTTTTCAGGCCAAGGGTTAGAAGCATCTTCATAATTAAGAGCGCTCTTCTACAGGTTTTGAGAGACTTCTTCCATGAAAACGATTTCGTCGAAATAATTACCCCCAGGATAATAGCTTCTGCAACAGAGGGGGGAGCAGCCCTATTCCCCTTGCCTTACTTTGACAAGATAGCTTACTTGGCTCAGAGCCCTCAGCTTTTCAAGGAGCAAATGGTAATAGGCTTTGAAAGAGTTTTTGAAATAGGCCCGTTTTTCAGGGCTGAGCCCTTCAACACGACTAAGCATCTGAACGAGTTTACCTCAGTGGATGTTGAGGTTGCTTTCGCAGACATGGAGGACGTTATGGTTATCTGCGAGAAAATGATAAAGTATGTTCATGAGAAGATAGCTGAAAAATGTAGGAGCGAGTTTGACAACTTAGGTTTAAAGATAAGAGTGCCTGAAATCCCGCTGAAAAGATTCAAGTATAGCGAGGTTATTTCAATGCTTAAAGAAAAGGGGGTTCAAGTAGGTTTCGGAGATGATGTTGGAAGCGAGGAGCTTAGGAGCCTTGAGGAGCTGAGGGAAGAGTATTACTTCATAACTCACTGGCCGAGTAAAATCAAGCCTTTCTACATTAAGGTTAATCCAGACGGTACTTCGCAATCGTTTGACTTGAACTACGGCCCGTTGGAGCTGGGCTCCGGCGGAACCAGGGAGGAGAATAAGGAGAGGCTTGTAAGCCAGTTGATAGAGAAAAACCTGAACCCAAGCGACTTTTCATACCATTTGAAGGCTTTCGGATACGGTATGCCTCCTCACGCAGGATGGGCAATAGGTCTTGAAAGGCTTTTAATGAGCATCCTTAAGCTTGACAACATTAGGGAGGCAACACTATATCCTAGGGACAGGTTTAGACTAGAGCCTTAGCCTTCTTCAGCATATGCTTCTTCCTCAACGTCAGTTATTCCGTTCTCAGTGATTTTGAACAGGCATTCTCCTTCAGGCCTGTCTAGGCTGACAATTAGGCGGGCAACTCTTAAACCCTGCTCACCCCTGGCTTTACGAAGATATATTCTCGTGTGGCTCCTGTGTGCAAGAATGTGGCCACCCACAGGGTATGCTCCCATTCCGAATATCTCGTCAGGCTTAGCCATAACTTGGTTAGTAACGACAATAACAAGGTTGAAAGCCTTGGAAAGACGCTCGAGCCTGTGGAGATGCGCGTTCAGCTTCTGCTGTCTTTTAACAAGGCTCTCTCTACCCAGGTATTCGCTTCTGAAATGGGTTGTCAGGGAATCAACTATGACGAGCTTCACCTTCTTACTCTTAATTATCTCGTCGAGACGCTCAACTATGAGTATCTGGTGGTCAGAGTTAAAGGCTTCCGCGACAGTAATGTTTTCAACAGTCTTAATCGGGTCCAGCTTCAAATACTTAGCCATCGCAACAATACGTTCAGGCCTGAAACTGTTTTCAGTATCGATGTAGACAACGTTCCCATTTAAACCCCCTCTCTCCTCAGGCAGCTGAACGTTAACCGCAAGCTGATGGCTTATCTGTGATTTTCCTGTTCCATACTCCCCGAAGAACTCGGTTATCGTCATAGTCTCCAGTCCTCCCCCTAGGAGGGCATCCAGCTTCTTACTTCCAGTAGTAAGCTTCTGAATATGCTCCCGCTGCTTCAGAATGTCTAGGGCTGAGACAAATTTAACCTCAATGCTGCTTCTCGCCAGCGATATTATCTTGGCGGCAGTCTTATCAGGAATGCCTCCGCTTACAAGCTCGTTTACAGTGGCTGTCGCCAATGCTTCAACAGTAGTGTAACCAAGCTCCTTAAGCTTAGCAGCAGTAGATGGACCTATGCCTGGAATATCCTCTATTGATTCAAAAACCTCTACTCGCTCAGATTCATCCTCTTCCTCCTCAGTTTTTCTCCTACCCATGATTTTTTCCTTCTGCTTAACCAGTAGATTCTTAGAACGGTAGCTTATAAATGTGAAACCGATTTCCCGTAAAGGGGTTTTCAAGCTTATAACTTCAGCACGGCTGAAACTTCAGATGGCTAGGGATTACCGTGAAGAGGTCCGTAGGCTTTACGACACCATATCTGAGGAGTTTGACAGAACAAGGGTTAAGCCAGACCCTTTTCTTGAAACGCTGGTTAAAAGAGGTTTTTCAAGAAGAACCCGCTTAATACTTGATAATGGTTGCGGAAACTGTAGGAACCTGAAAGCGTTTGACAAGGAATGCATCATGATTGCAGGAGACTTTTCCAGAAGCATGCTTAAACAATGTGTGAAAAACGTTTCTGCAAGAGAGGTTCACTACGTGCAGTATGATTTAACACGTCTTCCTTTTAGAAACAGGGTTTTCGACAGTATAATATGTGTTTCAGCAATACATCATTTGAAGGAGGAGGATGTTGAAAAGGCTTTTAGAGAAATGGGAAGGGTTCTGAGCAACAGGGGATGGATGCTTGCCTCCTCATGGTCAGTAAAGATGACTAGGGATAATAAGTTTCTGCGCAGAGCTAGAAAGATCAGCGGGAACTATTTCATGGTCAACTGGGGTCCGTACGAGAGATTTTACTTTCTCATGGATGCTAAAACCCTCGGCGCGATATGCAGGAAGGCAGGCTTCAGGGATGCGGTTACTCTAGAATATGGGATGAATAATTACAGTCTAGTGGATAGGAGAACCAGGGAAGCCGGGGCATGTGGAGAGGCTTCAGCCGATGAGAACACTGGTTAAGCGGGAAAAAGGGGAATAAAACTTTTATAACCACCGTCAACTATTAAGGGGATGGCGGCGCTGGTCTAGCCTGGTTATGACACCAGCCTTCCAAGCTGGGAATCCCGGGTTCAAATCCCGGGCGCCGCATAAACCATAATAACCTTCAAGTGTTTTTCCATAAGCGTTTAAATGGGTAAGAGGATGGTGATGAATATCGCAAGGGAGAGGATAGACATACTGCTTAGGCTTGCGCTGGAAACTGCGGAATCCGACTTGAGCAGGGCTGAATCATATGCCAAGCTTGCCTGGAGGATTGCTGAGAAATACAACCTTAGGAGGAAGACCGTGTTGAGAAGATACTTTAGATGTAGTAAGTGTAAGAGCCCAGTGATACCTGGTCGTAGCCTTAAGATTAGGGTTTTGAAAGACAAGGGAGTGGGGCTCATCTGTTTGAAGTGTGGAAGCGTCAAGCTTATTCCAGTTTTCCGCGAAAAAGATAAGAATACTGGTGTTGAAGCATATTCGACCAGGTTTGAGTCTAGAGCTTACGGCTGAAGTGGAGCGTTTCACGAAAGCATTCATATTGCTGTTCGTCATACTCGATTCTGTTGGAAACATTCCTGTTTTCCACGCTTTTCTAGAGTCCTTCTCAAGCGAGAGGAGGAGGAAGATAATAAGGGAGTCTGTCGTCGCCGCGACAGCAGTGCTAGTGTTCTTCGCCATGCTTGGAAACATAATGTTCAGCTTCCTCGGGATAAGGCTATATGACTTCTACGTTGCTTCAGGAATGGTTCTTGTAGCAATATCCTTAAAATACATACTTGTGGGTGAGGAGAGCGAGCTGAGAGGGGAAAAGGCTGAGGAGATCTCTGTCTTCCCCCTGGCTACGCCGCTTCTCGCAGGTCCGGGAAGTATTTCCACAGTCATAATAATATCTAACCCTCCATATAACATTCTGATTTGCATACTAGTAATACTGCTGAACGCGGTTTTAGCATACGTGATCCTTGTTAACGGTGAGAGGATTATGGCGAGCATAGGCAGAACTCCTTCGAAGCTTATTGCGAAAATATTCAACTTGATAATAGTGGCTTTCGGGATAGTTATGATTAGAAACGGTTTAGAAGGATTTCTACAGTTACCCGGGTAGCTTTAGAAGAAAAAGTTAATATAGTAGTGGAGCGGTCTCCGCTGAGGAGGTGTATAGTGCACATGGCCAGCAACGCCCAAAGGGGGCGAGACTACCTGCGTTGCAGAGACAGCGACACCTCTATCGGAGTCTGCTGAAAAACAATATTGTTTTAAACCTGTTTTAGGAGGGTTTCGTAATGGTTTGGAGAGGATATATTGCTGAGGCTGAAATACCTGACAGGGTGATTCTTTTCGACACTACTTTAAGAGATGGTGAACAGACTCCTGGAGTCGCGCTTACGCCCGAGGACAAGCTTAAGATAGCGAGACAGCTGGACTTGCTTGGAGTACCCGTATTGGAAGCAGGCTTTCCAGCAGCGTCGCGCGGCGAGGAGGAGGCTATTAAGCAGATAGCTAGAGAAGGGTTGAACGCGGAGGTCGCTGCCTTATCCAGATGCGTGAAGGAGGATGTTGAGAAGACTGCTTCAACCGGTGCACGGAGAATACATCTTTTCATAGCAACCTCAGACATACATTTGAATAAGAAGCTGCAGATAAGCAGGGATGAAGCTGTACGCAGAGCGGTTGAATCCATAGACCTTGCTAAATCCTACGGTATGAAAATAGAGTTTTCAGCTGAGGATGCGACTCGGACGAGCATCGATTTCCTAGTGGAGTTTTACAGGAGGGTTGAAGAGGCGGGAGCAAGCATAGTCGACATTCCTGATACTGTTGGTGTTGCAACACCCTTTGCTATGAGGGAGATTGTTAAGAGGGTTCGCAAAGCCCTGAGGATCCCGGTTGCAGTGCACTGTCACAACGACATGGGTCTAGCAGTTGCGAACACGCTTGCAGGCATTGAGGGCGGAGCCTCTGAGGCGCATGTAACAATTAATGGACTTGGGGAGAGAGCAGGCAACGCGAGCCTAGAGGAGGTGGCGGTTTCCCTGAAAGTATTGTATGGTGTTGAAACAGGCTTAAAGTTTAAAGAGATATACAACACTTGCAGGCTTGTCTCACTGATAACTGGCGTAGCAATACCTGTGAATAAGCCTATAGTTGGAGAAAACGCTTTCTCCCATGAGAGCGGTATCCATACTCACGGCATACTGGCGTCTCCAGAGACTTACGAGCCTATAGACCCTGGGTTCGTTGGAGCTAGGAGAAAGCTGGTAGCTGGAAAGCACGCCGGTGTCCACGGGATTTCAGCGCAGCTTGAAGAAATGGGGTACAGGCTTGGTGAGGAGGAGTTGAAACAGGTTCTTAAAATAGTTAAGGATATTGGCGACAAGGGTAAGAAGGTTACTGACGCGGAACTCGCCTCGATAGCTGAAAGCGTTATAGGGTACGGGGTCGGTGAGAAGGATCGCATCGAGCTTGAAGAGCTTCTGGTGGTCACTGGGTTAAACACGACGCCGACAGCAGCAATAAAGATAAGAAGGGGTGAACAGGCTTGGAGAGGAGCGGAGTTCGGAGTGGGGCCGATAGATGCTTCGATGAAGGCAGTCAGCAAGCTTCTTGGAGACCTGGTTAAGATTAAGCTTGAAAGCTTCAGGTTGGAGGCAATCACGGGAGGCACGGATGCGCTTGCAGAAGTTACGGTCAGGGTTTCAGATGAAGAAGGGAGGAGTGTGACTGCGAAGGGATTCAGCGAGGACATTGTGCTAGCAGGGGTTTACGCGATATTAAACGGGGCTAACAGGCTTCTGCAGATTAAGAGGGCTGGTAGATGACGGGTTTAACAGCAGTACAGAAGGTGCTTTCCAGGAAAACAGGCAGGCCTCGTGTGGAACCTGGTGAAATAGTTGAGGCTAAGGTGGATTTCCTAATGTTGCACGAGGTAACTGGGCCGCTGGCTGTCGAAGAGTTTGAAAAAATCTCTGGAAAAGTCTGGGACCCAAGTAGGGTGATAGTGGTTTTCGACCATGATGTTCCGCCGAGCACGATAGACTTAGCCAACCAGATGAGAAGGATGAGAAGCTTCGTTAAGAAACACGGGGTAAACAATTTTTTCGAGATAGGCAGGGGAGGTATTGCTCATCAAGTTCTCTTCGAAGAAGGCTTCGACATGCCTGGCTTCCTGATAGTCGGCGCGGACAGTCATACTTGCACAGCTGGGGCGACTGGCGCAGTTGGAATAGGAGTCGGCTCTACTGATGCTGCTGTTGTCCTAGCAACCGGAGAGATATGGTTGAGGGTTCCTGAAACACTGTTGGTTGAGGTCAAAGGCAGGCTTAGGAAAGGCGTTTTCGCGAAGGATGTTGCTTTAAGTATCGTTGGGAGAATTGGCAGCAATGGAGCAACCTATAAGGCTCTGGAGTATTCAGGTGAAACAGTAAGCATGATGTCTCTTTCTGAACGCCTTACTCTTGCAAACCTCTCCGTGGAGACTGGCGCTAAAACCGGGATTGTTCAGACAGATTCTAAAAGCATTGAGTATGCTGAGAACTCTGGAAGACGCAGCGAGCTACTGGATGTTAGGAGCGACCCCGACGCGTGCCTGGAGAAAATCGAGATTGATGTTTCAAACTTGGAGCCTGTTGTAAGCCTGCCGCATAGCGTGGATAATGTTAAGCCCGTTGCAGAAGTTGAAGGCCTTGAGATAGACCAGGCTTTCCTAGGTTCCTGCACGAACGGGAGGCTGGACGATCTTCTCGTAGCCTTCAAGATACTTAAGGGGAGAAGGGTCGCGCCGAGCGTGAGGCTGGTGGTTAGCCCGGCTTCAGTCAAGGTGTATGCGGAGGCTTTGAGAGCAGGAGTCGTCGAGGAGATTGTGCGGGCAGGAGGAATAGTGACAAGCCCAACATGTGGTCCCTGCCTCGGAATGTCGAGGGGAGTTCTTGCTGAAGGAGAGGTTGCAGTTTCAAGCAGCAACAGGAACTTTATAGGCAGAATGGGTGATAAGAGGAGTAAAGTGTTCCTCGCTTCCCCGGCGACAGTGGTTGCGTCAGCGGTAGAGGGAAGAATAGCTGATCCAAGGAGGTTTCTGCCTTGAAGATACGCGGTAGGATTATTAGGCTTGGAGACAACGTGGATACTGACGTGATAATACCTGCAAGATACTTGGTGACTCACGATGCGGAGGTTCTTGCGAAACATGTTTTCGAAGACTATTATCCTGAATTCAGGGCAAAGGCTTCTGGTGGAGCGATAATAGTTGCCGGAGAGAACTTCGGGCTGGGGAGCTCAAGAGAGCATGCAGTAATAGCTTTGAAACACTCCGGTGTGAAAGCGATAGTAGCTAAGTCTTTTGCAAGAATCTTCTACAGGAATTCTATCAACCTGGGTCTTCCCGCGCTCGTCTTAAGAAGTAATGAGGGTTTTGACAAGCTTAAGGATGGGGATGAGGCTGAGCTTGATGTCTCCAACGGGGTTTTGACGATTATCAGAACAGGGGAGAAGTTTTCCTGCGATAAAATGCCTGAATTCATGATGAAAATAATAGAAGCAGGAGGCTTAATAAACTATTTTTTGAAGAAACACGGATGAAACCCACTGGAAAACAGGGCCCGATAACTATTTATAAACCGGCTCAGCATGAAACTATTACTGTTGCAGCGGAGAGAAGCAGTTAGAAGGGAGGCTGTTGGCAGTTATTCCTGCGAGCAGTGTGGGCGTCCACTGAGCCCTGAATACAAGTTCTGCCCAGCCTGCGGAACCCCGCGGAGAGGAGTCTCCTACGTTAGGAGGGTTTCAACAGGCAACCCGGCTATAGACGAGATTCTGGAGGGTGGTTTCGAAGTGGGTAAAACATATCTGCTCGCCGGGGAGGCTGGAACCGGTAAGACGATTTTCAGCTTACAATACCTCTTACACGGGGCTAAGAATAATGAGCCCGGAATATATGTTACGATAGACGAGAGGCCGGAGATGCTTGTTAGAGACGTGAGGAACTTCGGCTGGGATCTTCAGCCGCTCATAGAGACAAAGAAGCTTGCGATACTCCCGGTTAGGAGATACTTCACCTCCAAGATGTGGGGGAGGGAAATGGACACCATAGTTAACAACATAATAGAGGAGCTTGACAGGAGGAGGAGGGAGATAGGGGCTAAGAGGCTTGTCATAGATCCTATAGCCCCGTTGGTAACTACTTATTCGAACGAGGTTGCATGGGTTAGAGAATACATCAGAAGCCTCATATTCTCTATTGAGGAGAAGCTCGGTGTAACCACGGTTATAACGTCAGAAGTCCCTACTGGGGAGAACATGATGAGCAGGTATGGTGTTGAAGAGTTTCTGGCGAGCGGCGTAATATTACTATCCCTGTCTAGAGTTGGGAACTCCATAATAAGGACGATGTTTATAAGGAAGATGCGCTGGACTGCTGTGAACCCAACGATCTACAGGTTTGAAATAGAAAGGGGTCGTGGAATAGTTCTTAAAGAACCGTTAAGCTAAGTCGGCAGCCTGGTTCCACATCTGAAGCAGAATTTGTAGCGCGCATTGTTTATTGCTCCACACTTTGGACAGGTTTTAGTGCCTGCACTACCAGCCGTCTCCTCGGAAGCAGGCCGCGACGCAACGGTGACGGTTTCAACATGCTCCGGTTCCGCCGCCTCGTATTCAGCAGGCTCCTTGAAAGAGGGCTGGGCCTCAGGAGCCTCCGCTGCACTACTGCTTGGCGCAACCTGGACCTCAGGCTCCTTCGGCACGTACGTGGAGGGTTTTGCTGAAACCTGCTCCCTAACCTGGGTCTTCGGCTCTTCACGCGTTTCGACAGCCGGCTTCGCCGGCGCAGGGGGTGCAGCTGGAACAGTAACCTCTTTCTTCAATATCACTATGTCTTCAGCAGCGTCAACCTCGCTCCAGATGAACTCCATCTCCCTATTGTCTCTCCCGACAACAACTATTCCAACTAGGTTCTCGCCTAAGACAAACCCTATGTCTTTAACAGTGCCGACGTATCGGCCCCTCTTATCGTAAACCTGGAGGCCTATTATCTTGTCTTTTCTAATTAGCAACCCGTAGGGAAATTCTCCCGGGGTGACTTTTATTCTTTATCTTCATATTAGTACACAATGCTAACGGTTTAGATGCTGTGTCAAACAGGCAATGAAACAGTTTAAAGGCATTAGAGGGCCTCTAAGGGCATTTTTCAACCGTGGAGAAGGAGAAGCCCTTGACAAGCCTGCTTACAGCGTTTTCCAGAAGCATCCTAGCCTCCGTGTCTTTCTGAAGCATCAGGCTAAGCTTTGAGAAACACTCTTTTAAAACGTTCTCCCTGTCTGCGAGCATCATTTTATCAGCCTCGGGAGAGCCTGCGCCTAAGGATACTCGCTTCGAAGCGACAGCACTCGCGTCAGCCTCTTTCAGTATTTTCATCAGTAGACCGCTAACGTCTCTGCCTAACACGTTCAGGGAAACACTTTTTAAATCCTCCTCGTTGAGACTATTCATCTTCCTGCCGGTTTTAACGCTGAGCTTAACAATCTCCCCCACCAACCTGTGGGCAAGCCTGAATGGAACCCTGGCTTCCTCAACTATTCTTTCAGCAACATCCAAGGCAATAATGTTTGGCTCAGTTAAAGACCTTATTCTCTCACGGTTCTCCTTAAGATTCTCAAGAACAATTCTAACGATTCTAACTGCTTCCCTGCTTGTTTCAATAGCCTCGATCAACGGGGGCTTGGTTTCCTGAAGATCTCTAACATAGCCGCTGGGCACTGCCTTGCAAACCATCGAGAGCTGAGCTAGACTTGAGAAAACCCTTCCTGTTCTCGCACGGGTCAGCTCAAGTATGCAAGGATTCTTCTTATGTGGCATCGCGCTCGATGGGAAAGCCAGCTCGTCTGGAAGCGTGAAGAAACCGTATTCTGAGGAAAGCCAGATTATAAGGTCCTCCATAATCCTGCTCAGGTTAAGCATGAGAATGTTGAGGTTTGAAACAACCTCCAGCGCGAAGTCTCTTGACGAAACAGCGTCGAACGAGTTCTCCACAACACCGTCGAACCCTAGGAGCCTCGTAGTGAGACTCCTGTCTATCTTAAGCGAGGAGCCGACTATAGCAACGCTCCCTAAAGGATTCTGGTTAACCCTTTTAAAGGATTCTGAGAGTCGGTTAAAGTCTCTCAGAAACACGTCGAAATACCCTAGGAAATAGTGTGAAAGAGGAGCAACCTGAGCCTGTTGCAGATGAGTGTAGAACGGGAAAACTACGTCAAGAGTCTCTCCAGCCTTCTTTAGAAGAGTTGCCTCAAGCTTAAGCAGCTCTCCCATAATGCTTAAGACTTCTCTCCTCGTCTTAAGCCTCACCGCCGTGACAACCTGATCATTCCTGGAGCGAGCCGTGTGAACAAGGCCTCCTACCTCCATCCCAGCCTGCTTAACTACATAAGACTCTATGAGTTCATGAACATCCTCGTACTTTTCAAGGTCGAGCTGACTCAAACCTTCCTCTCTAAGCCTTTTAAGAGCCTCAAGAATCTGTTTAAGCTGCTCCTCAGTAATATAGCCCTGTTTCATAAGCATGAGGTCGTGCGCAACCGTGCACTCAATATCCTCGTTAAATATCCAGGCGTCTTCCCTAATGCTGGACACGTATCTCGTGGCCTCTGAGGAAACCGGTCCAAGCCTGCTCCGATATATGCCTCCGGAAGCATCCTGCTCCATTGACAACCCTAAGCCGGATGAACCTGCAGAAACATGCTAATAAGGGTTACATGAAAAACGGTTTGAAACATTCTGAAGGCTTAAAAGCGATCAGCATTTTACGGGTTTCCCTAGAGACAAGTGGTGGCGAGCTAAGATTCTACAAGGTTTGAGACGCCTCCGGTAGTCCAGAAGCATGCGAATCACACTCCACGGAAAGCCTTTCCCCCGGTTTTCTACGCGCGCAAAAAGCAGCGGGCAAAACTTAAAAGGCTCAAAAACAAGTATTTCAAGAGGAACTCGTCATGCTTATAGAGGAGAAGCTGGATCTCGGAAGACTCGTCACATTCGTGCCCAACAAGCATATTCCAATACATAATTGGTTTTTTCTATAAAGAAGGGTTTTCCCGCGACTTCGTAGTTCTTGTGAGTAGACGGCTGGGGCTTGGCGAAGACTCGTGGATGCTGGACCCGTTCTGCGGCGTCGGAACAACCCAGTTAACTGGAAAGGAGCTTGGGATAAATACTGTTGGCATCGACGTGGCTGAGCTTCCTGTTTTCGTCTCCAGGGTTAAGACTGCCGACTATGATGTTGAGCAGCTCAGGAAGGTTTCTGAAAAAGTTTTCTCGGAAAAATTTAGAAGACCCAGCCTAGGTGGTTTAAGCAGGCTTGTTAGAAGAGCCTTTCCCAAGCATGTTTTAGAGGACATATTGTTCTTCAGAGAGATTGTTGAAAACATTGAGGATGAGACTGTGAGAAACTTCTTCAAACTCGGTTTAATAAGTGCTGCTATGAAAGCATCCTACGTCGTGAAGGACGGCGGCCTCCTTAGAATAGTTAAGGAGAGGAACATCCCGCCTTTCAGAAAGTTTTACAGGAACAGGATTAAGAGAATGATTAAGGATGTTGAAGCCTCCAGAATGCTTAACCCTAAGGTGTCAACTTTTAAGGCTGACTCGAGAAACCTATGGTTCTTGGAGGATGAAACGTTCGACGCGGTCGTTACTTCACCACCCTACTTGAACAAGATAGAGTACACCAGGGTTTACAGGGTTGAAAACGAGCTTTTCTTCAAGGGTTCCGAGCCCATGCTACGCTCATACATAGGTGACGCCGTTAGGCTGACGGAGGATTCTGAAAACACCGGAAACACCCCGGCGATAGTTGAAGCCTATTTCCGAGACCTCCGCAGGGTTCTGTCCGAGCTTCACCGTGTTCTTAAAAAGAACGGGATGGGTGTTTTCGTCATAGCTCAAGGAGTCTTTCCGACGGGCGTTGTAGAAACAGAGAGAATATTCGTTGAAATAGCTGGGGAAACCGGTTTTGAAACCGAGAGGCTCTGGCTAGTCAACAGGAGGGTTGCAACCAGAGACCGTGTCGTCAAGATTGGTTATGCAGACGAGTATGTTGTTTTCACACGTAAACTCTGAAAAACTTTAAAGCCTGAAACTGGCCTCAATGCTTGGACGTATCGGTTGAGAATCGTAGCCCAGCCTCCTAAGCTCCCTTGAAAACTCTTCCGGGAAACCGTGGACTGTGAAAACCTTCTCCGGACAGGTTTTCCTAACGATTTCCACCAGGCCGTTGAAATCAGCATGATCGCTCAACGGGAAAGCCTTGTCAACGCCCAGCGCCTCGCTATACCAGTCGAAAATCGACCTGCCTGAGAAGCTTATGAAGACAGCACCATACTTCCTTTTAACAAGCTGCATGAAAGCATTTCTACCGGAGACATTAGGATAGTATAGGGCCCAGGATCCCTCAGGCAGCTCTGGAGACTGGGGTGTGAAAACCTTCTTCCCACTTATCCCCATTGAGAAAAGCCTGTAAACATTGTTATACTCTGCTATAGATGGTGAAACATATGTTTCAACAACATCCTGGAGAACAGGGTCTAAAACCATTTGAACATGTTGAGACTTGCCAAGCGGGTATCCCATTAGAACTATGGGTCTGCCTCTTCTCACTGTTTCACTAACGTAGTCGACAATCTCGCCTATCAGCTGTCTTCTCGAGGGGAAAACCAGGCCGGGGCGACCATAGTTAGACTCTATTATGAGAGTATGAACCCTTGGGAAGCACGGTTCAGGTATGCCCTCAACCGGTGAAGTGTTAACATCTCCCGTGTAAAGAATCCCTCCCCTATCGGTTTCAACAAGCAGGGCTTTAGACCCTAAAATATGGCCTGAGTCCAGAAGGGTGAAAGGATTGTTCTCAACACGCTTAACTTCAAGCCCCCTGAGCGTGGAAAGAAGCAGAGTCTCCTCCGAGCATACTGCTGAGGCTTTCTTCGCGTCAGACCTGCCTAAATGGTCGAAGTGCGCGTGAGATATGAAAAGATAGTTGAAAGACTCGTCTGAGCCTGTTTTCAGAAAAGCCTCTCCCCCTTTGAAGCAGAGGGTTGCGAAACGGTCAAGCTTAACTGAAAAACCCTTGAACGCTGCGGACATTGGCTAGGTGAAAAACCTGTTTTCCCTCAGCTTAGCTAAAAACCGGCTTTCAAGCCTCTTAGCCGGCGGAACCCATTTCCTCCTTCTCTCCTCAAGCTCGTCTCTATCGACAAGCAGGTCCAGCCTTCTTTCCGGCACGTCTACAAGTATCTCGTCACCGTCCTCCACGAGCGCTATAGGTCCCCCCAAGTAGGCCTCTGGGGAAACATGGCCTATGGCAATTCCCTTCGTGCCCCCTGAGAATCTTCCGTCAGTAACCAGCGCAACCCTTTCAACAAGGTTCCTGCCAACTATTAGCGAGGTCGGCATCAGCATTTCACGCATACCGGGGCCGCCTAGAAGCCCCTCGTAGCGCACGACAACTACAGTGTCCACAGTGAAATCCTCTTTCTCAAGCGCTTCAACAGCCTCCTCCTCAGAGTTGAAAACCCTAGCCCTGCCTCTGAACGTTCTAAGCTGAACAGGTGTTCCAGCAAGCTTAATCACAGCGCCCTCCGGCGCCAAGGACCCCCATAGCACCGCTATGCCTCCTTCACCTCTATACGGGTTATCCGGAGAACGTATAAGCATGCCCCTTGGATCTGGAAACTCTTCAACAAGCTCCCGGAGACGCCTACCGGTAACAGTTAAAACATCCAGGTTAAGATATTTTTTAAGAGTCTTCATGAGCGAGGGGACTCCGCCCGCGTTGTAGAAGTCGATCATGAAGCTCTCGCCGGACGGCCTTATTAGAGCCAGCGTAGGTATCCTTCTGCTCAGCTCGTCGAAGGTCTTTAGAGGAAGCTCGTACCCAGCCTCCTTGGCTAGAGCGCTCAAGTGGAGAACAGTGTTGGTGGAGCCTCCGAGAGCATTATCAACAATTATAGCGTTAACAATGCTTTCAGGCTTAACAATATCCTTAAACCTTAAACCCTCCTTCCAGAGTTCCACTATTCGCCTTCCAGACTCGTATGCAAGAGTCTTCTTACCCTCGTCCTCAGCGTGAGTAGCAGCCATGCCGGGAAGCGATATGCCCATCGCCTCAACTAGGCAAGCCATAGTGTTAGCAGTGAAAAGGCCGGCGCAGCTTCCGGCGCCGGGGCAAGCAGCCTGTTCAAACTCCCTCAGTTCTTCAAGCGTAATCCTTCCCTCACGGTATTCCCCGAGCGCTTCGAAGACTGAAACCAAGTCAACCCTCCTGCCTTTGAACAACCCCGGATACATGGGTCCGCCTGTAACGAATATCGACGGAAGATTCAGCCTGGCTGCTGCCAGCAGGTGGCCGGGAACAATCTTGTCGCATGAAGATATGAAAACCAGGGCGTCGAACACGTGTGCTGAAACCATTATTTCAACCGAGTCGGCTATGACTTCTCTGCTTGGGAGCGAAAACCTCATTCCATCATGGTTCATCGCAATACCGTCGCAGACAGCGATCGTGTTGAAGATGAAAGGCACCCCGCCACTGTCTCTAACACCCTTGGAAACGTTTTCCGCAAGCACGTTGAGGTGAACATGTCCTGGGACAACGTTAGTGAAGGAGTTGACTACACCTATGAAAGGCTTTTCGAAGTCCTGGTTTCTCAAGCCTATGGCGTGAAGCAGAGACCTGTGCGGAGCCCTGTCCACACCTTTTTTTACAGCGTCGCTCCTCATCAAGTCTTTTTCAACCGTACACCATCGACCTTATTTTCCTTCCAACAGTCTCTATCAAGTGGTTTCTCTCTCTTTCAACGAGAGTCTTCAGAACAACCTGGTTCGAACTGTTTTCAAGTATCCACTCTCTTGCGAAAACACCTGTCTGAACATCTTCAAGAAGCTTCCTCATCTTCCTCTTAACATCCTCATCTATAAGATAGGGGCCGCGCGTAAGACCGCCGTACTTAGCAGTATCGCTGACAGCCTGCCACATGCCGGATAAGCCTTTAGACCAGATCAGGTCGACGATAAGCTTAAGCTCGTTTAAAACTTCGAAGTAAGCCACCTCAGGCTGGTATCCTGCTTCCACAAGGATTTCGAAGCCGCTTTTAATAAGCGACGAGACTCCGCCGCATAGCACAGCCTGCTCTCCGAAAAGATCTGTCTCAACCTCCTCCTTGAACGAGGTTTCTATCAAGCCGATCCTGCTTAGCCCCACAGCCTTCCCCAGCTCCCTGACTATTCTTGAAGCATTACCCGTGTAATCCTGGTGGACAGCTATTAAGCCGGGGACCCCGGTTCCGCGAACATATGCTTCTCTTAAAGCAGGACCAGGCGCCTTGGGAGCCACGAGGACAACGTCGAGCCAGGGAGAAGGAACTATCTGCCTGTAGTGAATGTTGAAAGCATGCGCGAAAACAAGTGTTGAACCCTTAGAGATGTTCGGCTCAACATGATCCCTGTAGACAGCCGGTTGAGCAGGATCAGGAATAAGCATTAGAATAATGCTGCTTTTTCTAACTGCCTCACTTATCTCGTAGACTTCGAAGCCGTCTTCAGAAGCCCTTCTCCAAGACGAGCCTTCTCTTCTCAAGCCTATTATCGTGTTAACACCGCTGTCTCTAATGTTCTTAGCCTGAGCCTCACCCTGGGAGCCATAGCCTATCACGGCGACAGTCTTATTCTTAATCAGCTCGATGCTTATTTCATCATCCCTTATTATCCTAGCCATCCTCAGTCACCCCTACTCCACGGCTACGTTTTCTTTTAAGCTTTTTACTTTCTGAAACGGTTCAAAGTGTGAATCATCACACCGCTCCTCGAGAAGCTTTCAACACGATCTTTAAACTCCTCCTTAAAGTCGTCGACAACCCTAGGGTCGGCGAGGAGCTCGACGAGAAGCCTGGAGCCGCTCAGCAAGGTTGTTCTAGCCCTATACCTGACCCTGATATAGTCGCTCACACTAGTGTCACAATCCTTCAGCACAGCTACGAAAGCCTCCCTTATCACGTCGTACTCGAGAGAACCTATCTTAACCTCGAAGACACATGGGTTTTTCTCAAGAACCTTAACTATGTTTTCAAATTTCTCCTGAGGCAGGCTGAAGGTTAGAGATATCTCCGAGGTCTTCCCGTTCACCATGCCGACGGTTATCGTGTCAATGTTTATTGCTCTCCTCGCGAATATTGAGGCTATTCTCTCCATCACCCCAGGCATGTTGAGAACCCTGAGCACGATGAACCTCTTATTCTCGTCTGAAGCCATTTTCCACCCTACCTCCTTACGATGACTCTGTCAAGCGGGGCAGCCGGGGGAACCATTGGGAAAACATTATCCTCTCTCGCGACAATCACGTCTAACACAGTTGTCTCATCCTGCTTTAAAGCGGTTTCAAGAGCGTTTTTAAGCTCGCTTATCCTCGTCACTTTAAACCCTTTAGCGCCGAAACCCTCTGAAACCCTAGCTATGTCAGCTCTGCCCTTCAAATCCACAGCCATATACCTCCTGCCGTAGAAAAGCTCCTGCCACTGTCTAACCATGCCCAGGAAATAATTGTTAAGAACCAAGACTATGATCGGCAGGTTATAGTCTACTGAAACCGGAAGCTGGTTACAAGTCATGAAGAAGCTACCGTCTCCAGCTATGTCGAAAACACGGCTCTCCGGGAAGGCTGCTTTAACCCCGATCGCAGCCGGAAGCCCGAAGCCCATTGTGCCAAGTCCGCCGGAGGATATGAATTGTCTCGGACGCTTAGCTGTAAAGTGGAGTGAAGCATACATCTGGCACTGGCCTACCTCCGTCGTCACAAAGTCTTCAGCCTTAACATAGTCGTTCAGAACCCTTACGGCAGTACTTGGATCAACCGGAACAGCATCGTAATCGTAAAGGAACTCAGATTCCTTCTTGAGCTGTTTAACTCTTTCACCCCACGTAGCAGCCTTGCCCTTCTTGAAAAGCCTGAGAATCGTTTCGCGAATCCTGATTAAAACCTGCTTAGCGTCACCGGCGACGCCAAGGTCGGGCTTAAGCAGCTTCCCGATTTCAGACCTATCTATGTCAACATGTATCTTCCTCGCTCCCGGGGCGAAGCCGCTTAACTTACCAGTAGTCCTGTCGCTAAACCTCATGCCTACTGCAAGAATCAGGTCGCTCTCCTGAACAGCCTTGATCGCGCCTAGCTTCCCATGCATTCCAACCATGCCTAGGGACAACGGATGGTCTTCAGGAATGCTTCCCTTGCCCATTAGAGTCGTCGCTACGGGAGCGTTTAGAAGCTCAGCAAGGGCGATAAGCTCGCTGGACGCGCCTGATATTATTACTCCGCCTCCAGCTATGATCACAGGCCTCTCAGCCTCAACCAGCATCTTTGAGACTGTTAGAATCTCCTCGTCGGAGGGAGAGGGAGGAGTATAAGAGTAGATGTAGAAATCGTCATCAGGCTCGCCCTCCATCAGCTGAACATCCCTAGGGACGTCGATGTGAACAGGCCCAGGTCTTCCGGATAAGGCTATTTTAAAAGCGTTCTCAAGCGCAGAGTTAAGCTCGTTTAAGTCTCTAGGTAGAAAGTTCATCTTCGTCAACCCTATCATCATCGAGAAAACATTAGCCTCCTGAAAACCGTCGTAACCTATGAGAGGCGTCGCAACCTGGCCGGCTATGCTTAAAACCGGCGAGGAATCCAAGTAGGCGTTGGCAATTCCTGTTGCAAGATTAGTGGCGCCAGGGCCGGATGTGGCGACGACAACGCCAATCCTGCCGGTTGCCCTAGCATACCCGTCAGCCATGTGGGCAGCACCCTGCTCATGCCTCGCGAGAATGAACTCTATGTCGCCAGCCTTATAAAGCTCGTCTAGAAACGGGAGCACAGCCCCACCGGGTACTCCGAAGATGGTTTTAACCCCGTTCTCCCTCAGCTTCTCAACTAGTAGTCTAGACCCTGAAACCATTTGAAACACCTCTTGCAAACGGCTTTTTGAAAACCACTGTTTTCTCTAGCGGAGGCTGGGCTTGCAGCGGGACTCCTGCAGTTGGTGGACGGTGTCCCGCCCCCTTGGAGCGTGAATATTATGGTACACTCAGCGCACCTCCTAAGCAGTGTGCCCATTGAGAGGCCTATATTAATCTTTCCCCCTAAGCTGGCTAAATACCGTCGATACGAATATTCCTGGTTTCTACCGAGCAGGCATACAAGGCTAAGACGTAGAGCGGCAGGGAAACAAGCAGAACAACCAGTATCAATATACTGCGAAATCCAACAGTAAACTCTTTAAGAAAGAGCTGTTGACCCTGCGGCTGGCTCGCCTCCTGGGTTATTAAGAAAGGAGATATCGTTACGCTGAAGATTATCACGCAGAGAAAAATGGCTGTAGTGTTCGCGAGCTTTCTTAAAACCTCCTTAGAAAGACCATATCCGACGGATAGTGAGAAAAGCCAGTAACCATGCGTTGCCAATAGGAAATGAATCAAACCGTTAAAATCATTGAAGATAAGGGGAGATCGTAACACAGGTATTAAAACTATAAGTGTTTTAAGCTCTAGCAGGATGAGGGAAACAAGAGAATGCGCTAAAAACGGTATGTACTCAGACATGGCTGTGTAAATCTTTAGCTTAAAACCCTTGTTTAAAAATTCCATGCGCCAAATCTCAAGCTCAGAAAGGGTTGAGCAGAGAATTATAACTAACCATACTGCTGGGAGTAAAGCGCGCACGCTACCAATAGGTTCGAAGGAAACAGGGCATAGTAGTGCATAGGCGGCTAATGCTACTGGAACAAACTCCAGGGTCATGAAGAGCGGTGAAGTGAAGAAGAGCTTCAGCTCCCGGTCAACAAGGTTAGCCAAAACTCGTCACTCCTCCATAAACCTGTAGGCGGACTCAAGCAGGTGCTGCCTGCTGCTTACAATCTTGTTGATGGAAGCATTGTTCTTAACAAGGAACTCCAGAGTCCTCTGGATTTTCTCAGGAGTATTGTCAAACTCTATTATTGCCTCCTTCTCACCGGTTGCGTACCAGCTTACACCGATTTTCTCAAGCATTTCAATATTGCTTTCAACGCTGAAGCCTGAAACATGTATGGAAAGCATGCCGGGGCCGCTGACTCCGGTGATGAAGCTCTCCGTATGGTCTAACACGGCCTGCTGCCCGTTGTGGAATATGGTTATCCTGTCGCAAACATCGTCCAGGAGCATGGGTATTGTTGAAAACACGACTATAGACTTACCCAAGTCCGTCGAAGTCTTTATGAAGTTACGCATGAAGGAGGCTACGTCGTAAGTTGCCCCCCTGAAAGGATCGTAGAGAAGCACCACTGCCGGATCATGGATGAATGTTGAGGCGAAGCATAGCTTCCTCCTGATGGAGAGGGAAAGCTTGGACCATTTAACCCTTGAAACGTTAGCCGCTTCGAAAAGGGAAAGCAGCTCCTCAACTCTTTTAACAGCCTTATCCCTAGGCATTTTATGCAAAGAGGCTGCTAGAAGAAAGTTTTCCATGACCGTCAAGTCTTCAACCAGGTTCATGGTGCACGAGTAAAAACCAACCCTCCTGCTGAAATCCCTCCTGCTGAACCTCGGGTTGTTAAAGTAGATTATGCTGCCTGAGGAAGGCCTGTCTAGGAGAAGCAGGAGTTTGAAAAGGCATTCAACCGGCTCAGTCCTGTTTGAAACAATCCCGAGTATTTCAGCATTATCCAGGACGAAGCTTACTTTCGAAAGCAACATATGCCCGTTTTTCTTGAAGGAGACGTCTGAAACCTTCAACGGGGCACCAACGGGCTCTGCGAGACTCAACCTTAAACATCCTCCTCACGGTGGAAGCTCATAACTCAAGATCACGAGCACACGGCTCAAAGGCCAGAGAATTCATCGTCTTCCACCGCGTTAAGAGTATCCGAAAACAGGAGCTTTTAAGCTTTCCGCAAAGGCTTGTAGAATAAAAAAGAACCTGTTCCCAGCATGAGACTACACGTTTTACCTGCCCTGAAGAATACGGGCGTGAGAGAAAACAGAGCCTGGGAAATGAGCATGCAGAGGCCTATTAATAACCCGGGTAAAAACGAGCATTGAGAAGGAACTGTTTAGGATGGTTTAGGTTTAAAACTTTTATTAACCACCATCATCCATTAGTGAGACAGCGGCGCTGGTCTAACCTGGTTATGACACCAGCCCCCCAAGCTGGGAACTCCGGGTTCAAATCCCGGGCGCCGCATTTCAAAACGTTAAGCAGAATCAAGAGTCTTGAGCACGCGTGGCTGAGGCCGTTAAGAATGTTGAAAAGCTTGAAGACAAGCCTGGCTGGAATGTTTCCTTAGAAAAATAAGAAAAAAGAAAAAAAAGCTTGGTTTAAGTGTCTTAGTCTAGTTCTCCAGCACCGCCTTCCTCAGACGGTGGCTTCGGAGTCTTCTCCTTCTCTTTAAGCTTGCCCGCGGCAATCACGTCGTCAATCCTCAGGATCATGCTTGCAGCCTCGCTTGCAGACTTCACTATCTGCTCTTTCACGAGCAATGGTTCAAGAATATTGTTAGCCCAGCTGTCAGCAGTCTTCTTAGACACAATGTCTACGCCGTGCCATTTGTTTCCAGACTCATGTTGCTTCCTGAGCTCAGCTATGATATCTATCGGATCCATTCCAGCGTTCTCAGCAAGCGCTGAGGGTATTGACTCCAGCGCGTCTGCAAACCTTAATACTGCAAGCTGCTCCTTGCCAGCTATAGTCTCCGCCTTCTTCCTTATTCTCATCGCAACCTCTATCTCAGGAGCTCCCGCGCCGGCGACGATATACGGGTATGTGACAACATCCTTCACAACGCAGAGAGCATCGTGGAGAGCCCTGTCAGCCTCGTCAACCATCTTCTCAGTTCCACCCCTTATCAGGATGGTTACAGACCTCGGATCCTTGCACTGCTCTATGAAGACCCACTTGTCTTCACCGACCTTTCTCTCCTCAACTAGGCCGGCGTAGCCAAGGTCGTCCTTAGTAAGCTCGTTCACGCTGGTAACTATTCTAGCGCCGGTTGCCTTAGAGGCCTTCTCAATATCAGACTCCTTGACTCTTCTCACAGCGATCACTCCAGCCTTAGCTAAGTAGTGTTGAGCAATGTCGTCAATACCCTTCTGGCAGAGAACCACGTTTGCACCAGCTTCAACGATCTTGTCAACCATCTCCTTCAGAATCCTCTGCTCCTCCTCCAGGAATGCTTTAATCTGCTCAGGCCTTTCAATGTTTATCTTAGCGTCGAACTCAGTCTTCTCGATCTCAAGCGGGCTGTTGAGAATAGCTATCTTAGCATTAACAATCCTCCTCGGCATCCCAGAGTGAACAATCTCCTTGTCCAGCACGATGCCGTTTATCAGCTTGGTCTCCATCACTGAGCCGCCGGCCTTCTTCTCAACCTTAACATCGTCAAGCCTAATGTTAAACTTCCCGTTCTCCTCCCTCGCCACCTTCAGAATAGCGTCGACAGCGATCTCCGCAAGCTGGTCACTATACTCCCTGACAACCTTGCTCCTCAAAGCAGTCATGGCTATCAGCTTGAGAACCTCCCTGTCCGTCGGCTTAACCTCTTGAGCAATCTCCTTAAGGAACTGGAGCGCCATGGTTGTGGCCCTCTTATAGCCGTCGACTATGATCGTCGGATGAACATCCATGTCTAGAAGCTCTTCAGCCTTCTTCAAAAGCTCCCCGGCGAGGACTACCGCTGAAGTGGTTCCGTCGCCAGCCTCAACGTCAGTGCTCTTAGCGACTTCAACCATCATCTTCGCAGCCGGGTGCTCAATCTCCATCTCCTTCAGAATAGTTGCACCATCATTGGTTATCGTCACGTCGCCAAGCGAGTCGACAAGCATCTTGTCCATACCTCTAGGACCGAGTGATGAACGGACTATTTCTGCGAGAGTTATTGCAGCGTTAAGATTGTTCCTCTGGGCTTCCCTGCCCCTCGTCCTAGTGCTTCCCTCTTTAAGGATTAATACTGGTGTTCCACCTACTGTTGCAGGTATAGCAGTAGCCATTTCAATCTCACCTCAGAACCCCGATTAATAAAGAGGGGTATAAAAACTTTATTTCAAGCCTTGAAAAAGGTAAAAACTTAAGTCTAACCTTCTTCTAAAATATTGGAAATGAGCCCAGAGTTAATCTGTCCCTGCGGCAGGATTATTAAGGACGCCTCCGAGTTTAAACTCCTATATCTTAAGAAAGAGCTTAACGAGATAGATATTCTGTGTCCAAACGACAACTGTTACCTTAGGGAAGTAGGATACATAAAGTTTGAAATAGTCGACGGTAAGCCGAAGTTTAAGGAAGCAAGCTTCTACCCTCCGTTCGTAACCTGGAACGCAAGCCAAATGGGGAGAGAAGCCGCGTTAGCAGAGTTGAAAAACACTCTCAAGAAGCTTGTTGAAAGAATAGACTGGAGCATGATAAAGCCTGTTGAAGCGAAGACTTAGAAACCCTATTCTATAAGGTCATCCACCTTAGGAACCTCAGCCGGAAGACCCTTCCTCCTCCTTATTTCAGCGATAACGTTGCCTAAAAGCTGGCTTGGAACAGGCTCCCATCTGGCGAAGCTAGTGTCCCAGAAAACCCTGCCTCCGGTTGCACTCCTCAAAACCTCTGAAAGGTCGAAGCTTTCAGCAGCAGGAAGCTCTCCAACAATATAGGTCATCAAACCCTTCTGCTCAATGCTTAAAACCTTGCCTCTCGCACGGCTGATAACCCTGGTCACGTTTCCAACCTGATCCATACCGGTTCTAACATCCAGCCTGAGAATAGGCTCGAGAATAACAGGGTCAGCCAGAAGAATAGAGGCGTGCGTAGCCCTTCTCACAGCCGGAATAATCTGCGCAGGACCATGGTGAGCAGGATCCTCGTGAATAGTCGCGTCGAGAAGCTTAACCTTCACACCTCTAACCGGCTCCCTAGCCAGAATACCCTCGTTCATAGCCTCGATGAAACCCATCCTAATGCTTCCGGAAACCTGCTCAAGCCTCTGAACACCCTTAGTGGCGTCAACCAGAACACTGAAGCTCTCGCTAACCGCTTCAACACCACGAGCCTCGTCAGCAGGCCAGCCGCACTCCCTAAGCATCCTAGCAACCTCCTTCCTGTCAGTAAACTCCCCAATCTTACCGGTTGCAATAAGCTCTATAACCTTAGGCTCAAGAGGCTCAACCTCAATCATAATCTTATTATGGCCATTCGGAGACCTCACCATCACCGGCCCACCCTTCCTACGGATACTCTCACGGTAAATGACGATTGGACGCGAGGTAACGATCTGAATACCCGCCTCCTGAATAAAGGTCGTAGCAACCTCAAGATGAAGCTGCCCCATTCCAGATAAAAGATACTCCCCGGTCTGCTCGTTAATAGTCACCTTAAGATTAGGATCCTCAATACTAAGCTTATGCATCGCGCTGATAAGCTCGGGAAGCTGAGCAGGATTCCGAGGCTCAACAGCAATCGTCATAACAGGCTCAGAAACATACCTGATGCTTTCAAACGGAACAAGATCCTGAACAGTAGTAATAGTCTCCCCCGCCCTCGCAGCGTCCAAACCCAGCAGCGCAGGGATATTGCCGGCAGACATAGAGCCAACAACCTCCCTGTGCGGACCCATGTAGATGCAAACCTGCTGAACCCTACCCTTAGCCCTAGAGTTAACAAGATAAACCTCCTGACCCTCGTAAACCGTCCCAGAGAAAAGCCTGCCGGTAGCAACAACACCAGCCTGAGGATCAACACGAATATGCGAAGCAGCCATCACAATAGGCCCATTCGGATCACACTTCAACATCGCCCTCCCAACCTCACTATCCAAATCACCCTTCCAAATCCTCGGAATCCTATACGCCTGAGCAACAACAGGAGGAGGATGAAACCTGACAACCATGCTTAAAACAGCCTCATGCAATGGAAGAAGCTTAGAAAGCTCAGCCTGCCTACCCTTCTCGTAAGCAGAAACAATATCACTAAACTTCAACCCAGCCTTCTGCATCATAGGAATAGTGAAGCCCCACCGGTCCTTAGCACTCCCGAAAGCAACCATACCCTTCAAAGCATCAACACGCCACTGCGACTTAAACTCCTCAGGACCATAAAGATCAATAAGCCTGTTGAAATCAGCAATAATACGAAGCAAAGTCTTCTCAACCTCCTGCGGAGAAAGCTTAAGCTCACGAATCAAACGGTCAACCTTATTGATAAACAACACGGGACGAACATACTCCTCTAAAGCTTGACGAGTAACAGTCTCAGTCTGAACCAAAACACCCTCAACACTATCCACAACAATAACAGCACCATCAATAGCACGCAAACTACGAGTCACATTCCCCGTAAAGTCGATATGCCCGGGCGTATCGATGAGATTAATTATATAAGGATTTTTATCTATTTCATGATATAATGATACGTTTGCAGCCTTGTATGTGAACTGTCTCTCCTGCTCTATCTTCAAGTAGTCTAATGCTAGTGCTTCACCGGCCACTGTTGGCGATAAGAGCCCTGAGGCGGCGAGCAGGGAATCTGATAGCGTGGTCTTTCCGTGATCCACATGGGCACATATAGAAATATTTCTAATGTTTTCTAGACTCTTCGAAAGCTTCAACACTTCCTCCGTTGTCTTGTACCTGGGCAAGTCCTATTGACACCTTTAGTTGACGAAGGTTCCCTTGAAAACGGGTTATTAAGCCTTTCCTCTCCGACGGTATATTTGTCTTTTATGCTTCTCGCATGGAGATTTAAATACCGTTGAAGCGTATTCTAATGCGGGAGAAAGTAAGCATAGAATAAGGGTTTTGAAGCGCGACCTTAATAGAAAGTATGTGGATGTCGAGCTGGATGGGGAGAGGGTTAGGGTTGAGGAGCTTTCTGAAGAGGAAGTAAGGGTGGAATAAGCATCTAGACACCGGGGGAGTTTACTATTTTAACCATACGGGCAGGTTGGATAGACTTCGATTATGGCTCGACAAGCCTGTTCTATAGGGAGGCTTGTGAAAGGGCGTGGAGAGGGCTTTGCTGGCGTAAGGCATTAGCGGTTTACAGACTCATATGGTACTTCCCGCCTTTCCAGTTCTCTAGTGGCGGCGAAGAATCCTCCTGCATGTTCACGTTGAAGTATAAGGGATACGTCTTCAAGGTAGAAGATATATTTGGTGAGCACATGAGGGTTAATTTTCTTCACTTAGTCACAGAAGAAGAGTTCCGCAAGCTGGAGACAACAGAACGGAGGAGGCGAGAGGAGTATGCCCCCTTCCGAGGAAACTGGGTGGAGGAGATCGTGAGCATGATAGAATACTTGACGGAAACTCTGTGATGGTATATACCGATGCTGGCTCAGCACAAATCTAGCCCAAGCACTACTTCCCGTATTTCGTTTCCATGTGTTAACACGTGCTACTTGATGCTTGCTTCTTATAATCGCTCAACTTTTTCTAATAATAAAAGACCTCTGTATGGAACAATAACTTCATATTAGGGTACTTCTTATAGATTTCCAAGATTTTCAGGAAGAAATCGGCAATTTCTCTCACACTCTTATTCATCTTCTCTATTACTGCATCTATTTTCTCATCATGGTGCACATCGTTCAAATCTAATAAGCCGCCTCCTAAACCGAGTTTCTTAGCTATCATCCTATCTTCGGGAACCCCCTTAGACAATAGGGGCTTAGCTACAAGCTGGTTTATTTCATCCCTAACCTCCTTTAGGTCTAAGACTTTAATTGGCCATTTCGCATACTCCTTCCTAAACTCTCTCGTCGCTATCTTAACATCCACCTTCCGTTTTAGCAACTCGAATGCCCTATTAATCTCCTCTAGGCACAGGGACGGTAGTCCAACTTCATAGTCGAGAAACGGTTTACTGTACTTGGAGGAGTCGGATGATATGAAGTTCCCGGTGTAGATAATTGCAGGTATGTACTTTAATCCCTTTAGTTGCATGAGCTCGATGCTGGTCCAAAGGAATTGGGGGACCACGACCTTATTTAACTCGCTGAGAGCACTCCACGGGGTCATGAACGAAAGCCTTATCGTAACAGAGTGCCAAGACATCTTTTAACACCTGAAATTTAATAACTCCTCCTTAGGATCTCGCCTCCGTATTAGCTTCACTGCCAATCCCTGGACGGGTGGCCTTCTTGCTCTTAACCCTTTTAACGAGCATAATCATGTAATTGGCAACACGTTTATCCTTATCGAGCTCCAAGGACTTCTTGAATTCCTCGAGTGCCTCGTCATATCTTCCGAGTTTGTAGAACACCATCCCTTTCTTATGGTAGAAATAGTGGTTGCTCGGGTCTATGGCAATGGCTTCATCGAGTTCTTTCATAGCCTCTCCGTACCTTTCCATCTCGTAAAGCACGAAGCCTTTATTGTAACGGTAATAGGGATTGCATGGATCTAGCTTAACAGCTTTCTCTAAATCGCTGAGAATCGCTTCAAGCATTTTCTCAGCGTCTATCTCAACATTTTTAAGCTCATCGGTTCTTTCTTTAAATATGATTAAGCTCAGCGATGCCAAGGCCCTGTTATTGTAATACGCGGGGTTATTTGGATTGAGGATTATCGCCTCATTTAACTCCTCAAGGGCTTTCTGAACCTTGTAGGCATACATATCCCATGCTCCAAGCATGTAATGAGTTACCCCCAAGTTGTTGTAGCAATCCGGATCCCTTGGATATCTCTCTAAATAATCTTTAAAGGCCCATTCAATATCATTAAGCTTACTATACGAGTATATCTCAAAAGTCCCACCATCCGCATCTACTGCGAAGCCGCTGGCGTAAATGGAAGGCGGACCGATAGCGTGAAAGCAGGCCCACATGTCCAGCTCTCTGAACATACTTGCCTCGATGCTCCAATCCGGCAGATACATGAACTCTCCGACGATCTCGCTTCTAATGAGGTGGAAGAAATCGACCTCAGGATCCAGCTCAATCGCTGTATCTATCTCTACAAGTGCATCCTTACATCTTTTCACGTAAAGACTATCAGGTCCTTCAAACCTTCTAAGCTCGTAAAGGATATCTGCCTTCCAACAATGTAGATAGGGATTCTCTGGGTTGGACCTTAGTAGCTCATCACACCTCTTTACAGCCTCCTCATAGTACTCCTTAGCTTCGCTAGAAGCTTTAGATTTCAAGGATCTCGCTTTCTGAACGCATTCGTTTAAGAATTCGTTATCAGCCTCGTTTTTTCTTCTGATCATCCGACGTACTCCTCTCTGTAACCTTCTGTATACCTTTTTAACAGAGAGTTTTTAAACATTCTAGCGTCCAACATTATCCTCCATATCTCGTTTTCATGTATTGCTGCAACGCATCCCATCCGTTTAGCAGTACAAGCCATTCGCTCGTATCTCCGAATTCTTTCTCTACCATGCTTTTCAAAAGGTTCCAGCTGTCTTCCGGGAGCTTTTTAAACGCGTACACAGCTTTTCTCCCAGTCTTCTTCCAAGCCTCTCTATATCCATACATTTGTTCTAGGAATTCATCCACCTCCGTTGGAATCTGAAGAAAAGTTGGCTCACGGTACTTCACATCCAAATTATCATGCTCATATACGAAGTCTATGACGATATGCTTCTCAGTGCCGCTCTTATCTTTATACTCGAAACCCTTTTGGTACGCTATCGGCTCAGCATAATCTATGGTTTTATCGAAGGCTATGAACTCTGCCAACTTGCCTTTGCAACCTGTGTCGGTTAATGTGTCCAAGTCTTTTTCTGGCAAGGTCATTACCTCGGCCAATCTTCCCGCAAGGTCTTCGATAAGCTTCTCGTTGCTAAGCAGATACTGGTTTCTAAGGACATCCTCAGCCTGCTCTATGCTCAGTCCCTCATGTTGTTCGAAGCTGAATTTGCATACTACGATCTCATTTGGTTTCGCTATGCTGCCGATCCTTGTCCTGACGATCTCCTGTTCATGAGGCTTCAGCAGGATTAGCCTTTCGCACTCCTCCCCATCCTTCATAGCCCTTACCCTTAAGACTCTATGGTCCTCGTCCAGATTCTCCCAGTTCAGCACGTAGCCCCTCTCCGTATGGATGAGGTACTTCTCCCTTCACTCCGCATTCTTGTGGAGGAACCTTTCAAGCCACTCGGTCAACGCTATTTTTCCTCCTTCCTCCTCTTCAACCCTGACGGGCATGATTACCCTAGCGTTCTCCGGCACGGCTTCCGTGAACAGGATCAGCCCGGTTTCCCCCGGCAGGTACCCAATCTCCTTAATGCTTGGGCGTCGTGAGGAACCGATACGATGTACGATTCTTTATCAGGTTTTTCTTCTTCAACTATCCTCGTCGCGATCACTGGAATGCATATTTTCTCGCCATCCTTATCAACCATGATGTAGTTGACCTCCTCCGGCGTGTTAGCGTGCGATAAAACCCTATTCTTAATTCAGCATGTTTTTTCTCCTGCTCTTATTGGCCATGCCCATCCGTAGCTGGTTCTCTCCACTCCTTTTTCCCTTAGTTCTCTTAGAAGCTTCTCCTTTGAGTTTTGCAGGAAGCTTTTAGGGTCATGAAGGATTATGCCGTCTATCAGTGCGTCGATGATCCAGCCGCTTTTAGATTTAGTATGGGTTTCGAATTCCTCAGGGGTCATGTATATGGCTTGAACTATGCTCGGCAGCTTTAGCTCTGCAATAAGCTTTGAAGCCATTAGTATCCTCTCCTGGAGCTTCGGCAGTCCTTCTACTACAAGTATTAAATCGATATCGCTCTCCGCTGAGGAAAACGGTTTAGCTTTTCCCTTTGCCACCGAGCCGAATAATAAGATGCCCACCATTTTCTCTTTGAAAAGCTTTGAAATTTTCTCTATGTATTGCTCTACGAGTTCTCGATACTCTGAATCCCTAATCTTATCCAAGTTTTCCAAATGCATCGTCCACCAGGCTTCTTAACTGGCTAATCATGCCTGAGAGGTCTGGCGGCAAGTTCTTAAACTCGTTGAAGAATTTTACCACGCTGCTTAAGCCTTCCAATGTTGACCTTAAAAGCTCCTTAGCCACGTTCTCTACGTAGACCTCTGAGGGCATTATGATCCTCTCCTCCGTCTCCCAACCGTATCTCGGCATCGAACCCTGTGATTCAAGAGACGAAGCATGGGAGACTGTGAGCGTCAGATGGGTTATTTGCTCCCTGCTTAGATTAAGCTTTTTCATCCTCTCCTTGTCTGAAACAAGCCTTCCTATCAGGACGCTGGGGAAATGCGTTTTTTCAAACTCTATGCCCAAGAAGCTTAAGATCGATTTGCAAGCGTTTTTAACCGATAACTGGAATCTGAAAACGGCGTCCGGATAATCACCCTCCAAGTATCTTGCTAAGCCTCTTCTTAGATCCTCTAGGCTCATTTTCAACCTGTCCCTAGCCTTGCTATAATTGTCCAACGAGGTGAGTGAAGCATAAAGAAGAATATAAAGTTTATAAAGTTTATGAAAAAAATTCCATGAGCACTATATTCAGTAGGGTTGGGAAGCTTGGCATCTCAGTCATCGACGCATTGAAGACAGATATGAGCAGCATGATAGATTTCACTACTTCAAGAAAATGAAGAAAATCTGTAAGCGTGCACCATATACTGATTAACCTAAGATAATCAGGTTCATTTATACCTTAACAGTTAAGATGAAGGTGCATCCTTCTAGACAGGGTATCTTTATCGCGCTTTTTAATTCCTTTGACTAACAATAACGATTACTGTCTCCACCATCCCGTCTGTGCAATCATTTGAAAAACTAAGTTTGAATTCAACTTATCTTTTCCTGATGTAAAAATTTACCGTATATGCTTAAAAGCCTCATGATGCCCACTTCTTAAGAGGTTGGTTAAGAAGAAGATAGTGGTGAAAGGCGAGAAGGTTCAGGATGTTGGCTACAGGCTTTTCCTTTTGGAAGCCGCAGAGTCCTTCGGCTTGAAGGGTTTTCAAGCTAGGAACATTGAAGACTATGTTGAGTTTCTCGTTGAGGGTGCTGAAGACAGGGTTGCGGAATTCGTAGAGTATGCGAAGGCCAACTACCCGGAGCACACTGTGGTTAGAGAAGTTGTTGTGGAGAGTTATAGGGGGAGCGTCATGCCTATTGAAGTTTTCCACAGGGGCTTTGACACGAGTCAGCTGGTAAAGATTGTAGATGTTGGAGTAAGTATGCTGGAAAAGCAGAATAAGATGTTGGAGAAACAAGATTCCATGTTAGAAAAACAGGATTTGATGCTGGAGAAACAGGAGACCCTAATAGGCGAGGTTAGAAATCTTAGAGAGGATCTTAAAACCTACATGGATGAAAGGTTTCGAAAACTTGAGACGGAGGTAGCGAGGATAAAGGAGAAGATTGGAATAGTCTGATCCGATTCCTTAAACACGTATTTTCAAGTTTTAGAATAGTGAGGCCAAAGGGCAGGGTAGATTATAGCGCGCCATGCTCTTCAAGGCCTCTATCTTCGCCTCATAAAACAATAATGTCCGAACATACATCATTGTTGGATCTTAGGGCGGCTGCAAGCCATTATTCAAAAGCTCTGGAATCAGTTGCTCAAGCCAAGAAAAAGCTCGCGGAAGTCGTGATCAAGTACATCATAGCCAATGGGATAGACCTCGGGAAATGCACAGAACTCTCTATATCTGAGAATCTTGGTCTCCCCAGAAGCACGGTTCGGAGCATCCTGCTCGACCTTGTTGAGGAGAAAGTACTGAAGGTCAGCGAATATGGCAATACTAAGCCCTACATGCTGAGCGAGATAGGGATTGGGATTGCCCTAGACTGGATGGGCTTGAGTTTCACGAGGGCCGAAGTGAACGCACTCTTGGCTTCTAAGGAGGCAGAGGAGCTTAAAGGCATGCTGGTGGGTTCCCTGCTGATATTTAGCGAGGTCAATGGGAAGAGGATCGCTAGGTACCGGGGATTAGCAGCAGATCAGTGTCTCGGAACACTCATCGGAAGATTCTTTGAATACGTGGAAGAAGGTTTTTATGAGAAGCTCAGAAAGGCGTTCGACGAAAAGACCCTGAGGGAATTGGAGCTCCTGAATCCTGAACTAATTGCCTTTGAAAGGCTCGTGGCTCCTCCTCCCCCTATCGGCGAGTGGGCACGTGAAAAGCTTCAAGAATTAGATGATAATGCTTCTCCTGAAGATATCAGAAAAATCATCGTCGAATCATACGAGAAGAACTTGGAACACGTTATCCGGGAACTTGAAAAATTTGCCGCTGTCTTGGAAGAAATGGACTATGAAGGGCTTCATAAACATTTCAAAGGAAAAGCACCGTCTCGCGAGGTCCTGATTAAGGGGAAATCAGTGCCGGAGTACAGGTTTCACGACGAGTATCTCTGGGCCACAACTTTAGCACTTAGGGAAGGGTGTAAAATAGGGCAGAAGATAGGCGCGAATCCTGAACTCCTCAAGGAAGCATTGTTATTGGCTGACGTTCTGGATATGGTCCTTGAGAAAAGATACAGGGGAGCTGAAGCTGAAGGGCTTAGTCTAATGGAGTTGGGCACTAGGCAGTTGTCTCGGGAAACTAGTTCTTCTCCCTAGACGCCATGTTTGCAATAGAAGCCTCAGGGTTATCGCGCGCACTTCGAAGCAGAGGGTCATTCCTAGCAAGGAGATTAGCCAGGCATCATTGATGCCGCATATTAGTCGTGTTCAATAGCGCTCTCTTGCCACTACTGCCTTCCCGTCGGACTCGCTTTAATTGGCAGTATTACTTCGACAAGAGCTATGGTACTGATAGGTTTATTAGGCGAAGCCAGATTAGCTTTTACAGGCTGGTTTAAAGTGTCTGCGGCAGAGGAGTTTGTCGAGAAGTTTCTAAAGGATGCTGCCGGTTTCAAGAATCTGGATTACGTTTCGAAAATGATGTTTCTCTCCTTATTCATAACGCGTAAGGATGATCGTAGCCGCAGGGGGAGAAAGAGGAGGAATATGTTGAGAAAGGGTTAAGCATAGGCTTAATTCTAAACCTTAACGCTTATGGAGGAATGTTTCTTCTGCTTTGCGAATTCTACGAATATACTCGGCTTATAACGTATATGCTTCAGTCGGCTTCGCGTTAAGGATTTGAAGAATGCTTAAATGCGTATTGCATAACCAGTTTATCAATGGGATTTGAAGAATTGTTGAAACTGATAAGGACGCCTAACAAGGTTTCGAAGCTTGTTCTTTCAGCCTCTTACAAGAAGGGCGAGTTTGACAGCCATCTTGTTGACTGTCCATTCGTTTTTAAGCATGAGGGATGCTTCTACATGACTTATGTTGGATGGGACTCTATAGGGTATAGAACTGGTTTAGCATCGTCGAATGATCTTATTCATTGGAGAAAAGAGGGAATGATAATAGATCGTGGGCCGAAGGGTTCACCAACCGAGTTCAACGTCGCCTTGACATGGATTCTCCGCGACAACGATCTTTTCGGTGAAGGTTGCTTGAAGAAGGTTAACGGGGTTTTTATTGGAACATACCATGCGTACCCTAAACCCGGCTATGAAGCAGGCTCTGCTGTGATAGGCTTGGCTTACAGTAAGGACTTGCGGCACTGGGTTCTTGACAAGCCTGTTCTCTACCCTGATGAGGGTGGCGACTGGGAACAAGGAGGGCTTTATAAGTCCTGCCTGCTCGAACACGAAGGAGTCTACTACATGTTCTATAATGCTAAGAATAGGCCGGAGTGGCCTTGGGTTGAGCAAATAGGCTTAGCCACATCCCTGGACTTGAAGAAGTGGAAACGCTTCGAGAAAAACCCTGTGTTAACCATTGGGCGAAAAGGCTCTTTCGACGATGTTTTCGCCAGTGACCCGTGTGTCCTGAAGCATAATGGGTTTTGGATAATGTTCTACTACGGGCTTTCTAGTGACGGGCATGCTAGGAACAGTGTAGCTTTTTCCCGTGACCTTTTTAAATGGGAGAAGTCGGGGGAGATTCTTATAGACGTCGGTCCTAGGGGTGCTGTTGACGAGCTTTACGCTCATAAGCCAAGCGTCATTTTTCGGAATGGGAAACTGTATCATTTCTACTGCGCGGTGACTCCGGCGGAAAACAGGAGAATGGGCGAGATAGAGTATCACGAGATCAGGGGGATAACAGTTGCAACATCATGAAGTGTTTGAAGCCTAAATGTTCTGCTAAACAGTTTAACAATAATCGTGAATACTGTTGAGAACCTGTTCTGTTTTACTTTTTCTTCAACACTGACCTGCATGCTGCAAGGGTTAGGACCCATCCTGCGAGCCCAGCTATTACGGCAAGCAGGCTAAGCGCCAGGCTTAGCAGAAGGTTTATAGTGAACATGGCTGCGGCCAGTGAAAAACCTGGTTTTTCAAGCTTTCTACCGAGTTTGAAAAGCCCGGACACCAGTCCTGTTTGCCCCACGGCTAGTAGAGCAACCCCAGTCCAGAACAGTATTACTGGGATTGTTGAAACGGGTTTCCTGCTTGAAACCTCCATGGCGAACATTGCTACGGCTATCAGGAGAAACGCGGGTCCGGTGCAGCTGATTTCAACAAGCGTTGAGGAGGCTCTGAAAGACGCATCATGCCTCTTAAGATATTCGAACGCTGGGAGAAGAAGGCCGTATTCTAATGCAAGAATCAATAACCCTCCGCCGACAGCCAGCAGGAAGAGCATGAGTATTGGTGCCGCGAGCAGAGAGTATTCTCCGAGAATGGTTTGAAGCATGAACCAGAGGCTTAGAGCCATGGTTATAGACTCGCTGGAAACGTTGAAACCGATAAGGGTCGTGAAGCCGGCGACGGACATTAGGATTACTGTGCCGGCAAGAGGGGAGCCGACAACGTAAAGAGGAAGCATCCAGCCAAGCCTCTTAAGACCATTAGTAAGGTTCTCGTCAAGAATACTTTCTCCAGGCCTCCTGGTAATGTTTGCTAGGAAGCTCTCCGCCGACTCTGCCGGCTTGCTCACTGGCCCCGGTGTTTCAAGCCTAGTTAGAATATCCCTGGGCTTTTTAAGGGAGATGCAGTCATGCACCTCCGGATCCATATGTTTTTCGCAAAAAACCCACTCGCACAGTGGGCAGGGCTTGCAGTCCTCACCCATCCTGCCGCAGACATGACAGCGTTGCGACATATCCCATAATGGCAATGTTTCAGGATAAAAATGTTTTCTTATGGGGGAATTCTTGAATATTAGTGCGCTTAAAAATATATTAAACGAAGTGTTATGTGAAGCTTAACAAGGATGGTGAAGAAAGGTTTAACCGTCTTAACGTATCGACGGGAAAGGAGATAGGCGTTTCTTATTGGGTAGGGAATCCAGGAATAAAGAGTCGCGCGAAGTATTAAAACTATAGTTCGGCAAACCGTATTTTTTCATAGCTTGCTGCACCCTCCGTTACGAAAAGGCCTGCTGGCTTATCGTGAAGCCCGTAGGCCCGGCAGGATAGTGCAACACGTCCACCGATGAAGGCTTCCACAATACTGTCGTCAACAAAAATTAGGAGTGACACTGGTTTACCGGGTGTTAGAAACAACGGGCACTCGGCGAGAGGCGGCGCGTCACCCGCTCTTGGGAAACGGTTGAACACTACCCTGTTCCCAGCGGGCTCAAGCTCCAGCATATATCCGGAGGAGAAGTCTAAACTGGTTCCGACGAGTAGTCCGAAGGAGCGGGTACCCGGTTTAAAGGAGAATACGCCTTCCAGCGCGAAACTGTTTTTCAGGCAGGGTATGGTGGCGTAGGCAAACCCGTCTAACCGTTCCCCGTACGCATTGTTCCCGTGAAACCTCCATCCGCCAAGCCTGCCTAAGACGTTTCCCCGAGCATCTAGGTCTTTAAACTGAAATGCACTCACAACTTCCTCTGGACAATGCGCGGAGAGGCTTCCATCAGCTTCAGCTTTCAACTCATGGGGAACAGCCAGATGCCCACCCCACTGCCATTTACCCTCGTCGCTTTCATTCTCTCTAGTCGGGATCCATCCGAATAGGATTCTTCTCCCCCCGTTTCCAGCTGTCTTCGCAGCGTAGAAACGCTGCCCGTTGAAAACATCCGGCACCGTTACGCGCCAAGGACCCTTTAAATCGTCAGCCACACGGTAATGCGTTTGAAGCTTCTCAGTGAACTCTGAGAAAACCAGGTACCAGTGTCCATCCATCTTGAATAAGTCTGGACACTCCATGGGGCCGCAAATATTCGGCGCGTAGAAAGGCGGTTGACACTCCCATTCCTCCAGGTCGCGGGATTTGGCAAGCCCGATGCATCCCCGCTTCGCCACAGGCCCTTCTCTAGTGGTTGCGCAAACAAGCATGAAGTATAGTTCCTCCTCAGGGTTCCAGAACACGAACGGGTCTCTCCAGTCAGCCTCCCCATACCAGCGTTCATCAGGCACTGAAACCGGGTTATGCTCGTCCTTAACCCATTTCACAAGGTCATTGCTGACAGCGTGGCAAATCGTCTGCGGGAAACGGTTGCTCGGGTTCCACCCGGTGTAAAACGCGTGGAAAACACCATTCCTCTCCACCACGGATCCAGTCCAGCATCCCTCGCTGTCGGGAGCATCTTTCTCACCGGGCAGGATAGCGTCAGGCATCTCTATCCAATGCAATAAGTCTTTTGAAACAATGTGCGACCAGACGAGGCGGTCGCCAGTTTTCCGCGTCGTCTTCAGATAGAAAACATGATAGCTGTCCTTCCAGTAGAAGGGTATGGCGTCGCCGAAAAACCCGTCGGCAGGCTTATAATGAACATGCTTCATACTGCCGCCACCAGCCGTAGAAGAAACGTTTGACTCATATAAGTCTTGCAACAGGTCATCCAACTATCCTGACTCTTCTGAGAACCAGGGAGATTTTCAGGTCGATAAGACTATTCAAGACTGCGCGCGCAAACAGACGTAGCTATAATAGAGACAAATTTTTAGTCTGCTTCAATGCTTATATTCCGCTGCGAGGTTGCATCATCATGGTTAGCGAGACAACCATAGTATGGTTGCTCAGAATCCTAACGATCACAGTGGTTTTAATACCTATAGTTGTCAACTATTTCGCTTCAGAGTCGCTGCAGGATTTCATAGTGCCGGATTTAACCATTCCCTTAAGCTCAACTCTTAACATTCCCCATTCTCTCCAAGTATACTCTATTGATTACAGCATTGCGGGGGACGAGTGTCTGTTAAACCTAGGATTATTCAATGCGGGAAGCATCGGAATCGGTTTGAAAGAGCTTGACTGCAGGATAACAGTGGCCTCGATGAACATGAGTATTAGTGGGAGACTTGTGCTTCAATCACCGTTCATCGTGAAGCCAGCAGGCAGGGAAAGAGTAAGCCTCTCTCTGAGTGTGGAGAACGGTATTGTTGAGGATTTTCTCAGGCTACTCTCCCAAGAGTCTCAGGCAAGCCTCTTTGGAGAAGCCACTGTACTGCTGGATTCAGCTGAGCTTCCCATAAGCCTGGAGATAACAAGCCTTTCAACAGGCTTCCTTCCCCCATGGTGATCATGCTTGGAGAAGTTTAGAATACTCTATTTTATCAGCGGCATCTTGTTTCTGGCGGTGTCTGCAGCCGGAGGCTCTTGGTGGGAGCTTGTCGCAGGAGAAGCCTCTAAACCAGTTCTATACGTTGGGCTCTCGCCTTTCGAATTTAGGGTTGAGCTTCTCGGAGCACGAGCTGTCAACCCGTCTCCACTCATGAATGCTTTTTTCCACTTCAGAAAGACTCCTCGCCCTCCTTGGGTCGGCTACGGTGATCATTGGCTCACTGCTCCCGGGAAAACCCTGGTCCCGGAGGCTTCTTAACCTCAGGCCTTTAACGATGCCCGTGTTCTTCGGAATCCTGACTATTGCTTTAACCACGGTCCTAGCAACCTTTGTCCAAAGCTTCGCACCCTCCGTAGCCCAGGCTCTTCCAAACCTAGCCGAGGCTTTAACGCCTTATTCAGGCAAATACTTAACCATCAACCTGTATCCGTTTACTGGTGTCAACGGCTCTGTGAAAATCAGCACAGAATCTAGGTTCACTGTCCAGTTTTGGACTGCCCTGGTTTCAGGCGTATTCTGTCTAGCAGGCTGGGTACTGGGTGGAAAAAGACTTGAGCCAAGCCTTGCCTCCACAGCCTGAGCCCAGCGGGGCTCCGAATAAAGTTGAAAACCCTTCTAGCCTGCCAGCCCAGGAGCGGGAGGCTATTAGAGTAAAGGTGGAAACGCAGTTAGCAAGCGAACGCGGCATTAAAAATTCTTAAAGCTTTTAAAACTCTTTTTAATCGTTAAGCCGAATGTCTTTGAGACTAGACCCTGATAGTGCCCTCAACTGTTTGCCGCAGCCCCTTGTAATAGTTACTGCAGGAGACTTTGAGAAACCGGGTCAGAGAGGAGGAATGACTGCAGCATGGGTCAGCAGGGTGTCAATGAGCCCCCCGTTAATAATGGTTTCAATCGCCCCGTCAAGATACACTTTAGAGCTAATAAGGAGAAACGGGGAGTTCGCAGTCAACATTGTCGGGGAAACGCTTGAGAAGACTGCTTACGGCATATTCGGCTCCAGGACCGGCAGGGGAATAGATAAGATTGCTGAAAGCAGGGTTAAAGCTAGGAGAGGCGAGAAAACAGTGGTCCCGCTACTTGAGGAAGCAACCGTAGCGTTAGAGTGTAAGCTTGTGAAGACAGTGGAAGCAGGAGACCATGTTCTAGTAATAGGCGAGGTAGTGAACGCTTTAAAGTTCAGCGAGGAGCAGCCGATCGTCTTCACCCCCTAGTCTAAGCATGTGATAAGGCCTGTGTCAAAAGCTTTTTGAAGCACCCTAAATTTATAAGCGTGTTTCGCCTGCTGAACAGCGTGCTGAAAATAGGCCATAGGGGTGCGAAATTCTACGAGCCGGAGAACACGCTGCGAAGCTTCAGGAAAGCATTGGAGCTTGGCGCGAATGCTGTTGAACTGGACGTTAGAAGAACAAGGGACGGTGAACTAGTGGTCATTCATGATGCTGAGGTTGACAGGACTACGAACGGGAAGGGGCTGGTGAGCGGGCTCACGCTGGAAGAGATAAGGAGCCTCGACGCTGGGAAAGGGGAGAAGATACCTACTTTAGAGGAAGTGCTCGACTTCCTGGATAATAGGGTGAAGATACTGATAGAGCTTAAGGAGGCCGGTGTCGAGGAGAAAGTGTTGAAGCTTGTTCATGAAAAAGGGTTGGAGAAAAACGTGATAATAATATCTTTCCTGGAGGATGCGTTAAGAAGGGTTAGGGAGCTTGACAAGGATGTTGAAACCGGGTTTATTTTCGTGAAGCACAATGACCCGGTGAAAACCGCCGTGGAGTTGAAGGCGAACTACCTGTTGCCACTGTACCGTTTCACACATTCCGATTTAATCAGAAAGTCGCATGAAAACGGTTTGAAAGTGATAGTTTGGACGGTGAATGACGAGAAGGAGGCTTCAGAGTATGCGGGGAAAAGAGTTGACGGCATAACTAGCGATAAACCTGACATTCTTAAAGCATTATAGGCGTCAGCGGAAGACTGGGTTTAGACAGGCTAGAGGGTTCATGCCTGACTAATGGGAAGAAGCTTCTCCACTCCCTCCACGAAACTGCTAGTCTCTATTCCAAACTCGTCAGCCATTTCTGAAACTATTAGCCTCTCTATGACTCTGGCTCCTGGACCATATATTTTCTCCAGGCCAGTAATGAATTCTCCCGGCTTATCAGGTATCTCCTCCCTCTTCAACCCTTGCTCGTTCTCAAGATACCAGTATAAGACTCGTTTAACAGTCTCCCCTAAACAGCGTAAACCATTATCCACGCATTTCAAAACCCTATCCCTAGGGGTTTCCATCATTTTTCAAGCTCACCTCTAAACCGTTTAAGGCAGAAACTCCTGCAGCCCAGGCCTCCGTCGCCAACGGCTAAGCCTAAAGCTTTCAGGTGCTTTAAAACATTAACCCTCGAGTTGGATTCGGGAAATCTTCAACCATGCTTTCCAAAACCTGTCGATATTGAAGTCTCTCCGGCTTAGGAGGCTAGCGTGCGCTTCACCAGAAGCTTTTCTTCTTAGCCTGCATCTGCTCCATTATCCTTGCGACAAGACTGCTGAGAACATATGAGATGCCGAGGGCGAATCCGCCGAAATATGTTAATCCGGACCCGCCGAGCAGATTATCCTTATAGTTATTCCACCAGTTCCAGAACACGTGTAGAGACATGGGGAGAAAAATATTCTTATAGCGAACCTGGCATAATGCTGCAACCACGCCGAACAAAAGGGGCCAGAGAAAGCCGCCGAGCCCGTAGTGGAAGAAGTGCGTTAGGGCAAAAACTAGGCTGCTTACTGATATTGCCATGTGAGGATTTATCTCTGCCAGAGTGGAGAGGAGAAGCCCCCTGAAGAACCATTCTTCCAGAATTGGAAGGATAAGTATTCCGCAGGCGGGTGTGAAGGGGTCTAGGAGGAAAACCGTCGGTATGACGAAAAGCGCTGTAGCCAGGAACGTAAGCTGCTCTCCGCTCATGCTTCGCCGGAAACCGTTTAAATCCTTTACCTGGCTGCTCATTAGAAGAAGGGGGACTGCTGAAGAGAAGAGGATGATTAGCGTGAGCTCTAAGACTCGCTGCTCAAAATACTGGGTGACTCCGACAGTCTGCAGAATGAGAATCCAGAAAACGAACAGGTTGGTGACGCTGGCCAGAACCCTCCAGTGTTTGAACACCAGGGGTCACAGGTAGTAAACCGCCTCCGAGTAATTATGCTTTGCTAAACCTGTTTTAACCCGGACTAGACTATGCTTCCCTAAGCATGTTTAGACACTGTTTTTAAGCAGCCGGGAAACCTGGTTCTCTGGGAAAGAGTACTGCAAGTATTTAAAAAGCAGTGCGTGTTTTCTCTACAAGGCTTTGAACGAGCAGAAGCCCCCGGTATGGATAATGATCGTTTCACTCCTGATGCTTTTAATAAGCAGTGCTTGGACGATGGCAGCAGTATTTTCAGTCAGCATTAATAGAACCTTGGCCTCGATAATGCTGGCTACAGCAACAGCCTCGAACATAAGCTTCCTTCTAGCAATGCTTACTGCAATACTGCTGTACTCCGGGTTGGAGAAAGGAGGAAGGTTTAGACTAATCATGGTTAGCCTCTTCGCAATCGGAATAGTCAGCCTCGTCTACACAGTAGTGCTCTTCCTGCTCGCCTTCTTAACAAGGTATCCGCTGCTACCGGATTAGCGTTACGCGACTATTTTAGGTTCACAACCACCCATTCAACATCGTCGACAACCGAAATCTTCAAAACAACTCCGCTTCCGAAGGCTTCAACCTGAACATCCGCCCCCCTGCAGGCCCTTGCAGAAACAATCTGCTCAACCGGTACTCTCAAATAAACCTCAACATCCCGGGCTGCAGAAGGATTGTAAAGAGTCGAACCCTTCATAATGTTCACCAAGCATATTGAAACCTTTTTCCCACCTCCTCTAATCGTCAAGTCTAGAAAGTGGTCAGATTTAACGTATGCTAATGGTTCCTTCAGAACCCAGAGAGAAGCATTCTTATACAGCTTGCCATACTCATCCTTAAGATAACTGGTTCCCTCAGTCACCAGCCAAGAGAAATGTATAACCCTGCCCCTACCAGGCGTGTTAGCAGTTAGAAGAGCCTTCTCCGGGAAACTGGTCTTTATCAGGATGCTGGAGGAAAGGGGCTTAACGTTAGCCCTCATCTCCCCAACAGGATAGGCCTCCTGCGAGACGGCTCGCCTGAACGCTTCCACTGCAGGATGGCTTGGCGTAACGATTCTGGCTGTTTCAACCAGCAGCGGCGGCTCCTCGTAAACGTTTCCAAGAATATTAGTCAGCAAGGGCATCTTTACACACTTGTTCCCCTCAGTTGCAGCGTAGAGTCCAGACTGGAAGAAAGCGAGGAGGCCTAACCCGTTTTCAGAAACCAGTTTCCCAATCTCCTCCGCCTCTTTCAAGGTTAAGGCTTCAAGGCCTGTGAGAACTATTCCCGACCCGCTTTCTCCAGGCTTCCCAACAGCTATCGGAACCCCTATCCCCATGAAGGTTTGAAACATTTCTCTGAAACTATCAGTATACTCCACGCCTTCCAGCAGGCCTCTTGTCCTCACGGTGAGCATGGAATACGGGGCAACCAGGGGCTTAATCCTGGCTTCAGACAGGCTATGCTCCATTTTTTCAACGAATTCAAAGGCCTGGCTTAAAGCCGCCCAGTGATGCGGCCTATCATGGCTTTCAACACCGGGCGGAGAGCCTCCGAACTCTATCACCCCGTCAGCCCCATGGGCTAAAGCCTCGTACACGTTAAGCTTAAGCATCTGGCCTGTTCTAAGCCTGTAGCTGGCTAACCCAACCCAGATTTTAGCTCTTTTCGTCAAAGCCTTCATGTATTCGGCGACAACACCCGGCCACGTGGAGCCGTAAAGCTCCGCGTAGTATGAACCTGGCATTATGAAGTCAACTATTTCAGAGAGTTTTTCAAAGTCCTGACCAAGGTTGAACAGGTTTACCTCCGGATAGGAATGGTTAACAGTGTAAACGCCAAGGGCAACGCCGGGGTTTATTTTCTTCACCTCGTCTCTTACTTCCCTAACTATTGAAGTTATCCTCTCAGCCCTCCAGAAAGTTATCATCTGCCTAACAGGGTTCTTCGGGTTCACCGTGTCCCTGAGGCTTAAGCCTTCCACGCTAATCCCGTCTCGAAGCATTTCTTTCCTGCAGTATTCACAATAACAGTAGCCCGGCCCTCCGTATCTTATGTAGTCCAGCATGATTCCGTGAACACCCAGCTCAGCAAGCTTACGACAGATCTCTACGAGTTTCCCACGTCTCTCAGGCCTGACTGGACACCACATGACGCTCTCGACTTCTCCGGTTAACGGGTTAACCCACTCGCTTCTACCACCCTCAATGTTCTCCTCAACATGATACTCCGGAAACGGAATCCCGATCTTCTCAACCGATTTCTCCCCTTCGAACGATACCACCATAACAACCATTTTTAGACCATTTTTTTCAAACACCCTTATCGACTCGCTCAGCCTATCCTGTGGAATGAAATCATTCACAACACAGGCGTTCAGAACACCGTTGCAGTGAGCATTCTTCATCGCATTAGCCGCTTGGTTGAAGTCTTCAAGCGAGAGAAAGTCTTGAATATGCATCACGCCAAACCTGGCTTGAAACCCTTCCCACCAGTTGAAGCCGGGCAAAGAGTCGGAACGTAAAGCCTAAGCAGCATTTAAGCGTTTCTAAAAAACCGGCATGCTCATCCAGTGTTTCACACAGGCAAGCCTGCTTCAACCCAGACTTTTTTCAAGGCTTCACCCGTTGTTTTCACAGCCTCCTCTGGGCTCAGCCTACTAACCTTCTCGCTGAACGGTTCAGGAGTAACCGGGCCGTCGTAACCAATGTTTTTCAAAGCCTTCAGAAAACCAGTCAGGTTGATTACACCCGTCTCGCCGGGTAGACACCTAACGTTGTCGAGAAGCCTGTCTAAAGACACGTTTACAGGAGCATCGTTAACATGCACGTAGACAACATCCCTTCCTCTAAGCCTCAAAACATCATCGATAGACCCACGGGAAGCATACCAGTGCCAACTGTCCAGAAGGACGCCGACATTCCCGTATTCCAGGGCTCTGCACAGGCTCATTATCCCGTTTAAATCATGGATGAAAACATGCTTACGGTTTACACGGAGCGACTCGGTGCCGATGAACTCCAGCCCAAGCATGCAGCCGTTGTCAGACAGGACTCTGGCTATTGGCTTAAGCCTGGAAACATGCCAATTAAAATTGTCTTCAAAAGGCTTATCGTCGGAGAAAGGCATTATGAAAGTGAAAGCCCTGGGACAGCCTATTTCAGCAGCCAGAGAAGCCAACCGGCTGAGACTCGTTAAACCCTTCTCGTAAACATTCTCTTCCCCACGCCAGTCGAAAGGCAGACCCCAGCCTCCGGGCCTTACCCCTGCTTCTTCAAACAGGCTTTTCACATAGCTCAACGACTTTTCGCCGACCAGCCTATAGACCTCGCCCATATCCACTTCAACACCCTGAAAACCCCCTGTCTTAGCCAGCGTAATGTTTTCAGCCAGAGGCTTCTGAACACCTATGGCTCCAGGACTCAGATTCCTAAACATGTTTCCACACGTGTTTCCAATCTTAAAAACTTTAAGCCGGCGGGGAAAAAATAAAACGTTAATCTATTCGAATCCTTCCTCCTTTTCGAATGCTTTCAACAATCGCGTCGAGAGTTTTCAAAGCATAGTAAGCATCCTCAGCATCAGCATGAGGATGATCCCCTGAAGCAACGCTTTGCGCAAATACTTCAAGCTCCTCAACATAACCGGGACGGGAAACACCCCGGTAATGACTCCCATGCTCGAAAACCAGAGTCTGAACAGCAGAAGGATCCGTAGGCTCAATCCACCCCTTCTTGCCAGCATACCGCATTCTCTTAAACTGCTCAGCCTCCGCCCAGCCGCCGGTCCCCTGAACACCAACACGCTCGTAGAACACGGGTGAGCAGCCTCCGAGCGTGAACGAGCCCACGGCTCCTGAGGCAAACCTAAGGGAAGCCGAGACAGCGAGCTTCCTACCCTCCTCCGCAACGCCCCAAGCCTCAGCCTCGATCACCCTTCCTCCGAGAAACTGGAGGCAGTCCATAGGGTGTATAGCCTGGTTAAGCATGAACCCCCATTCGAAAGAAAGCCCCCAGGCTCCACGCGTATCCGGCGCAAGGTAAGTAGCTTCTAAACGGAAAACCTCGCCGAAAACCTCCTTTTCAGAAAGCGTTTTAAGAGCCCTGTGAACAGGCATGTGTCGCCAATGTGTCCCAACCATGCAGATCCTTCCAGAAGCCTTCATCGCCTCCATAAGCCTCTTAGCACCGTCCAAGGTTAAAGACGGAGGCTTCTCGACGAAAACATGCAGACCCTTCTTCAAACAATAGACACCGGCTTCCTCATGCAGCTGCGGAGGGCCTACGATTATGACGGCGTCAGGAGACTCCTCGTCAACCATTTCAACATAGTCAGTATACCATTTCCTGGCGCCGAACCGCCGAGTCGCCTCCATAGCCTTCTCCCCTACTAGGTCGCAGGCAGCAGTATAGTTGAACAACGGTATGAGGGAGACAGCGGGTTGAAGACTCTCCGTAGAATGGTGGCCGCAGCCTATGAAGCAGACGCGAACCCTGGTTTCAGCCATACTTGGAAACCCCTGGTGGAAAAACAATGGGAGAAGCATTTAAGCATTAACGTGCGTGCTACGACTAGTATAGGACACCGGTCTTAATCCTGACCAGTTCAGGTTGCCGGGCATCCTACGCCTCTGCAACCCCTGACAGTGCCACGCATATTCTCGTAGTTTAGTAAGGGAAACAGGGGGGCGTGCACATAAGTTTATAGCTTACTCTACGCTGGATTCTCTGTGAGACTAAGGATTCCGAAAGTCGGCTGGAGAAGGGTTAGGGAGGCAGAGGCCTTCAGCCTTCTAGAGACCCATGCATCATTATGTGAATCAGCATCAGACGATCTGGTTCAAGCTGTGAAACTCATCGCCGCCGGGAAGGAGAAGGATGCGAAGACAATTCTAGAAAGACTGTTCGACAGGGAGAGGGCTGCCGACTGGTTGAGAAGGAGAATGCTGGATGAGTTTGCTAAAGGTGTTTTACCGCCGTTAAGCAGGGAAGACATTATGAGGACGGTTAGGAGGCTGGATGTGGTTGTCGACTGGCTTAAGGACGGCGGCAGGCTCCTATCCCTCTTCTCAGCGGGCGATATTCCAGCAGGCTTTGAAGAGATGCTCATCGGGTTCGTGGAGAAGCTTTCAGAATGCGTTCACCTGCTCGGAGGGTCGTTACGGGTGGTTATTGAGGATTACAGGAGGGCACTGGAGGGATGCCAGAGGGTTGAAGAGATAGAGCGGGACATTGACCATATGTATGTGAAGATGCTGGGTGAAATCAAGCACTTCAACAAGGATGATCAAACACCTTTGCTTCTAGTAGAATTCTTAAGAGCTTTAGAATCGGCTGCTGACGAGTGTGAAAACACCGCTGACTTCCTAAGAATAATGATCGTAAGCACATTCCACTAGAACACGGAAGCAAGTGAATAAATAGTTGCACAGATAAGCATCGTAATGAGAAAAGTAGTAACCCACGCGTAAATGATTTTCCTTATTTTCCCAATATTCACCCAAACTCTCCTGGTCAACCCGACCCCTGTGACGGCCCCGATGAGGATGTGAGACGCCGATAAGGGAATTCTCAGTAACGTTCCGGCCATGAGGATTAGCATGACGGAAACCTGTGCGGAGAGGGCTGCTACAGGATCCAGCTTCGTAAGGTTAAAACCAACCGACCTTATAACCCTCCTTCCGAAAGTGATTAAGCCAAGCATCATTCCGATGCCGCATATAAACCGGACCAGCAGAGGTTCTCCGTAAAGAGTGCTTAAGAATGCTGTCGCATTCGGCGCATCATTCGCCCCTCTAGAGAACGTGGTGAGGCAAGAGAGAAGCAGGAGGAGAAGAGCAGACCTACGCGCTGTTTTCACCAGGTCCATTAAACCGAGCACACTCCTATGCCATACGCGCTCCACGAGCCTAACCATAAGCATGGCGCAGAACAAGCCGATTAGCGGAGAAACCATCCACGCAGCCATGATGGCTGCTAGATTCTCCCAGTTAACAGTGCTCAACCCGCCCTTCATTAATCCCAGTGCAATGGTGGCACCTATGACCGAATGAGTGTTTGAAACAGGCCATCCTAAGCATGTTGCTACTGTCAACCAGATTGCGGCTGAAAGCATGATTATAAGCGCATCATTAAGAGTGATTTCAAGCAGCAATAGTCCTCTAGATATTGTTGTTTCAACAAGATGTCCGAGCAGGAGCGAGCCGGCTAAAACCATGATAGCCCCTAGGATGGCAGCTATCGTGGTACTCGCGAAACCACTGCCAGCTAAAATCGACATGCTTTCATTATTCGCACCCATGCTCCAAGCAACGTAAACAGCGATTCCGAAGATAATTAGCAAATCTAACAAATCTACCTAAACCTACATGCGCTCCAGTATTATTTAACCCTTATCTTTATCTCTCGAAAGCTTATTTAAAGAATACCGGCCGACATGTTGCTTAGAGACTTTTCTAAAAACATCCACTAATATTCAATTCATATTACTTGGGTGGGAGCGAGAATCAGGCGGACCCAGCTATAAGCATGCGTATGACTTACAAATAGAGTTTCGCGCGCTAGAAATTATGTTGATAAATATGAAGAAGCAAGGATTGTGTAACCAGGTATCAAGAAACAAAGCTGCCGAGACGCCTAGTGCTAAGAAGCCTTCTTCAATAGCAAAACCGCATCACGATTTTGCGTGCTAAATGGCATTGCGAAACATAGGACATGCACACCGGCAATTAGACGGAAGTAAAGCAATTTACTCAGGAAACACGGCGAGCTTGTTTCAAGTTTAAGCTTCCTACTTTTTCCTACCAGCCAAGTTTAAAGCAGCTATTATAGTTACAGCTGAACATATGAGTAGTATTACAGCGTAGGCTGCTGTTGCTGGAAGTTGACCAGCAGTAATCTGAATAAACATCTGAATAGTTATCGTCTCCCATCCGGGTTTGTAAAGGAACAAGGAGGCTGTAAGCTCGTTAATGATTTCGATGAAAGAGAACAACGTGCCCGCTAGAACCCCATAGATAGCGTTCGGCAAGACAATTTTTAGAAAAACAGCTAATGGGCGTTGACCTAAAATATATGCTGCTTCCTCCATGGATTTTCTTAAAGTCAAATAAATGGCGTATGAATATCTAAGAGTATATGTGATCCTTCTGGTTGCAAGCATGATCGGCATTATTAGCCACGTTGTTCCAAGAAACCCGACTACCGGAATGCTCTTCTGAAAAGCGAAAAGGAAACTTGTTCCTACAACTATGCCTGGGACTATAAACATCACGGATAGGGCAGAATCCATTATTGAGTTGAGAAAACCACTGGTTCTTGTTACCACGTATGCAGCTACAGAGCCTATGGTAAAACACAGTGTTGTCCCTATGATCGCGTAGACAGCGGTGTTGATCATCGGGGTCTTATTTTCAAAAATTACCTTAAAATTGTCAAGCGTCCATTGAGTTGGAAAAGGCGTGAAGCTCCATGCCCTGGAAAGACTTATTATGAAAATAAAGGCGTGTGGAATTAGGCTGATTATGAGGACAAGGTAAATGAAAATGTAAACCGCTATTTTCCTCAGCCTCTTGAGCTCTATCTCCTCGACAGGTCTAGGCAGCCTGAGGCTTGCATACTCTTTTAAAGAAATGTATTTTTTCGCCGCGAGAAATATTGCAACTACAATTAGGAGCATTATAAAGACCATGTAGGTTCCCATGCGAACTCTGCTCTCGTTTATTGCTTGTTGAATATTTAGAAATGCCTGTGGTGCAAGTAAGTCATATCTCCCGAGAACAATAGGAGTAGCGTAATCAGTAAATGAGAAAGAGAAAACAAGGAAGAATCCGGTTATTACGCCAGGAGTAATTGTAGGAAGAGTTATCGTGAAGAATCGTCTTAGTGGCTTTGCGCCAAGAGATTCCGCAACTTCTTCAAGGGTCTTGTCTATTTTCAGAAGATTGTTGTATATGTTGATTGCCATCCATGGGAAAAGCACTATGGTCTGGATTAATATGATTCCATGAATACCATAAATAAAGTTTATCGGTCTTTCTATTAATCCGGCGTTAAGCAGCAACAGGTTAATAGTGCCGAACCTGCCCAGTAGGAAAATAAACGATAATGCTCCTACAAACGGGGGAATCATAGTAGGTATGAATGTTAATGGGATGATGATCCTTTTAAAGGGTATTTTGTATCTTTGAAGAAAGTAGGAAAACGGCATAGCTATTAAGAGAGTGAGTATCACTGTGATTATGGATACGTACAAACTGTTTCCCAAAGAGGTAATGAAGAGCTCGCTAGTCAGGAATGAAACTACTTCCGAGATATTTTTAGGAGAAACGACGTAAATAATAAAGTAGGCAAGAGGATAAATTATGAAGAGGAACACGTAGGCTAGAATAATTAGACGCGAAATGTTTAAAAAATTGATGGATTTCTTTATGTTCACCAGCATTCACCTATTTTCGCAGTAACCTTATGTGCGGAGCATCTACTTTCAGATAAACCTGCTCTCCAACCGTGAATATGTTTCTACTTACTGGATTGTGGATTTCAGCCTTTATTAGAATGTTGTCAACCATTATGTTTAGCCTTGCAAGATTTCCTAAAAATTGGATTTCATCAACCATTCCTTTAAAGACGAAGCCTTCTTTCTCAGCTGGTACATTCTTCTTAGAAACCTCCACGTTTTCCGGCCTGAAAACAATGTAAACTTCATCGTCTTCCTTAAACCCGCCTATTAACGCGACCGCGGCTTCGCCTATCCCAGTGCCAACATGAAGAACTTTTTTCTCAGAGTCTACCAATTTAACCTTTCCAGGAACCATGTTTATCTGCCCCATAAAATCGGCTACAAACATGTTTTTAGGATTATAGTAGAGCTCTATAGGGGTTCCAACTTGTTCAACAACACCCATATTCATAACGGCTATCCTATCTGAAAGTACAAGTGCTTCTTCCTGATCATGCGTTACATAGATCGAAGTAATTTTCAAATTTTTTTGCAACCTCCTTATCTCGGTTCTAACATTCATCCTAATTTTAGCATCCAAGTTGCTTAACGGTTCATCGAGGAGTAATACGCTAGGGTTAATAATAATAGCGCGGGCAAGCGCTACTCTTTGCTGCTGGCCACCGCTAAGCTGATAGGGATAGCGATTCAGAAGCTCCTCTATTCTTAAGATAGACGCGACATGTCTAACCTGCTTCTCTATCTCCTCCTTCTTAATTTTGCGAAGTTTAAGCCCATAGATAATGTTTTCATAGACTGTTAAGTGGGGCCACAATGCATAATCTTGGAAGACTAGCCCAACATTTCTTTCCCATGGAGGCATATCTGTTACACGTTTCTCGTCAAAAAATACTTCACCGCGGGTTGGCCTGTAGAGCCCAGCTATTACTCTGAGAAAAGTGGTTTTTCCGCAGCCACTAGGCCCTAAAAACGTGATAAGCTCACCGTCCTCTATGTCCAAGTTTACTCCTTTTAACGCAACGACCTTATCGAAACTCATCCATAAATCTTTAACAGAAACCCTAACCAAACCGGTCACCCTGAGAAAAAGAAAAGTATTCTTCGATTCAACTTTTTACCGACTTTTTCCTTCTTATCACGAGTAATACTGCAACCACGATAATGATTACAACTACTATGCCTATAGCTATGTTGGTAATCAGTTCACGTCTCGCCTTCTCTTGAGTCGCAATGTTTTCAGCTTCTAGGGCCAGTGATTTTGCTGTCGAGTATTCGCCCCGGTTGAAAGCATTTATAGCATCACTAAGTTTAGATTCGGCAGCCGGAGTACCTTTAACTTTACCTTGCACATTAAGTATGGTGGACCAAGCGTCTTTAAGATCCGCGTGTTTGGCGACAATGTTCTCGTCAAACAATTTGCTTACATCATTATAAACCATTTCTGCATACGTGAAATTGTAGAATTTCACGTTGGTAAACGACTTCAGATAGTCATAAATATTATCTTTATTACCCAAATACTCTCTTAGAATTGCTGCAGTCGAGTTCGGCGGACCCTGGATCTTCAGCGAAGGCAATACAGGGAATGCTCCTGCCTCTAAAGCAGCTTGCTGAGCATCCGGAGTATACCACCAGTCTAGAAAAGCCTTAGCAATATTCGGATGTGGAGCACCCTTAAGCAGTGAAACCCCGCTAACGATGAAACCCGTAGGATCCATGTATATTGAAACAGGATAACCCTGCTGACGGTTTATTACTACTCCCTGAGCATAAGTGAAACCTATAGCATACTCGCCTTTAGAAACAAGCTCTATGACATCATGACTCCTTTGCACAAAGCCTCCAATATTTGAGGCTATTTTCCTCCAAAACGCCCAGCCTTCATCCCAGCCTCTGTTCTGGAGAATAATCACGACGTTAATATAGGTGGATGATGACCTGGATGGGGTGCACATGACTATAAGATCCTTCCACTTAGGGTCAAGCAAATCATCCCATGACGTGGGGGGATTTAGATTCAGAGTTTTCAGTACCTGCGTATTATACATGAATCCATGGCCCCACCAAAGTTTAGGATGCCAAACTTCATCAGGATCCCGTAGAGGAGAGCCTAGAAACGTCATGGGAAGCTCATCGTAGTAAGCAGAGTTCGGCTTATAGGATTCGAGTAAGCCTCGGGCTTTTAGTTTCCAGTGATATATGAGGTCTCCGCCAAAAAATATATCTGCCTCAGGCATACCGTTCCAGGCAATTATCTTGTTCATACACTCGGGTGAACCAGCCCGGATAAGCTGCATTTCAACATTCACTCCGAGCTTCTCTTTCGCATATTTTTCAAACGCTGCTTTAAGGCTATTAAGCAGATAAGTATTACTTGGTGTGACAAGCACTATCGTATTCTCATAACTACCTTGCGCTGTTAACGGGATGTGTATTGGTCTCGACGATTTTGCTGCAGCAGGAAGCATTGTCAAGCTTAAGAGCAGAATTAAACAGGCTAAACTCATATTTTTAATGAGCATCATTTTTCATCCCGATATTCGTATTCACCATTTACTTATAAACATTACTGGGTTAGTGGCATTCGGGAGAAACATTCGGTTTAGCGGAACGATTGAGATATACCTATGTCAACACTCACTTTTCATCTTACTTATAAATAAGAATACTTAATGTTGGAAACGACACGGTAGAGAATTTCTCACAATCATTAGGAGGCTTATTCCACTTTTCAGAGGAATAAGAACAGGGTTGCTAGGCAACCGTTCGCTTTGTCAACGTAAGCCTGCAGGCCAGTGTTGAAAAATATTAATCCAGCCGGCAACGGTTTCTAAAGGCTTCCAGAAATGGGGGAAGAGAGTGTAGAGCATACTGCGGATGGGCGCGCCGAGATCCGCTTCATAGGCTTCGTCGAGAGCGTTGAAAAGGATTGGGCGAAAATAAGGATCTACCCTGAGTACTGCAGCGGGCTTAAAGGCATAGAGGAGTTTTCACACCTGATAGTGCTCTACTGGCTCCACCTTTGCGGCGAGAAGGAGAGGCGAACTCTGCTTGTATACCCGAGGAAGCATACGGTTAACGTGTTAACCGGGGTCTTCGCCTGCAGGAGCCCAGCCCGCCCAAACCCGGTTGGGCTATGTGTCGTCGAACTCTTGGAAAAGAAGGGGAACACTCTGGTGGTTAAAGGGCTGGATGCTTTTGAAAAATCTCCGGTGATCGACATAAAACCCTATGTTCCGAAGACAGACTCTGTTGAGAAGGCGCGGACACCCGAGTGGGCACGCTAGAGTGAAACAGGTTAATAGTAGGGTTCAGCAGCCCCGCTTTAACGGGTTTTCCCAGACCAGTGTTTCCTCTGTTTAAGCAGCCACTTGTAGAGCCTAGGGTTATCGTAGGTGACTGTCCAAGAGTCGTGACCCAGGTCGGGGTAAATCGTGAGCCTCACTTTCCCACCGATCTTCTTAAGAGCCTCGTAAAGCTGCTTCGAATTGTCAACGGGCACAAGCTCATCCTTAGCCCCGTGGAAAATCCAGATGGGAATATCTTTCAAAGCCCTGATCCTCTCTTGAAACTTGTCGTCGGGAAACATGCCTCCGCAAATCGGGACGACGGCGGCGAAGAGCTCAGGATAAGTGGAGGCCAGGTGCCAGGCTCCGAAACCACCCATGCTCAGCCCAGTCAGGTAGATGCGCGTCTCGTCGATACGGTAGCGTTTCAAAGCATCCAGCAGCAGGTCGCGAAGCTCATCCACCATCATCGGCCACATTGAGTACGACGGGCACTGCGGCGAAATAGCTATGAAAGGAAAGCTTCTCTTCTTCTCAACGATCTCGGAATCCCATGCTTCTTTACGAGCTCAAGATTATCACCCCTCTCACCCATTCCATGCAGGAAAAGGATGGCGGGCCACTTGACACTAGGCTTCCTGTCATAGTCCTTAGGAAGATAGAGCAAGTATTTGATGGAAACCTTCTTCACAACCTCCTCTTCAAACACCTGCGGAGTCTGACTCATAAACATCTGTCGCGAGCCGGATTTATATAAACATAGGGTTTTGAGAAACCGGACTCTACGCTTAAGCGCACGCTTAGGGTGGCGTAAGCCTCCTTTCACCGGGCGCGTCCAAAATACTTCTCCACCGGGTATTTCTCCTCGTTCTTCTCAAGCTTTCTGAACACGGCTTCAGACACATCTATGCCTAGAGCATTAGCAATGCTTAAACAGTAGATTAAAACATCTGCCAACTCTTCTCTAATCCTCTCCATCTTCGAAGCGTCGTTCCCCCAGGATGAAGCCTCTTCAACCGTGGACCACTGGAAGACTTCGAGAAGCTCCGCAGCCTCGACGCATACTGCTTCAGCAAGATCCTTAGGATTATGGTACTTCTCCCAGCCTCTTCTAGAGACGAAGGCTTTAACACTGTTTTTCAAATCTTGAAGCGTCGCTTCAGAATCCGTCTTCCTTTCTTCCAAACCGGAGAATAGCCGTCAGCCCCGCATATAAGCTGTTCGCCGAGAACTTTTAGACTGAAACCCGGTGCTTTGGGAACCATGCTTCTAAGGCTGCAAGACGCTGGGTTTCACCCTCCTGCTCTTAAATCTTCCCTTCTCAACCTGTTTTCCCCCAGCAAGATGAAAAACTCTAATCAAAGCATAACTAGCCCTAGGTTTCTCCATCCATGACGCTCGTCGAAAGGGTTAACGCGAATTAGGTTTAACTTAATATAGTTCCTTTAAACGGAGTGAACAGTATGGTGGAGGCTAAGGAACAGGAAAAGTTTGAAATCTATTCGACAAGCATCTGCCCCGTCTGTCAAAGAAGGATTCCTATGAGGATCTATGAGGAAGACGGAGTTATTTATCTCGAGAAGACTTGCCCCGAGCATAAAGAGTTTGAAGACGTCTACTGGGGAGACGCTGAACTCTATAAATGGTTCTTCAAAAACTGGTATACAGCCAGATACGTGGGCGATGGGTTGGAGAATCCGCATACAGGAATTATGAAAGGCTGCCCGTATGATTGCGGCTTATGTCCTCAACATAAAACCCATACTGTTCTCGGAATAATTGATGTTACGAACAGGTGTAACATGGCTTGTCCAATCTGTTTTGCGTACGCTGGAGCCTCAAACTATGTTTACGAGCCGTCGTACAGTCAAATAGTCGAGATGATTAGAAACCTTACTAGCAATAAACCTTGGGCTTGCAATTCTTTACAGTTTAGCGGGGGCGAACCCACGTTGAGAAACGACCTGCCGGACCTGATAAGGGAAGCTAAGAAAGCAGGCATAAGGCATGTTGAAGTAAACAGCAACGGGCTCCGCCTGGCTGAAGACAAAGAATACTTCAGAACGCTGAAAAAAGCCGGAATGGACACGCTCTACCTCCAGTTTGACGGTTTGAGAGAGGAACCATGTAGGAAACTAAGGGGTAGAACGGATCTAGTTCCAATCAAGGAGAAGGTTATTGAAAACGCGAGGGAAATCGGTTTGAAATCCATAGTTTTGGTCGTAACCCTGGCGAAGAACGTGAATGATAAGGATTTAGGCAGCATAATTAACTACGCGGTTAAGAACAGGGATGTTGTCAGATGCGTTAATATTCAGCCGATTTCTATGGCTGGAAGAGCTAGGAAAGAAGAAATGAGGGAGATGCGCATCACCATACCTGACGCTATTAAACTTATAGAGGAGCAGACTCAGGGAGCAATCACCCGCTGGGACTGGAGGCCTGTCAACTGGCCTGTTCCAGTCTCTAAGGGGATGGAGATTCTGAAGAGCAGAACATATCCGGAGTTCACTATGCACCCGATGTGCGGCGCCGCCACTTTCATAGTTGTGGAGGACGACGGCTCCTACAAGCCTATAACGAAAATTATTGACGTAGATAAATTCGCAAACACGTTCTGGGAAGTATACTATGCGGGTATCAGAGGGGAGAAGACGCTGGCTAAAACCAAGCTTCTAAACCTATTATCTCTAGCGAAATCAGACCTTATTCGAGGCTTGGTTAAGAATGTTGTGACTAAGGGTAGTTATGAAGCCTTAGGTGAACTCATGTATAAGATGGTGATGATAGGAATAATGCACTTCCAAGACGTTTGGAACATGGATCTGGACAGAGTGCAGAAATGCGCGATCCACTATGCTACTCCAGATGGGAAAATCAGATCCTTCTGCACGTATAACAGTCTGCACAGAAACGATGTTGAAAAACAGTTTGCAGTTTCAATCAGCGAATGGACAAGCAAAACCGGGAGAAAAGTTAATGAGCCAGTATAAGCATACGCGTATTTCCCCCCAGACGGGTGTGCAGCAATTAAGAATCCAGGGTACGCGCTAAATCCGTTTTGCAGCGAGAGAAAAATAACACGGCCGCATTAAACAATTCCAGAGCCTCCCCGCCGCGTATCCTATTTAATCTCCTTCCACTCCTTCATTATCTCCTTATCATAAGTGAAGACTGGAAGCCTCCTTGCTCTTGCAACTGAAACTATAAGTTTATCGTTAAACCTTTTGAAAGAAATATTTTCCTTCGAAATAATATTGATGGAATCTAGGAAGTTTTGTCTTGTAATGGGGACGATCTCCGCTTTCTCATCGTGAAGAATCTCCAGCATTTTTCTCACGATGAAGCCTTTCTCCACTTTTAGCTGTAACAGGACTATTGCAAACTCCTCCAGTACAACCGTCGGTATAACCCATTTTTTCAGGGTGGAAAGCTTTTCTCTAGCGTCTTCATGGAAAGCAGAATCTTCAATCGTGTCGTAAACCAAGACGTTCGTGTCTATTACGGCTTCCATCTCACTATCTCCTTCCAGCCTTCTTCAATAAGTTTCTCAACATCCTCCGGTTTAAGGTTTCTTCCGATTTTCAATTTAAGCCTCTCCTTTCTACGCATCCCTTGAGTAACCCCGCCCCCTAGCTTCTCATTTATAAGTTGAGAAAGCTTCTTTGTCGTCCCGTATTTTTCCAAAGCCTCCTGAACAAGCTTTTTGTAAAGTTCATCGTCTAGAATTATGGTCGTTTTCACCATACGGCATGCATATCCCCTAGAAAACAATATATAAACTTTACGGTTATATGGTTTTATGGCCATCCGACAACATTGCTAGCACGTCTCAAGGCAGCGTTCAGCCTCAAGAGAACCAGGACGACTTTTCCTAACATCAAATTTCTGGGACGGATTAAGCCTCTTTGAAGAAATTAAGACGCAGGGTTATGCTAAGGTTGCTTGTTAAACACTTCAGCTGTAAGCATTATCCTTCCCAGGCGAAAACTGTTTTATCCAGAGAAACTAATTATTTAAGACGATTGTTTCATGGGCATTTAAGAACGTTTATAAGCTTAGTAAGGCTGAGAAATGATAAAGCTCGGCATGAAGAGGATTGTAGCAGTGGCTAAGGGCGATGTTCAAAGAGTCGGCTACAGAGACGAGGTTGAGAAAGCCGCCAGAGAGCTGGGCCTGACGGGTTACGTTGAAAACGTGAAGCCCTACGACGTCAGGATCGTGGCTGAAGGCGATGAGGAGAAGCTGAAGCTGTTCATGGAACGCATAAAAATCCGGAAATACCCGATATTCGTTGAAAACATCGAGGTGAGCTGGCAGGAGGCAACAGGAGAATTCAGCTTTTTCGAGATAAGGCGTGGCGAATGGACTGAAGAGCTTTTCGAAAGACTCGATACTGCTGGAAGACTTCTCTACAGGACTGTTGAGCTTGGAGAGAAAAGCGTTGAGCTCGGTGAAAAGAATGTTGAGCTCAGCGAGAAAGCCGTTAAGCTGGCGGAGAAGAACGTGGAGCTTGGAGAAAAGAACGTGGAGCTTACTGAAAAAGCTGTTAAGCTGGGCGAGAGGAACGTTGAGCTTACTGAGAAGGCTGTTGAGTTAAGCAAGAAGAATGTTGAGCTTACTGAAAAAGCTGTCAAGCTGGGTGAAAGGAATGTTGAGCTTACTGAGAAGGCTGTTAAGCTGGGTGAGAGGAATGTTGAGCTTGCCGAGAAGGCTGTTGAGCTGAGTGGGAAAAGCGTTGGGCTTGGAGAGAAAGCCGTAAACATAGGGGAGGAGACGCTTAGAGCGATAAGAGAGGAGTCTGAGAAGACGAGGAGTGTGATAAAGGATGAATCTGAAAAAACCAGGGAGGAGATAAGGCTGCTCAGAATCGACTTGAGAGAATACATAGAGGAAAGTTTAAAAGAGATCCGTGTTAAAATCCTTGAAATAGAGAATGCTTTGAGAAAAGCTGGAATAATGTAGCTCTAAACCAGGGCCAATGGTTTCTGCGCGCACTCTAACGGTTTATGAACAAGCGTTCCTTGGTTTTCGAAACTATTTTTACGAATAAAAGCATCGACGGGACCTCCCACAGGGGGCCGACCACGGTTGCGAGAGCCGCCCCAGAATTGACGCCGAATACGAGCGTGGCTGTTGCTATTGCAACTTCAAACTGGGTTCCTGAGCTGATGAACGCGATTGTAGCTGCGTCCCTGTAGTCAAACCCTAGGAACCATGGCACCAGGTAGAAGACTGTGGCCATGATGAAGAAATGCATCAATATGGGTACTGATATTAAACCGATTAAGAAAGGTTGGTTTACGATCACGTCGCCCTTTAAAGAAAACAGTATTACGATGGTGGCAAGCAGCGATGCTGCTGCAACGTTTCCTAGGATGGGGCGGAAAGTGTCTCTGAACCACTTTTCACCTTTCTTCCCGATAATGAGCTTTCTTGAAGCCTGGCCTAGGATTAACGGTAGACCGACGAAGAGAATTACGCTTTGAGCAACGGGGGCTGTTGGGACGGGTATTCCCCCAATTCCGAGATAGAGAGTCGCCAGAGGCACGTAGAGGATCAGAGTTGACAACGCGTTTATCGCAGTTATCACCACGCCTTTGGCCACGTCTCCCCCGGCAAGTAGAATCCAGAATAGAACCATGCCGGTGCAAGGTGCTATCCCGAGCAGAATGACTCCTGCAACATACTCGGGATAACCGATTAAGAATATGCGGGCTAGCAGAGCCATGAGGGCTGGGGCCACAACCCAGTTGCCTATTAACGTGATGACCGTGGGCTTAGGGGACTTGGCTGCCTTCACTATTTCTTTTAACTCTATGTTCACCATGGTTGGATAAATAAGTAGAAACAGGCATATTCCCGTTGGAATAGATACTTCCCCTACCCGGAGCGACTCCAACCACAACCCGAACCATGGAAAGAACCTGCCTAGGAGAAAGCCGAAAAACATACTAAGAATAACCCATAAGGTAAGATATTTCTCAAACCGCCCTAGAGCAGCCCTATCCTCAGACATATCGAAACCATGTTCACATCTCTTCTTTTTAAAAACCTTTCACGAACTCTCGTCATCTTCAATTCCGAAGAATATCTTCCGCATGAACCATACAAGAACCTGTTACCTCACGTATCTCCTCGATACTTAGCACGCTACAGTAGTGAATGTCATCATAAAGTATTTTCCTCTTTCTGGTCTTGGCACAGCTCAGAGCGTGCGGCGCGCGACAAGAAGGCCGGCTTCGGTGCGTTGAGATACATACCTAGGATTGTAGTATTACTTTTTCCATAAAAAGTAATAACACTTATATACGGCTTCTACGGAGCCGTCCGCGATAAAAAATGTGGCTGATAGTCACATGGTGGGCAGCCATAATGGCTACGATCGCGTATATCTTTACAAAGAATCCGGTGAACTATCGCTTGGACTGGCTTTGCCTAATGCTTTGGGGTCTAGCAATAATGGTTCTCGTAGATCATTCAATAGGATTTATAACGGAGGGGGGAGAATTCATAGAAATGACTACTGAAGGATATATTGAAAACGGGGCTCTACTCGGAGCAGTTATGCTGATACCCATATTCATAGTGTGGGAGATTGCAGTACTTGTTTCGAGGGCAAGAATAGCTGCTAGGGAAAACACGGAGGGGAGGTGAATAGCAGTGGCATGCTTTCTAGTACCCATGACTATCGCCATCATTACAAGCCTGTTGAGAAAACGTTGCCCGAAGGCTCTTAGAATAAACGTTCTAAACCTATTTCTGTGGGGTGGTGCGCTAGGGCTTGCCCTTGAACACTTGGCGCATAAGGAAATCGTCCCGTATCCTCCGTTCCTGACAGCAGGCGTAGAACACGTGGTTCCTGAAATGCTTACCGTCGGCGTTCCGATGACGATGGCGGTTTCAGGAGTATGGGCTTTAATAATCTTGGTCGCAGAGAGGCCTTTAAGCGGGCTTTTCAGGCCGAGTAGACTTGGAGCAATCGAGGTTCATCCGGCACAGAAATGAAAAGCATGTAGAGAAATAGTTTTCTTTTTTCTCCATAGGCTATGGTGAAGACCTTAATAGCCATTGGAAATCAGGCGCGCAGCTCCTTTTTTCAACTCTTTCAGCAAGAGCGTGAACAACAATCGGTAGAGCAATCGTGGCGTCACAGTAGCATACGACATTCCTTCCTGTGGGAGACTCTTTTCCCCAGCTTATCGCCTCTTCAAAAGTCGCGCCTGATAATCCTCCCCACTGAGGACTGTCGGTAGTAAATTGAATAGCGTATTTATGCGGACGATCCTTACCATTTACAAATTCTAGTGCAATAGCAATGAGCTGTATAAAATCCTTCGGCACTCCTCCCCCAATATATATTACTCCTGTCTCCTTGCTTTCAACACCTATCTTCACGATTTCCTCAAAATCCTTCATCTGATCCAAAATTATCTTTTTATTTTTCTTAAACCTGAGTATGATGTTAGCCATCCCGTAGCCACTGTCTACAAGACCAGGGCTAAACACTGGCACACCGCTCCTATAGGCTGCGGCAACGATGCTGTTAATACCCTTTTTATTAAGGAATTCGCCGAAAAGATAAAGATATTCTCTCGAGGAATAGGCATAGTCAGGGTTAAGCGTTTCAGTAAACTCTCCTATGAGGCTCTCCATCTTCCTATACTCCATCTCGCTGGCAAAAACATCGTAAAACCTATCTATCCTATGCTTATAGAGTTCATGGTCGTCGACAAGATGACTCCCCTGCCAATAGCTAAAACCCATTGCTTCAAGAATATCCTCAGAAATGTTTGCCCCTGTTGAAACCAGCACATCTATAAACCTATTCTCAATAAGCCACCTTATTATTTTCCACTGTCCCGTAGTACTCATGGAACCCGCGAAGCCCATAAAGATCGTTAAATCCCTGTCCCTAAGCATCTCCTCCCATACTTGAGCCGCCTCACCTAGCTTTCTTCCCTGGAAACCCGTTTTCGCCATTTCCTGTAGAAGCCGCGAAATAGTCTTGCCCTTCTCAACTTCAATAGACTCAAGCTTCCTCTGGAAATAGGGATTAGCCAATTTCAAAAACAGAACGCACACCATTATTTAAGTTTTAGACTTGATTAAGGATTCAAGCTTCAAGCCTCATTGTTTCCCTCACCATAAAGATTTAGTGGTCTGGTTGAAGCAGTGGAACGTGAACCAGAATAGTTTCCCAAGCTTCTGTAAGTATTAGGATATTTTATTAGCACGCGCCTAGAAGTGTTGCAGTAGAAAATGGGTTAGCGTGCTACTTACGATTACAGCATATGCTAGTTTCTGCCTCTGAGAAATCTGTCTATTCTCGGAAAAGTTTCGATAAAACCCTGCCTTTAAGCGTTAATCCCGCGATCCTCTCCTTACTAACTCTCTTGGAAGCTACGACACCGTTCTCCTCCATCCGCTTTAAAACCCTATGCATCGTAGAGACGGAGACCCTAAGCCTCTTTGCCAGTTCGCTTAACGACACTTCCTCTCCGTTTGCCAACATGCTCAGAACCATGACCTCCTTGTTACTGAAATCAGGATACTGCATCCACACTTTCGGAATACTAAGGTCAACCTTATCCTCAGTCCTAATTTCCAAATCCAAATCGCTAATCCTTAGAAGAGTCAATGCTAGAAGCACCTCAGCCACCAGTATCCTCATTCCTCCGCTTAAGTTAACGATCAGCCTCCTGCCTTCTTTAGCCTCACTGTTAATCCGTTTAGCCAAAAAAGCTATTGCCTCCACCGGGTCGTAAACAGGAACCTGAATATCATGAACATTCACGCCAGGGACAAACCTTGAAACAAAACCTTTAACCTCATTAATCGCCTCCTTAGACCTCTCATCCCTCTTCTCCGGAGAAAGTAGAATTATCCTATCTCCTTTCGAAAGACCATGCTTCAATAAAGCGGAGGCTATGGGCCACTCGGTCCAGCCTATAGTTGCTATGAAAGTCCTCATGACATTAAGGAAAGATCGCCAGGTAAATAAATGTTTTACTTTTAACGGGAACGTTTTCATATAAAAGAAAAAGTTTTCTTAGATACGATAAAGTATAAATACCTCTGTTCTACATTAAAATAAACAGAAAATGATGTCACCCCCGTATAGAAGTGTCCCGGAACTTCTTGCAGTTCTAATAGCTGAAAACGAAAGCTATACCTACGTCGATAAGCTTGGATATGCTCCGTCAAAAGACCTAGCATTATACTATTTGAGAGAAGCCTTGAGAGATTTCCACTCTATTTCTAAAAAGCCGGAATCCCAATGGAGTAGTGAAAAGGCAAAAAACAAAGCGAAGGAAATAGACATGGAAAGGGCAATTACTGAATTAGAGAAAATAAAGAAGGTTAGTAGCATCAAAGATTTAAGGGAGGAAATATCCTTCATCACAGCCAAGGCCTTGGCCCTGGCGGCCACATTAGCAAAAACAGAAACGAGTAGTGGAAAACAAACTGGAGGATGATCTTGATGAGTAACATCTTCCTATCTATAAGAGGAAGAATCCTGGTGAATGTTGAAGCATTAAACATGACTGAAAGCGTTGGAAACTACGTTAAGCATAGAAGAGTACCAGTAATAATGCCTGGAACATACACTACTTATTTCGTTCCTGCAGTAAGCGGGGAATCAATAGCTCACGGATACCAAGCAGTACTGGCTGAAGAAGCAGAAAAGAATGGAATACCAGTGTGCAATTTATGCAAAAAGGGGTATTTTCTAAAAAGTACAAACGATAAGGTATTTGAAAGCTCTTTTGGCATTAAACCACCGGATAGTGAGGCAGATTTTGAAAGGACAGTAATAAGCAAATGTTTAGTAGAGGATGTAGGTGGTTTTCTCTATGCGCCAAGAGCTGGAGGAAAAAATGTGAAAAGAACATCTAATTTCTTCGTTGGATATATGATACCAACAAAAGAATCGCTTGAAGGAACAGTAATAGAACCTCAACTCCACTCTCGATATGCTCTAGGAACCCCATTTGTCGAAAGAGAACAAATGGGCCAAATGTTATATTACGTAGAACTTTCTTCAGCAGTATACGCTTTCAGCTTTGACTTGGATTCTAAATTTATAGGGAGAACTACGTTTGTTTTAGAAAAAGCTGGAGAACCAGTAACATTTCGACAAGGAGATAGTAGAGAAAAAAGAATAAGTGTTTCGATTAATGCCGTGTCAAACTTTCTACGGGAAACGCTGTTCGGAGCGAAGAGAACAAGGTTCTTACCAGTTGTCGATTGGGAGTCTATGATAATGGCATTAAGCGACGATGTTTGGACAACACCAAGCCCGTTCACAACCAATTATACAGAAAACTCGTTAAGAAAGCTAGAGAAAACTAATGAGAATACAAAGCTTTTCATATACATTAATCCTACCCTTCTTGAAGATACAAGTGTATACGTGAAGAAGAAAACTGAGGAGCTGCTTAACAATTTCTATGAAGCTTTGGAAGACTTTAAGAAAAGGCTTGAAGAAAAAGGCGATGTGAACATAGTGAACTGGCAGGAGTTTAAGAAGAAAAAGCTTGAAGAATTTCTAGATAGAAAGGTTAATGAGCTCGTTGAATCCGGTGATTTGAAATATGTTTCTAAAGTCCAGAAGAAGTATGCAGACTTTATAGAAACGGCTAAGGGGAAGGAAAATAAAGTTAAGATCTATTACAATTTTGAAGAATGTGTAAAAGAAGCTGTGGAAGAAGCAAAAAGTAGAGTCAGTAAAGAATAAACTATGTTCGGCATCATAGTAGATACAGAATTTGCTTGGGGCTTTCAAGCTAGAGTAGTAGGATTATCTAAAACAACACCCTCATTCTACTATCCACCTCCAACAACATTCCTAGGGGCCATAGCGGAAGCAATAGCGAGAAAGTCATGTTTGGGAGAGGATAAAGGAAAAGAGATTGCAATAATGTTGGGAGAAAAAGTCTTAGCATTGGGCATTAGACCAATAAACTGTATTCCAATAAAATATTCCGATATAAATCGAATAATCTCAATCAGAATATTAGGAGAACTTGGACTTGTTCCAGATCCTAGAGATTTCACAAAGTCTTTCGATTCCCCTGCTAGAGGAAAAACTTTGATGATGAGTTACGATGACAATCCCCCGGTATTAAGGTGGCTCTTAGTATTGGATGATAATAAGTTAAGTTTTAACGGAAAGACATTTTCACTTTTAGATAAAAAATATTTTTGGGCAATACATAGGTTAGGCTCAAAGGAAAGCAGAGTTTCCGTTTTAAATGTAGGTGTTGTTGAAAACATAGAAGAAAATTTTGGAATGATAGTAACAAAATATAGCTTCCCCATGGTTGATGGAGTTACTCCTGAGGAACAGCTCCAAGTCAGATGGATGTATGAAATTTATACTGATCCGCGTAAGTTAGGATATGATAAGACAGAAAATCCTCTTGTCAGTTATATGATGGGAGAAAACCTTGTTACTTACAGTATACCGATAAAAGAGACAGGAGACCCTGAATTCAGAATAAAAGTAAGCAAACCAGCAGTCGCGTATAAGATTGGAGACGAATACGTAGTAGGATGGGAGAAACAATGACGCTCTTGGAGTTGAAAATTCCTATAGACTCAACCTTTTTGAGTCATACAATCTATGAAGGAATCTTATTTTCCATTTCCTCCTCGAACACTAATACTTTTTCAGCCAAAGAAGTACATTTTCCCAAAGACTTTTTAAAAAAGGCATATAAATCTTTGGAAGATGAGAGAATTGATAAAATAACGATTATTTTTACAGGAAACGATAAAATAGAAACTCTTTTGGAAACACTAAAAATAAGTGAAAAACCTAAGAAAACTTTTAGAGGACTTATAAAAGTTATTAAAAACAACGATACAAGGATCCCTGAACCTGATAATATTAAATTGTTATTAAAATTAGAAAAAAAGAACATGCTTATTGACTCTGATAGGAAAGTTTGTTTAGCGGCCCCACAGCTTTTCAAAGTAGACAGATATACTGGGATATCTTCTTTTGAGACTAAATTAATATCGGAACAACTTGGACTTAGAATGTCTCCTGAAACTATACTTCTAAGTCTTTTAGGTACATATTCTTCCCATGTCACTACTGTAAGAGGGCAGGAAAACGTTTATCATTACTTTCTCTTTTTCGCCCCAGAGGAGGTGGTGTCTCTTCTCAATAATGGTGATCTGGGACAACTTAACGTTTATCTTACTATGAAGGAAGAAATAATGGAAGGACTTGTTGATATTCTTAGCAGTTCAATAGTCAACGAGTTTCTTCTGTTAGAAATAATGCTAAACACGAAATTCCTAGAAAGTATGAGGAAAAAGGGTTTAGATAAAATAGGGCTTATTCTGTTTAAGGTTTCTCCTGAAGGCCAAACTTATAAGATATATGAAATCATTCCGATAACTCTCTACAAGGAACCGGCTTTTTATGATATTCTCGCCAAAAAGACTAGAAACGCTGATAAAATTTGTGAAATTCTATCAAGTGTGCTCTCCTCCGGTGAAACGATAGCCAACGCTTTAAAGTCTTTTAATACGAGGAATAAGTTTGATGAGGCAGACGAAATATTGAAAGGAGTTTTAAGTCTCTACAGGTTTGTAGTGTTAGCGGATGTTCAGGGACTATATGATTTCCTCCATTACTTAAAGAACGCTTGCAAAATACTTGAAGCTAAGAATCCAAATAATCCGAGAATAAAATCCTATCTTCGAATCCAAAGAGAACTCGCATACTTTATATGAGTGGCAATGATTTGTTTAGAACCATATTTTAACGCTGTACTAAATTCTCTTACTGAAAAGGAAGAGAGACCCTTTCTTAGGCACGTTATAGAATATGCTGAGAAATATCCTTTTATCGTTGTGGAGGCTCCTACCGGTTATGGTAAATCTGTAATATCGCAAACAGTCGCTTTATATTCCTTAGCCAATGGATTGAAATCGATAATAGCTTTCCCCCTTAGAGTTTTACTTGAAGACCAGTTATCTAAATTTAGAAAACTACTTTCAAAGCTTTCAATAAGAGGAGACCTTATCGGTGCCCGATATATGGGTTATGCTGGGTCAAAGTATTTAATTAAACCCATTACGTTAACTACGGTAGATACTCTTTCAATGACTCTTTTCGGTATACCTCCAGAAGATATAGAAAAAGCTTTCAAGTATTGGGATGGTACTTCTACCAGAAGCTTAGGGCATTATCTCTTCTCCCGAACATCCGTTCTTCTTTCTGATGTCGTGCTGGATGAAGTTCATCTTTTAGCCGATTCAACTAAATCACTTAATTTCTTAATAGCCCTTATGAGGATAATTGCATCCCATGGGCAAAGATTGATCTTCATGTCTGCAACAATTCCAAAACAGCTTGAAAAAGTTATAGAAGAAAACACGAGTGATCTTAACGTCAGGTTCGTAAAGTTTTCTGAAAATCCGGATGAACAGTTTCTTAGTCAACGAAAGAACAAAAAGTATGACATTACTTTAGAAAAAATGAAAGAAGAAAAACTCGATAAGATTTTAGAATGGCTCAGAGATAATATTAAAGAATTTCGGAAAGCTATTGTTGTATTCAATACTGTTGAAGATGCAATAAGGTTTTATAACAAGTGTAAAAATGAATTGGATTTCCCGAAAGACAGAATTATCCTTCTTCATTCCAGATTTACTAAAAACGATAGGGAAAATAAAATAAAGCTTTTAGAAAAGGTTACTAAAAACAAGCTTGCAACCGATGAATATGTAATAATATCTACTCAAGTGATAGAGGCTGGCATAGATATCTCTTCAAACCTTTTCATAACTGAGATTGCTCCTGCTAATTCACTTATTCAAAGGCTTGGTAGGTTTCTACGCTACAAAGAAGAGAGTGGACGTGTTCTAATATGGTATGAACCGCTCAGCGAGAATGAAGAGTATTATAAGGGAGTTTATAAAGCAGATTTCATTAGAAAAACTGTCAACTTTCTTGAAAGTAAAGGGTGTATGAACATCCATATTCCAAGTGAATATGAACAGCTTTTAAATGAGGTCTATGACGGAGATTCATTTATCGTGAAACAAAAAGAGGTAAGAGATTTAACCCTAATACCATACATTTTAGAAACCCCGGAAAAGGCTATAGAGAAATTTGTAGAATTAGAAGGAAGCTTCATAAGAGAGGATCTTATTGTCCCGTCGCTTCCTTCAAGTATATGGAGAGAAGACTTGACATTAGAAAAAATAGAAGACTTCATAATCCCCATTAACTTTTCAATGATTAAAAAGATTTGTCCTAGAGAAGAGATTGTTATTTCAGAGAAAGATCAAAAAATGGTAGTAGAAAAAAGACAGATAAATTTTTCAATAAACAATAGTATAAAGACTCTTAGACACGTAATGTCTTCCGATTTCGTGGCTTTTATTGTCGAAGGAGAATATTCTGATGAACTGGGTTTGGAGGTAAGACGGAGTGAGTAATAAGAAAATATTAAGCTATTATGAAAGAAGGGGTCTTGACATAGTGTCAGAATATCTTGTAGACCATATTGTAACATGCTCAGAATTTTTAGGAGAGTTGAAATCGTCAAAAATAGGAAGATTTTGCACATCCTTACATGAAGATTTTAGTGAAGCCATCAGACTATCCGTGTTCTTTCATGACATTGGGAAAGTCTTTTATCAATATGGAAGAGGTAAAAGGTATATCGCCTTCACTGGTCATGAAATACTTTCGTTTTTTATGTTTAAAGAATTCGCTAAGAAGCTTAAAGAAAACCCTGAAATAGATATAACTGCAGACACTGCTTTATTCTCTGTATTTTTCCATCACCATGCGATGGGTATTAAGCGGAGAGTCAATAATATTAAAAACCTTGATCCACTAAAAAAGATAAGTTATAATGTCTTCCAAGATTTATTAAGCGACTTATCTCTAACGGTAGATCGATGTATTTCATCAGATGAATTCAAAATTCTTTCATCCGTAATTAACGAAATATCCGAAAAAATCTTTAATGGAAGTATCAACATTAACTATATAATAAGAGATTCCGAAGGAGGAATTTGCCAATTATGGGAAAAAATTACAAGCAACGATGAGAATAGTATAAGGTTTAAGAAACTAGCCTACTCGGTGCTTTCCGTCCTCGTATGTGTAGATAATTTGTCCGCGCAGAAATTAAGAAAAAGTACGACTACAGGTTTCACAAAGATTCTCGAGGAATTCTACAATGACTATTTAAAAACGTGGGACATTAGCTTACCTACAAGCTTATTAACCTAACGCCTAAGATTCTTTGAATCATGAATTTAATTACTCTAACGCTCAAATTCTTCTTTTATAAAGGTTTTACGTTCAACTATTTCTCAGGCTATTACGTAAGGGGCTTCTTCTATTCGACTTTGAGAAATTCTAATCCCGAGCTTGCTGAGAAGATTCATAATTCCAAGGTGCTTGCCCCGTTTTCCTCCCGAACCATATTTTTAGAACAGCCTAATGGTAGACGGATAGTTTTTAACAAGGTTAGTAATCCTTCTTCAGCCTTTTTCGAGTACTCCATTTTCAACGAGGAAGTTTCAAGAAGTTTCCTTGAGCACGTTATTCAAGAAGGTTCTGTCACTCTGCTCAACGAGAAGTTTCCTTTAAGCCACATAGATATGCAAGAGATTGACTGGAACAGCTTTATAGAGTCTTCTAAGCCAGTTAAGAAATTCGACATAGTTTTTCTTACTCCTACCTACTTTAGGCTCCCACCAGTATTGCTTGACCGCTACGAGGCTAGGCTTGAGCTTGCAGGCGTTAAGGAAAAGGCTCCATACCGGTATTATCCTATTCCAGATCCCTCTCTCTTGATCAGGAGTATAGCGAAAATATGGAGAGCCTTCTCACCCATAAAGCTTAATCTCACAAGTCTAATATCTTGGGTTGGTGCTGGCGGTATCGCGGTATCAGGTTATCCCAGCGGAATAAGAACATACAGGCTTTACGAGCATGAGAAGGCTGATAAATGGGTCGTAGGATTCGTTGGCAGGGTTGGCTTCTCTGTTCCAAATGATCTCTTCAACGAGAGCCTTGCTAAGAATCTAGATGCTCTACTCAGGTTTTCACGATTCTCTAACGTGGGCGGCGGCAGGACTGCAGGCCTCGGGATGGTTGAATACATACCTTTAGAATACGCTGAGGAGTCAAAAGGTTAGACAATAGTTTTTAAAACCGCAGTTCATACACCTGCTCTTAATAACCTTAACCTCAGGCTCTAACTCGTTATCTATGATTTCGCTTATTTTCTTTATGATGCTCTTAGCCTCTTTCTTAAGGTCTTCACTTATCGATAAGACACATATGTTCTTTGACCTCAAGTAGTATACTGCTCCCCTTTTAACAACAGTGTTAAAATTCTCTTCTATCAAAAGCGAATACGTAGCCATCTGTAGTGCATGATCCCTTTTTACGCTTTGAGAAGCCTCTGCCCACTTTATTTCAGCCGGCACGTATTCGTTAAACTTCGTTACAATAATATAGTCGATCTTACCCCTCATCTTCAATCTCTGGCTTTCCATTTCGACATCTTCCAAAACTCTACTGGCTTTTAGAGAAGCTATTAAAGGCGCGATAATTGATTTGTCATGTTTCTCTCTTCCGAATTCCATATAGTCTGTAGTTCTCTCTTCAAGATGTAGAACTCTAGATATGTAGATGATCTTTGGACAGTATACGAACCTCTTAACGTCCGTAGGTGTTAGAAAGTCTTCTTCCTCCAATTTAAGTTACTAACTCCTCCCCCTTATCGTAATCTATGTTTACCCCTATTATCTCCCTCTGGTTAAAGCTTGCCGGAGTCAAAGGATAAACCTGAATATTGACAGGTCCCTCCTTCGAAAGCCTCTTTAAGCCAGCTATAACTTCAACCCTTCTAGAATGCGACAGTGAGCCTGCAAAAGCACTCTTCTGAATCCTCTTAAGGCCCATGCCCTTAAGGAAACTCGCTACTTTCTCCCTTAACTCATCTGAAGAAATATCGTAAATAACCAATGTTATTATCTCCAACTTTAGGCTTGACTTTAGGTAGAGGAAAAATGTTTTTAAGTTTTATTTATTTGGCTTCAGAACGTTGAGGTTTAAACATATTCTGCAAATAAATATTTAAGCCTCCCCTTAACTTATAAGCTTAGAATAATGGGGTTATTCCTGACAATAGATGATGCTGCAAAAATTTTCCAAAGGATTCAGATGTCAAAAATCGACGTTAGCGAAGAATTAAGAGGCTGGAAGTATTCGGACTATCCAGTAAGGCCTCCGTCAAACTCGAAAATATCTGTAGGAGACCTAAGCCTAGAATTCTGTCAAACAGGAAGACTGTTCTTCCTAAGGTATGTTAAAAAAGCTAAGGAAGCAGAGAAACCGTTGTTGGCAAGAGGCAAGTATATTCACAGTATTTTCAATACTGCAATAACAACTGCGAAAAGAATCATATTGGGCGGGACTGTTAAAGACAGCTCGTCATTTCTAATAAGTTTCCTAGATGAAGGCACAAAGATTAAACCGGCCCTTATTAAGGAATTCGGCCTACTTTCAAAATGGGAAGGTGAAGAAAAGCTTGAACGGATTTTTAACAAGATTTGGAGCATAGCTGCCAGCGCCTATTCCCACCAGCTTGATGAAACAGTCACAAGGTCTCCCTACCTTTCTCTAGACGGTATTGTTTCAAACGTAGTTCCAATGGTGACAGAGTTCCCATTGGACGGTACTTACCTAGGCTTTCAGAAAAGCATTAGGGTTGACGCATTACTTTTACCATTCCTAATAGTCGAGTTGAAAACAAGAGAGGTTAAGCAAGAGCATAAAATTGGCTTGACTGCTTACGCAATGGTTTTCGAATCCATTTTCAACATACCGGTTGACTACGCTCTTATTTTAAACCTGAAGCTTGATAAAGAAGCCGAAGACATAAAGGTTTATGAAGAATTGGTTCCAATAACCGACTCGCTAAGAACGATGATGATAGAAAGAAGAGATTCTGCATTAAGAATAATTGATGAAAACGTGGATCCTGGAAAACCAGATTACTGTAGTCGCGAATGCCCTTATTACGAAGTTTGCAGCAAGCTTTAGATTTAAATCATTCATACTGTAAACTTAAAAATTATCGATGGGAGGAAAAGTAGCATTAGTTGATGAATACGGTGCTTTTCTCTCGGTTAAACAGGGAAGATTTCAATTGAAAATCGGCGGCGAGGTCAAGTGGGAGCTAGCGCCGGTGGAAGTAGACTCTATAGTCTTCGTAAAAGAAGGATGCTCATTATCTGCCGCAGCCGTCGTGCTTGCAAACGAGTTCGGAATAGACATGGTCTTTATGAAGGGAAACTCTCCGCAAGCAAGACTGGTCCCAGCAAAATACGGTACGACGATGCTGACATGGAACAAGCAATTAAAGGCGTTCGAAAACGAGTATAGGAAAACAGAATTTTCAAAGAAATTCGTAGAGGGTAAGATACACAACCAGAGGATGGTTATAATGGAATATGCGTATAAGCAGAGGGCAAAAGGTAAACCGATGAGGGACCTTGAAAACGTAGCGTTCGAGTTAAGCCAGTATGAAAACAGTATTGTCAACACATCATCTCCTGAAGAAGCCATGAACATAGAGGCGCATGCAGCAAGAATATACTGGCAAGGCGTTTCAAAACTATTGCCGCCAGAAATAGGCTTTGTTCAAAGACTAACCAAGCAAAGGATTACGTTTGAAAGGAGCATAGACGGTTTTAATCTAGCTCTAAACATAGGCTACGCAGTCTTGAAAAAAGAAGTTTGGAACGCAGTTTTCTTAGCAGCATTAAATCCCTACGTCGGCTTCCTACACAAACCTAAATCTGGAAAAATGTCGTTAGTATTCGACTTGATGGAGGAATTCAGACCGATCGCTGTAGACAGACCTCTCATAGCGTTTGCAAGAAAAGAGAAAGAGGCAGTAAGAAATCTACCTGACGAGAGGGATAAAACCCTGCCCATCATATGGAGACAAATAGTGTCAACCATATACGGTAACGAAATGGCTTTGAAAAGGCAAATAATCTCTCAAGCAAGGCTCCTAGCGTCTGCAATAAGGGGAGAAGCCACGTATAAACCATACAAGTCTAAATGGTAAACACCCTCATACTCATGTTTTTTCAGACGCCTTTATAAATAAACGCATCTTAGAAGGCCTTCAGAAAAATAGGAAGTTTTCAGGCATATTTTAGCGAGATTTGCTTAAATAGTTCCTGACACATGGGTGATCTAAAACTTACAGAAAATCTTAAAAACGCCGGAGAAAATCTAAAATCAGAATAGGGATATTTAAGGCTTCAGTAGAATCTCAAAGGAGAATTGAAAGGATACCTGAAATGGAATCAGACCACTTACACAGGAAACTGCGTAGAATCTCAAAGGAGAATTGAAAGTGTTGTGAAAACTGGCGGTCTGGTGATCGAGTTTATAAGTAGAATCTCAAAGGAGAATTGAAAGTGAAACATATTCAAACCTAAGAACGAGGCTCAGGGAGCTTGGTAGAATCTCAAAGGAGAATTGAAAGTAACTCACTACTACCTTCCACGTCACCTGTAGAGAGTCTCCGTAGAATCTCAAAGGAGAATTGAAAGGTTGCTCAGACCTCACCGCTCTATTCGTCACTACGACCTGCAGTAGAATCTCAAAGGAGAATTGAAAGGGTTGAAGAGCCAGCTAATCCACTTGCACTGCTTGAGTAGAATCTCAAAGGAGAATTGAAAGGTCTCAGCCGCTACATCTACCCAACTCGTGCCACGCCTCTGTAGAATCTCAAAGGAGAATTGAAAGATGGCTCATCCCCCAGCCTGCTCTCGACCCCCATACTTGGGAGTAGAATCTCAAAGGAGAATTGAAAGAAGCAGACCACCAGTCGATTTTCGCTAACTCGTCAGCACAGTACGTAGAATCTCAAAGGAGAATTGAAAGGCATACCAATCCACAGCATCCTTGTGCACCCAGACATTTGGCGTAGAATCTCAAAGGAGAATTGAAAGGCCTATCGTCTGACCGACAAACCTGTATGCTCCACGAATGTAGAATCTCAAAGGAGAATTGAAAGTAGAATATGAGGCTAGAAACAGGGATGTCGTCGAGATGTAGAATCTCAAAGGAGAATTGAAAGTAAACCATTCTGAGATGGTGAAAAGTTAGAGAAATCCTAGTAGAATCTCAAAGGAGAATTGAAAGTAAACCATTCTGAGATGGTGAAAAGTTAGAGAAATCCTAGTAGAATCTCAAAGGAGAATTGAAAGGAGGGAAAGACCAACTACGGTGCCTACACGGTTCCACCGGTAGAATCTCAAAGGAGAATTGAAAGTGGGTGGGTTAGACAAACAGACGAGGCTGGAAACCCGATTATTCGTAGAATCTCAAAGGAGAATTGAAAGCTTAGGTGGGGCCTTATCCCTGGGCCGAGCTCAAGTATTCTGTAGAATCTCAAAGGAGAATTGAAAGGGGTTTTTAGAGGCCCACTCCTCCAGGGCTACGTCTATGTAGAATCTCAAAGGAGAATTGAAAGGGTTAAGGTAATGTACCGCTTGACTTGCGCGGTAAACTACCAGTAGAATCTCAAAGGAGAATTGAAAGCTGGCTTCCTCTGCCTCTTCTCTCGTTTCAAACCACATGTAGAATCTCAAAGGAGAATTGAAAGAGGAAGTATTTAGGATGCGAAGCCAACTCTTGGCTTCGCGTAGAATCTCAAAGGAGAATTGAAAGAATGCATTGGGAATAAGCGCAGCAGCAGGGGCTTTTATAGTGGTAGAATCTCAAAGGAGAATTGAAAGAGCTCCGGCAAGTCGATAATTTCTCCCGTGCAGTTAAAGTAGAATCTCAAAGGAGAATTGAAAGCCGTGAGCCGCTTACTTCCGCGTTAGGCGGTCTCTGAGTTCCTGGTAGAATCTCAAAGGAGAATTGAAAGTGGAAAAAGGGTACTAGTACTAGTACCTATATAGGGGGTGTAGAATCTCAAAGGAGAATTGAAAGGCAGCCGGTGGCTCTCCCGGTGGTAGCGGTGGGGCTGTTCCGTAGAATCTCAAAGGAGAATTGAAAGTCACATCTTTTTTATGTTTAAGGCACTATTTAAACTTGTAGGTAGAATCTCAAAGGAGAATTGAAAGGGCAATAGCCTACTAGCTTTTCTCCCATTATTCTGGCAGTAGAATCTCAAAGGAGAATTGAAAGGAGGCAAGCGTTTAAGTGCTGCTGAAACGATTGAACGTTAGTAGAATCTCAAAGGAGAATTGAAAGATCTGACTTCAACCGGCACCACTTGCTCCGGCGGAGCAGTAGAATCTCAAAGGAGAATTGAAAGGTGCAAAATATTTTTGTTATTGTTGAGCCTGCTGAGAATTGTAGAATCTCAAAGGAGAATTGAAAGTAGTAAAAGAGATGAAATTACGGATCTGCTGGTTCGCCTCGCCGTAGAATCTCAAAGGAGAATTGAAAGATAACCCCCTCGGCGTGCATAAACCTGTAAAGCAGAGCATGTAGAATCTCAAAGGAGAATTGAAAGTGCAACCCAAGAAGTAGAAGCGGGAGGGGCAACCGCACCAAGCCCCAGTAGAATCTCAAAGGAGAATTGAAAGTGAAAGAATCATGGGCTTTCTAGACTATTTATTTGGAGTAGAATCTCAAAGGAGAATTGAAAGGTAGAGATGAAATTACGGATCTGCTGGTTCGCCTCGCCCCGTAGAATCTCAAAGGAGAATTGAAAGTCTCCATCGCCTTAGGCAAAAGTTTAGGCAATACTTCGTTCAGTAGAATCTCAAAGGAGAATTGAAAGCTCCACCAGTATCGAGAAGGGTTGAAACATCGCTCACATGTAGAATCTCAAAGGAGAATTGAAAGATAAGCTAAAGCTTCTAGTAGCGCCAGAAACATTAGTAGAATCTCAAAGGAGAATTGAAAGGAAGGTTAACGGCACTACTCAAACCGCTAGAGACTGGAGTGGGTAGAATCTCAAAGGAGAATTGAAAGTTGATATAGTTAAGCGCAAGCCTAGCCCTCTCCATTAAAGCGTAGAATCTCAAAGGAGAATTGAAAGATATGCGCGGCGGCTTCGCCCAAACAGATGCCGAGCCAGAATAGTAGAATCTCAAAGGAGAATTGAAAGGGTTAAGCACTAGCCCTTGCCCGTTCGTCACCGAGATGTGTAGAATCTCAAAGGAGAATTGAAAGTTGGGGAAGTTACGCCTACGTTTACCGAGTATGTGCCGCCGTAGAATCTCAAAGGAGAATTGAAAGCCCAAGGAGTATCCTAGGAATATGAATGTAGCTGCTAGGACGTAGAATCTCAAAGGAGAATTGAAAGATATTTATTTCACTCATGCTTTCACCTCCTAAACCGGAGTAGAATCTCAAAGGAGAATTGAAAGTGGCTATCCGCACGGGAGCCTCGCTCTTCGAAGATGCCTTAGTAGAATCTCAAAGGAGAATTGAAAGTTCCTGTTAGCACCTGCTAACATTACTACATATTTTTGTAGTAGAATCTCAAAGGAGAATTGAAAGTCGGGAAGCGTGTAGGCGGGCCTCTCAACTCTAACCGCAGCGTAGAATCTCAAAGGAGAATTGAAAGTAGCTACGCGCATTATTGACGCTGTTGAAGACCGTTACCAGTAGAATCTCAAAGGAGAATTGAAAGGCGACGTAGCAACTTGAGCCTCCCTCATGGCTAATTGTCCCAGGTAGAATCTCAAAGGAGAATTGAAAGTTAAACGTCTTAACCGTCATCTGTCCTGGCTTATCAACAGTAGAATCTCAAAGGAGAATTGAAAGAGGCGGTTGTGTTCTTCGACCATGGTAATGAGAACGGCCTGTAGAATCTCAAAGGAGAATTGAAAGTAAGATACTTTCAGGTACGCAACCGGATCAGGCGGATTGCGTAGAATCTCAAAGGAGAATTGAAAGTGGATCTGTCATTCGCGCTTATGAGGACAGAAACATATGTAGAATCTCAAAGGAGAATTGAAAGCGTTTACTGAGGATGAACAAGAGTTGTTCGGAGATGCGGCCGTAGAATCTCAAAGGAGAATTGAAAGTTTTCTACTGGAATTTTTTCAGAAGAAAAGCTTAAATGTAGAATCTCAAAGGAGAATTGAAAGATTAGACATGCTGTTTGAAGGGGTTGCTGTTATGGCGGTAGAATCTCAAAGGAGAATTGAAAGTCATTTTGAGGAGATTTTGAGAATTTTGAGAAAAGTGTAGAATCTCAAAGGAGAATTGAAAGGATTTTCCGGTTGGACTGATGCCAAGCCGGCAGGGATTAGGTAGAATCTCAAAGGAGAATTGAAAGTCCTCAGTCGCTTCCCATAAGTCTTCAAATATTTCTTCCGTAGAATCTCAAAGGAGAATTGAAAGGGTCTAAGCCTCCGAGGGTGGGGAGGGTTGAAAAATCATTGTAGAATCTCAAAGGAGAATTGAAAGATATTTGATGATGTGCCTAGCGTTACTTGAAGCGTGTAGTAGAATCTCAAAGGAGAATTGAAAGTTTAGAACGTAGACTTTACCAGTAGTGTCATTCCTTTGTAGAATCTCAAAGGAGAATTGAAAGCCCCTGAATGTTCTAATACTCAATAAGAGCATCGCATTCCAGTAGAATCTCAAAGGAGAATTGAAAGTAGCTTTCCTAGGGGTTTTTGGTTTCAATGCCTCATCCCCTGTAGAATCTCAAAGGAGAATTGAAAGAGGCGAGAGCTGCCACAATGGGCTTTCGTTGGTGTGTAGAATCTCAAAGGAGAATTGAAAGCCATTCCTCCGCCTTCCCCTCCATCTCCGCCATAAGGCGTAGAATCTCAAAGGAGAATTGAAAGTCTTGACACCACCCTGGATATCTTAGTAGAGATGAAATTACGTAGAATCTCAAAGGAGAATTGAAAGTTAACCATGCCTGTTTTTCCCCTCCCGCGCTATTTAAGCGGTAGAATCTCAAAGGAGAATTGAAAGATTTTTACGTCTACCCCGCTTAAAGGCTTTCCTCCAGATGCAGTAGAATCTCAAAGGAGAATTGAAAGATATAAAAGGGGTTCCGAAGATCGTTTACGACGAATGGGGTAGAATCTCAAAGGAGAATTGAAAGACATAGGGATTATCCAAGTGCTCTTCGATGTCGTTCAGGTAGAATCTCAAAGGAGAATTGAAAGTGCAGCAACCCGGAGGTTCTTAGTGTTGTTCTCCATCTTTCCGTAGAATCTCAAAGGAGAATTGAAAGAGGCGTAGTTGGGGGAATAACCCTAATAGCGTATACCAGTAGAATCTCAAAGGAGAATTGAAAGATGTACTGCTTACAAGCAGGTCACACCAGTACTTGCTATAATGCGTAGAATCTCAAAGGAGAATTGAAAGATTAACAACCCACAGTTGCAGATCAGGCGTCATGCTCAACCGTAGAATCTCAAAGGAGAATTGAAAGTCGCAGGCGACGACACGAGTCTGGTTATGTACGAGAGTAGAATCTCAAAGGAGAATTGAAAGTTTTCAGCCTTCCGCATCTCCTCGAACGCTTCCCAGCAGTAGAATCTCAAAGGAGAATTGAAAGTTAAAAGAAGCTTTTTAACTTTTGTTCCCTTCTTTCTTCTAAGTAGAATCTCAAAGGAGAATTGAAAGCCGTTGCTTCTCACCGCACGGATAGCACCATCTACACTTAAGTAGAATCTCAAAGGAGAATTGAAAGTTTGTAAACATAGTCTCTTAAAGCTCCAGGTCTCTTAATGTAGAATCTCAAAGGAGAATTGAAAGTGTGCTGTTAAACGCCAAAAGTCCGGTTGGACCATCGTAGAATCTCAAAGGAGAATTGAAAGTGCCACTTCTTAGTATATTGCTCCAGCAAACTAATCACCTGTAGAATCTCAAAGGAGAATTGAAAGATTGTTTCCAGAAGCCCCCCAAAAGGTGAGGATGGGGAAATCGTAGAATCTCAAAGGAGAATTGAAAGTGCCACTTCTTAGTATATTGCTCCAGCAAACTAATCACCTGTAGAATCTCAAAGGAGAATTGAAAGATGAACACGTACACGCCCGGATCCCTGAGCCAAACGTCCGGGTAGAATCTCAAAGGAGAATTGAAAGCCACTGCAATCACTGATAAGCGCCTCCACGCCGTCCACGAATCTTGGTAAAGAGAATTAAAGGGTTATAGCAATAGTTGCTAAGGCTTTAAATAAGAATCTTGAAAAAGGAAATCATAAGCAGTTGACGATAGCGACGAGAATATCGCACAATGATGGTCTACTCTTCGCCTAATGCGCGCTAGACCATCAAACCTAACTCGAGCTAAGTAGGTCGGCTTCCTCATACTCCTAAATAAGCTGAAGCCTACTAAGATTGCCGTCGATATTTTGAGAATCAATCCTGAAAGGCATTGTTCTCTCTAATCGCCTTAATTAGCATCTCAAAGTCTGCGCATGGGTAACGCTGGAGATGCAATTGGGTAGTGCATACTAAATGATTACGAATACATCCAGAAACTCCGCTTTTTACTAACTATTGACCCTGAATAGGGAGGAACGTTCCGTATCCCAGCTTCCCTCCAACAAAGGAGAGGCCTTTTTCATAAAGGAGATGAATCAATCCTCCCGGATTCGCTTTGAAGCGGACCTTTAATATGCTACCCGGCTCTAGTGCGATATACACGGGTTTTTTCACATTACGTGACAGGTCATAACCTGCACCCAGTAACGCTGTTCTCCCTATTATGTACTCCGTGTCCACACCTCCGTTCGTAATTTTATTTAGGAAATCGTTAACATGTCTAGTGATTCCTGGCCATAGATAAACACCGCTTTCGACCTTTTCAAATCCTGAAGATACCTCTTGGATAAATGCGTGTGACACCAAGTATAAGTAGGCAACGTCGGACGGCCTCCTGATAAAATCTTTAACGAAGCTATAGAGCTTCGCTTTATTTTCATCTACATCTACCACATCTAATCGTACCGGTTTTCCTTCCCCTCCGAGCCTTACCATCTTTCCGGAGACGTCCTTGACATCGAAGTTATGCGCTTCGACTGCGATCCAGATGGCCGTAGTTTTAAACGTAGCCACATAGTCCACAAATTTTGCGAGGTACATTAAACCACGTTCAGAGTCAACTACTTTCCCTTCCTTTAAACCGATTCCGACACGTGGAAACCTTTCTATTCTAAGAGGGTTAAGAAGATCGTCTAAAAGCTTTCCCTCCCTTAAAGCTTCTCTTAGTTCAACTCTCCTAAGTATCTTCAAGTTTTCAGAGTTTACGAGTTTTTCTTGGTACCAAAGATAGACTTCATCGTTAACAATTAAGTATGGTCCACGTAAGAAGCTATTCTCTTTCAATCCAAGCGCCCCTTCTACTGTATCGCTCCATGAGGCTACTGTAGAGGCTGCCGACCTTCTCTCCATGGCTGTGGCTAAGCATCCTGAAACCGTCGAGGGTGTGGGAAGCGGTAAAGAAGTTGCGTAAGCTTGGGGTCCTCTAGCTACCGGTGAAAACTCGCCTGGCCCTCGAAACATCACGGGTCCTATCGGTTTAAACTTAACAATCATCATACTTCCTTCACCCTAATGGCTGACATGATGCACCATAGTGCACGCGATATTTCATAGGCTATCGTATGAGTGGAACCATCAACTGAAATTGTGACTCCAAAAAACGGCTTAAGATTCTGACTAAGAGATTCTGCTATTGAGTCCGCGATAGCTTCAGTAAGCTTATTTGGACCCGTAGTTCTCACGGTCAAGTTCCTTTTGATAATCCTCTCAGCTTGTTTCCAATAGGATTCAAACGTACCCGTTTCGTATGCAGCGGAATCGTAGTTTTCGTGCATATCCACCAAATCGTATATGAACGAAGCAGATAAAGAGTTATGCAATACATAAAATAGAGTATCTGGTAAAACGTTAAGAAAGGTTGTGCTTGAAACTGGGGGAAGTGTTAGCGGTAGGGTTGTCCTTACTAGCTTGCCTCCACCCCTCGGCAGGTAACTAAGAGTAACAGCATCCTTACTCCACCTTTCCGCATTCCTCCTAAAAACTGATTTTTTAGAACACTCGTTGATATCCTCAACGGACGATTCTAAAGAGATGGATAAAGGATACTTATAGTGTCTGAACGTGATGGAGTACGACCTCGATGCTAATCCCATTGTCGGAAGATAAGCTGACGGAATTCCATCGAAATAAACGATGTGGAAATGATGGCTATCTCCATTGCTGAAAGATTCCCTCGTATATTGGACTAGTCTGAATGCATAGATCGGGGAGACGATGGCGAGTAAGTCATCCCCTCCAGCGTATATTGGTGAACAACCTTCTCCAAACACTTCGTAAATGGTTTCTATGTCCCTGATGGCAGCTAGTATTAATGCACGGCTTATTGTTATATGGTATAAGGGCCATACTAATTTAATCATCTTTTCCTTCAATTGAAGCTCATACTTCTTTATTTCTTCATGTATTGTCTTTAACTCATCAGGAGTATAAACACTCGTCGACTGAATTGCTTTTATAAATATATCTGAAAAGCTTATTCTTAACGCTTTTTCTACATCGCCACCTAGTAAGGTACCCATGGAATCTGCATCTCCCTGTATTAATGCAAAATATGCACTAAACGGAGGTTCATAGCCTAATATTTTCGTTAGGGTTTTTATGATGCTTTGAGGAATAGATACTGCTAATATTCCTTCGATACCCTTTTCAATGTTTCCCCTTTCGCTCAGGGTTTCTACCAAATTTGGATCTCCCACAAGTCCTGCCAGAGCTATGGAAAGCCCTGAAGCGTTTCTAAAAAGATCCCGATAGTATTCATCGATACACTTTTCAGCTTTTTCCTTAAGTTCTCTGGCATACTCCTTGAATCTATTTTCTAAATCTAATGCTTCCTCTTTAGGAATCCTCATAAGTCCCTCAAGTAATGGATATATAGCATACCATGATGTGGAATGTATTGTTTTTTGAACATATTGCCCCATTTTTTTAATCAGCGAGTTATATTCTTGGCCACCGCCTTCTCCTGCTGTCACTTTTATGGCTTCAAAAACTGCGATGGTAGATGCTATGCGCTTTATCAGACAATACGGACATAAATGTTCTCCTTCATCAAAAAACGGTTGATATTCTTTCGGAATCATCTGCTCATAACTTTCTGACGATCCTGTCGCTCCTCTACGAGGAACGTCGAAGAATGCTGGTAACTTTCCACAGGTGGTACAGATTCGGTAATCTTGGGAGTTTCCCCAACGTTCTTGTGTAAAACTGGAAAATCCAGTAGCCAAATAACCGTGAACCCTAAGTCCCTTTGCAATAGAAAGCTTTGTGTTGAGCTCATTTACTGCTAAAGGATATAAAAATGTCTTGAACTCTTCATCCGTAAAGCCTTCAGGTTTCTTTAACTTGGAAACGTCCACGATTAACACTCTTAGCGGAATTGGTGGAGTATTGGACATGTTATACCTGTCCATTAACTCAAAAGAACTCAGAATTTTACTTCGTAACTCATCGGATTTTATACTCTGTGCCGCATTACGGAGTCTATCAGTCAGCTGCTTGAAAAATTCCTGATAACGCTTATAGAAATATTCTGCAAGCGCATCCTCAGGATTCTTACTGGGATCGAGCCTTCCTTTAAGCAACCCAAGCAATTTTGAGTAGCTTGGAAGGATCAAGTTTGAAATAGCTGGGATCAACGGTATCGGTTCGTCTAAGCATAAGGCCCCCCATTCCGCTTTTTTCTTGGTTTTAGCAAAGCGAATTGCCTTAAGTAGCTCCTTCAACTTTTCTATCGGATAATTATGTTCCTCTAGTTTCCTGATAAGCCATCGGTAGTAGAAGGCGTTTAATCGTGGTGTTGGCGTGATCAGTATATCCGCACCTACATACTCAATGAGCTCTTCTATCAAGTACCATGAGATTGCTGAGATAAGCCAGCTGCTGAACCATAGGTCGCAGACCTTTTTGGATGCGCTGATAAAGCTATGCACGCCAGGCATGTCCAGCATCACGAGGAACCCCTCAATTTTTTCTGGATTCGTAGTCCAGTTTACCATTGAGGTACATGCATGAAGATGATCAAAGATCATGCTAATCGGTAGTCTAACTTCAGCCGGACCTGCGCATCCAGGGTACTCCTTATAATATGTTAGCTCCAGGGTTCCGTAAAGCGAGTGATAGATATATCTCCACTTTTCATCTTCAGGTAACGAAGAACTTTCAATCACCTGAATAAGGTCCTTAAGTCTGTCAACCCACTTGCTCGGTGTTTGATCGCTTGGCCTTAGTATCGTGACGGATTCACCACTAAGAGGGTTTGTAATCACTACTTTGAATTCGCTTAAGTCGCGTCTAGCTTTCTTTTCAACGATGTTAATTATTTGGTGTTCAGTAGCTGTTGCTAATTTGTCTGCCTCTTCTAAGCATTTTTTGCCTTCTCCACGGAAAACCTCTTCTAAGGAGCCTTGGAAAAGGCTCTTTACAATTTCATCCTGTACTTCCTCAGGGCTCTTTATCAGGCTCTTAACCTCGTGCCAAGGTTTGTCAGGAGGGTCGTGGAGTAGAGCAGCAATTTTCAGCTTAAAGAAATCAATGGTTTGAGAACTCAGCCTTTTTCACCTCCCCAATGAAGCTTAACGTTGCGAACATTAAATGAAAAACGACCATAGCCAATGCAGGTCTTCCCGCCGAGCCCAATGTCGAGAGCAGCCTTTACCACTTCACTGAGCTTATCCCAAGAAAGCCGGTGCCTTCTACGTTCTGGAGAGGCTATGAGGAATCCGAAGGTCACGCCGGGGGCGACGGTAAGATATGGATTCGGTACGGGTTCCCATCCTATTTCACCAAGGATATCCTTACCTTCTTTAGAATAATGCGGGTTGAGGATATCTGGATATAGGAGCATTTCATTAAATCCTGGCTTTACAGGATAAGCATCACTGAAAATAAGATCTCCCGCCTTAGCCTCTGGTTCGCTTGAACCGAATACTTCATCCGTTGCTGGCCAATCGGGCTTTCTCAAATTATTATATGCGGCTCTGAAAGCGCCCTTTATACTAGAACCGGGGATGATTGGCACATTAAAATAGGGATCCCATTCGAGAGCGATTTCAAAGAGAAGCTTTCCGAAGCTTTGTGAAGCTCCAAATAAGCCGCGTTCGACTAGGCTTGCTTCAAAATATGCTGTATCAAAGCCTAACTCTTCATAAGCATTCTTGATATCGTTCAATAATGACTTACACAGCTTAGCGGAGTTAACTGCAAACTCTATGTAATGGGTCTTTTCAAGTTTCTGCTTAAATTTTTCCATTTCTTCCACAAGATTATGAATTTCATTTAGCGAAGTACGATTATAATACCTTATTCCAAGGAATTGATCTAACCTCGTAATAAAATCGTTCAACATAATAAAAACCCTATCAGGATATACAGGTTCAAGTGATTCTAAAACTTGGAGTATCCTTCGTTTGCTTTTCACATTTTCCAGCTTTTTCCTTACCTCTTCCTTTCTTTTTTCAATTCTCTTATTTCTCTTTATAGCTTCTTTTAATCCATATAGACTTTCACTTAACTCTTCCACTTCCCTTGAAACTTCTTTGCCTACATTGTAAACCACGGAGATGCTTTGAATATAACTAAATAAGTTAAGTTCCATTAAGATTCGCCTCCTAATAACTCGAGTATCATATTCCAAGCCTGTTCTAATGCCTGATTAATCATCTTTTCATCAATATTAATTGTTTTTGGTATGTTAGGATAAGAGAAATGTTCTATTTCAGGCCAATCTCTTGATACGAAACCATAAACCATTATATCCCATGATCCATTATCCATCCGTCTAAGAGGTTTTAACGAAATGCTGCTTACTCTTCTGTTATATTTCTCATCAACAGGTTTATAACCAGTTCCTCCAACTTCTCGAGGAAGACCTAAAATCCAAGTATGAAAGTTAAAGTCAGGATCAGTAGGACGTTTATTGTTATTAATTTTCCAAGCAGCCTTCACGGTAGAGTATCCAAGCCATGCTAATAGCCTCATTGCTTCGATATCTTCATAGCCCATCCTTTGTAATATTCCATCTACTTCCCTATCTTCTTCGAGCTTTAATTTCCACAGCGTCCATCGAAAAATCTTGTTTTGCGATGAAAGTATCGGGAAATCGGGCAATTCCTGAAGAGCCTCACTACTTCCTACCTGTAATAAACCACGTGTATCCTTCATAACTTGATCAATGAAATTCCTTAACGTTTCCTCATCTCCTTCTTTGAAAATTTTTTCTACAGGTCCTTTAATATCCTCATAGTCGCAATCGTTAATCGCATCTATATGAGTTGCACCAAATCCTCTTCTCGTTATTGCTCCAATACCTCCAAAAATTAGAGAAAGGCATAACGCTTCCAAAGCAACTTTCTCTTCAAGCTTCGAAATACTAGAGAGCGTGCGCCTAGGTCTTCTTTTCAAAGTTAAAGAAAGCGATGTCCCTGGCTCAAAACAGCTTATTCGAGATCCTGCAACCTCTTGCGATAAACCCATTTGCAAGAGGAAAAGCCTTGGAGGAATTGGAGAGAACGAAAAAGAAGCGCACTTTTTGTTCTCGCATGATGGTATAACCTTACTAAATGAAACTTTTTCGGTTGGAATATTTTTAATTTTCTTGAATCTTGATTTCCATCCTTCAAAATCGAGGTTTACGTTAAGAATAAGCTTCGAGACGGATTTTAAGGAACCTAAGACATCCATAGAAGTTTTAATAGTTCTTTCTTTTAGCTCATTGCCGCGGAGACCTGATTCCCAAAGTACGCCGCCGATTAATGCACGAAACCACCATCTCCATAATCCTTTAAACTCTTGGGCTCTCGGAAACTCGGGTAAGTTAAGTTGAATTGAATACGGGCTTGCGTTATAGCCTCCGATTAACGTATGGGTAATCGTCCTTATCTGAAGCGTTGCGATAGTTTCAGACAAGAAGGTCACCTTTCTTCTCGTTTAAAGGTTGCTTCACATATTTTTGTGAGTTCTTCGCAGTAAGGAATGATTTGCGTAAAAATTAAACCAAGTTTAAACGGATCCAGTTCCGCAAGCTTCTTAAAACAATTTAACGGGTCCTGCGCGCCTTCAAGAAAGCCGAGTGTGACAATTCTCTTAAGAATGAAATAAAGATAAATCCCATATGCTAACTGTCTCTTATTAACATCAGATCCTACGTTCCTTCCTTCTAAAGTGCCTATAATTTCACTGTATTTTCCTTCTGTTTTAGCATAATAGAAAGTCAGCGTTGGAAGCAAACCACTTGTACTAAGGTAGTTAAGAAATTCCTCTGCTCTTGTCCTGAATTCCGGACCAAAGTCTATTCTTTCGGCTAACTCTTTCATCTCTTCGAAGTCTTGTAATACAGCCTTTACATTTTCAGCAGAGATGCTCAACTCTGTTTCACCTTAAGTAGCTTTACAAGACCTCTTCCAATGGTTTCATGCCCGCCTAGAATTAAATAGCCGAGGCCATTTTTCAGCATCTTGCTCTCTACGTATTCCCTAACCTTCCCAGCATCCTTCTTCATCCCCTCCGCCTCTTTCTTCAAATCCTCGCTCAATTCTTTTATCCTATCATCTGATATGCGCAATTTGCCATAAGCAATTAATGTGGCAAATACAGTATTTGCTGGAACATCCTCTTCATACCAGAGAGCACCCCCTTCTACGGTTTTTGTTTCAGGTTGCAACTTAATCCTCGCTCTCCTGAGCAGGCTACGCTCAACGATGGGCCTAACTAAATCGTCATGGATACCAATAAGACGATAGGATTCGGGGAGGTGCAGTATTTTCGCTAACTCGGTCAATTCATTAGATTCTCCCCTTATGGCCAATTTGAATTCCTCATTAATAATTAGATCTCCATCGATTTCCATAATCTCCCGAGCTCCCTCGGAAAGTATAACTTCATTAGGTGTTAATCCGCCAAAGGCATTAATGGCATTTTCAACCTCCCTGGAATCTATGTTTGCACAACTCATATACTCTTTTAGCCTGCGAAGGATGAAAGGCGAAGTAGCGAGCGCCCAAACTCCTTTAAGCGAGCGAACGGGCATTGCAACAAGAAGGGCGTCAAGGATGGTTAACGCACCTGCATATGATTCTACTTCCTGTACCCTTTGGCCAAAAATTGCAGTTTCAAAGGGGTTTCCCCTAAAATGCTCGCGTAATGCACCTTTAATTCCAGACGATGGGATTGTCGGCAATCCAAATCCATCCCGCTCAACGGGAAGATCCACAAGCCCTACCGCACGACCAGCACCGACGTGCAATGGAGTGATGGTATTAAGAAGATATAATGAAGATCCTCCATATGGTTCCAATTCTACCTTGTCAGTCATTATAATAGGAATATCACTAATACTACCTTTTAAATTTTTTATGAGCATTTAGAGCATGTACTTCCTATAGATTCATAACTACATCTAAGCAATTTGTTTAGCGCGCGCGAGGCGCTTGCTTTTCGAAGATAAGCTCTTTGGATTCTTAGCCCATTCAGTATTTTTTGATGAGGAGGAAATAGACATCATTGCTTTAATTTTATTGAAAAATTACGCGAAAGTATTCCCAATTGAAATTCAGGTTTCATCATTATCTGGCGACGAGATAGAGAAGACTGAAGATAAGTCCCAAAAGCTTGGAGATTTACTTGAAAACGTCGAATACCCGGAGGGGCGTATTGAGGTCCATAACCTTTGAAGAGCCTAAAGAAGGGCGCGGCAGGAATTTTTCAATTTATCATTTTCTGAGCTTAATGAAATAGTTAAGAATTTTATATATTCACTCAATAGTAGCATAGTTATAACAACCTTGTAGATACGATTTCCTAGCGCGCGCATATTTACAAATTATCCTTCTGGGTTAAATAACCACTTACATATTTCTGGTAATTTTTCTTTTATATATCTTAGTTCTAGCTCTTCATTCTGTTTTCTTACTTCAACCATAGTTCTTTCTAATCCCGAGTGCGCGAAAAAGTTTCTTTTAATATCTGATGTGCTTAGAGCCTTTTCTTTCTTCTCTTCCGAAGTCCCTTCTTGATATAACTCGTTTAGACAAGTCCATTGCTGGGTAACCTTGTTCTTCTTATTATCTATTTCACTTAGATCTCTTTCTAGAAACCTCTTATTTAACGATAGATCTAGTTTATCATAGATTTCGGTGAATCTTTCTTTAATCTCAGTAATGCTCACTCCATCTTTTATCTCTAATCCTTCCATTTCGCTAGATATCCATTGGAATAAGGCAAGTGAATAGAACAGGTTGAAAACATCCTTCCACTTCAAGTTATTGACAGCGACTATTTTTTCGCTTAGCACTGGTTTCGTTTTTTCTAGGAAGAAGCATATTAGTTCCTTTTCAAGAACTTCTACTTTTTGATCAAGGTTTATTAACTCGCTGTAAAAAGCTAGAGGCACATTATACTTTATAGAATGAAATGCTTTGACGAGGTTGTCTAACAAATATTTCAGTTTCGTCTTTTTGTCTTTAGTTTCGTAAGAAATCCTTTTTTTCTCCTCTGGATTAGTTTCGACATAGTATTCGATTTTACATAAAGTTTCTAAATTCTGGGGCTTGATTGGTAAAGTGAAAAATGCTTTTACATCATACTCGTTAACGAATATTCTTATGGTGTGACGCAACTCTTCACTAAGCTTAGTTACTGGTTCAGAGATTGCGTAAAAAGCGTTAATTTTTTTCTCAGTTATTCCATTTCTTAACTTATCATAGACAATTATAGCTCTTAAGGCTTCCAGCACGGAGGTAACGTAAATGTTGTATCCGGTAGACATGTCTGTAACTACTATTGTTTTCTCTCCGTTTTCATTAATTCTTTTCATTATGTCGAGAAATATCTGTACAGCAACATTGCCAGGAGTGTTTTTGAAGCTAAATCTTTCTTGACCGATCATATTGTTTCCGATAGCATTAATTGGTAAGATCTCAAAATCTTTGTAATTGCTTATATTACTTATCTTGTTTCGGAGGCTCTCAGCTAATGGAACTGTGTCTGTTAAATACTTTTGTATGTCCAGTCCTCTGTAAAGGCTGTTTGGACAAACGTATATTATCTTGGCTTCATATCCTTTTCTCTCCCTATAATAAGAATATAGAACTTCAGATGAAAGCTTAAAATCCCTTCCTATGAAACTGCCTGCATCATCACCGTCTTCTATTTCATAAGTAACGCTTGAATATCCTTCCAGATTACCAAGAACTTGGTATATCAGGGCCTTCATATCTGCACCAAGATTTATTACTGTAGAAACACCTATAAAAATGTAAAAAGTGATACATTCTTTGGTCTATCTTTCAATTTTGCTTTTTAACACTATGGCTTAAAAGGTAAAGTTAATTACTCGATTTTACTTTTTAAAATATGGTGTTGAGGTTGAAGCTCTCGGTAATTGCCCCGATAGGTACTTCTCCACCTGTGGTTACGGAGTTTGTTCAATATGTTGAGGATGGTTTGAGAGAGCGTATTAGTGATCTTACGGTTATAAGCACTAGTGATCCTTATGTTCTGAGTTGCACCGATCTCGCTGAGCAAGCTGTCCGGGATAGGTATCCTCATATTTATTTCCACAGGCATCAGCTTGGTTTCGAGGATATTGATTCTCAGGACAGGCTATACGAGTTTATGCTTGACGTGGCTAAGCTGCTTAGAGACCAGGTGGAGCAGTTTAATTCCAGTAAGATTTACGTGAACTCCGCCGGAGGTAGGAAGGATGCGCTCATAGCGCTTTCAACGCTCTGTCAGTTCCTACCTGTCTCAGGAATATTTCACATCGTGATGCCTGATGTTAAAACGTTCAACGTACAGCTGGAGAGGATTAAGCATGAGATCGAGGAGCTCGGCAGGGCGGTTGATAAGAGAGCTTACTACTTGAGTAAGAGGGATTTGTTCGACCCTCTGATGTATCCTCATCCGGGCACCTACTCTGTGGTTAGGATTCCGGTTGTCCCCTTTCCCCCGGGGGTTCTGAGGAATCTGGCGAAAATATTGAAGGGGGGTAAGACGGAGATAGTGACTACTGGATTAGAGCAGAGGCACATAGAGATGCTTGTAGATATTGGGCTTATCACTGCAGACAAGAGATACGTGTACCCTACGGATGAGGGGAGGCTCTTATCCACGTTGATTAAAACGTTCGTCGAATAAAACGTGCTTTCTTTAAACTAGGCTTAATGGGCAAAGGGTTTGCCGAAGGGCATACTATTAGTATAAACTGCAATCTCTAGGAAAAGATTTCCTTTAAAGCCTTGAGTTTTCAGTTTCCAAAAGGTTTATATAAAGTATACCCGTGAGTATACCATTTTACGATAGGAAAGCTGAACTTTCAGCTTTAGAGGAAGCAGCGCGCGCTACGAAAAGATAGTTTATGCGTAGAAACAGTCGAAAAAAATTTCAATAAAAAACTAGTCCGTATTTTTCCAGCCCCTCGTAATGCTTAATGTTTCTCGTTAACAGCTTAAATCTCTTCACTACTGCTGTGCCACCTATTATTAGGTCCCTGTCCTCAACAAGCCTGCCTGAGGCCCTGAGGCTCCTCCATATTTCCGAGGCTTTCTCCAGAATCTCGTTGTCGAGCCAAACAATGCTGAAGGATCTCTCCAGTATTTTCTTAGCCTCCTTCACATTCCTCGTCCCCCTGATGAACTCGTAGACAGTTATTTCCGACACATAATGTGAATCCTCCGGGTAACTCCAGTCCTCCCTTATAGTAATCGATTAGACAGTCTGTATCCACTAGTATTCTCTCGCCCATTTTTTAACCCTGACCTCATCATATCCCATTTCCAGAAGTTTCTGCATTCTTTTCCTATTTTTGAGCCTGTTCTCAGTTAGAGCTATGTTCGCAAGCTCGTTCAGGAACTCGTCCCATGCTTTCTCTCCCTTAATGCTCTCCAATCTTTTCTTCGTCTCCTTGCTCACAGGTATGGTACTCACAATTATGAATTATGAATTATAATTTATAAACTTTTTGCGCGCTTGGGACCCATACACAAGATTCGTGAAAAACGCGTGGACACGAAGCTTACAGTCAGCGAAATCGAGAAGGGATTTATGAAAAAGCATTATTAGAGTTATTTATAGGAATGTAGAATCTCAAAGGAGAATTGAAAGCTTTTGGAAATCAATGTCCCGCCGTAAAACTGAACCTAAAAATCTGCGCCAAGACTTTCAGAATAGTTGGTTTCAGTAGAACGTGTGTTAGTACAATAATAGGGGTCTCTCCTTCAGGGTTCCGGTTGCGGGGTCGACTTCGAAGCCGAGGGTTTCTAGGACAACGACGCCTAGCAAAACCCTGTCTATGAAATCAGATATCCACACGTCGAAAGGCCCCTCCTTATCCTTCAACCTTATCCATGCCCTCCCTCTTTTCACCTTAACCATTCCGGCTCCAGTCATGACTTTCTCCTCGCTGACGGGCTCGATCCCAATTTCCTTAGCGATTTTTTCAGGCAGCGCTGTCAGAGTTGCCCCCGTGTCAACCAATGCTTTCAATTTTACAGGCTTCTTCCTTTCTAAGCTTGACACCTCTATCTCAACCCAAGAATGCCCCATTTTACTCTAGTAAAGAGAGTAAGGCTTACGGTATTTAAACGTTATAACACGGTTGGAATCTCATGGAGCCATCGGAATAGACGCTTCCATGATCGCCCAGGCACGTATTCTAAAGCGCGCGTGCTAAATGTGTATAGAATTACTGAATAAACTAGCATCTATCTCCAGAGGGGTCTTTATACCTACAGACATAGAAGAAGACTGGCCAAGAATACTTTTCGAGAAGGAAAAAATGTCTGGGCTCTGATACTCGAATGTTTACTTCACTTCCAGAGGAAAGAGGCATGGGATCCAGTTTAGCTTTAATTGCGACTTTTGGAAATTGAGCGGCTAATAAAACAGGTAAATAGCCTGATCGAAGATAATGGTTATCAATACTATGACGTACCGGACAGTGGGCAAGTGGCACTTCTGGTTGCGTTCAGAGAGGATGGATGCTAGTCACTGTTAATAAAATGGGTCGTTCTATTTTAGGAAAATGCTGAAACGAATCTCTACCTTTTGATTCCGTAGTAGATATCTGGCCAATTGCTATCCCCTTCTGAAGCAGACCTTAATTTCTGCATATACCCGTTGAATTTGGCATCGCTTATGACCCCTTCCTTATCAAAGATTGAATGTACTTTCTTAGACCCTTCCCGTTCCATTCCATACCTACAGGCTTCTAAATCTTCACAACGAGCTTGGTAAACTCTTCAGGTAGCTAGGAAAGAATCGTGAATTCTAAAGGTTTATAAGGAATTAGAGTTTATATTTCTATAATGAAAGAGACCCTTTTTATACCCCTATTTGCTTAACGCACTAATAACGCGCGCTAAGGCCAATACTCAGATGGTGAATTAAAAAAAGAGAAAAGTTGTTGTTATTGCATATTGGGATGATAAATTACTTAAAGATTTTGATGCTTAGGATTCATCCTTTCTCCAAAAGAGGAAAACTGAAAGTTTAAGAATTAAATAAGCGCGCGATACTTAGGCCCAGAATTATACTCTTTTCTCCCTTGTTTGAATTCCTGAATGGTGATGAGGTAAAAGCTGTTGTTGCCCACGAGATAGGGCACATTGTGAACAAGGACCACCTAAAGTATTATTCGGGCTTACAATATGGATAATAGGCATCGAGATTCTTGCCCTATCCATTTACTATAAGCTTGTCGGAGACAGGGCTGGGGACATTCTTTTCTTTCTTTCAATGTTGCTAGCATTCTTTTTCCCTCTTCATATCATCTTATTACTGGAGAAGAATGGAGCTTAAGGCTGATCTATATGCATCGCGTGTTGTGGGAAAGGAAACATACATCTCTGCATTGAGGAAGCTGGCTGGGCACAACCTTCTCCCTCTTGACTGGGGAAGCGAGGATCACCCTCCAATGGAGAGGAGGATAGAATATATACTCAAAAATTGTAAGGATAACAGGTATTAGCGCTTCTTTCCCCTCCTGGAGATATTTACGGCAGGAAAAGATGTTTTAGGCACTGAAAAGCGAAGAGTAGAGCCAACGCGTCTCGAAATGTCTCTACAACTTTACAGGAAAGTTTATGAATATGTTCATGATGATTGTAATCATGATGAACACGTTCATAAATAGGAGCAAGGAGCTAAGCTTTCTAGAAGAGAGGTACCGCTCCCCCAAGGCTGAGCTCATAGTGGTGTATGGGCGAAGGAGGGTGGGAAAGACCTTCCTTTTGAGGAGGTTTCTCTCAGGAAAAAGAGGCGTGTACTTCGTGGTTTCTAGGCTAGGCAATACTCTTCAAGAGATCTCGGAGGCGATAGGTGAACAACTAGGTGTTCATCCACCTTTATTACGTCACTACACTGATTTATTCAGCTACATAGCGAAGGAAAGCAGTGATGAAAGGATCATCCTCGTCATCGATGAGTTTCAGCGATTGGCGGAATACGACCCCACGTTTCTCACAGAACTACAGGCGGCTTGGGATGATTTTCTCAGCTACTCCAAGGTTTTCCTCGTGCTAAGCGGTTCCTCAGTAGGAGTTGTTGAAAGAGCTGCCTTGTCGTCTTCTTCACCCGTCTTCGGGAGACGCACGGGGCAACTTAAAGTGAAGCCATTCACATTCACATGCGTCAAGGAGTTTGTCCCCATGTGGTCGTGTGAGGACAAGGTCAGAACTTATGCAGCTTTTGGAGGGGTTCCCGCATACTTATCGCTGCTCGACTGCTCCAAGAGTCTTCTTGAAAACATTAAAAATCTAATACTTGAGCCGGGAGGATTACTGCACGAGGAACCATATTTTCTCCTAGCTGCTGAGACCCGAGAACCATTAAGATACATGACAATACTGGAAGCGATGGCATCCGGATCCACAACCCTCGGCGAGATAGCTTCGAAAAGCGGGCTCTCATCAAGCGAGTTGCCAAGGTATATGAGGACCCTTGAAGCACTTCTCGACATTGTGGAGAAGAGATATCCTTTGCTAGAGGAGGGGAGACGTGGAAGAGCCAGGTATGTTATAAAGGATAATTTCCTCCACTTCTGGTTCAAGCACGTTAGGCCAAGCCTCCACCTTCTTGAGCTCGGGGAAGTAGAACGCGTAGCTAGAAGGGTTTCAGAGCAACTGGATGAATACGTTTCCAGAATCTTTGAGGAGATTGCACTCGAACACTTTTCCCATTCGGTGCCCGCGCTGAAAGTTGGTAGGTGGTGGCGGGGCGAAGTGGAGATAGACGGGATAGCTATCGACGAGAAGAACAAAGTCGCATACTTCATGGAGGCGAAATGGTCAAAACATCCTTTAGACAGGTCTGTTCTTCGGGAGCTCGAAAGAAAAGCCGGAGAATTCGAATGGGGAAAAGAAGGGCGGAAAGAAGTCTACTGCATATACTCTAGAAGCAGCTTCACCTTTGCACCCGAAGAAAACGTGAAGCAAGTCAACCTATCGGAAGTCTGCAACCAGCCATGCAGCTAAGAAAATGTTTAACTTACCAGGGTAGCGCGCGAATGATTGAGATATGAGTGGATGGCTGGTGAGAAATATTTTCATATTCGACAGACCTCTCTTTTAATGACCCGTATCCTCTGAAACTCCTTTTTAAACACCTTGGCCAGTTCAGCGCTTCTAATCACAAGCAGTTCTTCGTTACTCTTCTCGTCTGCCTGTTTAGTCCAGTTGAAGCTTCCGATCAAGACGATATACTGGCCGATAATCGCAACCTTGTGACGCATATGGTACCTGTTAATATCATCCCTGACCTTAACGCCTGTCTCCAAGCTTGGAGAACTCGCTGTATTCAGAGGCTTGTTCCTCCTCGAAGAGCGCGCGCCAAGGCTTTCAAAATACTTTAGCAGAGTGCTTGCTAGTCTCGTAATAGGGGGCTTTCCTTTAGTGTTGGGGTTCCAGGTCGGCTTCGAAGCTAATGGTTCGAGGACGACAATAGCTGGCAGAACCAGGTTTTGCGAGGCTTAAAACAGCTGTCGAATCGCTTACCCGCGCTCTCCACCGTGAAGGCTGGAGTTGAATGAAGCTTCTCATGCCTCTATGTGTAGAAACGTGTTTTCATGGTTATCGAAAATGATAACTTTGAATACGCACTATTTTTGCAGCACAATATTTTTATATTTCAACCCGTTTCCAAGAGAAGGCTTGAAGAGGCTTGGTTTCATGCTGCTGCTTCTAGCTTTTTCAACCATGTTTTTCAACACTGTTCAAACACCTGCCTACGCTTCTCCTTTCGAGCTTGCTTGCGACGACGGTAAGGCTGGCTACGGTTGGAGCGACTTCTACCCTAGCGGTGCCGCAGTATTGTTCTCCCCGCCTTCTGCCGGCTGGAGGATAACGGCGGTAAAGATTCATGCAGCATGCATCCTAAAGGGTCCGGCGTCGCTCTTCTACATTCAGATATGGGATGCTGGCTTAAACACTAAGTATTCTGAGCCGCTTCTCTTCAACAGGGTTTTCAAAAACGCTACTCTAGACTGGTACACGATACGGCTTCCAAACATTGTCGTTACCGGAGACTTCTACGTCGTCATCATCCCGATGTTCACCCTTGACGGGCCTCAGCTCTGGATAAGCGTCGACAATAATCCGCCTTTCTCCAACACGAGCCTCATCATGAACGTGGATAAGCATACTCCTCTTTTCCACATGAACGCGACAAGCGGGAAGCCGGGAGACTTCATGATTAGAGTCATGGGGGAGCCTGCTCCAACTCTTCCCGAGCTCAGGCTTGCTTCAGTAGAGTTCAACGATGAGGAGACAGTTATGGTTTTCAACTATCCCGGGGAGGTGAGGAATGCTTGGGCAAGGCTGACCAGGGTTAACGGCGACCCTGTTGAGTGCCGTGTTTCCAGGGAGGGGTGGAGCATCACCGTCAGGGTTAACGAGACAGGGCTGCTGAACGTTCTAGTTGAAACTGCCGGGGGAGATGTTGTTGGAGCCGGTTTAAGGATTAACGCCAGCCTGAGGACACGTTTCAAAACTCTTTCAGCAAACTATACTGCTTTACAAGAGTTTTCAGAGGTTTTGCGCAGGATGGTTGAAACCCTTGAAACGGAGAACGAGAACTTGAGAACCCAGGTTAGGGACGCGAATTATGCGACCAGTATTCTTCAAAACCAAGTTTGGAGGCTGATGGAGAACAATACTAGGCTGGAGCGTCAGACAGCTGAGCTCAGCATGAGCATCGATAGGCTAAGGCTTGAGAACAATCTTCTCCTAATCCTCTTAAGCGTGGCGGTGGCTGCTCTCCTTCTCACAGTTACCGTTAGAAGGTTAAGGGTGGGGAAATGGGCAGGCTGAGGGTTAAGGCTGCTGGAGTACTCCTAGCCATCTTAGTCGTCAGCATGGAGTTCACTCCGAAACTACTGGCGTCAAGAGTCTTAGCTCAGCAGGATGGCTACGAGGATTTCCTGAGCAGGCTTGAAACCTATCTTAAGGATGCTCTCCCACCTGAGTCAGACCCGATAAAGGAGTGCGAGTACATTATTCCTGACGGCTTCAACGCCTCCACGGCTGAGAGGCTCTGGAGGATTGTCGGGCCTCTGGTGAGCATGGGCGCGTCCAGAGAGAACATTACGAGTGTGTTGGAAAAGGATTCGCAAAACGGCTTTCAAACCGGCGGGTTCTTCCTGAACTTCAGCAGCACGATTGTTGAGAAGCATGAGGATGGAAGCGTTATGGTGAAGACCCCTGTTGTCTCCAGCAAGCCTCTGAACTACACGCATTACAACTCTACTGGTGTAAAGATGCTTTACGAGGCTTGGAACGAGACTCTTGTCAGGCTTTACATGGTTGAGAGGCGCACAGGCCTATACAGGTATGTCATAAAAGATGTTGAGGAAGGAGTTGTCTTCAGCATCGTCTCGAGGCTCACTGTGAATGTTTACCCTGAGCCAGAAGTTGGGAAAATAATGCTTTTCCATCCTGAGGGGAACTGGCCGTGGTTCCTGGGAAACCCGATCATAGCAGTACCGGGACACTACGAGGAGGTTAAGACCCTTGTCCCTGAGCATGAGGAGAGCCACAGGGTATTGTTCCCAGCGTACGACCCTGTTATCGTTGAGGGCTGGATTATATACACCACCGTCTCCCAGACGAGCCTAACCCTAGGCGGGACGCTGGAAATATCCTACTGGGCAGAGTACAGTTCTCTGAATGGGGTGCCAACACCCCTTAATGCTTCCCTTAGGCTGAACGCTCCAGACGCCTTTGAACCAATAGACAGTGTCGAGAGGATTCTTAACGACACGCATGCCTCAGGAGTCTTCAGGCTAAGGGCTGTTAAACCGGGGCTCCACAACGTCACGCTGGTCTTAAGCGGGAACGCTTGCTTCGCCACCTGGCCTCCCAGCGAACAGGTCTCCTACGCAATTCTGGTCGTGGGCCCGGAGTCGCCATCCGTAAGCGTAAGGGTTCTCAACGTGGACCCATCCATCCTTAAGCACGCCGGGCTTCTCTTAGAGCTTGTTAACAACGGTGGGAGTGTTGCACGCAACGTCAGTATTCAGGCAAGCGGCCTCGACGCGGAGCCTGCAAGCCTAAGCATGGGAGACGTTGAAGCCGGGGGGTTTAGGAGAGTAGAGTTAACGCTCCGCCTCAAGAAGGATTCCTCAGAAGTAACGATTAGGGCTTACTATAGGGATGAGGAGGGCAATAATTATTTCTCTGAGGCGGAAGCCTGGGTCTGGACGCGGAGCATCTGGGTTCCTGAACACTACGAGGAGATCAGAGTCCTCGTCCCGGAGCACGAGGAGGCTACGAGGGTCTTCATACCGGGCCTAAACTATTCTACCCACGTGAGGTTCTACACGTTGACGTTCAGCAGCCCCGGCTCAGAAATGGTTGCGGCAATGCCCAGTTTCCAGGGGCACTACGGGGGTTTCGAGCTTGTTTCACGCTTAGCCCCAATGGGGACTGTGGAGCTGAACGCTTCCAAGGGTGCTGAGGCATTTTCCAAGGCTGACTTCATACTGCTCAGCATCGAGCCATACTTCGAGCAGGTCGGGGTCTTCGAGGAGAAGAATGCTGCGGAAATTCTCGGCGTTAAGCCGGCTTTGCTAAGGAGCAACAGCTCAATCGGTGAATACAGGACTAGGCTGGTCAGCCAGACGTGGAGGATTAGCGGAAGCATACTGCTGAGCCCAGTGGAGTTCGAAGCCTACAACAATACTTTGAAAAGCTTCGTCGCGGAGAACAACCTGCAGGGCGAGTTTAAAATAGGCTGGAGAAGGCTTACGAACGCGACGAGGCTCGCGAAACCCTCTAGCGAAAAAGGCTTCCTAACCCTGATCTACCGTCCTCTCAGCGTAAAGGGAAGCGGCCCCTTGAGGTCAATCCAGGTTAGGAACTATTCCCGCTATAACCTGAGCTACGTTATGGAGGTCCAGCAGTTCGGGCGCGGGGCCTACATGAACCATCCTCCGATGATGGATGTTTACAGCAGTCCCCTGAACGTTAATGGTGGGGAATACAATGTTTCTCTCGCAGGCTTAAACGCTGCCGAGGCCTACACTTGCCTCGTGAAGCTTTTCTTCGGCTCAAACCTGGTTGCTGAAGCAGTCTTCGACCTAAGCCCGGAGCCCTCGCCCTTCTGGAGGTGCTTCTGGGCGGAGGTCAGGGGGAGAGTACCATGGATACTGGCGACGAGCACGATAATAATCCTCGTCGGGTTCCTCACGGGGCACGGCACAACCGCGGCGTACGCGGGCCTAGCCGTCTCCATAGTTTCCACCGTAATCTACCTTGTCAGCGGGACGGTGTTGAACTGGATAGAGATAGAGCAGTGCAGGGACATGTACTCCTTCTTCAACTATGTAGCCGATACTTACAGAGACTGGAGCTACGAGCTCAGCAACTATACTCAGCCTGAAACCCCTGGGCCTCCAATAGAAGCCCCCAGGCCCTTCGAGCCTAAGGGTCCTCTCGCAAAGCTCTACTGGAACTACTCCCAGTACTTCAGAGGGGCTGCGGCAAGGATTCTGGAGGACACTGTTCTAGACCTCGTCGTAGGATGCGGCGTAACAGATTTCGAAACAGCGATGAACCAGAATGCAAGCGAATGCGCAAGGGGGCGTGCAACAGGAAGAATAGTTAGTGCAGCGCTTTCCTTCACAGCCTTCATAATAGCCACTAAGATAGCCAGCATAGAGGCGAAGACGGCTAACACTAAGACCCCGTGGAAGCTCGTCAGCGCGGTTAAGGCCTGGGTCACGCCTGCGATATACGACCTTCTAGAGACGCTGGTGAAAAGCAGGAGAGTCATAGCCTTCATAGCAAGGAACCCGGGGCAGGCCCTGCAGATCGGGAAGTTCCTCATCTTCAAAGGGCTTAAGACGGTGAAGAGCGTCGCCTCAGAAACATGGGAGCTCGTGAAAGACAAGCTGAAGGAGCTTGTCGAGAAAATCGAGTCCGGAGCGGAGAAGATTGAAGACTCCTGGCAAAGAATGGTTGAAAGGCTTAAGGGCTTCCTAAGCCTCCACGACGAGCTATACAACTACGCTAAGAATGCTGGACAGGAGGAAGCGATAAGTGTAAGCCACAAGTTCGACGGCGCCGGGTTCGAGGTGCCGGAGCAGGCGGAAGCCTTCAGAATACTGGACGAGATAGCTGTGAAGTCAAGGCTGGCTGAGAAAGCCCTCTCAGAACTGTTGAAGCAGCTTGAACCAGAGAGGCTGAAGAAAGCTGTGAACCTGATGGCAGGAATGGAGGGGTTGGAGAAAAGCGTGCTCGACGACTTCGGAAAAGCCTGGATGCTTAACAAGGATGCTGACGACCTCTACGGGCTTCTCAAGGGGCTCAGCATGGCGCCAGACTATCCTGCTCAGGGGAGTAAATTCTACGAGCTCCTTCATAAATGCGTTGAGGACAATGATCCAAACGAGGTGAGCTTCCTAGGGAGAAGCTACAATTGGATCACGGAGATTAGAAAGATGGAGCTTGAGCCGGGGGAAAGGTTCGCGAAATATCTTGAGGAAACATTCCCGTTCGTCGAAGGTTGTGTCGACTCGCTGGGCGGGGAGGAACTGGAGAAGGTTGCAGACATCCTGGATAACCTGCTAGCCACTAGGGGAAGAAGGGGCGCGTATGAGGAAATGCTTAATTTGAAGAAGAATCTCTTCGAGGACATCCTGCTGGGGACGGATGCTCCGAAGAACTGGCTGGTAGAGGAGTGCTTAGAGAAATGGGTTAAGGCTTCGACGCTGAGCGAAGCAGTAGTCTCGCATCAGATAATTGATGAGAATGGACACTACAGAGCCAGGTCGCCGGTTGAAGTAAACTATCTCGACGCAGGTGACGGCAAGGTCATTCCAATAATCGCCGACGAAGATAAGAAGGGAGGATTCGGCATAACCATACCACAGGACGCTGCGGAATACTTGCGGCTAAAAGACGAAGGATTCCTGATATTCTTCAAGAACCTGCCGCAGGATGCTGAGGTAATACTGCCAATTAAAGCCGAGTCCGATGGGAAGGTGGCGGTGGCGAAGCCTCTAGAAAGGCTGTTTAAGGCCTGGCTTCCAAACCACCCTGAGTATTCAAGCTTTATCCAGAATGGAGAAATAAAATGGGGAGAGTTCCAAGACCGTGGAATCCTCCTCAAGTTTGAAGCAGTTGAGCCAAAGAGTGGAATATCGGTTGAGAAGGCCCTTGTCATCACCGATCCTGAGGGAGAGAGCATCCGTATACGCATAGGCGAGGGGTTCGGAGACAAGCTTCTAGTCTTTAGAGGCTTCCAGTTCCTCGAAGCGAAGTGGCTTATCGATGAGCTTAAGGAACTGGGTTTCACTGACACACTACGAGAGAGATTTATGAAGCTTTATGGAAGTGTTATGGTCCTAGGAAAAGACGAAGTAGTAAAGCTCGTGGGGACTAAAAATGGTATTTACGAGGCTGTTGGTCGAATAGGAGAGGGTGAGACAACCCTGTTCATCGCAAGGAAGAAGGGAGGAAGCTATATTGAGGATTTACGCAGAAGAGAGGTGCTTCCAGTCAAAATTGGAGATGAAATGTATGTAGAGCTGGACATAGTGACAATTAAGGAGCTCCTCGATGCAAAGTATTGGAACGAGGAAAGGTTTAGGGAGAAGATTATTGAGGCCAGTGAAGAATCATTTCAAGAAGAGATTATTAATGGACTAAGGAAGTACAAAGTGATGATGGACGGACTTAAAAAGGAAAGGGTTTTCTTAGTCTTAGTCGAAGAAATACCTGAAGAGACCTTCAAGCAGGGCGAGGCAAGGATAAGAGATGCTTTAGGTGGAGACACCAGTTGGCTGAGGATAATAAACGGCCTCAGTAACCTTAACTTGGAGGGTTAAAGGTACTCGAATTCTAAACCAAAAGGATACCGATTAGAATCCATGATTCAGAGTGAGGTCAATGTGCGAAAGATGATCCTATTCAGTTGTGTAGAAGTAAATGTCAAAGCTTCCAACGCATACCGTGCTACCAATTCCAATAGCTGGAGAAGATCGATACATAAACCCTGCGTACTCCCACTTCAGTATTCCATCCAGACTAATAGCATAAAAATGGCCATATTCGCTTCCAACATATATCGTGCCATCTGCTCCTATTGCTGGAGAAGAACGAATTGGAGTTCTAGTTTCATACCTCCACTTCAAAGCTCCATCAGGATTAATAGCATAGAGATGAAAATCATCGCTTCCAACATATACTGTGCCATCTGCTCCTATTGCTGGAGAAGATTTAACACAGTCTTTGGTCTCATACCTCCACTTCAAAGCTCCATCAGGATTAATAGCATAGATGTGATGGTCGTCGCTTCCAACATATATCGTGCCATCAAATCCAATAGCAGGGGAGGAACTGACAATATCCCTGGTCCTGTACTTCCATTTCAGTGTTCCATCAGGATTAATAGCATAGAGGTAACCATCGCAGTTTCCAACATATATCGTGCCATCAAATCCAATAGCAGGGGAGGAGCTAGAGCCTCTAATAGACAACTTCCACTTCAACATAGCCTTCTGCGCGCCCAAATAGGGTGATCTTCCAGTATGCTGGGAGTCGTGTCTGAACATCGGCCAGGGGCTCTCAGATGTCCTTACCTTCATGTCTCTCCCCCATCCCCAATTGAAACTCTTAAAGTATATTTAAATCTCCATGCTGGAAGCAAGCCTATTATTCAATTCATTAAGATGACTCAGGGCTCGAAGTATAGTGGTAAGAAGGTAGTGGTCTTCTTCTATCGAGAAATGCCTAGGAACGTGACCGGAGACGAGTCGAAAGGTTTGATAAGCAACCTTCTTAAGATATTCCAGGATAGAAGTAGGTTTGAAATAGTTAACGGCGTTAATGAGCTTTCGAAGCTCGGCTAGTGCCCCTGTTTCGTCTGGCCGGTATCTTCAGGGCCCTCGTCCTTCCGCCAATCAGGACGGGATGGTAGAGCTCCCATCTCCTCTAGCGCGCGCGCTGTGTCTGTGGCCAATGCTTTAACAGAGCCTCCACGGCACAAGGCTAATGGATGGAAGCTAGCAGTCATACTTCTCTTGCTTTCAAATATTATCCTGTTTTCTGGTTCTTCTATCAGATCTCGGATTATCGCAACAAGTATGATATGTTAAGTTTTAGTTATGATGTTCTTGAAAGCCGTTATTCTTCGCTAGAACAGGAGAAAAAAAAGCATGGAGGAATGGTATAATGCCATCAAGAACCAGATTAACCTTAGGAGCTTGGGAGAAAACAAAGAGCGTTTCGTGACACCTGACGACCCGATGGTTAACGATGTCGTAATTCAGATCACTGGAGGATGGAGCGACTCTACAAATCTGGAGGAGTATTGGGACGATTTGAAGAAGATGTACGACTGGGTGACCTTTAACGTGAAGTATAGCTATGATTCCCCTTCTCCCCTGATGCCTGAAATAGGAGGCTCAGTATCATGGATTAACGATTTCTGGAGGTTTCCCAACGAAACGATTAGAGATAAGCGGGGAGACTGTGAGGATCAAGCCCTGCTTTTGGCCAGCATGATTAGGAATTATGGTGGTAAGAGGTACGCCGTATGGGTAGTCGGATGGACCGGCGGGTCCTCCAGCCACCTGGCAGTCGCACTGCCAGTACGTGGAGGAGATATCGTGATCCTGGACCCCGCCGGCCATTTCTACACAAAAGACCAGTATGGAAGACTCACCCATAAGTATTCGAGCTCAGCCATAGGAGAATGGATCAACTACTGGAGCTCCGAGCAGAAGGATATCCGGATTAACTTCGCCTTCTCCGACGCGGAGCATCAAACCTTTTCAGGGACAAATGAGTTCGTAGAGTGGTCACTATTATGCAGAAACCCCTCTCCGGCAAAGTCCTCCTTCCTGCCATACGAGCAGATAGAATTCAGAGCCGTCTTCTCAATACCGGTAGCTGGGGGCTGGAACGTGCACATTACCTACGTAAACACTGGGTCAAAACCCGTCAGGATAGACAACGTGTTTATCAACAACGTTCCCTACACCAGTTGGGGCACAACCCTAAACATCACCCTGCCAATAGATGCAGGCATCGGCGTGCAAAAGACTTTCTACATCTTTATTCCAACCGGTGCAACCTATAATAGTCAAAGAATCACGAGCGGCGTAGTGTTAACGATTAAGCTTCACTCAACCGGCGGCAAAGAATACTTTACAAGCGTAGTCCTCCCCTAATCAGCACGCGTATCTTCAGAATCCTCGTCTTCTCGCCCATAAGAACAGAATGGTAGAGCGCACGCTAAGAAAACCAGCTTAGGAAACATAAAGCATTGCTTAACCAAGTAGCTTAAATATTTCCGTTGGGAAGAATATTTGAAAGGCTCTATGTTCCGGTGGAGAAAAAGAGTCGACGACAAGGTTTTAAACGAATATCTTCAGAAGGCTGAAGCCCTCTCTAAATCAAGAGCCTTCGACGAGGCTAAGAAGAATTATGAGAAGGCTGTGGAAAGATGTGACGAGCTTTTAAAACAGGCTCCGGGGAACGATTATCTTCACTGTAGGAAGACCCGCGTTCTTTTCGAACTTAGAAGGTATGAAGGACCGGATTGGGCTTACGTGAAAAGGTGTAGGGAAGCGCTCGTGGAAATCGATAGGGCGATCGAACTGGATCCTGAGGATAATGAATATCATCTTAGAAGGAGCGATATCCTTGGGGAACTGGGAGGGACGCCTGACTGGAGTCTTAACGCTGGCCCAGATGAGGAGCGGACGATGGATGCATGGCTTCTTTTCTTTTCTCTTTCACACTACATCAGAGGTTTTATGGTTGATGAAAGCGGGATACCGTTTAAGTGCATGGGAAATGAATACAAGAGTATTGACATAAGGCTTATTGAAACGAAAGACGAGTATAAATCACGTTTAAAAGAAAATCCCAATGATCCTGATCGCTATAATAATTTGGCAGCGGCTATGCATGAATTGGGGATGTGGGATATGCGTGCAGACCCTAGGGTTCTTGAGAAGCTGAATAAGGCTATTGCCCTCAATCCTGATAACCCGGCTTACTACAATAATAGGGCTTTAGTGCTTTACAGCTTGATTATGGATGCTGAATATTTCAGGCACAGGATGGATGGTTGGCCTAAGGATAAACTGGACCCTGAGAAAACGCTTCAAGACATCTACAGAGACTTAAGCAGGGCTGTTGAACAGGATACGCATAACCCCTATTATCATTACAATACAATATGGGGCTGATGCTGTACGGGGATGGGAGGTACAACCAGGCTATCGATGAGCTTGATAAAGCAATAGCTTTGGATTCAAGCAACCATTATTTCCACTATAAGAAGGGGATGGTTCTCTACAGGCTTGGAAAAAACGATGAGGCTATTGAATGCTTTAAGGAAGCCTTAGGGTTGTATAAGAAGGACCTTGTCGCCAGATATATGATTAAGCTTATTGAAAGAATCCGAGACAGGGAGAGGGGAGTCACGCTGCCAGTAGTGACTACTCCAGAATGGGTTGGGGACGATACGGAGACCAAGGTGTTTCTACAATCTGGCGATTTAAAACCTGACGAGGCTATTTCGAGAGCTAGGGAGCTAATCTCTATCGCTAAAAAGTTCAATCTGATTGATTCAAATGTTTCGCAGAAGGAGATGGAGAAGCTGGAGAAAAGACTCTCAGAAATACTTTCTAAGAAGGAGATTCGCCTCAACTCCCTCATGCTCACCTTATGTTTTCACTGTCCCGCCTACTGGTTTGACACAGAGATGATATATGGGCCAGAGGACTACGTGGAGCTAGCATCAGAACTATCCCGTATAACTAGGGGGCTACTCCCCCTCAGTGGAATCGACTGTCGAAAAGTCATGCTTCCTGGCGAGGAGAGTCCTGAGAAATACTTGCTTTCATTCATAGCCGGGGGAGAGAAACATACGGTTGAACTCCCGTTCAAAGATGATTGGGCTCAATTCGGGCCAATAGTCAAGGTTTTAAACAACATTGCTGGAAAGATTGGAAGAAGAGAAAGATACGTCTCCCTTAACACTATGGATCAAACAGCATGCCTAATATTCTGCATACCTGAAGATTATGAGGCGTTCAGAAAAACAGTGGTTGAATTACTCCGGCAACGGTCCTCTCCGGACAAAGAGAATTGAAAGACAATTAGAATACATGCCTAGAAATGTCTGAAGGAGGACATTATCTCATGTTTTCTTAACACACGCCAAACAGTTTTCCCGGGAATGTTTAAGTCAACACCATATTTCCTCTAGAGTGACGTATACGCGTAGAGCGTTGGGCGCTCATGAAAACTGTCGAGTATTGTAGGGGAATTAGTGTTGGAACTCTTAATGCTTCTTAAAAATCGTAATAAGGCGGATGTGTATGAATAATGGAGAAAGAAATTTTTAACTATGTTTTTATCACGTATTCGCAGTACGGGTCTCCTGTCGCTATGCATTTTGTCTCGACGGCTTTAGCTTCCTTTTCGAATATGTTTGCGAAGAAGCCTGCTAGGATCCCCCTGGTGAAGTGTCCGTAGGGTTTCTCACTCCCCTTTCCTGTTTCACACTCGTAGCTTTGGTAGACGCGTACCGTTGCTTCTCCTGCTTCAGGATTGATCTCTGCATACTCCAGTATTCCCCAGCCTAATGTTCTAGCATCCATCATGAGGAGCTCCGCCAGCTCCCTTGGATCCTTTAGGCCATGGTCCTCCCTGTATGATTGGCACATTCTCTGCCCTACGGCGTAGCCCTGGTAGTAGAGCATCGCTTCCCCGGCTGTCCCAAACTTCTCCCTGATTCCGTTAAACAGGTTTTCGTAGACCCTCCTCCTAAATATTACTGCCCTCCTCCCGCTTATGACGAGTGGGAAGAAATGGTCGTCGTAAAGGATTCCCATGGAATTCGGAGTTATTAGGTGAGCGTTCTTGACGAAACGCTGCTTCCTGACGAGCCTCAGAGCCTCCTCAGGCGTGATGCTTGTGTTCGAGAAATCCAGAAAGACAATCGCCTTCGCGAGCTGTTCGGAGGGCTCGGCCATTGAAACCTGGATGAACCTTATTACGATCCCGGCGTCCTCAGCGATCTCGGCAAGCCTCCTTACAACACTCTTCTCGAAACTTGTTTCTAAAACAAGGCCGTACCATTTCTGACCAGCGTTAAGAACCACTATCCTGCCTAAGTCTAGAGGGTCAAAGTATTCGCCCGGCGGCTGCGAGGCTTCTCCAACGCTTCGTTTTACTAGCTGAAGTTTTTCCATTACTCTTCACCCCCCGGGAATAAGAATTAAAAAATGGTTTTTAATTTTTTTTCACGCGTGTTAAAAGGACATGTGTTTAAATAGAAACATCAAGCCTGGTTAGGAGTTGAAAAAAGCGCATGTTTTTGTGGGATCCTTTTCCCCGGTTCCTAGCGAAGGAAGACTACTAGCGTCGAAACGCAACATCGTCATTAAGCACGCTACACCATTATCTTCGGAATATGATTCATGTCCTTACACTCAACAACTATGTTTCCCTCCGGAGACCTAGCTAAAACATCGATCTCATGCTTGGCGGAGCCTGTGCTCGCCGGAACAATCATATCCCACTCCGTCTCGAATCCAGCGGCGTCAAATATCTGCTGCACGTATCTTTCCAGCCATTCCCCTTTTTCGTCTCCAACCCTTCCTTGAGGAACCTCAATTCTGGTTTTCCTCTTAACCCGATGAAACGGCATATGAGGAGTAGGCTTGACCATTTGACCGGGCTTACCCGAAACCTTGTTGAGGCAACTGCCTGCCACAATAACCGCAGAAAGCATCATTAGGGCCTACAGCTTCACCGCAATAAGGACAGTGAAAAGCCTCTGGACTAGACATTACAATTGAACAACACAAGACATTAAATATAAGTCTTTGCACTTAAGC
>Ga0080004_1167257_pt1 | contig 139044 bp, 141 predicted proteins | sample WasSprMetagenome_FD_69207 | JGI IMG/M metagenome (GOLD analysis project Ga0080004, IMG submission 69207) | Sulfidic aquatic microbial communities from Washburn Spring, Yellowstone National Park, USA - WS (SPADES assembly) (version 2) | ecosystem: Environmental > Aquatic > Thermal springs > Hot...
ATGCGCCTTACCAGTTTTTACTATATCTTTTCTTCTCACACGAAGTCTTCTTTCAAGCGTCTTTTGAACTGACATACCACATATTTTTGATGGATAACAAAAATAAAAAGCTTTTGGTTTAGATTTGGACGTGGCAACTTAAGCTCACTCCCTTAAGTAGTTGTAGTACAACATGAAAAGCTTTATGAACAGGCTCCAACACAACATCGACCTCCTAAACCTCTCACTCCTATTCAACGGATTCGAATTTATGCTGTTGAAAAATGCTCTCGTCCTCTGCTTGAACGATGAATACACAGACTCCACCAAGCTCCTCTCATCAAAGGACTCCACATAATACCCAAGCCTCTCGAGAACTTCCCTAAGCCATAGAGCCCCATCAACAACAAACATGGGCCTTCCATCACAGTACTTCAAAACATTTTCCACAAAAATCTTTGTGATGCATTCCTTAGAGGAAAAACCCTCATGGATAGAATCTCATTCCTGTCTATGGCGGCGTAGACCCAGTACTTAAACCCATTCACACGCACGCATGTTTCATCCAATGCTATGAGCCTTCTGTGCATCTTAGGTGGATTAATGTTTAGCTTCTCGCTGAGTTTTCTAACCCATTTCTAGATGGCTGTTTTGGAGGTTTTGTGGATTTCTGATAGGGCTTTGGCTGCTCTTCTTAAGCTTGAGAGTTGTATGTAGAGCGCTAGTCCTAGTATTTTTAGTTCTAGTGGGATTTTGTTTCTCTCGAAGAGGTTGAGACTCTCAACTAAAGACCTTATGGTTAGCATAGAGACTTGTGTCAGTAGAGCCTAACAAACCTTAAGTTGCTAGGTCTGAGATAATAAACGATATGCTTATTTTATCATTATATAATAAATCAACCAATGGAATTATCAACATAATAAATCCAATAACAGCACAAACACCAAAAATTGCTTTTATAATGCCATATAAATTTAGAGGCATATGCTTATTAAATCTTAAATAAATTTATACTTTATCTAAAATTATTCTAAGACAAGTTAAACATTGGCAAAATTTATAGCATCTGAGAGGTCTTGCATATCTTGTTTAGCAAAAGAATTTGATAAGGTAAATGTTAGATTCCATTTTTACGTAATTAAGGAATTATCTAAGTAGACTTCCGACTTTGGTCAAGAGTAGCTGACTTATGTTCTTCTTTGAATATAGGACCTAATTCTAGGAATTGTTTTTGGTTATTAATGTATTCGTTAATCAATTTTATTAAATCTGATATTTGTACTCTAACTTGAGCCCATGTATCTCTGTCACGTAAAGTTACTGTATTGTCTTGTAGTGTTTGGTAATCGATGGTTATAGCTATTGGTATTCCAATTTCATCTGCTCTTGCATAAAGTCGTCCTATAAATTCGCTATCATCATAAAGAGCATCAATATTATTCGTTCTCAGTAAGTTGTAAATTTCTTTAGCTTTTACATCTAAATTATCTCTTGTGACTAAAGGAAATACTGCTACTTTATAAGGTGCTATATGTTTTGGAATCTTTAAGATAATTCGTCCTTCAGTTTCTGTGTAGGCATTTTCGAGTGTAACATAAACTAGACGTTCGGCACCAAAGGAGGGCTCTGCGACATGCGGTATGAATTCTTCAATATTAATAGTCTCTTCTTCTATCAATATTCGTAGCATATTTTTATCAAGTTTTATATTGTCAATCTCTATGAAGCCATTTTTTTCAAGCATCTCAATTACTTCTTCTGCGTTCATAGATTGAAGTTTATTGTTAATCGTTGATACTTTATCTTTTAATATTTTTCCCGCAACATCCATTCTTAAAGTTATTTTGTGATGCTTAATAATTTTTGGTTCTTTAAGTCTTCTATATGCTTTTAAATTTTTGCCACTAAGTTCCATATGTGATTTAAGATCATAATCCGTTCTATATGCATGCCCAGATACTTCTATCCATCCAAAATCTTCTAAATGAACCATTTGATCAAATGTTTGTGATGAATAATGTGCACGCTCACTTGGAGATTTTTCTAAGAAAAGTTGTTTTTCTCTAGGAACGCCAAGGCCTTCAACAAAATCTTGACTTATTGCCATGAAGTATGCATTCCATTCATTAAGTATGAGTTTTTCTTTGAGCGCGTCTTCTATAGTTATTTTTATTGGTTCTTTATGGTTGATTAATAAGAGATTAACTACTTTATTCTTTACATTATCGAGCAAGTGACATTTCGGATTATTTGGATCAAAGAAAAGTTCTAGTTCCATTATAGTGAATTCACGCATACGTAATAATCCTTGTCGTGGAGATATTTCATTTCTCATTACTTTACCTATTTGTGCAATACCGATTGGTAATTTTTGACCCATTAAATCATATATACGCTTAAAATTTATGAACATTCCTTGAGCAGCCTCAGGTCTACCGTATGCAATATTACCTGAATATGGTCCTACAGTGGTTTTCATAAGAAGATTAAATACTTGTACTGGGCCAAGAGTACCGCCACATTCTGGACATTTTATGTTTTTTTCTTTTATTATTTGATTAAGTGTTTCTGCTGGTAATCCTTCTGCAGATGTATTAATTATTTCTTCGATTAAATGATCTGCTCTGAAGATTCTATTACAAGATGTACATGTAACCATAAAGTCTGTGAAGTGATCTAAGTGTCCTGATGCTTTAAAAACTGCAGCAGGCATTATTACTGGTGTTTCTATTTCTGTTATAAAGTCCTGATGTTGCTCTACGAAGATTTTTCTCCAATAATTCTCAATATTTCTTTTCAATTTTATTCCTAATGGTCCAAAATCTATATAGCCTGCTAGTCCTCCATATATCTCAAATGATTGCCAAAATAGTCCTCTGCGCTTTGCTAATTCTATTATTTTATCATACACTTTGCCCACCATTTATCTGGAATAAGCGTAATGTATATTCCAATTTATAGTTAACTTCGTACGTATCACAAACTGATCAAAAATATTTTGTCTCATTCTTATTTTTCTCTTCTAGATTTTATCTACTATTTAGGACTGAATGAGAATCACAGCTTATTTACAGGTCTAGTAGTTAAAATGGTAAAGTTTATAAAAATACAGGTATGATTAGCTTGATACAGTATGAGGCTGGGAAAAGCTATAATACCGATTATTTTAATAATTATAGCAGCAATATTAATAATTTATGGATTAACCCCTCAACAGCAACAACACCCTGCAAAAGCTATTAACGTATCATACCTTGTTAGATTTTATGATAAAGCGGATCATATAATAACAACGCCTCTAAACGTCACTTTATATAAAGATTCTAAAATAGTTTCTCAACTTAATGGTAATAGTACAGGATGGTATACTACGGAGAAAGTGCTTCCAGGTAATTATACGTTAGTAGTTAGATTAGGTAATTTGACATTATATCAAAAAAATATTAATTTGAATAACAATATTACTGAAAGTAAAGTTACAATTAATGTTTATCCCTTATATGTTAATCTGCATCCTTTTATAGATAATAAAACCAATTATAATATTACTGATGTTGATGCGGTCATATATGCATTAAATGGTACACCAGTACTTAAGCAATCAATTAGTGAATCAAAACAAACTAATGTTATATATTTTCCAGTAGTACCTGAGGGAAGTTATATTCTTAAGGTAAATTGGTTGGGAATTAACATATATTCAAGAAATATAATAGTAAACGGTTCGCTCAGTAACATTGATGTAAATGTGACTGGACGTATAATTACTTTTAAAATATATGATCAGGATAAAATGCCAATAAATAATGCAATGTTAGAACTTTATTACAATGGTTTAAGAGTTTTAATGGGACAAACGTTATCTACTAATAATTATGCTGTAAGTGCGGTTCTTCCGAGATTAACATATGATGTTCGTGTTTCACTTTATGGGCTTAATGCTATAATAAAGAGTGGTTCTACCTTAGATTTAGAAAACTTAAAAGGTAATATCTATAATGTAACAGTTCTTTTAACAAAAAATATAAATATAAGAATACTTAATCCTGATAATACTCCTGCTAATGGATTATCTTTAACTTTAAAAAATAACAATGATATGATCACTTCAGCACTTTTAACTAACAATGCAACGTTTCATTTGCCACCGTTACCAAGTAATTCAAACTTAATTTTATCAGTTTATAGAGAAGGAGCATTAGCACTTAATACTACGCTTTCAATACCACCACCTACTAATAATACTGTCACATTGATGTATAAAATTAATGAAATCACACCTATAATCCATTTATATGATGCTAATAATAATGCGCTTTCAGATTTTTCAGGCAATGTTTATTTAATTGATAAATTTAATAATAATAAGATAATTTATAATAAATCAATACAAATAATACCAAGTAATTATTTGATAATTGTGCTTAATAGAATGCCCGATGAAAGTTTAGTTCCTATCTATATGACTAATGAGACAATAGATATAATCCATAAAGAATTATCATTAATTTTACCTATTAATATAAAACTTGAAGTACAACTTAACGGATTTAATGGTGATATTGTGCTAAAATATGTTGGAATTAATGGAAATAGCGTTTATCTCAAGATGGTGAATAATACAAATAATGCTTTGTTCGAATTGCCAAGGGGTACTTATATTTTAGAAGTATATTCTAATGGAAAACTTGTATATTCTAAATTTATCATATTAAATAATAATGCATACATAACAGTACAGTTAAAATCACATGGCATCATATCATCTATAGATGTGGAAGTGCTTAGAAGCATATTCTTATTTGTTATACTTGCGCTAGTTGGTTTTGCTTCCCTGAGATTTTATAAACAATACAAAGAAAGAATGCATAGCAAAGAGATAAAATAAGGGTGTATTAGTATGGGTTACGAATTTCTTGATTTATATGTTTTTCCAGTAAAACCTGGTTTTTCGGGTTTTGATGTGGGGCGTGATAAGGCTAAATTTATAATTATTGGAGTACCATTTGATAGCACTACATCACAACGACCAGGAACACGTTTTGGTCCTAAATTTTTGAGAGAAGCTTCTATAGGTTTAGAAGGATATAGTCTAAGGACGAATAAATTTCCTGAAGATTTAATGGTACATGACGCTGGAGATCTTTCAGTACTACATGGTGATTTACGAGAGACTCAAAAGCGGTTAGAAAATGTGATTAATGATATAAGATCTGAAAGAAAAATACCAATATTAATCGGTGGAGAGCATAGTATTACTTTGGCACCGATAAAAAGCCTTAAACCTGATTTATTAATAGTGTTCGATGCTCACTTGGACTTGCGTAATGAGTGGCCTCCGGGTGTTAAAAATAGTCATGCAACTGTCATGAGACGCATTGCTGAATATATTGGATTAGATAATATAATCTTTATTGGGTCTAGAGCATATAGCAGAGAAGAATATGAATTGATAAAAAATAGAAAGACATTAATATTTAATCCAAATTATCTAGAAAAGAATATAACTGAAAGTCTTTATAAAATTAAAGAATTAATACATCGTGCAAATAATATTTATCTGAGCATTGATCTAGATGTCTTAGATCCTAGTCAAGCTCCAGGAGTTGGTGATCCAGAACCTGAAGGTATTTCACTCACTCTTCTTCTTGATGTACTAGATAATATTACAAAATACACAAAAAATATCATTGGAGCTGATTTAGTTGAATTATCACCCCCATATGACCCAGGTTTTACTGCGCATGTAGCAGCAAAAATATTGTTTGAACTTATCTCTATGATTCAATAATTTTTTTATCAATATTAAATCAGAAATATTTTTATAATTATTGATGAAGTTAAATATTATTTTATTTAATAACTAAGGGTGACAGTTAATGCGAAATTACATAATACTTATACTATTTTTGATTGTAGTTAATAATATCACTAACAATACTAATGGTACAATTAACTTAAACAATAATACAATTAATCCATATAAATGGTTAGAAGATAAGGTTAACTCAATTTTTTCTGAGGCTGAGAGATTAACACAACTTATCCTTATTAAGGTGTTTGATTTTCTTCTCTTAATTGCTCGCTTAATTTACATGAGTCTAGCATTAGTAGGTGCGTTAGAATGGTTTACTGGGCTTTCACCTTATAAGGGTCGTAGAATGATAATAGGCGCCGCAATAATAGCATTAATAGTCGAATTCATTAATACATTCGTGAGTTTTTGATGAGAAATTAACCTTAATTTTATGATTCAGAACTATTATCATAATTTTTAATAAAAAATCTTATTACATATTTCTCTTCGAGAGATTAGTTAAGTATAAAAACATTTATAAATATTTGTTAAACAGACTAGAGATAGGTGTCCTACATGGTTGAAGCAACAACAGTCCGAAAAACGGATGATCCAATATATACTAATAGTACAGTTAGGATTGGAAAGCGGGTAATACCAATAGGCGGACCAAGACCTGAGTTACGCTCAGGTGAAAAGCTCATCAAAATAACTCAAAGTGTTTGTCCAGTATGTTATAGGTTAATGCCAGCTGTAGTTTTTGAGAAAGATAATAAAGTTTGGATAAGAAAAGTATGCCCAGAACATGGTGAAATAGAGGATGTATATTGGGGCGATGTAGAACTTTATAAAAAAGCTATGAAATGGGATATACTTGGACGTGGGACTTATCAGTATGTTGATGCTAAAGCTCCATGTCCATTTACTTGTGGGCTTTGTCCAATACATAGAAGTCATACAGCTTTAGCAAACTTAGATGTCACAAACAGATGCAATATTTCATGTTGGTATTGTTTCTATTATGCTGAAAAAGCTGGATATGTTTATGAACCTTCATTGGATCAGATAAGATTTATGGTTAGACAATTAGCTAAACAAGGTAAAACAATGGCTATTCAAATTACTGGCGGTGAACCAACAATAAGGGATGATTTGATTGACATAATAAAAATATTAAAAGAAGAGGGCGTAAAACATATACAACTTAACACTAATGGATTACGTTTTGCACAATCAGATGGAGCAGATTTTGCAAGAAAAGTTAGAGAGGCTGGAGTGAATACAGTTTACATGAGTTTTGATGGTGTAACCCCAGCAACAAACCCAAAGAATCATTGGGAAATACCATACATATTAGATGCTTTTAGAAAAGGTGGATTAACAAGTGTTGTTTTAGTACCAACAATGATAAGAACTATAAATGATCATGAAGCAGGATTAATAATTAAGTTTGCTGCTCTAAACATGGATGTGGTAAGAGGAGTAAACTTCCAGCCGGTTAGTCTTACTGGCATGATGAGAAAGCAAGAGAGAGAACGTTATAGAATAACAATACCTGATGTAATAATTAGAATTGAGGAGCAAACTGATGGGCAAATTCACAGAAATTCATGGTATCCTGTCCCATGTACATTGACTTTATCAAGATTTATTGAGGCATTAACAAGTAAACCACAATTTGAAATGTCCAATCATCCAGCATGTGGTATGGGTACGTACGTTTATGTTGAGAGAAAGAATGGAGATGTAGTAAGATATCTACCAATTACAGAATTTATCGATGTGGAAGGATTTTTCGAATATTTACAAGAAAAAACAGAGGAGTTAATGAAAGGCAAGAATAAGTATATTACACTTACAAAAATACTTTTCAATTTAAAGAAGTTTGTAAATGAGGAAAAGCAGCCCAAAGAATTCAATATCTGGAAGATATTATATGGTATCTTTGTAAGGCATAATTATGAAGCATTAGGTGAATTTAATTACAAAATGCTTTACTTAGGTATGATGCATTTCATGGATACGTATAATTATGATGTTGCACGAGTAATGAGATGTAATATACATTATCTAGCACCAGATGGTAGAGTAATACCATTCTGCGCATTCAATGTACTTCCAGATATTTACAGAGATTATATACAGGAACAATACAAGATATCCTTTGAAGAATGGACTGCAGAAAAAGGTTCTCTAGATAGTATGAAATATAAACGTAATATAAAAGCACTTCAGAATTCCGAGTTATATAGAAAGACATATGGACCATTTTTGCAGCATGTTAAAGCTTAAATAAATATTTTAAAGATTTTTATTTCATTACTTGCTAGTAAATGTAGCTAAATAATTTTTTAGTTAATAATTAATACTAGTAGTGTCTTATCTTATTAATTAGGAGTGAATACTATGAATAGAACAGGTGAAGTTCTGGTAATTCAGCCTATATCACCATATAGTAAAATGTGTGTTCCGCTTTCTAGAGTCATTATTGATAAGTATACAAAATATCAGCACGTTATAATAGCCGAGACTCATGATTTTGGTAAAGTACTAGTATTAGATGGTTATATACAGTCAAGTATCAATGATGAGTTTTATTATCATGAATCATTGGTGCATCCAGTACTTTTTACTCATCCAAATCCTCAAAATATTCTCATAATAGGTGGAGGAGAAGGAGCAACGTTAAGAGAAGTTCTTAAGCATAATACGGTAAGGAGAGCTATAATGGTTGATATAGATGGAGAGTTACTAAACATAGCTAAAGAACATTTAAGCGAGATGCATCAAGGTTCTTTTTATGATCCTAGAGCTGTAATTCTTGTTGAGGATGGATTAAAGTATGTCATGAGTGTGAATGATAAATTTGATGCTATAATAATAGATCTTATAGACCCATATTTAGTTGAGAGTATTGCTTCACCTCTTTATGAGAAAGAATTTTATGAGCGTATAAAATCAATATTAAGTACAGATGGAATAATGGTTACGCAAGCTGGTAATGCGTTCTTTTATAGAAATACATACTTAAAGGTATTAAATAACATACGTTCGGTCTTTCCAATAGTAAAAGAGTATAATGTTTGGATACCATGTTTTGGTTATTCTGTGAATTATATATTAGGATCATTAAAATATGATCCAGGACAATTGAATGCTAATATGATAAAAACGCTTATGTTACAACGAAACGTAAAAACACGTTATTATTCATCTAAAGTACATATAAATTGGTTTAGGGATGAGGATTCATGAGCGTGCCATTAATAATTATTGAGACGGCTCAAAAAATAAAAAATAAGGAAATAAAAGGATCAACTCAAGCCGCTATTGAAGCTATGAATGCATTAGTATCAGCACTTCGTAATGTAAAAGCTAATTCTGTTGAAGAGATTGAAAGTGATGTCAAAGAGTGGGGTAAAATACTCTTAAATGCACGGCCATCAAATATAATGCTTGCTAACAGTATACGATATGTGTTAAATAAACTTAAAGATATGAAAACATACGATTTTAATGAAGCAGTAGACTATATCACTAAAGATGTCGCAAAACTTTCAGAAAAAATTAATGAAGCCGTGAATACGATAACATTGATAGCCTCTCGACGTATCGAGGATGGTGATGTTATACTTACTCACAGTCTAAGCACCACAGTCTTAAAAACATTATTTAATGCTTATGATTCTGGAAAAAAGATCTCAGTAATAGTTACAGAGTCTCGTCCAGATTTCGAAGGGCGTTTAACAGCAAGTCAACTTGCCTCACGAGGAATACCAGTAACATTAATTGTTGATTCTGCGGTAAGATATGTTATGAAAGATGTTGATAAAGTGATAATTGGTGCTGAAGCTGTAGCTGCAAATGGTGCAGTAGTAAATAAAATAGGGACTTCTGTAGTAGCTATGGTAGCATATGAGGCGAGAGTAAGAGTACATGTATTAGCTGGAACTTATAAATTTAGTCCAGAAACTATGATAGGATTACCAATAAAAATAGAAGAAAGAGATCCATCAGTAATATTACCAGACGATATACGAGCTTCACAAGGCTTATTTAACGTAAAAGTAAAAGCTCCCATATACGATTTAACTCCACCAGAGTATATAGATATGATAATTACTGAACGAGGAGTATTTCCTCCTCAAGCTGCAATACTAATACTTAAAGAGAATTATGGATGGCCATCATTAAATCTTAACTTAACGTTATGACCATGAAATACATACTCAGGGATAAACAATATATTAAATGGAAAGGAATATTCTATCATGTAGTAGGTTATGAACATCCAGCAGAATATGCTCTAGCATTTCCTAAATATGCGCCTACTAACAAGATAACACCATGGTATGATGGCACAACTTATTACGAACGCCTCATACCCCATTATGGTTCTGAAGGTATAGATGAATCAATAAATAAAATAAAAATGATCATGAAAAATCTCACTAAATGGGATAACATATTTGGTGCTGAAGTCCCCTTAATACCACTAAACCAGGTTAACGCCATTTATAAGCCTGAAGAAGCACTATCTAATATGAGAGGTAAGGATGCATTAGAAACGCTTACGTTAGAATTAGTTGACGAATTAAGTTCTCAAAGTAATGTACCAAAAAGATTTTTTGGTGTTACTGGATCATTATTAATAGGTATTCATAATGAAAAGATATCCGATATAGATTTAACAATTGCAGGGATGGATTCGATAGTAAAGGTTAAAGAAACTTTAACAGCACTTCTTTCTAATAATCAAAAAATTTCCGCACAACCATTTTCTCAATATTCAATATCAAATCTTATCCAAGATGCTCCATATCATGGATTACACGAGACGAATATTAATGAATTATTTAATAGAATTTGGTATAAAGGGGTTTATAAATCAAGATATTTTTCTCTTTCACCAATTAGAACTGAGAGGGAGACTATAAATACTTATGGACAATATATTTATAGATCTTTAGGAGCTGTCAAGCTCAAGGCTACAATTATAAAACCTATAAATCCCTTTTATTTGCCATTACGTTATGAGATTAGCAATATATTACCACGATCATTAACAATTAATGAGTTAGTAAGCTATGATGGTTTTTATCTTGATTTGCTAAAGCCTAATGATGAAATTTTTGTAAAAGGATTGCTACAAGAGGTAGTTAATACGGTTGATGGGACAAGAACATTTAGAATAGCTATTGGTGTAAGAGAAGTAAAAACGTTAATAAAAATAAAGCAAAAATAAGTCTAATAAATTAGAGGAAGTTGCTTTAATGGTTCTTTTAGATCTAAATCAAATGTATAATGTATCTTAGTAAAGTGAGATCTAAATTCTATAACTTCCTTTCTAATAATCTCCGGATTATGTTTATCAATAAGAACTTTTTTCATTAACTCTGCTACATATTTCATGTCACTCTCTTTAAATCCTAATCTTGTAAGTTCTTGAACACCTAATCTTAAACCTGATGGATCTTTTACTTTTTCAGGCGTGTCACCTGGTATCATGTTTTTATTCACTATTATATTAGCCTGTTCAAGTGTAGTAGCAGCATAGGTACCACCACCTAATTCACGCACGTTTAATACTACCTGATGTGATTTCGTAAAACCATTTTTCTCACCGAGAACATTAAATCCATTTTCATGTAAAGCTTGAGCTAGTGTTTTTGCATTTCTTATTATTTGTTCTGTGTATGCTTCACCAAAATATTTCATTTCAATACCAGTAATCGCTGTTGCTGCAAGCCTATGTAAATGATGATTTGACACAAATACTGGAAAAACTGTTTTACGATATGATTTATAAATTTCTTCAATATTAGTCATTGCAACTCCACCTTGAGGCCCAGGAAATGTTTTATGAGTAGAACTCGTGACTAAATGAGCACCATCATTTAATGGATTCGGAAAACGTTTACCTGCAATTAATCCTAAAACATGCGCAGCATCATATATAAGATATCCTCCAATATCTTCAACAACGGGAGCCAATTCTTTTGTTGGATGAGGGAATAAATAGAGTGAACCACCTAAAATAACAAGTCTTGGTTTAATTTCTTTAATTAATTTAATGGCATTATCTATATCAATATTCATTTCATCAGCATTAAAAGGTAATGGTATTTCTTCAAGACCTAAGGCTCCAAGAGCACCAAACTTAGTATGACTTACATGTGATCCTGCATACACAGGTGTTACTAATGCTTTTCCACCACGCGTTCCTAGGACATAAAATGCTGTCGCGTTAGCAATAGTCCCTGAAATTGGTCTTAAATCAACGTATTTTGCATTAAATAATTCACTCATTATTTGATTGGCATATACTTCAATTTCATCAATATAAATTAAACCTTGATAAAATCTTTTATATGGTAATCCTTCAGCATATCTATGCATCGCATCACTCATATAAACCATATCAACTAGAGGAGAAGTTACATTCTCAGATGCTATCATATTAATAGTTTCATGACCACGCCATCTATTATGCTTCTGTACTAAGTCAACAACCTTCTTTACCTCATCAGGCATACTCCTTAAAAAGTCTACTTCCATTATTTTTCACCACTACAATAATATTAAAGAATAACTTAATAAATCTTATGAACTCAATTATGAAACTTGATCATGAAGTTTTGCTAATAATATCGTGATCTTTAAGAGAGCGCGATGTAATCTTAAAAGAGGGTCCATTAAATTTATTTTGTATATTGGTAATAAAATACAAAGCTATTTTTTTCTTTATTCCTGCAGCAGTAAGAATGTCGATCATTTCTTTAATTGATAAACCATCATTATACCATTTTGTATATAATGCTTTTATAGTTTCCTTTATTTCATGTGGAAATATTATCCATGAGTCAGTTGTTTTCACATAAAAATCAGGCTTTATCTTAGACCAAGGTTTATAATAGATTGTTGCGGTTTTTACTTCTTTAGCGCCTAGATCAATTGCATACTGTACAGCTACTAATAATGTATTACCAGTATCCACTATATCATCAACTATTAACACACGCAATCCTTTAATATCATACTCAATTGGTTGTAATATTTTAGGATAGCTTTTAGTTTTACCTATATCATCATAGAATTCTATTCTTACACTAACTAGATTTGATTGTTCGAGTAGATCTGATAATAACCTACCTATTATCCATCCTCCACGAGCAATGGCAACTATTATATCGGGTTTATAAGCTTGAGACAAAATTTTTTCTGATAATTTCACCGTATCCCAATATAATGTGTCCCATTTAAGAGCAATGATTTTTATCTCTTTTTTATTCGACATATTAATCAGCATGAATAGCATTATGTTCAATATTAATGTTACATACCATGATTGATTAAAATTAGCACTAATGATTAAAAATATTATAAGGGTGATCATGTACATATTGTGAGAGCGATTGATACGATATATGCAAGAGGGCATCCAAATATTTTAGCTACTCATAAGTCTACGCTTGAAATTACTAAAGAAAATTATTTAACAAAAAGAGGTGATTGTGTTATAGGTATTAGTGCTAATAAATCAGTCGCAGATTTAAATCCAGTAGTAAAGGAAATTATTAAAACTCTTCAGTCAAAAATTACTCTTATATTAGAATCTGAAGGAATAAGAGATGAAGTACATGGTAGTGGTGATCCAAGGCTTATCTTAAGCAATCCAATAAGCATGGTTGTTAGAAAGAGTAGTTATATTTCTGATAGAACTCTGATGATATATTCAGATAAAGCAGCAATAGATATTAGGCGTGATCTCATTAATGTCCTACGTGATATAAGATCATTATTAAAGGTTACAATAATTGCTGAAGTTTAATTATGTTTTATTTAAAGATTTATTAGTAATAAAATCTTAATAATATGTGCCGGGGTGACCGAGTGGTAAAGGTGGCGGCCTCGAGATCTGTTTTAATGGGGGCATGAAAGCCGTTGCCCTTTGGGCGCGTGGGTTCGAATCCCACCCCCGGCGCTTAATTTATTAAACATATTCAGGTATTTTTTGTGCATGTTTTTGACTACTAATACCTATTGCAACCTTTATTAATTGTTTAAGGTTAATTTTATGTTGTGCTGAAATAGGTATTATCGGGGATGATGTGAAAATTTGTTTAAGTTGATCTATTTTATCATTAATAATTTGCTGATCCATTAGATCTATTTTATTTGCGGCTATTACAATCCTATCCATGTTTATTGAAAGTTCATTTAATATTGACATTACAGTTTGAGCTCTATATCTTAAAGTTATAGGATTATCAGATATGTCTATGACAACTATAATTGCATCCGCTGATCTTATATCATCAAGTGTTATTCTAAATGAGTGTATAACTCTTGGATCTAATCCTGCGGCGAACCCTATAGTATCTATTAATAAATAACGTTCATTTTCTATCCTGCATTGATAATATTTGCTTGAAAGTGTTGTAAAGGGTTTGCCTAATACAGGTTTTCTTAAATTGGTTAACGCATTGAAGAGTGTTGTTTTACCAGCTCCATAATATCCTGAAAGAGCTATTATGGGTAAGCCTAATGATTGCCGTCTTTCTAATTGCATGCTACGTTTTATCCGTTCACTTTCAATCTTAGCTTCTAACTGATTTATGCGTCTCTTTAATTGACCTAATGTTTTATGATATGCATACTCACCTGAACTTTTAGGTCCTGGTTTATCTCTAAAATAACGTATTGATGCTTTTAGTTTCTCATATGGCATTACCTTCAGTAATCGTGCTAATTCAATTTGAAGTTTAGAAATTTTATCTGATGCATTCTGTTCAAATATTTCTAATGTGAGATCATAACGATCTAATACTTTTACGTTGAGCATCTTTTCGAGGTTTAATTTTTGAATGCTACTTGTTATATTATAAAGTATTAGCGCTTCAATATTATCATTTTTTATTTTATATTTAAGTTCTTGAAGTTTTCCTGAACCAAAGACAAAACTAACATTTTCTTTGGGCATAGTTTGTATAACAGTCTCAACAGGTTCATAACCTATAGAACGAGCCATATTACTTAAATCATCAATATGCAACTTATAAAATACATGATCATGAACATCAGTTTTTACATAACCAATTATGCATTTCACTCTGATACCTCACCACTCATGAATGGTATTCTAAAGCCAACTCCATGTGCTCTAGAACTTACTTGAATTAACATGGGGCCTCGTCTTTTATGCTCATTTAATAAGACCCTTTTGTATATCGATCTAACGATCTCTTCATTAACACCAACCTTTTCAGCAACCGCTTTAACATTAAGCCTAAGATCAATTAAATAATAAAGTATAGGATCAATTATATCGTAACTTAATCCCAATTCAGTTTCAGCCATCTGTCCAGCCCAAAGTCTTGGGCTACTCTTTTTAGCAGTAATTTTTTCAGGTACACCTAAGTATTTTCCTAAGGCTCTTACTTGAGTTTTATAGAGATCCGCAATGGGCATAAAATCAGAAGCCCCATCACCATATTTTGTAAAGTACCCAAGAAGCACTTCACTTTTATCACCCGTACCTACTACTAAGTAATCTTTCACATTTGCGTAATAATACAAAATCACCATTCTTATACGTGCTCTAATATTACCTCTAGAAACAACATCGCTATTAGGTATTAAAGCCTCTATACTTTTTACAAAATCTGTTATATTTATAATATGATGTTCGATATTAAGCCTTTTTGCAACATCTAATGCATCTTTTATATCTTCATCAGGTGTAACATTAATCTCAGGCATAATTAATCCAATCATATTCTGATTACCTAATGCTTTAACACATAAATAAGCAGTAACTGTTGAATCTATACCTCCACTTAAACCTATAACTACACCTTTTTTACCAGATTTATCTACAAAATCTTTTATAAAATTGATAATCCTAGAAACTACTTTCTCGTAGTCAATATTTAGCTGGGATAGCACGCTGGGAATGCTCATAATTAGTAGATATTTCAAAGAAACTTATTAAATTAACTCAATTACAATTCATTACTCATGCATAAATATTTACATCTTTATTTTGCAAGCCAAGTATTCTTATGAAATGATTAATTTAAATAAGTAAATTAATAAAGAGCGTTTTCTTTATTAATGTGTTAGTAAAATGAGTATCTGATGCTAAATGAGGACTATCACAATTGCATTAGCTCAGATTGAATCTAAACCTGCTTCAAAAGAGGATAATTTAAAGAAAATGTATGATTACATTGATAGAGCAGCAAACATGAACGCTCATTTTGTATTATTTCCTGAACTTGCATTGACTGGTTATGCATTACGAGATCTGTTTTATAAAGTTGCGGAAACAATTCCAGGACCATCAACTGAAAAAATTATTGCGAAAGCGAGGGAAAAAAATATTCATATAGGTTTTGGAATGCCTGAAAGGAGTGCTAATGATCCAGGTGTTCTTTATAATACAATGGTTTTAGTGGGTCCTCAAGGATTAATAGGAAAATATAGGAAAATATACTTACCTACTTATGGAGTGTTTGAAGAAGGGCGTTATTTTAGGAATGGGAATACTCCAGTAGTTGTTGATACATCCTTTGGGCGTATAGGTCTTGAGATTTGTTTTGATTTATTCTTTCCAGAACTTTCAAGATTGCTAGCATTACGTGGTGCACATACTATTTTTGTAATATCTGTTTCACCTGATATAAGCAGAAATTTCTTTGAACTCTTCACTCAGGCACGAGCACTTGAGAATACTATCAACGTAGTATATGTTAACGCAGTTGGTAATGAAGAAGGATTAGGTTATTGGGGTGGAAGCCATGCAGTTGATGCTCGTGGAAAAATTTTAGCAAAAGCAAAGTATTTTGAAGAGGATCTAGTGATTATAACGATAAACTTAGATGATTATTATGCTGCTAAAGAAAGTAGACCGCTTCTTAAACATTATAATCCGGAAATCTGCAGATTATGCTCTGAAGAAAAAGAAATATAATTCTTAAGGTGTCATATAGTGGGCAAAATAATATTAGCGGAAAAGCCTGATGTTGCAAGGCGCATTGTTAAAGCTTTATTCGGCTCTAGGTTTAAAGAAATTGAGTTTAAAAAAGGTATAAAGATTTATGTAGCTAATGATAGTAACGATGTTGTTTATGTAGTTTCTGCATCCGGACATTTATATAATTTAGATTTCTTAGAAGAATACAACAAAGGGTGGAAGTATCCTGTTCTACCACCTATTAATCACTATAGGTATGTACCTATCAATGATAAACAACCATTTTTAGATGCTATTAAATATGTTTTAAATCAAATAAATGATCCAGAAATTATTGTAGCTACTGATCTTGATAGAAGAGGTAGTTACATAGCAATGCAGATACTTGAATCATTAGCAAAAATTACATTAAATTCACCTAAAATAAAAAGGATGGAATTTAACTCACTTACTGAAGATGAGTTACGTTTTGCTTATAGAAATTTAAAACCAATGGATTTAAGTAGAGCATATGCTGGTTGGTCACAAGATCGTCTTGATTTACTTTGGGGTGCAAACTTAACAAGAGCATTAACGTGGGCATATAGAAGAGCCGGAGGCAAAGATAAAAAGATTATGAGTGCTGGGCGTGTTCAAACACCTACATTAAAATTAGTGTATGATAGAATTAAAGAAATTGAAAACTTCAAGCCCCAAAAATTTTATACTGTGAAAGCAATTTTTCAAACATCTAAGGGTGAACAGTTTGAAGCAACATTGACATTAAACAATGAAACAAGAATTTTTGAAAAAGATAAGGCTGAAAAATATGCTAAAATTGCGCGTGAAATTGGATTAGGCATAGCAGATGTAAAAACTCGATTAGAATATGTTAAACCTCCAACTCCATTCTCTATATCAGATCTTCAAAGTGAAGCACAACGTCTTTATGGTTTTGAACCAACGAAAACAAAAGCTTTAGCACAATCTCTTTATGAGAAAGCATTAATCTCATATCCAAGATCCGGATCAACCATGTTTGATACGAGTATTGGAAAGCATGACAAAGAGTATTTCAAGAAAATATTATATTCATTAGCATCATATAAACCAGAATTAGTAAAATTTGTCCAACAGACTACAACATTTATACCTAGACAAGGAGATAAATTTGATGGCGCGCATCCACCCATACATGCAGTAAGAGCTATAGGTGATATGCGTTTAAGTCAAGATGAAATAAAAATATATGAGCTGGTATTTAGAAGAACGTTAGCTATTCTTTCTCCTGATGCTCATGTAAAACGTATTTTAATAACTATTAACGTTAATAATCTTCAATTTAAGGCTGATGGTAATGTTATTTTAGAACCTGGATGGTTAAAAGTTTATCCATATTCAAAGATACGTGAAGAATTATTACCTGACATAACATCTAATGAAAAATTACGTATAGTTGACGTTAAAATAAAGGAGGATGAAACAAAACCTCCACCACATTATACTCAATCATCGCTCATAAAAATGATGGAGAAACTTGGTTTAGGAACACCAGCAACTCGTGATGAGGAAGTGCGAATATTACTACAACGTGGATACATAACTGGTAAATCAAAATTAGTAATAACCCCTTTAGGTAGAGCAGTAGTTGAGGCTTTAATAAATAAAGTACCTGAAATAACTACACCAGATATGACAGCTAATATGGAAAAATTGTTAGATCTAATAGAGAATGGAAAATTGGACCCCAAAACTTTTTACTTAATGACAATCAAAGAAGTAAGTAGAGCATTAGAAAAGTTTAAAGGTTATGAAAGACAAATAGGTGATACATTGGTCAAATCTTCATTAATAAAACCCGTTTCAAAAAATATTAGTAGGAGTAGAAATGTTAAAAAGAAATACTATAAAGGACCCAGTTTTAATGATTACTTGATTGACTAATACTCTCAATGGTTAAAGCTGAGATATTCTAGTTCCTAAGAAAGATGGAACATCATATTAAGTTTATTCTGTATTTAATTTTTATTGGTAATTCATCATGACAAATTGTGGGCTTTCTTGCGAGTTATTTGTAAAATTCAAAAAAATGTTTAGATATGACAAGATTCTGTTTGGTTATAAAAAAAGCTAAATATAAAGTTTGAATAATTATATTGGTGTTTGGGATAGCATTGAAGAAGTATGAATATCAAATGATAAATGAAATATACGAGAGTCCTGAGGCATTCTCTAGAACACTTAATATGAATTATGATCTGATTAGACAGATTGCTTTTCAACTTAATGAAAATATGAGAGGTCCTTTATATATAATCGGGAGTGGTACAAGTTATCATGCGTCTCTTTCATTTCAGTATGCTTTACTTAAAATAAGCGATGTAAATGTATCTGCAATTCCTGCATCGGAGTTTTCAAAATGGTTGCCTCTCAATGTAAAAAAGTCTATTGTAATTGCTGTTAGTCAATCAGGTGAAAGTGTGGATGTGATAAATTCTGTTAAAGATGCTAAAGAAAGAGGTATGATCACAGTTGGTATTACTAATAATTTTACTAGTACGTTATCAAAATTATCAGATATAGTTATACCCTTATATGCAGGTGAGGAGAAAGCTATTGCTGCTACAAAAAGTTATATTTCTCAATTAGGAGCGTTGTTTTTCCTTGCATTAGAATTAGCTAATTTAAGAGGATTTTTAAAGTATTATAAAGAACTAAAAGAAGAATTATTTAAGATGCCTCATCTTATGAAAGAGGTATTAGACAGTAATGAAAATATTATGTATGAACTAGCATCTCAACTTAAGGAATCTAAGGGTTTTTTTATATTAGGTAGTGGCGCTTTGTATCCTTCAGCGCTTGAGGCATCTTTAAAGCTTAAGGAGACTTGTAATATAATAGCAGAGGGTTACGCTATGAGAGAATTCCTTCATGGACCAATGCAACTAATAGGCTCTGACACACCTGTTTTTATGTTAATAGGTACTCCTGATGATGCTATTCAAGGAGATCAGATGGCCGCTAAATTTAAGAGCTTCAATGCATTTATAACATCGATAGGTGTAAATAAATTGAATAATTCAAATGTTCATGTTCAAATACCTAAAATTACGGAAATATTTATGCCAGCGTTAATAATACTCCCTATGCAATTATTTGCATTCTATTTATCTGTAGCAAAAGGGTTAAATCCTGATAAACCTGAAAAACTTAGAAAGGTGGTTAAGCTATGAGTATAGTCTCAGTGTTTTTTGGATTGGATGATACACTTTATGATACTACATTACAAATGAGCATGGCAAGAATGAGTGCAATAAAAGCTATGATAACTGCTGGATTACCTGTTGAAGTAGAATTTGCATATAATATGCTTAATGAAATAGTGAAAAAATACGGGAATCACCATCCTAAACACTTTGATTTACTTCTTGAATCCCTAGGTTTAAGGCATGATCCGAAAATTATTGCAGCGGGTGTGTTAGCTTATCGTGAAGTTAGCTCTGCATATTTAAAACCTTATCCTGATATAGTACAAACAATTTTGAAATTAAGGGATAACAAAATTCAAGTCTATGTTGTCACATCAGGGCCTCCTGTTAAACAGTGGCAAAAACTTATAGCATTAGGATTAGATCAATTATTTCACGGCGTTTTCATAGAAGAGAATCCTAACACAATGCAAGGTTTTACATCAGAGTTTCTAAATAGTGTGATTCAAAGTTTAAAATTAAAAGAATCTAACGTATTATTTGTTTCAGGAGTTCCAGAAGAAGTTACGGTTGCATCAAAAATTGGACTCCGCGCGGTTTATATTTCGAGAAGTTTAATTGGATACAAAAATAAACAATTACCGCAATCTGTAATTGTCATTAGTTCAATGCGCGAACTATTAAATATGATCGAAATTTAAGAATTATAAAAACTTTGATGATATTTTAATGAGAAAGATGAAAATATCATGGTAAATTTTAATGTATCAGATTTCGATAAAAGTTTAGGTTTAGGATTTTATGTTTCATCTGTACCAGGAATAGGTGGTGTTATTAAATACAAGTTGGAAGATTTCATAGTTGAAGAGATAAATGAACATGGGTTTATTTATAAATCAAGTATATCTGGAAATTTTGTTCCTCCTCCCTCACCTAATTCAGGATTATACACATTAGCTATCATTGAAAAATGGGGGTTAGATCATCATGAAATGATAAGAATACTTTGTAAGAAACTTAATGTAAAACCTTCTCAAATAGGTGTGGCAGGAATTAAAGATAGACGAGCTGTCACAACTCAAGGAGTAACTATTAAAGGCATTTTACCTGATGATTTATATAAAATAAGTCTCAATAAAATTAAAATTTTATGGAGCGGATATAATCTTGGACCCTTAAGACCTGGAATGTTATATGGAAATAATTTTATTGTCACAATAAGAAATATTAATTATAAATCAAATGAAATGCTGGCCACACATATTTCACAGATTATTAATGAGATAAAAGAATTTGGAGGTCTTGTAAATTTTTACGGGTATCAACGTTTTGGTATACCTAGAGCATCAAGCCATTTAGTTGGAGAACGTATAGTTAAGAATGATTTCGAAGGAGCAGTAATAAAATTCATCGGCTCGCCATCTATAGGTGAACCTGAAAAACATATAGAAGCACGTAGAGTATTTGATGAGACTATGGATCCATTAAAAACTCTTAAACTAATGCCAAGAGAACTTCATCACGAACGTATAGTTCTTAAACATTTAATAAAACATCCTGATGATTACATAGGAGCGCTTGAACGATTACCTAGAAATTTACTTAGGCTCTTTGTTGAATCCTATGGATCTTATCTCTTTAACAAATTTATTACTGAACGTGTACGCAATAATATACCTTTAACTGAAGCTATAGATGGTGATTTAGTAGCATTGACAGATTCTCGTGGATATCAATCAACAAAAATTTTAATAGTTAATAAGACCATTAGTATTTCAGATGCTAACAATTTAATTAAAATGAAGAAAGCTGTTCTTGTAATAACAGTCCCTGGTTATATGGTTAGACTTGCAAATGGCATACAAGGTGAATTACAACGCAGAATTTTAGCTGAAGAGCATGTAAGATTAAGAGATTTTAAGGTACCAGCTTTCAGGAAAAAGTTATACGTAACTGGTGGATATAGGCAGCCCCTCGTTGACATTGAAGATCTTTCAATAATTAAAATTATTGATGATGAAATTTTTAAAGATAAAAAATCAGTAACAATCAATTTTAAATTAAAAAGAGGAAGTTATGCAACGAATTTTCTCAGAGAAATTATGAAATCTGAAAATCCTCTTAATTACGTAGGAATTTGTAACACCAATAATTAGATTTATCATAAAATTTATCACTATTAAGAAAAATATTTATTGTTTTATTTATTATAATGAATGGTGAGAGATCAAATGGTTACAGCAGTGCTTGTTTCGTTTGAAGATGATGGTGTTCTAGCCATGCCTTCAGAACCTATTGATCTTAATAAGAACTCATTGCAAAACCCTCAAGTATATAAGTATGCACGCCACCTCCACGAAACCCATAAAGGTTGAAATAAAAGCTTAAATAATTTTGCAATGAGTTCTAAGTTAATTGGCAAAAAAAGTCATTTATAAAGATTACAAGGATAAAGAATGGTTAGGATATGTGGTAGAGATTGTTGGAACATTTGTCAAAATAAAATTTAATGGTAATCCAGATGGTTTAGGACAAGGAGTAATAATGGATATCTTAGATTAGTCCCTAATTTTAGCTGAGCATACTCTTAATTGACCTTCTAAATGTTCTCCGTCCGCCAAGCTTTGTAAAATTTGCGAATAGTTGTGAATACTTGATAAGCGGAAAATAGGTCATTAATATATTGATTCTTTTATATCATATCTTGCTATTACTGATGCTAATGTTTTGTTGGACCTTAAAATTGCTTCTCTAATCTTTTGTTTTAGTTCATCAGTCTGAATTAAAATTTCATCATCATTTAAAGGTTCTAAGTTTAATTCTTTTTCTATACGAGCGTATGGTAAGTCATGATATCTCACTAAAGGTGATATATAGATGATATCATCCTTTTCTAATGGTAATTTAGATATAGTATTGACAGTAGCGTCAACATGTTCTTTCCAAAGTATTCGTCCGCCAACACCAGCAATCACTATAATAGAAACTGAAACTCCTGCATTTTTTAAATTTTTAACAAATTCTATAAATTCATTAATTTTCATAGGCTTATTCAATATGGATAACACTTTTTGACTTCCACTTTCTAATCCTATATATACACGTTTTAAACCCATCATTTTAGCTTCTCTCAAATCATCCTCGGTTTTTCTTTTAGGCGTTGTGAATGCATCAACAAATGAATATACAGGTCTTTCTAGTTCTTTTTTGATTTCTTTCAGCGCATCTATTAGTACTTCTTGATCAACGTTTATCGCATTCGCATCTCCAAGAAATACTGTTTTTCTTGATTCTATTCCCTTTCCAAAAAATGTTTTTACATCTATTATATGTCTCCTAAATTCATTAATATCCTTTACGTGATATGGCCTATTTTTGTAAAGGTTACAAAACGTGCACTTATTCCAAGCACATCCTTCAGTTAGAACTAAATATATGGAAAAGTATTGATCAGGTGGTACTATTGAAATAGGCCACTTATATATTTTTTTGAACTTCTTAGCATCATCTTCTAACCACTTCCAATCTCTAGAAGCAATAATTTTTAAATTATTTAGAAGGTTAGTATTTCTATTGCCTAACTTTATAATAGCTTCGCGTGCTATGTTATAAGCGTTTTCAACAATGATTTTTCCTAGGTTTTCTGGGACTTCTTCTACGTATCTTCTTTTGTTTATCCATTTTACTTTATAAAATTTATTTTCTAAGGATCGTTTATAAGTCTCATTTTTGTTCACATATAAAATTAATCTTCCTTCAAAATCAAATGATGCTATTTCATTAATATTTCGATCTACTGATATAAATCCTCGTTCAGATTTAACTATAAATTCTGAATCACTAATTATTTCAATATTTGTTTCTTGCTTATTTATTAGATTACTCATTTCTATATTAAAGAATTAAATCTAAAAATTAACTTTAACTGATTGTATGCTATGTTGCATAAACTCTTTGGTACTGTTGACAGCAGTTTCAAAATAGATAGGTTTAAGTAGACATTAGTGGAGTCCATACTCCCTAACCTAGGCGTAGAGAACCGGAAAGGAGAAGGAGGACGAGAGTTGATACCAAATAATATGAAACTCTATGAAAGTCCAACCCCTTCCTTATGCTCATATGTTAAAGCATGATAATGACTTCTAATAATAGAAATAGAGAAACACATAGTATTAATCTAAGCTAATATTAGAAAAACACTTGCTAGAAGAGTAGGCTTGAGTTAAAAAATCTTATATCACGTACAAACTATGCAACATAACATGATTGCATGTTTAATATATATATGTTACGAAAATGTGAATATTTATGATTGTTCAATGAATGTAAATCAACCAACAAAACTATATATTCTAATCATGAGCCATCATAATTGATGAACCATGTCTCATAATACTGGCAGAATCGAATTTAATGCTAATGTTACTGTCTGTAAAACTAATGGGGAGGAAATAACATTACCTACAACACTCTATGTTCATTTAAAAGGTTTTCAAGGCGCGCGTTCTACACATTTAGATTTAGCAAATTCAACCATAATTAATATGCTAAAGCTTCGTCGTGGTGGAATATATGCGCTAATGAATAATAATGGTGATGTTATAGAGATATACGTGTCAAAACAAGATTCAAATTTGATAGGTATTACAAAACTTAAAATTAAATCAACCCTATTTAGTAATTTAAGAACCACAGAAATTGGAGAATGGATATGGATTGGTGTTAAAGGAGGAAACTTAATAATAAATCTTAAAAAAGAGCATACAAGAGCAATAGAAAACATTATAAAAGAAAAATACCCTTTAGCAATAGATGAATTAATAAAATAGTTAAAATGTTTTTATTTTATCTTTTATAAAAATATCTACAACTACTCTATACCTATGAGGTGCAATACTACCTACTACGTGTCCATCCAAATAATAATATGATACATTTAACTTTCTCATGAGATACGTATAATCGTGTACTGCCGATCTTATAGCATCTCGCCTACTTTTTCCATAATAAGCATCATAAGCATGGATCCATCCTTCTCTTTTTAATGCTTTTATAGCTTGTGGCATGTAGGTTTTTGCTAACAGAGGAAGTGGCATTAAAATTCTATCAAATATATTACTGAAACCCTCGCTTAAAAAACCAGAATCAGATCTTATAACTTCTATTAAAGATGAGACTTTGTTAATATGAGCATTTTCTAAAGTGAGTTTTGTTGCATATTCATTTATATCAGATGAGATTATAAGCTCTGGCATTGCATAGACGGCTATAGCAATAGAAAAGGCTCCAACGCCTGAAAACATGTTGAATACGTATTCGTTTGGTTTAACAAGTTTTCCAATTCTTAAATGTTCAGCATTTAATCGTGGAGTAAAAAAGACCTTCTCTATATCAACCTTAAGTAAATAATTATTCTCTTTATGTAATGTAACCGTACGCTGCTCACCAGCAAGCCATTTAAGGGAACGTGTTCTTTCTAATCCAGAATGGGAACTAGTTTGTAAATAAACGGATTTAGCATAACCTAGATTAATAATTGTATTACTTATTGTGTAATAATCTTCCTCATTTAAGTTATTGTCTTTCTTAATTATTGCTAAATCACCTATTATATCAAATTTTATTTTTGAGTTTCCAAATGAAAAACTGGGCATTTTACATATTTTCAAAGTTTAGAGAACATATAAATGTTAAAATTAATAAATCATATAAAAACAATTAGTATTGCTAATAATGATATGATGAAGAGTAAAAGGGAAATTATTATGGAATATTCAATATTAACCTTCCCTATAGAATAAAGATAGGATGATAAAGCAAAAACAGTGAGTATTGAGAGGCCAGCTCCTGCTAAATAAGAAAATCTTGGATAATATCCTTGTGTAATACGAATTAACCACACCATTAACATATAAACGGCTTGAGGCCAGAGCGTTATTGGTATCATTGTAAAAGAATTAAGAATTGATGCTTTTCTATTGAATAATTTTATTATTGAAAATGTTATAAAAAATAAAATTAATACATTTATTACATACCATGTAACTATTTCGCTAAAAGAGGCATAAGGTGCTGGCCATCCATATATTAAAATAGCTCTAACATTAGTTATTCCTGAGATTAATGAGAAAGAGAGAATTATCACTACTGACATGAGAATTTTATAATAATATGATATCTTATCAAGCCGTCTAAATAATTCTAAAGGAAATAATGGTTTAAGTTTGTATATAAATCTAATAGTAGTTATACTGTATGCTCCTCTTAAACGCGCATCGTCTTGTTTTATAAGTTCATAGATTATACGTCCGCGCTCATTCAAAGTATATGTTCCATCTTCCTGTTTTTGTATAATGTTGTCAAAACGTTTTAGTGTATCATAAAATAAACCCGCAGATATGTTAAGATCCTTAATTGCTTTTGTAGCTCTCACCGAGCCATTCTCACCTATGTAGTTTATTATTTTCCAAGCATTTTTATTACTAATCACTTTATAATAATCGTCTAATGGTTCGCTGGCATCTGCGCTCATTTTAGTTATCAATTTAATTTTAGCATACACTTAAATAAAGCTTACACTACTCTTCTCCGGCAAGATCTTGTAAATTATGAGAAGCGCATTTGATTAAATTATGCTCAAATAAGAATTAAATTAATAAGTATTTTTTTAGTTTTGCATAGGGTGAGAAAGTGCATGGAGACTAGATATAATTTCAGAGCTATAGAAGATCGATTAATTGAACTTTGGAAAGATATTTATAAGTTTGATTATTCTGATAGAACAAAACCTACATATGCTATTGATACTCCTCCCCCATATCCTAGCGGAGAATTTCATGTTGGAAATGCACTGAATTGGAGTTATTTTGATTTTGTTGCTCGTTATAAAAGAATGCGTGGTTTTAATGTACATTTCCCACAAGGATGGGATTGTCATGGATTACCTACTGAAGTTAGAGTAGAGAATATTTTAGGAAAGCGTAAAAGTGAGATACCACCACAAACTTTCATCAAACTTTGTAGAGAGTATACAGAAAAATGGATAGAAGATATGAAAAAAGATGTAATAAGACTTGGAATTTCTATAGATTGGAGTTTAGAATATAAAACTATGGATCCAAGTTATTGGAGAAAGACACAACTATCTTTCATTCTTATGTATAAAAAGGGTTTGATTTACAGAAGTTCTCATCCAATATATTGGTGTCCACGATGTGAAACTGCGATAGCTGAGGCTGAAGTTGAATATGTAAATAGAACTAGTAAATTGTATTATGTGAATTTTCTAAGAGCTGATAATAATTTACCAATAACTATAGCAACAACACGACCTGAACTTATATCAGCATGTGTAGCAGTTGCAATAAATCCAAATGATAGTAGATATCAGGATCTTATTGGTAAAAAAGTGCGTGTTCCAATCTATAACTACGAGGTACCAGTCATTACAGACAATGAAGTTGATCCCAACTTTGGAACTGGTATAGTGATGATATCAACTTACGGTGATAAAACTGATGTAAAATGGCAGAAACGTTATGAATTACCTGTAAGAGAAATGATTGATGAGCATGGAATTATGAAAAAAGATGCAGGACCTTTAAAAGGTTTAAGTGTAAGCGAAGCTCGTAAGAAAATGGTTGAAATACTTAAAGAGAATGGATTGTTGGTTAAATCCATTGATATAGAGAATACTGTTGGGACATGCTGGAGATGTCATACTCCTATTGAGATTTTATCTCGTCCTCAATGGTTTGTTCGTACAATGGATCTTAAAGATCAAATTTTAAGTTGGTCAGAAAAAGTTGAATGGGTACCAGATTATGGTAAAAAAAGATTAAGAGATTGGGTTAATTCATTAGATTGGGACTGGGTTATATCTAGACAACGTCTTTTCGCGACACCAATACCTGTATGGTATTGTAAAAAATGCGGTGCTACTATTATTGCAGAGGAAGATTGGTTGCCGATAGATCCTCGAGCAGAACCACCAAAAATTGATAAATGCCCATATTGTGGTTTTAATGAATTTATAGGTGAAAGTGATGTAATGGATACATGGATGGATTCAAGTATAACTTGCGCTGTACATGCAGGTTGGCCTGATAATTTTGATCAACGTTTATTTCCAGCTGATTTACAACCTAATGGATATGATATAATACGGACATGGGATTATTATTTAATGGTAAGACATTTAGCGCTTTTTGGTTATGCACCATATAAAACTGTCTTAATAAATGGAATGGTTAGGGGTACTGATGGAAGAATGATGCATAAAAGTTATGGTAATTATGTCCCACTGAGGGAGGTATTAGATAAGTATGGTGCTGATGCGTTTAGACTTTGGGCTGCTACTGGTGCAACTACAGGATCTGATATAAGATTTCGTTGGGAAGATGTTGATTTTAATTGGAGATTCCTCACAAAATTATGGAATGCGGCAAGGTTTATAATGTTAGAAGCTGGTACTAATGTTAATTTTGATAATGAGCCAAACTTAAGCTTACTTGATAGATGGATACTATCTTTAACAGAAGAGTTAACATTAAAAGTGACAGAAATGATGGAGCGTTATGATTTTATGGGTGCAGCTACATCTGTGAGAGATTTTACATGGCATGTTTTCTGTGACGATTATCTAGAAGCTGTTAAATATAGATTAAAGTCAAATAATGGTGATAAGGATGCAGCAACATATGCTTTACATAACGTTCTTTATAGAATACTATTACTGTTAGCACCTTTTGCCCCCTACATCACTGATGAAATATACAATAAACTTTATGCTCCAATAATTGGTCTAAAAAGTATACATTTAGTTTCATGGCCTACTGCTAAAGTGGAGAAAATAGATAAGAGTGCTATTATTAATGGGGACATTATAATTAAAACAATTAAATCCATGAGACGTTCAAAGGCTAAAGCCCGAATACCATTAAATGTACCAATACGCAAGGTTATAGTTTATGGAGGTAGATATAAAGAATTATTAAAAAGTTCTATGAAGGATATTATGGGAACTTTAAAGATACAAGAATTAATAATAGCTGATGAGGGTAGTGGTAAAGAAAAAGTTGATGATTATCCAGAGATAGAGTTTACATTAGAAGTATAGATGAAAAGATGGAAATTTATAATTCTATTTCCTTTTGTATTCATTTTAGAAATATGAAGTCATGTTAAGTTGTTATAAAGCGTATTCTGAGATTAATAGAATGTGGCCTTCCCTTTAATTACTCCAAATTTTTCCCTCTCATTCCTTGTTTTTTCAAAAGCACTATACATTAATTTCTCATATTCAGGACTCATAATTCTTCTCTTACTTTTCATGAAACGTTTTGCACTTTCTATGGCTGAATTTATCTCAAGTTCATATGCTGTATTTTTATCACCAATCCATATGACAAATGATGGGAGACTTTTACTTACTTTAGTATAAATGTGTGTTGATGCGCCGATAATTTTTCCTCCGTAAATTGTAGTTCCAACTGAAATTTTCACATGATCGCCTATGAAAGAACCTAATTTCATCAATCCGGTATTTATTTTTTGTTCGTAAAGGTCAATATTTATATTACCCATCGTATTTTTCACATTAGAGAAAACCGTTAGCGCTCCAACATTGACATACTCTCCTATATAAGAATCTCCAATATAACTTTGATGACGAGAGTTGGTATTCATAGCTATGATACTATCGGTTATTTCTCCACCTACAATAGAATTTGAGTTTATTGATGCTCTCCGTATATTTGCATGAGCAGTTACCAGAACATTATCAGAAATGAAAGTAGGACCTTCTATACGACTAGGCCCTTGAATATAAGATTTCTCACCTATTATAATTGGTCCGTTTTTTGTATTAAAAATAACTGAAGGCTCAATTTCTATTGAACCCGTTGTATAGACATTTTTGTATTCTGTTTCATGTAATTTACTTTTCAAAAAAATAAAGTGCTGTTTCAGTAAGTCTTCATTTAGGATTATGTAATCCCATATGTTCTCAAAAACTTTTAGACCATGTACTTTTATATAATCTTTAACATTGTAAAGGCCATTCATTATGTTAAATAAAATGGTTGCCACATCATTAGTTATATATCCAGCAACTAAAGAATCATTTTCTCCAAGAAAGAATTTACTTGTTGAAGGTGGATTATTGATTATTTCATTTAGAAGTTTTATTAATGTATCATTAATAACAGCGCGTCCATTAATTATTAATGCATCATTATTTATTGAACTATCCCATATCCTATGAGATCCAATTCTAGAACGCACCTCATTTAAGATTTCTTCACGTGATGATATTACAAAGACCTTAAGTTTTTCACCATCTATTAGAGAAGAAAATTGATCGAAAAATGATAACATGTTGTATGCACCATGAAATACTTCAAACACTGGTTTTAGTAGTGTGAGAGGATAAAGAGATTTATAATCTTCGAATATTATTATATTCATTTAAGAATATTAGCAAGAAAGAAATATATAAACTTTGATCACATAATGCATGTGATTAGCTATATCCTTCCCGCCCTGAAGGGCAAGGCTCGACACAATTGTTATGCCCATTCTCATGCTATTGTTGAGGATGTTAGTGCTGAGAATAAGAAGTTTAGAGATGGTTTAGACTTGAGAGAGATTAAGAATAAGTCTAAGCCTGTGTTTGAATCACAGTATGTTGATTCGTGGTGCTTAGCCGCATGGTAACTGGAGCGAAGTATCCGTCAACAAAAAGCTTATATTATATGATTCCTTTGCGTTAGCATAAGAGGTAACTTCACAGGCAGAGGCGGACGGTATGAGGAGGTATGGTGGTACGGTGTCTTTGGGTTTGAAGAGGGGTACGTTGGTGAGGCATGTGAGTTATGGGTTATGCTATATAGGTGGTTTTTTGGGTGGTGAGTTTAGTTTGCATAGTTTGAGGAGCGGTGAGATGTTGATGCAACATGCTAAGAAAGTAGAGTTCAAAGTTTTGGCAAGAATAGCTTTTAGGACTCGATTTATCTCTATGGAAAAAGGAACGGTTTACTTGGGTGATTAATTATGAGAGAAAAAATAATAATTACAATATTGATAGTTTTAGTTATTTTTTATAATATCCCACATGTGCATGGCAGTCCTTCAATAATCTTAGATTTGATTAATATAGAAGGAAAGAGTAGTATAAGAATAAATGTATTTTTTAACTCATCTTTGGATGGTTATTTAGATCAAGTACAATTAATAATGAATGATACTGTGATAGCTGAATGGCATACTTATAATGGGTCTTCGCCTATGCATTTTATAAAAATTATTGGTAATATAAGTGGTCTTACATCATTTAAGGCTAGAGCGCATTTTACTAAATATGGATGGGTTTCATCAAATTATATGTATGTTAGTAATAACATGCTCACTACTACCATAGCTCCAGCATCTACAAAAGATATTATGATGCTCTCTAGTTTTGTACTTATAGGCATAGCATTGTATCTTTTATTTATTAAAAAATGGATAGCTAAACTATAATCTTATAATGATAGTGGTGGTCCTCGGCTTTCTTCACCCTTACTGACTTTTAAAAGTAATTGAGGTATGTCCACGTTTGCACTTTTTATGTATTCAACAAATTCGCCTGTATGTTTAATATCGAATTCTATTAATCGTATCATAATTTCCCAAAGCCTTGTATGAACTTCACGGAGCATCTCTTCAGGCATTACGCTTATTATTACTGGGTTTTGTAACCAATTTTCAAATCCTCGTAATGTTCTAATAGCTTGTGTGCATGCAGTTCTAGCAGCTAGCATTAATGTTAGTCTGTCTGCTTTTTCGAAATATTTTTCGTTCTCTTTTGCTATTTCTAACAAGTTTTTCTGCTCATTTATCCAATCTGTCATACTTCTTATAAATCCAGGTCCTAACACGCTCAATTTTAACCCCATATTTATTTAAAAAAGCTTACCTATTATCTTTTCTATTATTAGCATTTTCATCTATTAAGAACTTAATGAGCATTAATTAATAAATAATAATTAATAGTGAAGTTAATATTCTCTTTCTATTTAACGTAATCTTAAAATAGCGCTAAAGATATATGTGAATGATTTAAAATATTTGATACGGTGTTAAGAGATGAGTTACATACCAGATGTGCCGTATGTGCCTACACCTGAACCCGTGGTAAAACGTATGCTTGAAATTGCTGGTGTAAAACCTGGAGATATAGTATATGATTTGGGAGCTGGTGATGGACGTATAATAATAACTGCCGCAACGCTTTTTAATGCTAATGCGGTTGGAATTGAGATACGTAAAGAATTTGTTTCTAACATTGAAAGCAAAATTAAAAGTTTAGGATTAAATGATAGGGTTACTATTTTGCATGGCAACATGTTTGAAACTGATATAAGTAAGGCAAGTGTTGTAACAATGTATCTCCTAACTAGTGTAAATGAACGAATAAAGCCAAAGCTTGAGAGAGAATTACGCCCGGGTGTTAGAGTAGTATCACATGATTTTGAAGTGCCAGGTTGGATACCAAATTATAGTGAAGAGTTTAAAGAGGAAAATGGGAGAGTCCATAGATTATACCTTTATATTATGCCGCCAAAAAAGTCTGAGGGTATACATCCTAAATTCTTTTAAAATGAACTCTCAATATAGTATTTAATTTCTTTAATAATAGCTAAAAAGTTTTGCTCTTGATCAGTTTTTTTCAGACGTAAGGCAAATGTTTTAGTTTCAGGTGTTAATGTAGAGAGTTTGCGGATGAGTAACCATTTTACTTTTCTACCTTCCGAATTTAAAACTCCATCATCGGCTAATTGATCTATGTATTGCTCAATTTGGTTAATTAAGCTTAAAATTTCTTTCTTTTTATTTAAATTTTCATTAGTCACAGTACTTAAGTATTCATATTTGTGTGGTTAAATAAATATTGTGGTGTCCGTGTCAAATAGCTCAATAAATAATAAGTATTTGGAGGAACTGATAGAGATTTTAAAGAATAATAATGGTCGTGTTAGTATTGAGTATTTATTAAATTGGATTAAAAATAAAGGTGGTAATATTCTTGTACTTTATGCATTATTATCTGAGGCTGAGAAAATGGATAAAATTGTCCAAATAGGTATATGGCCTGGATCAGATCCATTGTTTCAGCTTCCAAGAGAAGTTGCGCTTAAACAACAAACTCAAGAATATATTCAAAAGGTAGAAACTGAGCAAAGGATTGATCATGATTTAGAGCAGCAGATCAGTATTGCAATAAATTATCTTCAGAAATATTTTAGTGTTGGTGAAATTAGATTTAGACTTGATGTAGGCAATAAGATACGTGATATCGAGTTGGTATTAAGAGAATTAGAAGCTAAAGGATTGATAGAACATAATAGAGATCTGGGCGTTATAAATGCTACTGAAAAATTACTTTCCATGAGAAGTAAAAGAGGATTACATGAAATTATGTAATTTTGGGGTTTAAAAATGAGCAATGTGCAAATTAGATGTGCTGATCCTTCAGATCTTAAACATATAAGCAAGCTTTGGATGAGCATGATCACTGAACTGAACGTACCATTATCAGATTATGATAATGCTTTAAAGACATGGCTAAATCATGTATCATTATTAATTGCTGAGGATCCGTGTCAAGTTATTGTAGCAACTTATGGAAGTGAGATTATAGGATATGCTATAATTGAATTTAGCAATTTAATTCCTATGTTAAGAGTATTTGGTTATGCAGCATTAACTGATCTTTATGTAAAAAAAGATTGGCGTGGTAAGGGGGTTGGTGTTCAACTTTTAAAGAAAGCTGAAACAATTGCTATTTCTAAAGGTTTTTCAGAAATACGCTTATCAGTATTATTAGATAATACTTATGCTATACGTTTCTATAAAAGTAATGGATATAAAATATATGGCATTATTATGCATAAAAAATTTAAAGATCATGATTTATAAGTAACTTTTAATGCCTTCCTATCACATGCAAAAACACATTGCATGCATGATATGCATTCAAAATGATCTATACGTCCTAAGCCAGAGCCTGCTATATCTATTTGTACTGGGCATACTTTGTTGCATACACCACAATTATCACAGCGCTCTGGATACTTATATATTCCAAATATTGAATATTTTGAAATCATACCATTAAGTAATCCTACAGGACAACCATAACGACACCAGAAACGTTCGATTTTAGCCATTCCTATTAATACTAAAATCATTATAATGAATCTAAACATTAATATGCCATTTCCAATTAAATATTCAGCTCCCTTCAAAATATCACTTGGTAATCCTAATAGAAGATTTAATGGTATTGTTGCAAATATCATAGTATCGGGTGAAAAAGCATTATATGGTGTTAAGATAAAGGCTTGTCCTAAATAGGTTTTATATTGATCTAATGATCCTATAGAATTAATATATGCAAAAATAAAACTAAACATAAATGTAAAAGTTAGTATTATCCACCTAACTTTATGCAATGCTTCATGTGTTTTAGGATTAATTTTCCTTTTAGCACTAGTTATTAATGCTGCAATATCTTGTGCTAGACCAAAAGGACATAACCATCCACAAAAAATACGTCCAAGAAATATGTTCGACAATATGAAAGTAATTACTGGTACTATTGGGACCACAAGTAATGCAATCATAATTTGTAATAATTCAAATGCTCCTGGGAATGTGCTCCATGGCGCAGAAAGTCCAAGAATCGGTAATGGAATAGGATAGGGTCCTAATGCAAGGTTTATTATGAAAAGGAAGATTAGCTGAATAGTAAAACGTAATACGCGTATTATTACGTATTTTCGTTGATTTAATTCAGAATTATTACTAAATCTTTTTATAATATTATTCATTAATTTCATCTCCTATGGAATTATACCATTAAGACCAGCAGATATTATATTTTTCCAATATTCTAGAGTTGAATAAAGTTGATTAAATTCTATAAGTATAGTGATTAATGTTATTGTTATGCTTAATAACATTAACGTTATTATTTTAGTCTTAGAGATCATATTAATCCCTTTATCTCAAGATTAGTAAGATATTTAAGCTTCTCTACATTAAATAGTATTGCATGATGAGGCTTGAAAGGGGGGAGATTTGTTCGATGACCGTCCCATGCAGCCCTGATTTTAACAAGTCTATATTAAGATTTTATAGAACATTTCTAATTTATAACGTGGTATGACTTTTGATTTGCTAGAAGAAGAGGTCAAGAAATTACTAAGAATCCAGCTGGGTGAAGTAGATGAATATGATTTAAAAGAACCTCCCAGACCTGAGTTAGGGGATTTATCATCAAGTATATGTTTCAGAATTGCTAAGAAAATGAACACTAACCCAATAGAATTTGCAGAAAAAATTGCAGAGAAAATTAAAAAAGTCTTACCAGTAGATAGTCTTATAGGAGATGTTAATGCAGTTAATGGATTTCTTAATTTCAAAGTAAACTTTGAAAAGTTCGCATCAGTTACAATACATAGAGTATTATTTGAAGATTCACGTTATGGTGCACTTAATATAGGTAATAATAAAAAAGCTCTCATAGAACACACTAATGTAAACCCTAATAAGGCAATGCATATTGGTCATGCTAGAAACACATGCTTAGGTGATTCATTAGTTAGGCTTCTTCGTTTTACTGGTTATAATGTGTATGCATTAAATTACATTGATGATACAGGTTCTCAAATAGCAGATGTTGTTGTTGGTTTTAAATACCTGGGCTTTAATTTAGAACCTCCAAATGGTATGCGTTTTGATAAATACTGTGGTGATGAAATTTATGTTAAAGTAAATAAATTATATGAAGAACATCCAGAATTGGAGAAATATCGTGCTGAAGTTTTAAAAATGATAGAAGAAGGAGATAATGAAATTGCGAAGTTTACTAGATATGTTGCGGAACGTGTCTTAGCCGATCAATTAAAAACTTGCTGGAGATTGGGAGCATATTTTGATCTTCTTAACTGGGAGAGTGACATAGTTAGAGCTGGATTATGGGAAGAGGCCTCAGCGATGTTAAAATCTAAGGGTCTTATGATATATGAGACTGAAGGTGATTACAAAGGATGCTGGATTATAAAACTTAAACATATACCTAGATTTTCAAAAGAAACTGATAAGATTGTTGTGAGATCTGATGGAACACTCACGTATATAGCTAAAGATTTACCATATGCAATGTGGAAAGTCGGATTACTAAATAAAGATTTCTCATATAAAGTTTATTTAGATAAACAACCCAATGGTACATTATTATGGACTACAACTTCTAAAAATATTGGAGAGAAAAATCACCCAGATTTTAAAGGTTCAGACTTAGCTATTTCAGTAATAGATGTAAGACAAAGTAGACTTCAAGAGGTCATAAATACAGTACTTGATGCGATTGGGGGACCAGAATTATCAGAAAAGTATGTTCATTATGGTTATGAAGTTGTTGCATTAAGCAGAGATACAGCTATAATGATGGGAGCAAAGGATGTTGAATCTAAAATAGTACACATGTCAGGCAGGCATGGAATTTATTTCAATGTTGATGATGTGCTGGATCGAATAAAAGAAAGAGCTATGGAAGAAAGTAAAAAACGTAATCCTAATGCTGATAACAAATGGCTTGATGAGGTAGCTGAAAGTATAGCAGTCTCTGCATTAAGATATCAATTAATTAAATCTGATAGAAATAGGCTAATAGTATTTGATATAAACGAGTCCCTTAAACTTGAGGGGGATACTGGACCTTATTTACAATATACTTATGCTCGAGCTAGAAGTATTTTAAGAAAAGTTAGTTCATATGATTTAAAACTATTTGATCCTAAGGTTCTTAACAGTGAAGAAGAACGTGCATTAGTTAAAATGATTGGTAAGTTTCCAATTATTATAAAAGAAGCTGTGATGAGTTTAGAACCGCAAAAACTAGCAGTATATGCGTATGAATTGTCAAATGCTTTTAATAAGTTTTATGAAAAATGTCCTGTTTTAAAAGAAAATGAACCACTAAAAAGCACACGTCTTGCGCTTGTTGATAGTTTTACACGCACGGCTCGTAATGTTTTTAACCTTTTAGGTGTAAAACCATTGGAAAGCATGTAGTATATTTATTATTTAATACTATATATCTTTAGTATGTGTGGTATTATCGGTATAATAGGAGATAATAATGTAAAGCTTGGTACTTTTCTTTATGATTCACTAAAAAGTCTTGAGTATAGAGGTTATGATTCCGTTGGTATTGCTTTTATTAATAATAAAGAACTTATAGTTAAAAAATCAACTGGTAAAATAGATGATCTCATACAGAAATTAGGTTTTAATGAAATAAATGGAGATATTGGAATAGGACATACAAGATGGGCTACTCATGGTCCTCCAACTGATTATAATGCGCATCCACATATTGATTGCACAGGTAAAATAGCTGTAGTTCACAATGGTATTATATATAATCATTATGCTTTGCGCAGAGATCTTGAAAATTTAGGGCATCACTTTATTTCAGATACTGATACAGAAATAGTGGCTCATCTTATTGAAAAGCATTTAAAACATAATAATTCATTTCTTGGTTCAGTAATAAAAACTGTTAAAGAAATAGATGGATCATTTGCAATAGCAGTTATTAATTCTGATGAACCTGATAAAATTATTTGCATAAAAAAAGAAAGTCCATTGTATATTGGAGTATCAGATACTGCACTCTATTGCTCTTCAGATATTCCTACATTATTAAAGTATACTAACAAAGTTATACCATTAGAAGATAATGAAATATCTATAATCACTAAAAAATCATACATCATAATGGATTTTAATGGTAATCGTATTAAAAGAGACCCCATAATTGTTGAGTGGGGCATTGAAGTAACAAACAGAGGAGCCTATTCACACTTTATGCTTAAAGAGATTTACGAAGAGCCCATTGTAATAAGAAATGCTATAAGCTCTAAAATTAGTACAATAGATGATATAGCTAATAATATATTAAAAGCAGATCGCATATACTTTATTGCAAGTGGTACAAGCTACCATGCAGTACTTTATGCCTCATACCTTTTTGCTCGTGTAAATAGAATCATGGCGTATCCAATAATAGCGTCCGAATTTAATAGGTATGCTTTATCAGCCATATCACCTCGTGATTTAATAATAGCAGTATCACAATCTGGAGAAACCATGGATGTCCTAACAGCTGTAAAAAGAGCAACAGCATTAGGAGCAAAATCTTATGGTATAGTAAACGTTTTAGGTTCTACGTTAACCAGACTTGTAAATAATTACATACCAATGTTAGCAGGCCCAGAAATAGGAGTAGCTGCAACAAAGACATTTATCGCAGAAATGGTCATATTGGATTTAATATCCGCAAGAATAATCGATATTACTGAAAGTAATAAAACAACATTCAAAAAACATGTACAAAACTTTATAAATACATCCCAAATACTCAGAAATATATTACCTATTATAGACCACGAAACTGAAATGCTTTCCCAAACAGTAAAGAGTTGTGAGAACTGCTATGTTCTCAGTAAAGGATTAGGAGTACCGTTAGCAATGGAAGGAGCTTTAAAAATTAAAGAAGTTAGTTATATTCATGCAGAAGCATATCCAGCTGGTGAATCTAAGCATGGTCCAATAGCACTAGTTACCAATGGTTTCCCATGCATATTTATCGCTCCTCCAGATGAAAATTTTGATGAAATAGCAGGAAACATAATGGAAATGAAAGCAAGAGGTGCTCAAATAATACTTATAGGGAATCAAGATGAATTTTCAGATACTATTATACGCTTACCTAATTTAAATGATCCCTCATCAGATTCAATACTTCGCATTGTCCCATTACAATTACTCTCATACCATTTAGCTGTAAAAAGAGGATACGATCCTGACAAGCCAAGAAATCTTGCGAAATCAGTTACAGTATTTTAATCATGTATGACTAATTTAAAAATTCTAGTAATAATTAATTTTTTTACTTCAATTATTTAATAATAATCCTATAAACATGTATATATTATAGAGAAATATTTTTATACTTTGACAAAAATAGTGTAACAAATGATAACAATAACAAGTAACCCATATGAGATTGCTATCTTTACTATTATAATAATTCCATTAACTGTGATTTCATATAAATACAAATTTTTAACATACACAGGATTGATAACTGCATTTATAATCGGACTTATATTAACTATATTCGGAAATATAAGATGGTTTCTCTTATTATTATTCTTCTTTCTATGTTGCAGCGCTATAACTAAAATACGCAAAGATTACAAACGTAATATTGGAATAATAGATCCTGAAGGAGCAAGAGATTGGCGTAACGTATTAGCTAACGGTGGCATACCAATGATTTATGCCATTCTTGAAAGCATTACTAAGGGAGATATAATAACTGCAGGTTTTATTGGTGCAATAGCTATAGCAACAGCAGATACTACTGCTACTGAAATTGGTGTTCTATCTAAATCACAGCCACGATTAATAACAAATTTAGCGAAAAAAGTCCCGCCAGGATATTCAGGCGGTATTTCATTGCTTGGAACAATCGCATCCTTCTTTGGAGGATTAATGATAAGTATAGTGTCATTAATATTTAATTTAATTCATGCACAACCATTACAAATAATAGTTCTATTCTCAACCATAGGATTATTTGGTTCATTATTAGATAGTCTCCTCGGTGCGAAATTTGAGGCAAAATATTGGTGTGATAAATGTAATACATATTCAAAATATCATATCCATAGTGCATGCGGACATACAGCCACGCACATTTCTGGTTATAAATTTATCAATAATCATATTGTTAATCTAACATCAATAGCTATAGGATCAATTATCGCAATGATATTTTATCAATTAATAATTTAGGTTATTTCTGCAACATCAACTATAGTACCCTTAGTTACAGTCTTCAAAACGTCAACAGGTATTTTAATTATAGAGTTTGGAGAACCTCCGGCTGCATAAACAATTTTAAATCGTTCAATCGATTTATCGATTAATATTCGAATTGGTTTATCATGTCCAAATGGCGGAACACCCCCAACAGGAAAACCAGTACTTTCTCTTACGGTATCAGGATCAGCCATTCGTGCTTCACAACCAAGAAGCCTAGATAATTTATTTAGATCCACCTTTTTATCACCAGATATTACAACTATAATTGGTTCATTACATATTATCACTATAGACTTAGCTATTTCAGCAACATCACAACCAAGAGCATTAGCTGCCATTTGAGAAGTCTTAGTACTCTCTTTAAGTATAATAAGTTCGGCTGGAATCTTGTTTTCTTCAATAAATTTTCTTATCTTATTAACACTTTTCATAATAGCTTAATTCTCATAATAGATTAATAAACTTTTCCGGTTTCATAGTCTTGAATATAAGCAAAAAGGAAGGAAATAACAAAAATGATGCTCGTAATTTTTACAAATAACTTAGCAAGAAAGCACAGAACCTTCTGATGATGAATCGCTAATAAACTTGTAATAACAAATCATAAGACAAATAATGCCCAACACTCCACCTAAAAATGAAAATCCCCTTTAATTATGGATAGCACCAATATTAAATAGCATTTGAAATTAATTAAAAAACTTAGTATTATTAGTTATGGATAATCTGTTGAGCAATGTTTTTATAAAAGTATTAATAAAAGATTCATAGGTTAAAAAGCGGGGGTGCCCGAGACAGGACGAAGGGGCGGGACTTAAGATCATCTAGCGAGGGGCTCAGATGAGATATCCCGTGGCTAAGGCCATCGTGGGTTCAAATCCCACCCCCCGCACCAGAATTTAACCAATTTTTCCTAAAACATATTTTTCGGTAAGTTCGTGTCTTGGTCTTGTAAATATTTTGCTAGTTAATCCCCATTCTATAATTTCACCTTGATATAGAAATGCAACATAATCTGACACTCTAGCTGCTTGTTGAGGATTATGACTAACTAATATTATTGTTATATCGTTTTTTAAGTTAACCATGAGTTCCTCAATTTTTCTGGCCCCTACAACATCTATCATAGATACTGGCTCATCCATAAGCAATATCTCTGGCTTTAACGCTAAAGCTCTTGCTATAACTAGTCTTTGTTGTTGTCCACCTGATAATTTACCTGCTTTCATTTTTAATTTATCATTAACCTCATCCCACAAAGCAGCTTTTTTTAATGCATCTTCAACAATTTTATTAATCTCATCTTTTGTCTTTGCTAATTTGTTAGCCTTCACAGCAAATGCTATATTATCATAAATACTCATGTGTGGAAATGGATTAGGTTGTTGAAAAACCATTCCAATTTTTCTTCTAACTTCTGAAGCAGGCATTTCATAAATATTCTTACCATCCAGTAGTATCTTACCCTCAATCCTTGCATCAGGGTTAAGTTCGATTAATCTATTAAATGCTCGAAGAAGTGTTGATTTACCAGAACCTGATGGCCCCATTATAGCGAAAATAGTATTTTTAGGAATACTAAGATTTATATTCTTTAATATATGCACATCTCTATACCAAATATTACAATTTTCTACTTTCAAGATTGGATTTGTAATTTCAGCTGAAAATGGATCAGACATTTTTTCACCCCTATTTTGTCCTCCAAATTATAAATCGGCTAAGTATAAAAATTGCTAAAACAATTAAGACAAGAACTAGAGAGGCTCCCCATGCCACACTATGCCAATTTTCGAATGGACTAAAAGCATAAACATATATCAAAACAGGTATACCTGAAACAGGACTTAAGGGAGATGCGAGATAAAGATTAAATGAGGTTGTGGTTGTGAATAAGAGCGGTGCAGTTTCTCCCGAAATTTTTGCCAAACCTATTAAAATACCTGTGAGAACACCATTTTTACCTGCTCCTAGCAATATTCTAATCACATTCTTAGTTGTAAGTCCAAGCGCATAAGAGGCCTCCATTAATTGTGCTTTTGGAATTTTTAGTGCTTCTGCAACCTGTAAGGTGGTATAGGGAATCATGATTATTGAAAGTGCAATACCACCAGCAATAGCTGAAGTACCTATATTTAATCCAATAACAACTATTAGAAATACTGTAATACCAATTATAATTGTTGGGTATTCAATCATAATCTCAACTAATCCTCTGCCAAGTTTCGCTAGTAGCGATGTAGGATAAAACGTGATGTAAATTCCTGCAAATAATCCTACTGGTATTGCTATTAAAGCTCCGATACCAACCATAAATAATGTTCCTTCGAGAACAGTACCTATTCCACCAATACCTTCGCCAGGGAGAGGTGGCATATCTATTAAGAAAGCTATGCCTCGTTGTGCTAAAACATGGAATCCTCTTATTACTATATCTAAAAGAATCCAAAAAAATGGTAATAGTGCTATTATAGTTCCAATACTTATAAGAAACATTATTATTAAGTCCTTTAACCTCATTTCATTCACCTCTAAGCGTAACGAATTTTGCTATTAATATCATAACAGTTCCAATTAAGAAAAGAAGTAAAGCTAGGGCAAAAAGTGCTGATGCCTGAAGTGAGGGATAATATGTTGATCCGAATTGGTTAACTATTAATGCTGGTATTGTATACCCTGGAGCTAGAATACTTGGTGTTATGTTCAATGCATTACCTACTGTGAGGGCTACAGCCACAGTTTCACCAATTCCACGCCCAAAAGCCAATACAAAACCACTAATTATGGAACTTTTAATATATTTAATACTGACTTTTATTATCTCCCATTTTCCTAAGCCTAAAGCATATACGCCTTCTCTTATAGTTTCTGGAATTTGTGAATACACTTCTCTTATTATAGAAGAAGCGAATGGTGTTATCATTATACCAAGTATTATACCAGCCAAAAGAAAGCTAGGACCATACGGTGATGTTGAAAAGAGAGGTATCCATGAAAAGTTTTCATATAACCATGTAAAGAGTATACCTTTTAATAAAGGAGATAATTCATAAAGACCCCAAAATCCATATATAACTGTTGGAAATGATGCCATAAGATCACTAATATTTATAAGAATTTGTCTTAATATTTTAGGAGCATATTCATTCAAAAATATTGCTAACGAAAGAGAAAGGGGAATACTAATTGTTATCGCAATTAAAACTACAACAATACTACCATAAATAGCAGCTAAACCACCATACACATTATTATGCGGATCCCATACATTAGAAGTATAAACTGTTAAACCTTCTTTTAAAAACGCATCAATAGAAGCTAAAAACAGAGAAATTATTATACTACCAACTAACAAGAAAATTACCAATATAGGCAACGCATACAAATACGAAATATTAAAAAAATATTTCCTAATACTATTAGCTCTTCGCATTTAATCACCTTTATTTCGAAATTAATGTATAAACCGGTTGGCCATTAGCAGTAATTTGTGTGAGTTCATTGTTCATTACATAGTCAACTATGTTACTTGGTAATGGTAAATAACCTTCTAAAATTTGTTGATCAGTTAAAATATGTTTAAGGAATAGATATATGGCTATCGCTTTATTAATATCTTGATAATCTTTTCTAATAATTAAATAACTGAAACTAACTATTGGATAAGAATCCTTACCAGGTAAATCTAGGAGTATACTACTAACATTAGACCAATCATCAGTTGCTTTTGGCATTTTGGAAAGATCAACATTCTTTAATGCTGATAATATGCTATCTTTTGTAAGAGCTATAAAGTATCCATCATGATTTTTCAATTGTGCAGTTTGAAGTTTAGTAAGCACAGCATATTGATATTCCACATAACCAATAGAATATGGATTTTGCCCAACATATGCTGTTACACCCTCACTTCCTTTACCTCCTAAGCCATTACCCAGTTGATCAACAGGCCATTGTACAGTAAAACCTGAACCAATTGACCATTTATCTTTTGCAGCTTTTTGTAAATATAATGTGAGTACGAATGTGGTTCCACTCCCATCACTCCTGTGAACAGCTATTATTTTTTCATGAGGAAATTTAAAGCCTGGATTTATTGCAACTATCTGAGGATCATCCCAATATTGGATCTTACCAGTATATATTTGAGCTAAAATACCGGCTGTCATATTTAATGGACCATTAATAGAAGGATTAAATCCTGGTATGTTATATATTATACCTACTGCTCCAACAATATCGGGAATCGTAATTATAGCATGGTATTTTTGCACTGCTTGGTTCCATTGCTCAGTAGGAAGCGGCACATCGCTAGCACCTATGTCGTAAACTTCTTGTAGAAATCTAGACACCCCTGTACCGCTTCCTACTGAATCATAAAAAATGCTAATAGATGGATATTTATCTTTAAAATCTACTATCCATTTTTGCATTTGTGGATTTATAAATGTTGAACCTCCAGCTTTTATTGTTACTGATTGTGTAAATGTTATCTGTGTTGAGGAAGTAGTCATTGAAGAGGTAGTTGGAGTTTTTGTGTTTGATGAATTTGAGAATGTATATAGGCCTGCACCTATAATTGTAATTAAGATTATAATTATTATAATATACATCCATTTTGCTATTCCATTTTTGGATCTAATGATATACATGTATTTTCACCACGTCGTTAATAATAAATTTTAAATATAAATATGATGAATGTAATCTATATAGTAGTATATAACATTCTAATTATTTTGTATGCGTCTTATATTTCCTTAATATTTTGTTATAAATTGTTTTAATGTTTACTTTTCCTTTTGAAGTATTACTACTTCTACATTTTTTACTAAATCTTTAAATCGGTGAGCATCTGAAATGCTACCTACAATAGATCCATAATGCATTGGTATTGCTATTTTTGGTTTTATAATTTTTACTGCTTCAGCTGCTTCATCTGCAGTCATTACGTATGTTCCACTGACTGGGAGTAAAGCAATATCTGGTTGGAGATCCTTCATTTCAGGTATTAAATCAGTGTCTCCTGCATGGTATATTTTTACACCATCAAACAGCACAACATAACCTACTCTTCCATCCTCTTTAGGATGAAAGACTTTACCAGGGCTTCTGAACTTATTCGTATTATATGCTGGAATCGCAATAATCTCTATTCCATCAATGGTTATTTTATCTCCGGGTTTAACAAGTTTAATTTCTCTTACTTTTAATCTTCGTAATTCGTTGCCACAGATTAATGGTGCCACTATTGTAGTCTGTTGTGTAGCTATCTTCTTCAGATCATTAATGCTCATATGATCAAAATGCTCATGTGTTATGAAAATTATGTCAGCTTTTTCACTATCTGATATTTCATAAGGATCAAAGTAAATGGTTTTACTATTTTTTAATTTGAAAGTGTCATGTCCAAGCCAACTAATTTTTATTTTACCATAGAGATATGGCATTACAATCACAATAATTATTTGTTTTAAAAAATATTTAAACTAACCTCTCAACCTTTTAGTAAACCTACTAAAAATCCTATGATAAAGAGAATCGGTAATCCAGCGGCTATTGGTCCAATTTTGTTAATAATATTTGGTACCATTTTCAATGCATATTCTAAAAGTGTTTGTGATGAGGGTAATGGAAGTGTTAAACCTATGAAGCCAGCAAGTAACAATCCTATTATAATGTATACTATTGCTGAAACAGCTTTCTTAAGTGCTATACCAAATATCAAACCATCAACAAACGTAAGCCCAAGCAATATTAAACCCCAGTACGGTTCCAACTCTGCTGGAATCATGTTTTATCAATGAATATTATTTTTACTCGAATAAAAATCTATCTATAATTTATGTGGCGCCCCGTCCGAGATCTGTTCGCTTTTTAGCTTTGAACTCGGGCCTGGCGGGTGACAGCCGCCAATGCTACCGGGCTATACCAACGGGGCGCCTAAACAAGAAATCTACTTGAAAGATTTAAACATTTCTTTAACTTTTCCTTATCCTGAAGAGTGTATTATTGAGAGTTTAAGATTTAACTCTTTTTCACTTCACTTAAAATTCATTTGTGCTCTTTTACGTAGCATGTTTTAATTCGTGAAATTAAGCTAATATCTTATTTCGATAGCTTTTTTAAACAGTATTTATAATTTTTGATAGGTAAAACGAGAGGCGATAAGAATAATGTCTGAAAATACGGTAATAGAAATTGGAGAACTTGATACTATGGAGTACGTAAAAGAATTGATATCCAAATTTCACGAAGGAATTAACGATATAACTGTAAAAGGTGTTGGTTTTAATATATCTAAAGCAGTGGATGTTGTATTAATAGTGCGTAACAAATTTATATCAACCCTTGCTATAGAAAATATAAATATCGGAACCATGTATATAACATCATCTAATACTGGTAAGACAGTACCACGCAGTTGGATTAGCATACATATAAGACAGACGAGGTGATAAAAACTGAAAGGGCCTGTATGCAAAGTATGTGCCATGAGTGGAGTGCTTTGCACAGTTGATGAAGAAAAGTATAGGAATGGTCTAGTTAATGATGATGATATAAGTTTAACTAAATATCTTTTTTCTGTTGAAACGCAGTATCCTGAACTTAAAGATCTCATTTTTTTAAAAAGTTACCGGGTTAAGGGTAAAGATGGTGGTGAAGTAATACTTGCTCTTGTTTCTCATCCTCAGCCTCTTAATAATTTATTTTTATCCGCTTTATCAAAACAATTAACAAACAAAATGGGTATTGAGGTTAAGATTATTGAACAGTCAAGGAATATAAAGAAGGTTGTTGCTCAAGTTTTTGAGCCAGCCCAAGTATATGGTGTCAGTATTGTATGGCTTCCTGATGGGAGTATTGAATATGATGTGATGGTACATAAACGAGAGTTAAAAAGAATTACTATTGATTTGGATGATTTTAGAAGAGTTTTTAAGGATATATTTAATGAATCTATAAGATTCACTATATTATGAGGTAATAAATATGAGAAAAGAAAGAACATTAATATCAGAAATACCATCGAGAGTTGGACTACCCGTAACACTATATGGATGGGTACATGAGATACGTGATACAGCTAAATTTCTCTTTATAATTTTAAGGGATCGCAGCGGTTTTGCTCAAATTACTGTTTCTAAACAAAGTAAACCTGAGTTAATAAAATTGGCTTCTAGTTTACATCATGAAGATGTCATAATGGTTCATGGTAATGTTATTAAATCAGATATTGCAAAATTGGGTTATGAGATAATACCAGAGAATATAGAAGTTTTTTCAAGAGCAGTACATCCCCTTCCACTTGATGTCGCAGGAAAAACTTCTGCAGATTTAGATACAAAACTTGATGCAAGATATCTTAGCTTAAGACTTCCAGATAGTCAAGCAATTTTTAAAATCCAAACTACTGTGCTTATGGCTATTCGTGAATATTTGTGGAAAAATGGGTATATAGAGATGATTAGTCCACGTATAATAGCATATGCATCAGAAGGTGGTGCAGACCTCTTCAGCGTTGATTATTTTGGAAAAAAAGTATTTCTAGCACAAAGTCCACAGCTCTATAAAGAAATGTTAACTGGTGCTTTCGAAAAGGTATTCGAAATAGGCTTATTTTATAGAGCTGAAAAATCTAGAACAACATACCATCTGACTGAATTTGTTTCTGTTGATGTTGAAGAAGCATTCGTAGACATGAATGAAATTACTGAAACACTTGAAAATTTAATTAAATACGTTATAACGAAAGTTGATGAATATAACAAGAAAGAATTAGAAGTTTTGAAGCATAAATTACCATCCATTAATGAACAATTTAAACGTATTACTTACGATGAAGCCGTTGAAATTGTAAGAAGTAAGGGTATCAAAATGAATTGGGGTGATGATTTTGGTTCACCACAAATGAAAGCACTTAGCGAAGAATTTGCTTCAAAGTTCTACTTTATAATTGACTGGCCTTCTCAATTAAGACCATTCTATACTAAACCTAATCCTAAAAGACCAGAAGTTTGCAAAGCTTTTGATCTTGTCTATGAATGGCTAGAAATAGCTTCTGGCTCTGAACGAGTAATTGATAAAGATCTCTTTGTGCAAAATCTTTTAAAAAGAGGACTCAAAGTTCAAGACTTTGAGATATTCATTAAATACTTAAGTAGTGGTGCTCCACCACATGCAGGATTCGGACTAGGATTATCAAGATTAATGCTAGTATTAACAGGTCGAAAGAATATTAAAGAGGTTACAATGTTTCCGAGAGATGTAGATAGGTTAATACCATAAAATAATTATTTAGAACCATTGATCAAGCCCCGTTTGTTTTCCTGTTTTCCTTAATGCTTCTTCAACTTTATTAAGAGCCTTCTCTACACGATCCTTCGAGAAATCATGTTCTTCAACCAAAATCTCAATCACCTTATCCCTATCTATGGACATCCATTTTATTGTGTAATTATCAGTTACTTCAGGTTTTAAAAACGCCTCTCTAATTATTTGAGGTGATACAGGAAAATGAGCCTCAGGCAAATGTTTTAACACATTCTCTAAAGTATTATATTGCTTAATTAAATTATAAGCACGCTTAGGACCTATACCCTTTATTCCATCCGGATTATAATCCGTGCCTATTAAAATAGCCATGTCTATTAATTGTTCTCTAGTTAATCCAAGTTGTTTTAATACTTCATCAAGAAGTATCAATTCTGGCTGTATTTCAACATATTCCTCTATCCTTGGCAATTTACGTTTACCACTAATTGTCAGATTTCTTATAAGTCTTGGAGCTCCATAAAGAATAGAATCATAATCCTGACTTGCCGAAGCCCAAACATCACCTTTTATAGCTAAATAAGCAGCTTGAGCCTCACCTTCAGAAGGAGCTTGAACCCATGGTATACCCATAGCATCCAATAATCTCTTAACTTCATTAACCATATCTTCTTTGAGTCTAGCTGCCTGCATTGCATACATCCTCGCCGCTTTAATATCACCAGCTTGTAATGCTTCCTCGTATTTTTTAATCGCCTCCTCTTTTAACGCTTTTCGCTTAGCAATTTCCATCTCTTTTATCTCCGGTGGTTTCCCATCAAAAACATAGGCTGGTTTTATCCCCTCTTCTAATAGATTTATAGTTCGATAAAAAATTCCACTAAGATGACTCGTTATCCTACCACGTGAATCCATTAATGGTGTACCATCAGGCTGTCTAATAACTGTTAAAAATTGATAAAGCGCATTATAACCATCAATCGCAATACTTTTATCCCTTAACTGTTGCAATGTTAATGTCTTCCTTATCACTAAATCCCCTAAATCAACTCCCATTCTCTCTACCTCCCTTTATAGCAACTGAAAATCCATCCTTCTGAGATGCAACTTGGATCACATCAAACATTTCCAACTTCATCAATGCTTTATAGAATTCCCTTAAAGTAAAGTTTTCTCCTAACTCCGATCGAACCATCCTTAACAATTCTTTATCCGAAACAGCCCTTGATGTTTTCATTAATATTTCAACAATAACAGTTTCAAGTTGTACCGGCATCACGATCACCTCACAGGAATGTCATAGGTGAAGGCTTTGAAGCATATAACTGACGAGCCTTATTAACCCAATTAACATAATATCCTATTATTTGATCATTAATTGATGGTTTAATCTTATTCATAGCCTCAATAAAATGCTCCATTTTTACTGAAGTAGCATTCATATCTTCTCTCAATGCAGAGAGAGCTGCCTCTCTTACCAAAGCTTTCAAATCAGATCCAGTATAACCCTCCGTCCGTCTTGCAATCTCCTTCAAATCTACATCTGATGCTAAGGGAGTTTTTCGTGTATATATTTGCAATATTTCAATACGCTCTTCAACATTAGGCGGATTAACCAGTATAATCCTATCAAATCGTCCTGGTCTTAAAAGTGCAGGATCAACAAGATCAGGTCTATTAGTAGCCGCGAGCACAAAAACATAACCTCCATTCCTAAACCCATCTATCTCAGTAAGTAATTGACTCAAAACTCTCTCACTCACACCTTCATCCTCGCTCATTCCTCTATGAGCTCCTATAGATTCCACCTCATCAAGAAATACAATACTTGGTGCTCCCATTCTAGCCTTTCTAAATACCTCCCTAATAGCCTTCTCTGACTCACCAACCCATTTACTATAAATTTCAGGACCACTAATTGAAATAAAATTAAGACCACTTTCAGTAGCTACTGCTTTAGCTAACATTGTTTTACCAGTTCCAGGCGCGCCCACAAGTAAAATACCACGAGGCGGTTCTATGCCCATTCTCTCATAAACATGTGGATATTTCACAGGCCAAATGAGTGCTTCTTCTAATTCTCTTTTAGCTGATTTAAGACCACCAATATCACTCCATTTAACATTTGGAGCTTCAACATAAACCTCCCGTAATGCACTAGGAGTTATTGATTTTAAAGCATCCATAAAATCTTGATTAGTAACCATAATTTTTTCAAGTAACTCGACAGGTATATGATCTAATTTAAAATCAATCTGTGGAAATATTCTTCTTATAGCTCTCATTGCTGCTTCTCTACATAAAGCTGCTATATCAGCACCAACAAATCCATGAGCAATTTCCGCAATTTTCTCCAGATTTACGTCAGGAGCTAATGGCATTCCTCTAGTATGTATTTTAAGAATTTCAAGACGCCCCTGTTTATTTGGAACAGGAAGTTCAATCTCTCTATCAAACCTACCAGGTCTTCTGAGAGCAGGATCAATAGCATTAATCATATTTGTTGCTCCTATCACTATTACATTGCTTCTTGGTTCAAGACCATCCATTAGTGCTAATAGTTGTGCCACAACTCTCTTCTCTACTTCACCAGTAACCTCACTCCTTTTAGGCGCCAGAGCATCAAGCTCATCAATAAATATAATAGATGGGGCATGTTGTTTTGCTGCTTCAAAGATCTCCCTTAATCTGGCTTCAGATTCTCCATAAAATTTGCTCATAATCTCAGGGCCATTAACAGAAATAAAGTATGAATCAGTTTCGCTTGCTATTGCTCTTGCTAGGAGTGTTTTACCAGTCCCAGGAGGACCATAAAGTAATATACCTTTTGGAGGTTCTATGCCCATTCTCTTAAATAATTCTGGATATTTTAATGGTAATTCTATCATTTCTCTAACTTTCTCTATAATTTCTGAAAGTCCCCCTATATCCTCATATGATACACGAGCTGTCTTACCTAATACGCCAGCTTTTCTTGTCATTACTATATTAGTTTCTTCAGTTACTATAACTGGACCTTTAGGTTTGGTTGAAACAATTCTAAAATATTGTGACATTCCCGGAATTTGAAAGATATCATTCTCAACGAATGGCCTTCCAACGATCTTCTTCTTAATATATTCAGTTATTTGTTGTAATGCTTCGGGATCTAAAGGCTGTTGAGTTGCAATTTTTATAGAAGTAGCTGGTGAAACAACTGCTGGACGTACAGTAATCATTTCGCCTAAATTAACGCCTGCATTTTTTCGTATGGTGTATTCTATTCTAATGAGACCTGAACCTTCATCTTCAGGATATGCTGGCATAGCTATAGCAACTGTTCTATTTTTGCCCTCAAGCTCCACGAAATCCCCACTATTAATATTAAGTCTTTCCATATCCGTCCGTCCAATTCGTGCCCTACCTTTATAGAGATCACGCTGTTTAGCTTCAGCTACTCTTAACATGATTTCTCTCTTTCCTTCAGATATTTTTTCTTGGGTCATGATTTAAACAAAAGCCTCCTGTATTTCTAATATGAAATTAGTGCTCCAAAGATATAAACTCTACATCAACTTGTTCAACACCTGGTATGGATGAAATAGCTTCCTCAACTTTAGTCGTTCCACCCTCATAGTTATCTGGCATTGAAATGTAGACATAAAGTGCATTGAGACCAAATGCTACAGGTTTCACATCAAATGCCTTAGCACTAGTACCAACTGGTAATTGCTTCCTAATCTCATCCTTTAACTTTTCAAGATCAACATCAATACCACTTGGTAAAACCTTTATCACAACTATTATGCTTCCCATTCATTTCACCTCATGGACCCTCAAAACCACATTTAATACACTTATATTTAATTGATAATTTTCTGCAATGACTACAACGCCATATTATTGTCTCACCACAATTTGGGCATGCAAATTTTGTTCCTCTCTCATGCGGTGGAATAGGCCTACCACACGACGTACACTTAGGCAATTCAATAACGAATGTTGTCTCACTAACCTTTGACATGCTTAACTCAAACTACATTCTAAAAACTAAGATTTATACCTCTCTATTTAATTTATGAAGATTTAATAAAAAACGAGCCCACATTAGATAAAAACGAGGATCTTTGAACAAATTTCTTAATATACTACTTTGATAATCCTGATCACCCCTAATAAAAACTGATGACAAATCACTTTGATCAACCATATCAGCAAGCACTGAAAGAATATTATCAGGAAGATAATTAAGAATCCTTCTCACAAATAACATATTCCTCATCTCCCTCTCTAACATTAATGAACACAAATTCTCATAAAGGTTCAAATCAGCAAGACCTTGTAAAGTTAATGCCACAACACCACCTGCAATACGTCCACAACTAGTACCAAAAAGTATACCACCACCAGTTGTTGGCTTTACTTGTCCCGCAGCATCACCCACAACCAATGCCTTTTTATAAACGAGCTTATGCAACATGCCACTAGTTATAATAACCCCAGGATAAACATCATGCGCCTTTAAATTACTATAACCAATTATTTTCGCTTCAAAAAATCTGAGAGCATTCCAAACATTAATCTTTCCTGCCAAACCTACTAATGCGTTATTTTCGTTTACTGGGACTATCCAACCAAAAAATCCAGGTGCTATATCCCTAGAAAAATGTATCTGAGCTACAGTAGTTTCTATTTTACTATTAACATTAACTAAGTGTTGAGCGGCTGGTAACTTTCTTTTAGGTGGCTTATAACCATACTCATTTAAAAGTAAAGTTGCAGATCCCGACGAAGCAACTATCACATATTTTCCAGAATAAGTTAACACACCATTTTTAGAATACACTATCACATCAACCCCATCTTCATACATTCTGATCTTTCTAGCCTCATGTTTTAAATATATATCAACACCATTTTGTAAAGCTTGTTTAGCTAAGAGTTCTTCAAATTTCACTCTATCAAGAACCGCAGTTTGAGGACTTTTAAATATAACAGAAAAACGCTTCTTAAACTTTGTGTAAACTTCCACGCCATTAAGTAAATTTTCTATAGATTGTCGTGCTGGCTCCCCTATGATTTCTACACCCCTTAAACTTAATAAGCCAGTGCAATGCCGTGGTCTACCTATTGATTCATGTTCCTCTAATACAATTACATTAAGCCCTGCCTTAGCTGCAGTAATAGCAGCCGAAAGTCCTGACGGACCAGCACCTATAATGATTAGATCTGATCGTGAACTCACAACATGATAAGCTTTTTTTCTCGTAAAAACTTATCCTATTAATCCTTAAAATAATTAAGTATTTTCGTGAAGTTTAAATTAAACAGTGCATTTATAAAAGTATGATTAACAATAATGCAATATTAAATGCAACATATAAGCAAGTTATTATAGTTAGAACAGATTTAAAAATGGGCAAAGGTAAATTAGCTGCACAAGTAGCGCATGCAGCAGTTCTAGCAACAGAAATATGTAGAAATATTAAACCAGAGTGGTATCAAGCATGGATGCAAGAAGGACAAAAGAAAATAATTGTAAAAGTAAATAATCTTGAAGAACTTCTTAAAATAAAAAATGAGGCAGAAGCTAAAGGATTACCAGTAGCTCTCATCGAAGATGCAGGATTAACACAATTAAAACCTGGCACAATTACAACCCTTGGAATAGGACCAGCACCAAAAGACTTAATAGATCCAATTACTAGACATTTGAAATTATTATAACACTTAACTCCTAGCTCCGTCCTCTAATGGGACGGAATTACCCCAGGAGTCTTGGGGGTTACCTCCCTTTACGGAGGCTACTCGATCATGACCAACAACAAAAGACAACGGCTTATTCACACCACTCAACACAACACCAGCACCAACCTTCAATATGTTCAGCGCACCATTCAAGTCAGCATGCAACCTATGATTAAACGGACAAACAACAACACCCCTTTCTTCACGCGCAACCTCAACACCATGATACGCACAAAACCTTATACTCCTTTCTCCTTTATCCTATATTTTTCAGCTATCCTTTGTGCTTCATATGGATCAGCATCGGCCATTTCGAGTATGAATCCTATCTGTTTTTTATCATTAATCCATGTGATCATATCATTAATAATTAATTCTTGAAGCTCATTATCAGCATCTTCTTCAGTATCTCCATAGGATAGAAAAGCAATCCAACTGTTCATATCTGGATCTTCACGAATAAAAACAGTCTTGTAAGATTTATTAAAATTCCTAACAAACTCACTATTATAAGTACCCACCTTAATATCTAATTTCTCATTCTCATGATATTGTATTAAGAGATAGCATTCCTTATCCTTCTCTACTAGCATTAACTTTTGATCATTTGGTTCACCATTCAGAAATATACCATGTCGAAATGGTATAGCGTATTGATAAGAAGCATACTCAATTAACTCCCTTGGAATCTCGATTTCACCATTCTTGAAGACAGCAACATAATCATTATTATCTCTTCTAAGCTCTAAGAATTCCCCGAGTTCAATACTAATCTTTTTCATAATATTCCAACTCCACAGTTAATTGTAACAAATAAAATAACTTAAAAATTACTATCTTAAAGCATGAATAATTTCATTGAAAATCCTAAAAATTTAAATTATAGATATTCTTATTCTACATATTATGCATGAATTAATCTACGCGTCCAGCAATATAGGTTATGGTCATATCTCTAGGGATATTGCTATATGCACGAGCTTAGATGAGATGGGAATAAAACCGATCCTCATTAGTGGTAAAACTATTCGTAGATTTGTTGAAAGTTACAGTTTTAAATTTATTGAATATTATGGTGAACCATTACTTACAATCATGAGAGGTAAAGTTGTTGGTGTATCTTTGTGGTACTTGAGATATTGGTTACGGTATCGTGAGGGTTTTAAATGGTTTAAAAAATTATACAGAGAATTAAATATGAAATTAGTAGTTTCTGATGAAGATTTTATTATACTTGGTAATGCTCAGAAACTCAACATACCTACAATACTTATTACCGATCAATTAGGTGTAGCTTTTGCTAAAACAAGAATAGCTGGATTTTTTGAAGAGAAGATAAATAAATGGATGCAAGAAAAAATATTAAATTCTTTAAAAGTTATTATACCTGATTTTAAATCTGATCATGATTATTCTAATGATAATATAGTTTATGTTGGGCCTATTGTACGTGACGTTAAACGTAATAGAAATGATATTAGGAAGGAACTTAACATAGCTGATCATGAAAAACTAATTGTAATAACCGGTAGTGGCAGTAATCTTGGAAAACATATTATCTCAAAGATTATTAATGAGGTCTCATTACTTAAGAGCGATTATAAATTTTTTGTTGTGGGAAGCTTTAGTAACAGAATTAAGCATGATGGCAGGTTTATTGTGAGAGATTTTGTAAAAGATCTTCACGAGTATATTGCGGCAGCAGACCTTGTTATTTCATTAGCTGGGAAAAGTACAATTGATGAAGCGTTAGTTTACGGTACTCCAATAATCACTATACCCATTAAAAATCATTTTGAACAGGAATACAATGCGGCTAAACTTGGTTTCTCGTATGAAGATCTTTATAACATAAGAAATCTGGTTGAGACTATGATCGGAAAACGTAGAGAACCGTTAGTAAATGATGGTAGGAAGAAAGCTGCAAAAGAAATAATGAATACATTAAACGCAATTTAACGATGTACATTCTGTATTTTTAGATAAAGTTTATTTGTATTAACAAACAGCTTTAATTTGAGGTGACTAAAACTGCATGATGTTGGTATAATAGGTATTGGTTATTATGGTTTCAAACCAACAACCCCCGAAGTTTCTTTCAGAGAAATGATGTTTGAAGCTGCATCCAGAGCATATGCTGATGCAGGAATTGATGATCCAAGAAAAACTGTTGATGCTTTTGTAACATGTGAAGAAGATTTCTGGTCTGGAATTAGCATTTTCGATGAATTTACACCAGATCAACTCGGCGGAGTATACAAACCAGTTTATACAATCACTAGTGATGGATTAATTGGATTAGCATCCGCATATATGAAGATACGTACTGGATTATTTGACATCGTAGTTGTTGAAGCTCATAGCAAAGCTAGTGAGATTATTACACTTAACGATATTATTAATTTTGCATATGATCCAATTTACAATAGACCATTGAACCTAAATCCATATTTTCTTGCAGGTTTAGAAGCCACTAAGTATTTGCATAAAATTGGTGGTTCTAGATATCATCTCTCTCTAATCGTAGAAAAAAATAAAACAAATGCGCTTAAAAACCCTTTAGCTAGCTATGCTTCTAAAATTACTGCTGAAGATGTTAATAAACTAAAACCTATAATAGAACCATTAAACCCTCTCGACATTGCTCAACCCATTGATGTAAGCATTGTTGTAGTACTTGCACGTAGCGATATAGCTAAAAAGTTTACCGATAGAATCGTATGGATTGATGGTATTGGATGGGCTACTGAAAATCCCAGTATAGAAAATAGGGATTGGAGTAATGCCGCATATGCAAGAATTGCAGCTAACATGGCTTATAAACTGGCTGATATTAAGAATCCAGCAAGAGAATTTGATATGGCAATTGTTGATGATAAAATTAGCTATAAAGAATTAGAACATATAGAAGCGCTCAGATTAACAGGAGGTAAGAATGTATTAAGATTACTTGAAGATGGAGAATTTAACATTAAAGGTTCTTTACCCGTTAATCCTCATGGTGGTGAATTAGGCGTTGGTTGGGCACTAGAAGCATCTGGATTAGTTGCAGTACTTGAAGGAGTTCATCAATTAAGAAACGAAGCAGTAGGTAGACAAATCTCTGCAAAGAAGATTGTTATACAATCTTGGAGAGGAATTCCTACTACAACAGGTGCTGTGGCTGTGTTAACTATTGATAATTAAGAGGTGATTCTATGAAAACAAATCTTAATATTAAGAATCGAGTCGCTATTGTTGGTGCTGGTCTTACACTATTTAGAAGACGTATGTTAGATACTCCTAAAGAGCTTGCATGGGGAGCTGTAAAAATGGCTTTAGAAAGTGCTGGTCTTGATATAAAAGATGTTGAAGCTGTAGTAATAGGATCAGCACCTGATGCATTTGATGGCGTCCATATGAAAGGAGAATACTTAAGTGATGGTTCTGGTGGTATTGGAAAACCAACTATGAGAGTTTATGTGGGTGGTGGAACTGGTGTGTTTACTCCTATCGCAGGTTGGTGGCATGTAGCGTCTGGTTTATTTGATGTAGTTATTGCTGTTGCCGAAGAAAAAATGAGTCCTGCACAACCTCATCCTCAGTATGTATTTAAGCATATTTGGGATCCAATAATTGAAAGACCTTTAGGTCTTAATTTAATTTGGATTTTTGCAATGGAAATGCATCGTTATATGTACAGATATAATATAAAGAAAGAAGATGTGGCACTAGTTAGTGTAAAGAATAAGGCTAATGCTCTTGATCATCCAGCTGCACAAGCTGCCGGCAAGATTACTGTAGATGATGTACTAAAGAGTGAGATTTTAGTTTGGCCTGTTCAGAGACTTGATATAAGCCCGGTCAGTGATGGTGCCGCAGCAATAGTCATGGTATCTGAAAAGATTGCGCGTAGACTTACTGATAGCCCAGTCTGGGTTGAGGGTGTTGGATGGGCTCTTGATTCAACACATTGGACCAATAGAGATCTTTCATATCCTAAGTATTTAGAGGTGGCTGCTAGAATGGCATATAAAATGGCTAATATTGAAAACCCTAGAAAAGAAATAGATGTTGCTGAAGTTTATGATCCATTTGATTATAAAGAACTTCACCACATGGAGGGATTAATGCTAGCTAGAAAAGGTGAAGCTCCAATCCTAACTAAAGAGGGTATAACACAAAGAGATGGCGACCTTCCAATAAACCCCAGTGGTGGATTATTAGGCGTTGGTAATCCCATAGCAGCTGCTGGTTTAATGAAAGTTGCTGAAATATTTTGGCAACTAAGATATGAAGCAGGAAAGAGACAGGTAAAAAAGCCTGTATATACAGGTTTAGCTCAAGCATGGGGTGATTTGATGCAAGTTGGTACTGTTATTATAATGAGAGGTGGGTAAAATGACAAAAGAGATCAAATTATATGGTCATGGACTAAAGGAAGATGATCTCAAGCGAGTAATATTAATAGAAGATAAACCATCTGCAAAATATTCATGGTCTGCAGGAACAGCAATGAGCAGATTTCTACTCGAACTAAAAGAAGGTAGAATAATTGGGAGAAAATGTAACAAATGTGGTCGGATACTCATACCTCCTAGAATGTATTGTGAAGTATGTTTCAGACCAACTGATGAATGGATTTATGTAAGAGATATAGGTAGAATTACAACAGCCGTAGTAAGTTACATATCTGCGGATAGGGCTAGATTAGAAAAGCCAGAAGTTGTAGGTGTAATAGAATTTGAAGATGCTCCAGGTTCAGGAATTTTCCATAGATTAAATATAAAACCTGAGGACGTTATTAACAGGAGCGCCTTTGGAATGAAAGTAAAGGCTGTATGGAAACCAAAAGAACAAAGAAATGGGAGTATTACTGATATAGAATATTTTGAACCAGTTAAGGAGTGAGGTTTATGAGCTCAGAAAAAATCATTAGACCTAATGAAGTGATACAATGGTTTGGTGATATGGAAATAGGTGGCTACATTTATACTGTTGGAGAAGCAGGAGAACGATTCTTCAAAACTCTTAAAGATAAAGGTCTTTTAGTAGCTTCAAAATGTGACAAGTGTGGAAATAAATACATACCTCCCAAAACATTTTGCGAAAATTGTTTTAGTGAAATTAAAGAGTATGTTGAAATAGAACCAGTAGGGATTGTAGAAACATATACAATCTTACACGTCGATAAAGATAATAAACCAATATCCCCACCAATAGTAGTAGCATTCATATCATTCGATAATATTAAAGGAGGATTAATACACAAACTAAAAATCAATACAAATGAACTCAAAATTGGTATAAAAGTTAGAGCGAAATTAAAGCCTGAAAATGAAAGAAAAGGAAACATAAACGACATTGAATACTTCGAAAAAATTTAACTTTTTTCATTTTTTATTTCAATCCAAACACAATTATTCACTATTCTAAATACATTTATAAAGTCTTTTGATTATATAATTAGAATAGAGGAGGCTAGTATGGCTAGCATATTCAAAATTCTTAAAATCCGCAAAAGACCAAAAGAAGAAAAAATTACCACACCACCCACTAAAGAAAGCATAGAAAAAACACTCCCTGAAAATCTAGTCATGAAAGACTTCTACAGCATCAAAAAACCTTACGCGCATGTCGGTATTATGATAGAAAAAGAAACAGGCAAACTCATATACTATGTTATCGAACCAATGCTAGATGAAGAAGAAACAAAAGCACTCAACTTTATCCGCGAAATTATTAGAAACGAAGACGTTAACATCCCCCTAGACATGCTTAAAGACAGAAAATCAATCGAAACATACTTAAAGAAAAGAACCAGAGAAATAGCAAAAACCTATAAACTCAACCTCAGCAAAGACAGACTAAACAAAATCATTTATTACATTATCAGAGACTCCATCGGTTATGGTAAGTTAGATGTTATAATAAATGATGAAATGGTAGAAGACATAAGCTGCGATGGCACCAACATTCCAGTTTACGTATGGCACAGAAATTACGAATCCATGCCAACCAACATTATCTTCAAAACCATTGACGAACTAGAATCATATGTTGTAAGATTAGTCAGCATATCAGGACAACAAATCTCAGTCGCAAGACCAGTCGCCGAAGGCATGCTCCCAGAAGGTTTCAGACTTCACGCACTACTAAGCGACGTCTCCAGAAAAGGACCATCCTTCACGATCAGAAAATTCTTCGTCGAACCACTCACAATCATTGATCTCGTAAAATCGGGCACAATCTCTCCAGAACTGGCAGGCTACTTTTGGCTTCTCATAGAACACAAACGACCAATCTTCATAGCTGGTGCAATGGCCTCAGGTAAAACCACACTACTAAACACATTACTCTCCTTTGTTCGTCCCGAAATGAAAATAGTCACCATAGAAGAAACACCCGAACTAAACCTAGTCCACGAAAATTGGGTCTCACTCGTCATTAGGCCTGCATACCAAACAGGCGTTCAAGAAGTCGCACTCTTTGACCTCCTCAAAGCCTCCTTGAGAATGAGACCCGATTATATAGTCGTTGGCGAAGTCAGAGGTGAAGAAGCATACACATTCTTTCAAGCCATAGCAGTTGGACATGGTGGACTCTGCACAATCCACGCAGATAACATTGATTCAGTAATTAAAAGACTACTCTCTAAACCCATGGAGATTCCACCTCAACTAATCCCCATGATTAATTCACTCGTACTCATGGGCAGACTAAAACGTGGCGATACAATCATAAGAAGAGTCTTAGACGTAGAAGAAATTGAAGGAATGAGCGAAAAAAATGAAGCCATTCTCAACCAAGCCTTCAAATACAACATGAGAGACGATACCATTATATTCACAAACAAAAGCGTTATAATAGAAAAAATAGCCAAATTCCTACAAATAGACTCCTCAATATTATTCGAAGAAATAAGAAAAAGAGCCAGCATAATCGAATGGATGGCAAATAATAACCTAAGAAAAAAAGAAGATGTCGCAAAAGTAATAAGAACATACTACACAAAACCTGACCTAATCATGGAACACGTACGCCTCAACCTAAAAACACTAACATTATAGGTGACCATAGTGAAAACAAAACACAACCTTGCGTACTTCAGCTACAAACTAATGAAAAACATAACAGACCCTCTCTCAGAAAAACTCAAATACTACGAAAAACTCGCATACTCAAAATCCGGAATTCCACTATACTTCAACGTATACATCAGCCAAATGTTATTTATTGCACTCATAGTCTTCATCATAACATTCACAATCTCACTCCCAATACACTTCATACTTTACAAATATTATGTAATACCACTTTCACTCATACTAGCCTCAACAGCATTCGGCACTACAATAGCTATCACTTATTATTACCCCATTTACAAAATGAACTCAGATAGCAGAGCAATCAACTCAAAATTCCTAGAAACAGCAACACTCATGACAGCCATAACTGCCTCAGGTGTCAGCATTGACAAAACCATAGAAACAGTAACAAAAATCACCACTACAAAACCCCTATATACACTATTCCTTAGATTCCTCAGAAACAGATTCATGCTAGGAATGGATACAATCTCCGCACTCAAAGAAATAAGAGACACAACACCATCAATAAGATTCTCATTATTCCTAGACGGTCTAGCTAGCGTAGCACTAACAAGCGGTGACATACACTCCTACCTACTCAGCGAAACAACAAGATTACTAGAAGAAAAAAGAGACCGCTTAAAACGACTCACAAGCTCACTCGGCATTATCGGAGAACTATACGTATCACTTATGATAGTCTTCCCCTCAATCCTAATCATAATGCTATCCCTAATGCTAATGCTCGGCGGCACAATAGCAGGAATACCACCACTATTACTCATCACAATATTACTCTTCATAATAATACCACTAGGCGCAATAGCAATAATCATAATCGCAGACACAATGCTCTCAGAGGTATAAAACATGAAAAACATAACACTAAAAACAATCACAAAATACACAAAAAAGAAATACCTAATACTCTCAACCACATCCACAATTATAGGAACAATCATAATCTTATACACACTACTCACCAAAGAACTCAATCTCATTAACGGCATACCCACAAACAAATGGGTATACCTAACAATAGGACTTGGAATACTCATAATGATTACACCACCATCAATAATCAACCTACTAAGACAAAGAAGAATACACGCAATAGACAGAGAGATCCCACTAATACTCTCAGAACTCGCAGAAGGTACAAAAGCCGGATTAACAATCATAGAATCCATAGAAAGATCAGCAACACTCAGCAAAACACCACTCAGAGACACACTAACGTTCACACTCACCAAAATCAAACTAGGACTAAACATAGATGAAGCACTAAACATCACAACCAAAAAACTCGAGAGCAAATACTCCACACACTTCACAGAAATCATAAAACAAGCACTCAAAAGCGGAGGCAACATAACAGAAACCCTAAACACAGCAGCCAAATTATACAAAGAACTACTATTATTTAATGAAGAAAAACGCACAGAACTCAGACCATACACATTCATAATATACCTCAGCTTCATAATTTACCTCTTTATAGCATACATCACAGTAAACCAATTCATACTCACACTAACAAAAACCCCAACAACAGGATTCATCGCATTCATAAACCCAAACTTCTATTATGCCATATTCTTCTATACATCACTAATACAAGCAATCTTCGGAGGACTCGTAATAGGCAAAATAACAGAGGGAACAACCAAAGCAGGACTAATACACACTACAATCATGACAGCAATACTCCTAACAACATACCCACTCATAACAGGATAACACACGACAACACACAAAACAACACTCGTAAAAAACAAAACCCAAGAGGTTTAGGAAAATGGTTATAGATAAAGGATTTTAGTAATTGGAATTGTTTTAATGATAATATCTGAATAACTTAAGATTATTAGTGTTTTATGATAAGGGGAGGATTAAACTTTTAGAGAGGTTATTTATTCTATTATTGTGTTTTGTTGTATATGCTTTTATAAATAGAATGAGCGTTAGGTTTTTAAGGAATTATTTAGCTATATAATAATGATATACTGTGTCTTATGATTTAGAGGTTAGACCTTTTTCGAGAATAGGTAAGCTACTGCTTATGCTTAATTTCTTAGTTCTTTTTACAATTGTGCTAATGGCTGTGGGGTATTATTTTATTCTTCCGGATCGTGTACCTGTACATTATGATGTGAGTGGTAATCCAACTTCTTATGGGGATAAGATTTTACTAGTCTATGCATCTTTAGGTTTTATGATTGCTCCGATAGTTATAATTGTAGTTACGCTCTTTAGGTTTAAGTTGATTAATAAGTATCCTTATTTAATAAATTTGCCAGCTTTCATGATGCATTTGAGAGAATTATCTAGGGATCAGAGAAGTATCATGGTTAATATGGTTTTTGAGATAATACTTGCAGTAGGATTTATAATGGGTTTTGGAATGTTATTAATGGAGTACGTGATGTTTGAGAGTGCTATTAATCCTGCTATTTCGCAATTTATAGGTTATTTTGTTCTTCTCTTTGTGTTTATGACTGTTATTAGTGTCGCAATAGCAATATACATGTATAAGAGAATATATGATAGATTAAAATCAGTAATAGGTTAAACATGGTAATGTGAGCGCTCACTATTTTTATTCATATTCGTAAATCATGGATTAAAGGAAATGATGACTTAAGTATGATTGATGTGAGATTTTGTGAATTTTATGGGTTTTTTATGTTTTAGTGTTTTCTGTACGTTTATGGTGGTTCTTAATGTTTATTAGTTTATTTGTGTGATTTTTGAGTAAAGATTGCGTTCTTATGTAAAGTTTTAGCATTTATAGTAATTTAACATATATTTGTTATAAAGCTTTGAATATATAGTGTATGCTATTTTTAGGGTTTTTAAAAGGTAAAATTTTATGGTGTTCTTTTTGAGTTGTTATGTTTGAGCGTTATTTCGGTTAAGTTTAAATATTTTGTTTGTGATATAATTATACTATGAATGCTAAGGTTTTAATGGTATTGTTGATTGTTGTTTTGTTTTTTGGTATGTTTTTGTATCCGCTGGTGTTGGGTGAGGGTGTTTCTGGTTATTCTGTTATTGGTGAGAGGAGTTTTTCAGGTTTTGATAGTGGTTTTGGTGTGTTTAATGGTTGGTTTATTGGTTTGAGGAATAATTCTGTTGTTGCTGTTAGAGTTGGTAGTGGTGAAGAGAGGGTTTTAGGTAGTTTGGCTGGTTTAGGTTTGGTTGGTCCTGTGAAGTTTTTTAGAGTTTCTGGCTTTTTTGGTTTGTTTGATGGGAGGAGTGTGGTTTTATGGAATAGTAGTTTGGTTAATGTTGGTAGGTTTTCTGTGAATAGGTTGTCTGGTGTTGAGGTTTTGTTTGATGGGTCTTTAGTTGTTTGGGATAATTCGACTGTTTATGTGTTTAGTGGTCCTGGTTATGTTTATCCTAATGTGTATGATGTGTGGGGTTATGTTTATAGTTTGTTAAATTCTTCTGTTGTTTCGCCACGTTTGATTTATGTTTTGAATGGTTCATTTCATTCTACTGTATGGGATGTATGGGTGTCGTATGTTGCTCGTTCGTTAAATGGAAATGTTTTGGGTGCGAATGTTAGTTATAGGGTTCCTATTCCTGTTTCTGCTACTAGTGATGAGGCTAGGAGTATTCTTAAGGTTAATGTTGTTGGTGTTGGTATTGTTAATAATTCTGTTCATGTTGCCGTCAATATTGCTGTTCCTTTGATTGTTAATGGAAGTGCGCGTGTTAGGTTGCAGAATGGTACTGTGATTCGTGTTGTTGATTCAATTGGAATGACTGGTATTGCTGGTTTTCATATTTCTGTTTTAGGTAATAATGTTGTAAAGTTTTTGGGCAGTTATCCGTTTATTGAGGTTGCTAGGGGTTGGAAGGTTTTTGTTTTTACTTATGCGCCTGTTCTTAATCAAAGCTTGTCTTATAGGATGGTTCATGTTGTTAATTCTAGTGGTGAGTTTGATTTTGAGCTTTTTGTTGATTCACCGACGGATTTATTGGAATTTACTAATAGATTTATGTTGATTAAGGCTGGTAATGTAGTTTTTCTCTATTCTTTGGATGGTAGGCTTGTTAAGAGTTTCGTGTCTGTGTCTGCGGTTGATATAGATGAGGTTGATAATATGATTGGATTTGGTTATGAGGTTGATGGTTCTAAGGTTGCGGAGTTCGGTGTTGTTGATGTGTTTAGTGGTGTTGTTGATAAGTTAGTGAGTGTTAGAAGGGCGGTTTTGGTTGGTGTGACTCATGAGTATGATATGCTTTATTTTGTTTTTTATTTGGATGGTGTTGTGTTTGTAGATTATGTTACTAAGTCTCCTGTTGCTGTTGTTAGGTTGAGTTTTGTAGATAGGTATGGTAATCCTGTTATGGTTCAAGGTGTTATGAGGGTTAAACATTCTGATGTTGATCTTGCATTTAATTTTAGTGGTTATGATGTTGAGTTTAAGGTTCCCGTACCGAGTAGTATTTGGTTTAAAGCTATGGGTGTTTTTCTTAATGCTGAAGGAGTTGTTGCTGTTATGTCACCTGGTTTTATTAGTTATAGGGTTGTAATGCGTTCTTTTGTATTGGATGATGTTTCTGTTATAAGGTCTGTCGGTCAACCGTTTATGAGTTATGTTGTGTCTGATGAGGAAAGTGTTTCTAAGGTTGTGTTGCCTTCTGGTAATGTTGTGGATGTGTGGAAGAATTATTTGGTTGTGCTTTCTGGTGGTGTTGTAAATGTGTATAAGTATATTAATAGTAGTTTAGTGCATGTATGGAGTGGGACTGTATTTGGTGTGAATTATGTGAGGATTATTAATGGTTATTTGGTTGTTTGGGGTGTTAGGGATTTCTATGTGTTTAGTGTTGAGGGACGTTTTATTGTTTCTGTTCGTTTTCCTGATATTAGTGGTTTTGATTTAGATAGTGAATATGCTGTGGTTTGGTCTAAAAATAGTAGTATTGTTGGTGTGATTAATTTACTTAATGGATCTTTAAGGTATTTGGATGTTAAGATATTTGGTTTTTTGGAAGGGGCTCAGGTTGTTTCTGGTAATATTGTACTATATGTGCTTGAGGGAAATACTGTTGTGATGCATGTTTTTGATTGTTTGTCACTTAGGGAGTTTGTTAGTTATAAGACCGGTTATAGTTCTGTTAATGGTTTGGTTAGTGATGGCAGTTTTCATGGTGTTCTTTTTAGGGATAATAATGGTAGTATTCTTTATGTTCTTTCTAGGTTTAATGGCGTAACAAGTGTGAGGTTACCGTATTCTGATGCTAGATTGTTGTGGGTTATGGATGCTGGTGAGAGTCCTGCAATTCCTGGTGATGTAAGTTTTATGGGTTCTAGATTGTCTGTGGTTGGTATTGGAACTAGTAATGGTATTTTTGTATATGGTATTGCCGGTAATAATACTGTTTTGATGTCAGCACCGTTAGGTGATGTGTTGGTTCCTGCTGGTTCATATTTAATTAATGTTCCGTTTAATTCGAGTTTGCTTTTGCTTAGGGATTTGTCGGGTAATGTGTGGGTTACTTTGAAGCTTCGTGCTTCACCTATTATGGTTGCTGGTTCTGATGTGATGTTGGCGTATTTAAGGTCTGATGGTGTTTTTGTAGTACCTAATCCGACGTTTTTGGGAGGGTTTAGTGTTAGTGTGACTGCTGTGACTTCCGATATGCGTCCTGTTGTGGGAAGTATTGTAGTGAGAGAGCTTGGTACTGTTAGTTCTATAAATGGAAGTGCAACAATTTTGTTGCCTCGGCCGGGTATTTATCATTTGGAGGTCAGTGGGGCTTATTTGCAGTCAGTTGTTGTTAGTGTTAATGTAACGTGGGAACAACCTAATGTTTCTGTTTTTGTTGTTCTTAAGCCGATGAGTTATAATCTTAATATTAGTATTGAGGATAAGTTTGGTTTTGTGAATGTTGGTCGTGTTACTATTGATGGTTTAACATTTAATGGTGTGAGTGTTCATAAAGAGTTTATGGTTAGAAATGGTAAGGTAATGACATCTGTTTTAGCTGGTAAGTATACTTTGATGTTTTCTTCTGATATTCATGAAAGTGTGAGTAAGGTTGTTAATATAGTGGGTGATACTTCTGTTTCATTAAGAGTTAATCGGACTGCCGTGTTATTAACTTTTCTTGTGAGAGAGTTTAGGTTGAATGTTCCAATATCTGGCGCATCTATTGTTGTTAATGTTAAGAATGAAACGTTTATGGGTAAATCTAATGGAACTGGTATGTTTGAGTTATTGGTTCCGATAAATTCTATGGTAAATTATAATGTAAGTGCAGAGGGGTATAAGCTGGTTAAGAGTAGTATTTTAGCAGATGCTGATAAGCAGGTTTATGTAGCGTTGCATGGTGTTTGTAGTGTTAATTTAAACGCTGTCGATACAAATGGTAATTTTGTTAGTGGTAGTGTAGTAATATATAATGATACCGTGAGTGTTATGAGTTCTACTGTACCTTCTACGATAGTTCTTGAAGAGGGTAATTATACGGCTGTTTTTACGTCTGTTGATGGTAGGTCTGATCAAAGGAATATTGCATGTACTATTCCTGCTGGAAGTGTGAATGTTAAATTTGTTGTACCTACTAAGGTTGTAACAACTTCTGTTCAACCTGCCCCATCGCTTATTGAGCCGCTTACTATAGGTGCTATTGTTATTGTAGTGGCATTGGCTGCATTTTTGATTTGGAGACGGATGAGAAAACCTGGAGCTCCATCAGTAGAGGAGGAAGAAGAGGAAATTTAAGGTTTATTGAGTTTCGTAACATGGGTTAATTTATAATTTATTATATAAGTTTGATGAATATTGTGTGAGTTATTCTGTCTTGAAGAGAGGTTTGGCGCGTAAAGATTCATTAATTCTTTAATGGGTGAGATAGGTTTTATTTTGCTGAGCGCTTGTAATAGTAATGTTTTTATTTATTTATGGTTTTTATTTATTGGTGATTTTGTTGAGGGGTATTAGTGAGCTTATTTCTTCTATGATGATTTTGGTGTTAGCTGTTACTTTAGGTGTTCTTGTTTATATTTATGCATTGAGTGTTTTTGCTACGACTACTAGCTCTTTTAGTTCTATTGTTTCTGGTGAGGTTTCTAGGTTGAGTGAAAGTTTTGTTATAGATAATGTGTGGGTTATGGGTAATGGTACTGTTGTTTTGAGTGTGTATAATTATGGTGATGTTGGGATTAGTATTGTTCATGTATATGTTAATGATACTCTTGTTACGTCTACTAAACCTTCTTTGCCCCTTTATTTGAGTCCTGGAGGTAAGGTTTTTATTAGATTTGTTTTACCTGTGCATGGTAATATTTATGTATTTGAGGTTGAGAGCGGGAGCGGTAATTCTGTTAAGGTGGTGAGTAAATAAATGAGTAGGGGTGTTGGCGGTGTTGTTGCTACTATGTTTTTTATCGCTGTTGCTCTTTTGATGTTTATTGGTCTTGAATTAATAATGATTTATTCGAATAATATGCAAAGTGCTATTCTATCTCGTGAAGCTAGTGAGCGTGAGAGGTTGAATGAAAGGCTTTATATTCAAATGGTTAGATTAGGTCCTGGTAATAGACTGAACGTTACTGTTATGAATGTTGGTTCGGTTGCTGTTAGGATTGTAAGGATTTGGATTATTAATGTTACGAGTAATTATTATTATAATTTTGATATTAATCCTTTCATTATTTTAAATCCGGGTGAAAGCGTTTCTAATGTTGGTTCTAATATTATTATTCAAAGGGGTAATGTTTATGTTTTAAAGCTTGTTACTGATCGAGGGAATGTGTTTTCTATAAGGTTTGCCCCATCTAAACAGGCTAGACTTCAGATTCAACTTTATACTTCTCCGCTTCTAATACCAAGTGGACAACAAGTTAATTTGCTTTTAATTATAAGAAATAATGATACTAGGTTTGATGCTGTTTATGATTTAACGCCAATTCTGCGTATTAGTGGTAATGCAAGTTATAATATAATAATGAGTGATAATACAACGATTCCATGGTTGGAACTTGGTGATACTGTCGTATTTAGATGGAGCGTATTGGTTAGTGGTGTTCCAGGTTCTGTCATAATTTTTAATGCAAGTTATGCAGATGCTCCAAAAGGTTTCTATGATTATGCTGTCGTGAAAGTTACTTATAGACCTTTACCAAATATACCACGTTTTGTATATATTACTGCATACCCTACAAATGGTACTATCATATCAACCAAAAAAGATAAAGGAATTATACAACTAGCTATTAATGTAACTAATTTAGTTGATCAGACTCTTAATTTTAATGTAACAGTATTAGCATACACGCTTACTGAAAATGCGAAAATTGGGTTAACTTCTGCTCGGGATCCTTTTGTAACAGCGACACAATCTTTATCTCTTCTGGGGGAGCAAACTAAATCTTTCCTTCTTAATTTTACATATGATGTTTCTGATTCTAAATCTAAACATAATTATTTTGTATTCATAGTGAATGTTAGTACGGCTAAGGACAGTCCACCTGTATTATCTAATACTGAGACAAAGATTGTTGATATAGTAATAATAGGTAAAAAAGATTGATAATAGTGTCTTATTATGAGTCTTGTCATGAATAACGTGTTAAAAATTTATGTTTTGTTCTGTTAATGGTGTGTGAATAGTTAATTGCGTGATATTGAAAACTTGTTTTATGGGATAAGGATTAATTATTATGTACTATTATTTATATAAATGTGTATTAATTTGGATATAAATTTATTTATATTGCATGGTATTATTTATTTGTGGTGTTTAGTTTGCCTGAGTTATTAAATCTTGTAGCTAAGGTAGAAGAAAAGCTTGGACTTGTAACATACGATATTGATACTACTTCACATATTGAAGTGAAAGATTTAGAGGTTTGCAAGAAGTGTAAGGCGAAATGGTGTACGCATCTTTGTCCGGCTAAAGTGTATGAGCCTAAAGATGATGGAACAATAACGTTTAACTATGAGAATTGTATTGAGTGTGGGGCAGCGCCATACATTTGTCCTTATGGTAATATTAGATGGGTTCCTCCGCGTGGGGGTAAGGGTATAATATATAGATATGGGTGAATAGTGATGAGTCTTGAAAAATTTGATGCGATAGTGGTTGGAGCGGGTGTTGGGGGGCTTTCTGCGGCGTATGTAATGGCTAAGGCTGGTCTTAATGTGCTTGTGATTGAGAGGGGTGTTAAACCTGGTTCAAAAAATGTTGTTGGTGGTCGATTATATACTCATAGTATTAAAAAGCTGTTTCCTAATTTTCCTGATGGTGCTATTGTAGAAAGGCCTGTGACAAAGGAGTTATTTGGTCTTATATGGAAGGATGCTACTGTAACATTTGAATTTACTGATAAGTCTTTGGTGAATGAAAGGCATAGTTATACGGTTTTAAGGGCGAAGTTTGATGCTTGGTTTGCGAGTGAGGTTGAGAAGGCTGGAGCTTTAATAATAACTAGTCAGCGGGTTGATGATTTGGTAATAGAGGATGGTTTTGTAAAGGGTATAATAGCTAGTGGTGATAAAGTGTTGTCTGATATGGTCATAATAGCTGAAGGATGTTCTTCAATACTCACTGAACGTGCAGGTCTTAGAAAACCATATGCTCCAAATGATTTTCTATTGGGCATAAAGCAGGTTGTTGAATTACCGAAAAATGTTATAGAAGAAAGGTTTGGTTTAGATGGTGATAATGATGGTGCGGCGCATCTCTATTTTGGTGATTTTACGCAAGAGATTGCTGGTGGTGGGGTTTTATATACGAATAAAGATACGGTATCAGTTTTAATAACAATAAAGCTTAACTCTGCGATAGATCGAATTTCAGTAAGGCAGGATATTGATTCTCATGAAATACTTAATAAGTTCATATCAACACCTCAAATTTCAAAACTCTTAAAAGGAGGTAAGGCTGTCGAATATTCAGCGAAACTTATACCGGAACCATCAAAGGAGCACAGGCCCAATCTTTATGGGAATGGGGTAATGGTTGTTGGTGATGCGGCTGGTCTTATAATAAACTCAGTATTTAATTTGCGAGGTATGGATTTAGCTATTGCATCAGGGATTGCGGCAGGTGAAACTGCTATAAAGGCTAAAGAAGTTGGTAAATTTGATGCAGAAACACTTTCGCTTTACAAAGGGAAGATGCAGGATGTGTTAAAAGAAATTGATATGTTTTCAAGGGCGTGGAGTTTCATGGAGAATCCACGATTATATAAAGAATATCCAGAAGTCATAGTAGAAATACTTAGGGATCTCACGACAGTAGGGCTTTATCCCAAAGCTAAATTACTCTCTACAATATTACGACATACTAAAAAAATTTCAACATCTAATCTTATAAGAGATTTATTAATCGCACTAAGATCAATATGAAATACCTTTTAATCCTCTAAGAGGTACAAAGGCAACAGCTCCTAAATTCTCCTTCTTTATATTTCCACTAGTATCTTTATGCACTAATATTAATTCTTGGTAAAAATCTGGTGACCCCACAGGTATTACCATACGTCCGCCATTAGCTAACTTCTCAATAAGTTCCTCAGGTATGTGTGGAGCAGCAGCAGTAACTATTATTGCATCAAACATCATTCTTAAAGGAGGTTCTATACTCCCATCTGCAACTATGACATCTATAAAGGCACCATAACCAACTCTTAAAATATTTTTCCATGCTCTCTTAGCCAACGATGGAGAAATTTCTAAGGTTATAACGCGCCCATTATTCTGGGCACATACTATACTACAATAAACACATGCCATGTAACCTGAACCAGTACCAATCTCTAATACATTCATACCAGGTTTTAATTCGGTATATTCACACATCATTGCAGTCATATGCAATGCAGATACAGTTTGTCCTTCTCCTATAGGAATCGGGGCATCAATATATGCATGATCCCTATACTGGGGAGGCACAAATTCTTCCCTTGGAACTTTAAGCATGGCTTCAAGTACGACCTTTCGCTTTATAAAGCCCTCTTCATAAAGACGCATCATCACTTTCTTAGCATCCTTAAAATAACCATTATACATTTCAGGTACAATAAATTTATTATTAAAGTAGCATATATACTTGAATATGTTAAAGATAACAAATTTTTTCAGTAAAAATTTAAAGGATTTTGAGGGAATTTTTATTAATAGATTAACTTCACATTAACAGAAAACCTAAATGAATGTAAGCTGATTTATAGAAAATTATTAAGATAGGAATTGTTAGATATTTATCTCTTCAATAAATAAAACACCTGATTTTCTTAGTATTTCAATTTTGCGTTTCATTTCTTTTTCGAGTTTAGTAAAAAGGGCTATTCCATTAATTTTTTTAGCTGTAGCAATAACATAACAATCTGGTAATGCAATGTTTAATGTCTTTTTTAGTTCGCCAGCACTAATTGCTAGATTATGGTCTTCTATTATAATAGTTCTAGTTCTTATCCAGTTAACATAATTAAGGGCATCCATATTTGGTTCTGTTCTGTTTGCTAAGGCATATATTTTTGAAACCACGTATAAAGTTTCAGATAATATTAAAGGTAATGTATAAAGTTTGTTTTTACCTAACTTAAATAATTCACCTATTTTATCCCTATAAGGACTCATACTATTTATGTATTCTACAAGAACGCTAGTGTCAAGCACTATTTTTGAATCTTTTAAGTATTGATGCATTTTTTTCCTCCTCTAATTTATACTCTTCCCTTAGAATCCTATCAATTATCTTGGGATTTATGCTTACAGTTATGGGTTTGTACGGTTTAATTATTATGCTATCTTTTTCAACTCTAACTAGCACATCACTATCTTCACTTATTCCTGCAATTTCTCTAATTTTTTTGGGTAAGATTATTACACCTTTTTTTCTAACTCTTAGAATCATTTCCATGTAAGTTCATCTGTTGCATTAGTTTAACTAATATTTAAGTTTAACCAATTTGAAAGGAAAAATATATATTAATTGTAAGATAGAAAATTATTGTAATACCATGTCGAAATCTAGCCTCAAAATTTATGGGATTCTCATAGCCATAGCAATAGCATTTGTAATAGGCGTAGTCATAGGTTATGCATTACTCATAGCTGTACCCAGTGCATCTGATCGTGCTGCTATAGTCGCATGGTTTAAAGCGTTAGGAGATATTTTCGTAAGGCTGATTAGAGTTATTATACCTCTATTAATATTTTTCACAATCGCAGCGGCTGTTGCTTCTATAGGTGAATTGAGAAGATTGGGTAGAGTTTTAGCATGGATGCTGGTTTTATATATTGGTACATCTATTTTAGCATCATACTGGGGTGTGCTTTCAGGCCAACTTTTTGCACCTGGTACTGGTATTGCTTTACAGCTTCCTAAAGATTATAAGCCTCCAACTCCTCCGTCAGGTGTTGATATATTACTTAGTTTCTTTCAGCTTGATTTTAATAACTTGTTAAGTGTTGGTGGTTCAATGACTATGATAATATTCGCAATAATTTTAGGGATAGCTGTGACTCTTCTCGGTAGTGATGGTAAAAAAGTGTATTCATGGCTTAAATTAGGTTCTGATTTAACGATTAGTTTTGTTAGGATAATAATGTATTATGCTCCTATAGCAATTTTTGGTTATGCTGTATGGTTAATAGCTACATATGGTCCACAAATGCTTGGTGCTTATGGTAAGTTCTTAGGGAGCCAATATTTATTCACACTCTTTCACTTCTTTGTTATATATAGTATTATAGTGGCATTGAGTGGATTAAATCCTATTAAATATTTTAAGGCTCAGCTAACACCATTCTTAATTGCTTTTACAACTAGATCATCAGCAGTAACGTTACCATATAATATGGAGGCTGCAAAAAGAATGGGTGTGCCTGATGAAGTCTATGGTATAACATTACCTATAGGCGCTACGGTAAATATGGATGGTACGGCATTATATCAAGCACTTAGTGCTATGTTTGTTGCACAATTATTCAATATAACTTTAACACCAGCTCAAATTGGTTTAATAATTATAGCAGCTACGATAGGATCTGTAGCTACTGCGGCAATACCTGGTGGAGGAACAATAATGTTAGCGTATGTTTTGGGAGTTGTTGGATTACCTTTAGAGGGTGTAGGGATAATGCTAGTTATAGATCCAATAGCTGATGCGATAAGAACGGCTATTAATGTTTCAGGTGATAATGCATGCACGACATTAATAACTAGACTGATAGGTCTTAAATTTAAATCTTAATTTTTTATAATTTTATTTAATATGTGTGATGTCTATTAATAAGTTGAGATCTAGCTTATTCTAAAAGTTTTAATGTTAAAAAATGCAAGTTTATTCAGTAAATTACAAATTAGTAAAGTATTTATTTATTGTGTATTAGTTTATACGGGATAGATCATGTTATTGGAGAATATAAAAGTTTTGGATTTTTCAAGAGTGCTTGCGGGACCATTTGCTACAATGATTCTTGGTGATCTTGGTGCTGAGGTCATTAAAATTGAGCCCCCTAATGGTGATGAGACCAGGTTTTGGGCGCCCTTTTTAAATGGTGAGAGTGCTTATTTTCTTAGTATTAATAGGAATAAAAGAAGTATTGTGCTTGATCTGAAGAAACCTGAAGCTAGAGAGATTGTGTATAAGTTGGTAAGGGAAAGTGATGTGATTGTTGAAAATTTTAGGAGTGATGTACCTGAGAAGCTTGGAATTGATTATAATACGTTAAAGAAAATAAAACCTGATATAATTTATTGTAGTATTAAAGGGTTTGGTTCAAAAAGTCCTTATGAGAGTAAACCAGCTTATGATCTGTTAATTCAAGCAATGAGTGGGCTTATGACTGTTACTGGTGAAGAGAGAAGTCCTCCGATTAGAGTTGCGTTTGCATTATTCGATATTATTGCTGGATTAATAGCATCTAATTCTATTTTGGCAGCTATTATAGAGAGGTCAGTAACTAAACAGGGAAAATTTATAGAAGTGTCACTTTATGATAGTGCAATATTTGCTATGAGTTATGTAGCTGAAATATATTTACTTACTGGTAAAATACCGCGTAAAATGGGTTCTGCACATCCATCCATAGTTCCTTACCAAACATTTAGGTGTAAGGATGATAAATATATTGCAGTTGCTGTCACCAATGAAAAATTCTGGATGAACTTATGTGAGGCCTTAGCTATGAGAGAATTGTGTAGTGATCCAAGGTTTAAATCCAATCCTGATAGGGTTAAAAATAGGGAAATTCTTATACCAATGCTTGAACAGAAATTTACTGAACGAACTAGAGATGAGTGGTTAAAGATTCTTGAAGAATGGGATGTCCCATGCGCACCAGTGTATGAACTTGATGAAGTATTTCAGGATATTCATGTTTTATCCTCTGGTATAATAACGGAAATAAATCATAGTATCTTAGGTACAATTAAACAATTATCTTATTCAGCAACATTTAATAATGAACGCCCAAAAATTAGAATACCACCACCAATTCTTGGAGCGGACACATTACCAATACTTGAAAAATTAGGATATACTAAAGACCAAATAGAAAAGTTAAAACTTAATGGTACAATCTTTCATTAAGTGTGGTATAAAGTCTCAGTGTGGTATAAAGCCTGTGATTAGGGTGAGGGGTAATGCTGTTGCGAGGAGTAGGGGTGTCCGTCTAGAAGGGATGCTGTGTTGGAGCAGAAGTCTCTTGGGTCTAGGGCTTGGAGCAGGGTGCATCGTTTTGGTTTTAGGTGGGTTGTTGAGGGTGTTTTCTCTGTTATGAAGCGTGTGTTTGGTGAGTATGTGTTGGCGAGGAAGTTTGTTAATATGGTGAAGGAGGTGTTCATGAAAGCATATTTGTACAATATTTTTGTGGCGTTAACCTCAAGCTAGTGCCAGAAAAAATGTCTAGCCATAGAAGTGCGCATCAGAAAACCATGCAACACAGCATGGAACTGAATAAGTTTAAATTCTGTTAACTACTAGTAATATTTGAGCTGATTATGATAGATTCACACACGCATATTCAATATGGTGGATACAAAGATTTTGAAAACTACGCTATGTGTGGTGTGGAGAAAATTGTGGCGTGCACAATAGGCTTGGGAGCGTCGTCAATGCAAACATATTATGATGAAATAAATAGAATTCTCAACATCTATAGGAATGTAGCGAAACAAAATGCAATTGAACTCTACGCCGCTGTGGGTGTGCACTTCTTATACATACCATCTGATTGGAGAAATGGTTTATCAAAGTTGGAGGAATACTTAGATATGAAGGAGGTTATAGCTGTGGGCGAAGTCGGCATAGATAAGGGTACCGAAGTGGAAGCCAATGTATTCACAGAACTTGTGAAGCTGGCGAAAAGAAAGGATAAACCTGTAATAATGCATACCCCTTACGAAAACAGAATAAATATATTGAGAAAAGAGCTGGAAATAATAAAAAAAATAGATATAAATCCAGAACTTGTGATAGTTGATCACTTCGGCCCAGATCTATACGATGAGACGAAGAAGTTCAATGTAGGGTTAACAGTTAGGCCCAGAAGACTGACACCGGAGGATGTGTACCGCCTGCTCATTGACCACAGCGAGCTGGCGGATCGTGCGATGGTCAATAGCGACGTAATAAACACAGGACCTAGCGATTCCCTCAGTGTTCCGAGGACCGCAAGTTATCTCAGAACGAAGGAGATGTCCAGGGATATTATAGAAAGAGTTACTAGCTTAAATGCTAGTAAAGTTTTAAAGCTTTAAAATTATCATAAGGGGATTAGTGATGAAATATCTTAACTTAGATCAAAAATACGATGTTATAGTAGGCGGAGGAGGAAACGCTGGGCTGTGCGCTGCAATAAGTGCTTGCGAGCGCGGAAAAAGAGTCTTGGTTGTCGTGAAGGATAAGTATGAGTTCAGGGGTGGTCACTCCAAGTACTCTGAATGCGTGCTCGTGGCTCACGAGGAAGGCTGGCACGGTCTAAGGGGCTTTTCGGCTGACGAATTTTACAAACTCATCATGAAAGCCTCTAAGGGTCACGCGGATCCTAAACTGCTGAAGTTTTACACAGAAAATTCAAAAGAATATGTAGAATTTGTAGAGAAACATGGCGTCAGATGGATGCAGGATGCCAAATATGCTATATCGCCTTATCTCAAGAGAGCTCATCCAGCTCTCGACATAATAGGGGGCGGCCAGGCCCTAGTGAATCATCTTTATCACTGGCTTGAGAAAAGAAGTGACAGGTGTAAAATCATATATAATTCTGAAATAGTAAAGATAAATGCTGAGGACGGTGTTTTCAGGAGCCTAGAGGCCAACGTTGATGGCTCGAAGGTAACCCTGAGAGCTGACAATCTCATACTAGCCACCGGAGGATTTGAGGGCAATGTAGAACTCATGCGCAAAATTTGGGGCAAGAAATTTGACTACCTAAGGTTTAGGTCATCAACCATTAATACCGGAATTCCCATCTTCGAGATGGAAAGGAACGGCGCCGCCATGGTAGGTCGTATGGATGAGGGTGTTCATCCAATAGTTGATGCTAGGGTGCCCAAGTTTGACGGTGGAGTTATCGCCAGGGATTACTCGATACCATTTGGGATAACTGTTAACCGAAACGTAGAGAGAATATTTGATGAAGGCATCTATGCCGGGGGAGTTGGAGAGGTCACGTGTACTAGGATTCTATTAGAGCAACCGGACGGCATAGCCTACTCAATATTCGATCGCAAGGTTTGGGGCATGTTCAAGCCGCATGCATATCCACCAATTAAGGATGACACGCTGGAGGGGTTAGCAGGGAAGCTCGGTCTTGATCCTAGTAAGCTCATGAACTTAGTTAAGAGATTTAATTCATCAATCGTGCCAGGCAAGACCTATACAACAGGCTTAGAACCTCCTAAAAGCAAGAACGCTAGGCCAATTGATACACCGCCGTTCTATGCATATCCGCTTGCTCCGGGATTCTCGTTCACCAGATACAGCATGAAAGTCAACGAAGAGGCTAGGGTCATTCGTACGAACAATAGACCATTTGACAATGTATTTGCTGCTGGCACTACAATGGTTGGTAATTTTCTAACTGAGGATGAGTATTTGGGTTGTTTCGACATTCCGCTTGGTGGCTTCTTTGGTATAATGGCAGGTAAAAACGTATGAGTGAGATCTTAGATGACCTAATGGAAGAGGGAATACGGGAGTACAATCTATGCTCTGCATGCCGGTTTTGTATAGGATACTGCCCTGTGTGGGATGCCCTTGACAGAATATTCTTCGGTTTCAAAAAAGAGTCCGTTGACCACCGGGACATCGAGTACTTCGCGTACCTATGCCACGATTGCAGAAACTGCTATTATGCCTGCCCATATAGGCAGCCACATGAGCTCAACATTAATATTCCCAAGTTGAACAGCATGCTCAGGGAGAAGGTCAACAACAGTTATGTATGGCCAGGGTTTATGCGTGGCATGTTGAAGAGGCAATACATGTATATGACCTCATCTATCATGGCATTTCTAGCGCTTGCGTTTGTGCTGACAGCCATCGTTGGTGATCTGTCAGCTCTTATGCTCCCAATACACTCAATATATCATGTCATGCCAAGCATTTACATAGAAATGATAGGTTCTGTGCTCGGCGTTTGGGGCATGACTTTGTTAATTTATGAGGGCGCGCGCTACTGGAAGAGTATCAACGGCAACTACAAAGGGATCTTCAATGGAAGATTGCATCTGTATGCGTTAAGAGATACGTTCATGCATCTATGGTTCAGAGCAAACGGTGAGGGTTGTGATTATCCGGGTGAGTACGGATCATTCAGCAGGTTCTATCTTCACCTGTTAATGTTTACCGGTATGCTTGTTGACCTAGTGGCTACCATAACAGCCCTATATGCTCAAAATATATTGGGTTATTATCCACCATACTCATTGTTCAGCTTCCCCGTCATGTTAGGGATAATGGGTGGTGCGTTAATCTTAGTAGGTGTTGTTGGCCTCCTCGTCCTTAAGGAATCCGCGAACAGCAAGTTAATCGAAAGCGCATGGATTGAGACAGATCGTGCAATGCTGTACCTGTTGCTGGCCATTGTTGTCAGCGGTTTTGTTATAACATCAATGCGCAGTATGCCGTTCGCCGGGCTAATGTTCTTAGTGCATATAAGCTTAGTGGCGACATTATTCGTCTCAGCACCGTATAGCAAGTTGGTGCACATAATATACAGATATCTCGCAGTTGTCAAGTACTATTATGATAAAAGAATTCTGAGCGCAGTATGATTGAGCGCGAAACTTGAGAAAGAAGAATCCTTGCACATACCCAGTTGCATAATCTCACCATATATAAGGAGAAATTAGTCCCTAAAAGTTGGTAAGGGATAATGATCGTAACATAAATTGATGCAGAAATATTAGGGGTTCTCTAATCGTATTCAAACATGTAGAAAGTTATGCTAAGCCTTTTTAAATACCCTAGTTCCCATCAGGTTTCTCTCATTATTTGATATATGTTAAAAGATAGTATGAACAGAATTATCTTAATAGTCAGGAGTATAGTAACTAACAAAAGTCATAATTGTATGCACATGCAGAATTCATGAACACCTTCCACATAAAAAACTAGACTAACACATAAGCTCTATCTGATGGGAACTAGAGTTAAAAATAAATACTTTCAAAACCTAATCAAATATTTGAGGTGAATATTTTGACTTTTATTAAAAATGTAAAGGCGATAAGCAAAACATTAATGATTTCAATAATTGTAATAATAATTGTCGTTGCTGGTATTATAGGGTTTGCAATGTTTCAAAAACCTGCACAAACCACTACTACAACCACCACTACAACTATTACAACAACTACGACAACTGTGACTATGCCTATTAAATCTATTACAATTGCTACAGGAACCGTGGGCGGTGTTTATATTTATTATGGTGGAGGATTAGCTACAATATATTCAAAGTATTTAGGTATCCAAGCTTCAGCAGTTCAAACTAAAGCTAGTGTTGATAATCTTCTCTATATATCTAAAGATCCAACTGGAACAATGGGTCTTGTTCTTTCTGATACAATATATGATGCTTGGAATGGTAAGTTGAGCGCCTTTAATAATACACCACAACAATGGATCAGAGTACTTTGGATTATGTATAATAATTATATACATATTGTAACTCGTTCAGATAGCGGTATTAAGACTGTTTATGATTTAAAAGGTAAAAGAGTGTCAACAGGTCCTCCTGCTAGTGGTACTGAATTAACTGCATTATCCATACTTAATGCAGCTGGTATAGATCCATCTAAGGATTTTCCAGTATGGCAAAAATTAGGTCCTGCGGAATCTGCTGGCGCATTATTGGACAATAAGATTGATGCCTTCTTCTGGTCTGGAGGTCTTCCAACAGGTTCTATATCTGAACTTTCAGTTAATTTAAAGCAGAGGGGACTTAAGATTGCTTTTATTGCTGTACCAACTGAAGTATTTAACAAATTAGATTCACAAAGGCCTGGTATTTATATGCTATCTATTTTAAAGAAGGATGTTTATGATGCAGTTGAGGATGTTCAAACACTTGTTGTGCCAAATTTAATTGTTGTTCATAAAGATATGCCAGATGATGCAGCTTACTTATTAACAAAAACTGTATTCGAACATCTAGACGAGCTGTATGCAGTTCATGTCGCTGCTAAAGATACAAAATTAGATACAGCGCCGCTTTACAAAGGAGCGCCATATCATCCGGGTGCAATACGCTTTTATAAGGAAGCAGGAGTATGGCCAGGTGGCTAAAAGTTTTTACTTTTATTATTTTTTTATTTTTTCTTGTAGTATTGCTATTTTATGTTAGAGATTATGGGGGGCGATATCTTTTTATATGTGTAAGAAGAGATGATGTTGTTATGATGAGGCTTCAAGTTGCTGATGGAGAAAATTTTACATTAACTTTTGTCCATTCAATGTACGGAGGGCAAGTTTATGTAACGTATAAGATTACAAGAAATGGTTTTATGCCATTAGAAATAGCGAGTAATGATGGGGCTAGTATTTCATATTATACTGATGATTATACTTATAATGGTACTATGTTTGTATCAAAACTTAAAGGTGTATCATTAAATAAAATTATCATTGATGATGATTGGAGCATTATCATAAATGGTCAGAAATATAAATTAACCGGTGGTAACGTTTATGAGTTAAGTTTGGTGAGTGATTTTTATGAATGTTGAAAGGATTGGATTAATTATAGGGTTCGTTTTTGCGATCTATAGTATTTTTATAGTGTTTTACTCTTATTTTGTACCATACCTTACATGGTTACCAGTATGGATTAGATATATGTTTGATCAAGAACATTTAATAAGGGCTATACATCTTTCGTTTGCAATAACCGCTCTTTCATTCCTCACATTTAAACGTGTTGTGAGTATAAAAGGTGAATTAATACTAACCATTTTTTCTTTTCCTACAATGTTGGCTTTAGTAATTTATGAATTGAATTATTCCTTACTTATATCGTTTTTAATGTTTCTAATATGGCTTCTTACATTTCCGCTTAATATGTTGCAGAAAATTATTAATCCTAAAATAATTAATATTATCAGAAGTGGCATACTTCTAACATCTATACCTGCAACAATTTATCTTATAGTAAATTATGAAATTATACTTTATAGAGTAGTTAATCCAATATCAACAGATATGCTAGTCGGTTGGGTTTTACTACTAACATTACTTTATGGAACTGATATAATGATAGGATGGCCTTTACCAGTAATAATATTAATATTCTTTAATTATGTGATTTATGGAAATTATTTACCATCTCCTATAGGGCATGTCCCCATAGACATATCATTAGCGCTCGGCAAAGCATGGATGGAAACAGAAGCTGGAATTTATGGTCTTCCCTTGGGAGTCTCTGCAAAATATATCATTTATTTTACAATTTTAGGTGGAGTATTAGAAGCTGTAGGTATTACTAAATTAATATCTAATTTAGCCCTTTCACTAGTTGGTAAAAGGCCTCAAGGTATAGGTAGGGCTACAACAATATTCTCAGCATTAATGGGCATGGTTTCTGGTTCTGGTGTTGCAGTAACAACAACAGTGGGAACAACAATGATACCTGCATTCAGAAAAGCAGGTTATGATGATACTTTTTCTGCTGCATTTACAGCAGGAACAGGGACAGCTGCATTAATCACTCCGCCAGTTTTAGGAGCGGCAGCATTTATAATGATGGAAGTCATAGGAATAGATTATAAGACGCTCATTATAATGACCATATTACCTGCAATCCTTTATTATACTTCACTCCAGCTTTACTTAGAGCTTTACACTAGAAAAATAGGTCTTACTGAAAAAATTATCTTAAGTTCTGAAAGTAAAAGAATTAATATTCGATTACTCTATTTATTAGTACCAATAGCACTCTTGATTATTATGGTAGCTTATGGTTATACGATTACAATATCAGTAGTTTCAGCAATATTCACATCAGTGATTTTAGGAATTATAAGCAAAGAAACCAGACCAACACTTCTCAAACTTTTAGAAGGGTTTGCTAAGGGAGCGCTTGATGTAATTCCAGTTGCATTAGCTACAGGAAGCGCAGGGATCGTGCTTCACGCATTACTTGTTACAGGGCTTGGTTTAAAAATGGAGGAGGTTATTAGATTTTTAAGTGCAGGAAACTTTTACATAACGCTCATATTACTAGCTATATTTACGCTCATTTTAGGTATGGGTGTACCACCCACAGCATCTTATGTAATTGCGTCATCATTAGTTGCACCATCAGCAATAAGTTTAGCAGTAAAAAGTGGTTTTCCAATAGAAATTGCTAGATATGCTGTTCATATGTTCACATTCTATTATGCAGTTTTAGCTGATATAACACCACCAGTCGCATTATCTGTATATGCTGCAGCAGCATTAGTAAGAAAAAATCCCATGGAAGTAGGAGTTAGGGCTGCTACAATTGCATTGCCAAAATATTCCTTGGGGTTCTCTTTTGCAACTGCACCCCTAGGTGCTTCTATACTCATTATACCATTTTTGAATGATCCATTAAACATAGTATTACGAAGTATTTTTGTTATTATCTCAATATTTTTCATAAATGTTAGTACGGTAGGTTATCTAGGAGGACAGATTGCAAAATGGAAAAGAATATTATATCTTATCTCAGGCGTTTTAACATTATTACCTTTTCTTGCATTAAACCTAGCGGGAGCAATTATAGGTTTTATACTCTTACTTCCTGAGGTCATATTAAAATTTATAAAGTGAAAAATAGTGAGTATATATGTTTTCTTGAAAATTTTATAGCTGATTTACTATTTTCATGCAATCATTTATCATCTGAGCTTTAAACATTGTAAAAGAGCATCTGCATCATTAATAATAAAGGTGAAATAGAATGATCAATATGTTACTTACTAATATGCATCAATCGCACCATCTATATTAAAATAAAAATCTTGGAGAAAATATTAGGAGAGCCTATAGTAAGGATTGGAAAAGAAGTAAAGCTATTTAGTAATGTTTAAATTGTTAAAAAAATTCCTAGGATTGGTGTTTGGAGTGGGTGAGGAGTTGGAAGTTTCTGCGGGTTCTGCGAGGGATTTCTTAATATTCATACTTATTAATGTACTCGATTTTGTGTTGATGATGTATTTATTACAAGATTTTAAACAGGCAGTAGCTTCAACCATATTTATTGCAACTGTTATAGGGACGCTCATGTTTTGGCGTTTCAGATTAGCTATAGCATTCATCGGAATAGCACTATTATTATTAACAAAAACATTAGACTTAGAGCATATGATCAGATTCATGAGCATTGACGTTATAACATTTCTAATCTCTATGATGATAGTAGTTAGAGTTGCTGAAGAAGAGTGTTTTTTCGATTGGCTCTTGCACACAATAATGAAAAAAGTTGGTAAAGAACCCCATAAAGTATTAATTGTTCTAATGGTAATGTCCACATTCATGGCTTCACTCGTTGATGAAGTGACATCAATACTCTTCATCAGCGCTATGATATTCAGTTATGTAGAGAGGTATAAGATAAAAAACGTATTATCATTTATTATACCCGCAGTATTAGCCACTAATATAGGGAGCTCCGCCACAGTATTAGGAAATCCGATAGGCATTTTAATAGCATTAAGAGCAGGACTTACGTTTGAAGATTTCATACTACATGCAACACCCGTAGCTATACTAGCCTTAATATCAATAATACCATTATCACTCTGGTGGTATAGAAAAGATTTAAAAATCCCACAAGAAATTATTGAATCGCATGATAAGAACAACATTAGCGATGCAACATTTGATATGAGAAAGGTCAAGAGAAGCGGTATCTTAGTTTTGGTGACTATTCTACTTATCTCACTCCATCATAGAATTGAACTATTCATGGGTTTAGAAAAAGACACATTCTTGGTGGTGGCTGCATTACTTGGCGCCTTTACTGCGCTCATTTGGAAAAGGGGTAGGGCTAGAGAAATTGTGGAGAGGGGTGTTGATTGGTGGACGCTTGTCTTCTTTATGTTTCTATTTGCTAAAGCAGGTACACTAGAATATACTGGTGTGACTGATAAGATGGCTAAAAGTATGTTAATGTTGTCTGGGCAGCATTACTTCATAATTACTTCAATAATTTTATGGATTAGCGGGTTTAGCAGTTCTGTTCTTGATAATGTTGTGCTTGTCGCAGCATTTATACCAATTATTAAGGATTTAGAACAAGCACTCGGTGGGAGTGCGCTTTGGTGGGCTTTATTGTTTGGTGGTACGTATGGTGGTAATATAACTATGGTTGGGTCAACAGCAAATATTGTAGCACTAGGATTGTTAGAAAAACGAATGAATTACCACATGAAATTCTTTAAATGGTTCTGGATTGGACTGCTCGGTGGTGTAATTCCTATGATAGTAGCAAATTTAATACTCCTCCTCTATCATTAAACGTTTACGGTTAAGTTTTTAATTTTTAAACAATAGTTTTATCGTAAGTTTTCTCATTTCCGGTAGGATTATACTAAAATAACATATTCACAAGATGTTCGTAGAATAAGCTAATGTTTGTAACAAACTAATACTTCAGATTAGTTTTTATTTTAAATTAAACAAAAGTATATATATTTGGAGAATTACATATTTATGTGATGGTTTATGTCAATGAGAGGTATCGCTCAAAGGACTATAATAATATTAATTGCAGTAATAATAATTTTAGGTGTTTTAGTTGGAAGCTACATATACTTTTCTCAACAACCAACTACATATAAAATAAAAATCTTTACTGGTGGAACGGCTGGTGTGTACTATCCTCTCGGTAATGTGCTTGCTGAAATGTTAAATAAGTATTCTAATGGAAGAATTGAAGCGTCTGCGCAATCTAGTGGTGCTAGTGTAGCTAATGTTAAGGCATTAGCAAGCGGAGATGCACAATTGATCTTTGTTCAAAATGATATTGCTTATTATGCTTATAAAGGTGTTTACATGTTTAATGGTAGTGGTGTAAGTAAGATTAGAGGAGTTGCAACTCTTTATCCTGAGATAATACAAGTAGTAGTTCGAGCAGATAGTGGAATTAAAACTCTGATGGATCTTTCTGGAAAGAGGGTAGCTATAGGTGCTGCAGGAAGCGGCACAGCTGTAGAGGCAACATTAATATTACAAGCAGCTGGTCTTTATGATAAAGTTTCAATACAGAACCTTGATTTTGCTCAAGCATCGCAGGCTCTCAAATTAGGTCAAGTTGATGCTGCTTTTATCGTTGCTGGAATACCAACAAGTGCAGTTCAAGAGTTAGCTACTACAACACCAGTTAATTTATTATTTATTCCCGATAGTGTTTTCGCAACATTGAAAAATCAGGGTTATATGTTCTTTGTACCGGTTACAGTTCCAAAGGATACATATAATGGAATGACTAGTGATGTGAAGACTGCTGCTGTGAAGGCTATGTTAGCTGTGCTTTCAGATCTCCCTGATGAAGCAGTTTATATGATATTAAATATAATGTTCAGTAATCTTTCGGATCTTCAAAAAGCGCATGCTAGAGCGAGTTCAATATCCTTAGCAACAGCATTAGATGGGATGAGTATTCCTCTTCATCCAGGTGCTGTAAAGTTCTATCAGGATAAGGGTATAACTATACCTAGTGAACTTAAACCATAAAAATGATTAAAAAAACGATAATATTAATAATATTTATTTTTATTTTTTTAATTGTTCCTCTAGTCCCTGTCTTGATAATTAGGGTGGATAATACTCACATGTTAATAGTTTTATATTCACCTGTTATGGTTAGAATTTCTTACATTCATAGTGTGGAATTATTGAATGTTACTGAAATATATGTTATAGAAAATGGTTCTTTCTATTTAAAGACTTTAATATGGCCGGGTTATGGAGCAGGGCTTAGTTCTTCAATAAATGATATTAATGGTAGTCTTAGTGTCATTGATGGTGAATATGTTTTAAATAACACAAATATTAATATAGGGGATAGGGTAATAGTTAATACGACCTTTATGATAAATGCTACTATAAGAGTAAACAATCGTGAAGTAAATGGAAAGGAGATTGAATTCAAAATTAGAAAAGTAAGTTTGTTAGAGTTTTTAAAAGTTAGTTTGGAGGGATAATAATGGGTGAGGCTTTTAGTGAGGTTGAACGTGCTAAGAGTGGTTATGCTGCACTAATTGTATTGTGTATTAGCATAATTTTTGCATCTTATGAGTTAATAGCAGTTATGGGATTAAATTTTATTCTATACACGTTCTTGAAGGATTTAGGGATAAACCTTGTTTTTCTTACATATACTCCAGATATACAACAAAGTATGGCATTTCTTTTAGGACTTATTTTTCTTTCCACATTTTTGATACATCCTCTTAGAAAAAATATAAAACACATACCATATTATGATTATATATTAGGAATAATAGGTTTTTCATCTGTTTTTTATCTTTTTATAATTTTTCCAGAGGTTGTAAAGACTGGATATTTAGAAATGACTTTTTTAAACGTATTATTTCCGTTATTAGCTATTGTATTCTTGTTAGAAGCAACAAGAAGAAGTCTGGGGATTGCATTACCATTGATAACACTTGCCTTTATTATTTTAGGATTATATTCAGAGGGTTTTAATTTAAGACCTATACTAAATCATCTCTATTATGCTAGAGAGGGGATCTTCTCAATACCTCTTTATGTAATGACATCCTACGTTTTTGCCTTTATATTTTTTGGATCATTTCTTGAAAAAATTGGCATTGGTAAGTATATTACAGATTTAATATTGAGTCTTGTTGGAAAAAGACCAGGAGGACCAGCAAAAACTGCAGTCGTTGCAAGTGCATTAGTAGGTACAGTTTCAGGTAGCTCAGTAGCAAATGTTTTAACGACTGGTACTTTTACAATACCGTTAATGAAAAAAGCTGGATATCCTCCAGAAGTTGCAGGAGCTGTTGAACCTGCTGCTTCAACTGGTGGACAATTAATGCCGCCAGTCATGGGAGCTGCAGCATTTGTTATGGCTGAATTTCTTGGAAGACCTTATAGAGACATAATGATTGCTGGTGCATTGCCAGCTATACTTTATTTTGCATCTGTTTATATATTTATTGATAGAGTAACGAAAAAACTTGGAATTTCTGTGCTTAAGGAAGAGCAGATGCCTTCATTTAGGTCATTGATAAGAAATGCTTATCTTCTTCTTCCAATACCTATGATAACTTATCTTCTCCTTTCTGGACTTGAGCCTCAATATGCAGTAACTGGCTCATTAGGAATAGCACTCATTACAGCATGGATTGCTCAACCATCATTAATATTACCGATTAAGATTGCGTTTGCTGCTATTGTTGTTCTAATTGGTATCATAGCTTATGTTTTAGGAATACCAGTTGGTGCTTCAACGTATTTTTCAGGAGTTATGGCTCTTGTTGTTTCTATTATTTTAGCTCTTGTTCATAAAGGTAGTAGGGTTATGTTTAGAAGTATTTTAGATTCTTTTGATGCATCTTTGCGCAGTTCAATTTCAGTATTTTTAGCAGCTTCTTCTGCTGGGGTTATTCAGGGGATACTTACACTAACTGGTTGGGCAACGCTTATAGGTTATAGGTTAATAGATTTTGTAGGAGGTAATATTTATCTTTTAATGGTATCGACTATGCTTATAAGTCTTATACTAGGTATGGGAGTGCCTACTACTGCTAATTATATAATAACTTCAACAATTTCTGGAGCTGCTTTAGGACTTTCAATAGCATCATGGAATAATTTACCACTCTCATCGGCTTTGTTAGTATCTCATATGTTTGTTTTCTATTTTGGAATTTTAGCTGATGTGACACCCCCTGTTGCATTGGCATCGTATGCTGGTGCGATGCTTGCAAAATCTAAGTTTTGGAGGACTGCGGTTAATGCGACGATTTTTGCATCAGCGGGATATTTAGTACCATATATTTTTGCTCTTGATCCTAGTTTACTTATAATACCTATTACTCGGTGGGATCTTTATGCGTATTACAGGGTTGCCTATGGTTTATTTAATTCATTGCTTACTATGTTAATGTTAAGTGCTGGAATAGTGGGATGGCATGGGCGAGAGATTGGAAAATTACAAAGGTTAATTCTTATAGTATTAGGTATTGCTAATTTATCACCTTATGAGATACTCACGCCTATTTTTGCTGGAGTATATGTGATGCTTTATTTTTACAATAAACTCGGCAAAAAAGTCTATGGTTTTTAACCGTGGATGAATTGCTGATAAGCCTAAAACAGAATAGGATGCTTCATATTTCTCACTTTAGAAGCGAGAATCTTTGACTTTTAGTCTTTGAGTGTCAAAATAAGAGAGAAGTAGTTTTTAAGGAAGATATGAGGATTTTTGCTCTTTCTTTTGCTTTAATTATGTACCATTCATTATCTTTTGTATTAATTAAGAATGTTTTGATTTCTTTGTGTATTTTTCTTAGTTGTTCAATTTTTAGTGTGTTATTTAATGGTTTTTCGCCTTGGAGTTTCATATTACCTTCCATAAAGCCTTCTGGAAAATACCAGTCTTTGAACCATGTGAATCCTAATGTGAATAGTTTGTATCCTAATCGGGAAATAGCTGGTGGAATGTTTGCTTCAAGTTGTTTTTTAGTTTCAGTATCATTGTAGTATTCTACATATATGTTTTCTCCATGTTCAAATAATTGTGAGAAGAATGAAAGTATTGTGTTTTCTAGGTTAGAATCAAAATATATGAGAAGTTTATTATTCATATTTATTTCATTGTTTATATTAAAGATCTCTATCCATGGTTTGTAGTAAGGTTTTCTTCCATGAAATATTTTAACTGATAAAAGAAATTGTTCAAACTGATCTATTCTTAAATAAATATCTAGATTAATTTCTTCTGAATACCTACCTTTACGGACTGTTTTAGCATATATATTAAACTTATTGATTGTAATACCATTAATTATTTTTGAAAGATCACTGTTCAAAAGTATTTAACCTCCATAATCATGCGTTCTGTATTCAAATAAATTTTATTATGATAAGAAATTTTGGTACATAAATTAATGATATAGATGTCTATCTTTTTAATGAAAAATCTTGAATACATAAATTATAAAAAATAAAATGAAAAATAAAATCCTATGCCAGCTTTTAGCAACATCCACTGTGCTTATGAGTTGAAGTATTACTCATATGAGAATGAGACATTGTAGATGTGTATTTTTCAGGGTTGGTTTGGAATTCTTTTAAGCATGTTTCTGAGCAGAAGTAATATATATTATTTTGATGTTCGATTTTCCATTGTGTATCTTCTGTTACTTCCATCCCACAAACAGGATCTTTAAACTTCTTAACCCGCTTCCATAAAGGCATATTCATCACCATATATCTAAATTAGATATGTTATATTTAAATCTATCTAGAATGATCTTTCTTTGACTAAGTAATTTTACTGTATACATTAAGCAAAATTTCTTCTATCGATATTATACAATAGAGGAGTGCACATATACTATATGGTCAGTCAAGAAGCATTTGAGAATTTTCGACTGTTATTTATTAAAATTACTTAAGGAATCTTCTGACTTTAGTCATGGGAGGTATTTAGGGTCTAATGTTTTTAATGGCTGTTCTTAGTATAGGGTCAAGTGTAGTAGTATCCGTTGTCTTCAGAGATTAGCATGGCATTCTTCAAATTTCTCAATATATCTCGTAATATTTTATTGTTTATCATAAGTTCGCTCTTTAGCTCATATCTGGCTTCCATGCTTAGGATTCTTAATGTAAGTTTCTCTTTTCTTATCTTTAAGAAAATTGTTTTATATTGTTGATTCATGAGTATACTAATAATGAGAGAATTTTCAAAATTAGAGGATAGAGTTGAAGAATTATCGAAGAGAATTAATGATCTGAGAAACGATATGAATCACAGTTTGAGGAACCTTTAAATCTTATATAAGGATCATTAAGTGTTAGTGGTTAATTTTAATTATAAAATTAACATGGCTATGTATGCGATTATGTAGGAGAATATGTATGCTATTGATAGTTGTAGTAATAAGTTTAGTAGAACAAATTTTAAACTTTTTGTTTCTGAGTATATTGTGGCTATTGTTGCTATGCATGGTGTGTAAAGCATTATGAATGTAAGTAATGAGAGGGCTTGTGGTATTGTTAGGTGTAAGGCTTTGACGGCTTCTAAAGGATTCTCTGTGGCAAATGAAATTGCTAGTGTTTCTATTACGATTTCTTTTGCTAATATTCCTGTTAGAAGGGCTAATCCGATTTCCCAGCTGTTAATTCCAATGGGGTTGAATGCTTTAATTATAAAGTTTCCTATTATATATCCGAATGCTGTATTTGGGTTTGGTGTATATCCATTAGGTCCTATATGCATTATTGTCCAAATAATTATGCTTGCTGGGAAGATAATTTTTCCTGCTTTTATTATATAGCTTTTGCTTCTTTCCCATGAAATCCATGAGATTACTCTTAGGCTAGGTATATGATAAGGAGGTAGTTCTAATATTAGTTCTTGTTCTTGTCCTTTTAAAGCAGTTTTTGTAACTATTTTTGATGCTAGTAGGAATAATGAGAATGATAGTGTGTAAAGTAAAAGTGTTGTTCCTGTTTGTGCGAGTGGTGATGTGAAAAATGCTGAGAGTAGGAATATCATAACTATTAATCTGGCTTGGCAGATAATGAGTGGTAATGATACTATTACTCTAAATCTTTCTTTATCATCTTCAAGTATTCGTGTTGCCAATATTCCTGGTACATTGCATGCGATACTTATTCCTACAGGAAAGAAAGATTTTCCAGTGAGTCCAACTATACGTGTAATTTTATTAAAAATTATAGCCATTCGGGCCATGAATCCGCTATCTTCTATGAGTGCCATGACAACGTTTACCATAAAAATCAATGGTAAAAAACTTAGTACGGCTCCTACACCCGCTATTATGCCATTAGTGGTCAGGTCAATAAACCATGTTGGTATATTTGCATCTTCCAATATGTTTTGGGTAAGTGTTGAAAGTGTTGAGAATATCATTGAAATTATGCCTCCGAGGTTATATGTTTCTATGATGTTTGCCAATTCTGTTAATCCTAATTCTTCGAATATTATATTTAATGGGAATCCAGTATTTATTGTAAATGCTATAAAAAGTGTTGATAATATAATACCTAGGGAAATTATTAAACCAATTATCCAATTGTTTAGCATTATTTTATCAATTTTTTCTTCAAGATTCTTACCTGCTACATTAACTTTTACAATAGCGTTTTGTGTGAGTTCCTCAATTATTTTATAACGTGTCATTGCTATTAGTTCTTCTGGTCTGAAACCATATTTTTCTTCAATCTCTTTTCTAATTCTCCTTACTTCATTTCTTCCTTTTTCGTTTAAAGTTTCAAGAATGTAATCATCTCCTTCAAGCGCTCTAATAGCTAAGCCTCTATCGTTAGTGAATTTTTGAGTATACTCTATATATTCTTCAAGTGATCCATAATCTATTTTGAATTTCTCAGCTTTTTCGCTCTTTTTTTCTAGTAAATCCATGATTCTATCCATTAGTGGTCCTATGCCTATCTTCTTTAATGCGCTTATTGTGACTATAGGTACGCCTAATTTAGCTTCGAGCGCAGCAATGTTTATATGGAAACCTCTTCTTTCTATGACATCAAACTTATTTATTGCTATTACGACTTTATTTGTTAGTTCAAGAATTTGTAGTATGAAATATAGTGATCTATAAAGAGATTCAGCGTTAATTAATAGGATTATAGCATCAAACTTATTTTCTAGTATGCATTCTTTAGTTAAAGTTTCTTCTTGACTTGATGTATGAAGACTTTGTATCCCCGGAAGATCAATTATAGTGAGTTTCTTACCATGATGTATTACAGTTCCTGAAAATATTTCAACGGTTTTTCCAGGCCAATTTGCTACATAGCCTCTTGCACCAGTTAGTGTGTTAAATAATGTGGTTTTACCGGCATTAGGTTGAGCGACTAATGCGATTATATAATCACCATGATTTTCCAGGAAATCAAAATTTTTATGTTGATGGCAGCTCATATTATTTCCTCCACAAGCACTTTTCTTGCAATACCCCTACCTATCGCTATATTAGAGTCACCTAACTTAATAATTATTGGCCCTTGATTATTAATTATAAGAAGTTCAACACCAATAGTAAGACCAAGGCTTACTAATCGTCTGACTAAACCATACCCACCTAATATTTTCACAATTCTCACTTTTCTACCTACTTCAATTTCATCTAGACTTTTCATGCATTTTCACCTTATAAAATCTATTATTCGTATTGATGTATGGGCATGATTTATTTATTGGACATGAGTTACACGCTTTTAATGAACAATTATTTGATGCATATTCTAAGTATCCTAGTTCAACAAGTTGTTGTAAAATTAATTCAATTTTATCAGGTGGTTCATGAAAAGCACTAGAAATTTCTTTTATGTTAATATATCCTTTTCCTTTGATGTACGCTAAGACATCGCTATGTAACATATTTTGTCCACATCTTATAAAAAGTACAGAGGTATTTATTCCTTATCACTTAAGTTATAAAGTATAAATAAAATGATACTAGTATTTATAAAAAGAAAGCTCTAATGCTTTATAGCATACAATGTTTTCCAATTTAAAATAACTCGTAAGTGAAATGCCTTAAAATCATGAACAAAATTACTACCAAATGAGTTATTCTGATAATTTTGATAAAAGGTTGCTAAACTTGATTGGCATTTAAGGCAATGAGAAGTTAGATTTTGTACATAAGTTTTTATGCATGTTAGTCGTAAAGCTCACATGGCAACTTTTATTGAAATATTAAGACCAATATTAATTGACATAGAATCATTAATTAAGAACTATTTATCCGATCCATTTAATCTAACATACTATAACAACTACATGCCATTAAAAATTAATCTCATAACCCAAAATGATCAATGCACTATAACATTTTTATCGGATGGTAAAATTATAATTGATCATGAGATAAGCATGTTCCCTGATATCATAATAAACGGTGATGATACAACACTAAAACTTATACTACAAAATCGGGATAACAAATTGTTTAGAGAAGCTGAAGAAAAAGAATTAATCAAAATCACACCAAAAACATCTAAAGGCGAAAAATTTACGTTATTAGTGAGAATTATTCTTGGAATGTTTTAACATAAATATTGAACCTCTTTAAATTACTCACTAAAACCTCCATACTACACTCTTTGAACAAGAAAGGATATAATGGTAAAGTCTCATTCTTCATTAAGGGAAGGAAGACAATAAAGTTTTACACAACTGAACATAAGTATGGGATAATAAGAAAAAGAGAAATTAAGATGACGGCATAATGGAAAAGTTAATTTTTGGAACTTTAATTTAATTATTTTTAGAATTATAGAAAGTACTGTTAACTTATCTCTTTAAAAGTTTCTATACCCCCATTTTCGTTAAACTTGACGTAAAATCTATATTCCTTTTCTTGATATTTTGCGGTGCAAGTTCTTCCAATATAGTAGTTGCCATTAATAACTAATTCATCAATCCTGTTCCAATTGTTCCTCCTCTTAACTTCTCCAACCATGTTAGTAAATTCCAATGCACAAATATCACAACAAAAGAATAATTTTTGTCCATCTACATCCTCATAATACTCTCCCCATGTAGCTCCGCATAGAGCACAACCCTTTTCTTTAGTTCCACCTTCTTTACCATTTACTATTATTTTCATCTATAAAACACCTCCTTTATCAGATTGGGTTCTATTTCAAAGCCTCTCTCTAATCTAGCTAATAAATATTTCGAAAAAGCGTCAAATGATTTGAGAACTACGACCTGTACTTCCTCTTTTAATCCCATTTCTTCTGCATATCTTTCTATCATATCTAATGCCTCTCCAGCATGTGAAATATCGGCTTCATATCCTTCTCTCAAAAAATCTTTAACTTCTTGAGGATACTTATCAGAGACTAAAATCGACGGATTAAAGTATGGTAATTTAGCCCCATATTTAACCAAGCTACGATCGGCTACTAATTCTAAGCTATGCATAGCAGCCATAGTTTCTAACCAACTCTTAGTTTCTGCTATTTTTCTCCATGTATTTATAGCAGATCGCGTTGCAGGTAATGGTGGTATAGATAAGATCTTTTCTCTAGACATTCCTAGCGATTCACCCATTCTTATCAGAAGCTCGTAATGTGAAGGTTTTGATTCATATCCGATAAATTCCACTTTAATATTATCTAATTCGTACATCATTACATCATCCTTATCTGTTCTAAATACTATTGAAGAGAGGATTTTAACCCAATTTTTTAAGAAGTGTTGATGTTCAATTACATAACCTAATAGCACTCCTTTAGTCGGATTTTGCATAGCAATTATGAATGGATGAGGCTTATCTCCGTAAAATTTTTCAATGAACTTCTTCCTTATCCATAATCCTAAATTCTCAGGTTTGGTAAAGAAATTTTCAAGAGAATATTCTAATTCATCGATTCCCATTCTATTTATAGATATATTTCTATTAAGCCACATCACATGTTTTGAATCACTCCTATTGTTAGCCATATCGTTAAAATGTTTAGCTAACTCTTTCCATGATCCTAATTTAATTTCACAAAACGGACAAACAGGCATGATATCTGATATCTTTGAACATGCTATTAAACTTATTAGTGTGTTATAATTTTTCTTCATGCGATGTCAATATTGCAAACTTGTCAGCTCTTAACCTACATAGTGAAGAAAATAGACTACTTTTTTAAACTTATGTTTCAGAGTGAGAAGCAGTGAACAAATCTTTAAAAATGGTTAGATAAAGCTTGAAAAATTTTCCTATATAGACCTAAATTCACACATAAACATGCTTATAAAGTCTTAATAGATGGAGAACTCAAATTGTGAAAGTTTTGCTTTTTAGAATAGTGTAACACAGAGTTTTAAGGAATAAATTAATAAATCACTGTATGTTCATATTTAGTGAATAGATATGAGTATTGAAGGTTTAAAAACGCTCTTTGCATTATTAGAGCTTCAACCAGGTGATGTAGTAAAATGCATAATGGCATTGGAGAGTTCAGAGTTAGAAGCGTATTATATACTATTAAGAGATGGGCCGGCAACTGTTAAAACTATGACGCAAAAATTAAATAAGAGCCGCCCAGCTACACAGAAAATCCTTCATAATTTAGTGATGAAGGGGTTAGCAGTAAGAACTGAAGTATTTATTGGTAAGGGTGGATATATGTATGAATATAAGGCAGTACCGCCTGATGTGTTGCGTAATATTCTCAAAAGAAAATTGGCTCAGTGGTATGAAGCAGTACAAAAACTCTTAGATAACATTCCAGATGATATTATTAAAGAAATTGCGAAGAAGAATAATTAATGACATACACTTTAATTTGAAGAGAAACTTGTACTCGTTTATTAAAAGTTAGATGACATCTTCTAGGAGGTAATATATTATTTGCTTTATAGAAGTTAGACTTTTTAATCGTTCTGTTAGATATTCATTGCCTTCATTAGTTAATCTGTATATTTTTCTTGCAGGACCACTAGGTGGTGTTTCCCATGTATATGTTACTAATCCTTTCATTTCTAATCTTTTAAGTAATCCATAGATGAAACCTTCTGGAATAGGTCGGCCTAATATTCTTGATAATTCTTCTTCAAGTTGATACCCGTGTTTTGGTGCATCACGTAATATGCGTAAAACTATTAATGGTAAAAGACCACCTAATGGTATAGACCAATGATGAAGTTTATGATGACGACATGGCATAATTAATAGTATAAATTAGATCCTAATATTTTTATACTTAGGTATCAAAGATACCTTTATATATTAGATATCCTATAAATAATGTGAGGAGATATGTGGCGACACAAATTGTATGATCCATACTGTCACCGTGGATGGGGGTATCATTGGCATACTCTCACACCTGATGAAGAACTTGAACTACTTAAAGACTATAAGCGACGTCTAGAATTGGAGCTTCAATACGTAACTGAAAAAATATCAGAGCTTGAAAAGAAAAAACTTGAAAAATAATAACATGCTTTAATCATTAAATCATATGTTTTTATTTTTTTATATTGATTATATGTTCATTTACACGTTAATATTAATTATTATAATTTACGATAAATTTAAGAATATTGGGGTTATTGGTAATATTGATAGTCAATGGCTCTACAACAGGGGGCTCTTCAAGCTGGTAAAAGGGTTTTTGATGTTATTGTAATTAGAGATAGATGTAAAGAATGTGGTCTTTGTATTGAAATGTGCCCTACAAAAGTTCTTGATAGAGAAAATACATATAATGTCTATGGATATAGACCTACATTTTTAAAAAATAGAGATCGTTGTATAGGATGTAAAATATGTGAAAATATTTGTCCTGAGTTTGCGATTTTTGTAAAGGAGGTTTTAAAATAATGACAGAGAATATCTTATTTACACATGGTAATCAGGCAGTTGTTGAGGGTGCATTAGTTGCTGGTTGTAGGTTTTATGCTGGTTACCCAATAACACCATCATCAGAAATAGCTGAGGAAATGTCTAAGAGGTTACCTAAACTAGGTGGTATATATGTCCAGGGCGAAGATGAATTGGCTTCTATAAACATGATTATAGGTGCGTCAATGGCTGGTATGAAGGCTATGACTGCTACTTCTGGTCCAGGTTATAGTCTTATGCAGGAGGGTATAGGTCTTGCTGTGGCTACTGAAACACCTATAGTGATCGTAAATGTTATGAGGGTTGGCCCTAGTACTGGTATTGCAAGTAAACCATGGCAAGGTGATATAATGCAGGCTAGATTTGGATCTCATTCAGATTATGAAATTATTTCATTATATCCATGGAGTGTTCAAGAAGCATTCGACCTTACTATTGAAGCATTTAATCTTGCAGAAAAATACATGACCCCAATTATTTTATTGAGCGATGGCATTCTAGCTAGAATGCGTGAGAAGCTTTATATAAGATCTCCCAATGAGGTTGAAATCATAGAACGAAGAAAACCGAACGTAGCACCTGAAGTGTATAAACCATATGCTAGAGATGAAAACTTGGTTCCCACTATAGCATCGTTTGGTGATGGTTATGCTATAATAAGGGATAGTTTGACTCATGATGAGCGCGGGTACTATCTCGAAAAACCTGAAACACAAGCTCATTATGTATGGGTTCTGAATGAAAAGATTAAAAGGAATGCAGAAAAAATTCAAAAATGGGATGAGAAATTTACTGATGATGCTGAAGTTGTTTTTATAGCTGCAGGACCTATGGCTAGGATTGTTTTAGCGATGGTAAAAGAAGCAAGAAGTGAAGGTTTAAAATGGGGTTTCTTTAGACCTATTACTATTTGGCCATTTCCAGAAAAACAGCTTAATAATGCTGTTAGAAATGCTAATAATGTGATTGTTGTTGAAATGAGTTATGGTAAGTTAATTTATCCAGTTCGTTGGACTCTTAGAAATAATATAAGGATAGGGCATATACCATGGTTAAGTTATGTTGCTCCTTCACCGGATGAAATTAGAAAGTTAGCTGAAAAGGAGGTGATGGGTTAATGCAAGAAATTGTTTTGCATCCTTTAGAAAAATACTTAAGAAGTGATCGTTTACCTCATACATGGTGCCCAGGATGTGGAATTGGGACTGTCGCACAAGCATTTATAAGAGCAGTTGATGAACTTAAATTAGACCCTTCTCAAATAGCTATTGTAAGCGGAATAGGTTGTACTGGTAGAATACCACTCTATTTAAAATTTGATGGTGCTCATGTATTACATGGAAGAGCTATACCGGTAGCGCTTGGAGTTAAATTAGCAAAACCAAACTTAAAAGTAGTTGTGTTTGGAGGGGACGGCGATATTTTATCAATTGGTGGTAATCATTTAATACATGCAGCAAGAAGAAATGCTGACTTAGTTGTTATAATGGTTAATAATTTTATTTACGGATTAACTGGCGGCCAAGTGGCTCCCACTACACCAAAAGAAGCCTATACTTATACATCACCATATAATCCCGATAGTAAACCATTTAATGCAGTTCAACTTGTTGCTGCATCGGGAGCTACGTATGTTGCTAGGTGGTCTACAGCATATCCAGTTCTTTTAAAAGAAAGTATAAAGAAAGCATTAACAAGACGTGGTTTTTCTTTCATTGAAGTTATCTCACAATGTCCAGAAATTTTTGGAAGACTAAATGGTTTTAAGACACCATATGATCTACTTAAAAAGATTAAAGATGTTGGTATAATTAGAAAGAATATAAGTCCTTTTGATACTAAATATGATTGGAATAATGAGATCACTTTAGGGGAATTTGTTAATAAGGATGAGCCAACATATTTAGATTACTTAAACCAAATTATAGAGAAGGCAAGAGGTCAGGGTGATAAGAAATGAGGGTAGAGGTTTTAATTGCTGGTAGGGGTGGGCAAGGTATACAATTAGCTGGTTATTTACTTGGATATGCTCTTACAAAATATGAAGATAAGTATGTGGTTCAAACTGAGGAATATGGAGCTTCAACTAGAGGTGGAGAATCATATACTGAGCTTGTGATAAGTGATAATCAAGATGAATTAGAATATTTTAAAGTTCGGAGGGCTAATGTTGCAATATTTATGTTTCAACAAGCATGGGATACTCTAATAAATAAAGTGCATGAGAAAACAATAGTCATATTTGATAGTTCATTGGTAAAACCTTCAAAAGGCATTAAATATGGAATACCTGCGAGTGATATTGCACGGGATGAATTTAAACTCCCAACAGTAGCGAATATGATCATGTTAGGTGCTTTGTCAGCAATAACTAATATAGTTACTATTAATGCTCTTGAAAAGACAATAGATTCTGAAGTGAATCCTCGATGGAGAGAGTTAAATAAAAAGGCTTTGTATAAAGGTTATGAAATATGTAAAAAAAGCTAATATTTATGTTATTTATAAATGTTCATTATAATTAACTTTTATTGTAAACTATTTCCAAAATACACGATCAAGTAATTGTTCACTATTTTATTTAGTATTCATGTGCTAAATTATTATCTTAAGAGTTACCTAAAAGGTTAAATTATGCATTAATTTTCTATTAATGGTGATTGAGATGTGGCAAATTATTGCAATATTGTCTCTCATAATGTGGGGAGTTTGGGGTTTCATATTAAAGCTTGTTTCAAAGAATGTTGAGTGGTATCAGATTTATGCTATAGGAAGTTTAGTTACCATATTAGCTGCAAGTATTATAGCATTGGTTTATAGGACTCAATTATCAATAAATCATAAGGATATATCTATAATTTTAGCTGCAAATGTTGCCGGTGCGCTTGGTTATATATTTTTTATAATGGCGCTTAAGAATGGAGAGGCATCGGTTGTTGTTCCATTGACTGCTTTATATCCAGCAATTACTGTAATACTTTCCTATATTATATTACATGAAAATATTACAATGTTACGATTAATAGGTATTATATTAGCAATAGCTGCAGCAGTGTTATTATCATTTGAATGAAAAAATAGTTATTATTTTAGTAGTTTCTCCTCATATTCTTTAACATACTTTACTGAGTGTGTGATATCAAAGAATAAGTTTTTAACATAATCAACATCTTCGCCTGATACTATATCTTTGTTTTTAGATTTTGCAGCTATATTTGCTGGAGTAATAAGTTGAACAGCATAGCGTAGGCTTGTTTCTGCACCAATTTTAGTTAATTTTTCAAGAGCTTCTTCACTTAGTTTCACGTTCTCTTCTTTCGCTCTAATTTTTAATATTTCTTTTACCTCATCAGCTTGGTACTGTCTAGTTGAAATTATAAGTAATCGATCTAATAGATCAAGAGGTAATCCATGAGGACTTTCTATATCAGTACCTCTGATTTTTGTCATACCTCTGTTTGTGGCTAATATTATTATTGGAGATAATTCACTTTCGAGGGCTCTGCTCAGAAAACTTAGAGCTTCTATGTCTAACATGTGTACATCGTCAATGAAAAGTACACCTGGTAAGAGTTCTCCTTTACCTTCTTCAACAAGTTTCTTTACTTCTTCATCAACCCTTTGTCTAATGTCTGATGAAATTTCTCTTTCAACAGCCCCAAAAAATATACTAATTAATCCTCCACCTCTTTGTGCATAGTATTCATCTAAATCATGAAGTGTTAATGTATAAACGAATTCTTTATCCTTATATATTGGTCCACTTGGAATTTCTACTCGTTTTGTAGATGAAACGTCATAATCTTCACCTATGACTATCTCAGCTGGAGCATCTTTCGCTCTACCAACTTTTGTTACTCTGCCTGTTTCGGCATCTAACCATATTACATCACCAACTTCTACTCCTTTGGAGATTAATTCTTCAGCTATTTCAGGTCCAACTCTAAGAGAGCGTTCTTCAGATTTTGTCTTTAAAGTTAGTCTAGCGCTTTTAGGGACTTGTTGGTATGGATTATATGGATTAGTGCCCATTTGGAAGTCAATCTGTTTTACAACGCCTTCGTATATTTTGCGCATTTCTTTTATTCTAAGACCAATAGCTTTTCTCATAGCTTGCATGAGTACTTCTGTCTTTTTCATTTCTGTTGAATATACTTCAGATCCATTGAGTATCATGAATGGTACGTCAGATCCAAGTTCTCTGGCTATAGCAACAGCTATAGCTGTTTTGCCAGTCCCACTGGGACCTACTATTAACACGCCTCGTCCAGCCATTTTTCCCTCCTTAACTAGTTTTACTACAAATCCGGCCGCTTCTCTAGCTTCAGTTTGACCGACCATGCCATCTGCTACCTTTAACGCTTTACCTGAGGCATCTAATCCGAGACCTTTAATGTGACTGTGTGTTCCAATTCGCTCAAAACGTTTTGTAGCAGTAGGTTCAATTGGTACGATTGAGGCTGACATATCATCACCTTTTAATAAAAATAAGGAAGTAAAATATAGGTTTTTTCTTAAAGTTTTATAAAATTTTATTGCAAAATTATGTTTGAAGAGTTATGACCTTATTCGCTCATCTTGAATCAAAATGTTTTGTCTTATTTTTATTTTCTCTTTATTTAGATTCTAATTTTTGTAAATGGAGTTATCAGTTTTTATTAGAAGGATGAGAATTAAAATTATGTTTCTAGAAAATTCATATATAGGAGTTTTATTTTGATTAAGTTAAATGAATAATTATATTGGTATTGATTTAGCTGGTAGTCCAAAAAGACCGAGTGGAATATGTATTTTAGATGAGGAAATGAATGCTCAGACGTTTATTGTGTATTCTGACGAGGAAATAATTAAAATTATTAAGGATGTTAAACCATTAGTAATAGCTATTGATGCGCCTCTTTTTTTACCTAAGGGTAGGAAGAGTTTAAGTGAACGTGGGGATGTTCATTTAAGAAGTTGTGATAGAGAATTGCTTAAGATGGGGATTAAGTTCTTTCCTATAACTTTGGGTCCAATGCGTATGCTTACTGAGAGGGGGATTAAATTAAGAGCTATATTAGAAGGATTAGGGTACAAAGTGATTGAGACTTATCCGGGTGCAGCTCAAGATATATTAAAAATTCCGAGGAAAAAGGATCCAGTAGGTTTAGAGAATGGTTTGGTAAAAATTGGTATAAAAATTAAGAAGAGTAATTTAAGTAATGATGAGCTTGATGCTATTACATGTGCATTAGTTGCAAAAATGTATTTTGAAAATAAGTATAGTGCCCTAGGAGTTCCAGATGAGGGGTATATGATATTACCATTAATTGATAATATAAAAAATAATTATAAATAAAATTTTTTATGTTAATATAATGAATCATATTTTAAAATAAGTTCATGTTAATTTTTTATATTTAACTATTTTAATACTTAATGTGGCTGAGTACAATATTTTATTTCAATTGGGTATTTTGGTAGGATTTTCAGGATTGTTAACTTACTTTTTCAAAAAAATACGTATACCAAGTGTTACGGGATATATAATTGGAGGTATAATACTTGGTCCATTAACTAGAATTATAGATCCTAATTCTGATCTTGTTACAATGATGGCTAAGCTAGGTATTTTATTAATCACGTTTGAGATAGGTGTTTCCATGAAAATTGATTTTTTGAGACGTGATGCATTAAAGGTAGGTTCAATACTTATTATAGAGTTAATTGTAGTTATTATATTATCATATATAGCAGGGTTGATCATAAATTTTTCATGGTCTGATATTGTCATACTTGCATTAATAGCTGTAAATACGAGTACTAGTATGGCTTTTAAATTAATGGAAGAAACTGGTATTAGTAGAACATATTGTTTGGTATAGCAACAATGGAAGATGTTGCGGCTATAATTAGTCTTACAACTTTGCCAGCATTATTATCTCATAGAATAATGTTCGTTGATATATTTCAAATCATTTTGCGTATTATTATTGTCATTATTGCTATGATAGGTCTCGGATTATTAATTGTCAAGAGATTTGTTGATAAACTTTACATGCGTGGTGAAGAGCTGGTTCTTTTAATAGGATTAGCAATAATAATGCTATTTTCATGGTTGGGTGAGCAATTTGGATTGACTGATGTTTTAGGTGCATTTATAGGAGGTTTGATATTTGCTGAAACAAAAATAGGTGAGGAATTTATAGTAAAAGGTAGGTGGATGCGTGATCTTTTCATTTTTATGTTTTTCTCATCAATAGGTCTAAGGTTTCCAATTAATATTAATGCTGAATTAGTGGTAATTGGTGTGATAATCAGTATGATGATTGTATTTATTAAGTTCATTGCTTTCTCATTTGCATTTTGGAGTAGTGGTACAACATTAGAGAATGCAATAAAGTTTGGTTTTTATATGATTAGTATTAGTGAATTCGCAGTAATTATAGCTGATAGAGGTGTGATATTAGGAGTGGTAAGTAAAGAAATGTTAGTTGTTAGTGTAATTGTGATCATTTTTTCTTCACTACTTTCATCCATATTAGTTACTTATGAAAATATTATAACACCTAAATTTGTCATGATGATCCCAAAAGTTATTAGACAAAACTTAGAAGAGATATTCAATGTAATAAAACATACTCTGGCATCTGATAATGTAAGATTTAATATTATGCGTAAGGCTCTTAGTGATTTAATAATAGACATTTCATTACTATTCATTGTATCAACAATAACAGTTTCAATGCTAAGTTATATTATCAGTATTAATATTTCAGGGTTTTCTTTGAATATTGCTATCTACATTATTGTTGCTGTTTTTATTGCATTCATTATAGAAATTGCGAATGACTTACGTAAATGTATTAAAACCATTATAGTTGGGGTTCTCAATGAGCTTAATGTGAATGTAATTAAATTATCAAATGTCCTTACTAACATAACATACATAATAATTATTTTAATTGTTATATTGTTTATTTTGGTACAAGCGTATTTTACTGTTTTAAAAGTCTTTGAATATGTACTACCAATGAGTGATATAATTTTTAGAGCGTATGCTATATTAACAATAATGCTAATAGTTGCTGTTCTTTATAAATATGTTAAAAAATTCATAGATACGTTTCAGCATGCTATTAAGGGTGCTTGATTTGTGTATCTGGTTTTGGTAATGTGACACCGCGTTGTCCTTGATATTTCCCAGAATAAGGTTTTTCTACAGGACTGATAAGTTTTGCAAAAATAAGGTGTAGAAAACGTTCTCCTGCATATAATTTTACTGGGAAGGGCCCTCCTATAAGTTCTATTGTTAGTTGACCTTTAAAATTAGCATCTACTATAGTTGGTGGTATAAAGAGACCAAGTCTAGCAAATGTGCTTCGTAATTCAACAAAAGCCATTATATCAGTGGGTAATTCTAAATACTCTAAAGTAACTGTGAGAACATGTTCGTATGGATTTATTATAAATTCTTCAGCATTTTCAATAGTATAATAATTGTTAATATTCTTTGGATTTCTAATATCGAATGGTATTTGAGAATTTTTCATTCTTGCTAATTGATTACCTAATCTTAGGTCAAGCCCATTTTCTCTAATAATTTCGGGTGTGAATGGTTCTATAATAATTCGTTTAGCTGAAATATAATTCTTTAAATCAAAGTCACTGAGTATCATATGATCTCAGTATTAAGGATGTTACAAAATATATAACATTTGCTCTATCCATTACTGAGATAGTTAACATATGTTTATCTTTGTCACTTTGGTAAATAGATAAAGTTAATATTAACTATAAATAAATAATAAAGGGGAATAGCATGTTTGATGTTCCATTGCTTCATGTTCATAAAGATTTAGGAGCTACTCTAGGTGAGTTTGCTGGTTGGCAGGTACCAATGAATTATGGGAGTGTTATAGATGAGCATAAATTGGTAAGATCTAGTGTTGGGCTCTTTGATATAAGTCACATGGGTAGAATACTAGTTCAAGGTAAAGACTCTCCACAATTTCTTGATAAACTTATTGCAAAAAACATTATGAAATTAAAACCTGGAAAGGCTATAATGCCTACTGCTATGTTAAATGAGCATGGTGGTTTTATTGATGATGTTACTGTATACATGATGGATCAAACTAATTACTTAATAGTATGCAATGCAATAAATAGGGAAAAAGTAATAAAATGGATGAGAATGCACAGTAATAATTTCAATGTGAACATTAATGATATTACATTTGATACGGTAATGTTTGCAGTGCAAGGACCAAAAGCTTTAGAGTTCATGTCAAAATATGTTACTAATGCTGAGAAGCTTGGTATAGGAGATTTTGTGTTAAATGTTAACATGTTTGGTGTTGAAATATTCATGCTATCAGGCAGTGGTTGGACTGGTGAAAAAGGTTATGAAATAATAGTAAAGAAAGAGGTAGCTGAGAAATTATATAAATCATTAATTAACGAAGGTTTAAACCCTGTTGGTATCATTGCTAGGGATACTTTGAGATTAGAAGCTGGATTTTTACTTTATGGTTCTGATATAGATGAACATATAACACCATTAGAGGCTAGATATTGGGTCTTTACATTAAAGAAATCAGATTATATAGGAAAACAAGCGCTCGAAAAACAATTAAAAGAGGGAGTTTCAAAAGTAAGAATAGGATTAGTTATAAAAGATAGAAGTCCAATACCTAGACATGGTTCAAAAGTACTGATAAGTGACGTAGAAGTTGGTTATGTAACAAGTGGCGGTTATTCTCCAATATTAGAAAAAAATATTGCAATGGCGTATATGAAGCCAACACATGCGCTCATAGGTGGATCAGTTGATGTTGAAATACGTGGAAAAACATTTGAAGCTAAAATTGTGGATTTTCCATTCGTACGTGGAAGTTTATTCCAATAAATATGGAATTGTTAGATGGATATGCGGTAATGGATGATTTAGGAATTATTTATTATGTAATAGGTTTACCTAGAGATGATGGTGTGTGGGTTTATCCTAAATACATTCCCGATCCATCTGGAGATCGTATAATAAATGGTAAAAAGTACAAAAAATTACCTAGCCCTCTAGATGCTATTGATCAAATAAAAAGTATAAAACCAAATATTTTTACAAAAATTGGTTTTACAGTATTTCCTTTATTAAAATATAATGACATTAAACAGATATTTGATCCCAAAATAACATTGCGACAACTCATAGAAAAAGATAGTATTCTTAAAGAACTAGTTTCTCTGATAACAATGAACGATATCAACATATTAGAGAATTTAGGTATTACAGGCTCTAGATTACTCGGTTTAAATACCCCTAATTCTGATATAGATCTCATATTTTATGGTTCTCTCGAACTTTCAAAAAGAATATACCATCAACTTAAAAAATTAAGAAAAAGAGGAGTAACAAAACCGGTTCATGGTATTCAATTAAAAAAATTATGGAAAGAAAGAATGGATACGCCAATTGATTATACACTTTTTAAGTCTATTGAAAAGAGAAAGATAGTACAAGGCATGTTTATGGATTATATATACTCAATAAAACTATTTGATTATACTGCATGGAAGCAAGGAAATGTAATTGATGTTGTAACATTTGAAGGTGTTATTTTAGATGATTCTCATTCCATGCTTTTCCCACCAAGTTACCTTATAAGACCTTTAAAAAATGTGAATGAGCATATCAAGGCAGATAAACCATTAAAAGTAATCTCCTACAGGTCAAGATTTTGGGAAGTTGCACCTAAAGGAACAGTCGTGAGAATACATGGCATATTGGAGAAATTAGACAATGATCAAATAATTGTAATAAACCATGAACATGGTATTATACATCCATTGATATAAATTTTTATACATGTTGCATAATTGAGCATACATGAAAAGTTTTTGTTCAGTCTTTTATAGTATGAAAATATTAATTAACCCAAAAAACAAAGTAAACATATGACGCAAATGAAAATGGTACTCTTTACCTGTGTGGAGAATACTTTCAGAAGTCAGATTGCAGAAGCATACTTTAACAAATATGCGCCTAGCGGCTGGAAAGCTACAAGTGCTGGTATAAAACCAGCAAATAGAGTGCCCCCAAATGCTGTTAGACTTATGTTTGAAGAAGGTATAGATATAAGCCACAAAAACTCCCAACTTATGACTAGAGATCTTCAGAGAAAAGCTGACATAGCAGTAATCGTTTGTAGCGGCACCCTATGTCCAGTAGTCTACGCAAAATATGTGGAAGAGTGGAATGTGCCAGATCCAGCCGAAATGCCTTTAGATGAGGCGAGAAAGATTAGAGATGAAATAAAAAGTAGAGTTTTAGGACTTATAGAAAGAATTAAACATGGTCAAGTTTAAATTGCTAGTTCTTTCTTTGATTAAGTATTGTGCATGTTGAGCAATATTTTAAGTTTGTTCTTAAGAGTCTCTTGATGTGACAATGAAAAGGATCAAGTAAAATTTTATATTAGTATTTCTTAGTTAACTGATTGATCGATCATGGAATACAAATGGACTGTATTGACTGTTACTACTGTTGGAGTTCTTATGGCGGGTATTGATAGTAGAGTTCTTATTGTTGGATTGCCTAATATTGCGGAAAATCTTAAAGCTGATCCTGAGCAGGCAATATGGCTTACGCAAGCTTATGTATTAGCATCTACCGCTTTCTTATTAATTATAGGGAGAATAAGCGATATTATGGGTCGTGTAAAAATTTATAATATTGGCTTCATAATTTTTACTGTTGGTTCATTATTAACTGGATTAGCTAATTCTCCTATTCATGCGATACTTGCCCGTGGGCTCCAGGGTATTGGTGGTAGTATGATGTTTGCAAATAGTATTGCTATCATTGTTGATGCATGGCCACAACATGAATTGGGACTTGGATTGGGAGTTAATCAAATTGCTTTTCGTGCTGGTGCTATGATAGGTTTAGTGATTAGTGGTATAATAATTTCTTTACTTAATTGGCGTTTCTTATTTTATATTAATGTTCCAATTGGAATATTTGGTACATTATGGGCTCACTTTAGACTTAAAGAAGTTGGTAAGATAGAGAGAGGAGCACCTATAGATTGGATTGGATTCGTATCTTTTACATTATGTATATCATCATTTTTACTTGCTATAACATTCATAACGTATGGTATATCAAATCTTGTAATAACTATGATATTTAGTATAGTTTCTATTATATCATTGATAATTTTTATATTTAATGAAACGAGAACGGATAGTCCGATTCTTGATTTACGTCTTTTGAAAATAAAAACATTTCTTGGTGGTACGGTCTCGCTTCTTTTTAATGTTATTAGTTGGGGTGCAGTATTCATTTTATTTAGTCTTTACTTACAGTTAGTGAGGGGTTATTCACCAATAGTTACCGGATTAATGATCATACCTTTTGAAATTGCTTTTTTAGCAACAGGACCTTTAAGCGGCAGATTATCTGATAAATATGGAAGACGACTATTCACGGTATTGGGATTAGTGATTACTAGCATTGCACTTGTACTGCTTTACACTACTGATGAATATACATCGGATATTTTGCTTTTAATATACACAATAGTTTTAGGTATAGGGAATGGTTTATTTGTTTCTCCTAATATTAGCTATACTATGAGGGATGTACCTCCAATGCGGAGAAGTGTTGCATCTGCGTTCAGGGGGCTTTTCTTTAATGTTGGTTTTTTGATAAGCCTTAGTATAGCACTTTTAATATTAACCTTCTATGTTCCCTACGGAATACTTACTATAATAATCTCTACCGGTGATGTTTCATATTTACCACAAAAATACATAAATTTATTTGTATATGGTATTAAACAAACTTACTTACTTTTAGCAATAATAAATGCAATAGGATTACCATTTTCACTATTTAAAGAAGAAACTGCAACCGCAAAAAAGAGCATAAAAGCAGAACAAATATTACATGATTTTTAATTTTGTTTATTCTTTATTAGTCTGATTGCTGTTAATTCATTTAATTCTTAATATAAGATATTATTATGATTTCGGCTTAGTTTCTACATTTTATATGCAAAGTCTGATTTAATGATTGAATATTGAGAAGGTGATCTTTATTTTTCTTCTATAACTAAGTTTGTGTAGTAATCGTTTATTATCCATTTAAGTCCACGTCTAATTATCTCAGAAACTGTTGATGGTGATAATCCCAGATCTTTAGCAATTTCATTTATTGATATTTTACGTGGATAATCGAAAAAGCCACGCTCAAGTGCATATTTAATAATCATTTTTTGCCTTAATGTAATTCCCTTTTCTTTACTGCTCTTTACTTTATATGATTTAATAGTTACTTTGACATTATTATTGATTAAATTCTTTATTAATGGCTCTAATGGGTGTGTCTTATCAATTACTAATGTGATTTGAAGCTTCCCATCGTTACTTATCTGTAATCTTAATATGTGATATTTTGATAATCCTATGGTTCTGCAAGTGCATTTTTTGCTCTCAATAATACCATAATATATATTTTTGTTAATAGGTAAGAGTTCAACATTCTTTACTAATGGATTCTCATATATTTGATTAGTTATATTTTTTAAATCATCAATATGTTTTAGTTCCACTAAAGCTTCTGCACCCATACTATTCTTTGGAAAACGGCAACTGTAGACTTTTACGTTTATACCAGATTTTATGAGTGGTATTGCCCATGGGCATGGGGGTTTCATGACAAGTGTGACTATTTTCATAATTAACGTATATGCTTTCTTTCTTATATTATTTTCTTTTGAGTCCCGTAATTATACGGGATTAATTTTTTATACCTTTTTTTAGAAATATCTACTGGTATGTCAGAATTAAGTAGTTTAGCGAATGCTAATGCTGCTTTACCTATGACAATACTAGGTATATATATTCATGGCTTCTTTCTAATACTTGCTGTAGGTTTACCATATGTAGTACTTATATACGAAGCTTTAGGGATTATACGCAAAGATAATGAATATCTTGAAGCTGCAAAAAGAACATCAGTAGTTTGGGCAATATCATTTGGATTTGGAGCTGTAACTGGAACATTAGTAGAGTTTGGTCTTGTGCAAATATGGTCCGGAACTATATTAGCAATAGGTAGCTTTTTCTTTATACCATTATATCTTGAATTATTTGCATTTCTAATTGAAGTAACGTTTCTGGCAGCATATCTCTATACATGGAATAAAATAAAAAATCCATGGATGCATTGGTTATTAGGATTAGGTATTTTACTTGGTTCTAATGCTTCTGCTTGGCTAATACTTACAGTTAATAGTTGGATGCAAACTCCTTGGGGGACAGGAACATTAGTGCAAAAGATTTTACCATGGACTCCAGAATTAGGTCCTTCTAAAGTAAATAATACAGCACTAGTTACAATTTATAACGTATTACCAAAAACTGGTTCAATAGTTCTGGCAGATCCTAAAGTAATACAAGCATTAGGTTATTTAATTTATGACCCATTAATAGTTCTCTTTAATCCTAATGCTTTAGCAACAGTTATACATACGATCTTAGCAACAATAATAATAGCAGCATTTGAAACTGCAAGCATATATTCATATTTTTATTTAAGAGGTCCCAGAACTGATCTTAAGAATTTCTATTTTAAGGCTGCAAAAATCGCATATGGTGTTGGAGGAATAGGATCAATATTAATGCCATTTTCTGGCGATTTCATGGCTAGAATTGTTTACCAGTTTCAATATGTAAAATTTTTAATCATGGAGGGATTTAACGGTGGTAAGGATCCACTAATAGGATTATTAACAGAATTTAATCCTTCGTATAATTTTCCAGGATTTAAAGATTTAATGAGTACGGCAAATAAGTCAATAGATCCTAATGCTGTTATTCAGACCCTTACTGAAGCGCAACAAATGCAACCCCTTATGACAGTATTCTATTATTCTATGGTTATTTCAGGAATAATTCTTTTCTTGTTTGGTATAGGATTTTTTGGTCTCTATAATAAGAAGATAAATGCTCTTGTAAGAATGATTACAAGGATGCCTACTAACAAGTTCATAATTTATAGTTCATTTATTGCTACAATTCTTAGTATAATAGCAGCTTCTGCAGGATGGGCAGTTAGAGAGATTGGAAGACATCCATGGACGATTTATGGTCTTGTTCAATATCAACAAGTTATTACTCCCAATCCCATTACATCAGAATTTAGTATGCTAATAATTGCTATAGAATTGTTAATTCTTATTAGTGGACTTGTGGCACTATACTTCATACCTACTAAGTCTCTTAATGAGATTGAAATAGTGAGGGGAGGTTAAATGGAAACTTTTACACCCGCAACGTGGATGAGCTTTATGTTACTTGGTATTGCTGTATTAGTTCATGTAACATTAGTAAACTTAGTGCTTGGTTTTTCAGTATTAGTACCATTTATTGAGTACCTATCATATAAGAGAAAAGATAAGGGATTAGAGGATTTGGCTCGGCGTCTTTTTAGATATTTAGTAATTTCAGATTTAGTAGCAGGCGTATGGGGAACATGGATTACAGTAGTATTGGGTGGACTCTGGCCTACATTAACTTATATTGCTGCTACAGTATTATTTATTCCTATAACTATAGCAATCATTGGGATTTTAATTTCTATACCAGCTATAGCAATTTACTGGTATACATGGAATAAAGTTTCTCCTAAAATTCACATGATGATCGGCGTTTTAATGGCATTAGGTGCGCTCATGGTTCCTGCTGGTTTCAGAATGATTTTCTCATTCATCAATTATCCTGTAGGATTAAATGAAGCTTTAAAAGGTAACTTATATTCAGTTTTCAATAATCCCATTTATCCTGTCATACTTCTGAAAAGTTGGTTTGGTGGTCTAACAATGTCTGCATTAATGGCAGCTGGTATATATGCTTTGAAATTTTATAGAAATATTGAGACCGAAAATAGTATTAAAGCATCTCTTATAATGCTAAAAATGGGCTTATTACTATTATTAATACAAACTCTTATGGGTATAACCTACTTTTATACATTAAATAGCTATTCACCATACATCTATGCGTCAATAATAGGAGATACAAAAATTGCGCAGTATAATTTTATGCCATTATTTTTAACTCACATATTACTTGTAGTACTTATGTGGTTTGCAGCATTAATACTCTTTAAACAACTGCGTGATAATAAGTCGTCTCAAATATTCTCATTTATATTAATACTTGCTACATTTTTTGCTTTACCTGTGGGCGAGGCTATGAATGATGCTTCACGAGCTCCTTACATGGTTATTAATGGTACTAGTGGATTGCCTGCGAATATTTTTACGAATAGCATGTTTCCGATATCATGGTCAATAGCTTATTTAGCTGTTATAGTAGCAGTAGTAGTAATGGCAATATTTGCAGTAACATTGTATATTATTTACTTTGGAAGAACTATTAACAGCAAAGAACATTAATGAAACAATTTAAACATCTTTATATTTTTTTATTTATTTAGATAATTAGACTGGTGAGTCAATGTCATCATGGAGTTGGATTGATAAGTTAAGATCAAAGCTTAGTTTAAAAATTGAACCTATAGATAAAAATTGTGATTGCGCTGCTGTAGGAGTAATATTAACTGGCAATGAAAATAATATTGAAACACTTATGATAAAACGACACGTTAAACCTAATGATCCATGGTCCGGGCAAATGGCATTTCCAGGTGGACGTTTTAAAATTAGTGATGGGAATCTTCTTTCTACTATGATTAGAGAAGTTTATGAAGAAGTTGGCATAAACTTATCTGCATATGGTGAAATTTTAGGCTCATTAAGTGTTGTTTCCCCTAAGAATATGCCAGATCTTAAAGTTACACCATATGTTGCAGTAGTATTAAGAAAACCGATGATAATCCCATCAAGAGAAGAGATAGAGGAGGCATTTTGGGTAAATTTGAATGAACTAAGATTAGGCAAATTAGAAGTAATGACCTCATTCGGTCCTAGAGTCGAGTCTGGTTTCTTTTATAAAAATTATTTTATTTGGGGAATGACTCATAGAATTTTACATGAATTATTATCATTAATAGTATAATAAGTTTCAGAAATAGATGTTAATTAAGTTTAATTTTAACTGTGTTTTGTAGGTATATGATGAATACTATTGAGGTATTAGAAAAAGTTGCTGAGGAGGCATTAATCTCGAATGAAAGACGACTTGTAGTAGTATCTAGTGTAAAATCTAATGAGATTCTCATTGAGTTTGCAAAGAAATACATTGAAGAAATGCGCAAGGTTCCTTTAAATATTCTTGTTGCTGAATATGATGAAGATACAAAATTAAGAGAATTATCTAAGAATCTTTATGGATATGTTACAAGGATAGGCTTTAAAGAGACGGAAAATGTTATGGGTGGAACTTGGGATCTATTAATCGCTGATCTTTCTCATCAATTAAATCCCAACGATATTGGTAGACTTGTTGAGACAATTAGAGGAAAAGGGTTAATACTTTTTGCTATACCACCGATTAAAGTTTGGCTTAATTCGTTAACTGAATTCCAAAAAAATCTAATTACATATCCATATAAAGATAAGGATGTAAGACAATTATTCAAACAACGGTTTTTAAATTCATTAATAAATCATGAGGGTACATGGTTAATTGATGAAGAAAAAAATGAGTATTGGGGAAAACCAAGAATGATAGAACCGCAAGCACAAAGAAAGATACAACTATCTGAAAGTGGCCCATTATCCTTAGCTTTAACACAGGATCAGAGTGAAGTAATAACGGCTGTTTTTGAAATGATCAAGTTAAATGAACCGCAAGCTCTTGTTATAGTAGCTAATAGGGGCAGAGGAAAATCTGCAGCTATTGGATTGGGTATTGCATTAATAGCTGATTATGCAGAGAAAGCTAATAAACGTCTTAAAATTGCTATAACTGCTCCTCAATATACAGGTGTAAAAACATTAATCGAATTTATTATTAAGGGATTAGAATCACTTGGATTGCGTTATTGGATAAAACAGCGTGAAAATAATATAATTATGATAAAAACACGTCGAATGAAACTCTTTTATATAAAACCTACACTAATTACATCCATAAGTGCTGATATAAAAGTTGTTGATGAGGCTGCGAGTATTCCTGTCACACTACTGCTTAGAATAGTTAACTCGTCAAAAAGAACAATATTTTCTACAACAGTACACGGATATGAGGGTTCAGGTAGAGGGTTTTCAATAAGGTTTCTTAAATACCTTAAACAACTTAAGGATCTACATGTAAAAGAAATAAACATGTTTGCTCCAATTCGTTATCCAGAGAATGATCCAGTAGAACAATGGCTTTATGATACACTTTTGCTTAATTCTGAGCCTGCACAACTTAGTGAAGCAGAAAAAAATGCATCACCAGATATATGCACATATAAGGAATTAAATTTCAATAATATAAACGAGAATATTTTACGTAATTTCTATGGGATTTATGTACTTGCTCATTATAGAAATAGACCAGAAGATCTGGCAACACTTCTTGATGCGCCTCATCATTTTGCACGTGCTTTGTTCCTTAATTCTAATCCAGTAGTTTCTATACAGCTGAGTGAAGAGGGCGGATTTGATAGTGAATTAACGGATTTAATTTACAATGGAATGGACATTCATGGTCACATAATACCATGTAGAGCACTATGGTATTATGGGTTTAAAGAGTTTGGTGAAATGAAGGGTTGGAGAATAGTTAGAATTGCAACACATCCAGACCTTATGAATAAGGGATTTGGATCAAAGGCTCTTGCAGAATTAACTAAAGAAGCTATTAAGAAAAATCTTGATTGGTTAGGATCAGGATTCGGAGCAACTGAAGAATTATTAAATTTTTGGTTTAGAAATGGTTTCTACCCAATTCATTTAAGTCCTACACCTAACCCTACATCAGGAGAGTATAGTATATTAGTTGTTAAGCCTATTAGTGAAAGAGCTATGAAAGTAGTAACTAAAATGAATACAGATTTCAGGTTACGTATGATAGAAATGTTGCATGATGTTTATTTTGAGCTAAATCCACGATTAGCCTATATGCTTATAACTCAGGGGTTGGAAAGTGTAAAAATTGTCTTGTCTAAGTCACAATTGGTTAGGCTTAAAGGTTTTATTACAGGAAGATTAACTTATGAAGTTTCAGCCGATGCAATCCGTAATTTTGTAAAATTATATCTATTAGATAAATCAGCAAACAAACCAAGTTTGACTATAGATGATGGAGCATTGTTAGTGACTAAAGTATTACAAGGTAAATCATGGTCACGCATAATAAATGAGATTAAGGTAGATAAACCAAAAGACTTTTTACGAAGCTTAATAAGAAAAATAGCACTATATTATGAAATTTAAGGAGGTAAAATGACGATCCATAAATCATTAAAATTTAAATCAGAATTCAAGGAATTAATTATCTCTAAGAGAAAGATTACAACAATAAGACTTAATAAGGATTTTAATGAAGGAGAGGAGGTAAATATAATGGTTGGTAATGAAATAATTGGTAAAGCAATAATAACTAGGATAATGAGCACAACTATAGATAAATTAACTGACATTGATGCTATGAAAGATGGTTTTAAGAGTAAAGAAGAATTAATTAAAGCACTAAAAGATATCTATGGTAATAAAATTAAGAACCATATACTTTATATAATAGAATTCTGTCTCAAAGATTAGTATATAGTGAACTAACTTATTTTATTTCTGTTCTAGTTATATACATTAATTATGTAGTTTTTTCTGATGTTTCTGGTTTGAGTACTCCTTCTTCAATTAATTTTTTCTCTAGTAATTCTAATGCTTGTTCTATAGTTTTTGTGTTACTGATTTTTAATGCTGCTGAAACACGTTGTAATCGCTCCCATGATTTCTTATTAAAATAAAATGTAGTTCGTGGCATATTATATCATTTTATGATTATACGCACTTATATAAATACTTTTTGTACCTACCTTTTGTAACAACCTAATACTAGTTAAAACAATAATCGTTACCATTCTTTAGTATTGAAGTCTTTCACAAAAATCATCTAAAGAAACTTCCACCTTTAATTGCGGAATAACTAACATTATCCTAGAGTCAATAATCTTATGCAGTTTGTTACCATATTAAGTTAACGCGTATTGTATGAAAAATTTGGCATATTTGTCAGCATATTTCTCAGTTCCTCTATGTTTGCCATTAATGAATCTAATTACATGATAAAATTCATGAAGGACAATGTATGGATTACGGTAAGCGTTAGCATCTCTGAAAAATATTGTATGTTTTGAAGGAACATAACATGCATAAGACTTAAAGCACTTATTTCTAGGTAATCCTACTACAGTTTTTGGTGGATCAATATGATAGAAGTCGGAAATAATTTTAAGTGCATCATCAGTATTACCATCCATTATCATTTTTATAATCATTCTTGCGTTGTCTTTACTTAATGGAAATATATCCATGTGTATCCATTTTATTGAATTCATACACCCTTATAGATTTTAATTTATACTAATGATAGTAGTGTTCTTAGATCTTTTAATCTTAGAACTTATTGCAAAAATGAAACGCTGGAGTTTGTTAAATATTATAAAAATAGGAAAGCTTAAATAATTTCGTAATAGGTTCTAGTGTATTTTCATCATAATAGATAACATTGGATGGATAGGTTTTTTAATGTTTATTATTTTTAAACGAACTGGAGTGCGAATGATGGGTAGTTTCATAGGAAGACAGGAAGAACTTGAAGCACTTAACGAGATTTTTAAAGATTCAATAGAAAAAGGAAAAGTGGTTCTTATTTCTGGAAAACCTGGTTCTGGAAAAAATACTTTAGTTAATAAATTCTTAAGCAAGATAAATAATAATGATGCTCTTATTATTTCTCTTGATGCACGATTTTATGAAGGATTGTCACCATTTATGAAAATAATTACAATGATTAAAGATTCGCTTCAACTAGATCCAAAAGCAACTTATGAATTGTTGAATTTATTTATTACTGCTAATAATGATTTAGATCTTTCTGAAATTAGGGGTGATGCGCCTTATGATATTTTTAATCCAATTTTAAATAATAGTTTGTTCATGACTAATTTAACAATAAAGGAGTCTCAACTTTTACATAAGTTAAGGGAATACTTAGATGCGATAAGTAATTTATTATCATCAATGAATCTTAGACTAGTGATAGTATTAGATCATACAGAATTATTACATGAATCAAGTTTAAAACTTATAATGAACATCATAGATGATTTCCCTGCAAGGTTTATGCTTATACTTTTATATGAACTGAATGATGATACTAAAGAATTGTACGAAAAATTAGGTGATGCGCTAATTAATTATGAAATGGGTATCATAGAATTATCATCATTTTCTAACGAGGAAGTGTTAGAATTATTTAATAAAGAAAATATACCTATTAATTCTCTTTTAGCATCTAATATAAGAGAGAAACTTAAGGGTAATCCTCTTTATATAACACGTCTCATAGAGATTATAAAATGTAGTAAACTTCAAATTAATGAGAATAATATACCGAGCATAAACGAAATTTTTAAATTATTTTTCAGCGATCTTAATAAAGATGAGATTGAAACATTAAGCATATTGGCCATTCTTAAAGATCCCTTTATCGATCTTGAGATTGATAACATTCCTATTAGTAAAGAAAAACTGAAGCATTTTATTGGGAAAAATATTATCGTGCATGAGAATAATGTTTATAGTTTTGCACATCCCGATGATAGAGCCTTCTTCGCATCATTCCTATCTAATGAAGAACAAAGGTCTCTTTATGAAAATATTATTGCTAAACTAAAAAATGAGGTCGGTAACGGTCCCAAAGTAAGTTTTAGTCTGATTTCACGAATTTGCTGGTATAGTTTTAAAATGTTACTGGATGAAAATTCAGTAAGATTATGTATAGTTACAGCTCGAATAGCCCATGATAAAGCATTATTCTTAACAGCATTAAAAATGCATAAGGAAGCACTTTCAGCTCTCCAGAGACTTACAATTCAAGATTCTCGTCTTATGACAGCTATAATACATTATTGGCTAGGAATAGAATATTTAATAATCAATGATGAGAAAAATGCATTAAGAAATTTGGAAAAAGCATTAAAGAATTTTGAACGCCTTGGAAAAATTGAAGCAGTAGGTGCAACATTATATATAGAAGGTATTCTAAGTGAGCGAAAGGGTGATATAAAAGATGCTGCAAAATCATTTGAAGAAGCTATAAAAATGTTTGAAACATTAAAGAATAACACACTTAAAAAATACGTGAAAATCTACGCACTCCTTAAGTTAAGCAGGATCAAATTAAAGTTAGAGAAGATTGATGAAGCCATAAATTTATCTACGTTAGCTCTTAACCTAGCTCATGAGATTAATGATAAATTGTTGATATTACTCTCATTATATGAAATTGGATTAATAAAATATACTGCAGGAGAATTTAATGAAGCTATAAATACCCTTAACGACACATTAAAATTATTACATGAAGCAAATAATGTATACATAATACCTCATATATACTTTTATCTAGGATTAGCATATTTAGGTAATAATGAGATAGAACGTGCAGCAGAGAATTTTAAAAAATCTATTGATATAGCGAAAGAGATAGAAGATAAAAAAATTGAGGCATTATCATTAGCTCAATTAAGTGTCATACATTCAAGCACAGGATCTTACAATACTGCCCTTAGCTTATTAAAAGAAGCTCATAAAAAATTATTAAATTAAATCTTGAAGACTGGGAAAACATAACTAGAATAAATTACTTGATAGCAACAGTATTATTATCATTAGGTGATGTTGATAAAGCATTTGATAAACTCATAGAAATGCTTGATGCTTCAGCAAAAACAGGTAATGATATGCTTTTCTTCCGTTCATTTAAAATGTTATTAGAAATTTTTGAGGAAATGATGCAAAAAGATCTCTGGGCACAACTATCCAAAGGTTTAGATAAAATTATCAATGCCTACGCAGATACTGAGGCAATAGAATTAGAAAACTTTTTCAAAATACTAAAAGAAATGTCCTTATTCAAGATAACAAAATCAATGGACTATAAAAATTCAATATCAAAACTCCATGATTCTATCAATAGCAAAGAACTTAAAAATATCATCAATTCAATAATAGCAAAATATGCTCCCGAACTAACTCTTTAATGCACTAGCTTTTAATCCTAATACTTTCGCTTATCTCAATGATCTTAACTTTCTGTTTAACTTTAATTCCAAGATAATACAAATTTCAGTTATCTATTCAAAAATTCAGCTTGATAAAAAAATTTACTAAAAACTTATGTTTACCGATTGATCTTAGGTTTTATATGAGTTATTGGAAAAGTATCATAATATTCCCTAATACAATGATATAAATATATTAACAATTATGTGCATTCGAATTTATTTTTCATGTAAAAATATTATGTTAGGTCAATATGAGTGTCCTCCGCATGATCTATAAGATTTAAATATTCGAAGATACTAAGACTTATATGGTTAAAATAGCTGAGAAATTAATTAAGGGTCTTGCAGTTTTTACCTTTGATGATTTAATAATTTTGCCAGGATATTCTAAAGTTGAACCATCACAAATTAGTTTAAAAACTCGTTTTAGTACAAACATAGAACTTAACGTTCCATTTGTATCTTCGCCCATGGATACAGTTACAGAGAGTGATATGGCAATAACACTTGCACGATATGGTGGAATAGGAGTTATACATAGAAATTGCACAATTGAAGAGCAGGTTGAAATGGTTAAGAAAGTGAAGCGTAGTGAATCATTTATAATAAGAGATGTGATTACTGTAAAACCGAATATTACTGTTGGTGAAGCTGCAAATTATATGAAGCTTTATAATATTTCAGGTTTACCTGTAATTGACGATGAGAACAAGCTTATTGGTATAATAACTGGGAGGGATGTACGATTTGCCAATCCAAATATATTAGTTAGTGATGCCATGACAAAAGATGTTATTGTTGCAGAAGAAAAAATCACCCCTGAAGAAGCTATTAACTTAATGAAAAGATATAAAATTGAAAAATTACCTGTGGTTGATAAAAACAATAAGTTGGTTGGTCTGATAACATATAAGGATGTAGCATTAAGGGATAAATATCCAAACGCAATAAGAGATGATGATGGCAGACTTGTAGTTGCTGCTGCAATATCACCCTTCGATATTAAAAGGGCTAAAATGTTAGAAAAATATGTTGATGCACTTGTAATTGACGTAGCGCATTTTCATAATGAAAATGTTATGCAAGCTACAAAAAAGTTAATAAAAGAAGTTAATGTTGATATTATAGTTGGTAATCTTGGTACAAAAGAGGGTGTTACTGACGTTTTGTCCAAAATAGAAAGAATAAATGGTTTAAGGGTGGGTATAGGGGGTGGTTCGGTTTGTACTACTTCACAAATAACTAGAACTGGCGCACCTACACCATTCGCAGTTGCACAAGCTAAAGAGGCTTTAGAAGAGCTAGGAGCTGATATACCAATAATAGCTGACGGTGGAATAAAGGGAGCTGGTGATATAGCATTAGTTTTAGCATTAGGAGCTTCATCTGCAATGATGGGATATGTGTTTGCCGCTTGTAAAGAAAGTCCAAGCCCAATAACAATGATTGGTAATCGTTATTATAAACTTCATAGGGGAATGGGAAGTATAGGAGCGCGTCAAAAACGTATGGCTTTAGATAGATATTCTCAGCCGTCTAAGAGTATTCCAGAAGGTATGGAAGTATGGATACCATATAAAGGTGAGGCTTCAGCGGTGATAGAAGAATTAAGTGCTGCCTTGAAAGTTGCTATGGGCTATGCTGGTGCATCTAACATAAAAGAAATGTTTGAAAAAGCGCGGATTGGATGGGCATCACAAAATGTATATTCGAAAACTCATTATGAAGAAATAATTAAACCGACATAATAAGCTATGATATATTAAATGAAATTTCAAGTAATTGTTTTGCAGGTCTAAATCTGATCTTTTCTATTTTAATGCTTTTTACTTCTCCAGTTGTTTTGCAGTGAGTAGCTTTACATGCGTTTACATTCCAATCTTTAATATGAAGTATCTTAATGCGTGTGATGTTGGTAGGTAATGGGAATAAATCATATATTTTATCTCCCCATATGCGTTCAGCCTCAGAGCGATCCATTTCTAATTCTTCAATAGGTTGATTTTCTAAAATTTTTTTATTAGCTAACTCTTCGATTTTTAATATTTCCTCATTGGTAGGTTTTCTATTAAATTGAACAGTTAATCTACCATGTTTACCCTCTACGTATACGCTGGCAGTCCATTTTGCTCCTATTACCAATTGCACAGCACCCTTAAGTATGTGAAGTGCCGTATGAGTACGAATTTCATCGGCATTCAAGCTGCTCACCAAATAATGACTCGGCTATGAGGTAAATAAACTTTTCATTTTTTATTGTATAATTTTGAATAATTGTTATTTTGATGACTGTAACTGATGAGAATTTTTAATTATAAAGTGTCTGTGCTTTTTATAAAAATCTTATGTAAAAATTATATAAAGTATATTTTAGTTCCTGAGTAATCAATAAAAAATATAAACTGGTTAATGATTATGATAATTTTATATTTTAAGAAAAATCATATATTCATATTTTTATATTATATTGTTTTAAACATAAAGTTTTTATTTTTCGAATTTAGAATCATTATGAGAGGTATGTATTCGGAATATAGTAATGGAGATGATAAGGAATCATTGGTTTACAAATTTACTGCATTAGTTAGTGGTATAATTATGTTGCTTACTATTATTTATGGTACTTATGAAATGTTTTTAGAGTATATTACTACTGGTACTATAGTGGTTGGTGCACCTTTAGTTTATGTAGAATTTCCATACAAATATTTTGCAAAGCCGGTTACATATTTTGCAGTCTCGTTAGTTGTTTTTTGGTATAGTATATTACATGTTGCTCGTGATAAAGTGGTTAGTTTAGGGAAAGATATACGAGCTTTATTTTCTATAATAGCACTTGGTGTGGCATATGCTAGTGGTTACGAGTTACTTTATAACTTTATGGTATGGGATGCTATAGTTGTAAGTCAGATATTAAGAGGAAATATAAACATAGATCAAGCTGTAATAGGTTATCCTGATCCTAATTTGCCATGGAATTTAGTGTTTGCAACAAAGTTCTTTTCAGCAATTTTTGTTGTAGCATTATATACACTTTATTATCTAAACAAAACTAAGAGTAGATAGTGCGTGTCTATCTAGAGTGTGACCTTGACGTATTTTTAATTTTATGTTTGTTGTTCTTTATCAATTTCTAAAATTAGATAACCCCTATAGCCACATTTAGTACAAATATATCGTGCTGGATAAAGCCAGCCAAAACTATGTTCCGTCTTAATTGAAGAACTACCGCATATTGGGCAAACGTATTTTCCTTTGTGTTTGCGGGAAAGATGTTTTAATGTTTCTTTTAAGTTAGTGAGCATTCTTTCTCAGCTACTCCACTATTATGTTTTCTTTTGGATAACCCATTGATATTAAGATTTCTTCCACCCTGTTTCTATGATCACCTTGTAATTCTATTCTTCCATCTTTATATGTTCCTCCGCATGCTAGTTTGCTTTTTAATAATTTTGCAGTTCCTTCAAGTTCTGAATTTTCTAACCCTTCTATAATTGTTACTTCTCTTCCCCAACGTCTTTTTTCTAAGCGTATTTTGATTCTTTTTTCTTCTTTTTCTAAAGTTTTTATTACAGATTCTACATCCAAGTTTAAATCTAGGTTAAGATCTACGTCGTTCTCATTTAATTGATCCTTCACCATGTTCATGCTTATATGTAAGCGGATACGTAAATACTTTTTGGTTTTAACTATGAAAATTTTATGAGAAAATTATTTATGCTTAATGTTGTGCACATAGCTAAGGTTATATCCTTCTATAACGAATTCTAAGTGAGAATATCATGAAATACAGATTGCTAGATTTGCTCGCTTGCCCAATATGTAAGCATTGGCCATTAGAACTAATAGTTTTTACAGAAAATCAGTATCATTATGAAAATTTACCTGATAAAATTCCTTATTGTAGAGACTATTGTGGTCTTAAAAAATCAAAAATAACTGAACTAAATCCTAATGATTTGAATTGCAAAGAGTGCGTGACTCATGAAGTTGCTGAGGGAATATTAATCTGTAACCAATGTGGACGTTGGTATCCTATCACAGAAGAAATACCAATAATGTTACCTGATCCACTACGAAGTGGAAAGGATGATTTAGAATTTCTTAAAAAATGGTCAGAGAAAATTCCTGAAAAAATACTTAAAGAGGGTAAACCTATACATCTTTAATACTTTTTAAATGTTTAAGTTATTTAGATAAAATCAGAATCTTTAAAAAGCCCTTAGCATATATGTAAATGTGGTGCCGAGGTAGCTCAGCTAGGTAGAGCACCCGGCTGTTAACCGGGTGGTCGTGGGTTCAATTCCCACCCTCGGCGCTTAATTATTTAATTTGTAATAAACTAAAAATACCACAGAAAAGAGATATATAGGAAGAGGAAGTAAAAATAATTATGTCAATAAATGGAGTAAATCACATAGCTATTGCAGTTTCAAATCTTAATGACGCACTAAAACTTTATACAGAAACTTTTGGTCTTAAATTAAAAAGCATTATGGAGATAAAAGAGCAGGGCGTTAAGGTTGCAATATTAGAAGCCGGTTCAACATTAATTGAACTTCTTGAACCACTTGGTGAACAAACTCCAGTAGGTAAGTTTATAAAAGAACGTGGTGAAGGAATACATCATATAGCATTTACCGTTAATGACATTAAATCGTTCACTACAATGATGAGAGAGAAAGGATTAAAACTAATAAATAATGAACCACAGCATGGTGCGGAAGGATTTATAATATTTATTCATCCCTCATCAACTAGAAAAGTACTTATAGAAATAGTTGAACCATATAAAGAAAAGAACCAATAATTTATTTAAAATGTTCAATTTAAAATAAGCATCCACGAACTTTCTCAGATTTCATTAAAACTTATGATTCTCTATGACTTCTGCTTCATTCTGAAGTATGAGTTCTTCAAAGTCCTAAACACCTCTTTAACGAATGCTACTCCATAATGAAATAATAAATATGGCAATGGTTTCTTAACACGATACAATATTTGTAGACTTTCTAAATATTCAAAGTACCATTAGGATGATCTTTTGTTTTCAAAAATATTCTTTAATACTTCTTCTAGTTTCTCAGTAATTTCTTCTTTATTAGAACCTTCAACAATTTGAGCATTATATACTCTACTTAAACCTTTAAGATAGTCAGATACTTTTCTTGTAGATAAAACTATACATTTTAGATTTACGTCAACAGTTTTTACTAAAAAATTAATAGCATCGCTTTCATCAGGAGTGAGAAGAAACGTTATAGCAACTTTTATTGAATTTTTTTCTAAAAGAAGTTTAAATTTCTGAGAAATGCCTGAAGAACCTAGTGCTTCATAATTTTCAATTACATTAATGTTGATTTTCTTCGCTAATTCCTTAACAATATTCTCAATAACTAAATTTTTCATTATATCATTATTTAACTTTTCTTTATCAACACTATATGCGAACACTGGATTATATTGTGCGTCCATAATTGAAAAATTTGCATCACATACGTTACATGTTAAGGAGATATTTGGGTTATTGGTACGATAAAGACAGTTTTGACATTCATATAACCTACCTATTTCACTATAATCTGGAGCATTTTTACTAAACAAAAGTTTGCATTTCGGGCATGCATACATTATTTCTTTTTCTGTTTTAATAATTTTGAATGCACTTCCAACATCGGTAAAACCACATACTTTATGCTGGATTACTTGTTTATTTTCTAGATTAAAGGAACCACATTTAGGACATTTTAAATGTAATCTTATGTTAGTACTTCCGCAGTTAGGGCATGCAATAGATCTATCAACAACTAGAGCTTTTAGTACACCATATTTAGTAAGTTCATCTAATGCTGTTTTCTCAATATTAATAGAGGTTAATAAAGGATATGTGATGCCCGTTATGGTGATTTCAGGTTCAATAGTTTCTATATCTGAAAATAAGAGGTATTCTAAAAGCTTTAGTGCTTGTGAACTTAATTGAGGTTCATAAGTAATAGTACTCACGCTTCTCACACTGCTTATTTATCTAAAACCTAACTTAATATATATTTTTTATTAACATGGTTTACTATATATCTAACATCATCATTAATAAAGTCATATTGCTTTTATCCTAACATACTAAAAACTAATCTCACACAGGATTTAAAAATTACTTCATTTAATGATATGATCTGATGTAAAATAATAAAATTTTCATCAAAGCTCGAAAAATCTCATTAATTTAACAGTTCGTAAAATTTTTACATAAAATAAACTTAATGAAATTATTTAAGTTTCTTTCTCTAAACGATTATTTTATGAACTTCTCAATGAAAATAGCATTTAACAATTCTGCAGTTATTAAACTTTTAATAAAACTGAATTTTGAATTATTATAATGATGCAAAAAATGGTACTAAAAATGCAGCGAGTATTGTGAGTAATGTTCCACTTATTATTGATGGTAAGGCATTCTCTATTCCAGAATAACGTATTACGAATGGAAGTGTAGTATCAACTGATGTTGCACCACCACTAGCTATTATAGCTGAAGCACCTAGCTTTTTACCTAATATTGGTGAAAGAATCATTGTTAAAAGCTCCCTAAATAAATTTGATAAAAAACCAAGGATTCCTATTTCAGCACCAAGGAGTTTAAAAAGTACAGAACCTGTAAAAGTATACCAACCGAACCCTGCAACAATTGAAAGAACAATCTTAGGTGAAAATCCTAAGACATAACTTATTAATATACTGAAAGTAAGTGTTCCTAAAATTGAAGACATGGGCGCTATTAGAGTGTTAAGACTTAAACTTTTGAAATATTTTAATAAATTCTCATCCATCCCTATCCCAACACCTACAATAAATATTAACACATATAACGTAATAGTTTCTAAATTATCTATCACAAAATTATTAATATGATAAAGATATCCCACTAGGAATCCTAATACTAATGATGCTAATGCTTTTTTAATCATTTTACATACCTCGAAACCATATATGCTATTATAGCGCTCCCTATAACAGAAGTAATAGCAAGTATAAAAGATTGAATACCCAAAATCATAATGTTTTTGATTATATCTTTATTGCTTCCTAAATTTACTCCTATGAGAAAAAGAAGAATAATTACAGAGAATACTAAATACCTATCAATCTTAATACGTACATGATTACGCCTCATTACATAACCAATAATAAAACCTAAAATTAACATAATAAATATATTCAAAGTATAATAATCCATTTCTAATCACCTCACAATTTATAATAACACAAAATTTAAACCTTTTTTATTTATGCCATGCTACATGGTTTGAGCTGTTAAATAAGGTTGATTTTACTTTAATCCTCCTTTCACGTAATGAAATGATGTATGGTTTCTAATATATGTACAACATCTTCATAGTGTTAATTTAACCAATGTTACATATATCTAACCAGGAGAAAAGTATATCAAAGAATCATACAGCACAGCGTACTCACCATTGATGAAATATTCTTAATTTCGAACAGTATTAATATATGTTGCAAGGAATAAATAGTGGTGATAGCTTACGCAACTTAAAGATATATGCACAAGAACAGTCATCACGATATATCCCGATGATACATTAGATAAGGCTAGTGAAAAAATGTTCTTATATAATATCTCAAGACTTATAGTAATTAAGGACAATAAACCAATTGGTATAATAACTGAGAAAGATATAACTCGCTATTTAATAGATGCTGATAAACCAATTAACCAAATTAAGGTTTTTGAGGTGATGAAAAGTCCATTAATAACTGCTCACCTTGATGATACTATTCAAAATGCAGCAAAGACCATGCTTAAACATGGTATTAGCTCTCTTGTAATTGTTGAAAATTCTGAATTAAAAGGTATTGTAACTAAACTTGATATTGCAAAATTTTGTGCAACCGTAAAAGGTAGGTGGCATGTAAGAGATTACATGACAAAGAATCCTATTGCAGTAAGTCCATCAGACACTATATTTAAAGTTATAAATCTAATGGTTAATAATAATATAAGTCGTGTTGTAGTTACTGATGCTAATAATAAACCGATTGGTATAATAACATTAGCGGATATTGTTAGGAGTTCACCAGAAATTTCTTTTGCAAAACTAAAAAATACAAGAATTCCAAAAATATTAAGACCATTAATGTTAAGATCAATAATAATATCAACAATGATGAGCAGAGACTTAGTAGTAATAAGAGAGGATGCTGACTTAGCTGATGCAGCACAAACAATGATAACATATGGTATTAGTGGTTTACCAGTAATAAATAGTGAAGGTAGATTAGTAGGTATCATAACAAAGACTGATATAACAAGAGCCGTTAGTGAATTTTAGAAGTAGAACTTAAGTATTCTAAGTTGACATAAAAAAATAAAAATTTATTAATTTTAAGCTGGTGGTACTTCAGCATATATAGTTCTAACATCAATTCCACGCTTGAAATTGTACACCATGAATCCAACGAATATAAGAACACCAAATCCCATCCATACTGATTGCAATACTAAATCTCTCAATATGTTTAGCCAAGCTCCAGCTACTATCATGAAGTAAAAGTTAACAGTGAATGAAATAAGACCAACGATTGTAAGTAATGGAATACCAGCTATCTCCCAACGAGCACCCTTTTCATAAAGATCTCTGCGCATCCATGGTATTAAAATTGCGGCTAAGCTTGTAAACATCACAGCTACTTGATAAAGCATTGTAGTATCAACTGATGCCAACCACTCACCACTAACTATATTAAGTACAACACCAACAAATCCTCCTATCATAGTCAATATTACAGCCCAATGTGGGCTGTGAAATGTTTCATTTACTGCAGCAAATAACTCTGGGAAGAATCTATCAAACGCCCAAGCAAATACCATTCTCGAGCTAACAACAAAGAATGCAGGTATATCCTTTAAAAGAACAATACCAACAGTAACTGCATTAAATATTTGAATAGGCGCTGAACCTGGCACTAAGCTTATCACATAAGGAGTAACAATGCCGGGAGGCGGAACAGCTATTTGTCCCCCAACAGGTTTAAAATTAATACCAAGCTCTGCAAGTTTAGTTACATTTCCTTCAGCCAAATTATTATAAACATATTGATAGAGTGCTGTGAACTTTACTTGATCAGGTGGAATTTTAGCAGTATTTAGTAATGGTGTGATATTTAACTGATCTAATAAGCTTTTAGGTACAGTCCATATGCTATATACTAAGTAAGGTAATGTTATATAATATGCAATTATTAGTAATGTACCAAGAACTTGTGCTATAACTAAAGTCCTGCTAGGATTCTTTAATTCTCCTCCCGCATAAACAGCTGCTGTAATTCCTATGTATGCCCATATAGCAGCAACACCAGCATTAATGGTTGCAGTCATATTAAATGGAGCAACAACACTTGGTATACTTGGCGTTCCTGCAACATTAAATGCTGCTTTGACTATGGCTTCGTATGTTCCTTTTCCGAATACTGCATCCCATCCTGCCATTGCAGCATTTGGATTTCCTCCTGCTAAAATAGCAACGTTTGATAAAACTCCTATTACTGCTATTGTACCTAGTACGCTTACTATTAAACCATAAATTCTCATTCCTAATAGTGCCAAGAGTCCGAATCCAAATACTAAAAGTAATCCTATTACCCAATGTCCTTCTAATGATGATAGCCAGTGGGCAGTATTAAGATATCCTGGATCATTTAATGCTATTCCTGCTGATGTGAATGCGGTTGCGAAGAAATCTATAGAATACCATGCTATGATCCCGTAAGATAAGACTTCTGTAAACCAGAATCCCCATGATGCGAGAAATCCTATTGCTGGGTTGAGCCCTCTTGTAGTAAATATATAATCACCACCGGTTCTTGGCATTAATGAACCTAATAATGTATAGACTAATGCTGTAGGTATTGCTGCTATGAGTCCTAATATAAGGAACGATAATGCTATATCTGCACCTGGATTGTTGTATGATGCAATGACTGAAAGTTTGTGAATGCCTCCTCCTACTGTATGACTAAATACTAACATGAATGCTGTGAAGGGTCCTATTGTTCTTACTAATCCTGATGCTCTTCTAACAAAGACTGTAGGTGCGGCTTCTCCCATGGAACATCAATATTATCTTACATTAAAAGTTTATAAGGTTTTCGTAGTTCAGTGTGATAAGTATAAATATTTGTGGATTATAATAGATTTATAATAAAAGTTATTATATAAATTTTACTTATGGTTTAACTGGAAAAGGATAAATTTGTTAGTAGGTTTTTATTAATGTGATATATGAATGGGGAAGGAAGTTGGTAAGATGTTATCGGATATTGCTTTTGTTATAGAGGCGTTAGATGGTTATAGAAGTGGAAGGCATATTGATCCTAAGAGAGTTAGTGAAAAGGTTAATAGATGGCGTGAAATTGAGGGGTCATTACCTAGAAAATGGCTTAGTCTTCAAAGGGATATAGATGCATTAATTAATTTAACGCTTAGGGATCCTGATATTAAGAAGTTTGCTAATGTTTATGTTCTTATTAAATTTGGTTTAAGGATAGTGTATGTATTATTGTTATCTAGTTTCTTTATGTTGATTAGATGGCCTGATATTGGTATGTTAGTAATTTATGGTTCTTTGGGAATGCTTTATTTTTTGTTAATAGTTAGATGGTATGTTTTGGATAAAATGTTTACTTATTATGAGAGGGTGATTTCGAGCCAGCCTGGTAAAGTTGAGCAACTTAAGTTGGCTGTGAATTCATTAATTAAAACGCTTACTGAGTATTTAGAAAAAGAGCAAGTTTCTTCTAAGAAGTATAGGCTTCATTTATTTAATACTGATTATAATGGTATTAGAATTTTGAAAAAACCTGGTTGGCTTAGGGATTATTATCTTTGTGAAGTTGTAGGGGGGAAATAATATGCAGTTGTTGATTGAAAAAAATATACTTACTGTTGGTGAACCAATAAGGGTGATTCTCAATTCTCTTAATAATGAGGTTGTAGAGATGCATCTGTATGTTTCAGGGATGACTATACTTTTTGATCTCGAGAAGAGGAATAAGTTTTTTAGAATGATATTTAATAAATCTATAAAATGGAGACTTAAAGATGGTGAGCAGCTTCTTACGTATCCATCGTGGCTTCCTCCTAGTTTAGGATTAAAAACGTTAGCAATTAGGTGGTCACTTGTAAGCGGGGTTCCCAGGTTAGGTGGTAGAATACTTTTTCCACGCAAGGATATAAGGCTTCGGGTTTATCCTCAAAAAATGCCTTCTCCTAGTAAATCGGAATTCATTACTACTAATAAATTATTCTATAAACCTGGTGAAATTATTCATGGTAGTGTAAATGTTAATAGGGGTAGTGCAAAAGATATTATTATTGAGTTGCGTGTTACAGAGTATTTGAAGATTAATGATAAAACTTACTCTTATACTTATCAATTTGCTTCAGCTGATGTAAACGTAGTTAATGATAAAAGTTGCGAGTTCATGTTAAAGATACCTCCTGATGAGACTTTATTTGATGATAGGTATATATTTTATCCATATACATTTGAGACGAGAATAGATGATAAAATAATTGGTGTTAAATGTGAAGTTAATGCTGAGATTCCGCATGAATTTAGTGAAAGTCAAGAAATAATTTTAGAACCTCAAGAAATTAAACTTAAGAAGGTTATTTAATTTTAATTAGATTTTATTATTGATGTATTATCATTTAATGAGTGTTTTGGTTAGTAAAGTATATTTATTTGTTTAGATAAAAGCTTAGTGGTGCTAAAATAGATGGTACTACGGTGCTATTTTTCAGTTGATGTACATGGGAATACTATTGTTTGGCGTAAATGGATTAATGCTGTAAATGTATATAAAGCTAATGTACTGATACTTTCAGGTGATCTTACTGGTAAAGCTATTGTCCCAATTTATGATAAAAATGGATACTATGAAGCTGAATTTCTTGGGCGAAAGTATATTGTAAATAACAATGAGGAACTTAAAAAACTTGAAGAACAAATTGAAAACGTTGGTTATTATTATAAAGTGATGACTATGAAGGAAGCTCAAGAGTTTGCTGCTGATGAGAAGAAACTTGAGAATTTATTCAAAGAACTTATTACTGAGCGTATTAGAAAATGGATGGATTTATTGCTTGAAAAGGTTAATACTAAGGAAGTTATTGCTATGGCTATGCCTGGAAATGATGATGAATTTTGGGTTGATGAAGTTATAAAAGAATATGCAGATAGAGGAATAATATATCCTTTAGATAAAATTGTAGAACTTCCTCATGGATATGAAATTGTAAGTAATGATTATGTAAATCCCACACCATGGAAGACTCCTAGGGAAGTTGATGAAAAGAGGTTAGAAAAAATGTTGGAAGAGAAAATAAAAAAGATTCATAATATGGAAAAAGCTATATTTAATTTTCATCCTCCTCCATATAATACAAAATTAGATCTTGCACCAAAACTTGATAAAAATATGAAAATTGTATATGTTGGAGGAAAACCATTGATGATTCATGTAGGAAGTACTGCAGTGCGCAAGATGATAGAGAAATACCAACCATTAATAGGGCTTCACGGGCATATACATGAAAGTTATGCTAGTGATAAAATTGGTAGAACTGTTGTTGTTAACCCTGGTAGTGAGTATACTGAAGGAATATTGAGGGGTTTTGTAATTGAACTTGATGAAAACGGAATAAGAAATTACTGGAAAGTTGAGGGGTGATATGTAATAATTAAATCGATTGACTGAATTGAGAGTGACGTTGATGAGTGGCCCAACACATTTTGTGGAAATAAGTGAAGAGGAATTCCTTAAAGAAGCATTAGGAATAGTTGAAAAAGCGCAATCTCGCGGAATATATCTTAGAATTCTAGGTGCGCTTGCAGTTTATATACACTCGCTTGATAAGCCTGATTGTATTAATGCGTTCAGATCTTTAGGTAGGTTTGGTGAAGGAAAACCGTTATTCACAGATTTAGATCTAATAGGATATAGTAAGCAACGTAAAGAAATTACTAAATTATTTGAAGAGTTAAAATTTCAGCCTGATCGTATGGTTAATGTTTTATTTGCTGATAGAAGGCTTATTTTTTATCATCCACAAGGTAAGTATCATGTAGATGTTTTCCTTAATAAGCTTGAATTCAGTCATGACGTGCACTTTGGTGAAAAACCTGGTTCTGGTAGGTTAGAACTTGATTATCCAACTATCACTTTAGCTGACATAGTGCTTGAAAAATTGCAAATACACTTCATTAATCTTAAAGATCTAATTGATCTTATAGTATTATTCATGGGTCATGATGTTAGTGAGAAAAGTGATAAGGATACTATAGATGGCGGATATATTGCTAGAATATTATCTGACGATTGGGGATTCTGGTATGATGCAGTAACAAATTTAGATAAAACTAAATCATTAGCAAAAACATTTATTGAAACTGGGAAATTATCAAATGAACAGGTTAAAATAATTACAGAGAGAATTGATAAGCTTCGTAACATTATTGATACTACACCTAAAACGAAAAATTGGGAAAAGCGCGCAAAAACTGGGACTAATAAACCATGGTATCGTGAGGTCGAGGAAGTAGTAAGATAACATAAATTTATGAGGATATTTTCTAGGTGAATTTTTAAATAATTTGTTTTTATGATGAAATCATTTCACTTTCTGCTGATGTAACTAGATATTTATTTTACTTTAATTTATTAAATATGGGAGATCAATGAATGACAGTTTTGTAAATGTAGAGAATTTAGTAAAAGATTTCGGAAGACGTAGAGTATTAAAAAGTATTTCATTTTCTGTAAAAAAAGGAGAGATATTTGGACTAATTGGTCCTAATGGTGCTGGAAAAACTACTACTTTACGAATAATAGCTACTCTTATTAAACCAACAGCTGGTGATGTGATTATAGAGAATATTAGTGTTACTAAGAATGCGAAATTGGTTAGGGAAATTATAAGCTACTTGCCTGAAGAAGCTGGCGTTTATGAGAGATTAACAGGTATTGAGTTTCTCAGATTTTTTGCTGAAATGTCAACAAGTAATGCTCATGATGCAATACGCAGAGGTATTGAGATTTCTGGTCTTGGAGAGCGATTAAAAGATAAAACAAAAGAGTATTCGAAGGGAATGAAAAGGAGACTTTTATTAGCTAGAACATTAATGAATTTACCCAAGCTTGCATTACTTGATGAACCTACATCAGGCCTTGACGTACAGCACGCAGTACAAATAAGAAAAATTATAAAAGATTACCGAGAGAAATATGGGATAACAATAATATTATCTAGTCATAATATGTTGGAAGTTGAATATCTTTGTGATAGGGTTGCATTCATAAATGATGGTTCTATAGTAAGTATTGGTACACCTAAAGAATTGTTGGAAAAGTATAATGCAGATAATCTTGAGGATGCATTCCTTAAGGCGGTGAGCAATTATGGTGAATAAGCTAATTGCAATAATTATAAAGGAGCTTAAAGATTTATTCAGAGATAAGACAACATTATTTACAATGATTGTGATACCACTTCTCTTTTTTCCATTAATTGGACTAGCCTTTAAAACTGGTGCCGAAACTACAGCACAGCAAACACTTAATGTTGCTGTTCTTAATTTAGATAGTGGATATAATAAGACTAAAATGGGGGATAATTTAATAGCATTCATAAAACAGTTTAACAATGTTAATATTACTGTTATAAATAATACTAACGAAAGTATTACTAGACTTTCGAGAGAACTTTATGAAAATAAGGGCATTAATGAACTTCTTGTTATACCTAGAAACTTTACAGAGACAATTTATAATCCCAATGCTACAGCAAAACTTGAACTATATTCATATGTTTCAGCCGCCGGTGGATTAGCTATTAGAAGCTTAGATCCTATTCTTCAGGCATATATAAGTCGTATAATCGATTGGAAGATACAACAGATTGCTCCCAATGTTAATCCTAAGGCAATAATTAACCCAATTAATATAAGTTATATTTCAATAGTTAGAGAAGAAAAAATACCTTCTCCGCCAGAAATTGTGCATGGATTGATTGCTTCACAAAGTTGGACATTACCATTAAGCGTATTTATAATAATTGTAACTTCTTCACAAATTGTAGCCTCAGCAATCGCATCAGAGAAAGAATCTAAAACACTTGAAATTTTATTGTCTACACCAGTATCTAGAATGAACATACTAGTAGGAAAAATAGCAAGCTCAATGATAATAGCAATACTTTCTGTAATCTCATACGTTGGAGGTTTTACAATATATATGAATACAATCTTAGGATTATCATCAGCACAAATTCCACCCGAAATAGCTAATAAAGTCACACAATTAGTTAATAGTCCTCAAATAATAGGAGGTGTAGCAGTGCTCATGTTTATAACATTACTCACAGCAATATCACTTTCAGTATCACTTTCAGTATATGCTGAAGATGTAAGGAGTGCACAAGCATTAGTTTCCTACGTTACACTTTTATTTGGACTACCAGCCTTCATAACAATGGGAGTAGATATAGATCAATTACCACTAATAGAGAAAACTGTATTATATTTAATCCCATTCACACACGCATTTACTGGCATTACTAAACTAATTGATGGAGATTACACTCCGGTAATTTTTGGAATGATTTACATGTCTGTTTTCTCTTTAATAACACTTTATATAGCATCAAAAAGCTTTACAACAGAAAAACTATTAACAGCCAAACTTACTTTTAAACGAAGAAAATAATATCACTCTTAATCAATTATCAAACTTTAAAAAATAAAACTCTAACAATAATTTACGAATAGTTTACGAATAAAATCAAAAATAATTATGCTAGACTAATTCTAACTCATGTAATTAAAAAGTTTTTAAATGAAAATATTTATTTATATTAATAAGATATTAAAATAGAAATAACACTATCTAATATATAATACAATAAATTTATATCCATTAAAATATTAAAATAATTTATGCGAGATAAATTTCCATTAGATCTGTTAAGGAGTATTAGTATTTCAGAACGCAAATTAAGTGGATTTAGTATAATTGCTAAAAATGTTCCTGGAATACTAGCAAATGTAGGTAAAATATGCGCTGACAGAATGATAAACATAGTCAGTATTATAACTTCGGCTGAGCAAATTGTGGGAAGTGATGCTCATGTCTTTCTCATAGCAGATTTAACAGATAGCACCACATCTCCTGAAGCTCTTAGGGAAGAACTTTCCAAAATAAATAATATAATTTCTGTTGATATTGTAGAACCTTTTGCCAATTTCATTATTGATAATACTCATTTTCCATTGACATTGTATGGTGGAAAAACAAGGGCTATAATTATCGGTGAATCAGTTATAAAAGGTTTTCTTTTTGGACTTTCGCAACAACTTGGTGAGCCAATTAGTCAGATAACATTATGGAATATGGGTTATGGAGCAGGTAAAGAAATCTGGAATCTTATTTATGAGTGGAGAAAAGCTGCTGTGAAAGAACTCGTAGAGTTAATGCTGAAAACAAGTATTGCTTTGGGATGGTTTAGCAAATATGAGATTGTTGATTATAGTCCTGTTAGCAAATATGTGAAAATCAGAATATGGGATAATTGGGAGTGCCATGCTAGAGGTATAAGTGGAAGACCAGAAAGTCATTTTCTTAGAGGTATTTTTGCTGGCTTCTTCACAAAACATTTTAATGAAAATTGTCAAGCTTTTGAGACTAAATGTATATCAAAAGGTGATGAATTCTGTGAATTCGAAATAAAAGTAAAAGAATCCTAACTGACATATATTATATGGTATCCTGATGCTTTTCTTAATCTATTCATTATTGCAAGTCCTATACCTGTTGGTTCAATACCTTCCGCTATAATGATGTCCACATTTTCACTATCTAATTCTCTGAGCGTTTTGAAAAGATTTTTTGCGATAGTTCTTGGTTCACTTCTTTTTCCAACAATTTTTACGTTATTTATTTTGTAAGAGTTAGCATTTTCTTCTGTTGCAATTATTCCCACTTTTTTGCCTGCTTTGATTTGTTCTTCAGCTATGTTTTGTATTTTTAAGGGAACTTTTAAAGGATCACCTTCAATTACTATTAATTCGGCTGAAGGAGCGTAATGCCTATACTTCATACCAGGTGATTTTGCAATTATTGTTTCTATAGGTTTTTCAGCTCTAGCAATAGGATGTATCTCAACATTTCTAATAATAGTCTTTATTTCTTCTATGGTTATTGGACCAGGTCTTAATATGCATGGCGGTTCTGACGTTAAGTCAAGTACTGTTGATTCAACTCCAAACGTAACTTCACCACCATCAATTATCATATCAATCTTCCCATTAAGATCTCTTATAACATGCTCTGCTGTTGTTGGACTTGGTTTTCCTGATAGATTTGCACTTGGAGCGGCGATTGGAACTTCAGATTCTTTTATGAGTTCTAATGCTATAGGATGATTTGGCATACGTATTGCTACAGTATCAAGACCAGCAGTTGTAATATCAGGAACTAGTTCAGATTTTTTCAAGAGTAATGTGAGCGGCCCTGGCCAGAATTTTGAAGCTAGTTTTAGGGCTTCATCAGGGATTACTTCAGTTAGCATGTATAAGTCATCCATGTTAGCTATGTGAACTATTACTGGGTTATCTATTGGTCTATTCTTTGCTTTGAATATTTTTTGTACTGCTTCTTCATCTAAAGCATTTGCACCTAACCCATAAACAGTTTCTGTTGGGAATGCCACTAAACCACCATTTTTTATTATTCTCGCAGCTAGCTTGATTTTATTTAGGTCAATGTTATTGGGATCGATTTTAAGTATGATTGTCTCCACCTTTTTCTCTCACCCATAATGGTAATCATATATTTGAATAACACCGCTCTATATAACAATTTTTTAATAATATCAAGGAATCACATGCGTTCCTTCTTTTCCTTTTATTGCATCTATTAATTGATCTAGATGTGCTATTATCGCTTCTTTTCCACCATTTTCTATGAATCTGATTGATGCTAAAATTTTAGGCCCCATACTACCAGGTTTAAAATGTCCTTCTTCGTAATATTTTTTTAATTGATTTACACTTATATAACCTATTTTGCGTTGGTGTTGTGTTCCATAATTTATGTATGCTGCATCAACATCTGTTAATATAATAAGTCGATCAGCTCCTATCAAAGTTGCTAATCGTTCACTTGCTAAATCTTTATCAATTACAGCTTCAATACCCTTCAATATACCATTTTCTTCTATAACAGGTATTCCTCCACCACCAGCGGCAATAACTATGAAATTATTATCAATGAGTGTTTTAATTACTTTGAATTCTACAATACTTTTAGGCTCTGGTGAAGGAACAACTCTTCTATAGCCTCTACCTGAATCTTCTATTATCCTCCAATCAGGATGTTTCTCTAAAACTATTTTAATCTCATCTTTATTATAAAATGGTCCGACAGGTTTAGTTGGATTTTTAAAAGCTGGATCATTTTTATCTACAATAACTCTTGTTATTACTGTTACTACTTCACGATCAATTTTCTTCTGATTTAATTCATTTTTTAATGCACTTTGTATCATGTAACCTATAAAACCTTGTGTTTCTGCATTACATGCATCCATAGGGAAAGCTGGAATATTAAATAATTTTTGGCCTGCTTCATGTCTAAGAAGAGTTGCACCAACTTGGGGCCCATTACCATGCGTTATCACTATCTTATAGTTCATTAATATTAAGCTAACTAATAATTTTGCTACATATTGAACATTTTTATATTGTTCTTCAAAAGTTCCTTTCTCATCTTTTTTAATCAACGCATTTCCACCAAGAGCAATAACTAGTAATTCAGAAGACAATACTATCACCAATATTACAACAATTGATTATATTTAATCCTATTCTTGATACGCTATTAATACAAAATTAATAGCACTCTTTCAAAAGTAGTTTAAAAATTGGGTAAAGATTTCTATCCACCAGCAACAGGTGGAAATATTGCTATTTTATCACCATCATTAAATTTCACATCAGCGCCGCCTAGATATTCTATCGATCTACCATTTATTAGCATGATGACATCTCTTTTAATATAATTCATATTTTCATCATATAACTCGTTCTTAACTTCTTCGCCTAAACTATTGACTAATGCATCAATAAGTCCCTTTAATGTCCCATCAATCTCCAAATTTATTTCATTAACTTTGAACTTATCTCTAAATGTTGCATAAAACACAACTTTTACTTTAACCATACTATATGTTACTTAGTACATAGAATATAAAAGGATTTCTTATTACATGCAAAAACTATTAAAGAAGCTTATCATATAATTCTTATGAAAATATTTAAGTATATAAATTTACAATGAACTCAGCAAGAAAGCCCCAAATAACATTATCCAACTTTTAACTTAATTGAAAATCTCATCAATCTTCTTCAATTAATCCTATTTATGTTCTAGTTTAATTATCATTATGATCTAATATGAAGCTTTAATATCTATGTTTGTTATAAAATTATGCTTCTAGAAGCTTAAGAAGTTACTCTACTTCTAAACTCATGCGTTTTTATAGGAGAGTTAAGGAAGATAAAATAGTAGAAAATTTTTATGATGCGAGTGTTTTACGATTTGGTTCCTAAACATGATAGCATTATTTTATAAGTAATTTAACATAAGAAGTCTAAACAATTTTGTGGATTGTGTTTAATTGATAATTTAAATGTATCTATTTGTTTAATGACGAAATATTTATTAGGTTT